>Ga0208938_1000002_pt1 | contig 598807 bp, 538 predicted proteins | sample AD_UKC125_MetaG_FD_184434 | JGI IMG/M metagenome (GOLD analysis project Ga0208938, IMG submission 184434) | Active sludge microbial communities of municipal wastewater-treating anaerobic digesters from USA - AD_UKC125_MetaG (SPAdes) (version 2) | ecosystem: Engineered > Bioreactor > Anaerobic...
ACCCGGAACGATATCCTGAACGCTGGGGGGTACGCTCTGATTTGGAGGCATTGATTTTAGCGGTTACTTCCGCCTCCATGAGCTGCTCGCATAGCCATTTCAGCATGGCCAGCATGGGGTCTTCTTCAGTGATAAATTGTAATAGCATTTTTTCGAAGTTTTTGTTACTATAAGAGTAGGCCATCGGTAAACACTCCTTTTTTGGTCTGCTCGTCACTTACCAAATTCGGAGTTGCCGATGGCTTTTCCTCTTTATTTTTGCGAACTTAATTATACTTCATCTCATAGACTTGTCTCCCTATGACGCTGAGGTGGAAAGAAGTTCCTTGCCCTCCCTCTGGACCAGGTCCACTTTCGACGAAGAGGGAGTCACCGTAACCTACGACGATGAAGAGGAGAACTCTGGAACAGCCCACGTCAGGGCCTTCGTGGGCGGCGATCCGCGAATGGAAGTCAACATCCGTTACGAGTTCACCCAGGCACAACCTGGAACTAGCACGGAACCTTCATTCAGCTACTCCATAGGTACCACTAGCGCGCAGTTCACACTTGAGGTGGCCCTCGACCCAGCCGTCATACGGGCGCATATGGGGGCGGGAGCCCAGGAGATGGGCATGCAGGCCTGGTACCATACCCCGGCTCCCCTGGTCAGGGTGTTCGGAGATACGGCCGTTCACGGGGGTCTCAACATCGAGACGCTCATTGACACCGTATCAGGTGCGCATGAAGTGCAAGACTACGAAATGGACCTCGACGATCTCTTGCTAGGCCTTAACCCCGACTGCCCCGCTCACCACGTCGAGATGGGACCGTAAGAGGCATCTCGGCGGGTACGGCCATAATCACAGTTACGACAGACGATGGAGGCTATCAAGACACCTGTATCGTGACGGTCAGAGAACGGCCTTCGGGGTACGACCCCGGTGACGACGAAGCGCCCGCGGGTCCCAAGCCATCTGCGGAGGTGTTGGCAGAAGAGACGTACGTGGTAGGACCCGGAGAGACGACGCTCAGCGTTATGGACGGGATACTGGTCTTTGAGATACCGGCAGGTGCTTTCCCGGCCGGAACAAAACTGGTCATAAGGCGGCTCAAGGACGACGCCTCCCCAACCGACCCGACTTTGACGGTTGTCGCAAGCCCGACCTATGAGATCCTGGTCCAGGGTTCAGGGCCCTCGAAGCCGGTAACCATCCGCTTCATGTACTGCAGCCTGTGTCTCAAGGGCATGGATCCCAGGAAACTGGGTGTCTACAGAGAGGACCCGTCGAACCCCGGAGTGTTCACTTACTTGGGCGGAGTGGTTGACCCGGTCAACCACACGGTGACCGTGGGGCTCGAAGGGTTCGGCAAGTACGTGGTCCTGGGCCGCAACGTGACGTTCGAAGACACGACGGACCATTGGGCCAGGAACGAGATCGAGGTCTTGGCCGGCCGCTACATCGTAAGCGGTGTGAGCAGCGAGGAGTTCCAGCCCGACCGCCTCATCACGAGGGCAGAGCTTGCCAAACTACTGGTAGGTATGTTGGCTCTTGACCCGAACACGGTCATGCCCGGATCGGGGCCCTCCACCCCGTCGTTTACCGACGTCTCACCTCAGGCCTGGTACTACTCGGTGGTAGAGATAGCTTCGGTGCTAGGTCTCATCAAGGGAGATGCAGGGTTCTTTAGGCCGGACGACCCGGTCACCAGGCAGGAGATGGCCATCATGCTCGCCAGGGCCCTGGGCGCCGGATACACGATGCCAGCCGGCGCCAAGCAGTCGCTCCCCTTCAGCGACGCTTCCGACATAGCGAGCTGGGCTTTGGACGGAGTTGCTGCTGCGTGGTACTGGGGTCTCATGCAGGGAATGGGCGACAATGAGTTCCAGCACTTGGGCAACGCCACCAGGGCCCAGGCCGCAGTAGTGGTCCTCAGGATGCTGGAACTGAAAGGACTGGTGTCCAGCGTGGTTACGTTGAGGGGCAACTTGTCCGTAAGCGAGATCGGTGGACGCCACTTTGAGCTGGCCGGCGAAGACAAGAGGGTCTACGTCATCCTGCCGCAGACCGAACCGGCCAAGAACTGCCTTGAGGAGGCTGCCCAGGCGGCCTCCTCAGGCGGCGTTCAGGTAACCGTGACAGGGATCCTGAGCGACGAGCCAAACGTGTATATGCGAGGTCAGATACTTAAGGCGATAGAAGTTCGTGTAGACAGCTGAAAGAGGGCGAGGACATGTCGCAGAAGATCAGCTTTACCCGGAATTACAGCGACCTGAGCACACAGAGGGGCTTCCAGTTCGAGTTCAACTGTGACCGGTGCGGAACAGGTTACCGGACTCATTTCAAGCCCTTCACTCTGGGCACCGTGGCGGGCGCTCTTGACGCGGCCGGAGGGCTCCTCGGCGGCGTCCTTGCAAGGACGGCAGGGGTAGCCGAACGCGCGCGTTTCGCCGCATGGGAAAAGGCCCATGACGCAGCTTTCGTGGAGGCCGCAGAGCAACTCAGGCCCGACTTCATCCAGTGCCCCAGGTGCCAGTCATGGGTATGCCGGGAGAAGTGCTGGAACAAGACAAAAGGGCTCTGCAAGAACTGCGCGCCCGATATCGGCGTCGAGATGGCTGCGGCGCAGGCGAGCAGAAGTGTGGAAGAGATCTGGGCTCACTCGAAGATGACCGAAGCAGACCGTGAGCATCTAAAGGAAAAGAGTTGGAGGGAAGGCATACAGGCCGCCTGTCCTGACTGCGGGGCTCCTCTTGAGGGCAAACCCAAGTTCTGCCCCCAGTGCGGCAGGAAGCTGGCTCAGGAAGCTTTCTGCACGGCTTGCGGAGCCAAGGTGCCGCCCGGCGCCAAGTTCTGCGGCGAGTGCGGAAACAAGCTCACGGACTAGCGCTCGGTCGGGAAGACGCTGGCGCAGAAAGACAATACGAAAAATGCGGGCCGCGGCCGGTTCTTGTTGTCCTCCGACGCCGCGATACTCCCTCACCGTAATACTTCCTCACCGCGATCCTCCCGCGCAGCAGTGGAAGCAACATGGAACAGTCCAGATAGACCAAAACGAGGGTATGCTCAGAGTCGGCTCTCAAGCTATCCCAAAAGACGCGGAAGTCATCGGAGAAGACAAGTGTAATCGTTGTCTTTGGGATGGGAACTTACTTGACAACCATAGATTGTATGTAACGACAAATAATATTTGGAGTGGCAGGAAGCTCAATTGCCCCGCCGAATAGAAATAGTGGTACGGAGTATTCGTCAGAACGGGGTAGCGAAAATTACCAAGTTCCGAGCAATACGATAAGGTTTCATGGTCCGCGACAGTTGCGACTATCCCAGCAATATAGACGTTCTTCTTCAAGGACTTGACGCAAACACAAGCGACGTATTGACTCTCCATCGGGATAATCAACCCTGTTGACTGTTCGTACTGGCCCTGAAGGCATTTGCTTAGATTCTCAGGGAGGGTCTGTAGTGCACTTGTCAAGATATAGTCACTTTTTTGACCTTACTAAGGCGTGCATCAATCATTCGGTCAAGGAAATAGCACGGCTGATCTTGGAGACTGTTGGCGAAAGGGTTGATATTCATGGCTGTGATTGAGGTTGAAAGACTCACCCGGAAATACGGTACACTTGTTGCTCTGAATAACATAACGATGAGTATTTCCGAAGGTGAAGTCTTCGGGTTGCTAGGTCCAAACGGAGCGGGCAAGACTACCATGGTCAACATACTGGCCACTCAATTGACCCCAACTTCCGGAACAGCATCTGTATGCGGGTTTGACTGTGTTGCGCATGCAAGAATGGTCCGCTCGCTTGTTGGTGTAGCCCCTGCTAACACGCGGAGTCTTTACTGGAGGCTAACCGGAGAAGAGAACCTGCTTCACTATGCCGATCTCTACGGCCTCTCGGCTAGCACAGCTAAAGCACGAGTGCGTGAGTGCCTTGAACTATTGGGCCTATCCGAAGTTGGCAAACGTCTGGTGTCAACATACAGCCACGGCATGAGAGCCAGACTATTGCTGGCCCGCGCACTAATACATCGCCCACGTGTTCTCCTACTTGATGAGCCCTGGTCGGCTCTAGATCCAGAGGGAAGGCAAGAACTCATTAACACTCTTACTGAGATCGCGTCAGATGACCGAACTGTGTTTGTTTGCTCTCATGACCTGGCGTTAGTTGAGAGGGTTTGTACCCGCGTGGCCATCATCAATGCTGGTGAGATAATCTGCGAGGGTAAACCATCTGAACTGATCTCCAGGCTTCCCTTCCAGTATGTCGCTGAACTAAGGCAAGTTCCACGTCCCACCGTAGAGAAGATAGCAGCCAGCATCCCTTGGAAGTGGGAAATGATCGGTAATGAAGTCAAGATCGAGGTTTCGGATCCTAAGGTCGTTTTCGCTTGGGCAGAGGATTCGGGACTGCTGAGCCAAGGCTCCTTATCTATTAGACGTTCCTCTCTAGAGGACGTATACTTCTTCGAAATGCAGAAAAGAGCTAGGGAGGGGATCTAGTTTGAGTATCCCACAGTCTCAGTCAGCCATGCCTGACACACAATATGGTATAGGTGCAATGACCAAATCTCTGTTGAGTGTGATTCGATATTCCCTTCGTGTCTACTATCGATATCCAGCCAATATACTGATGACCATAGCCATTCCATTAGTGTTCGTAATAGTTGGTTCGGTGTTCTCAAAACTAACCAGTGAAGAGCAGTTTGCTGAGTTCGCAGGAGGAGGTACCAGTCTTCTGGTCTACCTTCTTGTTGGGTTAGCTGTATGGCTGCTGTCAAATGCGAGCAATGGTGTGGCTGGCGCCGTAGAGACAGAAATATCTTGGGGGACTCTATCCGCGAGGCTCCGTACGCCTACTCCTGCCATCGTAGTGATTTCAGGAATGGCTTTAGCATCGATACTTCATGGATTGGTGATAAGTGTTGTTGTTGTCACTTTGTTGTTTCTGGTTACAAGGCTCACCTTCAGTTTTCAAGCCGTCATTTGCATTTGTCTGGGTTTGGCAGCTTTCTATGGGGTAGGTCTGATCCTTGCATCACTTGCCCTGCGTTTCAGGCGCATAGGCGGTTTAATAACGACTCTTGGGTTTGTGGAGCAATTTTTCTGCGGAGCTTTCATTCCCGTTAGAGCACTGCCTATATTCATCCGTCCCTTTTCTTATATTCTTCCCTCAACATGGGTTTTGGACAGCATTAGGGCGACCCTTCTTGGCTTGGACACTATATTGGACCCTAGAGTGGAGATGTATCTTATTGTTGCCATGGCAGCTGCGGCTAATATTACGGGATTTCTTCTTCTGCGTGCAACAGAACGCAGGATTAGCATCCTGGGTCTATCTGAAGACTACTAGGCTAGGCGATAGCGGGTTCTGCAGGATTATGCAGTCTGGTAGTCCGAGGGAACCTCTTGCTGTCAGACCGCCGTTTGGTTGTGGAACAAGAACCCAAATTTCTTAGCGGAAACGCAGAGACTGCAATGGGCTTTTCCCGTGGAGGAGCGGATCTTCGAACCGTGTCGGGGAAATAGTCTTTTCAACACAAACCACGCAAGTAGGGAGGACTAACGATGCTCCCGTTCAAACATGTTATGATCGTAAAACATGCTGAAAGGGCGTGGATATGTTTACTTATCTTAGTAGCTATATTTGGACCGAAGAAACTCTATTGGGCTGTAGGAGGCATGACTCTATTGAATCGTCTGGATCATCAAACCGCTTATTTGTAAGAAACTGTTCGTATGTCCCCATTGTGGATTTCGAAATGTTGTACGCAATATAGTATGTGACAAGAACCTCAATGCACTAATACCCATCGGTAAGTTGATTGGGCCCGAGGTACGGGCTCAACAAGATGTACCGGTGTCATCAATCGGGGGGGCTCACTGTCCGCCCGGATCCACCGAGCGAACTGCGCCTCTATTCCTACTGCTTGGTCGCCCTGGATAGTGCCGCCAATACGATTGTCGCGACCACTGCCCCTCCCATCGCCGTGAACAGCTGAGTTATCGTAAGAGAGGTGTATGCCGCGGCGGGTATGTTGGTCCCAGTGGACATTAGGTACTTGATGCCCAGCGTCATGACTGCGAACTTCAACACCGCCGCCAAGGCCATGGCAACATACTTGTTGAACTTGGCTGTGTATCCAGCGACAAGGGCCAGGGTTACATTACCTAACATGATGACAGGGACCGCGGCTGCCAGCTTGTTTATGCCCATCAAGAGAGCTACCCAGGGAGTGATGATCCCCACACATGCGCCGGCCAGGGGTCCCACATACAAACTTGCTACGAATAGGACCGCGTTGATGCCGGGCCCGGTAACAGGTTGGGGGAGGGTCATCGCCTGCAGAGCTACTGCTAAGGCTGCTAGAATACCCGTCCTGACAACGTCCTGAAGTCTGATTTTCATGTTATCGCTCCTTCCTATGTTAGTGCTGACCGCACCCTTACTCCCGGAACTCCGCCTAGTTTGCCGGTCATGGCACCGAGAACATCAGTATCTCCGTCTACGATCAGGGCGATTACAGATACACCCCGGTCTCGATAGGGAATGCCCATCCGGCCGACTATGATGTCGCCGTACTCGGTGACTGCCAATGGTGGAACCATGCTGGCGAGTTGAACGTGGAACCACATCGTTAGAGGTGGGCTGGGGCCGGCAACTCACCGGCCCCTAAGTCCTGTCTCGGATTGAGCGGGAGCAGTATCTGTAGCTGCAAAATTGTGTCAGGTGGCGAGTTTTTGTTCTTCAACCAACTCTAGAATGGACTTAAGAAACCTCGGCTCGCCGGATGCTTCAAATCTTGCATGTTTTGATTTTTCATCGTAGGTATATTGCCATGTAATATCCTGGAATTTGTTCTCTTTGATGAACCCAGTCATCTTGGTGACAAGGGGCATGGGATCATCTGTGTAGTAGTCTATGGTCACGTGTGCCTTCAGTTCCCCAAGTTCTGCCCGTTCTTCCTGTTCAGGCACGGCTGATTGGAGAGATCCGGAGGCCGTGTTAGAGCGTGACCTGATGAATTCCAACAGGTCGTCTTCACGTATTTTCCATGCCCCGATTTTGGATGCTTTCAGCTGTCCTGAATTGATGAAATCCCTGACGGATTTGGGCGTGACCCGCAGTATTTTGGAGACCTCGTTAACTGTAAACAATTTCATATTTCGTGCACTCCAATAAACCGGTATTCGTATACATTATCTCATATCCAATCCTTCAGTTGTCCACACAAATATCTTGTCGGCGAAGTGCTGGGCAATTTCATCATTCTTGCGAGTGGGAGCTGCCCAAAAACGGGAAAGCCACCACATTTTCCTGCTTTGTTGCCAAGCATCCTTGAACAAGACCTGTGAGATATCCCAGAGTCCATAGGGCGGGTTGTTCCGATAGGTCCGGCGGCCCTATCCTGACAAGGGCGTGTACTGTGTCGTGGGGAAGGAGCCCCAAACTGTTTCCGGGATATCCGTACTTGCCCCCAATTATGAAATGTAGTATGCCCTTGGCTGCACGGGTTTCTATTATCCTCAGTAAATCTTTCTCACTTACAGGTGCTTGTTGCGAAAGCCCGATCCGGTATTCATCGTTACCTAAAAGCGCATAGAAGTCTGCATGGTTGGAGCAAAACTGAATATCAAAACCTACCTGTTCGCCAATTGCTTCGAACTGTGCCCTTTCTGTTTTTGCTGGGCCGATGATTGTTACCTTTACAGGTCTGCTAAGCCTTACGTAGGATACAAGTTGAGGCACGCGCGGTTTCGGAACTGCTTCGGGCTGTCCGTTGTTTAGTTTGTATCTGATGATTCCCAAGACATCTTGGATTGTACATGCTTCATCTATGAGCTTATTGTTGTCTCCCATAGTGATTAACCTGTCCCCTTGGATATACCGCACTCTATGGGCACGAAGGCCGGATGGATGGCAAACGAGCACAATATCGCCTATTTCCGGACGACGTTTCAACTCCTCGACGATTACCTGTTCTCCTGCCCTGATAGCTGGTAACATGCTATTCCCATCGGCTGTCATGACGAACCGCCCCGTTCTCTCCAGGGCCCTTTTCAGCATTTCAACCAAGTGTTCTGGGAACTGGGGTCTGCCATGTTCTTGCTTAACCTTCCGTGCATCGTACCTATAAGTGAATTCCATATTACAGACACCTCCAACTTTGTCTCTCGAGCGAACCAAAACCGCTGAACATTAGCCGTTGTCTTCAGTTGTTCGATCCTCAGTGACGAACCCTTCGGATTTCAGTTGATTGATGAAAGACAGCAGATCGTTTCTGGCTGTACCTGGGTCGATGTTCCACGATGAGGTAATGGCTTTTACTGCATCGTCAATCGAGCATTTCCCATCGCAGAGTGACCATATGAGTGTTCCAACGTCGTTGGTTTTCTTCAGGGCACCGTTCTTGGGGTTGAACAGGTACAACTCGCCGCCGACCGTCTCGCTGATAACTGAAGGATCTTGACATGGCATGGTATCTATATCATGCATTATCATCACCTCTCCAAAGGTTCTTGGGCCAGCATGAAGTCGAATTCCCGCTTGTAAACGTTGCACATGTCCAACAATGGGGCTGTGATGTCGCCCGTTGCGTGGAAAGCCAGAGCGCGGCACCCGCCTCCGCAGAAGTAACGGTAATTACAGTTGCGGCAAATAGGGATGTCCTCTACGTCTATAGTCCTGCATTCAAGCAAGACACGAGACGTGTTGTAGATGTGGCACAGCGGTTGCCTGAGCACATTTCCTGCAAGGAAGCTTTCGTGACATAGCAACCTGCACGGGAACACGTTACCCATACCATCCACCAGGAGTTCATTGGTTCCCAATCCGCACTGGCATTTGGGTTTGAATGGTTTCGGAAGACTCGCTTGAAAAACGGAGTAAGATGTTTTCTTCAGATTGAGCCATGCACCTTGCTGTATCACTCGCTGCAGTAGCCAGAGTAATCGGGACTCATCGCAGCCCAGGCCGTCATTCTTGCCCCTGCCGACTGCCATATGGATGCTCAGTCTGTGTTCGTCCAGGCCAAGTTGCCTAACCCAATTTGCAAGCGCGGGTATCTCGTCGATGTTCATTCTGGTTACAGTAGTGTTTATTGCAGGCCTGACACCGTGTTCAAGCAACAGCAAGAGTCCACGCAAGGTTCTGCGGTGGGTTCCGGGTCCTCTCAAAGCGTCGTGTATTTCAGGGGTTAAAGAGTCCAGGCTGATTGCCACGCTGTCAAAACTGCAGGCGATCCGTTGGGCGGTGCGGGGGGTAATGAGCGTAGCGTTGGTTAAGAGCCCTGTTCTTACCCCTGTGTCTTTGCAGAAGCATGCCAGGTCAAAGAGGTCATCTTCTAATAGCGGTTCTCCCCCCGTAAAGTACACCCACTGCGGATTGCTTGTAAGGATGCTTTCCAATGCCGCAAACGCCTGTCGAGTGTTCAGTCGCCGTAGCATGCTCGGGGATGCGTCGGCAAAACAGTATATGCAGTGTAAGTTGCAGCTATTGGTGATTGCCCAATAGACCGCACTCGGGGATTCCGGAAATGCTTTTTCCTTTTCTACAAGTGGTGGAGAAGTGCCATGGTACAACAACCCTTTCAGGACGAAGCGGAACAGGGACGTTTGCAGTTCCCTGGAAAACCGGAGATGATCGATGCTGCCATTCTTCTGGATCGAGCGATAAAGAACCAGTTCTTCATCTGTCAGGTAGTCCCAGGAATGCATTTCAGGGTTATACAGGACGTTGTAGCCATCGGTTCGGATATGAAGGATTTCCTTGGGCACGCTGAACACCGCCATGATCCCTCCTCCTTATTTCTGTCTGGTTAGACCTCGGCGAACCTCTTCCGGAATACTGTGACGGATGTAACGGTGAAGCAAACTGCCAGACCTATGATGAGTAACATGAGCAGCCTGGGTACATTTCCCAACAAGAAGAAACTGCGGATTGCGTCAGAACAGTAGGTCACAGGGCTGATTTTTGCAAAGAGGCGCAGGCCCGGAGCAATTTGTTCGGCGGGGTAGAATATGGAACTTGCAAACATTATTACGTTTGTGAGAATGTTTGCGGTCATGATAAAGGTCCTGAACTGCTTGACCAGCCCCATTACCGTCATGTAGAAGCCGGATATTATAACGCATACCAGCGTGTTCAGGGCTAAAACCCCCAGGAAACGGACGAAACTAAGGGGTACCCTGAAAACCAGTATGCCGCACAGGAAAATCAGCATTGACTGAATAAGGGCGAGCGAAGTGCTTGCGAACATCTTGCCTATCATATATGCCTTGTGCTGCACCGGAGTAGACAGAATCTCCAGCAACATGTTGGAAATCTTCTCGTTGAATACCGACTGCGATGTCATAAGCGCGGTGGAGAGGACTGACATCACCAAATGACCGGGTAACACAAACTCAATGTAACTTACTGACACCCCGTTGTAGTTGACCATCGGCATCATCTTGCTCAACGAAGTGGAAAACAGGAGCATGTAGATGAGCGGGGTCATCACAGACAGAACAATGGTCGCCTTATTGCCGAAGAACAGCCTCATTTCGCGGTAAATCACAGCACCCACACCTTTGAGCGCTATTGCCGCCTCAGAAGAAAACATGCTAGTTCAGCTCCCTTCCCGTAGATTTAAGAAGTACATCCTCAAGCGAAGCCGACCTGGTCACGACCGACGTGGCCGCTATGCCGTGCTGCGAGCAGCATTCAAGGATTTGAGGTAAACACTTTGATGGTGCTTCCACACGCAGTCTCAAAGTGGAGTTGTGGATTTCCGCCGAGTACACCAGCGGATTGGCCTCCAGGGTTTGCTCCAGCCCATCCGCCGGCTGGCCTTCAAACCTTATTTCAATGCGGTGGCCGATTATTGAATCAATCAGGCGCTGGGGAGTGTCCAGAGCAATCGAAGTCCCCTGGTTGATAATAAGCACGCGGTCACACTGCTTTTCGGCTTCGTCAACATTGTGGCTGGTGAAAATGATGTACGGGGCCGGACTTGCTTCCTCTCTTACAATGTCCCAGATCTGTTTCCGGCTGTACACATCCAATCCGGTAGTGGGCTCATCGAGGAAAAGGAACTTGGGGCGGTGCAGCAATGCCCTGGCAATTTGAACCTTGCGCCTTTGCCCACCGGACAGGTTTTCTATAGGCTCATGTTTCTTGGCAACGAGGTCAAGTCGTTCGAGAAGGTGGTTAATCCTTCGACTGGTTTCATGCTTTGGCAACCCGTGGAATGCTCCGTAGATGTTGAGATTATCCCAGATGGACAGCGTCAAATCGAATGAGCCGAATTGATGGACGACTCCCAGCAGTTTTCTGAAACTGATGGGGCTGTTTTGCGGGTTCACGCCGTCTAGGGAGATCCACCCGGACGTGGGTGTAAGCACTCCTACCATCAGTTTGAGCAGCGTTGTTTTGCCTGCCCCGTTTGGACCCAGAATTCCGAACACCTCGCCCGGTTCAACCGAGAAACTGAGGCCACGTAGGGCCTGAGTACCATTGGGATACGTCTTAACCAACTCACAGATTTCGAGCATTTTCCCGCCTCCGCATTATAGGAATTACTAACAGTTATTATTATCTATCATAGAATATGATACAATACCTCAAATTGTCAATAGGTTTTTTCCGATGCCCTCTCGGGTTTAGAAAATCTCAGATCAAAACGTCGGTAGCACGTGTTATGCAGTTGCGCTTGGGCTTTGGTTGATAGCTGCAAGGATGTAATAAAAAGTATTGCAATTTAATGATATATGAACATATAATATAGTAACAAATCAACTACCATCGCCACGCAGAAATATGATATTCATCGCGCTCCGATGTTAAACCGGCGCACCATTTTGAATAGCCGGCGCGATTGCCGCCTGAGTCTTCTGGTGTAGTCACAACAAACAGGGAGGTGATAGAATGCGCAAGTACCGGGCACCGAAACTTGAAGCTGTGAAACTTACCGTGCGTCTTGAGTGGCAGTGCCAATGCGGGGTGCTAGTCGGTGGAGGAGCCGGATCAGGCAAGCCCAATAATAGTTGATTGAGATTGCCAGGCTATTTCGCGAGGGGACATACGTAATGCGGGGAGGGGATGCCATGAAGCGCATTTACTCGCGACCGGCGCTCTTGCCGATAACACTGAAAGTGTTGCTCCAATGCCATTGTTTGTGTGGCTCGTTAGTTGGATGGGGAGGCGGAGGCAACAATCAGAACTAACAGACGCTGTAGATATAATGGCAAAGAAAGCCCTGATTGAGTAATCGACAAGACTCGGGCGGCAAATCATCCTACCTACAATAGAGAATCGGGCAACTGCATTGTGTTCAACCGTGAAGTCAAGACTGGGGTTCTCTAGTGACGATCCAACGGGGTATCAACGGATCGGGTCCCTGGTTCGAAGGACGTGGTTAACAGTTATTGGCTCCGTGGTACGATAGGAGACGCAGAACATACTAGGGAGTGGCGCAAATGTCAGAACAGAAAGTCGGCGCAAACTCACCTATCGGCGTGTTCGATTCGGGTACAGGCGGTCTTACGGTCGTAAGACATCCCACTCGAGCCACCAACGCAGCAATGCGAGCAGTTAAGGTTACAGGCTGAAGTGATATCCTATTTGACATACATAGAGCACTCCCCCTTTTGATGGTATTAGATGGTCCTACAAGCATTTCCTTCATAGTTCGGTAGATCATAAGAGGATATTCTGAGTCTTTACATAATCTACAAGATAAGGGAGGTGAGGATGCTTGGGCTTAGTGGAAAGGCAGAAACCACACTCTACATAGCCGTGGTTGGTGTCGGTGAAAAGGAAGGGGTCTAGTTGAATGCCGTTGAGATGACCGACGTCCGGAAAACCTACGAAAGTTACGCGGCATTGGATGGGGTGGAAATCACCGTCCTGCCAAGTGTGGAAGAAGCGCTCCTCAACGGGAACACACATGCAGTACTCTCAATACCGGAGGGCTTTGCGGAGTCACTGGGTTCTGGAACCCCGAGGCTGGAAGTGGTGTACCCTCAAGGCGACATAACCTCAGAGTCACTGGCCAAGTCACTGGTTTGGGGGTTGACGCTGCAGTTCGTTGAGAGTCTGACATCATCAAGTCCTCGGGTGGACATCGCGATCCTACCTGGACAACTGGGTGAAGAGCCCGTGAGCTACACCGATTATCTCACGCCTGGGCTTGTGGGGATGATGGCATTCTGGACGTGCCTCGGCGCCGGTCCCGCGGTTCTTGCCTGGAGACAGCAAGGGATACTGGATCGCATCGGCCTTACCAGGCTCCGTCCGATCGTGTTCCTTTCGACACAGATGATTGCGCGACTTACGCTGAGCATAGCCCAGACAGCTGCGATGCTTGGCGTGGCGGCTCTTGTGTACGGGTTCGGAAGCAGGATTCGATGGTTACCGTTTGCCGGAGTGCTTTTGTTAGTCAACGCAGTATTCCTCTCGCTAGGTATGTGTATTGCATCGCTCGTCCCGCGGACAGAGAGCGCTTGGAGCTTATCTGTGCTGATTACTACTCCGTTGGTATACCTCGGAGGTACTTACTTCGATATCGGCAGCCTCCCTCCGGGTCTGTCGTATCTGGCCGCGATAAACCCCATAACGCACGCCAACACCTTGCTTCGATACTCGCTCGTTGGGGCCTCGGGTTCCATCAAGGCTGCAACGGGTATCCTGGCCGCTTGGCTTGCAGGCTGTCTGGTTATCTCGGCGTGGCGCTTTAGGTGGACGCTCAATGAGTGATGTAAGCAAAGCAGGTTCAGATCTCTATCTGTAGCGTGGCCAGACAAACCCTGCCGTGATGATTTCCTTGCCGTACTGGAGGTTCACTTGGGACCAAGTACACTTAACAGTAACGGATGCGTGGGAAACGGGCGTCGGCGGAGTGTGTCGACCGATCACCTCCGCCCTGGGTGTTCAGGGAATCGCTTTGGAACTGGCCAGGCCGTGTCACACCCTGAGACCCGTGACCTATGCTCAGATAGCCAAGGCAGAAGCGGTATGATGTTATTTTCTGCCCGTATTGCAAGAAAGGAATACGCCTTGAATGAAATGCTGAAGAAAGACCTGCATCAAATATGTACCAAGTGGAGCGACCCGACAAAACGCGTCTCCACTCGGGAAGGCCGGCGACTCATGCGGATCTTAACACGTAAAGCCGGATGACGGTGTACCAGGATACTGGTGCTGGATTGTGACTCATGAATGAAGGCGGGCCGGAGTCCAGCCGGCTTCTTCTTACCACGGCGTTGGAAGTACTCGTGCTATAGTGCAAAGGGCTAATGCCTCTAGTATCCCAGTTTTTCTCCTACGATGACCACCAGGAACTTCTCTTTTCCTCCGGGTTTGGCTGAAAGGATGGTGGTGCAGGCGAATAGCTTGGCTTTTTCCACCTCGGAGAGGGTGTCGTCGATCTCCCGACCAAGGCGCTTGTAGTTGATAGGGCCGGCGTAATTCCAAATGCGTGCCAGACCCTGGTCCACATCATCCACGATCTTGTTGTAGCCGCACACAATGATTGTGGTCTTGGGGCCGAACATGATGGATGCTACCCGGTTGCCGAAGCCGTCAATATTGATGAGGGTGCCTTTCATCGTCACGGCGTTGGTGCTGGAAAGAAACACATCAGCGACGATCTGACTATAGCGTGTTCTGCCCCTCTCCTCAGGACTTAATGACTGGTCCCAGTGATCGAATACCTTGCAGCGTTTCTGTTTGAGCGCTTCAGGAAGCCCCAGTTCGCGGACGGTGACCGAACCTCCGATGCCAACCGTGGAGCCTTCGGAGACGGCATCGAGTACAGTTTTTACTGCTTCCTCTCTGGTTGCTGCGTAGACTGCAGTAAAGCCCACCTTGTTAAGGGCCTCAACGCAAGCCAGCGCTCTTTTCGTGTGAAACCACGCTTCAGGAGAAAGCGCCTTGTTGTCTATCATGGCTGTGTCTAGCTCCCCTTTCTTGTTTCATATGATATCTGACCGCCTAAAGGGTAATGCCGTGGCATACTGGTTGTAATCTATGACATGCAACGGAATCTGCTTCATACATGTTTTCCAGCAACTGCGCTTCGGTTCCTTCATCTCACAGTGAACCAAGGTGCTGTTGGATCGCTCTCTCCGCTGATCCTGTTTGTCAGTTCGGGCAGTTTCCATATGTAATGTACCCCTTGCTCTCCATGACGTGGAGCAACCGATTAAGACTACCTGCTCCTGGAAAACCCTAGACAGGAGAAATCAACCGGAGGTCGAATATTCAGCGATAGATAACCTCCCGGGGGGACAAGTCCGTGACCATCTTCAGAAGCAACATCCTGTGCAAGACGTTGCTTGTTGCATCGCGCCTGCCCGAGGCCCACTATCGTGTGAAAAAGCGACGTCAGGTTGTTCAACTCTTTGGCAGGGGTGTGAGGCTTCGGTAAGAGAGAAGGCGAAAAATAACGGAGGTGTTGTTATGGCTTACAGGGTTGACCTCAACAGCGATATTGGGGAGAGCTTCGGGGTGTACAAATTAGGGATGGATGAGGAAATAGTTAAGTACATATCTTCTGCCAACATAGCCTGCGGTTTTCATGCAGGGGATCCGTTGGTGATGGATAAAACTGTGCGCTCTTGCAAGGAAAACGGTGTAGCAGTTGGTGCCCACCCGGGTTTCCCCGACCTGTTGGGTTTCGGAAGGAGAAACTTGGATGCATCTTTCGGTGAGATAAAAGCTTACGTCATCTATCAAATAGGGGCGATGAAAGCCTATGCAGAGTCCTATGGCCTACGACTCCAGCACGTGAAAGCCCATGGAGCTCTCTATAATATGGCGGCGGTGGACGAAAAAGTGGCCCTTGCGATTGCGGAGGCTATAAAAGCGGTTGACAGCAATCTGATTTGCGTGGGGATGGCGGGAACCGCTATGGAAAAAGCTGCAAGAGAAGTGGGACTTAGATTCGCATGGGAGGTTTTCGCAGACAGGAATATAAACCCCGATGGTACGCTGGTTTCAAGAAAACGCCCAAACGCTATGATTCACGATGAGGAGCTAGCGTGCAAAAGGGTGCTAAGAATGATAAGGGAAGGGTGTGTGGAAGCGGTAGACGGCACTTTAGTGCAGGTCAAGGTAGACACCATATGCGTGCACGGGGACAATCCTAAGGCGGTGGAATTTGCGAGAAGACTAAGAACCGTTTTGGAGGAAAATGGAGTGCAAATCGTACCCATGGCAGGTTTTCTATGAGGGGATGAGCCATTATGTACGATAGACCGAAGATTTTGCCTACTGGCGATAGGGCTATTGTAGTTGAATTTGGTGATGAGATCTCGGAAGAATGTAACGCCAGGGTGTTGAACCTGTACAATTTGCTGAAAAATGCCAAGGTAGATGGGATAATCTCCATGATTCCCACATACAGGTCCCTGCTTATTAAGTACGACCCCTTAGAGATAGACTTCAAAAAAGTCTCGGATTTTGTAGAGACTGCTTCAAACGCAAAGAGGGGAGAATATGCACTTAAACCTAAAATCATAGAAATTCCCGTGGCTTATGGCGGAGAGTTCGGGCCGGATTTGGATTTCGTGGCTGAATACCGCAAGATAACTCCCGAGGAAGTAATACAAATTCACGTGGAACCTCTCTACCGCATATACATGCTGGGCTTTACAATGGGGTTCGCTTACCTTGGTGGGATGTCTGAAAAAATAGCGACACCGAGGCTTGAAACCCCACGAGAGAAGATTGAGGCGGGTTCGGTGGGAATAGCGGGCAGCCAGACCGGCATATATCCTTTGGATAGCCCGGGAGGGTGGAGGCTAATAGGGAAGACGCCGGTAAGACTCTATGATCCCAAAAGGGAAAATCCAATCTTGTTGCAAGCCGGTAATTACATAAGATTCGTCAGAATAGAGCCCGATGAGTTCTTTAGTATAAACGAAGAAGTTGAGAAAGGAACTTATCAAATCAAGACTTATGAATATGCTGGAAGGCAATAGAAATCCTTGATGGAGGAGAATCAAAATGGCTGCTTTCAGGGTGTTGCAGCCGGGCCTTTTTACTACAATTCAAGATCTGGGAAGATACGGTTATGAAAGTCAGGGAGTACCCACTTCAGGGGCCATGGATGAGTTTGCGTTTAGAGTTGCCAATATCTTGCTCGGCAACGAGGAAAATGCGCCTGCCCTAGAGATTACAATGCTTGGCCCAACGCTGGAAGTCTTGGAAGATGTGGCCGTTGCGATAACCGGTGCACAGCTCCCTGTTGAAGTCAACGGCAAAAAGAGAACAGTGTGGACGTCTTTCCCCTTAAAGAAGGGTGATGTGCTTTCATTAGGGGCTGTAAGCTCTGGATGTAGGGCATATCTTGCCGTTAACGGGGGATTTAAGGCCGATGTGGCAATGGGAAGCGCTTCTACCTATACTAGGGGAAAGTTGGGGGGATTAGAAGGAAGGCCGTTGAAAAAGGAAGACTTGCTTTTCAGAGAACTGGGAAATAAGCCGGCCAGATTTTACAGGGTTGATGAAAGATACGTTCCTACTTATAAGAACGTTGCCGAGATAGGGGTTATTTTAGGTCCTCAAGATGATTACTTCGATGAGGAAAATATCAGACTCTTCTTGAACTCTACTTATGCTATAACGAAGGACTCTGACAGAATGGGGTACAGGTTGGAAGGGCCTCAAATCCGGGCAAAGCAAAAACACGACATTATAACCGATGGCATAGTGCCGGGAGTTATCCAAGTTCCGGCAAGCGGTAATCCCATTATAATGCTAAAAGATGCTCAGACAACGGGTGGATATGCGAAAATTGCGACCTGCATCTGGAGCGATTTGCCGAAACTTGCCCAGCTTAAGCCAGGGGATAAGGTCAAGTTTATAGCGATAAGTGTAGAAGAAGCGCAAAAGCTTCTAGGGGACATGGAAAACAGTATCGAACAGATTAAAGCCACTTTGAGAGGTGTACGCTATTTCGATGTTAGCGTGAATGGAAAGCATTACGATGTCGTCTTGGAAAGCATTGATTGAAGCCTGAGACCAAGCCAAGAACAATGCAGCCAGCCATTGTAGCCAGGATGCACCTCACAGTGAACCAAGGCGCTGTTGGGTCGCTCCCTCCACTAGTCATGATGTGGCAGTACTTGCGGCTTGCTTTCAGAAGCTTGGTTATAGCAGGGCTTGCCGCTTACCTAATCGCAGGCAGGACCCTTAACATCGTTTTCGCGACAACCGGTATCCTGCTGTTTGCATACTTTTTGCTCAGCGAGCTTATTGCGTGGATAGCCTACCACACCTCAGGTTCCAAGGCCCGGTTGCTCGGGCTGATGTGCCTTAACGCCGTGTGTATCCTGGCGGGGGGATACAGCATAGTAGGAGTCGGCAGCACACCTTTGTCCGGAGGTCCAGCCGGAGGCCTCTTCTCAGGGCTCCTTGGAAAACTTGCCAGGCCCTGTCTGGCTGTTGCGTTTCTCGCAGTTGAACTGATAGCAGTGCTAGGCTACCTAAAGCAGAAGTTTCAGCCGGATTACTCCAAGTACGAAGCCTACTTGCGTTTCCTCGATGAAACCATGGCCGCACAGAGCCAGAACAACTGGGCGAAGATGGTGCAGATAGCCAAGGAGCACAGCCTGAAGCAAGAATACAGGATCATGCTGCACCGGTTTCAACTTAAGCGCCACAATGTGCTCGTTTACAAAAACATCATAGAGACAGCCAGAATGGGAAGAGCGGTCTTCGTTATCCTCTTGGCCCTGCTTGCCTTTGCATACGTCATTACAAAGACAACGTGGCTATCCTGGGGATCAGCTGAGTTTCCTGAGTTCGCCAAGGCCATCGCGGTTTTCTGTATAGCCACGGCATTCGCCAACCTGAAAGAAATCTGGCTGAGGCAGGCCAACACAGTGCTGGCCAAGTCTTTGCTGGGACTTCACATCCCCTTTGAGAGGAATAGGATACTCCTTGGATACTTGCTGTTTCCTCTCACAGCCTATGGGGCACTGTCCCTTGTCATCGGGTTGTTGTTTGGCTTAGGAATGACCGGCATGCTAATCCTGTTTGCCTCTGCCTCTATCGCCTATGCAGTAGAACTACTCCTCCCGTTAATGAAGGGAAGCAAGGTGAACAAAGCCGTTCGGCTGCTGCTGAACGCCTTGCTGTTTTCAGGTACGTACCTGGCCTTTACATAGGCGTTTTTCCCTTCCGAAGGTAATGGCAGCAGACGAAATCTGCTATGGGCAATGCTATGGGAAGCCGTGCTAGGTGCTATTGGGTGGGTAGCTTTTCTGCGAAGACAGCTATACGAGCTTCGTTGTCAGTGACTTCAAGGATTCAAACGTGGATCCTTATGGGGTAACCCTTCACGCGGTAGAAAAACAAATCTGCAGTAGGTACTGGCCCCGCCTGCGGGTGACGAGAGAATCATTAGCAACTCATGTTATATTAGAAGTGATTCTGGCTTGAAGACCCAGCTGCTATGGAAAGTGGGGATTGTGTATGAACGAAAAAGAATTTGCATCTTTCTTGGATTTTTGGATCGAGGATAAGCGAGAGGAAATAGTTGACTGCCTTTTGGAACTTATCAGGATTCCAAGCGTGGGCTCTGAGCCTGCCGAAGGCATGCCTTTCGGCAAAGAGGTTGGGAAAGCCCTCCAATTCTTCGTAGATGCGGCTGAGAGGTTTGGCCTTAAGACCAAGAACGTAGACGGGTATGCGGCTCACGCCGAAATCGGAGCAGGCCAAGAACTGGTCATGGCCCTTACTCACGTGGACATTGTTCCTGCAGGTAGCGGCTGGACCAGGGATCCCTGGGGCGAAGTTGCAGACGGATATGTATATGGCAGGGGAGCCCTGGACAACAAAGGCCCCAGTGTGGCTTGTCTTTACGCGATCCGGGCGCTGAAAGAGAGCGGAGTGCCCCTTAAGAGAAGGGTCAGGCACGTGGTAGGAGGCAACGAAGAGTCGGGCTTCAAGTGCGTAGAACACTATTTCAAAGTCGAAGAGAAGCCTACATATGGGTTTTCGCCTGATGCCGAGTTTCCCTTGGTATTTGCTGAGAAGGGGAGCATCAAGGTCTCAGTTGAACTGGAGCTTGACCAGGGCCTAGACGGCCCAGCGGTTTCAGACACTTATAACGCTTCGGAGGCTTCTGAGGTGTCGGAGGCTACTTCCTGTCCTTGCGACTCTGAAGGAGTGCAGACTCCCATCGCCTTCCTGGACGGCTTTACAGGCGGAGAGAGGGTTAATGTAGTGGCAGACAAGGCCTCGGCTACCTTGAGGGTCGCCAAAGGCTGCGAAGACAAGGTTATTTCCCTATTGGAATCGGCTGTCCCAAGCGCCAGGGACTTTGCCGGCGGCCCTGAACCCCTGGAGTTCCGGTTTGAGAAGGGAAACGGTTTTGTAAACGTAGCCGCCAAAGGGAAGGCTGCCCATGCATCTGAGTCCGACAAGGGCACCAATGCAATCGCAGGGCTCCTATATCTGCTCAGTTCTCTCGGAACCCTCTTGGCTTCTTCCGAGGCGATTGGGTTTGCGGCCGAAGCAAGCCGGATCAACGGAGAAGGGCTTGACGTAAAGTGTGAGGACGATATTTCCGGGCCTCTTACTTGCAACTTAGGATTGGCAAGCCTGGAACTTGTGGGCGGCAGACCTGTCCTGAAGTGCAAGTACGACATAAGGTTCCCGGTCCGTGCAAGGCTGGACGAACTCAAAGAGAGGATCCTTGGGTGTCCCCGACCGAAGGGCGTCCGGATAGGCATCGCGTCGGCGAGCAAACCCCACTACAGCGACCCGGAGTCCTTCCTGGTTAAGACCCTTCTCAGGATCTACCGGGAGGAGACAGGAGACAACTCGCCACCTATGGCTATAGGCGGAGGGACCTACGCTAGGGTGATCCCGGGTGGTGTGGCTTATGGCCCCGTGCGTCCGGGAGAAGACGGCGGGGTACACCAGGCAGATGAAAGGATATCCATTGACGACCTCATGCTCCTTGTGAGGATCTACGCCCGGGCTCTATACGCTCTTGCTGTCTAGGTGAAGCCTGCGCGAGATAGCCCTGATATCCGTGTTGGCTGGTGATGCCGAAGAGCCATTGCTCCTAATACGGCAGCTGATGATACGGCGCATTTAGGGACAAGCCTTAGTTTTGCCTAAGGAGTTCAAAACAGACCCGAGGAGATATCAGAGGAGATACCAGAGGAGGCACAATATGATTTTCATATCATGGAACATCGATTCGCTGAATGCTGCACTAACAGGTAAGTCGCAACGTGCTTTGCTGACCCGGGATGTACTCCACACCATCATCGATCATGATCCCGACGCTGTTGCCTTACAGGAAACCAAGTTGCCCAGCAGCGGTCCCACTGAGAGGCACCTAGAGATTCTAAAGTCAATGTTCCCGGGCTATGAAATCGTCTGGAACTGTTCGGTGCCACCGGCAAGGCAGGGGTACGCGGGTACCATGTTCTTGTACAAGGACAAGCTGAAGCCAATTGTCACGTGTCCCACCATTGGGGCCCCGGGCACTATGGATCTCGAAGGCCGCATTATCACCTTGGAATTCGATGATTTCTTCCTGACCCAGGTGTATACGCCCAATGCCGGAGAAGATTTAGGCCGTCTCCAAGAACGCCAGATCTGGGACATAAAGTATGCCGATTACCTGGAGTCTCTGGACAAAAAGAAGCCGGTTATCGCAACAGGTGACTTCAATGTTGCCCACAGGGAAATAGACCTGGCTCATCCTGCCAGAAACCGTCGTACAGCAGGCTTCACCGATGAGGAACGTGAGGGTTTCACCAATCTCTTGGCAAGAGGGTTTACAGACACCTTTCGGTACCTCCACGGTGATGTGACGGGGGTTTATTCTTGGTGGCCTCAGCGTGCCCGGACAAGCAAGATCAACAACTCTGGCTGGAGAATTGACTACTGGTTAGTGAGCAACCGCATTGCTGACAAGGTAGTCAGGTCCGAGATGCTGGATTCAGGCCCAAGGCAAGATCACACTCCGGTATTGCTCGAGATCGACCTATAGCTCTTGACCCCAGATTAGCCTAATAGACAGTGTATGCCGTCGGAGCCTTTCACGGGATGGGCCGGGGGGCCTTTGGCTTCTTTCGCCCGCAAGGTGAGCAAGGTGGTTGAAACTCTTGACGGTTTGTGTGAATCCGGTCAGCAAGATCCTGAGAAAACCCCGATAGGTTCCTAACCTTATTTCAAGAAGGATTTACTCCCTCTACGCCAAAATATGTATTTTGGTCAGACAATCAGATGAGTCTGATAATTTTCCGGAGGTGAGCTAGGTGGCAAACGCGATCTTTAAGATTGACAAGCCCCAAAACGAGCCCGTGTTGTCCTACGCACCGGGCACCAAAGAGCGGGTGGAACTCAAAAAGCGCCTGGCTGAGTTAAGGGAACAGCAGATTGAAATTCCGCTGCTCATAGGCGGCAAGGAAGTGAGGACCGGGAAAACAGGGAAATGCATAATCCCCCACAACAAAAACCACGTCATCGGCATATACCATATGGCCGGTGAGGAAGAAGTGAAAGCAGCCATCGATGCCGCCTTGGCTGCGCGCCATGAATGGGAGTCGATGCCTTGGGAACATCGGGCTGCCATCTTCCTAAAGGCTGCTGAAATGATCAGCGGTCCATACAGGAGCACCATGAATGCTGCCACGATGCTTTGTCAGAGCAAGACCGCCCACCAGGCTGAGATCGACGCGGCGTGTGAGCTAGCCGACATGCTCAGGTTTAACGTGTACTTTATGAACGAAATCTACAAAGAGCAGCCCGAGTCTACCAAAGATGCGTGGAACCGCATGGAATACAGGCCCCTTGAGGGATATGTGTTTGCGGTAACGCCTTTTAACTTTACATCCATCGCGGGTAACCTTCCTACGGCGCCGGCGATTGCAGGCAACGTAGTGGTATGGAAGCCTGCTTCTTCGGCAGTATACTCCGCATACCATGTGATGAAGATCCTGCAGAAGGCCGGGCTGCCAGACGGTGTTATCAACTTTGTGCCGGGCCCTGGGAACGTTGTAGGAGAAGTAGCGTTCGCCCATCCCTGGTTTGCCGCGCTGCACTTTACAGGTTCCAGCGAAACCTTCCAGAATATGTGGCTCACGGTGGCCAAGAACTTGCCCAATTACAGGACCTACCCCAGGCTTGTGGGTGAAACCGGCGGTAAAGACTTTGTGTTCGCCCATCCGTCGGCCGACATAGATGCGTTGGTGACTGCGCTGGTAAGAGGTGCGTTTGAATACCAGGGACAGAAGTGCTCAGCTGCGTCCCGGGCATATATCCCACAGAGCATCTGGCCTGAGGTAAAGCAGAAGTTGCTTGACGACATAAGCACCATCAAGATGGGGGATGTAGAGGATTTTACTAATTTCATGGGCGCTGTGATCGACGCCAAAGCGTTTGAATCAATAAAAGGCTATATCGATTTTGCCAAGCAGTCTTCCGAGGCGGAGATAATCTGCGGTGGGAATTGCGATGACAGCGTTGGCTTTTTCGTCGAACCCACAGTGATCGTCACTACCAACCCGCGATTTAAGACAATGGAGGAAGAGATTTTCGGGCCTGTGCTGACAGTCTACGTTTACAAGGATGAAGAACTTGACGAGACGCTCGATCTCTGCGATACCACATCGGTTTATGGGCTTACAGGCGCCATATTTGCTCAGGACCGGAAGGCTATTGCCAAAATGGAAAAGCGGCTGGCTCATGCAGCAGGTAATTTCTACATCAACGACAAGCCTACAGGTGCGGTGATAGCCCAGCAACCTTTCGGCGGTGCCAGAGCATCAGGTACTAACGACAAAGCAGGCTCCAAGATAAACATGATGCGTTGGGTAAGTCCCAGGGCTATAAAGGAACTTCTTAACCCGCCGGTTGATTACAGATATGCCTTCATGCAGGAACCGTGAACAAAAGGCGTAGTGTACCATTGGTCGCTATACGTTCGCCGAAAGCAGGAAGCCGGTGCACGTGGTACACCATTCTGATGGGGATATCCTGATAAAAGACTAGGATTGGCGCATACACTGCACCAGTCTGACCTCAAGAGGGCGAGAAATCTGAAAAAATGGTGCATCTTGTATACCGTTTTGCGGGAAAACGTCCCGGGGACCCGACCGATTGGTGCATCTCGTGCACCGTTTTGCGGGAAAACGTCTCGGGGACCCGGCTGATTGGTGCACCTCGTGCACCATTTTACTGGGAAACATCCTGGAAACCCGGCGGATCGGTGCATCTGGTGCACCATTATGGGGGAGATCAGCCCAAAGAGTGGCGGAAATGGTGCATTCTGTACACCATTTCCTGCAGAATCCTACATGAACCTGAGAATAATGGTGCACGTAGTGCACCATTTCCACTTTCCCGGTGCGGAAAAGACTCAGAAACGGTGCACCTTGTGCGCCATTCCGGCTGTGAGGATGCTGAAAAGCGAAAAACTTGGTGCACGTAGTACACCATTTCCGCGCTTCTGGCGCCGAAAAGCTTCAAGATCGGTGCACGCGGTACACCATTCTTGACGAAAATCCGGTTCACACCTGAAAGAATGGTGCCCCCGATGCACCACCATGAAGCAAACCTTCTAACTTGTTGGCCTTTGCCCGAAGAACTTGGTACCGAACCGCGGATGAAGATAGATGACATTAGCCGACGTCCAAGCCTTATGGTACTATGAAAGCAGCTTCAATAGCGATTACACTTACGGATGAAACACTGCACACACCTTCAGGATGAGCATCCATCCGCTTTCTATTTGACGGCTCACGGCTTGTTGCTCTGGTGACAACGGCAAAGGGAACTACAGGCAAGTCAGCAGGATAGGGGGGCGAGAATGATAGGAAAACTGTGATTACCACCGAAAGACCCGATTCTCGAAGAATCCGATTCTCATGGCTTTGATGAAATGCAGAGGGAATATGGGGCAAGGAAGCACCGGAAGACATGCCTAATCAGGCATAGTTTTCCATAACAGGATGTGTAAACATTGTACAGATGCAGTTGCCACTGTTCAATCCTTATGGTACTATGAAGATGAGTTACCAGTGAAGATTTTCACAAATGGATGAGGCAACAAAGCCGGAGGATTGTTATCAACGGAGTTGGCTAGGCGCTCACTGCAAACAATAGTAGTGAGCGAGTAGATGGCAAACAAGCAATAAAGCAAAATAGCCAAGCTAGCAAGGGAGGAGTAACATGACTAGAAGAAAGTGGGCAGTATTGCTGCTGGTAGGGATTTTCCTGTTGACAGCAGCCGGCTGCGGTCCCAAAGAGCCAGAGACGCCCGCAGCAGAAGCCGACATGACCGCTGACGTAATCGTGGTAGGCGGCGGCGGTGCAGGTCTCGCTGCAGCTGTCTCGGCAGCTGAAAACGGAGCCAGCGTGATCCTGATCGAAAAAGCTGCCAACCTAGGCGGCAACACCCTGGTTGCCGGCGGTGCGTACAACGCGGTAGACCCCGAGAGACAGAAGAATGTGCCGATGAACGATGCTCTCCTCGCTGAACTCAAGGAACTGGTACAGCGCGATGAGAGCGAATTTGGCGAGTTTGCGGAAACTTTCCGCGTACTCAAAGAGCAGATTAACGAGTATCTCCAAGGAGACACCAGCTATCTATTTGACTCTGTAGAACTCCACATGATCCACACCTACCTTGGTGGCACCAGGACTGACTTGCAAGGCAACACGATTTCGCCCGACTTCGAACTCACCAAGATCCTGTGCAGCAACGCTCTGGGTGCCCTCGAATGGCTGGAAGGCTATGGTCTAGAGGTAAGCGACAGCATCAGCACCGTACTAGGCGCGCTGTGGCCTCGGACTCATGGCGTAGGTGGAGGCAGAGGCCTCATTGATACCCTTACAGCTGCGGCTGAACAGAACAATGTTGAGATATTGCTTGAAACCGCAGGTAAAGAACTCATTACCGAAAACGGTAGGGTTGTAGGAGTCAAGGCAGTTAAGGCCGACGGCACTGAGCTCATCCTCAGGGCTAACAACGGTGTCGTACTTGCAACCGGTGGTTACGGCGAGAACCCCGAGATGCGCGCCCAGTACAACACCTACTGGCCTGAGATGCCCCTTACCATGCCGTCCACCAACGTTCCCACAGTTACTGGTGACGGGATTATCATGGCCCAGCAAGTCGGCGCAGACCTGGTCGGCATGGGCTTCATCCAGCTGATGCCCAGCTCTGACCCTGAGACCGGCGTGCTGTTTAACGGCTTGTGGGGCAGCGCTGAGACCCAGGTGTTCATCAACAAGCAAGGCAAGCGCTTTGTCAACGAGTACGCTGAAAGAGACGTACTGGCCAAAGCCGCGCTTGAGCAGGAAGATGGACTGTTCTTCATCATCTGCGACGCTCAGATCGCCGGTGGCCGCAACCTCGATCACCTGATTGAGGCTGAAGATGTCATCATGGCTGATACCCTCGAGGAATTGGCCGAGAAGATCGGTGTGCCTGTTGACACCTTCGTCGCAGAAATCGAGAAGTACAACTCTTACGTCGACGCTCAGCATGATCCTGACTTTGGCAAGCCGAACTTCGGCAACTACAAGATCACAACACCGCCGTTCTACGCAACACCAAGGTCTCCTGCAGTCCACCACACCATGGGTGGTGTTAAGATCGACACCTTGGCCAGGGTAATCAGCACCGAAGGCCAGCCCATTCCTGGACTCTATGCTGCAGGAGAAGTCTGCGGCGGTATCCACGCTGGTAACCGTCTCGGCGGAAACGCCTTTGCCGACATCTTGGTGTTCGGCCGGATCGCAGGCGAGAGCGCAGCACAGAAGAAGTAAGTGCCGAATGTGCTGAGATAACCTAGGAGATAACTAGCGTTTTAGCAGGGCTGCTTGGAGCTGCACAAGGTTCCGGGCAGCCCGATGGCTTTGTAAAGGCAAAGTGTTCTCGTCCGGTGGCCACCCGACTGCAAGGTTCAGCCTTCCTTCTTACTTTATAGTTCTTATCGCAATCCATTTTTGCCCCATCCGGCTTTGGCATACCCTTCCCCATACGTTTGCAGAGCGGGGCTGTTTCGTATTGGTATGATGCATCCGGTTTTGCAATACGTTTCCCCATACACATCTTATGTATCCTCATACACCTGTCCCATACATCTTTGTCCCACACACCTTTGTCGCATACAACATCCAGGACCCGCTGGAGCTTCCGGATTTGTGCGCCTTTAGGTTCGTCTTCAGACGCTATCGAAAGCAGCAGGAAGGTTATCGTTTTGCAGAATTTGTGCGTCTCTAAGTTCGTCTTTAAGTTCAAAGCAGACAAAAAGGAAACCCAGTTGAAAGAAGTCTGGTTTTTCTGCAGGGAATCAGGGCGGTTGAGGACAATAAGAAAGGATATGGCTATACCCACACTAAGCAAGGCGGTCAAAGGAGGAAATCAGCATTGTTTGACATCATCTTTAAGAACGCCAGAGTCCTAGACGGTACCGGTGCCCCCTGGTTCAGAGCAGACGTAGCCGTCAAAGACGGTTTCATCGTCAAGGTCGGAAAGGTTGAGGGAGAGGCCAAGCAAACCATAGACGCTAAGGAAAAATACCTGTCTCCGGGGTTCATCGATACTCACTCCCATTCAGATTCAGTGCTGGTGGAAAATCCGACGGCTGACAGCAAGGTTATGCAAGGTGTCACCCTGGAAGTTATCGGTCAGTGTGGATCATCTGCAGCCCCAAGGAACATGGGGTTGAGGAAGCAGGATGATCCAAATGAGGATGAGCTGCCTGAAGGTACTCCTCAATGGACGGACATGGGTTCGTACATAAAGGTGCTTGAATCTCAAGGTGTGAGCATCAACGTTGCTGCTTTGGTCGGGCATGGTACTGTAAGGCGCCAGGTGATGGGTGCTGAAAGACGCCCGGCCACTGTTGAAGAGATCGAAAAGATGAAGAACCTGGTCAGGGACGCCATGGAGCAAGGCGCTTTTGGGATGTCCACGGGGCTTGTGTACGTGCCTGGGCGTTTCTCCGAGACCGGTGAAATCATAGAACTTGCCAAGGTGGTGGCGGAATACGGGGGGATCTACTTCACCCATATTCGCAACGAAAGCGATCGCCTCCTAGAAGCTCTGGCTGAGGCTATAGAGATCGGCAATCAGGCTAAACTGCCTGTGCAGATTTCTCACTTCAAAGCCATGCGCGAGCCCAACTGGCACAAAGTTCCCGAGGCCATCGCCATGGTCGAAAAGGCCAGGGAAGATGGGCTTGATATTACGGCAGACCAATATCCGTATATCGCTTCATCCACGGGCATGAGCTCACCCCTGCCCGCATCTGCCTGGACCGGGGGAGAAGGTTCAGAACGGTTGCGGGATCCTGAGGAGCGCAAGAAACTCCTGGACCAGCTCAGATCCAGGTACTGGGACAAGATAGTCGTAGCCAACCTGGAGCATCCAGATGATCAGCAGTTCATAGGCAAGAGCGTTGCAGAAGTGGGTGAAATCCAGGGTATAAGTGCCGAAGAAGCGGCGCTGGGACTCCTCGAACGAAACCGTGGTTCGGTACAAATTGTCAACTTCGCCATGAATGAGGATGATGTGAGGACCATCATGCGACTGCCTTGGGTGATGGTGGGTTCAGATGGCAGCGCGCTTAATATAAGCACAGCTACCGGCAAACCCCATCCCAGGAATTACGGGACCTTTGTTAGGGTGCTGGGACGGTACGTAAGGGAATACAAGGTGTTGAGGCTGGAGGAAGCCGTGCGGAAAATGACTTCTCTGCCTGCCATGCGGTTGGGGCTTCAAGACCGGGGTATCCTGAGGGAAGGAATGAGAGCTGACCTTGTGCTTTTCGATGCAGATACAGTAGTGGACAATGCCACATACACCGATCCCCATCAGTACCCGTCGGGCATCGGATATGTGGTGGTAAACGGCATGATTGTAGTTGAAAACGGAGAACACACAGGAGCACGCCCGGGCATGGTGTTGCGCCGGAGGAATTAGCGGCTAACCAATCCTGACGATTTACGTAGTGTATGTTGATAGTCAAAGGCGCTGCCGGTGACGAAGTAACCGGGGAGCACGTCATGCTTCTGACGGAGGAGTGGTACAGTTGAGCAATATCCTCATAGAAACCAAGAATCTCACCAAACGCTATGGCACGTTTACAGCTGTAGATGGTCTGAACCTGGCGGTGAGGGCCGGGGAGATCTACGGCTTTTTGGGTCCCAACGGTTCAGGTAAGACTACGACCATCAGGATGCTCACAGGGCTGCTAGACGCCACGGAAGGAGAGGCTTTCATCTGCGGGTACAATATAGCGTCTCAAGCCTCCCAAGCCAAATCGCTATTGGCGTATGTGCCCGACCAGCCGAAAGTTTACGGCAAACTGTCTGCCCGGGAGTTCCTGGCGCTCATCGGCGCGCTTTACCGTATCCCCAAAGAAATCGCTGAAGAGCGGGCTGAGCAGCTGCTGGATCTGTTCGGGCTGTCTGAGCGCGCAGATGATCTGTTAGAAGGGTATTCCCACGGTATGCGCCAGAAGGTGGTAATAGCGGCAGCTCTGCTACACAGGCCGAGGGTGATCCTTCTCGACGAGCCCACGGTGGGGCTTGACCCGGCTAGCGCCAGGCTTCTCAAAGATGTGCTTCAGCAGATGGCAGCCCAAGGTGCAGCCGTGTTCGTCTCAACCCATATACTGGAGATCGCCGAACGGATGTGCCGCCGGGTAGGCATACTGAAAAACGGAAGGCTGATCGCTGAAGGCAGTACCGACGAATTGAGGCAGCTCACAGGCAGCCAGGGAGAGAGCTTGGAGGATATCTTCCTGGAACTTACAGGCACAAGTGAAACCCTTGAAATCATAAAGAGCTTTGAGGAGGGGGATGTCTAATGAGAATAGTCATATCACCCCCCTTGGATGAGCCGCCTCCTCCGCAGCCGTTTCTAAGCGATTTTTCCCATCTGCTGAAAGCCCATTGGCGGGTCGCTGTCAACAAGTGCCGTCACTGGCCGGTCCTGGTATGGATTGTTACTGTGTCGTTAGTCCTTGGACTGGGCGGGCTCTTTGTCTACCTCGGCTTGTTGGCTTACAGGTCGCTGCTGTCAGTCGGGCCGCAGCTGGGTCTCGGTGTCTTGGCGATTACCTCCTTAGCAAGTGTCATCGCCCAGGTTCTGTTCGGTATACCGTCTGCTTTCGTGACCTTGTATATGTCCGAGGACTTAGAGATACTGTTTGCGTCTCCTGTGTCCATACGGGCTGTGTTTGCCGTAAAATCAGTGGTAATCGCCCTAAGCAACTTCCTGCCTGTGCTGTTCCTTGCCATCTTGCCGGGGATCTTCTACGGCTTGCTTTTCAAGGCAGGAGTTTCTTTCTACTTGATTCTCCTGTTGGTGGTAATTAGCTTGTGGATTCTGGGCACGGCATTGGCTGTGTTCCTGAACCTCTTCATCATGCGTATAGTGCCTCCCCACAGGAGCAAAGAGGCAGTAGGCGTTATCGGCGCAATCGCCGGTATCGTGACAGCCTTGCTGTTCCAGATCCCCAACATCATGTTGCAGACCCAAGGGGAGATAGACTTCGCTGACTTCATTACGAGGAACGAAGGGGTATTCCGTACGTCTTTGTATTTCCCTTGGGGCTGGGGTTCCCGGGCGTTGGTGAGCGGCATTTCGGGTGATATGATTCCAGCCTTGGGCTGGTCCGCATTGTTGTTGCTCTCGGCTGTCGGCTTGTTTGCGGTTTCCTTTACTTTACTGGAACGGGGTTTCCGTCAGGGATGGATCTCAGTCACCCAACAGCCCGCAAGGCGGCGTGAGAAAAGACGCAAGCCTGCTGTTCCGGCGCCTGCTCAAGGGCATGCCCAAACGCCTGTCCATATGTCTTCAGGAACAGCCATTGCCGGGAAAGCAGGGGAGGCCAATGCAAACATGACGGATGCTGTCAGGGCTGTTCCAGAGGTGGCGGCTGAAAGCGGTGCTGCTTCAGGGATGGCGGTTGCAAGCCCGATGGCCTCACAAACGATGTCAGCAGGATGGGCGGTCGCCGGGGACAACGCAGCCACCGCTCCTGTTTGGAACGGAATGTGGGCAATAGCCAAAAAAGACCTGCTTTACTTGGTGAGGGATACCCGGGAATGGTTCGGTTATCTCACGCCTCTGATATTCATGGCGTTCTTCGTGGGACAACACCTTATCATGCGTACGGATTCTACCCGCGGCACCCTGGTAACTGTCTGGTTCATGTATACGCTGATGTTCAGCGGCAACATTGCGCTTCAGTCCTTCGGCCGGGAGGGTGAAGCCGACTGGATTTTGAGAAGCGTACCTCTGGCCGGTGCCCCGGTAGTGTTGGGGAAACTCATGGCGTGTGTCTTGCCCACGCTAGTGCTGATGGAAGCGCTGTTGGTAGGTACTGCTGTAGCCATTAGGCTCCCGGCACGCACTACGTTGATGTTTGCTGTGGGTGCGGTGTTCCTATCGCTGGGTTCAAGTTCAATAGGCTTGTTCTACTCTGCAACCGGTGCCCGTTACAACCCGGATAACCCCCAACAGAGGGTGGCGCCCGGTGCTTCTCTGATTATGTATCTTATTAACTTAGTTTTTGTCATCTTGTTGGCCTTGTGCCTCTTGTACCTTTTCCCGCCTGAGGAAATCCTGGCCGGTGCGCCGAACCTTACCAAGGTTGATCCGCCAGGCGGGTTCTTAGGAGTGCTGTTTGTTCTTGTAAGGTTTGCGGCCAAACCTCTGCTTTGGGCTAAGCCCCTCCGGATTCTATATGGAATTTTTGTGACCGGAGGTATCTGGGCTGTGTTCTTCTTCGGCTTCCTGACTGCGACAATCAGGCAAGCCAAAAAGGGTGTTCATATTGAACCTGTGGTTGTCACTAAGAAGAAAAAGAAGCAAGCCAGATCGAAGGGTGCGTCGGAAACCTAAGCAAGACAACTCATAGGATGGGTCAGAATGGTGTACTGCGTGCACCATTCTGGCTGATTATCTTCGGATTTGTGCTTGGACTGGTGCACCACGTGATCTTCAACCTAGCTATTGTTCACGGACAAAGAACCCAGTCCCGGGGGGATGGGCATGGGCCCGCTAATCGGCAAAGGAAATACTGCAGATATCTTTGATATAGGTGACAACAAGGTGGTCAAGCTGTTCAAAGCAGGCTATCCCTTAGGCGGGGTGCTTAAGGAGTATGAGAACGCAAAGCTCCTTGAATGCCTTGACCTGCCCATTACCAGAAGCCATGGCCTTATCAAATCCGGAAACCGCTACGGCATCATCTACGACAGGGTCCACGGAGAATCTATGCTTCAGCTGGTTCTTATGACGGGAGACTGGGAGAACTATGCGGCTGATCTGGCGTCGTTACACAAGCAGATGCTGGCCTATGAGGTGCCGTCCGCTGGTAGCTTGAAAGCCCGGCTCAGACGGAACATAGACGCCACTCGTGACCTCGGTCGGAAAAGCAAGGCCCGGCTCTTGGCGCTTATCGATTCACTGCCCGCCGGCAGTAGCTTATGTCACGGCGATTTCCACTTTGACAATATCCTTGTAAGCCAAGGGGAGTATTTCATTATCGATTACATGGACATCTGCTGCGGACATAAGTATGGGGATATTGCCAGGACGGTGTACATCCTGGAGAGGTCTGCTGCGCCTAGAGATGTTGGCGGTAGACAAGAAATCGCTGCCATGAGGAAGCGCGCAACCGATATATATCTCGGCCACATGGGTGTAAGCAGGGAGGCCCTGTCTGAGTGGCTGATTGTGACCTGTGCTGCCAGGTTGTCGGAGCTCGATGATGAACATAGCTATGAACAAAAAGAAGAGCGGCATGCTATCATGGAATATCTTTCCGATGTGGGATTTGCCTAGCCGGGAACTCTCCGGCAGGTAGTACGTACACCCGGTAGTACCGCCTGCCAACATGCCGCTCTGTTTGCTACTACCACTTACTCTACTGCAAGTTGTTCTACCACCATCCAACTTCCTCTAATGGCAACTACTAATGCCAACTATTTGAGTTCCACTTACTCTACTACCACCGCCGTACCTGATGCTGTAACCATGAGCATGCTGTTGTTGGCGCCGAGTATCTCGTAGTCAATATCAACACCTACCACTGCATTGGCACCTATGGCTTGTGCCCGCCGCTTCATTTCTTCCAGCGCCTCTTCCCGGGCGTACATGAGCTCTCCTTCATAGGACCTGGAACGGCCTCCGAAAAAGTCAGAGAGGCTGGCGGCGAAATCCTTGAGGAAGTCTACACCGGAGATAACCTCGCCGAACACGATGCCCTTGTACTCAACGATCCGCTTGCCTTCCACTCCGGGAGTTGTGGTCACTATCATCTGGTTTCCCTCCAATCCAGTTGTCTTGGCCGGCGTTTTCTGCTGGCGTCAGTCTACACGGGTTCCGGTCGCAGCAGGCTCCGGCTTGTTTGCGCCTGGGTTATTCTCTTCACCAAGTCGGTCCATCATGTCTATCTATAATTACTTCTTCTGCGCGTCATTGGTATGGCAGCCGGTTTCTAATCTATACGCCTTAGACGAATGATCCTGCTTGATCCTATGCCGGGAAATCTCCCTGCCGGAAATCGCCGGCACGTACCTATTCCTACCACACAACGCGCAGCGGCTTTTCAGTCCTTATATCAAACACACCCTGATCGGTAAGCACATATGTTCTGGGATGACACGTCAAATATGCAAAGGTCATCACGTCAACGGGCTTAGTCTCCATGGTCTTTGCCAGATCAGGGGGTATTTGAGACATCCCGGATCCAGCCCCTGGCCCGGCACCTGGCCCGGTCCCTGTCTCAGCTTTGTGCGTTTGACCCGCCGTTGCCTCTTCAGCCGCGTCCTGCCGCAGAGATGCCGTCGCTTGCTCAACCGCCCGGCTCAACTCAGCCACTTCCTCAGGAGGTGCATCGGACATCAGGCCGAATATGGGGAGGGGCAGTTCTGCAAGGATCCGGCCGTTTTCCACGACCACAATCCCGCCTTGGATCTCCGCCACCCGGTTGATCGCCACGGCCATGTCTTGGTCATTGGCTCCTACAACTGAGATGTTATGGCTGTCGTGTAGCACGCTCATGGCCACGGCGCCCCGCCGGAACCCCCAGCGCCAGAAACCGATGCCGATGTTGCCAGTAGCCTTGTGCCTTTCCACGATCGCCACCTTGTTTATCCCCGTCCCCGGGGCAGGTTCCACAAACCCGTTGCGCACAGGGAGTTTACATGTGATTGGCTCTATGTCGTCTGAGAAGTAGAAGGGGGGCATCACCACGGCATGTACCCAGACGCGTTCTTGGCCTCCGCTGCAGGTGATTTCGATAGGTGCAGGCACCTTGAAATCATCGGCGGTAACCTGCCGCCGCAGCCGCACGGTATTTAGCGCATACCCCGGGGCCCGCCTGCTTGGCCCATCCGGGGCTTCCAGCGAGATAATTAGCTTGCCGGCGCGTGCCACTTCCTTACCGTTGGCAAACACCCGCTCAATCACAACCTTGTCAAGGTCGCTGATGACCAGGATATCCGCATACCTGCCCGGAGCGATCCCTCCGATGTCCCGGTCCAGCCTCCAGTGGCGGGCGTTGTTTATGGTTGCCATCTGATATGCCGTAACTGGAGGGATGCCAAGTTCGATAGCCAGCCGGACTTCGTGGTCGAGGCTGCCGAGTTCCAGCAGCTTCTCAACGGGCCTGTCGTCCACCGCCAAGCCTATCCGGCTCCAGTCGACCTGGCTTTTCAGGAGTTTCTTGATTGTGTCTGCTTCCCGTTCGGCTTTGAGTTGGATGGTAAACCCTGCTCTGAGCATCTCGAGGGCCTGTTCCGGAGTATTGGGGCTGTGGGTTGATTGAACTCCTGCGGCAGCATAGGCTGCCAGCCGGCTTCCTGAAAACCCGCCATGGCCTTCAATAGGCTGGCCGGTTGCGATGGCTTCGTGAATCAGGCTCCAAGTCCGGGGGTCATTTCCGAAGATCCGGGGCGGGTCCATCATTTCGCCTAGGCCTGTGACCCTGTGCCACTTAAGTGCCTGCCTGAACTCATCGCCGCCGATGAAGCCGCCCGTGGTTTCCACGTTGGTAGGCGGTGTGGCGGACGGCACCTGGACGTACACTTTCTGAGGCAACCCCCTGGTGTTTTCGAGGAAGTAGCGGATTGCGTCCAGCCCGCCGGGTGCACACGCCTCATGGGGGTCTTCTACCAGGGCAGTAAGGCCTCTAGGGAGGGTGATTTCGGCGTGGCGCCAAGGTGCCAGCCTGGAACTTTCAATATGATAATGTGCATCGACGAAGCCTGGGGCCAGGTAAGCACCCTCTGCGTCAACGATTTCCGTATCCGGACCTATGCATGGACTAGCGTCGCCAACCAGGGCAATCCTTTCACCGGCGACGGCGATGTCCAAACCTTCAAGTATCTCTCCTGTATACACGTTCACAAGTTTACCGCCCCTTATGACCAGGTCAGCCGGATGTTTGCCCAGGGCGACCTGGATCAGGTGCTGCCTTAGGCGCACCTCAGCTGTGAAAGGGGCCTCAGCTCCCATGTTATCGTGTCTCATCTCAATAGGTGCCTCCTTTACAGGATACCGTGAACACATCAGGTCTTGACCGGTTGGTCTGGAAACCTTGTGTTCCACTTGCTACTTGCTTGACACTGTCAGCTTGATACTGTTCTGTCGCGCGCCGCTTTGCCCACTGCCATGCTCAAGCACTCTGCGGCATGCCCTGCGGTGTTCCATTTACAATTAGGATGCCTAGAATATTCTTGATGAGCCCGTCGTAACCCTTCGGCTACCGGCATCGCTATGAACCATGATTATCTGGTAAAGGCTTGCTTCTTCAAAAAATGAAGACTTTGCCGCCTTACCCATGGAGGAAAACATATGAGGGCTCTTGAAATCTCAAGGAAGGAAATATGGGGAGTGTATGTGTATGATAAGACGTACGCTGAAACTGGTGCAAGAAGAGTTCAGGGCTCAGGAAGCATTCAATGATGTGGCTAGGATAGCATCTTTTCACAGGGTGCAGCTGAGCCCTGGGATTAATGACGCCGCCCGTTTTATCTATTCGTACCTCAGTAATGCAGGCCTCCAATGTGAACTGTTGGAGTTCCCTGCTAAACAGGGGGTCAGGTGGTGGTCCCAGGAGAGCTTCCAGCAGTGGAAGGCAAACGATGCTCAACTTGTGCTCCTTGAAGACGGCAAGCGGGAGACTTTGTGTGCATTTACGGAGATCAAGACGTCTCTGATCCAGCGGAGCGCCCCTACGCCTCCTGAAGGCATAAACACCACCATGGTCTACGTGGAGAACGGGGAGGACCCTAAGTCGTATGAGGGCTTAGATATTAAGGGTAAACTTGTGTTTACCAGGGGCGATGTAGCCCAGGTGGCAAAGATTGCGGTGGACCGGATGGGTGCCGCCGGCATCGTGTTGGACAACATGCGGGAACTTCCCCTTGTGAGGGACAGGTTTGACCTCCCTGATGCCAGGCAATATCAATCCTTCTGGCCTGAAGACGCCGCTAACCATAAAGCTTTTGGTTTCATGGTGAGCCCCAGGCAAGCAGAAGCCCTCAGGAAGCGGTTCAAGGACAAGAGGGAACTGTCAGTCTGGGCTATGGTGGACGCAGAGTTCTCAGACGGGGTTTGGGTGATCCCTACCGCGGTTATCCAGGGTGAGACCAACGAAGAAGTTGTGGCTGTTGCCCACCTTTGCCACCCTGAGCACTCGGCTAACGACAACGCTTCGGGGTGCGGTACCCTCATGGAAACCGCCAGGACCCTCTGGCAGCTTATCCAATCAGGCAGGCTTGAGAAGCCAAAACGGACCATCCGGTTCTTGTGGGTGCCTGAGATGACAGGGTCGTTCGCGTTCCTTGCTACCCATGAAGACAAGTTATCCGATATCGTGGCAGCAATAAACCTCGATATGGTGGGCGAAAATCAAGCGCTTTGCGGCAGCACCTTTATGGTAGAACGGCCCATCAGCGCCCTGCCTGGATTTGGCGGGGATCTGGCCGCTGCGATTTTGGGCCTTATCGCCAAAGAAGTGGGCAACTTGGCAGGCACCAGTTCGTACTCTACTTTCAGATGGACAGTAAGCCCGTATTCAGGCGGAAGCGACCACTGGATTTGGGGGGATCCCAGCGTGGGGATCACGTGTCCTATGCTCATCCAGTGGCCGGACAAGTTCTACCACACCAGCGAGGATACCATCGACAAGGTGGATCCTAAGATGCTAAAGGTTGCCGGGGTGCTCACCGCAACCTACCTTTACACTGCTGCATCGCCGACGCCTGGAGATGCTGCGGTAATCGCGGATGAAGCTGCAGCCAGGTTTGCAGTCGAGGCTGATGCCCAGCTGTCGGCACTGCTGGACAAAGTCCAGGAGGAGCTTGGCAAGCTTTCCCGAGAGGCCCGTACTGCAAAATCGGGAGGGGCCATGGGTGAAGCACCGGGCGAGGCAGCAGGTGAACCCGCGGGTGAAACGCCAGGTGAAACTGCAGATGTATCAAGTGATGCAAGGATAAGCGAAGCCCTTGCCAAAGCACGGCGGTCCATTGAACTCAGGATCGGGTTCCTTGTGGACAGGAAGAAGCTTGACATCTCCAGCCTTAAGCGTCTGGTCCCCGATTCGCCCATGCTGGCAGAAGCACAGGCCCAAGCCGATCGCGTAGTCGAGGAAACAGGCAGGTTCCTTAGGGACAAGGCTCTAAGGGGATTGGCTGCTCTTGCAGGTCTGGATGATGTGTCCCACCTTCCGCCCCCATGGCACCCGGAGGAAGATGAGGCTCATGTGAAGGCCAAGAGCATAATTCCCAAGCGGGTATTCCGCGGACCTTTCTCGAGCATAGCCAGAGAAATCCCTGAGGATCATAACGAGAAGGTCAAGGCTCTCAGGGAGAAGTACGGCGTAAGATTCCTGCCCGGCAGCCAGCTGGAATACTGGGCCGACGGACAGAGGACCCTGCTTGACATAGCCCTGCTCATAGAGAGCGAGACCGGTTTTTCCAATCTGGACGCGCTTGTAGAGTATTATCAACTCCTGGTTGAGCGGGGCATTTTCGAGGCGTAAAGGTCTTAAACGTTGCCGCCCATTGGGCCGGGTAGTACGGTAGATAAACCACTGGGACCTTGCCAACGGTCCTTCTGGCTTGGTGCAAGATTCAGAGTGGGAGGGCTGGGCGGCAAGGTCCTGCTGTTTGCTGCTGGTCTAGCTGCCATCCTGGAGCACAATGTCTGAGTGTGTAATCTGACATCGTCGGTTCGGACCCCAAAGGGATTACGGCTTCCATGACGAATTCCTAGATCACTCCACAGCGGGGCAATATAAGGAAGCGCCATGATATTCATACAGATAGGGGGGTTGAACAGTGAGCAAGTTCACCGGCCTTACTGATACCTACACCCTGCACAACGGCGTAGAAATCCCATGTATCGGGCTGGGCACATGGCAGGTGCCTGACGGCGACCTTGCATACAATGCAGTAAGGGATGCGCTGTCAATCGGGTACCGCCATGTTGACACAGCGGCAGTTTACGGCAACGAGGAGAGTGTCGGCCGCGCTGTAAGAGACAGCGGCATTCCGCGGGATCAAATCTTTGTTACCAGCAAACTTTGGAATACGGTCCGTGGCTACAACGAAACCAAGGAAGCTTTTGAAGAAACCCTTAGAAAACTTGGCCTTGATTACCTCGATCTCTACTTAATCCACTGGCCTAACCCTGCGGGTTTCAGGGATAGGTGGAAAGAGGCTAACGCCGAGACTTGGCGGGCTATGGAGGATCTCTACAAAGAAGGGCGCATCCGGGCGATCGGAATCAGCAACTTCTTGGAGCACCACATCGAGGCCCTGTTGGAAACAGCGGAGATAATACCTATGGTGAACCAGATCCGGCTGTGTCCCGGGGATACTAAAGCAGACCTGGTGGCGTACTGCCGGGATAAGGGCATGGTTATCGAGGCATACAGCCCGTTTGGCACGGGCAAAGCGTTTGAAGTGCCAGAGTTCAAGCAAATCGCCGCCAAGTACAACAAGACCGTGGCACAGCTACTGGTCAGGTGGAGCCTGCAGATGGGATTCCTGCCACTGCCTAAGTCCACCAATGCAGCACGGATGAAAGAAAACGCAGATGTATTTGACTTTGAGCTTGATGAAGACGATGTCGCCCATCTTGCCGGAATGACCGGAGCATGCGGTGAATCTTGGGATCCTGATACTGTGGATTGGTAACCGTTTGCAAATCAACTGGCGGAGAGAAGTACTTGATCAAGATGTGGCGGCAAAATGCCGCCACACATCATTATGCTATTTTTTACCGAGCGGATATTCCCACAGGAGCATCACATCGCCTGTTTCGATGACAGGCAAGCCTTGGCGCTTGGCGGGTGATGCCTCCCGGCGTGCGTTTTCAACCATTGCAATCTGCCTTATCTTTTCCAGGGCGGGACTCTGCTTTTCCACCGACGGCCTGAGCCGGCACGGGATACCTCCTCTTTTGGAAGCCTCCGCGTAAAGAACCGCGGCTGCGTGGTGGAGCAAGGCCCGGATTCCCCGGACCGAACCAAAGAAAGAGGTCATCTCCTGTTCCAATTCTGGCCTCCCGCGCTCATTGTCGTGGTCTTCATACCAGTCGTCCAGCAGCGCTCCTGCTACGATTTCGCGGGACTCTGTCCGGGCTACGATGATATATCCTTCTGCCGCCTTCCGCTGTAAGGTGTCAGGGGAAAGGGAAATCCATTGACCGTAGCAAGTTCCGATATATCGGACATCATTCTTGGCTAGGCTCCAGGCCTCAGGAGCATCGCTGGGGTTAAGTCTTGTCACTGCTAGGCCCGATGTTAGGTAGCGGCCACAATCCAGCTCATAATGCGGCTGATAATCCGGCTCATCTTTCTTCCCATATGGAATCAAGAGTTCCGGGTACACATCGAACTCAATGATCTCTGCCACCTGCCTAAATCCCAAGGAGGTCACAAGCCCGATGGACCGGTAGTTGTCAGAGTCGATGATTGCCCTTGCTACGTGAGCGCCCCGTTCCCTCGCTCCCTTTATACAAGTCTCAGTAAGCATGGTAGCGATTCCCCGGCGCCTGTAATCCGGATGTACCCGCATCCCCTGGAACCAAGCCTCTCTCGGGGCGGGGTAATCCACGCAAACCACTCCGACCGGGATGCCGCCGGCCTCAGCAATCCAGACGTCGCAGCCAGACTCGAGCCAACCCGCAAATGCATCCCCCACGTAATCGCCGAAACGGAAAGTGTGCTTGGTGAATTCCCGGATATGGGGTTCGTCATCCAGGCGCCCTCTTCTTATCAAGACATCCAGCGTTTCCTCCACAGTGATTCTCCTCGCATCAGAGTCATATCCCTGGCGGTGCCGCACTGGTTCAGTCAGCTTGCATGCCACCGGCGAAAAGCGTTGGCTGACCATAGCCACATGCCCATAGCCGCACCGCAAACCTTATACTACCAGCGGCCTGGGGAGAGAGACAAGATTGTCTCCCCGCTTCTTCAACCTTCCCTAAGGAGGTTTTATCTGCCTTGTTGTATGGACGCTTTACATACGGATATATGCAGGAACTGCCAACAATCAAGTTGAAGGATTATTTCGGGGATGCAAATACCGGGTCATGCTTTGCCGGCCCGCCGGACCTAACATAAACGAAAGGAGGGGGCGCCGCACCCCAGGCGCTGTGTGGATTATGAAACTCATGTCTCCCAAAGAGTTCCTGGGTTTTACGCCCGGCGACGACAGGAAACTGGCTGACTGGCCTCAGATTACAGGCTACTTCAAGCATCTCGCTGAACATGGCAGGCGGATTAAATGGTTTGACATGGGTGAAACCACAGAGGGTAGGCCGTTTTTCTATGTGTGCATATCATCTCCTGAAACCTTGGATGACTTGGAGGAGTTCAGGCGAATCAATGCGCGTCTGGCCGATCCCAGGGGGCTTAGCCAATCAGAGGCGCAAGATCTCATAGCCCGGGCCAAGACCATCGTCATGATTTCCTGCTCAATCCATGCTACCGAGGTTGGGGCTGCCCAGATGTCCATGGAGCTGGCCCACGACCTTGTAACCTCAGAGGAGCCTAAGGTCAGGGAGATTCTCGATAAGGTGATATTGCTGCTGGTGCCGTCGTTAAACCCTGATGGCCTCGATCTCGTGGTCGACTGGTACAAAAAGTACCTGGATACGCCGTACGAAGGCACTATCCCGCCATTCCTGTATCACAAGTACGCAGGGCACGACAACAACCGGGACTGGTTTATGCTCAACTTGGTGGAAAACAGGCTTACCGTTGAGAGATTGCATAACGTGTGGCATCCTCAGATTGTGTTGGATATGCACCAGATGAGGGATACGGGGTTCCGGTTCTTTGTGCCACCCTACGTTGACCCATACGACCCCAACGTGGACTTCATCCTGCAACAGCAAATCAACATGCTCGGCACCCACATCGTCGGCGAACTCCTTTCGGCGGGCAAGACAGGCGTTTCGTGCTACAACGGTTTCGATGCTTACGCGCCGTCACGCGCCTACCAGCATTATCACGGCGGGATCAGGATTCTCTCAGAGGCAGCGAGTGTCAAGATAGCCACGCCTGTAAGCAGGAGTGCCGATGAGCTTCTGGTCACCCGGGACGGCTGGGACCCCAGACAGTCTACATGGAACCATCCAGTGCCTTGGCCGGGTGGTGTGTGGCGGCTGAGAGACATCGTGGAGTACAACAAGATCGCTGCCATGGCCGTGCTCACACACGCGGCAAGATTTAGAGAGCTTTGGGTGAGCAATTTCTACAAGATCGGGGTGCGGGCGTGTGAGCGCAAGCAGCCCTATGCGTTCATCCTGCCTAAGGACCAGCGGGATCCGGTGATGCTTTATGAACTGCTGAAAGTGTTGCACATGGGCCAGGTGGAGATCCACCGGGCGAAGTCAGATTTTGAAGCGGAAGGAGCCTGGTTCCCGGCGGGTTCGTATGTGATAAAGCTGGCGCAACCTTATGGAGCGTACGCCAAGACCCTGCTTGAGATCCAAGAGTACCCGGATCTTAGGCAGTATCCCGGCGGGCCTCCTAAGTTGCCTTATGACATCACAGGACATACTCTTCCGCTCCTTATGGGGGTAAGGTGCACCCTTGCCAAGAAGTCCTTTGAAGTGGAACTTGAGAGGGTGGAGGTTCCGGAACTTCCCTGGGGACAAGTACAAGTACTTGGTGGGCTCGGGGACAAGGCGGCTAAAGGTAACACAGGCTGGTATATGCTTTCTTCTGCTGTAAGCGCTTCGTATAAGGTGGTCAATAACCTGTTGGAGCAATCCCGGGAGGTTTACAGGACCGCCGGCTCCTTCATAAAGGGCGGTCGGCATGTGCCTGCGGGAAGTTTCTTGGTTCCTGCTGATGCTGCTGATGCCGGGGAAATCCAGGAGCTTTGTAGCCGGTACGGGGTGACTGCTTGGTTCATGGATGGCGGCGGTGGCGACGGTGCGACCGGTGATAGAGGCAGCGTTGACGTCGCCAGATACAAGCTGAAGAAGCCTAGAGTCGGTGTGTATCAGGCTTATTTGCCTGTGGCAGATGAGGGCTGGCTCAGGTTTGTGCTCGAGGAATATGGTTTTCCATATGAGACCATCCGTAACCAACGCATAAGGCGCGGAAATCTGCGGGAAGAATTCGACACGATTATCTTCCCGTCCATCCGGGCACAAGTCATAGCTCATGGTATCCGGCCGGGAACGTATCCGCCTGAGTATGTGGGCGGGCTGGGCCAGGAAGGCAAGCAAGCCATTGCTTCGTTTGTCGAGGCCGGCGGGACCTGCGTGTTTGCCGATGCGTCTTGCGAGTGGGCCATCAAGGAGCTGGGTCTGCCGGTGGTAAACGTGCTTGATGGGAAGCGGTCACCTGAGTTCTTCGCCCCCGGTTCGATCCTGAGGACGATTGTAGATACAGAGCATCCCCTAGGATTCGGTCTGCCTAGGGAAACCGCTGTGATGTTTGCCAGGAGCCCTGCCTGGGAGGCTGAGGCACGGTACGTGGTCGCACGGTATCCGGCGGTTGACCCGCTTATGTCCGGGTGGCTTCTCGGAGGCAAACTGCTGGCTAATAAGGCGGCGTTGCTGGAGATTCCCGTTGGCTTTGGCCGGGTTGTGCTTATCGGTTTCCATCCCCATTTCCGGGCGCAGGCCCGTGGGACGTACAAGGTAATGTTTAACGCGATCTATCTCGGTTCAAGAAGGTCTGAAAAGTGTTGACGGTACCGAGGGGCCGTACAGGCGGAGATGTTAGTGACTGTCTTTTCAGTAATATCGAACACCCAAGTGCTTAGCCAGCTCTAGGCCGGTGTAGGGAAGTTTATTTGTGCATGTTGCTCAACATGTATAGGGTTGTTTGTTTCTTCTAACCATGCCCCAACCGACTCCGCCTGCTTAGAATGTATACGTAGGAGTGTCAACATTTTCAGGATAGTTCTAGCGAAGGGGAGGTGTATGTCGGCTGAGTTATCCTGTGGAACGTAGGGCCGTAATCGAGGTCGGTTGCCGGCTGTAGAATAGTCTTGCCAGTAGACCAAGGAGATAAGAGTGCAGCTCAACTTGGAGCACCGTTCCCAGAGCCAAATGCAGAACGACTTGATGCGCTTGGGGTTTTCTCTGCTGCTATATGCAAGCTTATTCGCTAAATATATAGGTCGTAGCATTAGCTTCAACCTCTCGTTGAAATGAGAAGTAGATGAAAACAAACATAACAAGATAGGGGACAAATGGGACAGCCGAAACATAACCGAAGTAGATTCAGCCAAGCCCAAAGCACATTGAGGTCAGCCCGAGAACATTAAGAGCAAGACCCAAGCATATCAAGGGCACGGATCAAGAACACCTAGCGACAAGCTCAGCATATCAGAAACAGAATCCAATACCAAGGACTAAGCTACGGCATATCAAAGGCAAGACCAAACATATCAAGAAAAAGGTCGAGCTTATAAGCAGCATGCCAAGAGCAGCTCTAGAGCAAATCAAGAGCATACTTTCAAACCACACCCGAGGCGTACCCAAACATGCCAACAGGAAGGTCAGCAACAGGCAGATCAACAACAGCGAAGTCAACACCGGTTTCGTTCCAACCAGACCGTAAGGAGGGATAATCATGGTTCCCCGGGACGGGGGTATATTCGCTTTCTTTGCGTTCCTTATTTTGGCTACAGTTCTTTTCTGGTGTTATCGGAAAGTCAAGGCGGGCTACAAACCGTACTTCAGACAAATACCGGCGCTCAAAGGGTTGGAAGAGGCCATCGGCAGAGCCGCGGAGATGGGACGGCCGGTCCACTTCACCCCGGGTTCAGACGGGTTCGACACAAGTTTTGCAGGTATGACTCTAGCAGCGACGATTTGCCTAGCTCACATAGCCAAACTCTGTGCTCAATATGATGTACGTCTTCTGGTGTCAAACCGGCGTCCTGAAGTTCAACCTCTAACAGAGGAGATTGTCAGACAAGCGTTTTTGGCTGAGGGCAAGATTGAGAACTTCCGACCGACGGATATTCGGTTCTTCTCTGATGACCAGTTCGCGTATGCCTCTGGTGTTGTGGGTGTAATCAGCGGTGAGCAGACGGCTTCCAATATTATGCTGGGTGGTTTTTACGCCGAATCCTTGATGTTTGCGGAAGCCGGTGCCACTTACGGCAATATCCAGATAGCAGGTACGGCAAGCACGGCCCAGATTCCATTCTTTGTCACCACATGTGACTACGTGTTGATCGGAGAGGAACTGTTCGCCGCAGCAGCCGTTCTCTCAGTGGATCCCGCACAAGTTAGCACTCTGATGATGCAAGATATAATCCGTATTGCCCTCGTGTGCCTGATCGCAATAGGTGCACTTGCTGCGACATTTGGCTCAGACGTCATCAGACAGTTGATTCTCAAGTGATGTTAGGGGGTGCATGATTTGAACACGCTCATCGTGATCGTCGGCTTGGTAGCGGGCGTTCCCATATTATTGTCATCATTCGCTGAAATACCTGTCATCAGCGACCTGGCTCAAGAGTTTCAACGATGGGGAATCATTCTGGCCGGGTTTTCAACCTTCCTTGGTGTGCTCAACCTTACCTTCGTCAATGCAAATGCTCTACGTCGCAGAAAGCAGGCAGGTCAAGTCATAGAGCCCGTCGTAGTCCTCGTAATGTTGTGGGGCCTTGTTCTTATCGGCGTGTTTTTCGGGCAAACGCACCCTGCGTACGATTTTGTGTTTGAGAATGTGCTCAAGCCCCTTAGCGCATCAGGATTCTCCATGTTGGCGTTCTTCATTGCTTCTGCTGCTTATAGAGCATTTCGTGTGAGGAATGTGGATGCAGCCATTCTACTGGTATGTGGATGTCTGGTTATGCTGGCCAATATTCCTTTCGGTGAACTGATCTGGAGCGATCTCCCAGTTGTGTCCGATTGGATCATGCGCATCATCAACGGGTCTGCGATGAAAGGTATTGTAATCGGCGGGGCGATAGGAGCGATTGCAACGGCATTAAAGGTGATTGTTGGAGTCGAACGTTCACACTTGCGAGGCTGAGATTACGCAAAGGAGAGGTGAAACATGTCATTCTTTGAAAGACTTCAGTCGATCCCGCGTATTACAATATACGTCTTGGTCATAATCGTGCTGTCCATACCACTCATATTTCCGATTAGTCTTCCCTTGCAGGTAGCACCCATGACTCAAGCCGTGTATGATGCGATTGAAGCCCTCGAGCCGGGATCGATATTCATGTTGTCCACTGACTGGGAAGCATCTACCGAGGCTGAGTCGGGACCCCAGACAGAGGCCATCGTAAGGCACGTCTTGGGAAGAGACCTGAAGCTAATCATTGTTGGACTCTGGCCTCAGGGCAATTCGGCTACACAGCAGATTGTTGAGCGAATAGCGTCCGAAATGGGTAAAACATATGGCGTAGACTGGGTGAACCTGGGGTACAAACCGGGAGGCGAAGTTGTTCTCGCGTCTTTGGCTGCTAACCTGCGGGAACTTTACAGTTCAGACGTTAAGGGGACCCCGTTGGACCAGCTTGAGATATGCAGAGGGCTCACCAGCGCTAAAGATGTGGACTTGGTTTGCTCGGTTTCTTGGGGCGACCCGGGCCATATCACTTGGGTAAAAATGGTTCAGACTCAGGTGGGGGTTCCGGTGGTGGCTGCGGTAACTGCAGTGTCTCTTCCAGAATGTGCACCCTACCTCCAGTCGGGTCAGCTCTTGGGTGTAGTAGGTGGCTTGGGCGGAGCAGCCCAATATGAAAAACTTGTGGGCTATGCCGGAAAGGCCACCGCCGGAATGGGCGCGCAGAGTTTCGGCCACATATTGGTTCTAACCCTGGTTGTGCTGGGCAACATCGGATATCTTGCCACCAGAAAGTCGAAGGAGGGTTAAAGTATGAAATTTGGAATCACTGTTGCAGCCCTTCTTAACCTTGGTTTGTGGAGCTTCCTTATAGGCGATAACCGGGTGTTCAGGTTGGTTCAGAGCCTCTATGTGGGTGCTGCGGTAGCTCATACGTTTGTACTAGCTTACAGAAACACCCTCATACCCAACCTTTGGCAACCCTTTACGGAAGGCAAATATGTGTTGATTGTTCCCATGGTGCTGGGCTTGGCTCTGTTTACCAGGGTGACCAAGAAATACTCCCATATTTCCAAGATACCCATGACATTTATCGTGGGCGTCGGAGCTGCCCTGGCTATCCGCGGTGCCCTGTTGTCTGACTTGGCTACCCAGGTTGCGTCAGTCATGGTAGCTTTGAACACCGTAGACAACATCGTCATGCTGATAGGAACTCTATGCACACTCGTTTATTTCACCTTTACGATCAAGCCGACACCTGTGACCCGCACCATGTCTTACATCGGCAGGTACTTCATGATGGCGGCCTTCGGAGCTGCATTCGGAAATACGGTCATGGCCAGGATGTCCCTGCTTATAGGTAGACTTCAGTTCCTATGGGGCGATTGGCTGGGCATCATCAAGTAGACGCTTGGAGGTTGGTGATATGTCAAGAAGAGACGAGTGGCGGAAGAGGGCTCTGGCATCCATCGATGCCGCGAGGGAAGACCTATTGGCGATTTCCCATGACATCTTCGAGTACGCAGAAGTCGCATTTGAGGAATTCCGTTCAGCGGAAAGGCTCCGGCATTTCCTCAGAGAGCGCGGTTATAGGATCAGCGATGTTGAAGGGCTGCCCACGGCGTTCGTAGCTGAGAAAGGGACAGGTTCGCCGGTAGTGGCTTTTATGGCTGAGTACGATGCCCTTCCCGAAATAGGGCATGCCTGCGGGCACAACATTATAGCTGCGGCTGCCGTAGGAGCAGGCCTAGGAGTTGCCTCGTTCATCGAGGAGTCCGGCGGCACTGTTAGGGTAATCGGCACTCCTGCCGAGGAGGGCGGAGACGGGAAGATTATCATGGTAGACAAAGGCGTGTTCGACGATGTGGATGCCGCCATGATAGTGCATCCGTCGGGAGCCTACATGGCCGACGATCATTCCTATGCCATCCAGAGCTTTGACATCCAGTTCATAGGCAAAGCGGCTCATGCGGCCTCCGGGCCTCAGCACGGCATAAATGCACTTGATGCGGCCGTGGAATTTCTCGTCAGCCTGAATGCTTTTCGCGAGCACATGACAGATGACGGCCGGATTCACGCCATCATCACCCACGGGGGTAGTGCGGTCAACGTAATCCCTGAACGCAGTGAGCTAAAGGTTGCGGTGAGAGCTACCACTAAGGAATACCTAGATGAGCTTATCCAGCAGGTCGAACGCAGGGTCAAGGGTGCCTCAATCTCCACGGGGTGTCAGTACTCCATAAAGCCTCGAGGGCTCCTTTGCAGGGAGATTAACGTGAACCGCGAGCTCTCAAGGTTGTTTGAAGAGAACTTCAAGTCACTGGGGATACCCGTTGCTCCCAGAGGGGATTCCAAGGGTTCTACCGATGTCGGCAATGTGAGCCATGTTGTTCCCACTATCCAAGCGTATGTGGGAATCGGCGCCGATGTTTGCCACACCATCGAGTTCCGGGAGGCCAGCATATCTGAGAAGGGAGATGAAGCGGTCATCAATGGCGCCAAGGTGATGGCGCTGACTGCGGCGGATATTCTCTCAGACGAAACGGTGCTTGAGAGGATGCGCTCGTCGTTTAAGGGTCAGTGAATCTAGTCGGATGCATGGTTTGGCTTATGGCCGGTACAATGGGTGTCAGGGGGATGCCGGCTGTCGGAAATCAGATGCGGTCTGGGAGCCTTACCGGCAAGCAAGGCTTCAGCCATCGATGAGGTGGAACGTTCACGTTCTGGGCTCTGTCTGTACGTTCCTGGCCTGGCATGTGCGCCTTTTGCCAGCGCCAGGCGGCAAATTAGATCGGGCTTAGATGAAGACTAAGCCGGGCAGTTATACAGCTACAGGCTGAGTGCACGTAGCGGGGCATCCGGGGCTTGTTAATGTCACAGGGTGCCTGGCGAATGTTGAGGCTTGGACGAGTCTTACTTAGCATGCAGGTTCCTAAGGCAGAGTTCTGGGATACATCGCTCAGACATGAGAGCAGAGGCTGTAGGAATGGATGCTGTAATCGGAAAGGTTGCAAGTGGGGAGTAGGGTATGCAGGCCTGAAGGATGCATCTATAGGTTGACTTGGGATGCAAGAATGGCGGATAGAGGAGCAGAGGAGACCCGGGAGTAGAGGCAGGAATAAAGGATGCGGGGGCAGATGTTCCAAGAGTAGAGGCAGCAGCAGAGGGTGCGGGAGGAGGGCTCTCTCGCCCGTAGAGGCAGTCAGCAGAGGATGCAGGAATATAGAGGGTACAGGGATAAAGGGCACAGGAGTATACAGGAGTATAAAGGATGAAGCCTGGCCTCTGTTGAAAGATGTCACAGATTCAGAACCAGAACCCAAGGCCAAGCAACGGGAGTATGCCTACGAGGTGATCCCTTTGTTGACAGTGCGGCGTGCACTCAAGATTGGCGGGTTGGCAAAATCGAGACTTGTGGCAGGGCATCAGGGGCTTGATAATGAGATCCATTCAGTTGACGTGATAGAAGTTCCCGACATCAGGGATTGGATCAAGCCAAACGAGCTGGCGGTGACTTCCGGTTTTGCGGTGAAAGACAGCAGGCACGCACAGGAACGTCTGGTCAGAGACATGGCGGAGAACAAGGCTGCTGCCCTGGCTGTCAAGACAGGCCGCTATCTTGGTGATACCATACCCGAAGTGATGATAGCTGCGGCCAAGGAGGCCGGTTTTCCCCTCATCGAGGTTCCCGCCGACATCCCGTATACCGAAATCACCTTGCCGATAATATCCGCCATCTTGAACGAACATGCATACAGATTTCAGTATGAATCGTACATCCGGGGAATGCTGCAGAAATGCGTCATAGAGAACAGGGGAATCGGGGCCCTTGCCAATACCATAGCAGAGATAGTCGGAAGCCCGACTTGCATAGTCTCTCATGACGGACGTTTACTTGCTTCCTGCCGAAAGCATCTTGAGCATCGGAACATCAAGGCCCTACTGGACCAAAGCAGAAAACAGTCTGGCTCGGTTACCGATGGGAGTCTGCCAGGAACCTGGTTTGAGGATCTGCTTTGTGTGCCTGCATGTGGCAAAGGGGGCATCTTAGGGTACCTGATCGTCGACCGTTCAAAGCAAGGCCCCTTGGACGTGTTCGAGGAGACAGCTCTTAGGGAAGCGGTAACGGTGGTAGTGCTGGAATTGACCAAACATCGTATAGTCCAGGAGGCTGAAACAACCCTAAAGCGGAGGCTTCTCGAATACAGCTTGGCCCACCTCCAAACCGATTTGCTGTTGCCGGACATACAGGAATTACCCGGATTGGTCTTCAAGGAGCCGTACGCGGCCATCCTGGTAAAGCCCAGACAGCATGCACGCTTGGCTGCGGACCGCGGAAGATGGCTGACGGCAAGAAAATGCTTGGAACTGGTGAAATGCAGCGAAAGGCCCTCGGTGGGCAGTTGGTTGCCCGTGTTCGTTGACAGAGAACGAGACGAGGTAATCATGGTTTGGTCCGGAATAGGAACGCCCGACAGTAACATGATAAGCGACCAATGTGTAGCAGAACTCCAACGTTTGCAGAGATGCCTGTGTCGCAATGCCGGCATTGAGATGCTGCTGGGTGTGAGTAGGATCCATGTGGGAATCGACAGTTATGCAAGTGCTGTTGACGAGGCCAGGAAGGCGGCAAGGATTGGAAACTCCTGCATTTTCACAGAGGGAGTAATGCTGGCTCAGGATACAGCCATATATGAGTTCATCGACAATATTGACAGAGACACGCAAGCACGATTTGCCGAGGACAATCTGAAGCAACTCATAGGGCAAGACGGGAATCCTGAGCTCATCAAGACCTTGGCCGTCTTCTTGTACTGCGGCGGCCAGATTTCCGAGGCAGCCGAGAGACTGTTTATCCACAGAAATACACTCAACTACCGTTTGGACAAAATAAGTGCTCTTCTTGGTTGCGATGTGAGACAGCCCAGGAACCGATCCAGATTGGAGATTGCGCTTGTTGCAGCTTGTCTGTCGGGCGTAATCCCGAGACAGGGCGATTGATGTTTGTGCAACCTAACGGCCTTGGCGGGCATTTCTTGTGCGTCATACAGATGAAGGTAACTTGCCTTTGATCGACAATGTGTTGGAGGAGGGAACGGGTGTTGAGGATAAACGCGACAGCCAAGATCGGGATCATCAGGGTATTGACCACCGACGACATACATCTTCTGAACATGCATGGCACACTAATAGAAGCGCTATTCCCCAATTTGGATGTCGTATCTCGCTGTATTCCGAATCATCCTAAAGGGGTGTATAACTCGGAAACCCAAGCCAGTGCAGGACCGCTGGTGGTCCGCCTGGCACGGGAGTTTGAGGCCGAAAACTGTTCAGCAGTAATCATCAGCTGCGCGTCAGATCCCGGCCTGGACATGGCAAGAAAAAATGTAGGTATTCCGGTGATTGGAGCAGGTGAAGCAGCGGCCCTTCTGGGGAGGGCCTTTGGCCGGAAAGTTGGTGTGCTTGGCATAGGTAGTTCCACCCCCAAACGGATGGAGAGAATCCTCGGAGACTTGCTGGTAGGCTACTCCAAGCCAGAAGGTGTTGAGAATACTACCAACCTTCTGACGGCTGAGAGCCAAAGGGCCGTGTTGGATGCAGGCTTGAAGTTGAAGCAGGCAGGAGCGGAAGTAATAGTCCTTGCGTGCACCGGGCTCTCAACAGCCGGTAGTGCAGCGCTTTTATCAAAGGTCACAGGGTTAAGAGTAGTTGACGCTGTCCAAGCTGCAGGTTTTCTGGCATATTATGCCGTTACTTTCTAGGCCTGTGTTTGGTCCGGTACACAAATGCAAGCCCGAGAATGCACGCGGATGAGAATACAGACACATGGGAATGCAGGTTAATGAGGATGCAGACCCGCAATAATGCAGACGCAAGAAAACCAGGGTGCATGAGAGTACAGGTACCTAAGATATGGAAGTACAGAACTTGCAGGTGAAACGCAACGTAAGCGCGCAGACTGCTGTCGTAGGAACGGATCAACAAGGTAAGAGCACAAAGGAAAAAGCAAGCAGGACAGGGTATGTTCATGCTACAGATAGGGAGGGGAAATCCTTGAGCTTCAAAGCTACTTTGAAAGCACTTGACTTGCTTGATGACGCCCATGTAACTGGGAGCCGGGTTGCTGAATATCTGCAATCACTGGGGCTGGAAAATGTGGGGACTGCAAGGGTCCACGGTGAGAAGGGGTTTACAGATTTCCTTCAGGTTACCGTCCCAGGAACCCAAGGGAAACTGGCAGGAGGCAAGGCGCCCACCCTGGGGATCATCGGCCGGCTGGGAGGCATCGGTGCCCGTCCTGAGGTGATCGGCATCGTGTCTGACGGCGACGGAGCGGTAGCAGCAGTGGCTTGCGCCATAAAACTGGCGGCTATGACAAAGCGGGGCGACACGCTGCAAGGAGATGTTATAATCTCCACCCATATATGCCCTCATGCACCCACACAGCCACATGACCCGGTGCCATTCATGGGGTCACCAGTGGACATGAGGACCATGAACAAATATGAAGTATCCGATGATATGGACGCCATTTTGTCCATCGACACCACAAAGGGGAACCGGGTGATAAACCACAAAGGGTTCGCCATATCGCCTACGGTGAAGGAAGGTTACATACTCCGGGTAAGCGAGGATCTTTTGGATATCATGAGCATCACAACTGGGAAGCTCCCAGTGGTGTTTCCCATAACGACGCAGGATATTACGCCGTATGGCAACGGAATCTATCATCTCAACAGTATCCTCCAGCCGTGTACGGTGACTAAGGCGCCGGTTGTCGGCGTCGCGATTACAACTGAGACCGCTGTTCCGGGTTGTGCCACCGGAGCCAGCCATGTGGTGGATATTGAGCAAGCGGTCCGGTTCTGCATCGAGGTGGCCAAGCAGTTCGGGGCAGGTAAATGCAAGTTTTACGATGAGGCGGAGTTCCAAAGGCTGGTGGAGCTGTACGGGCCCATGACGGTACTGCAGACCCATGGTTTAGCCGGTGATAATCAATAGGTCTACCGATGAGAATCGTCAGATTCATCAGTAGAAATCTGGATTGGATGGTGCGGGCTTGTGGAATGTGGGGCTTGTGGGATGCATGACTTGGAGGATGTTTGCCTTAGGGGATGTTGGACTTGAGGGATGTTGGACTTGGGGGCGAACAAACGCAATCGGGATAATACACCGATCCTGAGAGTGCCAGGTTTTGCAAATTGACAACCTCAGGCAACGTTTGAGTTTTTTGGCTGCGGTATTGGATTGACATAACGCCCGGTTTTTTGCTAATGTTAATATTTGGGAGTGTGTTTCAGAATCTTTCCGAGAAAGTCAGAATCCTTCCGGGGAAGGAGGAGATACAGGAGAAGCAAGATGTCTCTTGGCCTCATACTCTAAGCTGACGTTTCGGCAAGATTTCCTGCTATCAACGACTAACTGGAGGCGAACCTATGGAGGCAGACGCATTTAGATTGTTGGGTTTGGGGTTTCTTTTTGAGATGATTGACTTCCGGATTGCGGGCTTCGATGTACTTCCTGACATATTCGGCTTTATTCTTTTTGGCAAGGCTTTGGCCATTTTAGGTGGGAAGAACGGGTATTTTTCCAGGGCGAAAAAGCTCAACCCGGTGCTGCTTATCCTGTCGGTGCTGCACATATATGAACGTCCCGTCCAGCAAAGCGGAACCCATGTCATTCTTAGTAATCTACCTGCACTTGTCCTCGGTATAGCGATAGCCATCATGGAATTGGTGCATGTGTACGACGTGTTCATGGGAATCCGGGGGTTGGCTCAAAAGGCCGGAAATCTGGCCATAGCCCAGGAGGCGGATTCAAAATGGGCTCAGTACCTCGGGCTTGAGATCGCAATCATACTGGGGTTCATCATCGCTGCGATTCCCTCAATCGGACCGCTCTACTTACTCGGCGTGCTTCTGGGCACCATAGCGCTGGCGTTTAGCATAAGGGGATACATGGGGAGGTGTGGAGAGAGTCTGGCCTGAAGGGGATCCGTCCAGAGACCAAAGGGAGAGGCATACCTAGCCGAGTCCCTTGGATTCTAGCAGTCTGTGCCGGTAGGTGCGTACCGTGAGAAAAGATGCAGCCAGGAGGAGCGGATTAGATTGACGATAGGTCCCAACGGATATTGAAGAGCTGGAGAAGTAGGTCTACCAGCCGTCACGCTTCTCTGAAAGTTAGCGCGTAAGGGTGCACTGGATGCACAAAATATCGCCGGTTCCCCGGCCAGGATGGTGGCAATGGCGCACATCGTGCGCCATTACCTTAGTTTTGCAGGAGGATTTCGAAGAGGATGGTGCATCAGATGCACCAATTCTCCCAATTTTCGGCTCACCGGCGAGCAAAATGGTGCACCATATACACCAAGCTGCTCGAATGCAGCCGAGTCTAACGCTAGTGCGACCGCAGCTCCTGCTCGCAGCCTGAGCACAGGCCCACATATCTCTCTTGACACGGTATTTTCCAGTTGATATATTCCTGCCAGGTTTTTTGTAGGGATTTCCATGTACCCAATACAGATTCGGTTCCAAAGAAAGTTCAGGAGTCCAAGAAAGAGCATTCGAACATCAAACAAGAATCTGAAACAGAAAGGAAGTGTCCTACATGAAATTGCCAATCACCACAAGCCAGAGGAAGCCAGGAACGGAGGAAAGACCAGCGTAAAACGCTGGCATCTTCGAACTGCCATTCGTGACACTGATACTATTTGAAGCAGTAGTCTCTCTTAGTAGGAACCTGTGGTATTCCGTATCAGTGGATATCCTGTCGTACAGTTTGAGTACCATCTTAACTGGTTCCTGACTCCAAGCAGTGCCGTTTGACCATAGCAGACGCTGCTTGTACCTCCTCCGTTTCCTCATCTTCTTCTGGTTCACCCAATTGGTTCACCCAATCCGGTGCCAGCGCAGCCATTTTGCGGCTACTTGGGCCCAATTCCATCTTGTTTGCCCATATTACTTAGGGTTTTCGTTGAATCTTTACCGGGGTAGGGTCGCGGTGCTGCACATCCTGCAGATATCCGCACCCAATCAGGATGCATGGGCCTTGTACTAGGGGTATGGTGCCGCATACGTTGCAGATACCCGCAGTGCAGAATTCTTGATGCATGGCTGCAATCCAGGGCTGTAGCCCCCTATGTCCAGCTTGCGTTGGACTGGCACTGGTGTTCATCTTCAAAGCCTTAGAATCGAAGGGAGAATGTGCTGTTGGTTACGCAGGTTTCGAGCATGGCTCTTGGGGATAAACAGCAACTTGAAGCAGACCCGATAATCGTCGTGGAAGAACTGACAAAAATCTTCCGTGTGAGGCTCGATGGCGATGGTTTCCGCGAAAGGGTGAAGCTGTTTTTCAAGCCTGAATACCGTGCGGTCACGGCGCTGGATAGCGTGAGTTTCACCGTCCGTAGGGGTGAATCTGTCGGCTACATCGGCCTCAACGGTGCAGGCAAGTCCACCACCATCAAGCTCCTGTGCGGCGTCCTGGTGCCTACATCTGGTCGGGTGACTGTGGCAGGCATTGAGCCACTCCGCCACAGGAAACTCAATGCCCGCAGGATTGGGCTTATGATGGGTCAGAGGACCCAGCTGTTGTGGGACCTGCCGGTCAAGGAGAGTTTCACCCTGCTAGGCAAGATCTATGATTTGGATCCTCAGACTTACAGGGCTAACAGGGATAGGCTAGTAGAGGCACTGGGTATAGGGTCCCTCATGGAGACGCCGGCGCGGATGCTATCCCTTGGGCAGAGGACCCGCTGCGACCTGGCTCTTACCTTCCTGCACGATCCTGCCGTGGTGTACCTCGATGAGCCCACGATTGGGCTCGATGTGTTTGCCCGGGAGCGCATCCGGGAGTTTCTCCTGGCTGAGAAAGCCCGTGAGGTAACGATTTTCATGGCCAGTCACGACCTAGATGACCTGGAGATGGTAACTGACCGGGTGCTTCTTATACACCAAGGCAGAATCCTGTTCGACGGAACGCAAGGCGAGCTCAAGGCTATGTTTGGCGGGCAGTTGGGATCCCTGGAAGACACGGTCAAGCGCTTCTACCGGGAGGAAGCGTTGGCACAGGAGGAGGCCCAGGGAGACGCACACAAGAAGGCTAGATGTGATGAGGCGCGGGGATGCGAGAAGACACCGGGATGCGAGGAGGCGCCAGAACGTAGGGAGGAGGCTCTAAGATGACGCACCGGCAAACCTCAGCCACAGCCGCCTTGGGGCGGCTAAACATCGGAAAATACCTTTACTACACCAGGGCAGAGTTCATGCGAGGCCTAAGGTACCGGGCCAACTATTGGGCAACCTTGTGCAGCAGCGTGATAATAACAATCATCCAGTGGTCCCTGTGGAGGGCGGTTTACAGCAACACACACTCGATTGCAGGTGTAGACCTGCCTACCATGATGGCCTATGTGCTCATGGGAAGGGTGACTGCCGGCTTCCTTGCAGAACCTGCAAATTTGAGGATCGGTCCCCGGGTCAGGAGCGGGACGATAGTCCACGACCTGGTAAAGCCAGCAGATCTGCATATCCAGCTCTTGTTTCAAAGCCTGGGTGGGGCGCTGTTCCGCTTGGTTTCCACCGGGTTGCCAATATTCCTGGTGCTGCTAATCACAGGTGCCCTCACCATCCCTGACCCAAAAACCATAGCGCTGTTCATGGTGTCCTTGGCCATGGGCTATGTCACGCTCTTCTCAACTGGTTTCGTCTCAGGGGTGCTGACGTTTTACACCAAGAGCGGTGTGGGTGTGGAGCATCTGTATACCTTGGTTGAGTTCCTGTCGGGGCTGTACCTGCCGCTTGAGTTTTTCCCGGGATGGCTGAGGACGGTTGCAGATTGGCTGCCATTCAAAGCGATACACTACATCCCCATGGCCATCTGGAGCGGTTTAACCGGGCCGGGAGAAGTGGTGTCGTCGCTGGTGTCCCAGCTTATCTGGACGGCAATCATGGTCGTTTTGTGCAGGGCAATCTGGTCGGGTGCTGTAAGGCACCTCACTATCCAGGGAGGTTGACAGCATGAATGATAAGAGAAATCCACATGCCGAAAGTACAGGCAGGACCCGGATGAATACATGGCTGAGCACTCCCAGGCCAAGCCGTGGTCTAAGCACCGTTTGGCACTACGTAAGGCTGTATTACTGGTACCTTCGTGCCAACTGGCTGTCGCTTATGGCTTATCCGATCGAGTTCATCATAGTCAACCTTTCCGGTGTGGCGTATTCGCTGGGCTCGGTGGCGTTGGTTTGGGTGCTGTTTACCCAGGTCAAAGCCATCGGCGGGTGGACTTATCCCCAGGTGCTCCTGATTTACGGGATGAGCATATTCTCGCGGTCCCTGTTCCACCTGTTCTGGGTAAACCTCATGTCCTTAAGCAGAATGGTGAGGGACGGCTCCATGGACCGGGTCCTGGTACGGCCTTTGAACCCCTTGTTCCAGGTTGTGGCGGACTATCTGGACAACGATGACTGGGGTGAGCTGGCAACGGCTATAATCCTCACATGGACATCCTTGGGCATGCTGGGCAAGAGGACGGTCTGGAACATCCTGTGGGTGCTTGTGTCTGTGATTTCAGGCTCGTTGATCTTTGCGTCTGTACACATAGTAGCTAACGCTATGGCGTTTTTCACTGTCGAAAGCAGCGGTTTTAGCTGGCTAGCCTGGACAGTGGATGAGTTCACAAGATACCCGGCAGATATCTACGACAGGGTCACCCGGACTGTCATCACCTGGATCCTGCCTGTGGCTTTTGCCAGCTTTTATCCGGCGCAGCTGTTTTTTGAAAACGGGTACCTGAAACGGACGGCCTTGGCCACCCCCGTTGTGGCTGTGCTTACTTTCATGGTGGCCTACCGGTTCTGGAGTATAGCAGTCAATCATTATCAAGGAGCCGGGCATTAACGTGTGGCCCCGGCTCCTTGAAATCTATGCACATATTCACATAAGATTCCACTGACAAAGTTGGCGGAGTCGTTGTAATCTTAAGACTAAGCCTTTGCAATCTGAGCGGGGAAGAAGGAAAAAACGGAGTTTCGTCGAATAGAGGACTCTTAACGTTGCGCATGGTTATTCTGGCGGATGTTAGTGCTTGCAAAGGAGTATTTTGGAAAGGAGGGATGATCGCACCGGTTGCATATTGGGTCAAAACAAAATGCTACTAGAGACCTTATAAACACTGCGGTAGACAGTAGATGCAGAATCAACCATGCCCCGATAGTTCATGATGCAGGCCCGAAAACACCGTTATTTTTTTATTACTTTAGTGTCCCAAGTGACCGGGAGGTGAACGTAAGTAATGAGTATTGCATCAGGGAATGTATTTGGATTTTGGCTGTTTATAGCCATATCCGCGTTGGTTATCTATACAATTAACGCTTCGCAAAGAGGGAAGCTTAAGGTAACCATCAGACCCATTGCTGGGCTTGAAGCAATAGAGGAATGTGTAGGACGAGCCACTGAGATGGGAAGGCCGGTGCACTTCTCACCAGGGTTGGGCGACGTAGTCACCACTGCAGCTGCTGACACCCTTGCAGCGCTTCAGATTCTGTCGTACGTCACCGACGTGGCGGCGAGATACGATGCCAGGTTCCTAGTTACCATCCGTATGCCTAACGTATATCCTTTGGCCTCGGAGACCGTGCGCCAAGGATATATCGCAGCCAACAAGGCAGATGCGTACAGGGAAAACACGGTGAGGTACATTTCCAGCGACCAGGACGCTTACGCTGCTGGTGTAATCGGCCTGTTCCACCAGGAGAAGGTCGCATCCAGCATCTTGGCCGGCCTTTACATGGGAGAAGCCCTGCTGCTTGCTGAATCCGCTGCACGGCTTGGAATCATGCAGGTAGCAATCACTGCATCAGTAACCCAGATTCCCTTTTTCGTGGCTGCATGTGACTACACCGTAATCGGTGAAGAGCTGTATGCAGCCGGAGCTTATTTGACAGACGATAAGGGGCGTCTTGGAGGTATAGCAGCACAGGACTACATCAAGTTGATCGTCATCGTTTTCATCCTGCTAGGTACTTTCATGACGTCCATGGGCAGCAACGTAATCCAGGAACTGTTGACCATGTAACTTTAGTGCAACACACGTGCTGAAACTTGTTGGAGGAAAGAAGGTGTAATTATGCGGAAGGAAGCGCCATTGCTAATCACGTTCGTGGTTGCGCTCATTGTGATGCTGAGCCAGGTTACCACCGGCAACGTGCCTGGGCTGGGCATTTCAATGCCGGTTCTTTTTGAACGGTATATCAGCCCTTGGATGACAGTGGTTTCCGCTTTTTCACTGTGTTTGGCTTCTGTTAACTTGATAGTGATACATTCGCGGAACGTGTCGCGGAAGCAGCCTGAATGGATTTATAGCCTTATTCTCCTAGGCTCACTGGTGCTTTACGGTGCCTGGTGCACCTATGTCCAGATTAATCCCGACAACGCAGCTGCTGCTGCGACTTACTCGCTGCTTTACAACAACATCCTTTCGCCACTTATGACAGGGCAGTGGGCCTGCTTGGCATTTTACGTGGCTTCAGCGTCGTACAGGGCATTTAGGGCTAGAAACCTGGAAGCAACTGTACTGCTGGTGTCCGCCATCTTGGTCATGCTTGGCGCTACCCCTGTAGGCGGAGTCATCTGGAGCAAGTTCCCGGTGATACAGCGGTGGCTAATCGACGTACCCAACATGACAGGCCAGCGTGCCCTGCTGATAGGCGCCGCAATCGGAAGTTTTGTAGCGTGCTTGCGCACAATGCTTGGAATTGAGCGGAGTCACCTCGGCATCGGCGGCGGCTCTTAATTGCGGAAGGAGGTATACGGAGCATGGATCTGATGACCAGACTGCAGAACGTGGACTCAAGGGTCATATACGTGATACTGCTTATTGCTCTATCGTTGCCTCTGCTCTTCCCCATGGGGATTCCGATGCAGGTAGATCCGATGGTCCGGGCGGTTTACGACATAATCGAAGGACTCGATCCGGAAACAGACAAGGTGCTCTTGTCCATGGACTACAGCCCCGGTGCGGGACTTGATGCAGAAGTGTCCCCCGTGGCAGTGGTAGAGCATTTGACGCAACGAGGCATTAAGTGGGTGGCCATATCTTTTGGCACACCAGACGGCCCTATGATGACCAATAGGATAATAGACAGCCTCGAACAGCGGGGCTATGAATACGGCAAGGATTTTGCCAACCTGGGATACATGGCGGGCGAAGAAAACGCAATCCGTCTGTTTGCCCTCGACTGCCTGAGTGTACCGACTGACGTCCGGGGTAACAGGACGGCTGACCTACCTGTGATGCAAGGAATAAAGAACGTCAAGGACTTCGCATTCGTGATGCAGTTCTCATCGAGCGGTCCTGAAATGTGGATCCGGCAGGTAGTAGACCCCATGGGCGTACCGTTTGCTACCGGGACGGTTACCGTATCGGTTCCGGCAATCATCCCTTATTACCATTCAGGACAGGTCAAGGGCATAATGGGAGGCGTATCTTCAGCAGCCCAGTACGAGCTTTTGTGCAACAATCCTGGACGGGGCGCATCTCTCATGGATGCGCAGTCTATGGGGCATTTGATTATCATCCTGTTTATCGTTCTCGGCAATATCGGATACTTCATGACCAAAGACAAAAAACAGAGTGCCGGGTCGTAGCTGGGAGGTGACGAGATGCAGATTTCAACAAACATTTGGCAATGGATTTCCGTGGCTTGCGTGTTTGGCATGTGGTCTTTGCCGCTTTACAAAGACAACCCGTTTTACCGGGTATGCCAAAACGTATTTGTAGGCTCGTGTGCCGGACATGCTATCGGGATTGCCGTTGGAAATATCGTAAATTACGGTTTCCAACCGTTGGGGCAGGGTAAGTTGGATCTCTTGATTCCGATTATCCTGGGGCTTATGCTGTACACCAGGTTTTTCCCTGGGATTGCCTGGCTGAGCCGTTGGCCTGTTGCCTTCCTGGTAGGTGTGGGCGTGGGCCAGACCATCTACACATCGTTGAGGTCACAGATTATAAACCAGTCGATTGCAGCTATGACTAAGTTCCCAGGGCAGGACCTGGCATCTTCGCTCAACGGCTTGATATCGCTTATCGGATTGCTGGCGATTCTCACCTACTTCTTGTTCACCGTCCCGCAGTCCAGGTTTGTCAAAGGTATGTCTCAACTGGGGCGCTGGATGATGATGGTGACCTTTGGAGTAGGGTTCGGCAACGTGGTATCAGGACGTCTGTCAGTGCTCTTGGGAGAACTCCTCAAGATCTTCGGTGACTGGTTAGGCATGATCTAGCCCGTGTAGGTCACAACATCTCGCCGGAGCATACAAGGGCGGTACCACACAGCGGCATTCTCGAAAGCAGAGAATGCCGCTTTTTATGGCTTCTTCTGGGGCAGTCCCACACTATCACCGCATTCTTGTCCCATGTGTTTGCTGTGGGCAGAAGCGCCGGCGCTTAGGTCTCCTTGGTGGGCTTAGGGTGGCGGGAAGGTTCGAACACGAAGATTTCTTCAATGGGCGCTCCTACCGCTCTTGAAATGTCGATTGCCAGCTTGAGTGAAGGGTTATATCTCGCTGCCTCCAGACGCTGGATGGTTTCTCTTCTCACGCCCACCATTTTGGCAAGCTCTTCTTGGGTCAAACCGGCAAGCTGCCTGAATTTCTTTAGATTGCACCTGAAGTTGGCCATGTTACTCCACCTGGTCATAGTAGTAAACCAAGAATGCCTGCAAGATCAGGGAAGCTGCAAAGACCAAAGCTACTACCAGTTCAATGGTTTTCACCGGCAAGTACTGGATGTGGAAAACTGTATGGTTCAGGATAACCAACACCCAGGTCAGAGCCAGCAGGATCGAGAAAAACCTATTCATTGACAGCTGTGCTCTCTGATAGTTGTAAACCATACGCTCGTCCGGGGTTTGCCTCTGTATGCGGCCGATGAAGAAGTAGCTGAAGTAGCCGAAGAAGGCGAAGAATACATACTGTGGTTCTCCTGTATACGATCTTAGAAAGCCCATGAACCCCAGTAGTCCGAGAAAACCCAACCATTCGCTCCTAGACAGCCGGTCTACGTGTTTTTTCAACAGAACACTGCCCCCTTATGTGATATATTTATCACTTTCAGTGACAAATATATCACATGACAAGTGCCCGGTCAATGCAAAGGTTTTAACCTTGAGGGAAGGTAAACGCCAGTGGAAAGCCGGCTCTCCGGCATGGTACGATAAGAAATGAAAATCATAGCAGGGAGTGGCAGCGAATGGCCGGACACAAAGTCAGCGCAAACTCACCTATCGGCGTATTTGATTCGGGTACAGGCGGCCTCACGGTGGTAAGACAGCTTAGGAACCTCCTTCCAAACGAGAGCGTGCTTTATTTTGCCGACACCGGAAGGCTTCCTTACGGAACCAAGCCCCAATCCCAGGTGAGGGAATTTTCCGTTCAAATCGGAGAGTTCCTCCGGGAAAGGGGAGCAAAAGCCCTCATCATAGCGTGCAACACCGCGACTGCCGCATCGCTGTCTGCATTGGAAGAGACCTTTCCTGGGCCTGTGATAGGGGTCATAGGGCCGGGGGCCCAATCTGCTATTGCCGCCGCAGGTACCGAAGGCAAAGTGGGGCTTATAGCCACCGATGGCACGGTCCAAAGCGGTGTATATGACAGGGAACTGGAGGACCTTGGGCTTAAGAGCGCCCTGGTTAAGCAGGGATGTCCTGATTTTGTGACATTGGTGGAATCAGGACTTGAGGACAGAGAGGCGGTGCAAGGGGCCGTCAAGCGGTACATGAAGCCTTTCCATGAGTCGCCTGTCGATGCCTTGATACTGGGCTGCACTCATTTCCCGCTGCTTAGCGAGTATATTGCTGAAGAGCTGCCTGGGGTGAAGCTGGTAGACCCGGCGATCCAGACGGTGAACAACTTGAAGCAGATGCTGGAGGAACGAGGTCTTCTGGCGGAGCCAGATAGCCAGGCTGAGTACAAGTTTTTCGTTTCAGGCGACGTGGAAGCTTTCAAGCGGAATCTGCGCATGGTGCTCGGGCGGGATGATTATCCTGTAGAGCATGTGGCGTGGCAGTGAGTACATACTGTTCTGCAAACCGGATTCGCCAAAGCACGCCCGGACCTTTGGGTCCGGGCTTTTTGCTTCTGCTGGTATTGTGCCTGTGGCCGCTTGACGGACATATCTGTCACGTAAGCGTTCGGGTTCTAATAGCAGTGTTCACCGGTGCACATACGGCATTTCAATATGGTGCGCTGTACGTTTTACTTAGGTATTGACAAATACTAGAATGGTGTGCGATGATTAGACCAGATGGTCTAGACTACTTGGTCTAGACTGAATGGTCTAAGGAACGGAGACTCAAGCACATTGCAAGCATCGGATATGTCGCTATAGATCCTCCATAGCCTTGTAGGTTAGCCGGCGAAATGGAAACGGAACCTCATTGTAAAGGGTGTTCAATGTGAAAAAGAACTTCGACTACGCGGCACTTATAGGCGAAAACAACCCGCTGTTGCGTTATCCGCAACTGCTGGACGCAGCCATCGATGAGTTTTCCGCTAAAAGATACGATGATGCATCGCTAAACGAGATCCTGAAAAAAGCGGGGATGAGCAAAGGCAGTTTGTACTATCACTTCGGTGACAAGTTCGGGCTTTACGTAGCCATGATGGACATCATTGTGCAAAAGAAACTTTCGTATTTCTATCCTCTTGTGAGTGAGAACCTTGACACCGGCGATTTCTTCGCGACCCTCAAACAAGTCATGAAAGCCACACTGGACTTTATGTTGGCCGATGAACGCATGCACCACCTTTCTGTGAGGGTTATGGAGGAAAGCGTTGGATTCCGCAATCAGGTGTTTGGATTCTTTGTCCACGACTACTTCCAGACTTTCACCGGATACATCCGTCAAGCCATGGAATCAGGACAGATTGACACCCGTTATCCTCCCGAACTTGTCGCCCAGTTCATAGAGGTGGTGATGGCGAACCTGGACAAACTGGTCACCAGTGGTGATCCTGAGAAGCGCCTGGAAACCGCCAATCAGGTATTGGACATAATCCAGCATGGGATTTCAGGCAAGTAACCGGTTAATGCGTTACTGGCAGTTAGTCAGCATTAGTTGGCTGATACCTTAGCATCTAACCGGAGACTCTTGATCTGACTGGAGGCGAAATCATGGGGATTGCCTTTAAGGTGGAAAACTTGCGCTTTAGATATCCATCGTCAAAGGAGGACACCATCAAGGGAATAAGTTTTGACATCCGGGAAGGGGAAGTATTCGGGTTTCTGGGACCATCGGGGGCGGGCAAATCCACCACCCAGAAAATCCTGATAAAACTGCTTGAGGACTACGCGGGCAACATCGAATATTTCGGCAAAAACCTAAAGGCTTTGGACAAATCGTTCTATGAGGAGATTGGTGTAGGGTTTGAAATGCCCGTGCATTTTACTAAGCTCACCGCTTTGGAGAACATGAAGTTTTTCTCGGGCTTTTACAGACAGACCGCAAACATTCAGGATCTCATGGAGAGGGTCGGACTATGGGACTACCGGGATGTCAAGGTAGGCGAGTTTTCTAAGGGTATGAAGGTGCGGCTCAACTTCGTGCGGGCGCTGCTCAACAAGCCCCGGGTGCTTTTCCTGGACGAGGTGACCAACGGGGTTGACCCCAGGAATGCAAGGATAATCAAGGACATGATAGCTGAATTCCGGGACAGAGGCGGCACGGTGTTCTTGACTACCCACCTGATGAACGACGTCGAGGAGCTTTGGGCTATTTTGAAGAGTGGGTGGGGTTTGTTGAGGGTGGGGAGGCAACAGATGAACGCTAATGATAAGGGTATTCCCGGACCACATATTGAGGAGATCCTTTTCACAGTCGGAGGCTCCGGGGATACGCCATGTGTCGCATCACCTTTGGGCGGGAAAAATACCAGATGCTCAACCTTGCGGATGATATTGAAGAGTATTTGGAGTATCTTTTTAGGCAGGTACATTAATGAGATTGAACGTAAGGTATGTGAATGTTAGAACTTAATGGCTTGCTGAAACGCTTTGTACAGCAAAATATAACACTATTGAGCGACAACCTCGTCGGCATCTACCTCCACGGTTCTGCTGCCATGGGCTGCTGGAATGGCAGAAGCAGTGACTTAGATCTACTGGTTGTTGTTAATAGTGCTCTCCCAAATGAGGTCAAGCGGAAGTACATGGACATGGTAGTGGAGCTGAACAAAGAGACTCCTGGAGATGGCATCGAGCTTCACGTTGTGAGACAAGCGGTGTGCAACCCGTTTGTGTATCCCACGCCATTTGAACTACACTTTTCCGCCTGGCATCTGGAGCGGTACCTGGCAAATCCTGAGGGATATGTGGAAGCGATGAAGGGCCCCGACAGGGATCTCGCGGCACATGTAATGGTGCTCCGCCATAGGGGCAAGACCCTGTACGGGAAACCCATACGGGATGTGTTCGGACCCGTCAGCAAAGAAGAGTACTTCGACAGCATCTGGCATGATATTGCGAACGCCCGGAAAGACATCTTAGACAATCCCATGTACATAATCCTCAATCTGTGCAGGGTATTGGCATATGTGAAGCATGACCTTGTATTGTCCAAGTCAGAAGGCGGACGCTGGGGGCTCACCAGCCTTCCTGAGAGATTCCGCTGCCTGGTTCAGGCCGCTCTGGACGAGTATGAAAAGGGCACAGCCATGTCCTTGGACAATGGGCTTGCAATACAGTATGCCGGCTACATGCTTGCCAAGATAAAGCGGACTTATGAGACCCTTTCGTGAGTACAACCCACGAGCCCAAGACGCTCGGGCTGTGCTCGCCTCAGCGCCCGGATTGACCGGAAGGTTAATGACACCACCTGGTAACCAATGAGTACAGCACTCGGGCGTTCCTGGTCTTGTCAGACCAGAACACCCGTTTCTCTCACAGTCTCCAGGTCTACAGCGATTCATCCGGGTCTTGTCACCCGGGAAGCTCGTTTGGACAGCCTCTGGGTAAGGGGCGCATTGAGCGCCTTCGGTACGTCAGCCTTGAGTTACCGCTCCTGGCTTATCTTTCCGTCTGCCAGGGACAGAATCACGCTGGCGCCTTCGACAACCCCCTCTGTATGAGACACGACCAGCACTGTCTTGCGTGAGGCATACTCATCTACCGACTGACGGATAAGCGCTTCGGACTCGGCGTCCACCGCTGAGGTGGGCTCATCCAACAGCAGGAGCTCGGCGTCCTTGAGAAACGCCCTGGCAAGACAGATCCGCTGCTTTTGACCGCCTGAGAGATTGCCTCCCCGTTCGTCCAATAGCGTGTCATATCCTTGAGGCAATCTGGTGATGAACTCATGGGCATTGGCCAGTTTGGCCGCAGCTACTATCTCGTCGAGGGAAGCGTGTGCATTGCCCATGGCGATGTTGTCACGCACCGTCCCCGGGAAGATGAAAGGCTCCTGGGTAACCAGGCCTATTCGGCTTCTTAGTTCCCTTAGCGGAATGTGTGAGATATCGGTTCCCCGGAATCTGATGGTCCCTTCCAATGGTTCATAGAACCTCTGGATGAGCCTGAGGACCGATGACTTGCCTCCGCCGCTCGGGCCCACCAGGGCTGCCTTTTCATTCTCTTTGAGCCTGAAACTCGCTTCCTGCAAGACGGGCTTGCCAGGCTCGTAACCGAACGTAACCGAGTCGAACTCGAGCACATATTCATAAGGCGCGCCTGGATGAACCACGGCATGGGTGACAGGATGGAGAGACTCAGGCCCACCGGCGTCAAGTGCAAAGCGGGCGTCAGCTTGGAGATCCGCGTCGTCTTGGGATACCGGCAGCGCCACAGCGTCTTGGGCATCCTGCTCTACAGGCTCCACAGATATCTCCATGGCTGTCAGTAGCCTCCGGCTTGCCGCCAGGTTCTGCTGGATTGAGGCCCAGCTCTGGCCCAGCGATCCGAACACGCTAAGGGGAAGGGAGGTCAGTTGCATCACCCCGATCGCCTGTCCGACTGTCATCCCGCCCTGGACTGTCACTAACGCGGCTACAATGAACACCCCTGCGAAGGCAAGGCCTTGAGCAATCCCCACGGCTCCCTGTTGGAGGCCAAGCACCCGGCCCCTCTGCCGGGCGACGTCGTACAGCCGATCTACAGTCCTGAGTACCCTCCCGAGGGCCACAGGTTCGGCCTTGAGGGACTTCACAATCGCTATCCCACTGAACAGCTCAGTGGCAGCTGAGGTGGTATTGGCCATTTCAGCCTGGTATTCATCGCTGACCTTTCCTACAGGTGTTGCGAACCGGGCTCCGACGAACATACACAGCGCCGCCAGGATAATGAGGGCCACTGCGGTGACAGGGCCCCATGCAATGAGGGTAATCATGCACGACACAATAAGCCCCACGTTACCGACAAGGCCGAAAAGTGAACTCAGGCCCTGCTTGGCTGTCTCAGTATCGTTTATGATTAACGACACCGTGTCTCCCGTCTTGTGGGTGTGCCAGTAAGACATACTTGTCCTTAGAGCCCTGGACATCACCTTCCGCCTGGTGTTCAAGGCCACGGTTTCCAGAGTCCACTCCGACAGGAAGAGAGACAAGCCGGACAAGACTCCCATAGCCAACGCCATGAGCCCGAGAAGCCGCGCTGATTTCAACACCAAGGCCATATCCCTTGCGGTAATGGAATCGGTGAGAATCGCCAGGCAGTAAGCTATACCGGGACCGTAAGCCAGGTTCCCGCAGATGGCCAGCAGTATGCAGATTACATAGAGGGGCCAGTAAGACCCGAGGAGCGACAAGAGGTCCCGGATATCCTTCCAAGCATTAGACCGCTTTTCGCTCTTACCAACCTCAAGACTCTTACCTTTCTTGTGCTTTGCCTTATCATCCTTCAGTCTCTGTTCCAGGCTCATCCGGCAATCACCCCTTCCGTTCCACCCACGAGGCTGGCGTAGACAGACCCTGGTTTGTACAGGTCGCCATGGGTGCCACATTCGACGATCCGGCCGGCCTCCATCACCACGACCAAGTCAGCCCTTTGGGCTATATCCAAGCGATGGGTCGCCACTATGCAGGTCTTTCCCTTCATTGCCTTGAGCAGGCTCGACCAAATTCGCTCTTCAGACTCTTTGTCCACCGAACTGGTCGGCTCATCAACTAAGAGCACCGAGGCTCCCTTAAGAAGCGTTCGAGCGATGCACAGGCGTTGCCTTTCTCCCCCTGAGAATGAGGTACCCCGTTCTGCTACCGTGCGGTCCAGCCCGTCTTCATCCCGATGGACAAAATCAAGGGCATCGGCGATGGCCAAAGCCTCCCGTAGCTCGTCATCGGACGCCTCAGGCCTGGCCAGGCTCAGGTTTTCCCGCAAGGAACCTGAAAACAGGAAGGGTTCCTGGGGTAGGTAGGCCGTTACAGTACGGGCCCAGCCGGCCTGGTAGTGGAGGTCTCTGCATCCGATGAACACGGTACCCGGGGCCGGCCGGTACAGCCCTGCAAGGATCTTGATGAGGGTACTCTTACCGCACCCGCTCTTGCCCGCCAGGACCACCAGGGAGCCTGAGGGAATGTCCAGGGAGATGTCACGGAGGACCGGGGAGCCTTTCACGTACTCAAAGGAAAGATCCCTAACGATTATCGACAGGCCCGCTTGCTTGGTTTCTTCAGCTAGTTCTGTCTCTACCGGTGCGTTTGCTGCTTCAGTTGCTGGTGCAAATCCAGTTCCTGCTGCGTCTTCAGCTGCTTCTGCCGGCCTTCTTGCGTCCGCGGCACCTGCTACTTCAAAAGCCTTGGTTGCTTTTGTCACCTCCGGTGCTTCCGCTGCCTCAACCTGAACCGGGTCCACATCCTGAGGCATGTCGAGGATCTCCGTGATCCGCCTGAAGGCGCCGAAGCTCCTTTGCACGCTGGCCAGGTGTTGTCCCAAGGCAGCCAGCGGCCAGCCCAGATTGTTGCACAGGTTGACCAGGGCCAGGATGCCTCCCAGGGTAAGCTTGCCTTGCACCGCCATGTAGCCGCCGTACCCAAACGTGACGATGAAGGGTAGGAGGGAGCCTGTGCCCATCCAAGCGGCGTTCAACGCAAACACTGAAACCATCTTCACCGCCGCCTGCTTCACCACCGAAGCTTTTTCAAGGAAGCGCCTTTCCGCCGAAGCCTCTGCCAGGTAAGACTTGATCACCTGAACACCCTCCAGGGTATTGAGGGCTTCAGACGAAACCTGGCCTATGGCCTTCTGAACTGCCTCGGAGCGCTTGTTTATGGGCTTGGAGATAAACCCGCTGACCACGAGGGTAAGAGGGCCTGTTAGTGCGCAGGCTATGGCCACTTGCCAGTTAAGGGTGATCATGTAAACTGCCGCCGCTACGGCGCGTAAAGCTATCCTGGCCAGAAGGTAACACTCGGTTATGACCCGGGACGACACCCCGATATCTGATGTAAGTCTGGATACCAGGTCGCCCCTGGGGAGTCTCTCGAACTCAAGCAGGGGTATGCCGACACCGGCCTTCATTAAACCCTCCCGTTGTTTGCGGGCGAGCTCCTCTACCAGATTGACCCGCACCGAGACACCTGCGCCTGAAACAACTGCGCACAACACCATCACCGTCAAGTAAAGGAGAGTCGCCTGCCATACTCGGCTAGCGTCCAGGGATACCAGGGAGTCTATGAGGTGCTTCAGGGCGAAGGCGGTCAGCACCGGGTCAAGTGATTCGGCGATCAGGAAGAAGCCGATTTGGACATAGGTCTTTAGCGGGCTGTCCATTAGCGTAGTGACCCGCCTAAGCTGATGGATTGTGGATGCCTGGCTTTTCACACTTCGAACCTCCTTGGTTCTGCGTGATAGGTCGGAGATGTGCCTTCACCAATGCTTTCACCGACGATGATTCAGGATGGCAGTAGGAAGTTCTGCGATGACTGTAGGGAGTTCTGTGGTGATTGGTTGGACCTAAATGGCTGCGGCTGTAGCGCGGCGTTTGTGGGGCTGCTGAACTGTGAAGCGAATGATGCTCTGTTACATTGGTGCTGCGATGGCAATGAGCGGTATGCGGAACTTGCCATTCACTCTCGTGATCCCTCCCGGCTATCACCCGTCATGAACCTTTCTAATGCTTCCATGGCCTTGCGGTCGTGTTCTCCCCGGAACATATGGCCTGCACCTTCGATCTCTACGTATTCACAGTGCTTATATACCTCTTTCGCCCGCCTTGAATAGGAGACAGGCACTATTCGGTCCTTTGTCCCGTGTACTATCAGTACCGGGCCTTCGTAACCTCGGATTTCCTCATAGACGTTCATACCTATGATATCTTTCACATACACGTCGCCCAGTCTCATGGGAAACCGGCTGATCACAGGTGGGACCTTGTCAGGGTCAAACCTTGCAAACAGCGCCTTGCCCCGGCGTACATGATCAGGGATGCAAAGGGCTGGACAAAAAAGGATTAGGCGCTCAATTTGAGTGTTTAGCTCAGCGTGAGTGCGCATACCAGCCCGCCTTGGCTGCAGCCCATAAGTGAAATGCGTCCGGGGTCTATGTCATCTCTTTGCTTGACATACCCTATGACTGATTTCAGATCTTCTACTTCTGTCAGAACCGACATTTCGGCGGGACTGCCGTCGCTGCTGCTCATCAGGCCTCCGCCGCAGAAGTCGAAGGCAAAGGCGGCCCAGCCGAGACGGGCTAAGCACTCTGCATAACGCCTTACAAAGCTTTGGTTTGCCATGAACCCATGGCAGACGATGGCGGCCGGCAGGACCTCGGTTTCTCTACGAAACACATGGCCGCGGATGGTAAGGTTGTCACGCTGACACGAAAAAGGCTCACAGGTGATGGGCGGTTTTGCCTTGTTCATGTTGCTTGCATCCTTTGCAATAGGCTTTTTCGCCAATACCCAGTTTCCAGCTTGATTATACAATGTATGTTGCCTGTTGGCACAAGGCGAATGCCCGCCATTGCAGCGACATTTTTGCGTTCCCCTGTGAGAACGTAGTCATATCTTCAACCGGTCAGTTTACAACCTCAGGGTAGACGGCTCTCGGTAGAAACATGGAGAAGATATGCTAAGAACAGTCAGATTATGCTTGTGAAAGGATCTCCCATGATGAAGTACAATTGAGTTCGCAAAAATAAAGAGGAAAAGCCATCGGCAACTCCGAATTTGGTAAGTGAATCCTATATGCTTGTGAGGCCGGGACATAAGCTGCATCAGGGGATGCAAAGGCAGGCAAGCGCAGTCCGGCCCAGAAAACACGAGAGGGGTATCCCAGTTGCCGAGAGTGATTTCCCAGCTTAAGCCAAGGGCTTTGTCGAGTGCGGTGTTTTTAGCACTTTTTGTGATTTGTGTTGCGGCTCTGGTGCCTGGATGTACGTCCGCCAAGGTCAACTTGTATAGGCGCGACGGGCTGACTATAGCCATACCCAAACAATATGCAGGCCAACTGCTTATCGACCCCGTAGACCATGAAGACGGGCGCACCCTTTTAAGCATCTATCTTAAGTCAACTTACGAAAAATACCCTGAGATGGGCCGCCTTTTTGACCTTGTGCGTTATACCGAAGCCCAGTATGAGCAGGCCCTAACCTCTGTCGGCACTGGGCTTAGTTTCTTCGCCAAAGATGCCAAACACTACTACGGCTTTTCGTTTCCCACTGATGTACAACAGTTACCTGATGACCATGAGGCATATGCAGAATTGTTTTCTTCTGTAGGTGATTTCATACGGAAGGATTTTATACAGCGCAACGGCTTAACCGCCTATGATGACCAAGAGTTCCTCGGGAGACCCTACACCTACGACAGCGAGCATATCTTCATCAGATATTACCCTTACTACTCTGTAAACGGGACCAAAGACGTAGCGTGGACACTGTATCTTTCCCAGCCGGTGAAGCAGGGGGAAGGAGGGATCTGGTGCGTGGAGCGCTGGCGCGACGAGATTGGCAACGTCTACGTGTATTTCCCCGATGCGGATGGAGTGCCATCCAGAGAATATTATGCTGCCTTGCAAGAGGAGACAGATGCCGCACGTAAAGCTCAGCAGTTTGATGTCGGAAGCTCTTTGTTGGATCCCCAACATGTGGCGGCTGAGTTTGTAAAGAGTGTGTTTGGGCATACCCCTGTGGCAGGCAGTTTCGAGCGTGGCGACAGCTCCGGTACCCCGCAGGAGTTGTTCACCCAGTCGTCAGGGAATATCCATGACTACATGCCCAAGCTCATAGCCGAAGGCAAGGATGCGGTCAGCGCGTACGACCTTTTGCCCTGCCTCGAGCACTTCACCAAGGACACCTGGGAAGAGCTCCGCCGGGCCTACGGGCTCGAGTGGTGGAAGCCCTTCTGGGACGCACTGTTTGACGCAGCTTTGAGCGGCATGGCGGCAGATCCTTACGATCAGATTATGCGCAACTATTACTTGGGCAAGCTGTTCCTGGCATCCGACGGTGCCTATTCCGAGATGACCATCCAGCTTGTGCTGCTACAGTGGAACTACCACAACCGCTTGTACACCGCGGCACTGGACAGGTTCACTCCCGATGAAGCAGATAGGCTGCGGCGTCATCTGGCTGTGCTTGTAAGCTACCACGAGAGCACGTTTAACCTTGACATCAAAGAAGCCGGCAGGCGGTTCTACGTTTCGCTGAACTCATATCCCACAGGTTTCCCTTTTGGCACCAATCTTGCGGTAACCAGCAGCGAGACCTTCTATGCAGAAGGGCTTGGCCAGGTTACCATCGTTGAGTCCGACGGGGTCCAGCTCAAATACATGGATGAAGGGGACGGGGTATACTACGTCTACTGCATCCGGACCAGCAGGGAGGGGGCTTCCACTAAGGGGGTTGCTGTGGGTGATCCTGAAGAGAGACTCTGGGAGCGCTGGAGGCCGGAAGAGCTTAGAAAGCTCGATCAGATAAGCCACGAGGATGAAGGTTGGTTCGGGCCAGATTATGATTACGGTTTTGTCTACGTGCCGGAGGGCAGCACAAAAAGCATTATGTATCTGGTCAAACACAGCCGGGTGATAGGCATCAGCCTGGTGGACGGATTGTTCGGACCTATGTACTAGGGCAGTTGGCGATTGGACTACAGATTCCCGTCCGCCAGGGTTAAGACTACACCTGTGCCTTCCACAACCCCTTCGGTGTAATCATCCCGTGACTCTGCCCCTCCGGCAGACGCCACGGGATCCAGCTCGGCACAGGTGTTCCACGGATCAGGCTAAGGACCCGGCTGATGTCATGGACGATTGCCAGACCGATCTTGACAGATGGGTTCCACGTATCCTGTTACACCTATCCAATGCGTACTGTGTGCTGCAGGTACTCTAGTATTCCCGTCTTATCCCTCAGTTGCCTGCCGCTTTTGCTTAAGCCGCTCCAGCATATCTTGAGTCATCCGGTCGAGATCGTATTCAGGATCAAAACCCCATTCCTCCTTGGCTGCAGTGCAGTCAAGGGAATTGGGCCACGATTCGGCGATGGCCTGCCTCACCGGGTCTACATCATAGGAGATCTCGAACTCCGGTATGAACTTCTTGATGGACGCCGCGATGTCTTCCGGAGCAAAACTCATTGCTGACACATTGTATGCATTGCGGTTCACCAGTTTTGACGGATCTGCTTCCATGAGCTGTACAACCGCGGCTAGGGCGTCGGGCATGTACATCATGTCCATGTAAGTGCCGGGAGCTATGTAGCAGGTGTAACGGCCTTTGGACAGAGCCTCGTAGTATATGTGGACTGCGTAGTCGGTGGTACCTCCGCCGGGAAGCGCTTCATAAGATATGAGTCCGGGGAAGCGGAGCCCGCGGGTGTCGACCCCATACTTCTTGTGATAGTAGTCGCACAGCAGTTCGCAGGTTACCTTTGCCACCCCGTAGATGGTGGTTGGCCTTTGGATTGTCACCTGCGGGGTGTTATCCTGGGGAGTCGACGGGCCAAACGCGGCGATGGAGCTTGGGAAAAACAGTGCCGCTCCATGTTCTCTAGCCACCTCGAGGGCGGTGAAAGTACCTCCCAGGTTGATGTCCCATGATTCCTGAGGCATCGTTTCAGCCTTGGCAGAAAGGATGCCGGCAAGGTGGAGGATGGTGTCAGCCTTGAACGAACTCACCAGCTTGGAGAAAGTCTTGCCATCCCGCACGTCCAGGAGCTCAAACGGTCCGCCTTCAGATACCGGCCCTGGTACGTGCCGTCTCGCTGTGGCAAGTACGTTGCTGTCCCCGTAGATCTTGCGCAAGTACGGTACCAGCTCTATGCCGATTTGGCCGCTCGCACCGGTTACAATTATCCGCTTCATTACATGTAATCCCCCTTTTCCGTGTGGATCTTCCAAGGGCTCCATGTTTACCTACTGTATTTTCTCTACGGTGACTATGTTTTCCTTCCCTGAAAATCCCTGAAACTGCGATGGCGGCTTTCGGCTTGAGTTCCGGTCCAGGCTCATTTGCCGTTGGCTTGGCAAATCACTTTGTGCAAAAATAGGCACTGAGGGAGATAATCTACACAGATTGTGCATGACGGTATCCGCCTTGAAATTCTGTATACATACGGAGGTCATCTGCATTGAAGAAACTCTACACGGGCAAGACCAAAGACGTTTTCCTTAACGCTGACGGCAACATCGTGCTTCGTTTCAAAGATTCAGTCACGGGAACAGACGGCGTTGTCGACTCAGGCGCCAATGAGGTGATTGGCGAAATAGCGGGGAAGGGCCTGGCGTCGCTAAGGACCACGATTTACTTTTTCGACTTGCTCAAAGCCGCAGGCATTCCGACCCATTACATAGGCCCCGGGCCGGAGTTTGGGCTTTCCGATGACACCATTGTGGTAAAACAAGCACGTTCATATCACCTTGAAGTGATCTGCCGCGAAAAGGCGTGGGGGAGCTTTGTGCGGCGTTACGGCAAGTATGTGGAGCAAGGCAGAGTGCTTCCTTCCTTGGTTGAATTCACCCTCAAAGATGACCAACGTGGGGACCCTCTCATCACTGAAGATGCTTTGGTGGCGCTGGGTATAGTGTCGGCCGAGGCGGTGGAGTATATGAAACGCACCGCGAAGGAGGCTACCGCTGTGATCAAACAGCACCTGGCGGAAAAAGGCCTTGAGCTTATCGATATCAAGTATGAGTTTGGCGAAGTAGGCGGCCAAACCGTCATCATCGACGAGGTATCGGGCGATAGCATGAGGGTTGTAAAACAAGGCAAGGTGCTCCTGCAGAAGGAGTTGTTTGCAGAGCTTTTCGGGGAAGCCCTGGAGTAATACCCGGTAAAGCAGATTGAACTGAAAATCATAGGGGCCTCAGTAAGAGGCCCCTGTTATCATTAGTGCCGTCCGGCAAATCAGAATCCAAGCCAGTTTTTCAGGATAAAGGTGAACCGTCCAATCGCAGCCGACACACGGCCCATTACCGTATTGCCGAAAGCAGCGCCGAACGCGGCCATCATAAAGTACCGCCCCAGCTTGGACGTTACCCCTGTGACCTTCCCGGTTTTCCAGGTCAGGAAGAAGTAACTCAGGGAACACACGGTACCTACGAACACGATCCATGCGTCGATGCTGCTAAGGTTTACCATAGTGGCTGATATCTGGCCAACTATCTGGCTTTCCACAGCCCCGCGCATGGCCACCCCGGCACTGGTTCCCATGAGGAAGGACAGAGGGATCCGGTTAAGCCAGGCGGCGCTGGGGAAATAGCGGGTGTACAAGAGCAGCCCCAGCAGCATAGGGATGATGAGGAGATAGTTCCCCTCGGTCATAGGCGTCCAGGCAGTGCTCTTGAAGGTATTCAGGCCGACCACTACGGCTATCCCTGCCGAGGCACCTACAAAGATATGCTCGACCATCCTGTAAAAGGGATTGTCTTTGATGAGCACCGAGTAGATGCCAAGGGCTGCCAGTGCGCCTACCCATACTCCGATTTCAGTGGAGATTCTCACTTGCCCTCACCTCCCGGCACAGCGGGCCTAGATGGTGAACCCGGACCAGGTCGGCCGCTTGGTTTCTTGGATAGGAACATACCGATGTTTCCGAGGACAACGAAGATTACAATGAGCATGTGGGCCATGGACTGGGCGTCCATACCGGTGGTACCGATGCCTTTCCTGTCAATCAGCTGCTCGTACTCAGCCGCAGCCCTGAGTCCCGCAAGGATGCCTTTGCACTGTCCGGACTGCACATAAGTCTCGTTGCTGGCGGCGAGTACTCCGGTGACCCCCATTATCAAAGGTACGTTGTGGGCCATCACTGCCTGGCGTACCCATTCATGGGTGCCGGTGCCTCCGGTAGGTCCGTCGTTGAGCGTCATGGCCATAGAGAAATCCTTCATGCTGGAGATTTCCTGCATGAGCGGCAAGGAAGCCACGTCGTTACCCAGCCAGTCCCTCACAAAGATGGATGTGGGATTGTTGGCGAACGCAGCCAAGGTAGGCTCACCACCGGCATAGTGCCCCAGGTTGATGTAATCCTTGCCGTATTCATATCCGTATTCCTCAAGCACTGCGAGACATTCTTCGGCGAACGTGGGCCCTGCAGGGAAAGAAGCTAGCGCCACAACCCTAATATTCTTACGGGCCAGTTGATGAAGGATGGCTTGAGCTATGGGGCTCAGGTCGATTTCATCTCCCGGCTCGTAGTCAAATCCCATAACGACGATTGACCCGTTAGGCAAACTCTCTACGAAGTCATATGTTCTCTTAACAGGATCTGTCACGTCAATGGGAAGTCCGATGGGGCGGATGATAGGGATGGCGATAGCCAGGGCCATTAGCAGATAGAAGACCCGTCTATCGAGGTCTTGCAGCTTTTCGAAAATATCCACACTTCATCCCCCCCTTATTCTCCGCCGTAGGAACGGCGCTCAAGTCCAACGATAATTCTCAATGACACAGCTATGAAACCAATGGCGCCGGCGATCATCACTCCGCGCTGCCCGCCTACGTTCAGCACCGACATGATCCAGTTAGTCAAGGGTACTGATACGGGCAGGATCTTGGCACCTATGGGCACCCGGCCTAGCATCACGATGCATCCTGTGATGAGCAGGATTGCAGCTTCGACGTTCTTGGCTCTGAATGCCCGGTATGCTGCAGTGCCTATGTAGAACGCAAGGAGCGAGAATATGGCGCTTCCTGTGGGAACGTTAATGTAGTCGAATATGAACTTGTAGGCGTTAGAGTTCTGCCCTAGAAACACGCCTACGAAGATGGTAATCACAAAGGTTATCAAAAGAGCCAGGCTATATATGTTCGTGCCTTGAGATCTGCGTATATTGTTCACATGGACCCTGATTATGTTGACCGCACCAAGCCCTAACGCAAACACGGCGATGACAGCTTGCCATCTAAGGATACCCTGAGCCAGGGATTGGATTGCGGGGATGTTGAAGAAGTAAGCGATTACAACGGTGATACCGCACACGAAGGCGATAATCGTGGGCAGAGTTCTCTTAGCGAACATTCCGGTTCACCTCCTCGCTAAGTTTACTTGGACAGCAACGTTACCAAGGCGTCGGAACCTGATGTGACCATTATCGCGCCGACGATCATGAATCCGATGCAAAGTGCTTTGACAATGTCCTCCGCACGGAGGCTTCCCAGGTGGTATTCGTTCTTGCTGAAGTGGGCACCGGCTGCAAACATCTCGTCACCGAGGATGACATAGTCGCATGCCACCACGAAGAAGGGGATCTGGTATGCGTTGGTGGTGCCTGCGATCTGGATGGCTCCTACGGTGCTGCCGGCTTCCGCCAGAATCAGTGCTTCCGCGGCAAACTGGCCGATCATGATGTTTGACGCCACCTGCTCACGGTACAGCACACCGATGACGCCGCTGGCGTATGCCCACTGGTCGGTGGAAATGAACCGGCAATCTTCGGGCCTGAACGCCTCGGGCTTGCCTGCATCCAGGTAAGCTTGCTTCATCACCTGTTCGGTAACGGCGAAGGTCTCAGGCTGAGACACTGTTACGATCAGCCTGACGTCGTACTGAGCTGCCAGTTTGGTGACGTGGCTCAGCACTTCCAGCCCGGCGAAGGTTGCAGCTACCAGGCCTCCGAAACCAGGTGTGAAGTGGAGGGGCTTACCCATTTCTGCGGCGCGGCCCACGGCTTCGTCGATTGCTTCGAACCCGGGAATGGGGCGGACGTTAATCTCCATGCCTTTTCTTGCGAGGGACATGAAGATCCCCATGAGCCCTGTGCTTATCAAGAGAGCAAAGAAGTCGAAAATCCTGCCTTCTACGAACATCTGTGTTCACCTCCTAACGGTTTGTTTTGCCCCAGTCTGGCTGGGGGCTTGATTGATGATTGGTTGGTGATTGGTTAGTGATTTAGTTGTGACAGGCCTTCCTTGGAGTCCTTGTTGAGTCATTCTGGTCCCCTTGAGTAAATGTATATGCGGCGGATAAGCATGAATTCATAGCTTATCCAAGATGGCCAAGCAGCCGGTCAGCCAGACTGCTTATTCCGGCCGCCAATCCGAGCCGCATACGCGCCGCCGGCTTAGAGCGCTTGTCCGAAGCACTTGCCCGAGGCGTCTGTCCAAGTCGCTTGTCTTGCCCCAAACGCTTGTCCAAACGCCGGCCAAGAACGTTTGTCAAACTGCTCAGCCAGAGCGGCGTAGGAGCACGGACTCCCGGGTAAGACCATGTGCCTGTAGAACGTTGCCCGGATGCGAATCGATGATATATTCGCTGGTCCAACTCAATCTGCGTGCACTAGTGCGTCCTTGCACGAAGCTGTGTTAAGAAGTGCGTGGGAAGTTGCACGGACACTAGTCGGTATGGTGGTCAGAATAGTGGTACGTAGCTTGTTCCGTCTATATGGATATATGTTTGGACATATGTTGCCTCGTTCGGTGCTTGGGCTGGTTGTTCAAAAAAATAAACCTGCTACAACTGGTGCTGCGTATCTAGCCTTATGTCGTCGTACACACCTTCTTGCTGCGTTGATTGTCCGATCCGTCCTGACTGCTACTTAGCTCCAATGACCGTTCAACGTGCCAGGCAAATTCAGCGTGAGCATATGCCTTGACATGGCATGTGCTATTCAGCCCCATACCCAAGATCTCTGAAAGGTTATGGTCATAGGCTGATTTAACACGCTTTACTTAATCATACCAGAGGAGCTGATAGTTAGCCACCCTAAATTGCATGGACTTGCTGCTAGATGAATTTTCCATCAATGTCAAAAATCTGGAGCAAGATTCAGAGAATGACGGATATGGCTGGTTTCGAGAGTCCGTTAGCTAAAGCACGATGCACGGTGAGGGCCGGTTGTGATAGAATCTACTAGTTAGTCCCTTCAGCAGATACGCGGCAAATGGACCGTTGATATACAGAACTGTCAGACAGCGGAAGTGAAAGGAATTGAGATCTTATGGCGAATCCGGTTCAGTTTGCATCTAAGAGCAGATCTCGCGAGCCATCACCGCAGGAGATGCGCAAGACCATCTATAATATGGTGTGGCCTGCTACTGTGGAGAGCCTGTTGCAGATGGGTGTCGGGCTGGTAAACACCGCTATAGTCGGGCATCTGTCCGCAGTGGCCATAAGCGCCGTGGGGCTATGCAACCGCATCGGCAACCTTCTTGCCTGGCCCCTGAACCAAGCCGTGTCTACCGGAGGCACTGTGCTTGTGGCACAATCCGTAGGTGCAGGCGACAGAGAACAGGCCAGGACCCACGCAATCCAGGCAATCCTTTTCGCTTTGTTGAGCATCTCGTTGGTATCGGCGGTGCTTTTTGTGTACGCCGTACCGGCGTTGTCTATATTCTCCCCGGAGCCTGATGTGCTTGAGACGGCCGTCCGTTATTTGCGGATCTTCGTCATAGGACTCCCGGCAGTTGGGATCATGATGGCAGTAGGCGCTGCCTTGAGGGGAGCAGGGGATACCCGGAGCCCGATGATTGTAGCGGCCATGGTAAACATTCTCAACGTGGCGCTTAGTTGGATTCTGATCTACGGCAAGTTAGGACTGCCTGCTTTAGGTGTGATTGGATCCGCCATTTCCACAGTGGTTGCCCAGTGGATCGGGGCGGCTCTGGCCTTCTGGACCCTTACATCAAACAGGTCCATATTGGGCATCCGGCTCAAGGGGCCATGGCGGTTCAACCGGGAGTCCTTGGGACGATTGCTCAGGGTCGGGCTCCCGGCCTCAGGGGAGTCTTTTGCCTGGCAAGCGGCTGCGATAGTGCTCACCTTCTATGTCACCAGTTTCGGAACTAAAGCCCTGGCAGCGCATCAGGTAGGGATGAGCGCTGAGTCCCTTTCATACATGCCTACTGCAGGGTTTGAGATAGCAGCTACTGCTTTGGTTGGACAGTCGATAGGGGCCGCCAACTTGCACCTGGCAAAACGGTATTCCCGTGAACTTACGAGGATTAGCGCGATTATCACTGTATTTACTGCTGCACTCCTGTTTTTCTTGCCTGTACCTATAATGAGGCTGCTCGCTGAAGATCCGGAGGTGGTCGTCCTAGGGGCGGTATATCTGCGGATCATGGCCATCGCCCAGCTTCCGCAGCAAGTTGCAGCGGTGATGAAGGGCGTCATCCGGGGTAACGGGGATACCCGTACGCCTATGTACATTGCGAGCCTAGGACTGTGGGGAGTGCGGCTGCCCATGGCATATCTCCTAGGGTTTACTCTAGGGATAGGGGTGGCTGGCGTTTGGACCAGCATGTGCGTGGACCTGATCGTCAGGTTTGTGCTGATGTTTTGGCGGTACAGAACGATTCCGTGGATTAGGGCTTCCGATGGGGTGGAGGCCGGAGAGAGCTAGGAGGAATGGTGCACGCAGTGCACCATTTGGGCAATCATCCAACCATATACTACCATGAGACGACCACAAGTTACAATAACTGCCATCGAGATGCAAACATCTCCGGAGGTTTGTATGCGACACGCCAGAAAAAAATTAACCTCCCTGGCTGCGAACCGGTAACCAGGGAGGTTGTTTCCTAGATTCTTGTTAGCGGCTTACAAGTGATGTGTGCTTTCCTTACGACTGCCCGGCTGCCACCTTAAACTCGGTCCAGATCTTGGAGTGCAGCTCTTCGGCTTCAGCGCCGACGACCCTGATCATCTCCATATCTTCGGAGGTAAACTCCGGAGGCAGGGTGAGCATTTCCCTGAGATCCGGATCGATTAGTTCGTCGGCCGCCTTGTTGGTGCAGTAGTAGCCCATCCACTCGAAGCACTTGGCAGATATCTCAGGCCTTAGGATGAAGTCGATAAACTTGTGGGCCGCATCCGGGTTGGGTGCGTTTACCGGGATGAACTTGGCCATGATGCCAAACCCGATGCCTTCTTTAGGATAGACGAGCTTCAGGTCCGGATTGGCCAGCACAGCGTTGGTCACCTGAGAGGTGTACATCACTGCAACGTCCACTTCGCCGGAGAGCAGGTCATCCTGGAGGTTGTCGTCTTTGATGATGCGGATGTTAGGAGCCAGTTCCAGGAGCTTATCGCCTGCTTTCCTGATAACCTCTAGGTCCTCGGTGTTGTAGCTCTCGCCAAGCACCTTAAGCGCCATACCGTTGATCACGCGATAGTTGGCGATGGTGCCCACGCTGTCTCTAAGTGATTCATGCCAAAGATCGGCGTATCCTGTGATCTCGATGTCAACCTTGTCAGGATTGTAGACGATGGTCTGTACACCGGCGCCGTACGGCACTGTGTACTCATCATTGGGATCGTAGAATTGCCCTTGATACAGCGGATTTATGTGCTCGAAGTTCGGGATCTTGGACTTGTCGAGCTTCTGTGCCAGCCCGCGCTCGATGACCGTCTCAAGGATGTAGTCATCGGCGATGATCAGGTCATAGTCGCCACCTTGGGCGGCTTCGAGTTTTGCAAGCATGGTCTCGTTGTAGTCGAAGTTGTTGTAGTTGATGACGATGCCTGTTTCAGCCGTGAACTCATCGAGCACCTCCTGGGGGAACATGCCTTCCCAGGTAAACAGGTTCAGGGTTTCTTTCTTGCCCTCGCCGCCTTTGGGCCCGCAGCCTACAAGCACGCTAGCGAACAAGGTTAACACCAAGGCGATTCTCAGAGCTTTCTTCATGTGTTTCCCTCCTATCGGTCATTTTGGGAGTTTTCCTGCCGACCCATGAGGCCAGCAGCAGCACGACCAGAGTGGTGACAAACATCAACGTACACAGAGCGTTGGTCTTAGGCGTCACTCCGGTCTTAAGCTGAGTGTATATTTTTAGTGGGAGTGTATTCGTAGTTACTCCGGTTACAAACACACTAATTACCACATCATCCAGGCTCATTGCAAAGGAAAGCAGCATCCCTGAAACAATGGCCGGCATGATAAGGGGGAGCGTAATGTCGAAAAACACGTTCCATTCGGTAGCTCCGAGGTCGCGTGCCGCCTCGGCGTAGCTCTTGGGTATGCCCACCAACCTTGCCTTTACCAGCATGTATATATACGGGATGCAGAAGGATGTATGGGCGATGGTAAGGGTTACCATCCCGAAAGGCAGTCTAAGCAGCGTGAAAAACGCTAAGAACACCATGCCCAAGATGATCTCGGGGATCATGATAGGCAGGGTAGAGATGTACTCGATGATGCCTTTGGTGATGAGTTTGGCTTTCGGCATCCCGACGGCTGCCAGAGTCCCTATAATTGCTGCCAGAAAGCTGCTCACAGTAGCCAGGATGAGGCTGTTGATCGTGGCTTCCAGCATGGACCTGTCCCTGAACAACTCTTCATACCACTTCAGCGAAAAGCCTGCCCAGACAGAACTTATCTTGCTCTCGTTGAAGGAGTAGATGATTACCAGCAAAATGGGAACATACATCAAGACGATCATGATGCCCATATAGATATTGGGGATATTTATGCCCTTGAGTCTTTGCTTGAACCTTTCCCAGAAGTCGCTCATAGCAGGCCCTCCAATTCCTTCACGCCCGATATCTTCCTGTAGAAGGCAATCATCAGGCTGGTAAGTATCATCAGTACCACCGAGAGGGCCGCTGCAAACGGCCAGTTGCGCGCCTTCATAAGTTGTTCGTGGATGAGGTTGCCCACAAGTACCACTTTATTGCCGCCCAAGATGTCTGCTATGAAGAACAGGCCCATGGACGGAATGAACGTTAGTACGATCCCTGATAAGAGCCCAGGCAAGGTCAACCTAAAGGATATGGTCCAAAACGCTTGAAAGGGGGTAGCACCCAAGTCCCGCGCTGCTTCTACCAGCTGCCAGTCGAGCTTCTCTGCGCTGGAGTAGACTGCAAAGATCATAAACGGCACCAGGGCGTAAACCATGCCCACAGCTACCGCAGGGTAGGTGTACAGCACCTTAAGGGGTGCATCAGTTATCCCAAGCCACATAAGCAGCTGGTCCAGGGTCCCGTTGGCACGGAAAATGATAATCCAGCCGTAAAGCCTGATGAGGGAACTGGTCCAGAAAGGGATCATGAGAAGCAACATAACCCGCTGTTTCCACTTAGCGTTGAGCTTCGCCATGAAATACCCAAAGGGATAACCGAAGAGGGTGACCAATAGCGTAGTGATCGCTGCAAGTTTCAGGGATTCCCAGAAGGTCTTGAGATAAATCGGCTCCAGGATCTTGGTGTAGTTTTCAATGGTAAACTCACGGATGATTCCCCACACCTCGGCCCGCTTGAGGAAACTCAGCACGAACATATATATAAGCGGCCCTGCTACAAAAACGATCGTGAACACGTAAAGAGGCATCACGCTGAGGAATGCTGAGTCTATCTTCCTCTTACGCTTGGCTGCTGGCTTGGGGCTGGATGTCCCGGCCGGAACCGGTTTCCCCTCTGAGCCGGGTATAGTGATTGGGCTGGTAGAGGGCTGCTTCATTCTGCCTCCTCCAGATCTACAAATACCGCATTCTCAGGCTCCCAGGTTGCCACAACCCGGTCCCCTGGAGCGAAAGGCAGATCGATCCCATGGTGTTTGGACACCAGTTCGCTGCCATCAGCTAGAGCCAATGTGACCTGGAGCACTCCTCCTGCAAAGGTTTTTTCCCTTACTACAGCCTGAAGCCCTGTCTGGTCTTGGCCGGCGGGGGCCAGCTTGACCATCTCACCCCTGACTGCGATGGTCACCGTTTGCCCGGGACTGACAGGTGCGCCGTTCTTCTTTATGAACCCTGTTCCGTTATGGTTGCGGAACTCGACCAATTGCCCGTTTATGCTTGAGATTTCGCCTGTGAGTACGTTGGCTGAACCCACAAATCTAGCAACGTAACTCGTCTTCGGGTGGTTGTACACTTCCATCGGCGTTCCGATCTGCTCAAACGTGCCATTACGCATCACAGCAATCCGGTCTGACATGTTGAGCGCTTCTTCCTGGTCGTGGGTGATGTAAATGAACGTCACTCCCAACCGTTTCTGGAGCCTCTTGAGTTCCAGCTGCATCTGACGCCTGAGCTGCAGGTCCAAGGCGCCTAGGGGCTCGTCCAACAAGAGCAGCGCCGGTTGGTTGACGATTGCCCTGGCAATGGCTACCCGCTGCTGTTGGCCGCCTGACAGTTCGTTGGGCATCCGTTTTTCAAAACCCTGAAGTTGCACGAGTTCCAGCGCTTCCTGGACGGTCTTGCGAATGGTGTCTTTATCGACGCGCTTTAGCCGCAAACTGTAGCTTATATTCTGTTCTACGTTCATGTGGGGAAACAGGGCGTAGTTTTGGAACACCATATTGACGTTGCGCTTGTTGGGTTCTACGTCGGTTACGTCCTTGCCCTCAATGATGACGCGCCCACTGTCCGGCGACTCCAGTCCTGCGATAATCCGCAATGTGGTAGTCTTGCCGCAACCTGACGGGCCCAGCAACGTGATGAACTCGCCCCGGCGGACGCTAAGATCAATTCCGTCAAGCACCAGCGTATCGCCAAAACTTTTCTTGATCTGTTCCAGCTGCAGGATTATGTCTGTCATGCCGAGCCTCACTTTCAGCCCCAACCAGGGCAGATAAACCTTGCCAATTAGCTTCTATTGATCTTATGTCGGCAGGTTGCCGGCATGTTGCTATGTGCTATGCACGTTGCAACCGGAGACGAAGCGCCGCCTGGATACCGCAATCTATTATACTGTTTTTGGTCTCGAAGTAAAATTAATTCCAGGCCGTTGCTGTCTCATTCTTCCACAGTTAAACCAACGATTCCAAACGATCAGAACATGATTAAACCACAAACGAAGGTAGGGATCAAACAGAAAATTCTACATTGGGAAACTGATATGCCAGCATGAATACTGGTGAGGGATATAGGCGTCTTGCAGGGGGAATTCTCTGTATATCGCCGGGGACTGGGGATGCCTGCACGCAGTCGGAACCTGTAAATTCTATGTGTATGGTCTGTGCATGGTCAGAAATTGACCGGTCCTTTACCTAATATGGTTCAAATTTTGCCACTCGTGTATCAAGCCTGGTCAGAATTGAACCAGAGTCTTACAGGGCTGGCATAGCCTGGTTTGGAATAGGCCAGGATTGGGCCGCAAGTGGTCCCAAACAGACCGTCCCAGAGCTCGATGTGGTCAGTCATTGACCAGGGATGCCATTGGTGGTTCAGGAAGTGGCAAAGAATTGACCAGATTCGGGTAGCGTCTGGTCTTCTTCAGACCACTTGAGGGCTAGATGTGGTTCGAAATTGACCAGAAGCTTAGTTCTTGGCAGGTATCTGGCCATGAATTGACCGCCAAGATGCTCTACATGGTTCGGACTTGACCACTTGAGTGTAGAAGCTGACTTAAAATTGACCAGAACTCCCAGACCTTGGCCACAGACTGGTTTGCAGCTGACCAGATCTACGCTGTATCTGGACTCATATTGACCACTTGAAGGCCGGAGCTGGTCTCAAATCAGCCAGTGCCGGGAGAGATGGTTTGCATATAGGGTCCGTCCGGCAGTGGTAAGACAACGCTGCTCGCCCTTCTAGCCGGTTTCGAGAAGCCAACAGAAGGTGTTGAAACTCTGCTGGGCGAACCTTTGAACGGTCCGAGTGCAATGATAACCTGTAGAACGTGGATTAATAGAAGCAGCCCGTCTGGAAAACGGGCTGCCGTGTCATTGCAGTTGTCACAGAGACTCAACTCCGGCCGGGCTGGTTCGCTCAAGTTCGGCCCAGATTAGCGGATGGTTTCCGGCCCAGACTAGGGGGATGCTCTACGAACCCTTACCGCCTGTACACGATATTGCCGTCAATGATGACCATCCATGACTTGCCGGTGATCTCCATGGGGTCGCCCTCGTAGATGACGAGGTCGGCGTCCTTGCCCGGGGTCAGGCTGCCCACCCTGTCCTGCAGGCCCAGGATTTCAGCGGCGTTGAGGGTGATAGCCTTGAGGGCCTCGTCCTTGTCCATGCCGGACTGAACGGCCATTCCGGCCATAAGAGGCAGGGTTGAAAGCGGGGTAACAGGCGAGTCGGTCATGATCGCCACTTTGACTCCAGCCCTGGCCAGGATCCCCGGCGTCTCGAAGGTCTTGTGCTTGAGTTCGAACTTGCTCTTGTGACCGAAGGACGGCCCGATGATAGCCCTGGCGCCGATCTTGGCCAGATCTTCAGCGATGAGGTGGCCTTCGGTGCAGTGGTCCAGGGTGATGTCCAGACCGAACTCATCGGCAATCCTTATCGCGGTGAAGATATCGTCTGCCCTGTGGGCATGGGCTTTGAGCGGGATCTGCTTCCTCACGACGGGGAGGAGGGCCTCCATTTTGGCGTCATAGGCTGGCAGCTTCGACGGGTCATCGCCGGCACGGTCGATCTGCTCCATGTACCTTACGGCCTTACCTAGGGCCTCACGGATGATAGCCGCGGTGCCCATCCTGGTCATTGGGGTCTTGCTCTTGGCGTTATAGACTCGCTTTGGGTTCTCGCCGAAGGCTATCTTCATGGCGAGGGGGTCCTTAACGACCATATCGTCAACCCGGTGGCCGCAGGTCTTTATGGCCATGAAAGTTCCGCCGATGGGGTTGGCGCTTCCCGGTCCGATGGCGACAGTGGTCACTCCGGCACGCATGGCTTCAGCCACGGTTTCGTCCAGAGGGTTGAAACCGTCTATGGCCCTCATGTGCGGGGTAACGGGGTCGGTCATTTCATTCACGTCGTCGCCCTCAAATCCGATGGCGCTTTCCATCATGCCCACGTGGCAGTGGGCGTCTATGAAGCCGGGATAGATAGAGCGTCCGCCGGCGTCTATTACTTCCGCCCCTTCAGGGATTTCGATATCGGGACCCAGCCTCACGATCTTGCCGGCATCTATGAGGATTGAGCCTTTTTCGATCACCGGTGCGTCAACCGGGAAAATCTTGGCGTTGGTTATCGCTAGCATCGCCGTCCTCCTTCTTACAGTGGTGTTAAGGTATTGGATTTCTACGAATGCCTGGGTTGATCCTTTGGGCCGAGTAAGAGTTGGACCGGTTGAAATTTTTCAAGGTAGGAGGCTTTTGGAATGTCATGTCCTATTAGTACCGCGGAGATAGGAAGGGTCCTGATGACCATATGACTGAGGCACATTCTTGCTGTTAGAAGTGGTGCCGGAGGTGGGAGTCGAACCCACACGGGGGGCTACCCCACACGATTTTGAGTCGTGCATGACTGCCAGTTCCATCACTCCGGCACTAGCATCCCAATTTTAGCACGTGATTGTGCAGTTAACAAGTCCTTAATGGTGGTGTGTGGGAATACGCTCACCTGCCGAGCCCGGCAGGGTGGTTTCGTCGTATCATATGATGTGAAGGCACTGGTATTCTTGTGTGAACCAAAGAAGGGATGTGTTATTATGCTGCGGATCCGCATCGGTGAGCTCAAACTCCATCTGAGGAGAGAGGCAGATGATACCGGGGTTCTCATAATCAACGCCCAAGCTGCCTTGTTTCTGGACCGGATAGCTTGTGCATATTACGAAGCGCTTTTCGAAGAATTCGACATGCTGGCCGGTAGGCTGGCTGGCATGGAAGGTGCTGCCGGCGGGTCTGCATTATCAAAGCCCGAGCCTCAATCCAAGTCTCAAACCTGGAGCCCCCTGGCTAGGATCTTCGGCACAGCTTCTCATGGGGCATGGGATTCAACTGACATCTCTAATCCCCACGAGGTTGGCGTTGCCCTCGCTCCCCGGGTGATCAAAAGGATACGCCGGAAGTTCAGGGTAGACAAGCAGCAAGCCGCCGCCGACTGGGAAAGGTTATGGGGCTCGGTGCTGGCTGTGGCTGAGGGAGGCATGTGCCCGTTCTCAGACTTTGAGGTAAAACGGATCCCGCCGCTGTCAATTGAACTTAAGGCACCTTACAGGTGCGACCTTATCCTCACTTACAGGTGCCAGAACGACTGCGCCCACTGTTACGCAGGTGGGCCTCACGTCACCGCAGAGCTTTCCAAAGACCAGTGGAAGCAGATTATTGACAGATTGGCAGACTGGGGAGTCCCTACAGTAGTGTTCACCGGCGGCGAACCTTTGCTGTACGAAGGCATCACGGAATTGGTGCGGCACGCAGAAGACAAGGGGCTCATTACCGGACTAATCACCAACGGCAGGCTTCTTACTGAGCCCAAAGCCAGTGAACTGGCCGGCGCAGGATTGGACTTTGCCCAGATCACTCTGGAATCATTGATTCCGGAAGTACACGACAAGATGGTAGGGGTAGAGGGTGCATGGGCTGAGACGGTAGACGGCATAAGGAACTCGGCATCCAGGATCTACACCACCACGAATACCACGATAACCATGGACAATGCGGATACGGTGCTTGAGACTATAAGGTTCATAAAATCCCTCGGGGTAGAGAAATTCGGCCTGAATGCGCTCATCCGGTCCAGGCGCGGAGCGTCTCATGAGGGGCTTGAGCCGCCAGAACTTAAGACCCTCCTTGAAGAAGTAATCGGGACATCGGCCGACGAGGATTTCCCGTTCATCTGGTATACGCCGACTTGCTATAAAGAACTCAACCCTGTGGCACTGGCCTTAGGTGTAAAGACATGTTCGGCTGCCAGCACGGTGATGGCCATAGAGCCCGACGGCAATGTCATGCCCTGCCAGTCGTATTACAAATCCATAGGCAATGCGCTTACAGATGAGTTCTCCAACATTTGGAACCATCCGCTCGCCAGGGCCCTGAGACACCGGAGGGTCCCGGGAACAGTGGAGCATCCCGATTTTCCGCCTCTTCCGGGAGAGTGTGTGTCATGCGAGGAACTGAGCCTATGCGGCGGGGGATGTCCGCTAGAGCGTATGCAGGCGGCAGGTGCCCAGGGAGAAGGCTAGAGCGTATCGTTAGCATTCCTGTCAGAAGTAACGGCTTAGCAGCCACGCTTGCAGCAGCACGATTACAGGGAGCCCCAACCTGAAACTCAAGTGCCGGGTCTTGTGTCGGAAAATCAGCATTCCAGCCAAGATCCCCAAACTCCCGCCGGTAAGCGCTATCGCAAACAGCGTGTTTTCAGGTATACGCCGGCCGCCCCGGATGGCTTGGAGCTTGTCGTAGCCCATCAAGATGCAGGCAAACACATTGTATGCGGCAAGAAGCCATCCCAAGGTGCCTTGAAAGAGCTGTCCCCAAAGGAGGAACCCGCGTGCGGGCAAATGGACAGCGGCGGCGTAAGCAGTGTGCGACGCTTGATAGATGGTCTGGTATGTCGGCCTGTCCATCGTTAGGTGCATAATTAGCGTTATCAGGTGCATCCTCCGCCTCCTGCACACGCGCACGCACACGCGCACGAAACACAAGCGCAAGCACATGCGCAGCTGGGAGGAGTAAATCCTCCCTGGTTACCTGATCCGCTCCTTTTTCCTCCCGAAATGGGTCGGGCGCCTACGGGCGGTGCCGGAGTAAACACGGTCTCGGTAATCTCCCTGTACTTGCGTTCGTTGCCCTGGATTATCCCGCTTGAAATGTCCGAGTAAGAGCGGTGCATGTATATCGGCCACAAGTAGAGCCCAGGATATGCTCGCAGGTACGGGAAGCCTAAGAGCCACCAGCTCGGATACCAAGAGGCTCCTTTGTATGCGGCTTCGAACATGTCTTCCGCTGCCTTGAACCGTTCTTCGTCCTGGATAAGCCACAGCAGGTTCTTATCCAGGGTTTCAAGCTTCAATTCGGGAGTGTCGGCTTGCTTGACCTCAGCCCAGAGTCTGGCTATATGTCCGCGGTAGAATTCTTCCGTGTCTTTCCTGCAGTACGGTTTCATCTTCTCGTTTACTGAAGTGGCCAGATAACGGAACACACCCACGAGCTTGGCCTGGTCGAGTTGTCCCGTGTTCCGGTCGATGGCTTCTACGAAAAGCCTTTCGGCTTCCGATAGGTCTGATTCGTCCTGAACCGAAAGCTTCAATGGATCCTCGGAGACTACCTGCACTTTTCCTTTCTTGATAAGGGAGAAGAGCAGCAAGGTCATGGTTTTCTCCGGAGGCTGCTTCAAGAGCACCGATACTTCCACCGGTGACAGGGTTTCGTTGACGCCGATACCTTCCATGCTTATGCTTGGGGGCATGTACTCTTCACGACGGCTGACGGCTATCGCGGTTGAAATCAGAAAAGCGACCGCTAGTCCGGCAAAAGCGATGCCTATCCAAAGGCCGTCAGAGTGACCAAAGCGGGGTACTCTTACGAAGGGGCCTTCTTCGGAAGGAATCAGTGGCCCTGGCTCCTGCTTTGCGGGAAGGGCAACGTACTTGCCGGGAAATCCTACATTAATCGAAACCTTTTCGTTGGGACCGAGGTTCTCAAAGTGCCAGGTAATCACATACGCCCCTGATTCGGTTTGGGCGATTCCATCCCATTCCCTGGTGCCTGTCTTTATTTCGTCTTTCTCTGCGCCACCAGGCAAGATTACCGCTATATCCTGCACCTTGACTTCCGAGGACCACCATCCGGGGATGTACTTCATAGTGGCATATCCTTCGTTCTGGGAATCGAGGAAGATGAACTCGGGGATAACCGCTTCCACGGTGAATCCTTTTGATGTGCCTGGTTTGATTGGGTCAAAGCCAGTCAATATGAGGTTGTAGTCTCCTCCGGATATTCTGATCTTGAAATCCACGTCATTCCCTTTGTCATCGGTGACCGAGTACACCTCTGTCCTTGATGTAGGCAAGCCTATCCAAATCTCAGTACCTGCGTCAGAGGAGTCTCCGGATACGGCAAACTCGAAGTACCGGATTAGCCCGACTGAGCCGTCCTCGTTGATTGTGAGCTGGTCTTGTTGTTTCGGAATGTGATATCGGAAAGCGCCAAAGGCAGTGCCGGGGAATACGGACAGGGTAAGGATGATGACTGCCAGGGTGACTCCTGACATTGTGGCCAACAAGGATAGTCGTGATGCTCTGCCGGTCCCTGGGAATCCCTTTGTCGAGCTGTTTGTTAGTCTGTTTGCTGAGCTCGTGGTTGAGCCGAGCGGTCCATAGGACCTGATTTGGTCTTTGGAACCATGAGCATGGGAACTGTGATTCCGAGAACCGTGAGCCTGAGAATCGCGAGCCTGGGAGCCAAGAGCCCGGGAACCAAGAGCCTGGGAACCGGGCAACTTCTGGAACCGGGGTATGAGCCTGAGTTTCATGGGCGCTCCTCCTCTGACTGGCTGAGCCGCTATAATTCAAGGTTAGGCATATAATCATACATAACTACGATATTCTTATCGTATTGTAACAGCTCAGGGCGGAGGTACAATCAGCCAGTCTACCAGAAAGCAACCACTCCACCGGAAGGGTCGGTGGCCCGAACGGTGATCGGTCAAACCTCGTGCTTGAAGAAGTTTGAGGTTACTGCGTTTCCGGCACCTCTGACCAACCCATCTCCGTTAATCTCATGAAAGCCGGCTTAGCAGCATATGGCAGGAAAGTACAGGGAGAGTGATCAGGCTTGGGGAAGCAGGCTTTCCCCAAGCCCGTAGTTCATCCTTCGCAGTGCAGGCGAGCTCCCTTGGTCATGTGTCGCACACAACCGGATCTGTCCAGCACCTGCTGGCCACAGTCAGGCGGGTTCCCTTCGTCACCTGTCACCCGCCGCCTCTGTGGATGGCTTCGGCTTATCCCTATCTTACTTCCGTTATTTCCTTTCAGGCAGGATCTCCAGCCAATACCCGTCGGGGTCCTCGATGAAATAGATGCCCATCTCAGGGTTTTCATAGCAGATGCAACCCATTTTCTTATGGTGCTCGTAGGCCGCCTGGAAGTCGTCCGTACTAAAGGCCAGGTGGAATTCGTTGTCCCCGAGGTTATAGGGCCTATCCCAGTCTCTGAGCCAGGTGAGCTCCAGGAGGAAGTCCGTGGCGTCGTTTCCGACGTAGACGATGATGAAAGAGCCGTCTTTGGCCTCGATCCGCTTCTTCTCCGTGAGTCCCAGCGCTTCTTCGTAGAACTTCAGTGACTTCTCGAGGTCGCGGACATTGTAGTTTTCATGGACCATCTTGAATTTCATAAGATCACTCCTTTCCATAGATGCCCCGCGGGCTACCTTGCGGTTCGGCCAAACGCCCGCTAATGAATGTCATGCCAACTTCACAGGTCGATTTCCCACTCCTGGCCGGCTTGCCTGATCTCCATCAGGACCGTCTCCCCGAGGCTTCCTGCCCTCTCCTCTCTGTATTGCCCGATAACCCAAAAATTCCTGCCGAAGTGCATGGGGAAGACCCTCTTGACTCTCGCCTTCTTTAGGAGGCCCTCGAGCCCCATGGAGTAGTATTCCTCCTGTCTGGGGTCGAGGGGCACGAAGGCGAGGTCGATGACGAGGCCTTCCAGGCGGTGCATCTGTTTTCTGAAGGCTTCGGTCATCGCCTTGTTATACTCCTCGGGTTCTTCCTTCCACACCCAGTGGTTGAGATCCCCGGCGTGGTATATGCGTTTCCCGAGGTAGTCCAGGAGGAAGGCGACGCCCTCATCGGTAGACTTGAGGGTGGTCAGTCGGATGGGCCGTCCGCTGCTGTCAGCGAGGTCATATTCCTTTCCGGGCTCAACGTGGAATACCGTCCCGGACACCCGCGTTTCTTCCGGTAATCTGACGTCCGAGGAAAGGATATAATGTACGTCCGGATGTTTGACGCCTAAGTCCAAAACCTTGGGGTTCCAGTGGTCCCTGTGGGCGTGGCTGACAAATACCATGACCCTTTTTCCCGTGTCCAGTTTGGGGATTTCTCCTGTGTAATAATCGAAGATCCAGTAGCATGAATCCCATTCCAGGAGAAACCCGCTGTGGCCCAGAAAGCGGACTTTCATTATATACACCCCCAACGCGAAAGGTTGAGCGCAGAGTCCGGTGTTGCCCATACTATACCAAAAACCGGAGCCTCCTGTTCATGAACTTGTTGAGGTACTCCGGAGGCATGTCCGGCGGGGCTTTGTTCACCGTTTATGGACTTGACCGGGTTTGGGAAGGCATTGCCCTCTGAATGGTGCATTAGGTGTACCATTTTTCGCGATCTTGGCGTTACTGTAGGTGAAGATGGTACACTACGTGCACCATTTTCCTGGAAAACAGAGCGCGACCACCGCAAAATGGTGCATCCAGTGAGCCATTTTGGGCATTCTTGCGGAGGATTACTACTAGAATGGTGCACCAGATGCACCATTTGAGGCCATTTTGAGCGGGATCAATGTAAGAATGGTGCACCCCATGCACCATTCTGTCCTATTCTTCCTCCGGGGCTTATCGAAATGGAATACCTCATGCACCATTCCGCATCGTACCGTGCAGGATCGCCTCCGGATTGGTGCACCACGTACACCAATCAGCTGGTTTTTCGCTCGGCAGCTTTCACAAACGGTGCACCACATGCACCAAGGATCAGTGCATAGCCTACAGCCTATTCCAAACCTACGATCAGCTTATTCCCAACAAACAACCTCTTCCCGGCAGACAAGTCGGGTGCCGCCTGCCCTGGATCGTGGTATCATATAACAAACGACTAGTTCGAAGCAGATAGACAACATCATTTAAGCAACACCGGTCAATAATAGCTGTCACCCAGGCTGTACAGCCCAACAGCAGCTTTCATCTAACTAACACACAGATAGGCAGCAATCGTTCAGACAGCATAGAAAGGTAAGTATGGAGCAACCACATCCAACCAAGTATGCCGAACCAATACCATTCAGCCAATCAAATACAGCCAGTCACCCGCAGCCAGTTACATCCAGCCAATTACATGCAGCCAGTCACATGTAGACGGTCACTTGCAGCCAGTCGCATGCAGCCAATCCGGCACAACCTTGATTGCGAGGCGACACTATGAAACAAGGAATCATATTCCACATTCAGAAATATTCCATCCATGACGGCCCGGGCATCAGGACCACCGTGTTCCTCAAAGGGTGTCCGCTGAGATGCCAATGGTGCCACAACCCAGAGGGTATTTCAAACGAGCCGGAACTGGTCACAATTGGGTCCAGGTGCATAGGTTGCGGTATGTGCATTCTAGTTTGTCCAAACGGCGCTGTCGCCCTCTCGGCGCCGGCTGTGGATTCCGAAAACCAAGAGGTGACGCGAACTCCTGCCCTAGAGGCTGACCTAGGTGCCGATGGGAGGAGGCCCACTGCTGTAACCGACCGTGGAAAGTGCACCGTATGCGGCAAATGTGCAGATGTGTGTCCTACCCAGGCCAGAAAGATTGTCGGTATGCGCGTTACTTCCGATTGGGTTATAGAGCAGGTGCTCAAAGACCGAGTGTTCTACGAGCAGTCAGGAGGGGGAGCTACTTTTTCGGGCGGGGAACCGCTGATGCAGCCTGAATTCCTGTTGGAGCTCCTCAAACGGTGTAAAGCAGAAGGTATAAATACCGCAGTGGACACGTCCGGCTGCGCGCCTTGGGACTCGCTTGAGAAGATAATGCCTTTCACAGACCTGTTCCTGTACGACGTAAAACTAACGGATCCTTCCAGGCACTTGGAATACACTGGAGCATCCAACCAACTCATACTGGAGAATCTGTCCCGATTGGCCGAGCGCAGGCCTTCGATAATTGCCCGCATACCTATGATTCCCGGGGTCAACGATCATGAGGACAATATCATAGCCACAGGCCGCTTTCTGGCAGGCTTGGGAATCATGCAGGCGAGCATCCTGCCATACCATGATATCGGTTCCGACAAGTACGCAAGGCTGGGTAAGACGTATGCCCTGGGCGACACAGCCCAGCCGCCGGATGAAGCCGTGTCAAGAGTAAAGGGCATTCTGGAGGGATTTGGGCTTGCTGTGAACATCGGCGGATGACTGTGGCAGGTTCACTGATGACCGGCAATGAGGTAATGGATGAGAGTTGACTAATGGATGATAGCAAGTAATGGATGACAGCGATCAGAAAGCAATCACTGGCCCTGGATATAGGAGCCAGGCAAGAGAGGTGACCAAAGCCATCATGAGCACCATAACTAACATGACCGCCAACAATACCAAGACCACCCTGAGTACCGTGACTACCATGACCGGCATGACCGAAAGAGTGTCGAGGCTGAGAACTCAGAGCCTTGAAACAGTGCCCACCATCTCCATGGAAAGGGCGCAGATAGTTACCGGGGTGTACAAGCAATACGAGGGCAAGGTGTCGGTTCCGGTCCTGCGGGCGCTGGTATTTAAGGAATTGATGGAGGGAAAGGAGGTGTACATAGGCGAAGATGAACTTATAGTGGGAGAACGCGGGCCTGTCCCTAAGGCAACCCCCACATATCCCGAGGTCTGTTGCCATACCCTCGAAGACCTGGTCGTAATCGATAGCAGGGAAAAAGTGTTCTTCAAAGTAGGGCCGGCTGAAAAAGCGATCCAGCAAAACGAAATCATCCCGTTCTGGCAAGAGCGGTCCATGCGCCACAAAATATTCAGCCAGATGACTCAGGAATGGAAAGACTGCTACGAAGCAGGGATCTTCACCGAGTTCATGGAGCAGCGGGCGCCGGGACACACTGTGGCCGATGGAAAGATATATCAAAAGGGATTCCTTGATTTCAAACGGGACATCGAGCGAGCCCTGGCCAAGCTGGATTTCCTAAACGACCCTGAGGCGTGGGACAAGAGCGAGCAGCTCAAAGCCATGAGCATTTGCTGCGACGCCATAATCAGGTACGCAGAGCGCCACGCCGACAAGGCCCTGGAACTGGCCGGAAGGGAGACCAACCCCAAGCGTAAGCAGGAACTTCTCAAAATAGCCGAAGTGTGCAGGCGTGTTCCAGCCAACGCGCCCAGGACCTTCCACGAAGCCATACAGATGTATTGGTTTGTGCACGTAGGAGTAATCACAGAGCTTAACACCTGGGATTCCTTCAGCCCGGGTAGGCTGGATCAGCACCTCTATCCGTTCTACAAAAGAGAGGTTGAAGCCGGTACCTTGACCAGGGACGAAGCCAAAGAGCTGCTGCAGTGCTTATGGGTCAAGTTCAACAACCACCCTGCGCCCCCCAAAGTGGGGATCACCCTCCAGGAAAGCTGCACCTACGCTGACTTTGCAGCCATCAATACAGGTGGACTCACTGCACAAGGGCAAGATGGGGTCAACGAACTTACATACTTGATACTTGACGTGGTGGATGAAATGCGCCTGATTCAGCCCAGTGCCAACATCCAGCTCAGCCAGAAAAATCCCGACCGGTTCCTCAAGCGGGCCCTCGAGATCGTGAGAAAAGGCTGGGGCCAGCCTTCGATATTCAATGCCGACATGGTGGTCCAGGAGCTGCTCGCCCAGGGCAAGGCGATTGAAGATGCCCGGCAAGGGGGCACCAGCGGCTGCGTTGAGGCAGGCGCCTTCGGCAAAGAAGCTTATATCCTGACCGGTTACTTCAACCTAACCAAGGTGTTGGAGATTACCCTAAACAACGGCACTGACCCTCGGACAGGCAAGAAAATTGGTCTTGAAACGGGCGATCCTGCGGAGTTTGATTCCTTTCAAGACCTTATGCAAGCCTTCCAAGAACAACTCAGGCACTTTATCGATATCAAGCTCAGAGGTAACCACGTGATCGAAAAGCTTTGGGCCGAATACATGCCAAGCCCATTCTTGTCAATCCTCATAAGTGACTGTATCGAGAACGGCAAGGACTACAATGCAGGAGGTGCCAGATACAACACCAGGTACATCCAAGGGGTGGGGATAGGCAGCATCACAGACAGCTTGGCGGCGATAAAGTACCATGTATATGAGCGGGATACCGTGTCCATGCCGGAGTTGCTCCAAGCGCTCGGGTCAGGCTTTCAGGGCCATGAACTTCTGCGGCAAACCCTGATTAGCCGGACACCCAAGTACGGCAACGACGATGATTTTGCCGATGAAATCATGAGCCAGATTTTTGATATGTTCTACCAGGCAGTAGACGGACGTAAGAGCCCAACCGGGTTTACGTACAGGATAAACATGCTGCCTACCACATGCCACGTGTACTTTGGGTCAGTGATCGGGGCGACCCCTGACGGCAGGCTTGCCGGGAAGCCCATGTCAGAAGGCATCTCACCGGTGCAAGGCGCAGACAGGCAGGGACCTACTGCTGTACTCAAGTCTTGCTCCAAGATGGACCACGCAAAGACAGGCGGCACCTTGCTCAACCAGAAGTTCAATCCCAAACTAATAGAAGGCCAGGAGGGGATAGACAACCTGGCTCATCTCGTGCGGGCGTACTTCCGGCTGGGAGGCCACCATATACAGTTCAATGTGATAAGCGCGGACACCCTGCGTGATGCCCAGAAGCATCCAGAACAATACAGAAACCTTATAGTCAGGGTCGCAGGCTACAGCGACTACTTCTGCGACCTTACCGAGGCGCTCCAGGATGAGATCATCGCCAGGACAGAGCACGCAGGTTTCTAAAGGGCATAACATCACACCACCAGACCGCACCATACGCAGGAAACGACAGCCCGCCACAAAGCAGATGTGGCCTTCTTTGCAGCCACACCGCATCATGCGTAGGCAAAAGACGCCCCGGATATCACATTGTGGGGTCAACTATACGGCCGGATGCCGGCATAGGGCCCTGGCTGCACCGCTGCAGCACAGTCCCTGCGCTAGAATGGGCCTGCTTTAGCCGTTCGGGTGCCATCGGACTGAGCCAGAGTCAGCTGTCCGCCTGTTTTTTGCAACGCACCGGGACTGAACGCTCCGTGCAGGATATTCGATCCAATACGGCGAATTCTGATAAGGTGGATATTTCTGACACTTCTGTGTGAGGTTGCGGTGCAGACCCCGTGAATACCCCGTGCACACCGGGGGCAAGCCGTGTGCAGGTCATAGGTATGGAATCGGACTGTGACAGACCACGTGACGCAGATGTCATCTGCAGGACCTGTTTACGACGGGAAGAGAGCAAGAATCACAGGGAAGGGGCGGAAATACCGTACCTCACCTGTTTGGGAAAGGGGGCATCAGCGTTTGGAAGCTTCCGGCATCCGGATCACACAGCACCCCATACTTGACTTCCCCGAGCGCCGGAAAGTCAAGTTCTACTGGGAAGGCAAAGAGCTGGAAGGATACGAAGGCGAACCGATAGCAGCTGCCCTCCACGCAGCAGGCATCAAGGTGCTTCACAAGAGTCTCAAGCAAGGCCGTCCACGCGGCTTTTTCTGTGCTATTGGCAATTGTTCCTCATGCTTGGTAGTAGTCGACGGGGTCCCCAACGTGAGAGCTTGCACCGAAAAACTCAGGGCAGGCATGCGCATTGAAATGCAAGAAGGGGTCGGGCCAGTACCCGTAAGTAAGGAGTGACGCACTTGATAAGGACGGAGCTGGCGATTGTAGGAGCGGGACCTGCAGGTGTATGCGCCGCGCTTGAAGCTGCCTCCTACGGGGTCAAGGTTACCCTCATCGACAGGGAACAATGGATAGGCGGGCAGCTGGTGAAACAGACTCACAAGTTTTTCGGATGGTACGAAAAAAGCGCAGGCACCCGCGGGGTCGTGATTGCCAAAGATCTTGCCGTCAAGGTGAAAGCCAACCCGGATATCCGCTTTATGGGTTCCACAGAAGTGCTGGGTTATTATCAAGCCGACGGTGTGCTGCTCCTTGAGACTCCTCAAGGCATCCAGACCCTCAAGCCTGAGCGGCTACTTGTCGCCACCGGAGCCTCTGAAAAAATGATCCTTTTCCCGGGCAACGACCTGCCTGGAGTGTACGGGGCAGGTGCGGTGCAGACCCTCATGAACGTCCACGGCGTAAGGCCGGGCAAGTCGGTACTCATGATAGGGTCGGGGAACATCGGATTGATTGTGAGTTATCAGATGGCGCAAGCAGGGGTCAAGGTGGCAGCTGTTGTAGAAGCACTGCCCCATATCGGCGGATATGCGGTACATGCCTCCAAGATAAGGCGGCTGGGTATCCCTATATACACTAGGCACACCATCAAGGAAGCCTACGGCACAGACTGTGTGGAAGGCGCGGTCATCTGGCAGTTGGATGATGACTGGCAGGGAATCCCGGGCACCGAAAAGCAACTGGACGTAGATGTGATATGCTTGGCCACCGGGCTTACGCCTCTGTGTGAATTCCTGTGGCAAGCAGGGGCTGAGATGACAGACATCCCTGAACTGGGCGGATTCGTCCCCCTCTATGACGAACACATGGAGACCACAGCCAAAGGCATTTACGTGGCCGGAGACGCAGCGGGGATCGAAGAAGCCTCTACCGCCATGGCTGAAGGACGGCTTGCAGGCTTGGCGATAGCCTATAGCCTGGGCAAAGTGCCGGACCATGAGTTTTCCCGGAAACGGCAGGATTGCCTCAAGGAGCTGGCTGAACTTAGGGCCGGCCCCACAAGCCAGGCAATACTTAAGGGGCTGGCTGCCATGAGGGAGCAGATGGGGAAACAGGCGAGAGCGCAGACGAGAAAGAAGGTGAGGTCATGAAGCCCGACAAGCTGTTGACTACCGGTATTCCGTCAAGACAGCAGATTGAGAGCGCGACGCCGCCTGAATCCCGCCGGAAGCAGGGAGCCTTTGTGGTGATCGAGTGTTTTCAGGAGATCCCTTGCGATCCCTGTTATCACAGCTGCAGGTTCGGAGCCATTAAGCCGTTTGGGTCGCTTAATGATATACCCCAGGTTGACTGGGATAAGTGCACGGGCTGCGGCGTATGCGTTGCAGCCTGTCCCGGGCTGGCGATCTTCGTGGTAGACGAAACCTTAAGCGATACCCAATGCCTCATTGCCATGCCTTACGAGTTTCTCCCCTTGCCTCAAAAAGGCGATCCGGTTTATCTGCTCGACAGGAGCGGCAACAAGCTAGGCCAGGGGGTTGCCTACAGGGTGGTTCCGGGCAAGAAGCCCCAAGGCACGCCCGTGGTGTGGGTGAGTGCTCCCAAACAGCTGTCCATGGAGGTACGGAATCTCCTGCCTATGGGAGAAGCCCATGAATTGGATCAAGCTGCTGGGGCACAGGAAAGCGGCCAAGTGGCTGTAGATGACAAAACCCAACCAGACCATCATGTGCCCTCTGGAAAAATACCTGCAGATGCAACGCCTACCGGCGAGCCGCTTGCAGAGAAGGGTGGGATGAACTGTGTCTCATGCTGAAGATTCCATCATCGTCTGCAGATGCGAAGACGTAACCCTGGGGGAGATACGCAAGGCCATAAGGGAAGGGGCGGTCACCCTGGATGAAGTAAAGCGCATAACCAGGGCAGGCATGGGGCCGTGCCAAGGCAGGACTTGCAGGTTGTTGGTAGCCGGAGAGATTGCAAGATTTTGCGGAAAACACGTTTCGGGAATCCTCCAGTCGAAGTACAGGCCTCCGGTTAAGCCTGTGAAAATGGGCGATTTGGCGGCGCTTGAGTTGACACCCCTTTCAGAACCCGGGCATGGGCAGCAGAGCGGAGCAAGTCCGGAATGTACATGCGGTAAGGCGGTGAATGGCCGATGAAAACCAGGGCGGACGCAGTGGTAATCGGCGGAGGCGTGGTGGGCGCTGCGATTGCGTATAACCTGGCCAAACTGGGGCTCAAAGATACCGTCGTATGTGAAAAGCACACTTTTGCCAGCGGTTCAACAGGACGCTGCGGTGCAGGAGTCAGGGAGCAATGGGGCGCTGAAGGCAACATCAGGATGTGCAAAGCGGCAATCGATATATTTGAAACTTTGCAGGAGGAACTGGAGTACGATTACGACATCGAATTTGTCCAAAAAGGCTACCTGATGCTGGCATATACCGAAAAAGAATGGGAGCAATTCAAGGCAAATCTAAAAGTGCAGCATAGGCTGGGTGTAAATGCCGTCGCGCTCACCCCTGAAGAGGCTAGGGAAATAGTGCCTTCACTTAACATAGAAGGGCTTTATGGGGCAACGTATAACCCTAGGGACGGCCACGCCAACCCGTTTCATACAACCAGGGCTTACCTCAAGGCGTTTGAGCGGCTGGGGGGCGAGGTATATTGCTTCACTGAAGTTACAGGAATCGAACAGTCAAACGGCAAGATTCAAAAGGTCAGGACCACCAGGGGTGACATATCTACTCCTGTGGTAGTAAATGCCGCCGGGCCTTGGGCAGCGCCTGTGGCTGCCATGGTGGGCATAGATCTCCCGGTGTACACCGAGCGTCACCAGATCCTTGTCACCGAACCTGTAGGGCGGCTGTTCGATCCCATGCTTATGTCGTTTTCACGCGGGTTTTACAGCCAGCAAACTCCTCACGGTTCGATTATCATGGGGATAGGCGACCCCGACGAGCCCAAGGGCTATGACATAGGCCATTCGTGGCAGTTTCTCAAGCGGATGTGTGACATTATGTGTTCTGTGGTACCGGCGCTCATGGGTGTGCGGGTTGTGAGGCAGTGGTCGGGGCTTTATACTATCAGTCCGGATGCCCATCCCATCCTTGGAACCGTGTCCGGGATCGACGGGTATTACCAGGCGGTGGGATTCAGCGGCCACGGCTTCATGCTGGCACCTATAGTCGGGAAGGTAATCGCCGAGATGATCCTGGACAGACCGCTGTCTATCGACATAAGCGGGCTGGACCTGGGACGTTTCGAGAGGGGCGACCTTAGGGTGGAGCCGTCCGTGGTCTAGAAATGGTTCGCGGAAGTAGTCTTGAATGTAGTCTGAGAGCGGCCTAAGGCGGGCACCCACAAGACGACCTAGGAACGATATTCGAGCCTCAAATGGGCCGGCATGTTAGCTTATGCGGGAAGGAGGGTGCGGATGCTCAAACAACGGTGGGATAAACTTGCTTCTGCCATGGAAGCCTCCCATGTGTCAGGCGTAGCCCTTATGCCCGGGCCGAACATGTTTTACCTGACAGGGCTGTCCATGGGCCTGTCTGAAAGGCCAACCCTGCTTGTTGTTGGCAGAGAAGGTACGGTGAGCCTCATCATGCCCCAGCTGGAAAGGCAAAAAGGCGAGGCGGTTGCCGACTGCTTGCAACGCCAAGGGGTCCAGGCCCGGTTCCATGTATATTCGTACACCGACGAGGCAGGCCCGCACAAAGCTTTTGAGGAAGCCTTCCATGGAAAGACAGGCACCTGGGCATTGGAGTACACCGCCCTTAGGATGTTGGAATACTCCCTTATGAAGGCAGTCTTGGGTGAGTTTGCCTGGGTTGATGCAGGAGAAATCATGAAAGGGCTCAGGGTGGTGAAAGACACCGGCGAACTTGAGGCCATGCAGGAAGCAGCCCGGCTGGCAGATATGGGCGCTGACATTGCAAGAAATCTCCTTACTCCAGGCAAGCGCGCCACGGAGATCGCGCTTGAGATTGAATGGAAACTGCGGCAGGAAGGGGCGGACAGAGTCTACATGTCCCTGGCAACAGGGCCTGACACTGCAATACCTCATGCGGGCACAAGTTCTAGGGTGATTGAATCAGGTGATCTGGCTTGGCTGGATCTATGTGTCAACGTGAGAGGTTACTGGTCTGATATTACCAGGACTTATGCTATAGGCGGGATTCCTGAGGAACTAAGGCGGATCTACGAGATAGTGTTAGAAGCCCAGGAATGGGCAAGGTTAAACGCAAAGCCAGGCATGACCGGGGCTCAGGTGGATGCTCTGGCGAGGGAGGTAATAGCCGGTCACGGCTACGGCCATCGCTTCATCCATAGAACCGGGCACGGGCTTGGGCTTGAGATACATGAAGAGCCTTACATAGTGGCAACCAACCACAGGCCCTTGCCGGCCGGGTCAACGTTTACCATAGAGCCTGGGATATATATCCCTGGCAAGGGCGGGGTACGGATAGAAGATGACGTCGTGCTCACAGGTGAAGGAGCAAGAAGCCTTACTCAGTACCCCAGGAACCTGTTGGATATGTAGTGTATTTATTTGCTAGCTGCACAACTGCTGTGATATACTGGATTAGTACAACGTCAGGGTTGCGACAAACAACGGGGAGATTTCGCCGGAGTGGGTTTTGGCCAAAACCCACTCTTTGTATGTTGGTGGGGTGATGGTGTGGGCCAGAAGGATGTAGTGGATAAGCTGTTCGAAGTGTTTGAGCCCTTCCTCAAGGATATGGGGTATGAACTATTGGACGTTGAACTGACGTCAGACATGGGAAGGCAGATTTTGCGCGTGACCATTTACAAAACCGAGGGAATCACATTTGACGATTGCATAGCAGTGGACAAAGCCTTAGACCCGATTCTTGAGGAACTGGATCCAATACCCGGCAGTTACAATCTTGAAGTGTCTTCCCCGGGTTTGGAGAGGACCCTGAAACGGGATAAAGAGTTTGAGATTTTTAGCGGCCGTGAGTGTAGGGTGAACCTGTATGCGCCTGTGGACGGCAAGCGTTCGTTCGAGGGAATACTTGTAGGATTAGATAGATCGGCAGACGAGGAAAGCGTCGTTATCAGGGATGAAGATGGAGACATAGCCCTACCCAGGCACAATGTGAGCAAAGTCCAGCTGGTTTACAAGGATCAACCGTGGTGATGGGAAGAAGGGGGGCGGGAGGAAATTAACGGAGAAATCATAAGCGCTCTGAAACAACTGGAGAGAGAGCGGGGCATAGCAATAGACGATCTAATAGAAGCGATGGAAGCTGCGCTTCTGTCAGCTTACCGCAAGCATTTTGGGAAAGCCGAGAACGTAAAGGTGAAATTTGACCGGGAGACTGGGGAAATCAAGGTCATCTCCCGCCGTGAAGTCGTGTCTCAGGTCAGGGATCCACGCAAGGATATTTCGCTCAGTGAAGCTCAGAAGCGTAACCCTAAGTACAAAGAGGGAGATTTCATCGAAGAAGAGATCCAGGCACAGGGTTTCGGCAGGATCGCTGCCCAGACGGCTAAGCAGGTGGTCATGCAGAGGCTTCGCAACATAGAGCGGGATATGATCTACGAAGAGTTTTCCGAGCGCGAAGGGGATGTGGTGACGGGCCAGATCATCCGGGTAGACAGGGGCGTTGTCATCGTTGATTTGGGCAGGGCTGAAGGGTTTATCTTACCTAAAGAGCAGCCCAAAGGTGAACGCTACCGCGAGCGGGATAGGATCAAGTGTTACGTGCTCGAAGTGAAAAAGACTACCAAAGGCCCGCAGATCCTGCTCTCAAGGACACATCCGGGACTTCTCAAGCGGCTCTTGGAGTTGGAAGTGCCTGAGATCAGGGATGGGATAGTGGAGATCAAAGCCCTGGCCAGGGAAGCGGGTTCACGGTCAAAGGTCGCCGTGGCAGCTAACCTTCCGGAAGTGGATGCCCTTGGAGCATGTGTGGGACCGCGGGGTTCTAGGGTCCAGGTGATCGTCCAGGAACTCCGGGGCGAGAGGATAGACATTATCCAGTGGGACGATGATCCTCAGGTCTTTATCGGCAACGCTTTGAGCCCGGCAAGGGTGATAGACGTGCAGCTGGATGATGTAGATGAGCGGATTGCAAGGGTGACCGTTCCGGACAATCAGCTTTCTCTGGCTATCGGCCGTGATGGGCAAAATGCCCGTCTTGCGGCTAAACTCACAGGTTGGAAGATTGATATAAGGTCTGATCGGGATATGTGACCAGAGGACAGTGTGCTGGAACAAAACAATAGGGGGTGGTATCCGTGGCTAAGCGACAGCCTCAACGGACTTGTCTAGGGTGCCGGGAAGTAAAGCCCAAACGCGAGTTGCTCAGGATTGTCCGGACGCCCCAGGGTGAGATCGAGTTCGACCCCACAGGCAAGAAGTCAGGCCGGGGTGCCTACGTCTGCCCAAACCCGGAGTGTCTGAAGCAGCTCTTCAAGAAGAATCGGCTGGAGAAGTCCTTGGGTGTGGAACCACCCCCTGATTTGTTCTCAGAATTGGAGCGTTTTGTGGAGGAGATTGAGAGGGGTTGAGAATGAGGAGGTGATCGGATGACACGACGCATCCGTGTATATGAGCTCGCAAGGGAGCTTGGATTAGATACAAAGGTATTGATTTCTAGATTGAACGAAATGGGGATACAAGTACGCAATCACATGACTGCATTAGATGAGAAACTAGCCCAGGATGTGCGCGGGAAGCTCTCAGGGGCAGACAAACAAGACGGTTCTCCTGAGCGCCATCCCCGTGCTGAGGAAGCCCAGGCAGCCAAAGCCAGGGAAGCCCAGCGCAGGGGCAGGCGGGGAAGCCGGCGGGGCACGGGTAAAGGTTCAAGACAAACAGAAGGTTCCGGCCGGAAGCAAGCCCGGCCTGAGATAGGGGCAAGGCGTGTGGTGATCCAGGGTGACACGCCTGTACGGGAACTGGCTACATTGATAGGCGTGCCGGTGGCCAACGTGCTCAGGGCGATCATGAGCTTTGGCAAACTGATAAGCATCAACCAGGACGTACCCGTGGATTTGGCCGTCAAGGTAGCGGAGAAGCTTGGTTGTGTGGTCACCGTTAAAGAGCCTGAGAAAAGCATTGAGGAGCAAATCGCTCTGGAATTGGATCGTCCTGATGATCCCGAAAAGTCTGAACCAAGGCCTCCTGTAGTTACGGTCATGGGCCACGTAGACCACGGCAAGACCTCCCTCCTTGACGCCATAAGAAACACCAACGTGACTGCACGGGAAGCAGGGGGCATCACCCAGCATATCGGCGCTTCGGTAGTTGAACATGAGGGCAATAAGATTATTTTCCTGGATACGCCCGGACACGAGGCTTTCACTCAGATGAGGGCAAGAGGTGCCCGGGTTACCGACGTAGCGGTGTTGGTAGTTGCAGCCGATGACGGCGTCATGCCCCAGACCATAGAGGCAGCCAACCACGCCAAGGCCGCAGATGTACCGGTGATAGTGGCGCTCAACAAGATCGATAAGCCCAGTGCCAATCCCCAGCGGGTGAAGCAGCAGTTGGCCGAGATCGGCCTGATCCCCGAAGAGTGGGGAGGCGACACGGTAGTGGTAGAGGTATCGGCCAAGACCAGGGAGGGTATAGATGACCTCCTGGAAATGATAGTGCTCGTGGCCGAACTCCAAGAACTAAAAGCCGATCCTACCCGCAGTGCCAGGGGCTACATCATCGAATCTGAGATGGATAAGGGCCGGGGCCCTGTAGCTTCAGCCATCATCAGGTCGGGAGTGCTGGAGGTTGGCCAGGTAATTGTGACTGATACTACCTGGGGCAGAATCAGGGCCATGTTTGACGGGCGAGGCAGGCAGGTACAGAAAGCAGGGCCGTCCACCCCTGTAGAGATCATTGGCCTGGAAGAACTGCCTCAAGCAGGAGATACCTTCCTGGTTGTGCCCGATGAGAAGATCGCAAAAGAAGTGACCGAGCAGCGCAAGATCCAGAGGCGTGAGCAGGAGCTGGCCACCAGCCGCATGACGCTTCAAGATTTCCTCAAGAAGCAAGAGGACGAAAAGCGCGAGCTGAGGCTGATCTTAAAGAGCGACGTTCAGGGTTCTCTGGAAGCCATCTTGCAAGCGTTGGGCAAAATGGATACCGATGAGGTAGAGATAAAGGTGCTCCACTCGGGAGTGGGAGCGGTCATAGAATCTGACATAATGCTTGCCAAGGCATCTGACGCCAGGGTGCTGGGATTCAACGTGCGCCCAGATGCCAACGCCAGAAACGTAGCCGAGGCCGAAGGCGTAGAGATCCGGACCTACAGGATCATCTACGAACTTCTGGAAGACGTTGAGCAGATGGTAAAGGGCCTCACCAAGCCCAAGTTCGAGGAAGTCGTGCTGGGAAGGGTTGAGGTCAGGGCTACGTTCCGGGTGCCTAATGTGGGAACCGTGGCAGGTTGTTACGTCACAAGCGGCAAAGTAACCCGCAACGCAAGTGTAAGGCTGTTGAGAGACGGCAGGATTGTGTACGAGGGCAAGATTGCTTCGCTCAAGCGGTTCAAGGACGATGTTACTGAGGTTGCCCAAGGTTACGAATGTGGAATCGGGCTTGAACGCTACCAGGATATAAAGCCGGGCGACGTCTTAGAAGTCTATACCATGGAAGAAGTGAAGCCCGCTTAAAGTTCCTGGCAGTATGGCGGTGTTGCGACGATGGTAGTTGCACAATGCCTGGTTGACATCCGGCTTTTCGGGATTAATTCTTTGAAAGAGAAGAGGCGGGTGACCAAAAGCCTCACCACCAGGCTGCGCAGGAACTTCGGCTTGTCGTGCGCAGAGATAGCTGCGCACGATACCTGGGGCAGGCTGGTGCTTGGCATGGCGGTTGTGAGCAACCAGGGTAATCACGCCCGGGAGCTCCTTGAAAGAGCCGTAGTGTGGATTGAAGATAACGTAGATGGCCAGGTTCTTGACTACCAAATAGACATTATTTCATGAATTACGGGGTGATGCTCGTGTCACAGAGAGCTGAGAAAATTGCGGCGTCTATCCGGGAGATCGTGTCCGAACTCCTGCTAAGGCGGCTTAAGGACCCACGAATAGGATTTGCCAGCGTTGTCAATGTAGAGGTTAACAGGGACCTGTCCATTGCTAAGATTTATGTCAGCGTCTTAGGGTCAGAAGAGGAAAAAGCCAGAACTATGGAAGGCCTAAAGAGCGCCCAAGGCCTGGTGAGGACCGAGGTTTCCAAGGCCCTGGGGATAAGGCAGGCGCCAGAGATCCAGTTCGTGCTGGATAAGGGCATAGAGCACAGTTTGCGGGTATCCCAGATCATTTCTGAACTTAAGGCATCTGAAACCGAGTCTGAGCAGGAGGAACTTGACGCAGAGGACGCTGAAGAGCCTGAAGCGGAGAAGTAGGGAGCGGTGATCTAAGGGCTTGAAATGATAGCAAACGGGATTCCACATAGGGATAGCTTGGAGCAGATATCGGAACTCTTGCAGAAAAGCGAGGATATCTTAATCCTTGAGCACGAGAAGCCTGACGGTGACTCAATCGGGTCAGGCTTAGCTCTTGCTTTGGCCCTTTCGTCCCTGGGCAAGAAGGCCATGTTGTTGAGCCAGGATCCCCACCCTGCGGTGTACGATTTTTTGCCCGGCAGGCAGCTTTACGCTACCGTTTCAGATGTAGACCCTGAAGATATCCGTCCTGATGTCACGGTGTTTCTGGATTGTGCAGGGCCTGAAAGGGCAGGCAAAGCTCTGGATTATGCCCGCTCTGACGCTTGGGTCAACATCGACCACCATGTTTCTAATCCGGGATTCGGAGATGTAAGCTTAGTTGACCCTGACGCAGCGGCCACAGGCGAGCTGGTGTTCTTCCTGCTTAAGGTCATGGGTGTTGCCTTTGATACAGATGTTGCAACCTGTCTGTATGCGGCCTTGGTGACTGACACAGGGGGCTTCCGGCATCAAAACACCAGCCCCAGGTGTCTTCAGGTTGCCGCAGAGCTTCTGAGCCGGGGGGTAAACCCATCTGAGGTCGCCGATCAGCTCTACGAGGCAAAGAGTTTCGCTTCCTTGATGCTGCTCAAGAACGCCTTGCATACCCTCACCTTGCACGGAAACGGCCGGCTTGCCACCATAGAAGTGACCAGGGCCATGCTTGAAGACTCTGGGGCATCTCTTGAGGACGCAGATTCCATAGTAGATTACCCCCGGTCAATTGCCGGGGTGGAAGTGGCCTTGTGCTTCAAAGAGAACCTGGACCGGGAAGCAGTCAATATCAGCCTGAGGTCAAGATCGAAGGTGGATGTGTCCCAAATTGCCGCCATGTTAGGAGGCGGCGGCCATCCCAGGGCGGCAGGCGCGGTGGTGGAAGGAACCTTGGAACAAGCTAAAGCGCGGGTATTTGAAGTGCTGGCAGGTTTGGAGTTATGGACGGATTCGTAAACGTACTTAAACCTAAGGGAATTACGTCCCATGATGCGGTGCTCCAGGTAAGGAAGATTTTTGGCGAAAGAAGGGTAGGGCATCTTGGGACCTTGGATCCCATGGCTGTGGGCGTGCTGCCCATGGCCCTGGGCTGCTACACCCGTTTGTCAGAATTTCTGTTGGACGAGGATAAAGAGTATCTTACCGAGTTTGTGTTCGGGATCTCAACTGATACATGCGACTTGGACGGCCGCATCATTTCCAGGGCCCAGTGTAGCCGTTTGAGTGCATCTGATGTGACCAGGCTACTGGGGAATTACACAGGCCGCATTAAGCAACGACCGCCTATGTATTCTGCAGTGCACGTCAAAGGGCAGAGGCTCCACCAACTTGCCAGGCGGGGCATTGAGGTCCAGGTGCCTGAGCGGGAAGTAGATGTGTATGAGTTCCGGCTCTTGCACTGGAAACCGGGGCCGCATCCCAGGGGGATGTTCCACCTAAGGGTGGGGCGGGGTACCTACGTAAGATCCCTTGCCCGTGATCTTGGGGACGACCTCGGGTGCGGCGCGGCAGTTTCGTATCTTTTGCGGACCAGGGTAGGCAGTTTTGCCCTTAAGGATTCTGTGCCTCTGTGTTCCATGAAACGCAGGGCTTGCGGGTACCCGTTAGAAGGGTTCCTGACCCAGCCCGTGCAGGTGTTTTCCAACTTCCCTCAGTTTGAAATAAGGACTGATGCCCTTTCCCGGGTGGCTAACGGGGGACCCATCGGCCCCGGGGACTTCACAGCTCCTGATGAAGTTAGAGCTTGGATGGAACGAGTATGCGCAGGTAAATGGGACAAGTCCACTGTATTTGTGGGACTGTACCGGCATCCTCGCACCAAGGCACATGAGATTGCGTGCGTGCTGTCCCTTGTACCGGTCCAAGGCAAATGTAGAATCAAGTATGAGAGAGTTCTGGTATCCAGGAAGAGTGATAGCATTGAAGACCGTGGCAACACCTGAAGTTGACGTCGGAGCCCGTCCAGTGATAGCAGCGATCGGTACTTTTGATGGGCTGCACCTCGGACACAGGCAGCTTTTTGAGACTGCCCTCAAGATCAAGGCCGGCACCGGGCTGCCTGTCATGGTGATAGGGTTTCACCCTCATCCCAAGAGTCTGGTCAAGCCCGGCGGGGACTACGAGAGCTTGCTGACGCCTATGGAAGAAAAGCAAGCTTTGCTTGAGGACATGGGGATAGACTATTTTTGGCCCATACATTTTACCAGAGAGATGTCTCAACTTAGCCCCAGAGAATTTACCCGTATGTATCTTCGGGACAAGATACAGGCTGACCATGTGGTGTGCGGGTTTAACTTCACCTTCGGGTACAAAGCCGAAGGAAATCCCCAGGTCCTGCACCAAATCGGACAAGATATGGGTTTTGAGGTTAGCGTGGTACCCCCTTACACCATCGATGGTGAAGTGGTTTCCAGCACTAGGATAAGGCGGCTGCTTTCAGAAGGTGATGTGGAACGGGCTGCAGTGTTCTTAGACAGGCCTTACTGCATCTACGGGGATGCAACCGGAGATAACGAGACTCAAAGCCAGGCAGGCATGCCTGTGTTCCGGCTGAGTTTTCCCCAGGACAAGTTTTTGCCCAAACCAGGCGTGTACGCAGTATGGGCCAGGACATCCAGGCTCCTTAAGCCTGCTGTGGCAAGCCTCAGGACAAACCTCACTTCAGGCGAAACCCGGGCGGTACTGCAAGTGTATGTGGGGGCTATACCTGCGTCCCGCGCCGAGGGTATGCAATTGTTCCTAATGAAGCATATTAGGGAAGAACGGCAGTTTGAACTCGGGAAACAAGCCGGAACACAGATCAAGGTAGACTATGAGGCTGCTTTGGCGGCACTTAAGCCCCAGGGTCAGGACTTCCATGATAAGGGTTTGTTTACACGTATAAGTGCGTATGATAAAATTCTCAGTGCTGATATACCTTGATACTCGGCTCTGTGTACCTCCGGCTCAGAGCTGGGTTCAAGGCGTAAGCCAATATTTTTGGAGGTGTAATAGATGACTGCTTTTGATCCAGCTACCAAGAAAGCCATCATCGACGAATTTAAGCGCCACGAAAACGACACAGGTTCTCCTGAGGTTCAAATTGCGCTACTAACTAACAGGATAGCTCACCTGACAGAGCATTTGAAGGTGCACAAGAAGGATCACCATAGCCGGAGAGGCCTTTTGAAGATGGTAGGTCAGCGCCGTGCCCTTTTGAATTACCTGCGCAAAGAATCTCCTGAACGCTACAGGGCGATTGTGGAGAGACTTGGTCTGAGGGGCTAACGGACTGCTGAAAGGAAGTGTGGTTATTGGATGAGTTTAGACGATATTCATTGCCTGTGGCGAGCAGGGAGCTCGTGCTCGAGTTTGGCAAGGTTGCCCGGCAGGCAAATGGTTCCGTAGTTGTCAAGTATGGCGACACAACCCTGCTTGTGACGGCCACTGCATCGAAAGAACCAAGAGAAGGAGTTAACTTTTTCCCTTTGACGGTAGATGTTGAGGAACGGCTGTATGCCGTAGGCCGGATTCCTGGGAGTTGGGGGCGCCGTGAAGGCAGGCCCCCTGACAAATCTATCCTTCAGGCCAGGGTCACAGACCGGCCGCTAAGACCCCTCTTTCCGAAGGGATTCCGCAACGATGTGCAGATAGTGATCATACCCTTGGCGATAGACCATGATAATTCGCCGGAAATCGCCGGTATGATCGGCGCATCGGCTGCCTTGTCAGTGAGCGACATCCCGTTTAACGGCCCTATAGGTGCCGTGGAGGTGGGACTGGTTGACGGCGAGTTCGTGATCAACCCTGATGTGAAACAGGCAGAAGTGAGCCAACTCAGCCTCACTGTTGCAGGAACCAAAGATGCCATCCTCATGGTGGAAGCGGGAGCCCATGAGGTCCCTGAAGACCTTATCGTGGATGCGATAATGGTAGGTCATGAGGTCATCAAGGAAATAGTTGAGTTCCAGGAACAGATCGTACGGGAGATCGGCAAACCCAAGATGGAGGCAGTGCTGTTCATCCCGTCAGAAGACATAGTGAAGAGGGTTGATGAGCTGGCTACGCCCAGGCTCAAAGAGGCCATCAGGATCAAGGACAAACTTGAACGGGAAGAAGCCATCGACCAGGTGCTGCAGGACGTATTCGATGAGATCGCAGAAGAGTACCCTGAGAGGGAAGAGGAAATCGAAGAAGCCTTCCACGATATTTTGAAGCGGGAAGTCAGGGATATGATACTCAATGAGGGTATCAGGCCCGACCTTCGACGGCCCGACGAGATCAGGCCGATAAGCTGCGAGGTTGGTGTGGTGCCACGTGTCCACGGTTCAGGGCTGTTCACCAGGGGCCAGACCCAGGTGCTTAGCATCGCGACCCTTGGAGCGGCCAGCGACATACAGGAACTGGACACCACGGGGCTCGAGGAGTTCAAGCGGTATATCCATCACTATAACTTCCCGCCGTTTTCAGTGGGAGAAACCAAGCCCATGAGGGGCCCGGGACGCCGGGAAATCGGCCACGGGGCTTTAGCCGAAAGGGCGCTTTTGCCGGTGATCCCGGATGAAAACGAGTTTCCCTATACCCTCAGGGTAGTGTCTGAAGTACTTGAATCCAACGGTTCTTCTTCCATGGCCTCAGTATGCGGGAGCACCCTGTGTCTTATGGACGCGGGAGTCCCGATTAAGGCTCCTGTTGCAGGCATCGCTATGGGGCTGGTTAAGGGAGAAGACAGGGCAGTCATCCTCACTGACATCCAGGGAATGGAAGACGCCTTAGGCGACATGGATTTCAAAGTTGCAGGCACCAAAGACGGGATAACCGCCTTGCAGATGGACATCAAGATCTCAGGCGTCACCAGAGAAATCCTGGTTCAAGCTCTTGAGAAAGCCAGGGAAGCCCGGATGTACGTGATGGAGAAGATGCTGGAAGCCATCGACAAACCCAGGGAAGAGCTGTCTCCTTATGCTCCGAGGATGATTGTGATCGAGATAGATCCTGACAAGATAAGAGACGTAATAGGCCCCGGCGGAAAGACCATCCACAAGATCATCAATGAGACCGGTGTGAAGATCGACATCGAACAAGACGGCCGGGTGTTCATATCATCCCAAGATGAAGAGACAGGACTTAGAGCCAAGGAGATCATTGAAAAACTCACCGCAGATGTTGAGGTGGGTGCAACTTACACCGGCAAGGTTACCAGAACTGCGCCCTTTGGCGTGTTTGTCGAGGTGCTGCCCGGTAAGGAAGGGTTGGTACGTTCGACTGAACTATATCCTGTAGACGTAGATGATCTTGAAGTAGGAGATGAACTCCAGGTCCGGGTATCCGAGATCGACCACTTGGGCCGGATCAACCTGTCCACCCGGATGAGTCCCCAGGACCGGCGTGGAGCCAGGGATCGGGACCCCAGGAACCGGAACAAGCCTAATAAGTTCAGGAAAAACCCGGGCAACACCAGAAGGGGCAGGTAATGGGTTGAGGTTCGGCGTTCACTTATCGATATCAGGCGGGATTGAGAAAATGGCTAAGACCGCCGTTAAGTTGGGTTGCGAGACGGTGCAGATCTTCTCTCGCAGCCCCCGTGGCGGAAAGGCGAAGCCATTGGATCCTGACGATATAGCCAAGATGAAGCAATTGCTAAAGGCCCATGACATAAGGCCTCTTGTGATCCATGCACCTTACTTCATCAATCTTGCCTCAATTGATGAGGCGAAACGCTCTTACTCTATAGAAGTGCTGGCAGAGGACTTGACGCGGGCAGAGGCCCTTGGAGCCGGCTTTGTGGTAACTCATATCGGGCACAAGCATCCTGACGAGCCAGATGGTGGCGGCCAGGCTCTGTGCCGCGTCATAGACAGCTTGAACCAGGTGCTTGAGGCATACTCAGGGCCTGTGAAGCTGCTCCTTGAAAACACCGCGGGCCAAGGCCGGGAACTCGGCTCGGCTTTTGAAGAGCTAGGTAAGTTGGTCCACGTGTTCCCGCGTGAAAGGGTGGGCACGTGCTTTGATACCAGCCATGCGTTTGGTTGGGGCTACGACTTGTCAGATCCTGACAAGGTCGACCAGATTTTTCGTGCCTACGACAAGCACGTGGGCCTGGATACCCTCGAAGTGATCCACCTCAACGACTCAAAGATGTCCTTAGGTTCCCGCAGGGACAGACATGCCCATATCGGACAAGGCGGGATTGGCCTGGAAGGATTTAGGGCTATTGTCAACTACCCCGGCTTTAAGCCTGACATGCCGGGCATCATGGAAACCCCTAAAGATACCCCTACGGCTGATGAAGACAACCTGGCTACGGTGAAGGCTCTGCGTAATTCCTCTAAGCACGGCAAATGAACGATTGGCGATAATTGACAAATTTCCGCAAGGCCCCTATGAAACTCTTCTCAGTCCGACAAAGACACGATATAATAATTGGCAGTTAGGTCATCTAGAACCTATTAGCGGAATTTTGGGGCGTACACATTAGCGTAGAGGGGGCTACATAAAATCGAAAGCGAAGAGCGTCTGTTCGACGAGATCGAACTGCTTCGCGGCCGGTTGAATGCACAAGTAGGAGATACATATAACTGTGAGAAAATAAGGGCCGCAGAAGCACTCAGTGCACACCTGGACAGTCTGCTAAACAGATGGTACAGGTTACAAGCGAAGAAGCATGAGTCCAGGTAAATGTGATTAGCAGGCGATTCTAGCCTGCTCTTCATTTTATTGGACATTTCTTGGTCAGACGTGTTTCAAGGACAAAACCCCGTCCAAACACAATGTTAGTACCTGCTTCTCGAAGGAAACAGCGGTGCCACAATTGCCAGCACTACCGCAACCACCGCCAAGGGATCAAAGGACAACCCCCACACCTCTGCTTCGATAGGTACCGGGACTTTCAGGAATTCTGAGAGAGCCATCAGCGCGAGGTATACTCCCCCTGCGACCGCCACAAAGTCTTTTATTGCTTCTGAAAGGGGAGAAGGGACTTCATTGTAGGACCTCTTCCTGGCATGGGTAATCTGTTTTACCCTTGCATTCATTGACAAGTATACCAGCGCAAACACTGCCAGCGTAAGGGCGATTGAATAAGCCATGTTTTCCCTCCTTATCAAACCTCCTTGTCTAATTTCTTAATATTTTCCGATAGTGGATTTTATGCCCGCCCGGCCCCTCTGAATTTCAGGGCGGTTCTGGGGAGACACTACATAGGAATTTCAAAGTCGGAGGTGTAGGTGTAAGAGATGAGTAAGACTGTCTTGGGCGTGTTTGACAATACTATGCAAGCCGAAAAGGCTGTGGACGATCTGCAGAGGCAAGGGTTCAACAAGGAAGATATCAGTATCGTCGCCAGGGAATCCTCGGCCCGGAGGGGTGGCAGATCCAGGGGTGACATGGAGGCGGGCCAGGATATTTCAGGCGGAATCGCCACAGGCAGCGCCATCGGCGGGGTTGCAGGCTTGCTTGCAGGAGTTGGCGCCCTTGCCATTCCAGGCCTGGGACCTGTGGTTGCCGCTGGGCCTATTGCAGCAGCGCTCAGCGGGGCTGTTACCGGTGGCATAGCAGGAGGCCTGATCGATTGGGGTATCCCTGAGGACGCAGGCCAAAGGTTTGAGCAGAGAGTCAGGGAAGGCAAGATCCTGGCCCTGGTAAGGACAGACGACAGCAAGATTAACGAAGCCGCGGACATCTTGAGGCGTCACGGTGCACAAGAGGTAGAAACCCACTAAGGCTCTGGGGCGGCACCGCTTGCCGCCCCAAAACTTCAACCACGTTCTGGCATTCCTGTCCAATACGGGCTATACTAACATTTGGTGAGGCAATATGACAAGAGAGATACGACTAGTGGCACTAGGCGGCTTGGGCGAAATCGGTAAGAACCTCATGCTGCTCGAATCAGGTCCTGATATCATCGCTATCGATTGCGGGCTGGCTTTTCCCAAGGACGATATGCCCGGCGTGGATTTTGTGATCCCCGATATTTCCTATCTGATTGAGAGAAAGCACAGGGTGCGGGGGATATTCCTGACCCATGGACATGAAGACCATGTAGGTGCGCTACCCTTTGTATTGAAAGAAGTCAACGTACCTGTATACGGCACCAAGCTTACTCTTGGGCTTGCCAGGAGGAAAATGGATGACTACTTCGAAGGCCCCTTCGATTTCAGGGTGGTTGCTCCCAGAGATGTGGTCAATGTAGGGTCGCTTGAAGTCGAGTATGTGAGGATGACCCACTCGGTGTCAGACAGCGCCGGGTTAATCATACATACACCTTGCGGAACGCTGGTGTTTACAGGAGACTTCAAGTTCGACCAGACCCCCGTGGACGGCGAAACACCAGACTACCACAGGCTCGCAGAAGTAGGTGAGCGTGGGGTATTGTGTCTCCTGTCCGATAGCACCCATGCAGACAGGCCAGGGTTTACCCCGTCAGAAAGGGAGGTAGGGGAGAACCTTTCCCGGGTTTTCTACCAGGCAAAAGGCAGGATTATCGTTACCACCTTTGCCTCCAACGTTCCCAGGATCCAGCAAGTGATTGACGCAGCCTATAAGTACGGGCGGAAAGTGTGCGTGATTGGGCGCAGCATGGAACAAGTGGTGGAAGTTGCGATGGACATGGGCTTCCTCAGAGTACCCCTGGGGACCCTGATAGATGTCCGGGATGTCCGCAATTACCCCCAGTCGAAAATCGTGATCCTGAGTACCGGGAGCCAGGGAGAGCCCCTGTCTGCCCTTGCACGTATGTCTGTTGGGGAACACAGGCATGTTAAGATCCTCGAAGGCGACCTTGTGGTAATGGCGGCTTCGCCTGTGCCAGGCAACGAGACCACAGTGTCAAGGGTGGTCGACAACCTGTTCAGGCAAGGGGCGGAAGTGATCTACAGGCCCGAATCCGGGGTGCATGTGTCCGGCCACGCCAGCCAGGAAGAACTCAAGCTGATGCTCAACTTGACCAGGCCCAAGTTTTTCATACCGGTCCATGGCGAGTACAGGCATCTCATCACCCATGCCCAACTGGCAGTGGCTACGGGGGTTCCGCCTTCGAACGTGCTGGTAGGCGAAAACGGAACCGTGTTCCGGCTTACCCCTCATCGGGCAGAGATACTCGGTACTATCCAAACCAGGGATGTGTTTGTGGATGGGTACGGGGTGGGGGACATAGGCCATCCCATCTTGAGGGAAAGGCAGTCCCTTGGAGAGGCCGGCGCAGTGTTCCTTTCGTGCGTGCTGTCCAAAGATACTGGCGAGTTTATCACCCCGCCTGAAGTCAGGAGCGCAGGGCTTACCGGTACCAAGCATCAGGACGCCGTCGCCTGCGAAGTAATCAATCTAACCCAGGATTACCTGTCTACGCTGTCTTTGGAAGAGCTGCAAGACAAAGAAACCGTAGAAGACGAACTGGCAGCTGTGATAAGGCGGCTTTTCAGGAATGAACTGGGCAGAAAACCCCTGGTGATGTGCAATATCACCCTGGTGTGAACCCGGGTCATCTAGGATGGAAACTTATGCCCGTAAAAAGAGTGTTTGTGGTTGTGCTTGACGGATTGGGTATTGGTGCCCTTCCTGACGCCCACCTGTACGGCGATGAGGGTTCCAATACCCTTGGCAATATAGATAAGGCATTGGGTGGGTTGGAGCTGCCCAACCTAGCCAGGCTTGGGATGGGAAACCTTCTGGAGCTTCAGGGAGTGCCCAAACTACCCCCCTTAGGCGCGTGTGGCCGGATGGCCATGGCGTCCCCCGGCAAGGATACCATGACCGGGCATTGGGAATTATGCGGTGTTATCTTGGACAAACCTTTCAGGACTTATCCCAGCGGGTTTCCGGACCATATAATCCAACGTTTCGAGCAGGCAATAGGACGCAAGGTGTTGGGGAACAAGCCTGCTTCTGGTACGGTGATTATCGAAGAACTGGGGAAGCTTCACTTAGACACCGGATACCCCATTGTGTACACTTCTGCCGACAGCGTATTCCAGATAGCTTGCCATGAAGAAGTAGTGCCCTTGGACACTTTGTATATGTGGTGCCTTGAGGCTCGGGCAATCCTCACAGTAGATGATTTGGTAGCCAGGGTGATTGCCAGGCCGTTTGTGGGACAACCTGGGAGCTTCACCAGGACTGCCAACAGGAAAGACTTTTCCCTGCCACCTGTAAGGGACACCTTGCTGGATTATGCTTCTGTTAGCGGAGTGGCCGTGACGGGAGTGGGTAAGATTCATGACATCTTTTCAGGCAGGGGGATCCACAGTTCGATACCTACGGCTTCCAACATAGAAGGCATTGAAGCAGTGAAGATGCTCATATCTCAAGGCGGCGGTGCACAGGACGATGGCCGGCATTTGGTGTTTGCCAACCTGGTGGATTTCGACATGCTCTACGGTCACAGGAACAACGTAGAGGGTTATGCAGACGCCCTCAGGGAGTTCGACGCCCAGCTACCTGAGATGATTGAACGCCTCAGGCCCTATGATGTGCTGGTGGTAACAGCAGACCATGGGTGCGATCCCACTACTCCAAGTACCGATCACTCCCGGGAGTACGTGCCGCTGCTTATTGTAGGCAAGCCCATAAAGCCCGGGGTCATGCTGGGCACAAGGCGCACTTTTGCTGACCTAGGCGCTACCCTGGCAGATCTCTTGAATATAGAATACGGCGGTGACGGCCGTAGCATGAGATCTGAGGTCTTGGCAGATACCTAAACCCACCTCGCCAATGCCTGCCGGTATTGCGGTTCGTCAGCAATTATCTCCATTATCCAGTAAGTTTGGAGGTGTAGCCGTGGCTCAGGAGTTCTCCCAGCATCACATTAAAGCCAGGGATGAAGATATCGCCAAGTATTGTTTCATCCCCGGCAGCCATGTGCGTGGACGGAAAATGGCGAAAAGACTTGAGGGGATGCGGCTGGTTGCCGATACCCGCGGATACTATGTATATACCGGGACCTACAGAGGTGTGCCCATGACAGTTTGCTCTACGGGGATGGGGGGCCCCCAGGCAGCCATTGCCATAGAGGAACTGGCCAACATGGGAGCCGATACTTTCATCCGCATCGGTTCTGCCGGAGGAGTTGCTGAGCATACAGGTGTAGGTGACATAGTGATAGGTACCGCCGCGTACAGGGGCGGTGGCACGGCAGACGAGTACCTTCCCAAACCCTTCCCGGCAGTAGCGGATTTTTGGGTTACAAGAGCTTTGGTGGATGCTGCCCATGAGTGCGGCATAGATGCCCTGGTTGGCCCTGTAGCTACGGTGGATGCCTTTTATGCCCCTGACGACAAGAGCAAGCGGGAAGCCATGCGGAAAGGCGGGATTTTGTGCGTTGAGATGGAGGCGGACACCCAGTTCATCCTGGGGCTGTACAGGGGACTCCGGTGTGGGGCTGCGTTTGTGTTGGATAACGGGCCTAGGACAGACCGGGCGTATGCTGAAGGCGGACTCGCCATTGCCGACCACGGTAAAGACCGGTTGTATATAGAAAGCGAGGATCGGCTGATCGACATGGGTTTTGAAGCGATGTACAAGCTTGCCTTGGGGGATCAAGCTACCACCAGTCCAAGCTAGGTGGCTGGATGCGTATTGTTTTTCCATGAAGTCCTGAAGGCCGTTTCCCCGGCTAAACAGGAAACCACCTGCTAACCAGAGAAGTTACTAGAGGGTGGTTTCAGATATGGGTTTGCGTTTCATCATCGGGCCTGCAGGTTCAGGCAAAACACAGTACATAATCGATAGTGTAATCGAAGGCTTGCTCCGGGACGGCTCAGCATCCCAAGGGCCGGAGGCAGGGCCTTTTGACATATTGTCCAAACCTCCTGTGCTGATAATTGTCCCCGATCAAGCAACTTTCCAGATGGAGAAAGCCATCCTTGAGGATGGAAGGATCAGGGGATTTATGAACCTCCACGTGCTGGGTTTTAGGCGTCTGTGCCTTAAGGTCTTAGACGAGGTAGGCGGCGTCACCCGGCCCTTTATCACCCCTGTGGGCAGGAGCATGGCGGTCCAGTCCATATTGTGGGAGCACAGGGATGACCTCAAGGTCTATGCTCCTTTGGTGGATTACCCAGGGTTCCGCGATGAAGTGATTAGGGCGTTTTCTGAGTTCAGCGCATATGACATAAGTCCGGAAGATCTCAAGACCCTGAGCATGGGCCAAGCTTCGCACCCTCCTTTTTTGTCCCAGAAACTTCAGGACTTAGAGCTTATATACCGTAAGTACAGAGAGTTTCTCCAGGACAGGCTGCTCGACCCTGACGACTATCTTATATTGGCGGCCCAGCGCATACCTAGGTCAAGCCTTGTGCAGGATGCTACAGTGTGGATTGACGGGTTTTCAGGTTTCACCCCCAGGGAGTACGAAGTTATCGAGGCCATCCTGAGAACCGCATCCCAGGTAAATCTGGCGCTCTGCATGGATCGGGAGGAAATCCAGCACCCGCCTAATGAAACCAGCCTGTTCCATCCAGTGAGGGAGGTTTACGAAAAAACCCTGGACATATGCCGTAGCAGCGGGATTTCCGTTGAAGATGCCATTATATTAGGGGAAGACAGCCCGCTTCCCAGGTTCAAACACCCGGAACTTGCCTGCCTCGAGTCGGCATTCAGGAGCAAACACCGGGGCAGGTGGAGGGCGTTTGAACCCTTGTGCGACGAGACTAATCCAGGCGGGGTGTGCTTGGTTTCTGCAGTGAATCTTCAAGCGGAAGTAGAGTTTGTGGCCAGAGAGATCTTGAGGCTGGTCAGGGAAGAGGGGCTAAGGTTTAGAGATATCACCGTTGAACTCAGGAATTTGGAAACTTACAAGCACCTTATCGAAATGGTGTTCACCCGCCACGGCATCCCCTATTTCCTTGACCTTAAGAGCTCCTTGGCCCACCATCCCCTGGCAGAGCTCATACGGTCTGCGTTTGATATAGTACTCACCGATTTCAGCTTCGACCCGGTGTTCCGGTATCTTAAGACTGATCTTGTGCCCCTTGACCGGGAATGTGTCGATGAGCTTGAAAACTACGTGCTTGCGTGCGGGATACGGGGTAAGCAGTGGATCCTGGACGAGCCCTGGGCGTACACCATGGAGTTTATCTCAGATGATGAAGCATCGGCGGGGACCCGGGTTGACAATAGGCGGGTAGACGGTATCCGGCGGCAAGCCATGGCGGCTTTCAGCCGGTTCTATCAGAAACTAGAAGATGCGACGAGGCTTACGGCCGAGGGAATTTCTCTGGCGTTGTTTGATCTGCTCGTGGATCTGGGAGTTCAGGAGACCTTGGCCCGGTGGCAACAAGATTGCGAGCAACGGGGCGACCTGATTTCAGCCATGGAGCACGCAGGGGTTTGGGATAAAGTGCTCGAGATATTGGAACAAGCTGTGGAGATTTTGGGCCCCTTGCCGTGCGACATAGAGACCTACGCTCTCATCATGAACGCCGGATTGGAAGACATGAGGCTAGGTGCCATCCCGCCTTCCCTGGATCAGGTGCTTGTGGGGAGCCTGGATCGGACCAGGCAGCCTGAGTGCCAGGTTACTTTCCTACTAGGTGCCTCAGAAGGCAGCTTCCCTATGAAACATGGGGAAAAGGGAGTGTTTACCGACGAAGAACGGGAAATCTTGCTCAAAGCAGGCTTGAATCTGGAGCCTTCGTCCAGGCTTAAGCAGCTCCACGAAGAATACCTGGTATACATCGCGTTTACCCGGCCCAGAAAGGCACTTTATATCTCATATCCCCTTGGGGATAACGACGGCAAGGCCATGTTCCCGTCGCCTGTGATCTCTTGGATCAAGGCGACAATGCCGTATAAGCAGATCAGGTTTGTGTCCACCGACCCGCCTGGCAGCTACCCTGAGGATCTCCACTACGTTGCACCGGCTACGGTATGGGGTGTAACTGCCCGGCGGCTGTCACTATTAAGGCAAGGCCTCCAGCCAGGGATTGTGTGGGAAGAAGTGTACCGCTGGATGCTCGAGCCTTCAAGGGTAGATAAGGCTCGCAAGATCCTGGGTGCGCTCGGCTTTACCAACAAGCTAGAGCATCTGGGACAAGCCCTGTCCGCCAAGTTGTACGGGCAACCTCTGATAACAAGCGTATCCAGGTTGGAACGGTTCCAGCGGTGTCCATTCAGCCATTTTGCCGCCGACGGCTTAGGGCTTAAGCAGCGGCAGGTGTTTAGGCTGGATCCCCTTAAGACGGGCAGCTTTTTCCACGAAGCCATGCGGGAGTTCGTCAGGGAAGTTTCTGCCCACGAGGAAGAGGTTTCCCACATGGAACAACAACAGATTGTAGAGCTGATGGACCAGGTTATAGGCAGGCTTGTGCCCAGGATCCAAGACCGGATATTCCTAAGTTCATCGAGATACAGGTATATTTCAAATTCCCTCGGCGCGTTGCTGAGGAGCTCAGCCCGGGTGTTTCTTGAGCATGCCAAGCGGGGTGACTTCCGCCCGTTGGCTGTGGAAGTGCCTTTTGGACTGCCCGGAGGGGTGTCCGCCTATCCGGTGGATGTACCCGGCCATGGGCAAGTACTGCTCCGCGGCCGCATTGACAGGGTGGACGTTGCCAGGATGGGTTCCCGGGCATATTTCAGGGTGGTTGACTACAAATCCAGCAAAAACAAGCTGGACCTGCTTGAGGTCTACTACGGCTTATCCCTTCAGCTCCTGGTCTATCTCGCCGTAGTGCTGGAAAAATGGAACGAGCTGGCGACAGGGGCATTTGCGCTTACCGCCGGGCCGGCTGAGCGGCGAGGGGATCTCGGCAGGGTAACACCTTATCCCGCAGGCGCCGTGTATCTGCCTATGCACGATCCTTTCATCAGATCAGACGGGCCTCTTGACGGCGCCAAGGCGTGGACAGAGCGGAAGAAGAACCTCAAGATGGCAGGGCTGCTATTGGAGGACATAGACGTGCTTAGACTGATGGATTCGGCGGCTTCGGGCTACTCAGACATCCTGCCGGTCCAGTTTACCAAGGCAGGGGGGATAGGGGCCAACTCCCAGACCCTGGCGGGATCCGACTTGGAGCTGCTCCTGGGTTACGTGGAGCACAAGCTAAGCCAGATATGTGCTGATATCATCGCCGGCAAGATCGATATAAGGCCGTATCGGAGAAACCGGGAGACAGCATGCACTCACTGTGAGTTTAGCCCTGTGTGTACTTTTGATGTGTTAGTTGAGGGCAATGAATACAACACCCTGAGCAACTTGTCCAAGGCACAGATATGGGAAGAGATCAGGGAGCTTATGAGGGGAGGGGAATAAGGTTTGCCCCAGGGCAAGGTGACTCTCACTCAAGAACAAAAGGTTGCCGTGGAGTTTAAGGGCAACAACATGTTGGTATCTGCCGCAGCAGGCTCGGGCAAAACCTTTGTGCTGGTGGAAAGGATTATCCGCCAGATCCTCTCCAAAGAGGATCCCTGCGACATAGAGCGGCTCTTGGTTGTAACCTTTACTGAGAAAGCGGCTCTGGAGATGAAAGAAAGGATCCGCAGGGCGCTGCAAGAAGCGTGGGAGCAAAATCCCCAAGACCTTAGGATTGCAAGGCAACTGTCTCTGCTTGAAAGGGCCCAGATTTCGACCATCCACTCGTTCTGCCTGAGTATCGTGAGAAGATATTTTTACCGGGTGGACCTTGACCCGGGTTTCAGGGTGCTGGACCCCAACGAAGCTGAACTTCTGCGCTATGAATCCGTAGACGAAGTGTTTGAAGCCCTGTATGGGCTAAGCCCCGACGAGAATCAAAGATTCTTAGACCTTGTGGCGGGTTTCGGCGGCCGGGAAATAGATGAGGATCTTAAGCAGCTTGTGTTGAGTCTTCACGAGTTCCTCGGGACCCAGCCTTCCCCCCAAGCATGGCTGGATGACGCCGTGGACCAGTACAAAAAGGTGGCAGACGCCCTTGATAAACCGGGTATAACCCCGGAACAACTTGACGGGCTCATGTTGAGCTTGCCTTGGACAAGGCTGCTGTTGGAGCAAATAGAGTCTGAGCTGGCGGAAGGTGTAAGCTTATTAACCCAAGCGTGTAACATATGCCGGCTGCCAGGCGGCCCTGAGCATTACCTCGATGTCCTGGTGCCTGAACTCTCTGTGTTCGAGCAGGTATACGGCGAGGTCAAGAAGCTGCTAGGCTTAGTCCCGTGCGGAGGGGAAAGGGGGAGCCGGGCAAGCCTCCAGGCCGGTCTGGGCAGCCTGGAGGTGCTCAGGGGGTTTGCAGAGTTTGAGTTTCAAAGGCTGCCTTCGAGGAAGAAGGGGACGGTAGATCCCGCCCTGTCGGATATGGCTAAAGAACTCCGCGATAAGGCCAAAAAGTGCCACAACAATTGCGCTTCCAGTGCCATCATGAGGCCGGTCTTGGAGGTGCTGCAAGAAATCGCAGATTCGCTGCCTCTCATGGAAACCTTCGTAGATTTGGTAACCCGTTTGGACCGGGTGTACACCCTCAAGAAGAAAGCCATTTCCGGCGTGGATTTCACAGACCTTGAACGGTACACCTTGGAGATCTTGAGGCAGGAGGACGGCCGGTTGGCAGCAGAGATAAGGGCTTGTTACGACTATGTGTTTGTGGATGAATATCAAGACACCAACCCGGTACAAGACGAGATCCTGACCCTGGTGTCCCGGGGCGACAACATGTTCATGGTAGGGGACATAAAGCAGAGCATATACCGGTTCAGGCTGGCAGACCCCAATTTGTTCCTCGCCAAGTATACCCTTTATACGCCGGTAGACCGATTTGCCCATGGCGCAGGCGTGCCCGGGGTGAGAACTGGGCTTTCAAGCAATTTTAGGAGCAGAAAGCAGGTCATCGATGCGGTTAACTTCCTGTTCGGGCGCATCATGGAGCGTTCTGTGGCTGAAATCGATTACACCGAGGAACACAGGTTGAACTTGGGTGCGTCGTACCCTCAAGCGCCTGACTACAACCTGGCTACCGAACTTATCCTGCTGGAACGGGATGAGGTGGACGAGGGTGCAACCGGGTCCCGGGAAGGGCCCCAGGGCGGTGGCGGACAGGAAGACTCTGAACTGGAGCAATACGAAGCTTTGGAAAAGGAGGCGCTGCTGGTGGCGGCGAAAATCAAGCAACTGGTTGACCCTGCAAGCGGGTTCCGGGTTTGGGACGCCAAGGCATCGGAATACAGGCACTGCATGTTCAGGGATATAGCCGTGCTCATGCGTTCCACCAAAGGCAGGGCCAACGTAGTGTTGGATATTTTCCAGCAGTGCGGTATTCCGGCCTATGCCGAACTGGGCACAGGTTACTTCAGGGCCCGGGAAGTAGAGGTAGCCCTTTCGCTACTGGCGGTCATCGACAACCCCCGGCAAGATATCCCGTTGGCGGCAGTGCTGCGCTCGCCGGTAGTCGGGCTTACTCCTAAGCAGCTGGCTGTCATCAAAGCCATGTGCCCTCAAGGGCAATTCTACGATTCCGTGAAAGGTTTTGCCTCCCTTGAACCGTCCCGGCTTGACCCAGGAAACCTTAGGGAAGACTTAGGGGAGCGGGAGATCCTTGAAGCGAGAGAGGCGGCCGCCAAGTTCTTGGACGATCTAGACCGCTGGCGCACCATGGCCAGGCGGATGCCCCTTGCCCACGTGTTGTGGGCTGTGTTGGGTGAAACAGGTTACTACGATTATGTAGGGGGGCTGCCGGGAGGCGCCCAGCGTCAGGCCAACCTTAATGCCCTGATCAACAGGGCGATGGAATTCGATAAATTCGGGCGTCACGGGCTTTTCCGGTTTCTCAGGTTTATCGACAGGATCAGGGAATCCAAAGGTGACCTGGGTTCTGCCAGGGCCTTAGGCGAGCAGGAAGATGTGGTCAGAGTGCTTTCGGTCCACAAGTCTAAGGGCCTGGAGTTCCCCGTGGTGTTTGTGTTAGACCTTGGTAAGCAGTTCAACATGGAAGATCTAAGAAGGGACATACTGTTCCACAAAGACCTTGGCATTGGCGCGCTGTGTTGCGACCTGGCTAACAAGGTCAAGTATCCCAGCCTGCCATACAAGGCTGCTCAGGTCCAGATAAGGAAAGACAACCTTGCTGAGGAAATGCGCATCCTGTATGTAGCTATGACCCGTGCAAAGGAAAAACTGTTTCTGGTCGGCTCGGCAAGGGGGCTGATATCCCAGATGGACAAATGGCAGGACATGCGGTTGGACAGGGCTGTGACCTTCCTTGACTGGATATGCCCTGCTGTGCTGCCCAAACTCAGGCAGGTGGTTGAGACGGGGGTACAGGATGACGTGGACGGGCCGGACGTTCCCTTTGACATCCAGGTGTTCGGGCTGCCTGGCCTGCCAGGGATACCCCAGCCGTTTGCACGCCGCGGCCAAGGGGAGCACACCTGGGCTCAGGTCAAGCACCTTATGCCCCTGGAACAGCCTGGGAACCGGGAAGTCTATGACCAAGTGAGGCAGCGGCTTGAGTGGGAGTATCCATACAAGGCGCTGAGCCAAGTCCCTGCCAAAATGAGCGTTAGTGAACTTAAGAGCAAGCTGGACCTGGAGGATGAGTTCCGGGAGTTTGTACCTGCTTTAGGCGAACGGAGCCTATCTGTGAGCAAGCGAAGGCGCGGCATCGAGCGGGGCATTGCAGTCCACGCACTGCTGGCAAGGATGGATCTTTCTAAGGCACAGAGTGAAGCGGGGGTGCGCCAGGAAATCGAGAGGCTTTGCAGCCTCGGCTTCCTGGACAGCCAATATATAAATCCAGAAGATGCCTCGCGGATCGCAGAGTTCTTCAACTCTGACACAGGCAAGATGCTTGTGGCGTCCCCCCACAAGGTGCGGCGAGAAGTGCCGTTTACCATCGGAATAGCTGTAAATCCTGCCGGCTTGCCTGAGGAGCATGCCAGGGAGACGGTGGTGGTCCAAGGGGTGATTGACGCCGTTTTGGATACAGATGACGGGTTGTGGATAATTGACTACAAGACCGACTCGGTCACCACCCAATACCTGCCCCAGGTTGTACGCAATTACACCCCCCAGGTTGCTATGTATGCGTATGCAGCTGAGCAAATACTTGGGATGCCGGTCAAGCGGGTGTCCCTTGTGTTCCTCACCGCAGGCAAAGAAGTGGCAGTTGACTGGCGCGGTTACCTGTCAGATTTGCGGCTGGATGATGTCTTGCTTCTCATGAGCCGATAATAAGCCCTGGGGGCTGTTCTTGTCAGGAGTGCAAATTGCCCGTAAAGTAGTAATGTGGGCGCAACGCTCAAATCTGAGCCATGAGGAGGTGGTCGAGAAGTGTCAGCCAACTTGACCCCTGAATTCCTTGCTGCCAAGAAGCGACACGAGCAGGCCATAACCTCCGAAGAAAAGCTTGCAGCGCTTGAGGAAATGCTTGCTACAATCCCGAAGCACAAAGCTACGGAGAAGATGCAAGCTCAAATCAAGCGGCAGATGTCAAAACTGAGGAAAGAGCTCAAGTCTGCTGCAAGGAAGGGCCCTGCCAGGAAAGAGTTTTACAGGATCGATAAAGAAGGCGCAGGGCAAGTACTCCTGGTTGGCCCTCCCAATTCAGGCAAGTCGATGTTGCTAAAAAGCGTGTCCAAGGCTGAGCCTGAGGTTGCTGATTATCCGTTTACGACCAGGATGCCTCTTCCGGGTATGGCCCGTTGGGAGAATATCCAGGTTCAGTTCATAGATATGCCTCCCATAGCTCTAGAGACTGCACAACCGTGGGTGTGGGCCATGATGCGGATGGCCGATGGGCTCTTGCTTGTTTTCGATATGGGCGACGACGATGTGCTCGACCAATACGAGACCCTTATAAACCTCATGGAGCAAAACAACGTGAGGATCAAGAATCAGGGTGAAAGGAATTTTACCGAAAAGCCCGCTATGTGCGCCGCCAACAAGATCGATGCACCGGGGGCGCTCACCCGGCTCGAGCTTTTCCGGGAAATAGTCGGGGATACTATGGAGATCATCCCGTGTTCGGCACTTACAGGGGACGGATTATCCACCTTAGTTGCCAGGGTGTTCTTTGAGCTTCTGGGCAAGATCCGTGTTTTTACCCGGCCGCCAGGTGGCAAGGTGGACTATTCTGAACCCTTCGTCCTGGATAAAGGCACTACAGTGATCGAAGCGGCAGCAGAAATCCACAAGGAAATAGCTGAAAACCTCAAATATGCCCGGGTTTGGGGCACAGGTGTGTTCGATGGCCAGATGGTCCCCAGGGATCACGTGCTCAACGACGGGGATATAGTTGTGTTCTACACCTAAAGGGGCTTCAAAGGCGCCGGTTCGCCCGGCAGGAATTGACACTTGAAAGTAGAATTCCATCTAATGGCCAAAATATTCCTGTAAGTCAGCTGGGCCGGCAATCAATAGGAAAGGGGTTTAGCTTATGTCTAAGTTAGAGTTTCTTTCTGAGGAACTCGGCGCTTTGAAAGAGCAAGGTTTGTTTAACGTCATCAGGACAATAGACGGCCCCCAAGGCGCCTGGTTTGTTGTTGATGGACGGAAAGTGCTTAACCTGTGTTCAAACAACTACCTGGGATTTGCCGATCACCCGAGACTCAAAGAGGCTGCCAAGAAAGCAATTGACGAGTACGGCGTTGGCCCTGGTGCGGTGCGGAGCATCGCAGGCACCCAGACCATCCATCTGGAACTCGAAAGGAAACTGGCAGATTTCAAGCATGCCCCGGCATGTATAGTGCTGCAGGCTGGATTTTCTGCCAACACGGCGGTAATCCCGGCGATCACCGGCAGGGGTGATGTAATCTTTTCAGACGAGCTGAACCACGCCAGCATCATCGATGGTTGCAGGCTGTCGAGGGCCGATGTGGTAAGGTACCAGCACAACGACGTGGATGACCTGAGGAACAAGATCATTGAACATAAGGATTCTGCCCGGAGGATGCTCATCGTCACCGACGGCGTGTTCAGCATGGACGGAGACATCGCTCCCCTTCCTGAGATAGTTGAGATTGCAGATGAATTTGGCGCCATTGTCATGGTTGACGATGCCCACGGCGAAGGGGTGCTGGGCGACAGCGGCAGGGGTATTGTGAACCACTTTAGACTGGAAGGCAGGGTTGACATCGAGGTCGGCACCTTGTCCAAAGCATTTGGTGTGATGGGCGGCTTCGTAACCGGTCCGGAAGTGCTCATTGACTACCTCAGGCAGCGGGCACGGCCGTTCTTGTTCAGCTCAGGGCTCACCCCAGCCGATACCGCAGCAGCCATTGCCGCAGTGGATATGCTGCTTGAAAGCGATGAGCCTGTAAAGACACTGTGGGATAACGCCGCCTACTTCCAGAAGGGGCTTAAGGAAGCCGGGTTTGACACAGGCGGGACCCAAACGCCGATTACCCCTGTGATGCTGGGCGAAGCCAAGTTGGCCAGTGAATTCTCCAAGAAACTGTTTGAAAAAGGCATATTTGCCCAGTCGATAAGCTATCCGACCGTGCCCAGGGGCAAAGCCAGGATACGCTGCATGGTGTCTGCTGCCCACTCAAAACAAGACCTGGATTTTGCCCTGGAGAAATTTGTAGAAACCGCAAAAGAACTGGGTGTTTTGAGCTAGTGGGTTGGTCATGAGAAAACGGCAGGTGGGAACAAGCTTGGTCCCACCTGCCGGTCTACAAACTCAAAACCTTGTGACCGTGACTTTCTTGCCCTTCTCAGTCAATATCTTGGAAAGCTCTTCTACCATCCTGCTCTTAAGCTGCAGAGCTTCAGGTAAGTCAGGGCTTTGATGGGCAGGGTTGACTGCCGTACCCATGAGTATGTGGATGTCGTCGGCTTCAAGCAAGGCGGCGCACAGTCTTGACGCACCGTCGGGTTTGTACATAAGGGATACTTTTTTTCTGTCTTCCCTCAAGTATTTCAGGGTCCTTTCTATAGTCAACGTGCCTTCTACCACCAGGTCTATGCCTTCTATGTACCCGGTAGGGGGTATACCGTCCACCATTGAACCCAGGTTCACCCTAAGTTCGCGCCCAAGCTCCCTGGCTACCATCTGGCTGGTTGAACCGCCTGCAACCGCCCGCTTGCCTTCCCGGGCCATGAACTGGGCAAGCATCTCCCTGTCTTTGGACTTGTCCTTGGGCAAGCCGATCATGAGCGTAAGGTACCGAGGTTTCCGCACCATAACCGTGGCCACTGCTACATCATCCCCGATTTCTCCTGCATACAACCGCTGACACACGTGGCAAAGGTCGTCGCACATCTCCTGGGCATCATCAAATGTCGTGATTACCCTGGAAACATAGGTTTGGACCCGCTCATGGGTCCAGCCAAGGTTCCATATGCCGCCGATGCCTGCGTGGATCACTCCATCAGAGACTAGCACTACCCAGCTGTCTTCGTCCAGCTCAAAGTAGGCCTCGTTTATCTTCCTGCCGGAGATGACCCTGGTGTTCCTAGGTACATGGGTTATGGTGCCACCGCGCCCGATGATCGCCGGCGGGTTGTCGTATTCTGCAAGGTAGGCCCGGCCATCATCGAACACCTGAAGTATTGTGAAGGTGGAATAAGCGATGTGCCTTACCTCGCACACGGGTAATGTGCCTGCCAGGGTTTGAATGACCTCGCTGAGGTCACAGCCGTACTTGAGCATACCTACCGTCATCTTGGCCGTGAGAGAGGACAGGATGTTGGCTTTTACGCCGCTGCCGAGCCCGTCTGATAGCACCACCACGGTGGATGATTCAGAGGAACCTACTTCTATGGTATCCCCGGGAAGCTCTTCGCCTTTCTTGGGGAGCAGTGCTTTGCCTACGTCAATCTTGAGAGCCATTGGCGTCACCCCGTCCCATCCCCGTGCTGGTTTCGTCCTTTAGAATCTTTACCAATTGGCTCAGAGTGCCTTTGGTCTCTGCAGTGGTTTCCCCGAGCAAGCCGGCCACTTTCTGCGCGACTTGCATCTGTTTGTTGATCACCTGTTCGACCCTGCCCAGGGTTTCGTTCCTAAGCTGGATAAGGCGCTCCCTGTCCTGGATCTCCTTGCTCTTGTCGGTAAGTATTATCACTTTAACCCTTTGGGTGGGTTCAGAGAAAATCGTAACGTCAAACCACCTTCCGCCAAATTGGGAGAGCCCACGGTATACATCTTCATCGTCTTGCATCTCGTCCAGGTGGGAGCACAAGTCAGGCGGCAAGATCTGCTCGATGTTCATCCCGATTAAGTCCCGGAGGGGCACCTTGGCCAGCACCTGAGCGAGCCTGTTTACGTCGAGGATACGCCCGTCGGGGGAAACCACGAAAATCGCGCTGGGAATCGCTGATACAATCAAGTTGGCCATGGACTCCGCCCTCTGTTTCATGTAGGGGATGCACATCACCGGGTCAGCGTATCCCATGTAACAAGCTATTGCCTTGTCGCGGCAGCTGTGGTAGCCGCATGCGCCGCAGTTTAGTTCATCTTCAGGGGAGTATTTGCCCGTTGCGGCTAGGATCTCCCTGATGGCTTCCTCCGGTACTTCAACCGGCTTGGGTTGCTTGTTCCGATATGTACGGAAGAGATGGGATTCAGGAAGCAGGTGCACGTCGCCGGTGTGTTTACCGCCGGAGGTATGTTTGGACCGCATGGTGTGCCAGTATTCCAAGAGTTTTTGGCGCCTGGCGAAAATGTTAAGGTCATTGGCCGCTCCTGGCCCCCCCAGGCAGCCTCCGTTACAAGCCATGAGGTCGACCAAGCCGACGGAAGCTTTGCCTGACGTAACGTAGGAAATCATCTCGATGCAGTTTTCTATGCCTGAAGCCATTACCACTTTGGAAGAAGCCACGCTGCCTTCGATTCCGGCAGCCCTTATGATTCCGCCTTCGGTGGGGAACAGCCTTCCCAGATCCGGGTAGGGGGGATCAAAATCAGAAGGTTCTACCGATTCCACATCGATACCTGCTTCTTCAACCCACGACCAAAGTTCCAAGAAGGTAAGGGCCACATCCACTGATAAGGCCGCATCGGGCCTGGTGCATTCTTCCTTCTTTGCCACGCACGGGCCTATGAAAACCACCTTCACATCCGGATCCAGGGCTTTAAGATATCTCGCAGATGCCACTGCCGGTGAAACCAGGGGCGTTAGGTAGGGGATAGCTTCAGGGTAATGCTTTTCCACGAGGTTTACCACGGCAGGGCACGGGCTAGTGATGTAAGGCCCTTTGCCTTGGTCCAGCAATTTGCGCTGAGCTTTAGCCACCAGTTCTGCTCCGAAAGCCGTCTCTGATACCGTGGCAAACCCAAGTTGCCTTAAGATGGCAGGGAGCTTGAGCGGTTCATCCAGGGGTAAGAGTGCGGCGAAAGACGGCGCGACCGTTGCCGCTACCTTGTAACCCCGGGACAGCATGGTTTTGACTGTCTTTATGTCTGACCTGGGTTGTTTTGCGTTTTGAGGGCAAACGGTTATACATTTGCCGTCAAGGATACACCTGTGTTCGATGATCTCCACGTGCATTTCAGGGCCGTCGTCTTCTTGTACCACTTGGATAGCTTTGACCGGACATTCTCTCAGACATCTGTAGCAGTCTTTGCACTTGGCGGGGGTGCGTACAATAAAATCCATTGGCTATCACCCTATATGTGGAAGAATGTACTTCTCAAATAATTCCGGGACATCCTGAGGGGTCACGCAGCAAAATTGCCGGCCCTGGATTTTGACTGTAACTCCTTCTGTGCATTGGCCCATGCAGAAGCTGCCTTTGAGTACTGCCTGTCCTGGACAGTTTTGTTCTATGAGATGCTGAAAAGCCTTGACTACCTCTTGGGAACCCCTCAGAAAGCAGGAACTTCCAACGCAAACCTCTACCTCTACCATGGTCAGCCCTCCAGAGGGTTTGGATAAGCCTGAATTTTCAGAATGGCTATGGTCCAACTTACTTACCGAAGTCCTAATCACCAAATCTCAGGCCACGGCTGTTACAAGATACGGTGGATGCACCAGATAAGCTTGGTTGGAATTTGATCGGTGTTGGCTACAGACTGGATATTCTCGTAGGTCAAGTAGCATGCTTCATCGTGTTGGACGGTCATGCTGCGCCTGTCTGTGGTGATGTTAGCTGTGCCTGCAATTACGTAAAGGAAATCGTCCTGTCCGTCGGAATTGTCGGTATAGAGCATGTCTGCCACGAAAACTCCGCCAGGTTGAAGGGTAATCATGTAAATATCCATCCGCCTGTCTCTGGGGCCGGGGAATGCAAATAACTCCAAGGTGACGCCTTCCTGGCCTGTATACACGTTGCGCCGTCCGTCTTTGCTTACCAGCAGCCATTCCAGAGGGGTCTTGTCATCGATGAGGCTTGACGGATCTTCGCTAAGCGCCCTGGCTAGGCCTTTTAGGGTAGAATAGGAAGGAGACACCTGGTTGCGCTCAATCTGTGAAATGAGACTGGGCGATACTCCCACTTGTTTGGCCAGTTCTCTCATGCTCAAGCCTTGGGCCAGCCTGATCCTGCGGACCTTTTCGCCAATGGACATCCTCACGCCTCCTCTCACTTGGGGTGGTAGATTATGGCTAGTGAATTAGCTCACTTACTTAACAGTGTATACCCAACCTGAAAATTTTGCAATCAAGTGGAGAAGACTTACATTAGGAATCGGAACTGGAACTGACGTTCTCCAGACCGCCTGCGATCACCCGGTTGCCATCGGGCACGTAATCTTTAAGCAGCAGGTTGATTTTTATGTCCGGCCTTGAATACAGTGCGAGGTCAATGGGCTTGGTAATGCCCGGGCCACCGATGATCCGTACAAGAGGGCGGCGGTTGGAGCGGGGATCTTGGCCTGTGACCACCGCGATGTAGCCGCCCCACAAGGACAGGATGGTGCCTGTGGGATACAGGGCTACCCTGCTGAAAAGGGCGTCTACTGCAGCAGTGTCCAGGAGCACCCCTTTACACTTGTTCATGTGGGTATACACAGTCTCGGGGAAAATTGCTTTTCTGTGGGGCCTGTCTGCGGTCATTGCGTCGTAGACATCTGCGACCGCAGTGATCTTGCCGATATCCGAAATATCCCTGGCTGTGAGGCCTCTTGGGTAGCCTGATCCGTCCAGCCTTTCATGATGTTCCAGGGCGCCCCGGGCCACATACTCGCAGGCGTTGAAGCATTCACATAAGATCTCCCAGCCTTTTTCACAATGGGTCTTCATAAGCCCGTATTCTTCGTTAGTAAGCGGGCCGGGCTTGTTGAGCAAGTCTACCGGTATGAGGATCTTGCCGATATCGTGGAGCAAGGCGGCAGTGCCCAGCTCCCTGAGTTTGTTCAGAGGCCATCCCAGGGTATCACCTATAGCGATGCTTAGCACGCATACGTTGATGCTGTGGGTGTATGTATTCCGGTCGTACGTCTGTATTGACACGATGCCCCGGGACATTCCTGAATTGCTCCACAGATCTGCGATAATCGCGTCCACAGCCTCGAAAACCTGCTTAAGGTCAGGGGATTGGCCTGTCAGCAGCCGGCTTGCAGCCTGATCAAGTGCGGTCTCTGTTTGGAGCCGCGTCCTGTGGCTTATGGGGTTACTTGGCTTCAGATTGGGCACCAGGGATTTTCTTATGACTACCTTGGTGTATCCCCGGGACCTCAGTGCCCTTATCACATTTTTCGTGAGCCGCGTTCCGGTAGCGAGCATGAGTTTGCCGCCGTCGCCGTGGATGGGAAGCGCCAGATATGCACCCTCCAACGTGTCCTGCAGATCAGCGATTATCATCTATATATACCCTCCCGAGCGGCCAGGTGCCATTTCAAGTATCGTAAAACTCTTGCAAATCATTAATTGCCAAACAGGCATTCCTGGCGGCGGGAGGGGCTGCCCTGTTACGCGGCATAGAGCCCAGGCTGGAGGCTCTTACCTTTGCAGGAGCTTGACCCTTTCTTCTTCCGGAGTGTGCACCTTAAGATATCTTGTGGTGATCAGGCCCACGGCAGCAAGGGTTGCAAATGCCATATACACGTGGAAGAATCCGGAAACCGGACCGGAAGCGCCTTGAGGCGCGGCAGTAAAAAGCTTGTCCATGGCCAGCCCCACAAGCACCATGCTGGTGGATGCCGCAATAAGCCTAATGGTATTGAAAAGCCCTGTGGCAGAACTGGCTTTTTCTTTAGGAGACGAGTTGATGGCGGCGTTGAGGGACGGGGACCACATGAGCGCTGCACCTAACCCGTCCAGGAGCAGCGTAAGGGTTATAACCGTATTGGTTGAGTGTGGCGTCAGGAGCCCTATTGATGCCAGAGCCAGGCTGCGGATGGCCAGGCCTGCAGCTATGGGCACTTTAGGACCGAAGCGGTCTTCAAGCATGCCGGCAATAGGAGACACTGCCAAACGGACGATGGCTTGGGGCAGGAGCATGAAGCCTATCTTTACAGCGTCAAATCCTTTTACCGACGCTAGATAGATCGGCATCAAGAACTGCAATCCTTGAATGGCGATTAAGTGGACGCAGCCTACGTACACTGCTGACAGGAAAGCACGGTTTCTGAACATCTCAAGATCAATCACGGGCTGGTCGCAGTTTTCCTCAATCTTCTTAAACAAGGGCAGGCACGCTGCGAACCCGGCAAGCATTATCATTGCCCGGGGAGAACTCCAGCCACCTTCCGAACCTGCCTGAAGCCCTGCTATGAGCAAGATGATCATTGCCCCAAGTATAACGGTACCACGGTAATCAAAGTGGAACTCTTGGGGCTTGCGTCTGTCTGACTTGAACATAAAGTGAATGATCAGACTTGAGAGCACGGCAAATGGAACGTTCATGAAGAAAATGTACTGCCAGCCCAAATACTGGACTATGAACCCGCCTATTGTAGGCCCTAACACAGACGCCATCGACACCGCCATTCCCCATATACCCATTACTTTACCGCTGTGTTCAGGGGGAAACAGGCCTGTTCCGGCAACCAGTGCGTTAGGATAAATTGCGGCAGCGCCGACTGCCTGGAGGGTCCTGAATATGACCAAAGAAGTGAAATCCCAGGCAAGTCCGGCCAAAAGAGCTCCCAGTCCGAAGATGGCAACCCCAGCTACCAGATAATACTTCCGCCCGAACTTGTCACCGATTAGTCCGAATACAGGCAGCAATATCGCATAGGCGATCTGGTAGCTGTTAAACACCCATGAGAGGTTGGAGTAACTTACGTTAAGTTCTGCTTGCAGGTGGGGTGAGGCCAGCCTGACCATGTTGCTGTTGATGACAGTGAGAAAGGTAGCAATTACTATTGCGGCGAATACTACATAGTTTGCAGTTTTGTTCAACTGTAAGCGCTCCTTACTTTGTCATTGTTCTATCAGTGCGGTAATTGAGACACTGCACCTCATCTCATTGTCTAACTACTGGTTATATTAGTCAAGCCAGGCACCACTGGTGCCCAGGACCTGTAACGGATTCTTATGTATACTGTTTAAGAGTATTTCGATAGAGAGTTTATAGAAATACAAGTTTAGGCTATGGGCTCATTGAGCCAGGGTTCAGCAGAAAGGATGTGATACTGTGGAGGTCATGGAAGCTGTCAAGACCAGAAGAGCCATTAGGAGTTACAAGAACCAGCCGATTCCCGAAGACGCCCTCGCCAAAGTACTTGAGGCGGCCAGGCTTGCCCCGTCTGCGTCAAACCGCCAGGAATACAAATTTATCTTGGTAAAAGACCCGGCTTTGAGGAAGGCCTTGGTGCCCATATGCTACGGCCAATTGCACGTGGGACAAGCACCTGTGGTTCTGGTGGGGTGTGCCACCAATCCGGGACAGAGGTATGCCTCTGTCGACGTGGCCATCGCCATGGACCACATCACCTTGGTTGCCAAGTCCCTTGGTTTGGGCACTTGCTGGATTGGGGCATTTTCAGAAGCCAAGGTTAAACAACTCCTCGGCATCCCGGAAAGCGTGGGCGTGGTGTGTCTGATGACCATAGGCATACCTGCCAAGGACGGGTTTATGCAATCCAGGAAGTCCCACGAAGAGCTGTTCGTGGAGAACAAATGGCAAGATTAAAACCTATGAATAGGCCGGCTCTTTCTTGCAGCCGGCTTATTCATTGCCCAAGAAATCGGGCCGTGATATTATAATCACAACACCGTTCCAGAAGGAGGATCGCTCCCGGAGCCATGCGTTAATCCCAGTGACTCACCTCGCTTGAATAACCACATGAAACGGTTCGGGAGTGATTCTTTATGGCTTTGCTATGGCTCTGCAATGTAAGCATTTCCTTCCAAGGTGTGCCTGTGCTTGAAGACGTGAACGCCTACGTTTCGCCCGGTGCCCGTGTTGGGATCATCGGGCCCAACGGATGCGGCAAGTCTACCCTACTTAGGATAATCACAGGGGATATTAAGCCTGGCAGGGGCGTGGTAGAATGGGCGAAAACCCCCAACATAGGGTATGCGCCGCCCCAGGAAGATGCCGGTGTGTTTCAGCAGAAGACGCCCTTGGATCTTATAAGCCCTGAGCGCGCCGGAGCCCTGGGCCGGTTCGGGCTTCCAAGCCGGCTGTGGGATAAGCCTGCAGCCGCCCTAAGTGGCGGGGAGCGTACCAGGTTGCGCCTGGCTCTGGCGTTTTCTAAGAATCCCGATGTGCTTGTTCTGGACGAACCTACTAACCACCTGGACATCCACGGGATACAGCAGCTGGAGGCCATGCTTAAAGAGTTCCCTGGCACCGTATTAGTCGTATCCCACGACCGTTACTTCCTGGACTCTGTGTGCAGCGAGATCTGGCTGATAGAAAACTGCAACCTGAGAACATACAAGGGCAACTATTCGGCGTACCTCCAAGCCAGGCAGGCGGAACAAACCCATATGGCCAGGGAGTATGCAAAGTGGCAAACTGCCGTGGACAGATTGGCGGTTGAGGTCCGGGCGAGGCAGCAGTGGTATGACAGAGCCCACAAAGCTGCAGGCACCAATGACTACCTGAGGAGGCGTGCCAAGAAGCACGCCACCCAGTTCAAAGCCAAACAGCGGCGGCTGGATAAGCTGTTGGACCAAAAGCCTGAAAAGCCCCGCAAGCTCAAGCCTGTGACCATAAAATTCCAGGAAGGTTCCCATAGGACAAAGACCATCCTCAGGGCCCGAGACCTCTGCTTCAGATACGCACCAGGAGCTCCCCAGGTCATAAAGGACGCTTGCTTTTCTGTGTCTCCAGGCGAGAAGATCGCCTTAGTGGGTCCCAACGGCAGCGGTAAGACCACCATGATAAGGCTGTTTGCAGGAGAGCTGCAGCCTGAGGCAGGTAGCCTGTGGGTAAATCCCAATATACGAGTGGGGTACCTTGCCCAGATGCTGGAGCACCTGGACCTAAGCCGAAGTGCGGCAGACAACGTTTCCACCCACACTGGCAGGCCCATCCCGGAGGCCAGGCATCTCCTTGGATATCTGGGGGTATCCAAACACACCCAGATGCTGCCTTTAGGCAAGCTGAGCATGGGGCAGCGGACCAAAGTTGCCCTAGCGTGCCTCACCTTTGCCCCTTATGACCTCTTGCTTATGGATGAGCCTACCAACCACCTGGACCTAATAGCCAGGGAAGCTGTGGAAGCGGCGGTCCGGGCGTTCCCCGGGGCTGCCATCATTGCCAGCCACGACAGATATCTCGTAGACAAGTCGTGCACGTCCATATGGTACCTTGAACAGGGAAAACTTCATGTGTATGGAGGTTCATTTGCAGAGTTTACCCGGTGGCTTGAGAGCCGGAAATCCGGCAGGCCAGACGGGGCGGCCGGTGGGGTTGATACGGATGAAGCCGGCGGTGGGCATGCCCGCCGGGAACCCCCAGGCGACCGGAAGGCAATGGAACTTGCCCTCAAGACCAGGCTGGCGTATATTGCGTCTCAGCTGGCCCTGGCAGACGATGCCCGGGATAAACTCAGGCTTGAAACTGAGTACCAGGAGGCACTGGCACAGCTCAGGAGGCTGGAAGCAAGCCGCTGAGGCTAGCCTGCCTACTTGTTGCGGCAGGTTCCAGGTGGTACAGTCATGATTGGTAACTGCACTGGAGGAATGGTAGCCATGATACAACGGGATAAAGAATGGTATTCTCAGTTTGTCCGGGATTCGGTATCCCGCATCCGGGAAATTACAGGGGAGTCCCGGGCGATTGTAGGGATTTCAGGCGGAGTGGACTCTGCCGTTGCCGCGGCTTTGGTACATAAGGCCATAGGCGGCCGCCTGATACCTGTGATGATCGACAACGGCCTGCTTAGGCTAGGGGAAGTTGAACTTGTAGTTTCGTGTTTTGCCGGCCTTGGCATAAACCTCAGGGTGGTCGACGCCAGCTCCCGTTTTCTCGCCAGGCTGGCGGGGGTGGCCGATCCTGAGGCCAAGCGGAAAATCATCGGCGAAGAATTTGTACGGGTGTTTGAAGAAGAAGCGGCTAAGTACCAGGATGTGCGCTTCCTGGTTCAGGGGACTATTAAGTCAGACGTGGTGGAGTCAGGCTCCCAGGCAGAAGGCAGCGAGGATGATAAGCCGCGCCTTGTAAAGAGCCACCACAACGTCGGGGGGTTACCTGAGGATATCGGGTTTGAACTGCTAGAGCCGCTTAGGGACCTCTACAAAGAAGAAGTGAGGCTTGTGGGAGAGGCTCTGGGGCTGCCGAGAGACCTTATCTACAGGCACCCTTTCCCAGGCCCCGGATTGGCAGTGAGGGTGCTGGGCGAGGTGACCCGGGAGAAGCTCGACATCCTCAGAAAGGCCCAGGCGGTGCTCGACAGAGAAATCATCGAAGCCGGCTGGTATGATAAGTTGTGGCAGTATTTCTGCATACTGCCCAATGTAAGGACCGTGGGTGTCAAGCAAGGGGGAAGGACCTACGGGCACCTTATTGCCATAAGGGCGGTCTTGTCTACCGATGCCATGCAGGCCGAGTGGGCGCGGATCCCCCACGATTTGCTTGCCAGGATAGCAAAGAAGATCACCGAAGAAGTTCCCCAGGTAAACAGGGTAGTCTACGACATTACCTCGAAACCTCCGGGAACCATTGAGTGGGAATAGGAGGGAGGATCTCAATGATTCCCAGGTATATCAGGCCTGAAATGGCCCGTCTGTGGAGCGACGAGAACAAGTACCGCCGCTGGCTTGAAGTTGAGATACTTGCCTTGGAGGCATGGGAGATTCTAGGGAGGGTGCCCCAGGGTACCGCAAGCACCGTGAGGCAAAAAGCCAGGGTAGATGTAGACCGGATAGCAGAGATCGAATCCCAGGTGCGCCACGACGTGATCGCCTTTGTAAGCCAGGTGGCCGAGACCGCAGGCGAGGCTGGTAAGTACATACACTACGGGCTAACCTCATACGACGTGGTGGATACTGCCTTGTCTTCACTCTTGAGAGACTCGTTAATGGTCATAATCGATGACATCAAGCGGTTGCTGGACGTGTTAGGCGGTTTGGCAGTGGAGCACAAGCATACTCCCATGGTAGGGCGGACCCACGGGGTCCACGCTGAACCGCTCACTTTCGGGCTTGTGCTCGCGTTGTGGTATGAGGAAATGAAGCGCAACCTCAAGCGGGTTGAGTGGGTGCTCCAGGAAGTCTCAGTGGGCAAGCTTTCAGGGGCAGTTGGGACCTACGCCCACGTGGACCCGTTTGTGGAACGGTATGTGTGCGACAAACTGGGGCTTACCCCTGCGCCTGTGTCAAACCAGATAATCCAGAGGGACCGGCACGCCATGTGCGTGTCTACCCTGGCAGTGGTTGCCGGGACCTTAGAGAAGATGGCAACCAGCTTGAGGGGAATTGCCAGGACTGAGATCAGGGAAGTAGAAGAACCGTTCAGGCGGGGGCAAAAGGGCTCTTCTGCCATGCCCCACAAGAGAAACCCTGTAGGTTTAGAGCAAATATGCGGTATGGCCCGGCTCATGCGGGGTTACGCTTTGGCAGCCTTGGAGAACAACAATCTCTGGGATCAACGGGATATATCAAATTCTTCTGTAGAGCGGATCATCCTGCCCGATTCGGTAACCTTGCTCAACTACATGCTCAACCGGATGACGGGAATCCTCGCTGATCTCCGGGTGTACCCCGGTAGGATGCTCAGCAACCTCAACCTCACAGGCGGGCTTGTGTTTTCCGAGGAAGTGATGCTCCTTTTGATTGCTAAAGGGTTTACCAGGGAACAAGCTTATGCTAAGGTGCAAGCCCTGGCCATGGCGGCTTGGGAAGGCGGCGCTGATTTCAGGCAAAGGGTGTTTGACGATCCTGAAATCTCCCAGGTTTGCACGAGAGAAGAATTGGAATCGTGTTTTGACTTGAATAAGACGCTAGCCCATGTAGATGCTGTGTTTGAGCGGCTAGGACTTGCCGGCAAATTCAAGGTCAAGGAGCTGGACGTAAATGAGCAACCACAATGAAACACTCAGGGATGGCATTTGGAGGGAAATGGGGCTCAAAGACGACGAATACCGCTTGATCGTAGATCGATTGGGCCGGGAGCCCAATTTCACCGAATTAGGCATGTTTGCCGTGATGTGGTCAGAACATTGCGGGTATAAGCATTCAAAGAAACTTCTACAGAAATTGCCCGTGACCGGCCCTCAGATCTTGGTGGGTCCGGGAGAAAATGCAGGTGTGGTGGACATCGGCGACGGGTTGGGAGTGGCTTTTAAGATCGAATCCCACAACCATCCTTGCGCCGTTGAACCATACGAAGGTGCTGCCACGGGTGTAGGGGGAATCGTCCGGGATATCCTGGCTATGGGTTCACGCCCTGTTGCGCTGGCTAGTTGCTTTAGGTTCGGCACCCTTGAGGGCGAGAGGGCCAGCTTCCTGTTTTCCCAGGCGGTAAAGGGGGCCGCCGATTACGGCAATACCCTTGGTATCCCGACGATCAGCACCGATATTATGTTTGCTGGGCCGTATATCCTAAATCCCCTGTGCAACGTATTGTGCGCCGGGATCTTGCGCCACCAAGATCTCCACAAAGGCTTGGCTGCAGGGGCAGGTAACGTGGTAATGGTCGTGGGCAACACCACAGGCAGGGACGGCATCCACGGCTGTACTTTTGCCTCTGACGAGCTGGAAGGTTCCCAGGCTGAAGGCACCTCAACCGTCGCCAAAGGAGATCCTGAAATCGAGAGGCGCCTGATCGAAGCCTGCCTTGAAATGATGGCTCAGGGTGCAGTGTTGGGGATACAGGATATGGGCGCGGCAGGGATCACTTCTTCAGGCGCCGAGACTGCTGCCAGGGCAGGCACCGGGCTTGCCATCGAGGTGTCAAAGGTCCCGGTAAGTGAGGAAGGGATGACCCCTTACGAAATCATGCTGTCAGAAAGCCAGGAACGCATGCTGCTCATCGTGTCCCCTGACAAGGTGGACACGGTCATGGAAATAGGTAACAAGTGGGGCCTTAGTGTGGCTGAGATAGGTGTGGTCAACGATTCGGGAAATCTTCAGGTTTTCGAGAACGGAGTGAAAGTGGCCGACGTGCCGGTAAACCTGCTCACCCAAGCCCCGGTATACGATCCTGAATCCGAAGAACCCGGATATATGAAAACCATCAGGGGGTTTTCGGCAAGTTCCGTCCCTGTACCTGAAGTCCATGAGTTCAACGGGATCTTGATTAGGCTTTTGGGATCGCCCAACATAGCTTCGAAACAGGCGCTCTATAGCCGGCACGGAGGAGAGCCTGACGGGGTTCAGGGCTGGGACAAAGGTACAGGAATCTTTAAGGTGGAGGGCACGTCCAAGGGATTGGCGGTTACCACCAAGTGTAACGGCAGGCTGGTTTACTTAAGTCCCAGAGCCGGTACCCAGTGGGCGGTAGCCCATGCTGCCAGGACTGTGGCTGCATCTGGAGCAGTGCCTTTGGCGATAAGTAATTGCCTCAACTTCGGTAACCCTGAAAAGCCTGAAATCTTCTGGCAATTGGAGCACAGCGTCCAAGGTATGGCAGAAGCATGTGACGCTCTTGGCACTCCTGTAACCGGAGGCAACGTAAGCTTGTACAACGAGACACAAGGACAACCGGTTTGCCCCACACCTGTAATCGGGATGGTTGGGCTCTTGGACGATGCAGCCAAGGTGGTAACTCCGGGATTTAAGGCCTCAGGCCACAAGATTGCCATCATAGGGAAAATTTTCGGCGATAACCAATCCCTCCATGGCAGCGAATACCTCGAACTTATCCACGGCGCCGTGGCGGGCGACATTAGATATCCTGACCTTGAAATGGAAAAAGGCATCATCAACGTATTAGTTGGAGGTGCCAAAGAGGGGCTGTTTGCGTCAGCCCACAGCGTTTCAATTGGTGGCTTGGCAGTTACCCTGGCCCAGTCATGCGTTTGGGGTGAGGCAGGGGCCAGAGGTGCCAATATTGCCCTGGGTTCTCTCCATGGAATCATCGAGGTTTCCCACAGGCCTGACGGTGTGTTGTTCGGCGAGTGCGACTCAGTGGCTATAGTGAGTTTTGACCCCCAATACGAACATAAGATTGAGGAACTGTGCCGCTCAGAGGGCGTGACTTTTGCCGTGATAGGCACAGTTACACAAGATGGATTGGTAGTAAAGCGGTGCAGCGCTTGTGCAGAAGCGGAAATCGTAAACCTAAGTTACAAACAGATGGCTGATGCGTATTACATTAGGGCGTGAGACTTCAATGCGATGGCATGGCGGACCCCAGGGAGGTGTGTATAGGTGATTAAACTCTCCAAGGTTTCCAAGAGCTACGGGGGCGGCGTCAAGGCCGTAGACAGCCTGGACCTGCACGTGGTTCCCGGAGAGATCTTCGGGTTCCTGGGGCCCAATGGCGCCGGGAAAACCACTACCATAAAGATGCTGGTAGGAATCCTCCAGCCCGACGAGGGTTCCATTGAAGTTAACGGCATCAGCATGGCTGATAACCCCATCGAGGCAAAAAAGCAGCTTGGCTATGTCCCCGATGAAGCCCAATTGTGGGACAAACTCACAGGGGCGGAGTATCTTGATTTCATCTGCGATGTCTACGGAGTCCCTGGTGAAAGCAGGGAGGCCCGGGCCTTGCCCCTGCTTGAGACTTTCGAGATGCTCCACGCAGTAAACAACCCTATTGGAAGCTATTCCAGGGGTATGCGCCAGAAGATTGCCTTGATAGGCTCGCTCTTGCACCGTCCCCCAGTGTGGGTTTTGGATGAACCTATGGTGGGCCTGGATCCCAGGTCTTCATACTTGCTCAAGGAACTTATGCGTTCCCATGTGGAGCAAGGGGGCGCCGTGTTCTTTTCGACCCACGTGTTGGAAGTGGCTGAAAGGTTGTGCGACCGGGTAGGGATCATCCACAAAGGCAAACTCATAGCAGTCAACACGGTGAGCGAAATGAAGGAACTGTTCGCCAAAGAAGGCGATAAGTCTTTGGAGGAAATATTCCTGGAGGTTACGGGAGCCAAGCTTCCGCAAGAGCAGCTAGCATCCCTGGAGAAGTGACACGGATGGAGGGATACTTATGACCGGCCGCATACAGGGATTTAGGGCCAAAGGCGTGCGGAAGCCGTTTTGGGCGCTTCTGAGAATGCAATTTAAGGTTCAGTTCAATGCCGCAAAAGTAGCGGAAAGCTTGGGACTCGACGACAACAAGCGCCGCCAGGTATACCTTTACCTCGGACTCATGGCTCTAGCGTTTGTGCCATTTACGGTGATGGTATTCAAGTATGCCAATATGTTGAGCCAGGTGCTGGTGCAGGCAAATCAGCCGGGCCTGGCAGTGATTTTGGCCGTAATGGCAGGGCAGCTGGTAGTGGTGTTTTTCGGCTTGAGCCACCTGATGTCCAGCTTGTATTACAGCAGCGATCTTGAACAGCTTCAGTCGTTGCCCCTTACACCGCGGCAGATAATGTACGGTAAGGTGGGTGTGATTTATGCAGGGCAGCTCGCGATCATGCTGTTTGTGGCAGGGCCGTTTCTGATAACTCTTGGAATTCATTTAAGCTCAGCACTGTATTGGCCTCTCGCCTTGGTGATTTTTTTGCTTATCCCTGCTGTGCCTTTAGGGATTGGTTTGTTGCTTGTGGTACCCCTTATGATACTTACTGCCGGGACCCGCAGGCGGGATATGTTCCGGGTGTTGTTTGGGCTGCTATTTGTGGCTGTGATTTTTGCGTTTCAATACCTGAACACCAACATGATACGGTACGGCCCTGACACCCTCATGGCCAGGCTGATGGAAAAGGATGGCCTGGTAAGCGTTGCCGCAGGATATTACCCGGTGCTCAAATGGGCAGCGTGGGCGCTTACCGGTACGGATTTCGTCCGGAGGGCGTCAGGGTTGGCGTTGTACTCAGGGATATCGCTAGGTTTGCTTAACCTTGTGATCGGGCTCACCCAGGGCTGGTTCTTGGGCGGGGTTACCACTGATACCGGTGCTTCCGCCAAGAAGCCTGTGTCTGAGGTCAGGGCCATATTTGCAAGGCAGAGGGGTACTATAGGTGCACTGCTCCTCAGGGAACACAGGATCATAGCCCGGACGCCCAATTTCTTGTTGACTGTGCTGCTTAACCTGTTGATATTGCCTATCCTGATGGTATCCATGTACTTTACAGGCGGTGAGGAGCTGGCTCCGTTCCTGGAAATGATATTGGGCGCGCAGGCAAAAGACGTGGTGGTGCTGGCCATGGTGGGCTTTCACGGTGTGGTCACAGGGCTCAACCAGGTGGCTTCCACCGCTGTTTCCAGGGAAGGGCCCATGTTCTGGATGAGCAAGATGATCCCTGTATCTCCCAAGGTTCAAATGCGGGCCAAACTCATCTACAGCTTGCTGTTTGCCTTTGTGCAACTGGTGATCCTAGCAGGGGTAGGGATTTGGTTCTTTAAGCTGGGCGCTTTAAGGTTTGTGGTGCTAATGGCCTTGGGTATCCTTGTTTCTGTCCCGGTAAGCATCATATGCTTGCTAAACGACCTGCACAGGCCAAAACTTAACTGGACAGAGCCCCAGCAAGCCATGAAGGGCAACTTCCAGACCATGGTGGCGTGGCTGCTTTCCATGCTTTACCTGGCTGCCGTGGCATTTGTGGTGAGAGGGTTTTACCTCCTGGGCCTGTCGGCAGGCTGGCTGTATGGCATATCAGCTACGCTGCTGGCGATCTCGTCTTACGGGTTATTAACCTGGCTTGACCACGCGTCTGAATCAGTCTATGTCAAACTCTGAAGTCGCGAAGGCGTGCCAAATGGCTGCCTCAAAAAACAAACCAGAGGCGGGGCTGTCCCGCCTCTGGTTTGCATATGGGGGAAGGTTAGGATAGGAATCCTGCGTGTTTCCCGATGATTTCCATCAGGGTGAGCAGGCCCTTGACGGCCAGCCTCATCTTTTCTTCGTCCAGGTTGCCTTCCTCGTCGGAAGTGCCCTGTCCAGGTGAGATGAAGATGTTTCCGTCGTAGGAAATGGTGGCTATGATACCCATCTGGGCACAGCCAACCTGCAGCAGATGGGAGCCTGCGTACATGTCCTCGATGGAGAAGATCGGGAAGCCCATACCTTCTTTCCATGTGTTCTCGTAGTTAATCTCGACAGTTCCCGAGTTGTAGGACTTGGAGATGACCAGCCCCTGTTTGAGCTTGGGATGGACTTGGTCCACCTCGGATGTTACGATTTCATACAGTTTGTCTACCTGGCTGGTGTACATCTCGGGGTTGTCTCTCAGGTCTTTGAGTACGGCAACTTGTGTGAGCAGCGCTTCCTTGCCCGGGTCGATCATTACGTAGGCAGCCTTGCCGTAGGAAGCGGTGGTTCCCCACCTGTCTCCGTGGAAGCCCATTGCCCGCCTGATGGGGACCATCACATCTTCGCGACCGATGATAAGGCCTGAAGTGCCTGAACCCGATGCTTTGTCCATGCTGTAGACGATGGCGTGTCCGCCTGACTTCCTCAGGTCATGGCCTACAAAGGGGAGGCCCCACGCATTGTCAAGCACATAAGGCACATCAAATTCCTCTGCCAGTTCTGCTAAGCCCTTCTGGAGTACCGGAGTCCCCGTCTCATCCTTTACGCCATAACCGTATCCGGGGGTGTCGTAAGCCAAGGATGAGAAGCCTGACAGGAACGGAGCGTGGACTTCTGCAGTAGCTGCGATTGCCTCGAGAGATGCCTCGGGGTCAACATCGATCAGCATTGGGACAGGATGATACTTGATTCCGTGCACGTCATACTTTGCGCCTACCAGAGGCACAATCACTACGTCCAGGTTGTCCAGGCGCTTTCCTGCAAATCCGAACTCGCCGGGGGTGGTGCCACGGTCTGCAAGGATTTCCTTGTACTTAGGAGGTACCGGGCGACCGTAACCGGCCTGGTGATGCATGTGTTTCTCCCAAGGCACTATGTACCTTGCCCGGTATTTGTCCCCGCGGCCGGCAAGAGGCGGCGAGAACAGCGTGTCAAAAGATACCCACAAGCCGCCTTCGCAGGTGGCGACAGGGCAAGCGTCGTACTCATCGCCGTATACGTCTTTCACGATTTCCCTGATCTCTTCAACCAAGGTTGCCAAGGGGATGGAGCGGCGCTCGCCATCCATTATGGCCTTCACCACATTTTTCCGCATGGGCGCAGGGCAACCTGAGATGGCGCCTGTAAGCCCTATCTGACCCTTATACTTGGTGATGCCCAAGTCGTCAGCTGCTTTGCGGGCTTCTGCGTAGATCTCTGGCGTCTTCGCCTGCAGATGTTTATACATCTGAAACTTGTACTTGAAGTTGGACATGTACCTATTCCACCCTTTCTTTTTTGTTGTCTTGCACCTGATACCAATGCAAAACTAGTGTGGCTTGAAAACCACATGCATACCAACTTCTAAGCCCCAGTCCTCACCTGACTTGAGGCTCCCTTGCAGCACTACGTTCATATGGTTGGGGAAATGGGCCATATCGTAGCCTGCCAAGGTACCCAGACAGCCTTTTTCCGTCAACACGCGGTCTTTGTGCAACAGAACCCCGCCGTTTAGGAACTCCACAAACGCTACGTAGGCAATCCGCTGTACGTTGGAACCAGGGGCTGCCTCTTCATCTGTGACGATAAGTTCGTGGATTTCCCCTTGCCTTATGGCCCGGGAGGGTTGAGGGATGAGCTCCAGGTTGCGGTTGTCAAGTTGGCCTCTTAGAACCGCTACTACTTTAGCCACGAGCTCGTTTCTTTGTGCGTAGTAACCGGTGTTGACAAGCTTGCGTGTGTAAGGGTCAGAGTTGGACATTGCAATTCACTCCTCATCATCGCTGAGCAAGTCCAGTATATCACAGGGAGGCAAAACTCACAATGTTCTGATGGAATTTCCTCTCATACTTGCTCCTGGAGTTTCCGATAGTTGTTTGAGAGAGTACGTCAACTAATCGATAACGGGGGGCAGAGATATGCGGCCCAGAAGCGATAAGACCGCATTAGGCTTAGCTTGGGTTGAAAACGGGAAACTCAAGGTCAAAAATCCTGGCCCTGGAGGGGCTCCCGCAAAGATAATACCCTCAGACGGTGTGGAGGTTTTTGTTGAAGGCGTCAAAATAACCGGCGAGACCGAGGTAACTGAATCCAGCAACGTAATCATACGCCCTGTAGAACAACCGCCCCACGTATCTTTCAAGTTCCAGATAACTCCTGATGATCTTGAAGCTTATGTAATGCTCGAAGTCATAGACGGAGTACGGTATAAGGTGAAAGATACAGAGCCTTCCCACAGACTGGAGTTGGACGTGGAAAGCGAGCCGATTCCTGCGTGTGTGGATCCGCAAGAGATAATCCAAGGGGCCGAGAAGGCAGGTATCAGGTTTGGCCTCGATACCCAGGCGTGCCACAAGGTAAGCGTTGAAAAACCGTCCAAGCCTGTGCTCATCGCGTCAGGCGTCCCGGCCACTCCGGGACAAGACGGCAAACTTGAATTTGCCGTCCCCCTGGAGAAAGTGGTGGAACTTCCTCTTGACGAAATCCAGGTTGACTTCAGGTCTTCTGTGAAAATCCCTGATGTTAAGGCAGGCCAGACCATTGCCGTGAAGACGCCGCCCAAACCCGGGTTGCCAGGCAAGGGAGTGAGCGGTAAAGCCATTCCCCCTAAGAAGCCCAGAGATCCCCGGCTTAGAGCGGGGAAAGGGGTTGAACTGAAGCAAGAAGGCGATTTCGTCCTGGCAGTAGCCACCACCTCAGGCTGGCCCAGGTACAACGAAGCTTCGGGGATAGTGGAAGTAGACGAAGTATATTATCACCGGGGAGACGTGGATCTGTCTTCAGGCAACCTCAAGACATCTGGGAGCATTGAAGTCGCCGGGAACGTGTTTGAAGGCATGAGGGTTGAGAGTGAGGGCAACCAGACAATTAGCGGTACGGTTACAGATGCAGAACTCATCGCTTGGGGAAACATCACCGTCAGGGGTAACGTGTTCAAATCCCGTATTTCAGCAGGCAAAGATGTGAAATGGCTTCACAGATGGAACGACTTGTTGGCAAACGTAGAAGAGAGCCTGGTACGGATCATGGAGATCAAGGCGCTTGACCGGCGCCTGGCAGAAGAGGCCCAGAATGCAGCAGGCAACGCGGCTGTCGCAGACATAAAAATCTCCGACTCAGAAGTGTTGTTTGATTATTTCAGGCAGCTTATAGTGTCCCTGAGCGCCCTGTACAAAGAAGACCTATCCCAACTTCCCAACGACATCATCCAAAGGATCCTGGGTACCAGGGAGAAGATCGCCGGGCCGAGAGGGGATGTGTACCAGCGGGCCCAGTCGATTGAAGGCGACATCAACTATGTGAGGGCTTGGATTGAATATGAGTTCTCCAAAGGCGAATCAGACGTAATCGTGCCCTACGTCCAAAGCTCCACCATTGAAGCTTCCAGAGATATCGTGGTCACTGGGCAAGGGGCGCTGTATTCCAACCTTTCTGCGGGCCGGGCGGTCAAGGTAGTAGGAAGCCCTGGGATTGTCCGAGGTGGAGAAGTGAGCGCTGCTGAGCTCATCCACGTTAACCAGGCCGGAAGCCAGGGTTCAGCTGCAACGGTGCTTAGGGTATCTGAAAAAGGCAAGATAATCGCAGGTACAATCTATCCCAACACCACCTTGATCTTGGGCAGGCTTAAGGCCAGGACCGAGAATTTGTTGGAATCAGTGGAAATCCGCATAGTCGACGAAAGGCTGGTTATATCAAGCAGGTCCGGTGTGGTTGAAATGGACGGTTAGAAATTGGCGCAGTAAACACAAGATTCTGGCAGGAAACCCGCGACAAACGCAGAACACTACTATTTGGTGCAAAAGTGTTAGCCTGTTCCAAACACACAAATGAATTGGGGGCATTTCAGGATGAGAGTATTCATTTCAGTAGACATGGAGGGCATTACAGGCGTAGTCCATTGGGACCACACTGTGTACGGCAAAGACAGCTATGAAAGATTCAGGCGGCTCATGACCAAGGAAGCAGATGCCGCAGCCAAAGGGGCATTCGATGCAGGCGCCACCGAAGTGATCATCAATGACTCCCACGGCGGGATGCGGAACATCATCATCGAAGACCTGGATCCCAGGGTCAAGCTTATAACCGGCACAGCAAAGCCCATGTCCATGATGGAAGGAATAAGCCCGGACTTTGATGCGGCAATGTTCGTCGGTTACCATTCCCGGGCGTCAACCACCGGGGTGCTCAACCATACTTACACAGGCAAGGTGGCCCATTTCTGGGTAAACGGCAAGTGCCTGGGCGAGACGGGGATGAATGCCCTCATCGCAGGCTATTACGGGGTACCTGTGGTGTTTGTTTCCGGCGACTCTGTGGTGGTCCAAGAGGCAAAAGAGCTCTTGGGCGACATTGAAACGGTAGCGGTGAAAGAGCCCAGGAGCCAATTTTCAGCAATGTGCATCCATCCTGTGAAGGCCCAGGAACTCATCCGCGAAAGAGTGGCTCTGAGCCTCAAGAACCTTGAGAAATATAAACCAGTGGTACCTGAGGCGCCCAGCACCGTCAGGATTCAGTTCCACACTTCAGTCCATGCAGACGGGGCGTCAATTATGCCCGGGGCCGTACGCATAGACCCGGTGACCGTTGAGTTTACCGGAAAGGATTACCTTGAAGCATACCGCGGTGCACGCACCATGATGGCACTGGCATAGGCTGCCGGTACTTGAGGTGTAAAGCCGTTTAGCAAACAGATACGCCTGCCGGACATCGGACCGGCAGGCGTCTTGATTGGCTTGTCTATTGAGGCCTGAGAGACAAGTCCCCTGCTGCAAACGCCTGGATTTCTCCGCTGCAAGTGCGGAGGAGCAGCCGGCCGTGCTCGTCCAGCCCCTGGAGCACGCCGCTGTATGTTTCGTCTGAACCCATGGCCCTGTTGCTGATCACTACCGAGCTCCCGACATAGGCCATTGAACCTTGGATTTCAGGTATCAGGGCCCCGATTCCGGACTCCAAGAACTTCAAGTAAACCGGCTCAAACCGGCTAAGCACTTCTGCAATAACAAGATTCCTGTCTACACGCCGTCCGGTTTGGTCCAGTATAGACGTGGACCTATGCCGCACGGCGGAGGGCATCTGGGCTGTGGAGATATTGGCGTTAATCCCGATCCCCACGACCACATATTCAAGCTTACCCTGCGCAGCGCCGATCTCGCATAGTATTCCCGACAGTTTGCGCCCCTTGGCCAAGACGTCATTGGGCCACTTTGCCACTGCTTGGAGCCCAAAACGGCTCAGCGCGGTTGCAGTGGCGTATCCCACCACAAGTGACAGGGGAGGGAGCAGGGTTGGCTGGATTTGAGGCTTTAGGATAAGCGACATGAATATTCCGCCTCTGGGGGATTCCCATTGCCTGCCCAGCCTGCCCTTGCCTTTGGTCTGGGTTTCGCATATCACCAAAGTGCCGTCGGGCGAGCCGGCTGCAAGGCACTTGGCATCGTCATTGGTTGAAGCCGTGGTGAAGGTGTAACGGATGTGCCTGCCCAAGGCGCGGGTTCTAAGATGCTTGTAAATCCTGGAGGGCGATAGGATGTCCTCGTCTGCTGGAATCACACATCCTGTGTGTCCATGGATCTCCACAGGGAAGCCCTGGTCAAGTAGACTCTTGACATACCTCCGGGCTTCTTCAGCGGTGGTCCCGGCGCAGGTCGCTATTTGTTCCCACGGAACTATCGTGCCCTGCGCTTCTAGCAGCATGTATAGAATGTTGTATTTTGCACAAGTGTTTCCCGGAAACTTCATGTACTTCAGTTCATCCAAGGTTACGACTCTCCTGCTGATATAGGTTATCTTTGCTAGGTTACCACGGAAGTGCCAGTTTGCCCATGATCACACTCCGGGATGCGCCGGTGGCCGCCGGCACGTTGTTGGCCATGCCCCCCACAAACTGGTTTCCCAAGATGGCAAACGCCAGGGCTTCTTTGGCTTTGTCGGATATCCCGAAATGCTGGTGGGTGAGCACCTGGATGCCGGGGCTAAACTCCGATAGCTCTTGCTCCAGCCTGCTGACAAGATAAGGGTTACGCGCGCCGCCTCCTCCCAGGATTACTTGGTGGATGGGCCCTTTGGGGAGGATCCACGACTTGTAAGCTTCAACTATCGACCGGACCGTAAGCTCTGATACTGTTGCCACTATGTCTTCAAGGTGCACAGCAGGGTCCCATGTTGCCCCGGACTTCTTGGTGAACTGTGCGTATTGCTCCAGGATTTGTGCGGCATATTGGACTCCAAATTCTTCTCTGCCGGTAGATTTAGGCGGGGGCTTGGCGAAGTATTCATGGGACATGAGCCAGCTCAGGAATTCCTGGTTTACTGTGCCCGATAGAGCGAGTTTTCCGTCCATGTCCATGGTCTGCCTGCCCTGGGTCAACTTGTCCACTATGGCGTCGATCACCATGTTGCCGGGGCCTGTATCGAATGCCACAACTTGCTCAGGGGTGCAGCCCGGGGGAAGGTAGGTGAGGTTGGCTATCCCTCCGATATTCTGAACCACCCTGCCTATGGAAGAGTCTCTGAACAGGACCAGGTCGGCATAGGGGACCAAGGGTGCCCCCTGACCTCCCTGGGCCATATCGGCAGGGCGGAAATCCCCGATGGTGACAATCCCGGTGAGCTGGGCTATCAGCGAGATATCTCCTACCTGAAGGGTGGCGGGTACAGGCAAGCAATCATTGTCTGCTTCAGGATAGTGGGCCAGGGTCTGGCCGTGGGAAGCGATGAAGTCGATTTGGGACGGGCGGTAGTTTGCCTGCTGGATACATTTGAGCACCCCTTGGGCGAACACTTGGGCTATCAGGAAATTGAGCCTGGCTACTTCTTCCACAGTGAGGCTGCCTATCCTGTGGGTGAGGAGGTGCCTTACGCGTTCCGGATAATCTACTGACGCCAGGTGCACCACTCTGGCCCTGGTATCGAGCCCAAATCCCGTAATTTCGCAAAGGCAGGCATCTACCTGGTCAGCGGAAGTGCCTGACATCAGCCCTATTACCATCCTCGATGGTTTGTCCCTGATCTTTGTGAGCCAATCTATCATCCTGCTACCTCCACAAATCAGTCTGCTTTGAGCCCCGGTATGGTTACAGGCAATCTGCCTGCCGGTACCTTCTTGCCTAGTAGCACATGTGCCAGGGCGTCCATGGCTTCTGGGCGGTTACTGTACGTGCACAAGTACGTATGAGCCCCAGGGATCACCCGGATGTCGTAAGGGCTCCTGCTTGCGATGAGCAAAGTGTCTGGCACTTTTTCGACTACTGCCTGAGCAAACCTTGCTTGGGCAGGGTTCTTTACTGCATCTTGGGTGAGGATGATGGTTGCGTCAGCCTCCTGGGACAAGCTCAGGCAAGTCTCCAAGGCGCCTGGCGCATCCATGTCAACTTCATCTATTACCAGCCCTATTTCCAGGGAACTGCCAACCTCAAGCAAGCTCTTGGCCAGGTGTGTCCTGGGCCCGGACAATGACAGGCCGGGATACCGGCTTGGGTCATCTTCTACTTGGAGCAAGCGCTTGGGCATGGTGGCAGCCACACATAACCTTAACTTGCGGCCTGCGGGCACGGCCAGCGGGAACAAACCTTTTTCGTTTTTCACCAGGGTGATCGAACTCACGTGGAGATCGCGGGACAGCTGTTCAAACCTGGGGTGGTATGCGTCTGCCTCAGGCAGAGGGTTAGGAATTTGAAATGCCCGCTTAAGCTCCAGGATGCGGGCAACTGATTCGTCCAGCCGTTCCTCGGGGATCTCACCTGACTTGACCGCTTCCAGCAGGGCGTGCCAAGCCTCTTCCTGTAGCTTGCGGGTGTGGGAGATAAGCAGCAAGTCACACCCGGCCTTAAACGCCTCTACAGCGCCCCTTGCGGTGCCAAAATGCTCTGCAATGGCGTTCATCTCGAGGCAGTCTGTCATTATGACCCCTTTGAAGCCTAAGGTGTTTCTGAGCAGCCCCTTAAGTACCGGGCCTGATAAGGTGGCAGGTTTTTCAGGGTCAATAGCCTGGAACACGATATGGGCGGTCATGATCGCCGGGATACCGGCTTCTATTGCTTGCTTAAACGGCACAAGTTCGCATGAATTCAGCCGCTCTAAGGAGTGGGGAAGCACAGGCAAGTCCAAGTGGGAGTCAACAGAGGTGTTGCCGTGGCCTGGGAAATGCTTGCCCGTTGCAATCACCCCTCCCCGGCGCAAGCCCTGGGCAGCAAGCACGCCGTGTCTAGCGACCAGTTGGGGATTTTCCCCGAAAGATCTAATGCCTATGACCGGGTTTTCAGGATTGTCGTTTACGTCGAGCACAGGTGCCAAGTTGAGGTTAATACCGGCACTGCGGAGCTGTATAGCCATTGCCCACGACGCTTCTTCGATCAGCTCCGGCCTTCCGTCTGACACTGCAGCGGCAAGTGCCATGGGGCCAGGCATCACTGAAATCCCCTGGGTCAGCCTGGCTACCACTCCGCCTTCCTGGTCGGCCGCGATAAACAGGGGGATGCCTGAACAGGAAGTAGTGGCCCACTGTTGCAGCAGGGCGGAAAGCGCGGCTACTTCTTCAACAGTGCCGCAATTGCGGGCGAAATAGATGATGCCCCCCGGTTGGAGGTTCTGGACCAAGTAGCGGGCATTTTCAGGGTCCTTTCCCGGAAACCCGAACATAAACACCTGTCCGACTTTCTGTTCAAGGGTGAGCTGTTCCAACAGACTATCCTCCTTATCATTGTTCAATTGCCGCTGCTACTGCGTTGGCAAAGGTTGCCCGCAGCCTTATATGGGCGTTGCCTTCACGTCCCACATGCACCCTGTTGGTGAGCAGGATGATGGCAAGATTGTGAACCGGGTCGCACCAAAGGCTAGTGCCTGTGAATCCTGTGTGTCCATATGCCATGTCTGACAAGAGATCACCGCCTGAGGAAAAAGCCCTGGACTTGAGCATCCAACCCAGGCTCCTGCGTTCTTCGAGGTTTACTTGTTCTTTAATGGCCGCCCACACTGTACGCCTTCCCAGGATCCTGGCGCCGCCCCAGCTGCCGTTATTGAGCCACATCAGGGCATACCTGGCAGTATCTTCTGCTGTGCTAAACAAGCCTGCGTGGCCGGCTATTCCTCCAAGGGCGTAGGCGTTTTCGTCGTGGACTTCTCCCCACATCACCCTGCCGAGATCTTCGCGGTACTCGGTTGCGGCTATCCGGTGCCTAAGCTCATCAGGGGGCACGAAATATGTGTCATGCATACCTAGAGGCTTAAACACGTTTTGCTCTGCGAATTGCTGGATGTTCATTCCGGTTATCCGTTCAATGATTTCGCCCAGAAGTATGAACCCAAGGTCGCTGTATATCACTTGCTTGCCGGGCTCGTTACCTTGAGGGATCTCCATGGAGCATATCCGTTCTACGATTTGCTTGCCGCTTAGTCCTTCCTGCCAGAACCTGATGTGGTCGGGCAGCCCGGACGTGTGGGTCAAAAGGTGCCTTATAGTGATGGCATCTTTGCCGTGGGCTGCAAATTCAGGTATGAACATGGCTACGGGATCGTCCAGGCGGAACTTGCCCTGTTCACACAAGATGAGTATTGACGGGGTAGTGGCCATTACCTTAGTGAGGGAAGCCATATCGAAGATGGTGTTTGGTGTTACCGGGATCAGCTCAGGTGTCTTCACAGCCCATCCCCATGCCCTGGGCCCGATTACCACGTTGTTCCTGATCACCAGGGCTACCGCGCCAGGTATGGGCCCGCTGCCGTCACCTACGGCTTGGGCAACTACCTGGAACGCGTGTTCAAGCCTTTCCCGATTGAAACCTGCTTCTTCCGGTGTACCCAGAGGCAGGTCAGGTTTGGTACTGCTGTCTGCATCTGGTTGTGGCACTGCAAACGTCCTCCTTTCGTCAGCACTTGCTCTCATGGCAAGTCCCAGGGCTTTCCGTATGGAACCGGAAGCTTGCCGCAGGGCACTCTTGGCTTCATCTACCCCTACCCCGGCCATGAGCATGATGAGCGCCGGCGCGATCTCCCCGTGGGTTTGTTCCAGGGCGTTTTGTATTTCATCGGGGCCACATCCGGTAGCTTCCCTGAGGATACGCCTGGCCCGGGATGTAAGCTTCTGGTTTGTAGGGCTGGTACCGGCCATGAGGTTGGAGTACGTCCGGCCCAAAACGACCATTGACGCGGTGGATATCATATTGAGCACCATCTTCTGGGCGGTACCGTTCTTTAGGCGGGTTGAGCCTGTGATCACTTCAGGCCCTACATCAGGGGAAATGGTGGTCTGGGCGTACTGTGCGACCGGCCCTCTTGGGTCGCCAACCACGGCGATGGCCTTGGCGCCTGCAGCAGCTGCTGCTTTCATAGCACCCAATACAAAGGGAGTCCTGCCGCTGGCAGTGATGCCGATTACCACATCGCGCTCAGTGGGGCTGTGGGCCATAAGCGCTTGCTTTCCGTCATCTTCGCTGTCTTCAGCGCCTTCAATTGCAGAGAACACCGCCTGTTTGCCCCCGGATATAATGGCTATGGCCCTGTCATCCGGCAGGCCAAAGGTGGGCTTAAGTTCGGCTGCGTCAAGTATCCCCAGGCGTCCGCTGGTGCCTGCACCTACATAGAACATGCGGCCGCCTCTTGACAGGCTATCGACCACAAGTTCCACAGCTTTCTGGATATTGGGAATCTCCCTGGCTATTGCAGGGGCTATCCTGTGGTCTTCTGAGTTCATCACTTCGAGGATCTTGCGCAAAGGCCAAGTATCTATGTCTCTGGTGAGGGGGTTTGAGTTTTCGGTTCTGGGAACGAAGTTTTGAGCTTTCATTGGCATGACCTCTCAATGTTGGTTTTGTGAGCTTTGTCCGGGCAGCAGGGCATCCCGGGCAAGCAAAGCAGCCCCTACGTGGGGCGGCTCCATGGGGAATATTGGCCTGGCCTCAGGCAGGGCTGATTTAAGCTGGGAGATAAAAGCCTCTTTGAGCACGGTTTGGGAGAAACAGCCGCCCACCATGGCTACAAGCGTTTCTCCCGAAAATCCCAGTCCCTGGTATACCGCCCGTACCATGACAGCCAGCTCTAAGGCTTCTTCCTGGACGATCTTGCGGGCCAGGATGTCGCCGTTTTCTGCCTCTTCAAACACTACCACGGCCAAGCTTGCGATCTCATGCCGGCTCAAGGGGTGGACTGCCCCAATGATATCTTCAGGGGTCTCCAACCCAAAACGGGCCACAAACCTTTGGGTGAGGGAAGTTGCCGGACTCCTCCCGTCGTAACCTCTTAGGGCAGCGATAAGCCCTTTTCTGGCTATGCTGAACCCGCTGCCTTCATCTCCTAAAAGGGAGCCCCATCCGCCTGACCGCTTGTATTTGCCTTGGCGCACGCCCAGACAGTTGGAGCCTGTGCCTGAGATTACGGCTATGCCGTCTTGCCCTCTAAGTGCACCGTAAAGGGCGCCTTTTGCATCTTCGACGACCAGGAAGGGGGTAGTGTCCAGAAGCGGCTCTAACAGGCCGGCCGCCCTTGCCTTGTTCCGCTCCTGGCCTGCTCCTGCAAGGGCCGCGCACGCGGCTGAAATGGTAAGATGCGGGTATTTGGCCCTGGCTGAATTGAGAGCGGCTTCTATGGCAGCTTTCAGGGATTGCCTTACTTGATTCTCGGGAGTGTAGTTTATGTTGCTGGGCCCGCCTGAGCCCGTTCCAATCACTTCGCCTTTGTCATCGGTTATGCATGCGGTGGTTGAGGTGCCCCCGCCGTCTATCCCCAAAAAATAGCGCATTCTAGCCCCTTCTTTCACTGGTATAGCAAGTAATCCTGACGCTGTTTCCTAAACTCTTCAGCTTCCTGTGCCCACTTTTCCAGAAGGGCATCCGGCGAGTGGTCGTTTTCCAATGCAGTACTCAGATCATCGCCTCCACACATAAGATCTAGGAAACGCTTTCTGTCTGCGCCTGGGGGCGTGAGTCTGAAGTGATTGGGGTACAGGTCCCTTAAGGCGAACAGCAGCCTCACACCTAGTTCGACAGGGCGCACCTTTTCCGGTTCAAAGATGTGCACTTGGATGCCCCTACAGACCTGGTCAGTCCACTTGCTGAAAGAAGGCCTGAAGTATGCCGGGCGGGCCTTGACGCCGGGCAGCCCCATATCGTTGAGGGCCTTGGACAGCTCAGCCCCGTCTATCCACGGAGCGCCAAGCACTTGAAACGGCACCGAGGTACCCCGGCCTTCAGATACGTTGGTGCCTTCCAGGAGGCAGGTACCGGGATATAGCAGGGCCATTTCGATTGACGGGGCGCTAGGGGACGTGGGCACCCAGGGCAGTTCTGTATCCGGAAAATACATTTCCCGGGACCAGTGTTCCATGGGTACAAGCTGGGGTTCCGGAAGGCCTTCTTGAGCGGCTACAAACCTGGCGATCTCACCCGGAGTCATCCCGTGGCGGATGGCGATGTGGGCGTAAGCAACAGGGGATATCCAGGAAGGCTTGGTCACATTCCCTTCCACATCTGTGCCACCTATAGGGTTGGGCCTGTCCAATACTACAAATTGCACGCCGTGTTGGGACGCAGCTTCCATGGAAAGCAGCATGGTGGACATGTAGGTGTAGTACCGCGAGCCAATGTCTTGGATATCGAAAATCAACACGTCCACGTCTTGGAGCATATCTCCGGTAGGTTTCTGGGTATCCCCGAACAAGCTGTAGATCGGAATTCCCGTTCCGGGGTAGACGGAGCTTTCCACATATTCCCCGTCAGGATAGTCGCCGAACAAGCCGTGTTCAGGGGAAAACAGTGCGGTTATCTTGTATCCTTGCCTAAGCATGAGATCGATGTTTTGCTCAAGCCCGGAGTCAACCCCTGTATGGTTGGTCACAAGCCCTATCTTTTTGTCAATGTACCGGCTGTTTTCCAACATCACTTCCAATCCTGGCTTTACGCGCATTATATCGTCTCCTTTTCAAGAGTTTCGAACTGTGTGTCGTTGTGGGACACAGGCAATGACAGCTTTATCAGGGCACCTCCGTGAGGCCTGGTTTCTGCCCACAGGTCGCCCCCGTGCATCCGTGCCAGGCACCTGCTTACATACAGCCCCAGGCCGATGCCTGGGAAACTGCCCCTGGTTTTTGTGCCGCGGTAGAACTGTTCGAACACGAGCTCAAGCTCTGTGGGCGGGATACCGATCCCTTCGTCCTCCACCACCAGCACTGCGGCACCGTTTGAAACCTCCAAATCCAGCCAGATCCTCTTGCCTTGCGGTGTGTACTTTATCGCGTTGTTAAGCACGTTAGCGAGGATTTGGTGTATGCGCACTGGGTCAACCATGGCCGGGATGTACTGGGTCTTGTCAAACTTGCAGATGAATGTATGTTTGGGGTTAGTGAGGTAAGGTTCGAGGGCCTCTAAGACCAGGGATGTGAGGTCGGCCGGGATGGGGTTTATGACCGCGGTATCCCTCCTGATTTGGCCTATTGATTGGAGATCTTCTAACGCCCCGGAAATCCTGGCCAGGCATGAATCAGCCATCTGGATGTACTTGTACACAGGTGATTCCCGGTCATCTACTGATGCCTTCATGAGGTTAATCAGTGCCGTCATGGTTTGAATGGGATTCTTGAGTTCGTGGCTTACCACCTGGAGGAAGTTGCCTTCGATGGTATCGACGGTTCTTAGGCCTGTGATGTCGTGGAAGATAAGGAGCAGTACTTCAGGTATGATCCCGTTTGGCTTTGCCCCCTTTATGTTGACCAGAAATTCCATGTCCCCGTGGGCCGGGGATGTAGCTTTCCAGTAATCGTCCAGATCGCAGGAGGACATCAGGTTTACCGTATCAGGCCTGACCCTGCCTGTCATCGAGGTTACTTTGAAACGGGTTGCAAACTCCTTTATGTCAGCGCCCAGGCATGATAGCCGGGTGCAGCCGAAAAGCTCGAGTAACATGTTGGTGGCGGTGATGATAGTGCCTGAAGCGTCAATCGCCAGCATGCCTCTGGTGAGGCTTTCCACCAGAGAGTGCCACAGCAGATCCCTGTGCCTGGCCGATGGGACCAGGCGCCAGCTTGAACCCTGAGGGGCAACCACAAAGTGATGTACATAAGATATGTCCAAGATATCAACGTGGTTCATTCGGGCGAGGGGATAGCAGCACAGGGCAACGATAGGGGTCTGCAAGGAAAAAGTGCAGAAACGTTCTTCATATGCCTTAAGCGCCTGGATGGACTTCAGCCACGACAGGTCGCCTGCGACCCGCAAGCCGTCGAACCCTTGGGTTATGGCGTGGGATGCCTCAGCGGCCCATCGGTTGAGCACCGTAGGCACATCGAATTCCTGTCCGTTGGCGACGTACAGCCGGTCATAGTCCATCACCACCAGCTGTCCCCTTTCGAGGTAGCGATCGAGCTCAGGGTAGTGAACTCTAAGCAAATGAGTGGCGGTCTTGGCATCAAGAGGTTCGGCGCATATCCAGAGGCACTTTTCGTTATTGGCTAGTCCCGCCTGGAAGTATGTTATGACCAAGTGCGACAGTTCCTCGCTGTTCAAATAGAAGTAGCAAATATGAGAGCCTTTGGTTAAGTTGTCAAAGGGGGTCCGCACAGTACTCCGTTGCCGGCCCATATGTACCTTCCTTTGCTTATCATATGATGGCCCGCTAACCGATGGAGATTCGCATATACTGAACAATACTACACTAAAGCGGGGATTCCTGCATGGATTCAGCCTGTTTAGGGGTGGCATGGATTTTTATGCCATGGTCCAGACGTGAAAAATCGCGAAGCTGGAAGTTCGCCTCTCCCTCCGATATTATATGCGTGTAAACGTCAACACAGTGTGAGCCAGGGGGTTGGTTGAATTTGTCTAAGAAGGTACTTGTGACCGGTGGGGCAGGTTATATCGGAGCGCACACAGTCAAAGCTTTGACAGAGGCAGGATACCATGTGACGGTATTTGACGATCTTTCAAGAGGCCATCCTGAGCACATCCCTGGAATTCCCCTCATCATCGGCCGGCTGGAAGATGAAAAGGCCGTAATGGACGTGTTCGAATCCCACGAATTCGACGCGGTGATACATTTTGCCGGGGAAAGCCAGGCAGGGGAGTCGGTGTCCAAACCTGACAAGTATTTCAGGCGGAACGTGATAGGCGGGCTCAACCTGTGTTCAGCCATGGTGAGAAAAGGGGTAAACCGGCTTGTGTTCTCCTCATCGGCTGCGGTGTATGGTGACCCTGAGCAAATACCCATCACAGAGGACGCCCCTGTGAGGCCAAAGAACCCATATGGTGAGACCAAGGCAATGCTGGAAAAGGCGCTGGCGTGGTACGACCATGCTTACGGGCTCAAATCAGTATCCCTAAGATACTTCAATGCTGCTGGGGCCGATCCGGGTGCCGCAATCGGCGAAGACCATGAGCCCGAGACCCACCTCATCCCCCTGGTGTTACAGGCGATTACGACTCAGAAACCCATTACTGTCTTTGGGGATGATTACCCCACCCCTGACGGCACTGCCATCCGCGACTACGTCCACGTCACCGATCTGGCCGATGCCCACGTGCTGGCTTTGGACTTCCTGGAAAACCAGAGGCGGAGCCTCGTCGTGAATTTGGGTTCAGGCAGAGGCTATTCTGTATTGGAGATAATACGGGAGGCAGAGCGGGTAACCGGAAAACAAGTGCCCTACGTGATAGGCCCGCGGCGGGAAGGGGACCCGGCGGTCCTGGTGGCATCTTCGGAGAAGGCATCCCAGGTGTTGGGATGGGAGCCCAAGTTGTCCTCCCTGGAAGACATAATTGCTACCGCCTGGGCATGGCACCTCAAAAACAGGGTGGACTGAAATAGGCGCCCGGTTGGAGGAATTTGCTTAGGTATGTAGAAACTGATTAGTGCATGCTGGTTTATCAAGATTATCCAGGTGTGCGCGTCATGCCATGGGTATCTCACACGCGACAATTGAATATGGTGGCGGATGAAGGCGCCGGGAGAGTCCTGCCCTGGTGCAGGCGCCGAAGGAGCAAGGATGGAAATCCGAAACTCTCAGGCACAAGTACCGTCGCCGAACGCATCTCTGGAGAGCCATCGCAAGGTGGCACCAAAGGGGTAACCCGCTCGATGGGCGGTGAATCTCTCAGGTGAAAGGACAGGGACTTCACACAAGTTCGGTCCTTTTTTTCAATTTTTCAGTTCCTCTGGCTTAGGCAAAGCTTAATTCCCGGTTATCGTCCAACACAAACAGGAGGTGACGGCAAAGGTGGCACAGGAGCCCAAAAAGACCCCCTTGTACGACACCCATGTGAAAAACGGTGGCAGGATAGTGGACTTCGGCGGCTGGGCGCTTCCGGTGCAGTTTACCGGTATCAAGGAAGAGCATAACGCTTGCCGGACAAAAGCTGCCCTCTGGGATGTATCCAACATGGGTGAACTGCTGGTCCAAGGCAAAGAAGCCCTTGACCTTCTCCAGATGCTTCTGGTCAACGACGTGTCCAAACTCTACCCGGGTAAGCTCATCTATTCGCCCATGTGCTACCCTCATGGAGGTATTGTAGACGATCTGCTGGTGATGTGTCTGGCTGAAGACAAGTACTGGCTTATCGTCAACGGTGCCAACATACAGAAAGACGTGGAATGGATCCGGCCACTGGTACGCTTTTTCAACGGTACCGTCATGGAGGATATATCGGACACCATAGCACAGCTGGCGCTTCAAGGGCCCAATTCGGTGGAGATCCTGAAAAAGCTCACTGCCTACCCTGTTGAAGACATACGGTACTATCACGGGGCACAAGATGTAGATGTCGCCGGTATCAGCTGTGTGGTTACCAGAACCGGGTATACAGGGGAAGACGGGTTTGAGCTCTATTGCCAGGCCGATAAGGGGCCCGAGCTCTACGAAGCAGTGGTCGAGGCAGGGCAGGATCACGGATTGGTTTTGGCTGGGTTAGGAGCCCGGGATACCTTAAGGTTTGAAGCTTCCATGTCTCTTTACGGTAACGAACTCGATGAAAACCACACGCCTTTGGAAGCCGGGCTTGGCAGGACCGTGGCTTTCGACAAGGGAACCTTCTTTATCGGTGCCAAAGCCCTTATGGAGCAGCGGGAAAAAGGTCTGGAAACCAAACTCGTGGGAATCGAAATGGTTGGCAAGGGTGTGCCCAGAAACGGGTACAAGGTGTTTGATGAGACAGGCGAGAAAGAAATAGGCTATGTGACCACCGGGACTTATGCCCCTTACTTGGAAAAATACCTTGCCATGGCGTATGTGCAGGTAGACTACAGCCGCCGGGGTACCGGCCTCACCATTGACATAAGGGGCAGAAAGGTTCCGGCCAAGGTTGTAAGAATGCCATTTTATCGCAGGGAGGTTAAGAAAAAATGAACTATCCTGAGGATCTCAAGTACACCAAAGAACACGAGTGGGTCAAGGTGGAAAACGGCAAGGCCCGGGTAGGTATCACCGCTTATGCCCAGGACCAGCTTGGCGACGTGGTGTTTGTAGAGCTTCCTGAAGTGGGGACCGAGGTCAAAGCCGGGGCCATGTTCGGGACCGTGGAATCGGTAAAGGCCGTGTCAGACGTGTATGCTCCTGTGTCGGGTACCATAGTAGAGGTCAACGAAGCTCTCAATGATGCACCTGAGCTGGTTAACGAAGAGCCCTATGAGGGCGGCTGGATGATAGTAATTGAAATGTCTGATCCTGCTGAACTCGACAACCTTATGGACAGCGCAGATTATCAAAAAATGGTTGAAGAGGGCGGTGAGTAATGAACTTCTTACCCAATACTGACAAAGACAGGGAGGAAATGCTGAAAGTTATCGGTGTGAGTTCCGTTGAGGAGCTTTTTGGCGATATTCCTCCCGAACTGAGATTCAAGGGAGATCTCAAGCTACCCCCTGCCCTGAGCGAGTTTGAACTGGCAAGACACATGGAGGAGCTTGCGGCCAAGAACACGGCCCAGGATTACGTGAGCTTTATAGGGGCCGGGGCTTACGATCACTACATCCCTGCCGTGGTGGGCCACGTATTGGGTAGGTCTGAGTTTTACACTGCATATACCCCTTATCAACCTGAAATCAGCCAGGCAGTGCTCCAATCAATATACGAGTATCAGACCATGATTTGCGAACTTACCGGAATGGATGCAGCTAACGCGTCGATGTACGACGGGGCATCTGCGGCAGCTGAATCTGTGACCATAGCCGCAGGGCTCACCCGGCGCAAGCGGGCGCTGGTATCCAAGACCGTCCACCCTGAGACCAGGGCGGTGATAAGCACCTATGCAGACGCCCGGGATATCGTGGTTGAGGAAATCGACTACACGCAGGGTGTAACCGATGTAGAAAGCCTGGCCGCAAAGCTCGGGGATGATGTGGCCTGCGTGGTGATCCAACAACCCAACTTCTTTGGTGCTCTTGAGCCGGTAGACGAGATTTCGGCCAAGGTGAAGCAATCAGGGGCGGCCTTCATCGTATCGGTCAACCCTATGACCCTGGGGCTTTTGCGTCCCCCTGCCGAATACGGGGCTGACATCGTAGTAGGCGAAGGGCAGGTATTTGGCAGCCCCATGGCATTTGGCGGCCCGTACCTGGGTATTTTGGCGGTAACGCATAAGCTTCTCAGGCGCATGCCCGGAAGACTGGTGGGAATGACCACCGACGATCAGGGCAACAGGGGTTTTGTGCTCACCCTCCAGACCCGGGAGCAGCACATCAGGCGGGAGCGGGCTACATCCAACATTTGCTCCAACCAAGCCCTCAACGCCCTGGCTGCGGTGGTGTACCTGTCATGGGCCGGGAAGCATGGGCTCAGGGAAATCGGTGAGCAGTGCGTGCAGAAGGCTGCATATCTGGCAGGCAAGATTTCTGAAATAGACGGGTTCAGCCTTGCTTGGGAGGCGCCGTTCTTCAACGAGTTTGCAATCAAGTGTCCTGTGGACGCAGAACAGGTATTAGAAGCGCTGCTTGAGCAAAACATCCTGGCAGGGTACCCCTTAGGGCGCGCGTATCCTGAACTCAAACAGTACTTGCTCATTGCAGTCACAGAAAAACGCACCAAGCAGGAAATGGATGCACTTGTGGCCGGATTGGAGGGATTGGCATGAGACGCCCTGAACCCCTGATCTTCGAAATCTCCAAACCAGGGAGGAAAGCGTATTCGCTTCCGGCGCTCGATGTGCCTGCAAAGAGCATAGATGAGCTTTTGCCCCAAGGGGAGCTCAGAAAGCAGCCTGCCGAGCTGCCGGAGGTCTCAGAAGTGGACCTGGTGAGGCACTTTACCAGGCTGTCCCAGCTCAATCACGGGGTGGACATCGGGTTTTACCCCCTTGGGTCATGTACCATGAAGTACAACCCGAAAATTAACGAATATGCTGCCAACCTTCCAGGGTTTAACCGCATCCATCCTTATGTGCCGGAAGACTTGGCCCAAGGCGCCTTGCAGCTTATGTATGAGCTCCAGTACTACCTGGCTGAAATTGCAGGCATGGACCATGTGTCGCTTCAGCCTGCTGCCGGCGCCCACGGCGAGCTTGCCGGTATCCTGATTATCCGGGCCTATCACAGATCCAGGAACGATCTTAAGCGGACCAAGATCCTTATCCCCGACTCGGCCCACGGCACCAACCCGGCATCGGCAGCCCTTGCCGGTTACACCGTGGTTGAGTTGCCCACAGATGAGCGGGGCGGAGTGGACGTTGAGGCCCTTGAGGCGGCCATGGATGAGACCGTTGCAGGGCTTATGCTGACCAACCCTAACACCCTGGGGCTGTTTGACGAAAACATCCAGCGGATTGAAAAGATCGTCCACGACAGAGGCGGCCTGCTGTATTATGACGGCGCCAACGCCAACGCCATACTAGGCATCTCAAGGCCAGGTGACATGGGGTTTGACGTACTCCACTTTAACTTGCATAAGACTTTTGGGACCCCTCACGGCGGGGGAGGGCCCGGCTCAGGACCGGTTGCAGTCAAGGATTTCCTTGAACCGTTCTTGCCTGTACCTACAGTGGTGTACGAGGACGGGAAGTACCGGCTCAATTACGACAGGCCCCATACCATCGGCCAGATGAAATCGTTTTACGGCAACTTCCTGGTGATGGTGAAAGCGTATGCTTACATCAGGTCTCTCGGGCCAGACGGGCTAAGGCAAGCTTCCCGGGATGCAGTGCTCAACGCCAATTACCTCCTGAGCAGGGTTCGCGACTACTACGATGTGCCTTACGACCGCTACTGCAAGCACGAGTTTGTAGTAGCCCCGCTCAAGATAAAGAAGGAAACCGGGGTAAGAACCCTTGATATCTCAAAGAGGCTGTTGGATTACGGCGTGCATCCTCCCACCAACTACTTCCCGTTGATCGTAGACGAGGCGCTGATGATCGAGCCAACCGAGACGGAATCCAAAGAGACCCTGGACTATTTTGCCGATGCGCTGATCGCCATCGCAAAAGAAGCTTACGAAGATCCTGACAAGGTCAAGAGCGCGCCTCACACTACAGTGGTGGGCAGGCTTGACGAAGCAGGTGCAGCACGTAATCTCAATATAAGGTGGCGAAAGCCTGAATGAAGGCGGGCGGCCGGTCCGGCCGCCCGGCTGTACCGATCCGGGCTGCCTGTTTACACAGAATGAGAGGAGATCATGCATTACAGTTGTTGACCCTTGCACCTCATGTGGCACAAGCAATGGTTTTGGAAGAACTGCTTGACCTGTCGTGGCAAGCCAGGCAATTGTCAAGGCCTGATTGTTTCGAGGCTGTGTACCCCGGCAGCACTTTGCCGGTAAGCGTCACCGGCGCGGCTTGTTCCCTAAATTGCGCCCATTGCGGGGGCAAATACCTGGAACACATGGTAAGCGTGGATGTCCTCGAGGAAGCGTTGTCGGAGAAAAACCCCGCCAGCATCTTGCTAAGCGGCGGTTGCGACCCCACAGGCCGGGTCCCCCTGGCCCGGATCATAGACAGAGTGCGCTGCAAGCTTGCTCATACCCGCCGTCCCCTCAAAGTAAACGTCCACCCGGGCATCGTAAACCGGCAGGAAGCTGAGCTTATTGCGGATTTTGCAACTGTGATCTCATTCGACTTCATCGTGGACGATGAAACCATTAGCGAAGCCTTGGGCACTTCGTGGACAGGCAGGGATTACGTCGATACTTTCAGAAACTTAGGACAAGGCAAAGCCAAGGTGGTGCCCCACATACTCGTGGGGCTTTACAGAGGCGAGATCCGCGGGGAATACCAAGCAGTGGAGTGTCTCGCCAGGGAGGGCGCAGGCCAGATAGTCTTCATCGTGTTTATCCCCACGCCTGGCACAAGGTGGGAGCACCTGGCCCCGCCTCAGGTTGAAGATGTGGTGCGCCTTCTGGCGTGGACACGGATACGGCTCCCAGGGGCCAAACTCACTCTGGGCTGCATGAGGCCTAGGGGGAAGTACCGCCGGGCGCTGGATCTCATGGCAGTAAGAGCCGGGGTAGATGCCATAGTGTTGCCCCATCCTGATGCGGTAGCAGAGGTCAGGCGCAGGAGGCTTACAATTTGCAGGAAGGAAGAGTGTTGCGCTTTTGATTGAGAAGATCGGTGTGTCTTACGGTACGTTAACAGTGCTGAGGCTGAACAATGCAAAGCCCCTGGTCCGGCCGGCTACTGCCCACTTTATGCTGGGCGAAAATTGCATTTATTCCTGTAAGTTCTGCGCCCAGGGCCGGGGCAGCCATAGTGCACCCCACATGCTGTCCAGGGTTACCTGGCCCCAAGTGTCATGGGACCGGCTAGCCATGCCCCTTGCACAAGGGATAGCTTCCAGGGAGGTCAGGCGGGTTTGCCTGCAAGTGGTGGAAGCCCCCGGAGCCGTGCCGGCTGCCCTTGCCCTGATAAGGCAGATCCGCAAGATCAGCGGCAGGATTCCCATAAGCGTGTGCATAACTCCGACTTCAGTATCCAGGGCGGGGCTGTTCTTGGAAGCAGGCGCTTCAAGAGTAGGGCTTCCTGTTGATGTGGCTTCAGTCCGCCTGCATGAGCAGATCAAGGGCCGCAGCTTCCAAGATGCCTGGGCGGTACTGAGAAAAGCTTCCCAGTTGTGGCCGGGACGGGTTTCCACACATTTCATAGCCGGCTTAGGTGAAACAGAGGAAGAAATGGTAAGATGCATCGCCAAGGCCCGGGATTTGGGGGTAACCGTAGCGCTGTTTGCATTTACCCCCGTAAAAGGGACGCCCATGGAAGATGTGCTTGCGCCGGACATCGGGGTTTACAGGAGGATCCAGCTGGCCGCATATTGCCTTTCGAGGGGCGGCAGCCTGGATTGGATTGAGTTTGAAGCAGGCAGGATTGCCCGCATTAGCATTCCAAACCCAGAGCTACTCCGCGAGATCCTTGAGGGACGTGCTTTTGAGACGTCAGGCTGCAGCGATTGCAACAGGCCTTACTACAATGAACGGCCGGGCCAGGTACCTATGAACTATCCCAGGCCTCTTACTGCCGAGGAAGCCCGGAACTGTCTCTTGGAGTCGCAGCTTAGCATAGGCTGATTCAGCGGGGAGGAGGCAAACCGGTGAAAGTCAGGCTCCTAATACATGGGCCGGGGAAGGGCAAATACAATATGGCCGTTGATGAAGCGGTACATAATGCCTACCAAAGGGGACACACAGGCCCGACCTTGCGGTTTTACCGGTGGAAGCCTGCGTGTTTGTCAGTGGGACGGTTCCAGGATGTGCGCAAACAGGTGAACCTGGAAAACCTGCGGCAGCTGGGTATAGATCTGGTAAGGCGCCAGACCGGCGGCAGGGCAGTGCTTCACGATGACGAACTTACTTACAGCCTGGTGATTTCCGAGAGACTCTTGCCCGGTTCGATACTTGAAACCTACAAGGCCATCTCCCAGGCGCTTGTGAACGCCCTGAGGAACTTGGGTGTGCCGGCGCAGCTGTCAGAGCTGGAAAAGGGAGTGACCGCGAGGGATCCCAGGTTCAAAGGCGCGGCGTGTTTTTCTGCAGCGTCCTGGTATGAGATCGAAGCCCACGGCAAGAAGATCATCGGTTCGGCCCAGTTCCGCAAAGGCGGGGTAATACTCCAACATGGTTCAATCCCCCTCAGCATAGATTACGCCAAACTGGTCAAATGCCTAAAGTCCAGTTCTCAAGCCCATGCCGGGCGGCTTGAGTCTATGTTGTCCAACAAGGCGGCGGGGGTGTGCCAGCTAGCCCCGCGGCCTGTAGGAATAGATGAACTCCAAGAGGAGCTCATACAGTCATTTGAGATTACTTTCGGCTGGAAATTGGAAAAAGGCAGCCTTAGCCCGGAGGAGATCGCCGAAACGGTTAAGTTATGTCAAAGCAAGTACGGCGATGATACATGGACAATGAAGCGGGCAGGCGCCGGTGTCAACTACGAGGATTGAATCTTAGTATCCGGGGAGGTTAGGTATATGTTTGACGTTGTGGTAATCGGTGGCGGGCCAGGCGGTTATGTGGCTGCCATAAAGGGCGCTCAGATGGGCGGTAAGATTGCCCTGGTCGAGGGCGATGCCTTGGGAGGCACATGCCTCAATATAGGGTGCATCCCAACCAAGGCGTTGGTGCACTGTGCTACGACCTACCTGGACGCCAAAAGGGGCAGCGAATTTGGGGTGGAAGCCAGAGACGTTGCTCTCAACATGGAAGCGGTGATGGCCCACAAGCGGAACACGGTCCAGCAGCTGGTCTCAGGGGTTGAGAAACTGCTAGAAGGCAATGGGGTTACGGTTTACAAGGGCTGGGCCAGAATACCTGCCCCGGGCAAAGTCGAAGTAAGCCTTGAAGATGGTTCAACCGAGACCCTCGAGGCCAAAAACATTGTGATTGCCACAGGCTCCAAGCATTTCACTTTGCCGTTTCTTCAGGGGCACGCTGTGACTTCCGATGATTTGCTTGAGCTAGATTACGTGCCTGGGCGGCTGTGCATAATAGGCGGCGGGGTAATCGGCATTGAATTTGCGTGTATTTTCTCGGCTTTCGGATCTGAAGTCACGGTAATAGAGCTCTTGCCTTCCATCCTGCCCAACACGGATCAGGAGATAGCCAGAAGGCTGGCGCTGCTCCTCAGGCGGAGGGGCATCAAGATCCACACCAACACCCAGGTCACCGAAGTCCGGCGCGAAGGGGAAATCGAGGTGGTGCTGGCGAAAGCCAAAGACGGCTCAGAGGTCCGGTTCCAAGCGGACCTGGTGCTCTCAGCCGTAGGCAGGGTGCCTAACTTTGGCGGTATTGACCTGGATGCTTTGGGGGTTGAATACGACAAGAAGGGAATTAAGGTAGACGGGCGGATGGCTACTAATGTCCCGGGGATCTGGGCCATAGGGGATGTAGTAGGGCGTACCCAGCTCGCCCACGGGGCTTCAGCTGAAGGGATCACCGCCATGAAAAACATCTTCGGGATCCCCAAGATCATGGACTATTCAGCCATCCCCGCCTGTGTATTTTCGATTCCAGAGTGTGCCTCAGTAGGATATACTGAGCAAGAGGCCAAGCGGCAAGGCTTGCAGGTTACGGTCTCCAAGTTTCCTTTTGGCGCAAACGGTAAAGCGTTGTCAATGGGAGCCACAGACGGTTTAGTAAAGGTTCTGGCAGACAGCGCTACCGGGAAGGTGGTTGGCATGCACGTGTTGGGGGCACACGCCGACGACCTTGTCCACCTAGGGTCCATGGCAGTGCAGTTGGGCCTCGGAGCGGACCGGCTGCAGGAACTGATTTATGCCCATCCCACCCTCTCGGAAGCAGTCTTGGAGGCGTTTTACGGTTTGGGCGATGGACCAATCCACCTTTTGAGCCGCAGGTAGGTGCCGCGGTTTCAAGGAGTGACAGGCTAAAGGGGGAATACCTATGAAATTGCATTTGAGAAGCCTGGCTGAAGTAGACCCGCAACTCAAGGAAGTCATAGATAACGAGACGAAACGCCAGCAAAACGTGATAGAGTTGATTGCATCAGAAAATATGGTCTCCAAAGCAGTGTTGGAAGCGGCTGGCTCAGTGCTCACCAACAAGTACGCAGAGGGTTATCCGGGCAGGAGATACTACGGCGGCTGTGAATTTGTCGATATGGCTGAAACCCTCGCCCAGGAGAGGGCAAAGCAGCTTTTCGGTGCAGAGCATGTTAACGTACAGCCCCATTCAGGGTCTCAGGCAAACACCGCAGTATATTTCGCGGCCCTCAAGCCTGGGGACACAGTCTTGGGCATGAACCTGTCCCACGGAGGCCACCTGACCCACGGCAGCCCCGTGAATATTTCCGGGACGTATTTCAATTTTGTGGCGTACGGGGTGGACCCCGAGACTGAACTGATTGACTTCGAGCAGGTGCGTGCCTTGGCCAAGGAGCACAAGCCAAAGATGATAGTGGCCGGGGGAAGCGCATATCCCCGGGCTATAGATTTCAAGCGGTTTAGGGAAATCGCCGATGAGGTAGGCGCGCTGCTGATGGTAGACATGGCGCATTTTGCAGGGCTTGTGGCGGCGGGGCTCCATCCGTCTCCTATACCCTATGCCGATTTTGTCACCACCACAACCCACAAGACCTTGAGGGGTCCCAGGGGTGGCATGATCCTGTGTACCCAGGAGTGGGCACAAGCCATTGACAAGGCGGTGTTCCCTGGAATCCAGGGCGGGCCGCTCATGCACATAATTGCGGCTAAAGCAGTTGCGTTTAAGGAAGCCCTTGAACCGTCATTTAAGGAGTACCAGGAGCAGGTGGTGCGCAACGCCAAGGCTTTGGCTGAAGGGCTGTTGTCCAGGGGATACAGACTGGTTTCAGGAGGGACCGATACCCACTTGATCTTGGTGGACCTTACCCCCAAGAAGATGACCGGCAGGAAGGCCGAGAGGCTCCTGGACTACGTGGGGATCACCGTCAACAAGAATACCATCCCGTTCGATAAGAGGAAGCCCACGGTTACCAGCGGCATAAGGATAGGCACCCCTGCTGTCACCACCAGGGGCATGAAGGAAGAGGACATGGAGACTATCGCTTCCCTCATAGATGCAGCCTTGTCGTCAGAGGGGGACGAAGCTAAGCTGCAGGCGGTTGCAGCACAGGTGAAACAACTCACAGACAAGTATCCGTTCTACAACGGGTAAAAGCTTAGGAGAGGTGAGCCAAGTGAGCGCCTTGGAAAAGCTCAGGCTCAAGATGAGCCAGGTACCTGTGGATGCTTTTATGGTGTCAAACCCCAATAACTGGCGCTTTATCTCAGGATTCACAGGCGATGCAGGCGTTTTGCTCATAAGCGGAACCGATGCGATTATCTTTACGGATTCCCGCTACACGGAACAAGCTGAGCAAGAAGCACCGGGTTACCAGGTCATAAAGACCGTAGTGGAAAAGGATGTAATCAAGGAGACTGCAGATCGGCTTGGGCTGAAAACCATTGCCTTCGAGAAAGATTACGTCACCTATGCCCGTTGGGAAAAGCTCAAGGAAAGGTTTAGCGGCCAGGAACTCATAGGCGTTTCGGGCTGGGTTGAGGAACTCAGGGCGGTAAAATCCGAACAAGAAATTGAGTTCATAGCCAAAGCCCAAAGCATAGCCGACGAGGCCTTCAGCCGGCTGTTGCCTCTGATAAAGCCCGGTGTCACCGAAATTGATTTGGCTTTGGAGCTTGAGTTTACTATGCGGAAGTTGGGTTCAGAAGGCGTTGCATTCCCATTCATAGTGGTATCAGGGGTAAGGTCTTCGTTGCCCCACGGCGTACCCACCCGGAAGCAGCTCGAACCCGGGGATTTTGTGACCTTGGATTTCGGGGCCCGCTGCAACGGATATTGCTCTGACATGACCAGGACGGTGGTGGTGGGGCATGCGTCCGATAAGCACAAAGAAATCTACGATGTGGTGTTAAGGGCGCAGCTTGCAGCCCTGGAGGTCATAAGGCCCGGCATTCCGGCAAGAGAAGTGGACCTTGCCGGGCGAAGGGTGATTGAGGAAGCCGGGTACGGCGAATATTTTGGCCATGGCATAGGCCACGGTGTGGGGCTCAACGTGCATGAAAAGCCTGCTGTGGGCAAAACTTCAGAAGATATGCTTGAGCCCGGAATGGTGATAACCGTAGAGCCAGGGATATATATCCCCGGGTTCGGCGGAGTCAGGATTGAAGACCTGGTGGTGGTCACGGAAGACGGCAAGAAAAACTTGACGTCAAGCCAAAAGCAACTCATAGTTGTCTAGAAAGGTTTTTTGGGAAGCGGGGTAGTTTTGATGATATCCACCAATGATTTCCGGACTGGGGTCACAATCCAAGTCGACGGACAACCTTGGATCGTCATCGACTTCCAGCACGTGAAACCCGGCAAAGGTTCGGCTTTTGTCAGGACCAAGCTCAAGAACGTGATCACAGGCGCGGTGCTTGAGAAGACTTTCAGTGCCGGGGAGCGGGTACCCAGGGCGCACATTGAGAAGCGCGAAGCCCAATATCTTTACAGCATGGGCGAGGAGTACACGTTCATGGATGTTACGACCTATGATCAGATCACACTAGATAAGGAAGCAATAGGCGAAGGGGTCATATATCTCAAAGAAAACATGAACGTGCATATCATGACGTATGAAGGTCGGGTAATAGGCGTAGAGATTCCCACCTTCGTGGAACTGGAAGTTATCCAGACCGACCCGGGCTTCAAAGGGGACACTGTTTCCGGCGGGACCAAACCTGCCACCTTGGAAACAGGCGCGGTCGTCAAGGTGCCTTTATTCGTTAACGTAGGCGATGTGGTGAAAATAGACACCAGAACCGGAGAGTATATTGAAAGAGTTTCCAGATAATCATATAGCCAAAGGAGGTAATGAGGTGTACGACCTTTACGACCTTAACGAAAGGGTGTCGTACCTTCAAGGGTTGATTGACGGGCTGAGCCTTGAAGACGACAGCAAAGAGGGCAAGGCTATCCGTGTGATAGCTGACATACTGGAGGAAATGGCGTATGTGATTTCCGACCTGGTAGAGGCCCAGAAGCAACTTGAAGAGTACATAGACTCCATAGATGACGATCTAGCTGACCTTGAAGATGAAGTGTATGCAGACGATGTAGTGGAAATTGATTGCCCCAAGTGCGGGGAGCCCATTGAAGTGGATGCATCGGTGTTTGAGGACCCGGACATTACCATAGTGTGTCCCGAGTGCAATGAATCCTTCTGTGCCGATGACATCGACTGGGTCACATGCTACTGCGAGCTGGATGACGACGAGTGGGACGACGAAGAAGACGAAGATGATGAAGAGTAAGCTCAAACTGTAAACCTTTGCTGGTAAGCACACAGGCAGCCATTTCATGGCTGCCTTTTTTGTTGGGCGGTTCCCTTCTTTAGTCATATAAGCTCGTCCGCAGCCATATGTTATGACAACGAGGAGGGAAAGCGCCCGATGCCAAGGACCATGACCGGCGTTCTCATCCAGGATATAATGCCCCTGTTTTCCAGCAGGATAGGTAAAGCCCTGGGCGGCTGGATGGAGCGCCATCCAAACCAAGCTGAAACAATCCAGGAAATACGGTTGAGAACCGGGCTCCCCTTGTGCATAGGGCTGCCAGGCCATGACCACTTAATCCACAGTCTGGTGGTGTCCAGGGCAGACATTGACAAGACGCTGTCACTGATCACCGACTGTTCCTATTACGCCTTGGAAGATGAGTTCAAGGGAGGCTACATAACCATTCCAGGCGGGCACAGGGTGGGTTTGTCCGGGCAGGTTATTGCACATGCAGACGGAGGGCACAAGCTAAGGCTCATATCCGCCCTTTGCTTCAGGATCGCCAGGGAAGTGAAGGGTGTTGCCGAACACATAGTGCCAAAGCTCATGTCTTCTGATGGCAGCATTGCTTCTACCCTGATAATCTCTCCTCCCGGCTGCGGCAAGACCACCTTCTTGAGGGACCTCTGCAGGATTCTGGGACACGGGCTAAGCTCCTGTAGTCTGCGTCCTGCCCAGGTTGCCATAGTGGACGAGCGGTCTGAGATCGCTGCCTGCTACGGCGGCGTCCCCCAGCTTGATGTGGGCCCCAGGGCAGACGTTTTGGACAGGTGCCCCAAAGCCAAGGGCATAGGTATGCTGCTAAGGTCGATGAACCCCGACGTGATCGTGACCGACGAACTGGGCGGGGAAGATGATGCGAGGGCAGTGGCCATGGCCCTTTCCGGTGGCGTCAAAGTGATTGCCAGCTGTCACGGCAGAGACCTGGATGATATAAGGAGCAAGCCCTATTCCGAGTGGCTGGTTTCTCGGGGGTACTTCACCAAGGCAGTGGTGCTCTCGAAGCGGCACGGGCCGGGGACCATTGAATACGTGGGAGACATAATGTAAATGGCCGGCGTAGCATTTTGGACAAAAGCTCTGGGTTCGGTTTTCATACTTTGTGCAGGTGCTTTAGGCGGCAACCGCATGGCCGCCAAGCTGGAAAAGCAGCTGGATGAACTAGGCAGGTTTGAACTGGCCTTGCTCACCCTGTCAAACGAGATCTCGTACTCTTTGTCGTCGCTGCCCAAAGCGCTTGTGAACGCAGGACACAAAGTAGGCGGGGACACCGGCACCTTGTTTACCCTCATCGGAAGCCTTTGCGGCCTGGAACAGAGAAGGACCGTAGAAGAAGGTTTCCGGCTGGCCCTGGAACAAGCGGAGGGGCTGGACCTGCCCGGATGTGTGGTTGAAATCATGGGCTCTTTGGTGAAAAACCTTGGGGTATGGGGATCCAAGGAGCAAGTGAGCTTCATAGACATGGCGTTGGGAGAGACCAGAAACTACAGAGCCTGCGTTCAGGAAGAGTACCTGAAAAAAGCCCGGATGTACCGTTCTTTGGGACTGCTGTTCGCACTAGGTATTGTAATAGTGCTCTTGTGAGAGGTGAAGGAGTTGCCCAATACCGACTTGATCTTCAAGATTGCAGGACTGGCAATCATTGTATCCGTGCTGCATGCCGTGGTTAAACAGGCAGGCAAGGAAGAATATGCGTGGCTGATTACACTCACCGGCGTGGTGATTGTGCTGTCTATGGTTCTGGGCCTGGTGGCCGACTTTTTCCAGGCGGTCAAGTCTACATTTAACCTTCCATGAGGTGGGCCTGATTGGACATCTTCCAGATAGTGATCTTGGGAATCACTGCTAGCCTGATATTGCTCATCCTCCGCCGTGAGCGCCCTGAACTGGCCCTGGTTCTATCCATGGCCGCAGGCGCTGCGATCCTCGTGGCCGTGCTGCCGGGGCTCAGGATGGTGATCACGGCTTTCTCAGACATAGCGAGGGAGGCAGGGGTAGGGCCACTGTATTTCGGCATCATCCTTAAGGTAGTCGCAATAGCGTATATCGCAGACCTGGGAGCTTCAATATGCCGGGATGCCGATGAGAACCTTATAGCTTCCCGGATTGAGATGGCGGGCAAGATCCTGATACTTGTGTGCTCCATCCCCATCATCCAGGGGATCGTGGAGCTTATTAGAACGCTCTTGGCTTGAGGCGACAGAGGTAAGAGGTGTATCTGGCCATGGATTGTAACATTTTTTCCAGGCGTTCGAGAGTGCTGGCGTGTATCGTGGCTGCCATAGCTATAATGCTTTCACTTGCCGGACCTGCCTATGCCCAAACCCCTGAGGCTATTTGGCAACAGTCCTTGGACAACATCGAGGATTCCGGGCTGGGGGCGCCCATAGAGCAGATCTTTGAAGAGGTTTTCAGTCACGAAGGGCCTAGGTTCAGGGATATTATCCAGGGCATCCTCACTGGGAAGGGCGTAAGGCTGAAGGACTGCCTGAAGATCCTGCTGAGCCAAGCCCTGGGCAATTTCTCTGGCTATGCCAGGGTTCTGGGCCAGATAATCCTGGTGGGGGTTGCCATCAGCAGCCTTAACATCCTGGGCGAAACCATGGCGCCTGACGGTTCCAGCCGGATAGCCCAGACCGCGGCCCACATGGTGTTGGTGCTGATAGCGGTACTCTCGTTCAAAGACGTCTTGGCTGTGGCGGTAGAAGCAGTAGACGGTCTCAGGACGGCATTTTTCACCTTCATCCCCGTTGTGACCGGCATGGTGCTTGCTTCGGGGGCGCCGGTGACAGCAGGCGTACTCTATCCCACAGTGTTCGGCATGGGCACCTTTGTGAGCGTGTTCATCCTGGATGTGGCGTTTCCCCTGATCTTTACTTCCATCGCCATAGATATGGCGGGCAACCTGGGTGGCGGCGACAGGGTGTCAGGCGTGGCTGAAGTGCTTAGGCAGACCGCCTTCCTGGGTATGGGGATACTTATGTCCGGGTTTGTGGGCGTGGTGGCAGGGGAAAGGGCGGCTGCAGGGGTGGCCGACGGTATAGCGCTGCGCACTGCAAAATACATGAGCTCAACCTTTATCCCAGTGGCCGGCAAGATGGTGGGGGACACCATGGATATGTTCTTCCACTCGTTGTTTGCTCTAAGGTCAGCCATCGGGCTGGCGGGAAGTATCGCCATAATCGGGATTGTGCTCTCTCCCCTGGTTAAGGTGTTTGCCTGCTTTGTGGCGTGGCGGATTGCCTTGGCGCTGCTTGGGCCCACCTGCGGGCCCCAGGTCAAGCGCTCACTGCAGGCCATGGCCGGCGGGGTAGGGCTCTTGGCCATGGTGCTGTTTGCCACATCATTCATATTCATAATTTGCCTGTCGCTGGTAGCCCAGGCGGCCAAAGCCCTGTAGGTAAAGGAGGTCAAAATGGAGTCTTTGAAAGCGTGGGCCAAAGGCGTGTACCTGGTTGCAGTTATCTCGTCTGCTGCCCTGGTACTGATCCCCAAGTCAATGCAGAAGCAGTCTAAATTTGTGATTGAACTGCTACTTCTGCTATGCATCCTGGCGCCTGTGGCGGGGTTTGTGGGTAAGCCCCAGCAGGTGGCAGGGCTCATGCTGGGACAAGACACGTGGGAAGCGGATGGGTTCTCCTTGGAGCGCTTCTATGCCCTGGAAGTACAGAGGCGCGTGACCCAGCTGGCCCTGGCAGCGGGGCTGCCCATACACAGCGTACAAGTTGAACCAGCAGGGGTGGCACCGGAGTTTTCAGCGACCAAGCTCACCCTCTACCTGACCGTTTCCTTATATGAGCCAGACGGGGAGGTGCTCCAGAAATTCAGGGAACTGATTGCAACCCAGCTTGATATAGATCCCGGCAATATCCGGTTTGAAGGGTTCCAAGAGTAGCTTACGGGGGAGGTGTGGCCCTTTGGATCAGAAGCGAACCGCGGGGAACCAAAGGTTTCAGGCCAAAGATAGGCCTTTTGGCATTCCGGTACTCAAGCCTGAGTACTTAAGGCTTGCATTGCTGGGTGCGCTTGGACTGGCCTTGATTATCGCAGGCAGCTTCATGTCAGGCACAGGCAAAGGGGCAGAAGCAGAGGAGGGGCGCCTGCTTTCTGAGCTCAGGGAGTACCAGGATGCACTCACCAAACAGCTGGAGCAAGTAGTCTCGGCGGTTCAAGGTGCAGGTAAGGTGCACGTATCCATAACCTTGGAACGGGGGCCAGAGACGGTCTATGTAGCGAACACATCGGTATCAAGAAACACCCAGTCGGAATCTACACCCCAAGGGCAGACCAGGCACACCGTTAACGAAACAGAGACCACCCAGGCAGTTACCGGAAGGGGTGCCGGTTCAGGCGATTCCCTCATCCCTGAGACGGTGCTTACCCCGAGGATCTCAGGGTGTGTGGTGGTGGCCGAGGGCGCCAGGGATCCGGTAGTAAAGACCAACATCTACAGGGCGGTTCAGGTGCTCTTGGGGATTCCCATTTACAAAATTGAGGTACTTCCTATGCAAGGAGGGAAATAAATGAAATCTCACTCTACCATGAGAAGATTTCATGAAAGCATGGAGACAGCAAAGAACGCCAAGAAACAAATCTGGCAAGTGCTGGTGTTTCTGTTGTTGGTTGCGGGCCTGCTATACTATGTGTCCACACGGGCCAAAGATATGTTGGGGCTAGAACCTGCTGATGTCCCCACCGGGGCGCTAGTGGGTGCGCAGGACTTCTTCGCCGAGTTCAGGTTAACCCGGGAGAAGGTACAGAAAGAGCAGATGGACCTCGTTAAACAGGTCATGGAGGACAAGAACGCATCCCCTGAAGTGCGGGACGAAGCCCACCTAAGGTATCTTGACCTTGTAGACGCCATAGGCAAGGAACTCAGGATTGAGGGGATACTCAAAGCCAAAGGGTTAGATTCCCTGGTGTTTATCTCAGGGGATTCATGTACCGTAGTGGTCAAGACTACAGCCCTGACTGAAAAGGACGTGGCTCAAATAGGGGATGCCGTAAAGCGGATTGCAAAGATAAGCCTGCACAACATCACGGTGATCCCTACACCCAAGTGATCGGGAAAAGTGATTGGGATTGCAGGTGTCTAAGCGGCATCTGTATAATGGTCATGGATACACGTGCAGAGGAGGCACATCATGCCCGACTATATTGATGTTTCGGAAGGTACGGAAAACAAGGGTGCGAAAGTGCGCATTTCGGATGAAGTGATCGCTGCCATAGCAGGTGTGGCTGCATCTCAGGTAGAGGGCGTGGCTGCGATGTCAGGCAACCTTGTAGGTGATATCAGCAGCGCCATCCTGGGCAAGAAAAACAAGGGCAGGGGAGTCAAAGTCTCCCTGGGCGAGAAAGAGGTATCGTTGGACCTTTACCTGAACGTGAGATACGGCGCCAGGATCCCCGAAGTAGCTTATAAAGTCCAGGAGAACGTCAAAAAGTCCATAGAAAGCATGACTGACCTCAAGGTGACGCAGGTCAACATTCATATACAGGGAGTCTCCCATGAGGGTGTAAGAGCCGGCACTGACGCGTAAGCAGAAAGAGGTGGTTGTGTGCGCTTAGCTGACAGAGTGGTCCTGACTATCTACGCAGTATCCCTCTCAGTAATCTCACTTGTGTTCCTCATAGTCAGCCTCGGGTGGGAGAGGCCTCTCACTGCATTTGTGCAAGGGGTGAAAACGCCTACAGGCAGGGCTACCCTGGGGGTGGTTTCAGGGTTCCTGTTTTTGATAGGCCTCCGCTTTGTGTTTATGGGCCTAAAGAGGGCCCCTGTGCACGCCCTTGTCCATGATACCGAAATGGGACAGGTGCGCATTTCCCTGGTGGCAGTGAGGAACTTGGTCACCCGCGTGGCATCCAGGATTTCAGGGGTGCGGAACGTCAGGGCAGCGGTTACTCTAGGCGAAACCGGGCTTTGTGTGTCCTTGGAGCTCAAGGTTGCGGTAGACGCTAACCTGCCTGAATTGGCAGACAAGCTTCAGAAGGCAGTGTCCACCTACGTGAGGGATATTGTAGGTGTGAACGTAGAAAGGGTATCAGTATCTGTAGCGGATATTTCCCTTGAAGGCAGGCGTTAGGAGGTGACCCGGCGGTGGAAGACCGACTCCTGAACATCATCGTTGCTTGGGTGCGGGAGCATCCTGGCCGGGCACTGGGGACGCTGATCGGTTTTGCTACAGGGCTATCCCTCATTTTCCTTGGAGTTTGGAAGACCCTTGTGATAGCATTAGCTACATGGTCGGGATATTCTATAGGAAAATGGACAGATGACGAAGGAAAGGGGATAAGGGAGTACCTGGAAGAAAGGCTTCCGGGGAGACCGTATTTCCATTGAATAAGCGGAGAATGACCAGACACGATTCACGGATATTGGCGCTGCGTGCGCTTTTTTGTTGGGAAGTCGGCAATATAGACCCTAAAGAGAGCTTCGATTACCTTGCCGGCGAAGCCGGGCAGGAGTATATACTTGAACCCCGCAACCTGGAATATGCCCGCGAGATAACCCAGGCCGCCATCGAGAACGTTGGTCAAATAGACCAGGTGATCAACGAAGTATCGGTTGGCTGGCCTGTGTCAAGGATGCCCAAAGTGGACCTCTCGATTATCAGGCTGGCTTATGCTGAAGCCGCCTACGTCAAAGGAGCTCCCATAGAAGTAGTACTGGATGAAGCAATAGAGTTGGCCAAGGAGTTTGGCACCCACGCCTCTCCCAAATTCGTCAACGGATTGCTTATGGGGATTTTCCGCAAATTGGGCTGGTCAAAGATTGTGAAAAACGGTACAATACGGGAGTGAGGGTGTACATCATTTAGTGAAACTCAATACCGTAAATCATTGTAGGTGTGGGAGGATAGGCGAATGAATCAAATACTCAAGAAGCGAGTGCTGACTCCTGTTACCAAGGAAATAGTAGTTTCGGCGCCTCACATCGCGAGAAAGGCCCAACCGGGCCAGTTCGTTATCTTGCGGGTGACCGAAGAAGGGGAGCGGATCCCTCTTACCATCGCAGATTTCGACCGCGAAGCAGGCACCATTACCCTTGTTTACCAGGAAGTCGGCTACACCACCAGGCTGTTAGGTAAACTTGAACCCAACGACTGCATTTTGGACTTGGCAGGGCCTCTTGGATTGCCTGCAGAGCTCCCTGAAAAAGGACGGGTGGTAGCAGTTGGCGGCGGAGTAGGGGTTGCTCCGTTGTTGCCCAAGTGCAAAGAACTCCATAGGCGTGGGATCAATTTGATCAGCATAATTGGAGCACGCTCTGCAGACCTGATAATCCTGGAAGAGGAAATGAGAGCTTGTTCAGATGAGCTGCACATTTGTACTGACGACGGAAGCCGCGGTTTCAAGGGGTTTGTATCGGACAAGCTTAAGGAACTGCTTGAGACCAGCTTGAAACCTGAAGACATCGACGAAGTGATAGCCATTGGCCCCATTCCCATGATGAAAGCTACATGTGCTGTTACCAAGGAATTCGGCCTCAAGACCTGGGTTTCCATGAACCCGATTATGGTTGACGGAACCGGTATGTGCGGAGCATGCAGGGTTACTGTGGGCGGAGAGACCAAGTTTGCATGCGTAGACGGGCCGATGTTTGATGGTCACTTGGTAGATTGGGATGAAGCTTGGAGACGGGCTAACTCATACAGGGAACAAGAACAGATTGCCAATGAACGTTGCCGGTGCGGAGGTGACCACTAATGGCCTTGAAGAAGAACAGAGTTGAAATGCCGGTTCAGGATCCAAAGGAGAGGAAGTCCAACTTTGACGAGGTAGCTCTCGGTTACACCGAAGAGATGGCCTTGGAAGAAGCGTCTCGGTGCCTTAATTGCAAAAAGCCTTTCTGTGTCGACGGATGCCCGGTTAACGTCAACATTCCGGGATTCATAAAGCTTATCACCGAGAAGAAGTATCAGGAAGCTATCAACGTGGTCAAGGCTACCAACAGCCTTCCTGCAGTATGCGGAAGGGTATGCCCGCAGGAAACCCAGTGCGAATCCAAGTGCATCCTCGGCCGCAGGGGCGAGCCTGTAGCCATCGGAAGGCTGGAGAGGTTTGTGGCTGATTGGGAGATGAAGCACGGCGAGGCTGAAATACCTGAGATTAAGCCTAACGGCAAGAAGGTCGCAATTGTAGGTGCAGGTCCTGCAGGACTTACGTGCGCAGGAGACTTGGCCAGGCTGGGTTACGAAGTGACGATCTTTGAGTCGCTCCACGAACCCGGCGGGGTTTTGATATACGGGATTCCTGAGTTCAGGTTGCCCAAGGAGATCGTCAGGAAAGAAGTAGACTACGTAAAGCGCCTGGGAGTCAAGATTGAAACCAGCTTTATCGTCGGGCGCACCATGACCGTCGATGAACTGTTTGAAAACGGTTTCGACGCAGTGTTTATCGGCAGCGGTGCAGGCTTGCCCATCTTTATGAACATCCCTGGCGAGAACCTCAACGGGGTATATTCAGCCAACGAATACCTCACCAGGATCAACCTGATGAAAGCTTACAAGTTCCCCGAATTTGACACTCCTATCGTATCCGGCAAGAAGGTAGCAGTGGTAGGCGCCGGAAACGTAGCCATGGACGCTGTCAGGTGTGCCTTGAGGCTGGGAGCAGAAAAAGCTATGATAGTATACAGGAGAGGCAGAGAAGAAATGCCTGCTCGTGCAGAGGAAATTCACCACGCAGAGGAAGAAGGCGTGGAATTCCACCTGCTCACCAACCCTGTCCGGATCCTTGGCGACGAAAACGGCTGGGTTAAGGGCATGGAATGCATTAGGATGGAGCTCGGCGAGCCCGACGCGTCAGGCAGGCGGCGCCCTGTTCCCGTCCCAGGCTCTGAGTTTGTGATGGACGTGGATACTGTGATCATGGCCCTTGGCACCAGGCCCAATCCCATCCTTGTCCAGACAACAGAAGGACTAGATGCCCACAATTGGGGCGGCCTCATTACCGGTGATCAAAGAGGCAGGACCACCAGGCCACGGGTATGGGCCGGCGGCGACGCAGTAACAGGCGCGGCAACTGTAATCCAGGCCATGGGCGCAGGCAAGGCTGCTGCCAAGGACATCCACGAGTACCTGCAGAGCGGCAGCACTGATTGGTAAGCACATCCGGGGCTAGGCTTAGCCTCTGGCCCCTTTAGGACAAAACGGTCAGCATAGAATCAAACTGGAAGATAGGCGGTACGAAAGGTGGCACCTGGGTGGATCTTAGGAATGTGATATCTGTTACCCAGCTCAACTCCTATATCCGCAAACTGTTCTGGCAGGACGAATTCTTGCGGCAGGTGTTTGTGCAGGGTGAGATAGCCAACCTGAGAGACTACCAGGGCCACCTTTATTTTACCCTCAAGGATGAAAAATCCAGCGTGAGGGCGGTTATGTGGCGCAGCAACAGGACCCGCATGACCTTCGTGCCCAGGGAAGGTATGCAGGTGATCGTTGCTGGAAGTGTGTCTGTGTTTGAACGGGACGGTGTCTATCAGGTTTACGTCACCTACATGGAGCCGGCAGGGTTAGGCGCCTTGTATGCCCAGCTTGAACAGCTCAAGCAGAAGCTTGAGAAAGAAGGGCTGTTCGACCCGGCGCGCAAGCGGCCCCTTCCTTTGTTTCCACGCAAGATTGGCTTGGTAACCTCCATACGCGGCGCTGCCATAAAGGACATTGTGTCCGTCGGCAAGCGGCGTTATCCCGGGGTACAGTTTGTGATAGCGGATTCCAAAGTCCAGGGCGAAGGAGCCGAGGTGGAAATCGCCGCAGGTATCAAGCTCCTCAACCAGGTGCCAGGTGTGGATGTAATCATCGTGGGCAGGGGCGGTGGTTCCCAGGAAGACCTGTTCGTGTTCAACCACGAGCTAGTGGCGAGGGCCATATATGCTTCCAGGGTGCCCGTGGTGTCGGCGGTGGGCCACGAACGTGATGTTACCATAGCGGATCTCGTGGCAGATGTGAGGGCTGCCACACCGTCGGCGGCGGCTGAATTGGTGGTGCCCAACGCCCGAGAACTCAAGACCAAGGTGGAAAGGCTGGTTCAACGGGCTTATGCCAGCCTGGCCTTGGAGATCAGGAACAACCGCACCCGTCTGCAAGGCCTAGCCTCACGCCCGTGCCTAAAAAGGCCTGACTGGTTCCTGGTGTCTCAAGGCGAGACCCTCCTCAGGCTCAAGGAGCAGCTGGTTAACGCAATGGGATTCATCCAGACAGCTGAGGATGAAGTTCTACATCTCAAACAAGGTCTTACCCAGGTCATGCAGGCTTCCCTGGACGGAAACAGGCAAAGATTTGCTTCGCTGGCCCTAAAGCTTGAAACCCTGAGCCCCCTTGCGGTACTCTCAAGGGGTTATAGCGTGACCCGGTCGGTCCCGGACATGAGGGTAATCAGGAGTTACAAACAAGTTCGCCAAGGGGATCAGGTGTTTATCAATCTGTATGAAGGTTCCTTGATTTGCCGCGTTGAACAAACCAGCGAGGAGGAGGTGCCACGTTCAGAATGAATTCCCAGCCTGAAATCGATGTGGCCGGTGTCCAGCCCGCACAGGACGAACAGAAAGATCTGAGCTTTGCCGAGATGCTCAAGCAGCTCGAGGCAATTGTGGACCGCCTGGAAAGCGGAGAGTTGTCTCTGGAAGAGTCGCTTGCCAAATTCGAAGAAGGGGTACGGCTGGCGAGACAACTGGAATCCATCTTGGCCCGTGCAGAGAGCAGGGTTCAGGAAATACTCAAGGCGGAAGCGGAACACCTTGAAACGGAGGAAGCTGATGACTTCAGCGACGCTTGCAAAGAAGCTTGAGGAAAAGCGTAAAGCGATTGACAAGGCGATTGAAGCAGCTATGGCTGCTTATCCTTGGGCAGTGCCTGAACTTAGGGAAGCCATGAGCTATTCCCTTGTGGGCGGCAAGAGGCTCAGGAGCATCATATTGCTTTCTATATACGATGAACTATCAAACGTATCAGAGCCTTTATCGCCGGCAGGGCTATCTGCCAGGCCATCGGCAATGCTGTCAGGGAGCCCGGACTCATCAAGCCCTCCGCGTTCCCCGGAATACCTGGACGGGCCTATGGCGTTTGCTGTAGCCCTTGAGATGATCCAGGCATATTCATTGGTGCACGACGATTTGCCCTGTATGGATGATGACGACTACCGGAGAGGCAGGCTCAGCTGTCACAAGAAGTTCGGCGAAGCGCTTGCCCTGCTTTGTGGGGATGCACTGCTCACTATGGCGTTTGAGTGCATGCTGTCGTGCAGGAACTTGCCCCACCATCGAGTGCTGCATGCGGCGGTTGAGATCGCCAAAGCGGCCGGCCCGTCAGGCATGGTAGGCGGGCAGGTGCTGGATTGGCTATTGGAAGGGCAAACCCAAACCGGGCGGATACCTGATATGTACAGGATGAAAACAGGCGCGCTGTTTAGGTGTTCTGCCATGGCAGGAGCCATATTGGCGGGCGCTTCCCCTGAGGTAGTTGAGCTGTGTGGCACTTGGGGTGAACAGTTTGGGTATGCGTATCAGATAATCGATGACATCGAGGACTTAGGCAAAGGCGGCAAAGAGCAAGACAAGAATACGCTGCTTAAGACCAAGACCATGGCCGAGGCATGCCAGGAGGCAAGGGAAATCCTTCAAATGAGCATCCAAGCCGCTTCAGCTGCGTTCCCTGGGCAGGCCCTGATAAAGGAACTCTCACGCATGTACCTCTCAAGACTCGAGGCTCCCGGACACCCTAATAAGTGATTCCCATTTGGGAGGAAGGCCAATGCGCATACGGATTATCCTTGTAGGCAAGCTACGTGAGAGATACCTCTGTGAGGGCGTTTGTGAGTACCTGAAACGCCTTAGACCCTACGCCAGTATCAAACTGGTTGAATTGCAAGATGAACCGGTTCCTGAGGCCTTTTCAGAGAAGCAGCTGGTTTCGGCTCGGCAGGCAGAGGCTGAACGTATCTTGCGGACGATCACGGACAATGAGTATGTAGTTGCCCTGGACATCCGGGGCACCCAGATGTCCTCTGAGGAACTCAGCAGATGGGTTCAGGAACGTGCCCTTTATGGTGACTCCAGCTTGGCGTTTGTAATTGGCGGCACCACGGGATTGGCGCCAGAAATCCTGTCCCGTGCGCAGCTCCGCCTGTCCATGGGCCCCATGACCTTTCCTCACCAGTTTATGCCGATGCTCATTGCGGAGCAGTTGTACAGGGCGTTCAAGATTGCAAGGGGAGAACCGTATCATCGGTGAAGCAGTCTTGCGGCCGAAACCGTGAGAATGCAAAGCAAATGGGTGCACTTAGTGTGCCATTTTGGCAGTGACCTCGGCTGTGATTTGACTATTACGCTGGTTTTTTGTATAGTTGTTGCTGCAACCTCTTTGAGGGTACAGTATTCTAGTAGATTCTGCGTTCCCAGGGCGGGGCTAAAAATCCGTCATGGCCTGTACCTGAAAGTCGCCCTGCTTCGGGCCGGATGCGCCCAGCGTTCGGTCTGGGCAGGGAGGAGGAAAAAAGGGAGGCCTGCAATGGCATGCAGGTGATGAAGGAAAAGCTGCCCTTTTTTCGGGAAGCACGGGTTGTCCCGGCTTCACAGGTAGATTCTCTTTACGAGAAGGGCCTGCTTTGAGTGGCTGGATGGGATGGAGTGTCTCCTGAAAATCCGGCTGCAAAAGAAGCTAGGAAAGGCAGGATCTTCGAGGAAAGCTCCTAGACTGTCTCTCACGGGGGTATCTGTGGGATTGCGGTGTGAACTAAGTGGCGATCCAGCGCTGTTTTCGGCGACGGAACAGGCAGGCCTTAAAGGGGAACCGCCTTGGGCGTAAGCCCGGGTTGGCCTGCGGGAAATCCTGCTGGACCTTAAGTCACAAGATTAATCACAGATACTACCCTCAAAGAGGTGAGATGACCAAATGACCAAACAACGGAGGAACAATAACCGCTACGTGATCCAAGCCTTGGGGCTTGGATTGCTTGCATTCTTGCTAAGTTTTGTGCTCAACGCTTCGTTTGAAGAATTGGCCCAGGAAATCTCGGTTTACCTAAGCATTCCCCTGTTTCTGCTTGTGATTGCCCTCGGCATCCTCACAGACGGCATCGGGCTCGCTGCCACCGCAGCTGATGAGAAGGCGATTCTGTCCATGGCGTCGAGGAAGGTCCCAGGGGCAAGAGAGTCGCTGTGGTTTGTGAGGAACGCCCCCAGGGTGTCCTCCGTCTTCAATGATGTAGTCGGTGATGTGTGTGCCACTTTGTCAGGTGCCCTGGCAATTGCTATGATATACAAGGTAAGGGCCTTGTTTCCATGGACCAATCTGGTGTGGCTAAGCAGCTTGGGTGTAGGGGCTGTATCAGCTCTGGGGATCGCGGGAAAGGCCCTGTTTAAACCGTTTGCGCTTAAACACGCCGAAGGTATGGTGCTGATACTCGGGAAAGCCAGCTATTTGATGTGCCGTGTGTTCAGGAGGAAGTAGAAGGAGGAAGGCTTATTGGAACTCCGCAACGTGAAGTCTCCTGAAGACATCCGCAATCTGTCTGTCAGGGAACTTGAGGATTTGGCACAGCAGATAAGGACTGCCATAATTGAGACGGTGTCTAAGACCGGGGGCCATCTTGCGGCGTCCCTGGGCACGGTGGAACTGACGCTGGCTCTCCACTCAGTTTTCGATACGCCCCGGGACAAGATCGTGTGGGACGTGGGGCACCAGACATACGCTCACAAACTCATAACCGGGCGGTATGACAGATTTCACACCCTGCGCCAGTTTGGAGGGCTTTCCGGTTTCCCCAAACGGTCAGAGAGCCCTTATGACGTGTACGACACGGGACACGCTGCAGGGTCGATTTCATATGCCCTGGGGCTTGCCAAAGCCAGGGACCTTAACGCTGAAGACTACAATATAGTCGTGGTCATAGGTGACGGGGCACTTACCTCGGGGCTCGCCTTCGAAGGGCTCAACAATGCAGGCGAGCTCAAAACCCCTCTTATCGTTGTACTTAACGACAACTCAATGTCCATTTCGGAAAACGTAGGCGGAATAAGCAAGTACCTTACCTTGCTGAGGCTTGCTCCGGCATATCGTTCTGCAAAGGCAAGGATAGAGAAGATACTGGACCATATACCCACAGGGCCGTCTACAATCTCTTTGCTGCGACGATTCAAAGGCAGCCTGAAGTACTTCCTGTTTCCCGAAGCCTGGTTCGAGGCGCTCGGTTTCAGGTATTACGGGCCTGTGGACGGCCATGACATAGCAGGGCTAAAGAGGGTACTTGCTGAAGCTAAGGCCCTTAAGGAGCCTGTGCTCATTCATGCGGTAACCCAGAAGGGCAAGGGGTATTCCTTTGCCATGGAACAACCTGAGAAGTTTCACGGGCCGGGACCCTTCAATGCTCAAACAGGTGAAATCGTAAAAGAACCGGCTCCCCCCACTTACAGCCAGGTGCTGGGGCAATCCTTAGTGAAATTTGCTGAAAACAATCGCAAGATAGTTGCAATTACCGCGGCCATGACAGACGGCACAGGGCTCAAACCTTTCAAAGCAAAATTTCCTGAAAGATTCTACGATGTAGGCATCGCCGAAAGCCACGCGGTCACCTTTGCCGCAGGACTTGCCCAGGGAGGCATGATACCTGTGGTATGCATATATTCAACATTTTTGCAGCGGGCTTACGATCAAATAGTAGAAGATGTATGCCTACAGAACCTCAAAGTAATTTTTGCCATAGACCGGGCAGGCATTGTGGGCCAAGACGGCGAAACTCATCACGGGCAGTTTGACATAAGCTATCTCCGGCATATTCCAGGGCTTACAGTCATGGCGCCAAAAGATGAGCGGGAACTCATAAACATGCTGTGGACCGCCTTAAGTATTGACGGGCCGTGTGCCATACGGTACCCAAGGGGATGCGGTGTGGGAGTACCGGTTGAAGATGCCTTTGATAGCCCTGAGGTCTTGGATGTAGGCAAGGCCGAGGTGCTCTGTCGCGGGGAGGATATCAACATCCTAGCTCTAGGCAGCATGGTGTATCCAGCGATTGAAGCTTGTGAGAAACTGGCTCAAAAAGACATTTCCGCAGGCGTGGTAAACGCACGGTTTGTAGTACCTTTTGATTTGGACACGGTGACCGATCTTCTCAGGAAAGCACCTTTATTGGTGGTGGAAGAAAACGTCCAAGACGGCGGGTTTGGCGAGATGGTTGCAAATGCCGTGGGCTTTGGGCAGGACAAGATCCACAAGCTGGCTCTGCCTAAGCAGTTTATCCCCCACGGTTCCCAAGACCGGCTCCGCTCGGTTTACGGCTTAGATGTGCCGGGTATAGTGGCGCAGGTCAAGAAATTACTTGGTAGATAGGAGAAGTCTTGAGTTGAAAGATGCAATAGGGATTATTCCAAACCTGGGGAAGGACGAAACCTGGGAATTTGCAAGGGAACTGATTGAATGGCTCAAGCCTAGGGGATTTGAGGTTTATATGCCTTCCTGTGCTGGTATGGCATTTGGTGCGGGGTGCCAGGCTGTGCCTGTGGACCGGTGGCGCGACAGGGTCAGGTTTGCAATAGTGTTGGGGGGCGACGGCACTTTGCTGGGAGCGGCCAGAGCCCTTGCACCGTCGGGCATCCCTATCTTAGGCGTAAACCTCGGCCATTTCGGTTTCCTGACCGAACTTGAGACAAGCAATGTGTTTGAGCACCTTCCTGCATTTCTTTCCGGGGACTTCATAGAAGATGAGAGGCTCATGCTTTCGGCGGCGGTGATCCGCAAAGGAGAGGTAGTATACAGTGGCAGGGCGCTCAATGAAGCTTGTGTAGCCAGGGGGCATTATGGCCGGTTGACCGTGCTGTCTATGCGAGTATCAGGCAAAGATGTAGATGCGTATGAAGGTGACGGAATCATTATTTCTACTCCTACAGGTTCGACAGCGTATTCGCTTTCGGCAGGCGGCCCCATTGTGGCTCCTGAAATAGATGCTTTTCTTGTCACCCCCATATGTCCCCATACCTTGTACTCGCGGTCGGTTATGGTCCCGGGCTCTGAAACCTGCGAGATAGAAGTGGTGCTGCCCAGTCAATCCACGATGCTGTCTTTAGATGGGCAGGAATTCTATTCGCTTGAAAAGAATGACATGATCATGATCAGGAAGTCTGCATTTAAGGTAATGCTTCTCCGGCGCAAAGGATGGTCGTTTTACGATGTGTTGCGCAAGAAAATGAAAGAAGGAGGGGCCAGATTGCCCCAAGGGGATGCCGGGCTGAGTGCAAAACCATGATGTGAGGAGGCATTTCCTGCATGAAGGCCAAGAGGCAAATGAGAATCATTGAATTGGTGTCCCAGAACGTCATCACCAGCCAGGAAGAATTATGCAGGTTACTAGCCAAGGAAGGGATCAAGGTTACTCAAGCGACCATATCCAGGGACATCAAAGAACTCAACATGGTGAGGGTTCCGGCCGGCGATGGTAGGTACAAGTATGCACTTATGCCAGGAGACCCCACTGCTGTATACAGGGAACGTTTTCACAGACTGTTCATGGATTGTTGCATCGATATGGAGAAATCAGGTAATTTAGTGCTTGTGAAGACTATTTCAGGCACTGCGTCAGCGGTGGGAGAGGCGATTGACGGCCTCAAATTAGACGGTGTTCTGGGAACCATAGCCGGAGACAACGCAGTACTTGTAGTGGCAAGAGAAGGGTATCCAGCAAGTGAAGTGCTTCAATCTTTAAGGAATATAGCGGGATTGTGATGATTGTTGCTTACCTATCTGCGGATCAGAAATTTCGGGATTTTCGATGACGTAGATATTGAGCTAGGGCCTGGATTGACCGTCTTCACCGGAGAAACGGGCGCCGGTAAGTCAATGATCGTTGATGCGGTCACTGCCTGCCTGGGATACAGGACCTCTCCGGATACCATAAGGAGCGGAGCGGAACGGGCCACCCTTGAACTTCTGATTTCCCCGCCCCAGCACATTGTGCCCCGGCTCAACGAAGTGGCGGAAGTTTCCCAAGAGATACCTGAAATCATGATCCAACGGGATATCTTGCCTGAAAGGTCGTATATGCGCATTAACGGTAGGATTGCCACCATGTCGATGGCACAGGCTATCGGTGGTTACCTCGTTGACATCCACGGCCAGCAGGATCACCATTCACTTCTAAGGCCTCAGAACTACTTGGCCATACTGGACCAGATGATAAAGGGCGAACTCAGCGAGATAAAGCGGGACTACCAGGCGGCGTTTTCAGCCCGGCAAGAGATCCTGAAGAACTCTGAGGAGCTTAACCGGGATGCGTCACAGCGCAAGCGGGAGATTGATCTGCTTTCATACCAGGTTGATGAAATCGATAAAGCCGCCTTGCGCCGCGGCGAGGAAGAAGAACTCAGGCAGGAATACCGGGTGCTAGCTTCACAACGGACCCTGGTCGAGTTGGCCCAGGAGGCGTATGAAAGGCTGTATGAAGGGGCTAAAGGATTTGAGTCGGCTTACGACCAGCTCACCCAGGCGGTGTCTATGGCCCGGAAAATAGCCGGGATTGATCCGGCAGGGGAAAAGCTGGTGCAAGACGTCGAACAGGTGCTTTTCGCTTTAGAAGTGGCAGTGGACACCTTGCGGGATTACCAGCGGAGATTACAGTTGGATCCTTCAAGGCTCAAACAGGTGGAAGCCAGGTTGGATCTGATCGAAAGACTCAAGGGCAAGTACGGTGGATCCATAGACCAGATACTGGAGTACAGGGATAAGTCAGCTGAGAGATTGGCCAAACTCTTAAATGCCGATGAGATTCTGAGGGAACTTAAGGAATCCCTTGACCAGGTTGAAGCGGAGATGGCGGAGCTGGGCAAGAAGCTTTCGGCAATCAGGCGGGAAGCCTCAGCCGGGATAGCCGAGCGGGTGTCTTCGGTGCTAGAGGAGCTGGGCATGCCCGGTGCCAGGTTTCTTATATCCCTGGACTACCAGGACGACGAAAACGGTATCTGTGTGGACGGGAGGAAGATCAGACCCTTTGCCGACGGGTTTGACGTTGCAGGGTTCTTATTCTCTGCCAATCCAGGAGAAGCGCCCATGCCCATCCATAGAGTAGCTTCGGGAGGAGAGTTGTCCCGGTTGATGCTGGCCCTCAAGTCTTGCATGGAAGGGGTGGCTTCTGTCCCTACCCTGATATTCGACGAAATCGATGCAGGTGTAGGCGGAAAAGCCGGACAAGCCATCGGCGAAAAACTCTGGCAACTCAGCCAGAATCATCAGGTGTTGTGCGTGACCCACTTAGCGTCCATCGCAGCCATGGCTGATACCCATTTTGTCGTGAACAAGTATGAGAAAGACGGCAGGACCTACGCTCAAGTCACTGAGGTCAGCGGTGAGCACAGGGCCAGGGAAATTGCGCGGATGCTGAGCGGCAGCGAGAGGGGAGTATCTTTGGAACACGGCCGGGAGCTTTTGGCAGCGGCGCAACAGTACAAGCAAAGATACAAAGGATAAGCCAGAAATTGCTTTTTAATAAAACCCTTCTTTACGGCGAACCTTAATACTTGTGAAGCCGTAGAGGAGGTGTGCTGCTGTTGGGGCACAAAAAAGTGAAACGCTAGGCATTGTACTCTGCATCTTGGTCGTAGCAATTGTATCTTCCAGTTCGTTCCGGACGGCGTTTTCCTTCCCTGATGCCATATCGGTAGCTGCGGGTGAGCTGTTTGCTATTGATACCGGGTTCCCGGTGGTGTCAGTGTACTCTCCAAGGGCTTCTTCAGTTGAAAGGCACCCTATCGGCAATCTCCCTACTAAAGTGGTGTTCCAAACTGAGGAGCCAGGGAGCTTCCCTGTAGAATTCCGGCTGTTTGGACTTATACCCATCAGAAAGGTTTCCTTGGTCGTAGAAGAACCTGTGATGGTCATGCCGGGCGGCCATTCAATCGGTGTGATCTTGAGAAGCCATGGACTTGTGGTCACAGGGTTGGCGCCTGTGGAATCCATCGACGGAAGGCAAGTGTGGCCTGCCAGGAACGCAGGTATTGAAGCCGGGGACGTGATCATATCTGTAGGCGACCAGAAGGTGAAGGGCAAAGAACAACTGTCCATGTTGGTAGATGCGGCAGGGCGGGCGGGCAGCTGGCTGGAGGTCCTGATTGAAAAGCCAGACGGGTCTTTGATCAACAAGGTGCTGAGGCCCGTGCAACACAAGGACGGGGGATTCAGGGTAGGGCTGGTAGTGCGGGATTCCCTGGCTGGGGTTGGGACCCTTACGTTTTACGAACAGAACACAAGGCTGTACGCGGCATTGGGCCACGTGATCTCAGATGGAGATTCCAGGCAGCCTTTGGTGATGAAAGAAGGCCACATAGTCCGGTCGACCATAGCCGGAGTGCAGCCTAGCAGGAAAGGGCAGCCCGGGGAGTTTCTCGGGATGTTCGTGGAAGATGAGGACGAAATCGGCAACATAATCAAGAACGGGCCGTGCGGGATAAGCGGCATACTCAACACGTCCCTGGTCAACCCGTTCTACAGCGAACCTATCCCGTTGGGGCTTCCCAGCCAAGTGGTGAAAGGCCCGGCTGAGATGCTCACAACGGTGAGCGACCGGCGGATAGAGAAGTTTTCTATCGAGATAGAAAGCGTCTTTTCTGGCTCGGGGGTTTCATCGAAAGGATTTACAGTGAGGATTACAGATCCCAGGCTTTTGTCCCTTACCGGTGGCATAGTGCAAGGGATGAGCGGGAGCCCTGTAATCCAGAACGGCCGTCTTGTAGGGGCAATAACCCATGTGTTGGTAAATGATCCTGCCCGGGGCTATGGCACCTTTGCCCTGTGGATGGCCCAGGAAGCCTACATAGTCCCAGGGGACGGCTATACAAGTTACAGGGCGGCAGCGAAGATTGTGGAAGGCGATCTATAATTTTGGATCTGTTGTGGAGGAGTCTTGTCAACAGCGGAGAAGAGATATACAATAGTTGGCAGAGAATGGCAAAATAGGGAAAACAAAGGTAGTGCATTGATGTATTAACTATGGGGAGAGGGATCGAATGCAGAAAATCCGCGTGCTTATTGCAGATGACAACAGGGAATTTGCCGACCTTCTTAATGAATATCTGCAGCAACAAGAGGATATGCAGGTTGTGGGGGTTGCATACAACGGGCTGGAAGCTTTAGAGCTTATCGAAGAATCTTCCCCGGATATCGTGGTGCTTGACATCATCATGCCATACCTTGACGGCATCGGTGTGCTTGAACAGCTGTCTACCCATTCCCTTGCCAAACGCCCTAAGATAGTGATGCTCACTGCCTTTGGACAAGAATCTATCACCCATAGGACTCTGGAACTAGGTGCCGATTACTACATACTTAAGCCTTTCGACTTAGACATCCTCGCCCATAGACTCAGACAAATGGCGAAAGGCGACGCGCCGCCGTCTAAGACACTTACCGTAAGAGATAAGCAGAAAGAACAGGACATGAGGGTAACCCAGATTATGCACGAGCTTGGGATCCCTGCACATATCAAGGGATATATGTACCTCCGGGATGCTATCCTCATGGTAACCTCCAGGGTTGAATTGCTTTCCCGGATCACGAAGGAACTCTATCCTACAATCGCTGAGAAATATTCCACCACACCCAGCAGGGTAGAAAGAGCTATCCGTCACGCCATTGAGGTGGCTTGGACCAGGGGCAACGTTGAATACATCGATGAGCTTTTCGGGCATACTGTGAGCCAAGAAAAAGGTAAACCCACAAATTCTGAATTCATAGCAATGATTGCCGACAAATTACGATTGACTTCCTAAAAAGAGGATAAAGGCCACCGGCGCGTTGAAATATCTACCGGGGTGTGGCCTATGGATACTATCGATAGCGCCAGGGCGGGATTACTTGATTTCATACTCAATTCCACCCACGATGCGATCGTCGCCGTGGACAGCGCCGGTGATGTGCTGCTTTTCAACCGCGCTGCCGAAAAGCTTATCGGCAAACGGGCCGAAGAAGTGTTGGGAAAGCCCGTCAAAGAGGCTATTCCCAACACAGGCCTTGATGATGTGCTCCGGACCGGCATACCAGAGATCAATAAGACCCAAGAACTTCACAACCGTACAGTGGTAGTAACCAACAGGATGCCGGTGAGAGACGGCCAGGGTAGGGTCGTGGGTGCGGTCGCAGTCTTTAGGGACATCACCGAAATAAGGGCCCTGGCAGAACAGATTACCGACCTCAAACAAGTACAGTCCCTGCTCACCGCCGTGATTAACTCCACCCAAGATGCGATTTCTGTGGTTGACCATCATGGGATGGGTATCCTCATCAATCCCGCATACACCAAGCTTATAGGCTTGTCAGAGGAAGATGTAATCGGGAAGCCTGCAACGGTGGACATCGCCGAAGGTGAAAGCGTCCACCTGCAAGTACTCAGGACCAGGAAGCCTGTTAAGAATGCCAAGATGAAGGTGGGGCCCATGAAAAGGCCTGTGGTGGTTAACGGTTCGCCTATACTAGTGGATGGCAAGCTTCTGGGCAGCGTTGCAGTAATCCGGGATGTGTCCGAAATCATGCAGCTTACCGAAGAACTGGAAAGAATGAGGAGCATGGTCAAAGGATTCGAAGCCAAGTACACATTTGATGATGTGGTGGCTGAAAGTCCCCTCATGGTCCAGGCGGTAGAGCAAGCCAAACAGGTGGCTGCGACACCTGTAACCGTGCTCTTGAGGGGCGAAAGCGGCACCGGTAAAGAGCTTTTCGCCCACGCCATTCACAACGCATCTCCAAGGCGGAACAAACCTTTTGTGAGGGTCAATTGCGCTGCTTTGCCAAAGACCTTGCTTGAATCGGAACTTTTCGGTTACGTGGAAGGCGCCTTTACCGGGGCAAGGAAAGGTGGCAGGAAGGGGCTGTTTGAAGAGGCTGACGGCGGTACTTTATTCCTCGATGAAATCGGGGTCATGGATCTGTCAGTCCAGGCGAGTTTCTTGAGAGTGCTTCAGGAACGGGAGATCATCCGCATAGGCGACACTAAGCCGGTTCCCATTGACGTAAGGGTGATTGCCGCAACCAATGTACCGCTTGAACAGCTTGTAGCCCAAGGCAAGTTCAGGGAAGACCTTTACTACAGGCTCAACGTGATTCCCATTTTCATCCCGCCCTTGAGGCAGCGCCCGGAAGATCTGCCTAAACTGTGCCGCTTTCTGTTGCGTAAGCTCAACCAGGAATACGGGCGGGCGATCAAAGGTATAGACGATGAGGTGATGCGCCGGTTTGCAGCTTACAAGTGGCCGGGGAACGTGCGGGAACTTGAGAACGTACTGGGAAGAGCCATCATAAACATGGGTTTCGGGGAGCAGATCATCTGCAGCGAGCATGTTCCCCCCTTGGGCTGGGGCGGCCAACCTTCTGCGGCGGCATCATGGGGGGTATCAGCCTCGGGCGCCGACAGTGAAGACACCTTGCAAGCCGCTGTGGCTAAGGCCGAGATTGAGGCGATAAAAAGAGCCTTGGAGCGCCATTCTTACAACAAGACCCGCGCAGCCAAGTCGCTTGGGATAAGCATCAGGGCGCTTTACAACAAGATACATAAGTACGGGTTAGACCCCAAGCCTTTGTGAAAGAAAATACAAAGTCCCGCGTGCAATTCTGTGCAAGCATAGAACTGCTCATATGCACTTTCGTGCAGACTTGCTTCTCCCATAATGTCTAGCCGGTTAACGTTTTTCCCGTTTTTTCTGGCTATTAGCTTCCTTTCATAACCCCGGCCACTTTCAGCGCTTGGCACGATTCTTGCTTCCCCTGGATCCCGGGTGGCTGTTTGCAGCTGCCAACATACCTCTACTGCCAACATCATCGATAAGGTCATGCCACCCAGACATCTCTCAGTGGGGGGAAGACCAATGGAAGTATTTGCTTCTATGGAGGAGTACGGGTATGAACAGGTGGTTTTCAACTACGACAAGGTGTCGGGCCTAAGGGCCATCATCGTCATCCACGATACCACCTTGGGCCCCGCCCTGGGCGGCGTGAGGATGTGGCCTTACCAATCTGAAGAAGAAGCGCTTTTCGATGCCCTCAGGCTCGCCAGAGGCATGACTTACAAGAGCGCCGCCATGGGGCTGAACTTGGGCGGCGGCAAAGCCGTGATCATCGGCGACCCCAGGACGGACAAGACTGAAGAGCTGTTCCGGGCCTTCGGCATGTTCGTAGAAGCCCTCATGGGCAGGTATATCACAGCGGAAGACGTAGGCACCACTACAGACGACATGGACATCATCAAGACCTGCACAGACCACGTGGTAGGGCTTTCAGGCACCAGCGGGGACCCCTCACCCTTTACTGCATTCGGTACTTTCAGGGCGATGCAGGCTTGCGCCAAGTACGTGTTCGGCGATGAAAACCTGGCAGGCAGGAAAGTGGTGATCCAGGGGGTGGGCAACGTAGGTTACCATCTCGCCCAGCGCCTGTTGGAAGCCGGTGCCCAAGTGTACGTGGCAGACTTGCATCCTGACAAAGCCGAAAGGGCCGTGGAGCTGGGTGCACACGCCATCCCTTGCGATGAGGTCTATGACCAGGAGTGCGACATCTTCGCTCCGTGTGCCCTTGGCGGGTGCATCAACGACGAAACAGTAGGAAGGCTCAAGACCAAGATAGTGTGCGGAAGCGCCAACAACCAGCTCTTGGAAGACCGCCACGCCCAAGTGCTTGCCGAGAGAGGCATCCTCTACGCACCGGATTTTGTGGCAAACGGCGGGGGGCTTATCAACGTGTCGTTTGAGCTTGCACCAGGCGGGTACAACCGAGAGCAGTCACTGGCGAAGGTGTCCAAGATCTATGACATCCTGCTCAGAGTGTTCCAAATCGCCGATGAGCGGGGCATAACCACCGCAGAAGCCGCCAATCAGATGGCGGAAGACAGAATCAGGAAAGCCTTTGAGCAGAAGCGGATCTATTTGCCGTAAAGGAGGAGGTTAGGCTTGGACAAGAGGGTTGTGTTTAATGAAGCCCATTGTAAGAGTTGTGAACTGTGTGTATGGATATGTCCCAAGCAGATTATCCACCTCAAACAAGAACTCAATCCACTAGGATACCGCCCGGCTTATGTCAGCGATGAAGACCAGGAACAATGCATCAGTTGTGCCATGTGCGCCCGCATGTGCCCCGATGCGGTGATTGAAGTTTTCAGGTAACCCATAGGAGGTGAGTGTTGTGGCAGAACCTATCCTTATGAAAGGCAATGAAGCCATCGCAGAAGCGGCGATCCGTGCCGGCTGCAGGTTTTTCTTCGGCTACCCGATTACGCCTCAAAACGAGATCCCAGAGTATATGTCCAAACGGCTCCCTGAAGTGGGAGGCGTGTTCGTGCAGGCAGAAAGTGAGGTTGCGTCCATAAACATGGTGTACGGCGCGGCCGGGGCAGGTGCCAGGGTGATGACCTCGTCTTCCAGCCCGGGGATTTCCCTAATGATGGAAGGTATTTCGTATCTTGCTGGCGCCGAGCTGCCTTGCGTCATCGTAAACATGTCCAGGGGAGGGCCGGGGCTCGGTGGCATCCAGCCATCCCAGGCTGACTACTTTCAGGCCACCAAAGGCGGCGGCCACGGTGACTACAGGCTCATCGTCTACGGGCCTTCCTCGGTGCAGGAAGCGTGCGACCTCATGATGAAGGCGTTCGATGTGGCTGACAAATACCGCAATCCTGTGATGATCCTGGGAGACGGGATGATTGGCCAGATGATGGAGCCGGTGGTTTTCAAGGACGATGCCCGGGAGTCATCTATCTCTGAAAAACCCTGGGCAACCACTGGGAATGAAGGCAGGAAACCCAACGTGATAACCTCCATATACCTTGACCCTGAGGTGCTTGATGCCCACAATTGGAAGCTTTTCCGGAAGTACAAGGCCATCGAGGAGAACGAAGTGATGTACCAGACTTACCACGAAGATGACGCCGAGTGGTTCCTGGTAGCTTACGGTACCGTAGCCAGGATATGCATGTCTGTGATGGAAAAGATGCGGAAGGAAGGGGTCAAACTTGGGCTCATCCGTCCCATTACCCTGTGGCCGTTTCCAAAGGCAATCTTGAGGCAGGTGGCTGACAAGGCTAAGGGGTTTCTGTGCGTCGAGATGTCAACAGGGCAAATGGTGGAAGATGTGAGGCTGGCGGTGGGAGGTAAGGCTCCTGTCTACTTCTACGGGCGTACCGGAGGTGCAGTGCCTTTGCCCAGGGCAATCGAAAAGCGTGTGCGTGACGTGATTGCAGGGCGGGATCCTGTGGTCACCGATTATCTGGAGCACAACCAGGGAGGTGGAGGCAAATGAAGCCGGTATACCTGCGCCCTAAGTCCCTTACCGAAACGGTGAGCCACTATTGTCCTGGCTGCACCCATGGCATATCCCACAGGCTGGTAGCTGAAGTAATCGACGAACTAGGCATACAGAGTAAGACTATCGGCGTGGCGTCTGTAGGGTGTTCTGTTTTCGCCTACAACTACTTCGAAGTGGATTTCCAGCAAGCGGCCCATGGCAGGGCGCCGGCGGTTGCCACGGGGATAAAGCGGGTACATCCCGACAAGATTGTGTTCACATATCAGGGTGACGGTGACCTGGCATCGATAGGCGCTGCCGAAATCGTGCACGCTGCTGCAAGAGGCGAAAACATCACGGTTATATTCATCAACAACGCCATTTACGGCATGACAGGCGGACAGATGGCGCCTACTACGTTGGAAGGCCAGGTAACCACTACCTCCCCCTCAGGCAGGACGCACTCTGTCCAGGGTTATCCTCTGAAGATGTCAGAGCTAATTGCCACGATTGAGGGTGCTTACTACGTCGTCCGGTGTTCCCTGCACAATCCAGCCCACATTGCCCGGGCCAAAAGGGCCATAAAGCAAGCATTTGAGAACCAGATAGAGGGCAAGGGGTTTTCCATGGTGGAGGTCCTGTCGACGTGTCCAACCAACTGGCGCATGACCCCTGTGGAAGCCCTCAAATGGGTAGAGCAACATATGATCCCGGTGTATCCGTTAGGCGAGTTCAAGACTGGGGAGGGTGAGTGAAAGTGAACCACCAGATTATAATAGCAGGGTTCGGCGGACAGGGAGTGATGCTCATAGGCACACTGTTGACTTACGCCGGCATGCGTGAGGGCAAGCACGTGTCGTGGTTGCCCTCGTATGGGCCTGAAATGCGGGGCGGGACGGCCAACTGTTCGGTATGCATATCAGATGCGCCTATAGCATCCCCGGTGGTCACAGAACCTACGGCAGTGATTGCAATGAATTTGCCATCCTATGCGAAATTCAGTAAAATTTTAGTAGCCGGAGGATCGCTTATAATTAACTCAAGCTTGGTAAATGCCGAGAATATACGAGAAGACATCAAAGCCTACCACATACCCGCCAATGACGAAGCGGCGAACCTTGGCTCAGAACGCGCGGCCAACATGGTATGTCTCGGTGGCTTGCTGGGCGTTGAGGATATAGTCAGCATCGATACTGTAATAGAAGCTCTGCCTGAAGTAATACAGGAGAGATACCACCACCTGCTCGACCTTAACGCAGAAGCACTCAGGCGTGGATACGAAATGGTCCGGAGAATCAAATAGTGCTTTGATCCGAATTTGGGCTGGAATGTGAGGGGTAACATGAGTCAAAGAAGAGTGGTCAGCGTAAAAGATGTTGAAAACATTCTGGTATGTCTTCCTGGTGTTCAGAAAGCCCGTGTGGTGGTCAACGATTGGGGTGCCATCGAGGAAATACATATCCTCACAGGTCTGGACCGTAGCCCTAAACAGATAGTGAGGGACGTCCAGAGTGCCTTAAAGGCCCAGTGGGACATAACCGTAGATCACCGGAAGGTTTCGGTTGCCCAACTCAAGTCGAATACACCTGTGACTCCTGGGCGTCTCCGCTATGCAGGGCTGGAGATCAAGACTGAGACCAGCACAGGAAAAAGCGAAGTGTGCGTTACCCTTGAACGGGCCAACGAAGAACAGACTGCTGTCTATGTAGGTAAAGCAGAGACAGACGGGACCGAAGGCTCCTTACTCTATGCCATTGCCCGTGCTACATGTCTTGCTGTAAACCTCACCATCCAGCCTCCCAACGCATTTTTCCCAGAAGATGTGGCAATCATCCAAGTGGGGCCCAGGCAAGCAGTTGCAGTGCTCGTAACCCTGGTTACCCCCAGGAGGAACCATGAAGAACTCTTGGGGGCGGCCCTTATCAGGCGGGAGCCAATGGAAGCTTGTGTCCGGGCCACCCTCGATGCCTTAAACAGGAGGCTTGAGGTATTGCCAACGCAAGGAAGTCTCCAGGAGTCTCAAAAGGATCCGGGAGAAGGTGAAGGCCAGGCAGATGATGCTGAAGCCGGCCAGGCCGTGTCAACCCCTGAAGACGAGCCCGAACAATACATTATGTATTAGTGTGATGAACCGATTGTAGAATATCTTGGACACCCTGCCTCATAAGGTTGTTATGTGTAATACGCTCACCGGAGGCAGGGTCATGAAAACACGTGCCGTCGCGTCACCCATTGTATTTTGCTCCCTCTTGCTGATTTCAGGACTTATCATGGGCGCCCTGGGGCTGAGGGTGCTTTCCCCTGATGAAAAAGCCGAACTTGCATCGTATCTGGAGGTATTCATGAGAGGGCTGTCCAACCCCGGATTGGAGCCGCCAGTGATCCTGAGGTTGTCCCTTGCCCACAACCTTAAGTCAGTGACGCTATTGTGGGCGTTCGGGCTCGCGGTAATCGGGGCGCCCCTTACATGTATCATGCTGTTTATCCGCGGGTTTGCCTTGGGCTTCAGTTCGGCGTTTGTGGTCCAACAAGTCCCGCAAAAGGGTTTCTTGGTGTTTGCATCAGGGATGCTGCCCCACAACTTGGTGGCACTTCCGGCGCTGGTGCTCCTGTCATCTGTGTCCCTGTCCTTTTCGGTGAAATTGTTCAGGGAGCGCCCCTGGGTGCAAGGGGGGCTGCTCAAACTCGCCGCCGGATACACTCTCAGGTTTGCCCTGATGTCTATGTTGCTCCTAGCTGCCTCATTGTTGGAAGCGTACCTGACGCCCTTTCTCTTGAGAAAGGCCGTAGGTTACCTATAACATCAGGAGGTGCCCCCGAATAGTCTTAGCCTTACTGACATAAGTCTTTAGATGAAAGCTATTCTGTAAGTAGGATATTTCACCTGCTAAGGGGAAACCTAGAAGAAATTGAGGTTATAATTGACCAAAGGCTAGGGGGGAGAAATGTTAATGGAAAACCTCATCCAGGAATTTATAGAATACCTCGGCCACGAGAAGGGGCTAGCCAGCAATACATTGGAATCTTACGGGAGAGACCTGAGGCAATACTGCGGGTTTCTGTCTGAAGGCACTTCACAGACGCCTGAGACGGCTTCCCAAGCTACGATCGTAGCGTATCTTATGTCACTTAGAAAGCAAGGCAAAGCCACCGCCACAATAGCCAGGCGGCTTGCGGCCCTCAAGGCGTTTTATCAATTCATGTTGAAAGAAAACTACGTGACAAAGGATCCCACCGATGAACTGTCATCTCCCAAATTGGAGCGCAAGCTTCCAAAGGTGCTGAGCGTTGAGGAAGTCGAGAAGCTCCTGAACCAACCCGATACATCCACACCTGCGGGGATACGGGATAAGGCCATGCTTGAGGTGCTCTATGCAACAGGCATCCGGGTATCTGAGCTGGTAAACCTTAACTTGGATGACGTAGACCTCAAAGAAGGCTTTGTGCGGTGCGTTGGGAAGGGCTCCCGTGAACGGGTAGTGCCAATGGGCGAGATTGCAATCAACTCCCTCAGGATGTACCTGTCCCAAGGCAGGCCCAAACTGATGTCTAATCCCAAGGCAAATGCGCTGTTCCTCAATCACCACGGCAGGAGGCTTACCAGACAAGGTTTCTGGAAAATCGTAAAAAAGTACGCTGCCCAGCTTGGCATAAACAAGCACATTACTCCCCATACCCTGAGGCATTCGTTTGCCACCCACCTATTGGAAAACGGGGCGGATATCAGGGCGGTCCAGGAGATGCTCGGCCACGCCGATATCTCAACTACCCAGATTTACACCCATGTGACCAAGGACCGGCTCAAAGATGTGTATGCCAGGAGCCATCCAAGGGCGTAACCGGCGCTCATAACCTTCTGGCTATGCAGGTATCCTAAGGAAGGGATATCTAAATTCAGGAGGGATTTATGTGACGTCGGACAGAAGCAGGCGCTGGACTAAGCCATTGTGCTTTATGCTGGCGCTCACGTTTTTATGCAGCGTAGCCTCTTTTGTCGAGGCTGGTTCTCAAGCCGGTCCGCTCCTTACGGTCCAAGCCCTTGCCCAAGCGGCCCACTCAGGCCCTGACCTCACCTCTGTACCGCCTCCCCGGGTAGATTCCCCTTCGTGTGTAGTCATGGATGCGACATCAGGCACTGTGCTATTTGAAAAAGACGCCCATACCAAGCGGGCGCCTGCCAGCATGACTAAGATCATGACCCTGGTGCTTGCCTTAGAAGACGTAAGTGCCGGAGTGGTGAGCCTGATGGATGAAGCTGTTGCGTCGGAAAACGCGTGGGAAATGGGGGGCACTGAGGTTTGGGCTGAGCCAGGTGAATCCATGCCCCTTGATGAATGGCTGAAGGCAGTGGCGGTCGCCTCGGCCAACGACGGAGCTGTAGTGGTAGCTGAGTTCATAGCCGGAACTGAAGAAAACTTTGTCCAGCGGATGAATGCCCGGGCTAAGGAACTCGGCATGTATAACACAAGTTTCAAGAATCCCCACGGGCTTGACGAAGAAGGCCATTACACCACGGCTATGGATATGGCAATACTCTCACGGCATGCAGTAACCGTGCCCCATCTTCTGGATTACACCAAGATCTATCAGGCACCTTTCAGGGGCGGAAAAAATGAGATTACCAATTTCAACAAGCTGGTCTACCTCTATGAGGGGGCCGACGGGCTCAAGACGGGAATGACCAGCAAATCCGGTTACTGCCTTGCGGCCACCGCTAAGCGGGGAGATTCCAGGTTCATCGTGGTAGTGATGGGAGCTGAAACCCCGGATCAGAGGCTAGACGATGCTTGGAGGCTCCTGGACTGGTGCTTTGCCAACTTCAAGACCGTTCCGGTTGTAGGCGCAGAGTCGGTTTGTCAGGCGAGGGTGTATAAGGGCAAGCGGGACATAGTTGACGTGGGCACCTCCGAACCTCTTGCCGTTACTGTGCTAAAGAGCAGGCCGGGAGAGGTCAAGAGGATAATCAATCTTGAGAAAGTGACCGCGCCTGTGAGCAAGGGGGAAACTGTCGGGGAAATGGTAGTCGAAATCGACGGCGAGATCGTTGCGCGCTTGCCCCTTATCGCCAGGAGCGATGTGGAGCGCGCGGGCTTCCTGGATTACATCAAGAAGTACCTCAAGGCGTTCATGATCGGCAGGTAAAAAAGGAATTGCCCTCGGATTGTCGAATATGCTAAGGAAAATTTTAGCAAGGGCGGTGCGAGGGCATGGAAATTGAATTTCACGTCACACCCTTGTTTGCCGTAGCCAGGGTATCAGGGGAACTTGACCTATCATCGGCGGCGAAGTTCCGCAACCTTTTCGACCAGCAACTGAGGAAGTCCGGAGTGCCCAATGTGATAGTCAACCTCAAGAACCTTTCCTTTATCGATTCTACAGGATTAGGTGTACTCCTTGGCCGCCACAAGGCTGTAAAGTCGTGGGGCGGCAAGTTCATTTTGTCGGACGTACCTCCTAAGATAATGTCCATGCTGGAGATGGCCGGCCTCATGCGCGTGCTGGACACAGCCAGGACTGAGCAAGATGCAATCGGCTTAATTGAGTCGGGCGGGTACGCTAACCAGGGGGAGGCAAGCACCAATGAATAACCACATGCTAATCCGGTTTCCAAATGTATCATCCAATGTTTCCGTGGCCAGGATTGCTGCTGCAACTTTCGCGTCATTTAAGGAGTTTTCCATATCTGACATTGAGGAAATCAAAGTAGCCGTGTCAGAAGCTGTGTCAAACGCAGTGCTTCACGCATATCCCGACTGCTACGGCATGATTGAAGTGATCATGGAGGATCATGACGAAGGCATCCAAATCACGGTAAAAGACTCCGGTAAAGGGATTGAAGACATAGATAAGGCAAGGCAGCCCGGGTTTACCACAATGCCTGAGCACATGGGGCTGGGGTTCACCTTCATGGAATCTTTCATGGACGAACTGCATGTTGAATCCCAACCTGGAAGCGGTACCACGGTAAGGATGGTCAAGAAGGTATGACTGTAGATGTGGCTCTCTTTGAAAGGGCCAAGAAGGGAGATCCCGAAGCCAGGGAACGGGTTTTTGAGGCCAACACCGGGCTAGTCCGCGCGTGTATACGTAGATATGCAGGTTTGCTCGAGCAAGAAGATTTGTTTCAAATCGGCGCCATGGGGCTTCTCAAGGCCATAGACAGGTTTGATCCCGCCTATGGCACTGCATTTTCCACCTATGCAGTCCCGCTCATCCTTGGTGAGATCAGGAGGTACCTCAGGGATCAGGGAGCGCTCAAGGTGAGCAGGCGCCTTAGAGAACTCGCCATGGCTGCAAAGCGTATGTCTTCCCTGATGAAGGCCCAGACAGGCAGGGAACCCTCAATGGAGGAACTGGCGAGGGCACTTCAGGTAGAAGTGGATTTGCTGTGTCAAGCTTTAGAAGCGACCCAACAGGTGGTCTATCTTGAAGACCTTTTGGCTACGACCCATAAAGAGGTAAGTGCTCGCAGGGATACCGGTATTCCAGGAAGGGAAGAGTTTTTCCAATCAATTGACTTGCAGGATGCAGTGGCGGGGCTAGATGAGCCCATGAGGACTATCATTGAAAGCCGCTTTTTCCACGGCAAGACCCAGCAGGAAATCGCCAGGGAGCTCAAGCTTTCCCAAGCCCATGTGTCGAGGCTGGAAAAACGGGCTCTGCTCCTTTTGAGGGAGGCGCTTCAGCCTGAGCCCTAAGATTCTTTTTTGAGGCTACAGGCAATACTAGACGTAGAATCATCCCTAATGACCCTTATTGGAAAGGAGTTTCTGTATGCCTGTAGTCAAAGTCCTGGAAATCGTAGGTGAGTCCACCGAGAGCTGGGCCGACGCCGTAAGTAACTGTGTCAAGGAAGTTGCCGCAAGGATACCCTCTCTCTCGGGCGTGGAAGTGCTCAACGGGACTGCAAACGTCGAAAACGGGCAGATCGTCAAGTACAAAGCCAACGTAAAAGTCGCATATTTGGATGATGCCAGATGACCAAGGCAAATATCCGGGAACAGGAAGCGTACTCGGTGTTTCTTGAGGACTTTCGCCCGAAGCGGGCTACATTGCGCAACATCGTGGTGGCCTTCTTAGTAGGAGGCCTTATATGCACCATCGGGCAGGGTGTGCTTACGTTCATCTTGTCTAAGGGCATTCCGCTTAAGCAGGCATACGTGCTTACCTCTTCGGTGATGGTATTTGCCGGGGCTTTGCTCACAGGGCTCGGCGTATACGACAGGATAGGCAGTTTTGGCGGTATGGGGGCAGCGCTGCCTATCACAGGGTTTGCCAATTCAGTGGTATCCCCGGCTATGGAGTACAAGCGGGAAGGGTTTGTGCTGGGCGTCGGTGCCAAGATGTTCCAAGTGGCAGGGCCTGTAATAGTGTACGCCACTTTGACTGCAACTATCGTATCCATCATCAAACTCTACGTTTTCTGAATCAGTAGTCCGGGAGGCGTGGCTCTTGCAATTTCATCGGAGGGGAACGTCTACCTGTGTGTTTGAAGACATGCCGGTTGTGGTTTCAGCTGCCGCGGTGGTGGGGCCCCGTGAGGGAAAAGGGCCTCTAGGCGATACGTTCGATATGGTGTACAGCACCACACTCTTGGGAGAAACTTCGTGGGAAAAGGCTGAATCCAAGATGCTGCGGCAAGCGGTGGACCTGGCGTTGGCCAAAGCCGGCCTTGAGGAATCAGATGTTGATTTCCTGATCGCCGGAGACCTCCTCAACCAGATAATATCCTCTGCCTACATGGCCAGGGAATACGATATTCCTTTCTTGGGGATTTACGGTGCGTGTGCCACTATGTCGGAAGGGATGGGCTTGGGGTCTTTCCTTGTGGGGGGACGGTTTGCCCGCTACGTGCTTGTGGCATCTTCCAGCCATCATGACGCTGCCGAGCGGCAGTTTAGGTATCCAACAGAATTTGGCCATCAGCGGCCTCCAACAGGGCAGTGGACTGCAACTGCGGCCGGGGCGGTGGTGCTGGGAGCACAGGGGAAAGGTCCCCGGATTGAGTCTGTTACCATAGGGCGGGTCCAGGACTATGGGGTGACTGAACCTAACGACATGGGTTCAGCCATGGCTCCGGGGTTTGCCGATACCGTGTGGCGCCACCTCCAAGATATGGCCAGGCAACCGGAGGACTATGATCTTATACTCTCTGGAGACCTCGGCAGGATAGGTTCTGTAGTAGGCCGCCAGCTCTTGCGCAAGAAAGGGATAGTCATCGACGAAATCCATCAAGATGCAGGGGTGATATTGTATGATCCCAGCCCCGAAGTGGGGGCCGGCGGATCAGGATGCGGATGTGTGGCCAGCGTGTTTGCGGGAAAAGTGTGGAAAGAGCTTTATGAAGGGCAATACAAGAGGGTACTCCTTGTGGCCACGGGCGCCTTGCACAGCCCTACTGCTTGCCAGCAAGGGGAATCGATTCCGTGTGTGGCCCATGCCGTGTCTATAGTAAGTGGGGATCATTGAGTCAAGGATGGTACGTGAGGACCAGTAAGTGAGAGTCTGTGACTGGGCTTGGTAAGTGAGGGCCGAGCTAGAGTAAGTAGTAAATTAGAGAAACGGTAGGTGGTGACGCTGTGCCCTATGTGAGGGCTTTTGTTGTGGGAGGGCTGCTATGCGCCATTGCCCAAGCGGCAATGGACCTTACCAAGGCCAACCCGGCCATAATCATGGTTTCAGCGGTGAGCATGGGAGCCATCTTATCAGGGCTGGGCCTTTATGCTCCCCTTGTGGAATTTGCCGGTGCAGGTGCCACCATCCCCTTGCCTGGTTTCGGCCATACCCTGGTGACCGGCATGCTGGAAGATGCCGCCCAGTGGGGCATTTTCGGGATCCTCACCGGTGGTTTCAAAGCCGTATCTGCGGGACTCCTCTCGGCTGTGCTGTTTGGTTATCTAATGGCCGTGCTGTTTAACCCCAAAGGCTGATGTAAGGACTTCCGGGGATCTGCCTCGGCTCCGTCTTAGATCTTGCCTGGCGGCAGGCTGTAGGAAGTCTCTACAGCCGGCTGGAAAATGAGCAGTTTTCTGGGATACCCATCTGGTTTTCCTACAAGTTCCGGGGAAGGCCGCAGGAATATCCGGCAGCCGTCTGGAAAATCCATCGCCTAGCAGGGAACCTGCCGGATTTTCCTACAGATTCTCAGGAAGCCGGCTGATTTTCGTACATCCCCACCTTAGGTGGGAAGCCCTGAGATGCTATAATGGACCTTGGTGATTATTGTATTAGGAGGTACTTGGATGCCTAGCTCGCTCGGTGTGCTCATCTTGCGGCTTCCCGGATTGCTTCTTGCCATAAGTGTCCACGAATATGCCCATGCCAGGATGGCCTATAGGCTGGGAGACGACACAGCTGCGCTTTCGGGACGGATGACCCTGGAACCATGGGCCCATTTCGATATTATCGGGGCCCTCATGTTGTTGCTGGTGGGATTTGGATGGGCCAGGCCTGTGCCTGTAAGCCCGTACAGGCTCCAAGATCCCAAGAAGGATATGGCCAAAATCGCGTTTGCAGGGCCTTTGGCCAACCTGATAACTGCATTTGTGTTGGAAGTTGCAACTATCCTGCTTTTCACCTTCTACAAGTTTTCCGGGGTATGGATCTATGTTCCCATGGTGTTGCAGATGGCGGCCCGGATCAACGCAGGCCTTGCCGTGTTCAACCTGATACCTGTACCGCCCCTGGACGGTTCACGTATCCTGGAGCAGTACATACCGTACAGGTTCCAGCATATTTGGGACGAAGTACAGCGCCACGGTTTCATCATCCTTGTAGCCCTCTTGGTGCTGGGAGTGGTATCTTGGATTATGCAGCCGCTGGTGACGGGGTTCATGGGTTTTGCCCAAAAAGCCGGCTTGAGCCTGTCGCTCCTACTGCGTAGGTTTTAGGCAGGTGTCGACAGATGAGTGTGTTGCAACTGGCCCCATTATGCAGGAGATTGCGGGAGCAAATCGAAGAAGGCGCGGTGTCCCTTGATGAATCGGTAGACCTTGTTGTGGACGCGTCCTTTCTGATATTTGCCAAAACCCAGTGGCTTCTGCCCCAATCTATGCCGGTTGAAGAAGAGGAGCTAGTGGACGATTGGTGTGAAGAGGCTGAGGTATTTGAAGAGACTCCTCCTTTGCTGGAACCAGCTGAATTGGAACAGGTAACAGGTGTGATTGAAGCGCTCTTGCAAAAGTCCCGGTTTGAGTTCACCAGAGGGTGTACGGCTCCCATAGACCAGTTGGGACAGATCGAAACCGCCGCTATCGACGCAACGGAACTGGTTGAAGCCATGGAAACCCTCCTGGCGGAAATGGGGCCCAGGGAGCGCACGGTGAAAATAATAAGGAGGAATTTCGCGGACCACATGAGGTGGTTTTGGAGACAAGTTACCCGGCTGGCATCGCGCTACAAGGTGCTCCGGTTTTCCCTTTTTAGGAGCAGTAGGGCTCAAGACTCGGTTCTAAGCTTCCTTGTGCTGCTTGAACTTGTAAAGCGGCGAAGGGTTTTTGCCATGCAACCGAGGCTTTTTGGAGATATCATGTTTTCAACCAGACGGGATATTTTGACGGGGATAGGTGATCTTGATTGAGACTAGATGCCCTGATAGAGGCCGTTTTATTTTGTTCCAGTGAACCGGTGCCCGTATCCAAACTGGCTGAGGCGCTTGAAGTTCCGCCCGACCAGGTTGAGGAAGCCGTGGCTGCCCTGGACAAGCTCTATGCTGATAGGGGCATCTTCATCCAGAGGGTTGCAGGCGGGCTGAGGATTGCCACTAGGCCGGAGTACGGCGAGGTGATATCTCAGGCGTTTACCAGAAAGATCCCTGTTGCTCTGTCAAAAGGCGCCTTAGAGACCCTGGCGGTAATAGCCTATTGCCAGCCTGTGACCAGGCGGGATATTCAGTCGATAAGAGGCGTAAACCCAGATGCAAGCATAGAGACCCTGTTGGAAAAAGGCCTCATAAAAGAAGTCGGGCGCAAAAACACCATAGGCAGGCCCAAACTGTATGGGACCACAGACGAATTCCTCAAGAAAACTTCACTTAATTCCCTGTCGGACTTGCCCCGCATAAAAGCGCTTGAGGAAAAGATCGGCGCCGGCGGCACCGATAATTAACCTATCAACCTGATGTACCTCATCAATTAAGATTTCTATAAATTGCCGCTACCCGGGACATGCTATCAAGAAAGCATTCTGGGAAAACGGACTGGAACGAGCCTGGGAAGGAACTTAACAGGGACTTGGAAACAAGCCAGAACGAACGGGGAAAGGAACGCGTGTATCCGGGTTGGTAGCCGCAAGTTATATTCCTCAGCTGGTGTTCGGCATGATTTGTGCCGCTGCCCTGGCCGTGGCCTTGCCGTCACGGTTTAGGGTTGATCTTGACCATGAAGGTGGCACGAGCCTTATAACCGTCTCAGTCAAACCCTTGTTTTTTCCATACCTCATTATTTTCAAACAAAGACGGGAAACCAAGATGACCGCCGGCGAAGCTCTCGTCCATTGGGTGTTGTCGCTAATAGAAAACCGATCCGGGGCAAAACATAAGAAAAAGGCGATGGGCGGAAAGGGTCCCTCCCAGGAACTTCCGTCCTGGAAGGTTCCCTCCCGGAAAATCCATTCAGGGATGTCTTCCTCAGGCGGACCTCCGGCGGCGGGACAGAGTTCAGGCTCACCCAAGTCTCAGGTGTCGTCAGGCTCCAAAGGCGGATACCGGGATCTTTTGGATGAGGCCAGGAGGATAATGGTGGTAGAGGAGCTTGTAGTCAGAGCCAAGATCGGGTTTGACGACGCGTGTGCTACTGCAGTTTTGTGCGGTGCCCTCCAAGCCATAAGAGGGATGCTGCCAAACTCACGCATGGGGCCAGGTCGTTGGGATGTGCGGGTCATGCCCGTGTACCAAAAAAGCCATTTTGCATTGAAAGCCAAATTGGTGGTTAGAGTAAGCCTGTTGAACGGCATAAGACTTGTGATTTTTGCAAAACATTTGCTCAAAAAGCGGTGACCATACGGGATTACTGTAGTCGCCGGCACACAACTCATATGTCAGTAAGCAGGGTGAAGGAGGTTAACATATCGTGGGTCATCCAATTGAGAATCTGATGAAGACTACCATGGAAAGCCTAAAGGCCATGGTGGATGTTAACACTGTGGTCGGTGATGCAGTCGAGACCAAAGATGGGACGGTTATCGTGCCTGTATCCAGGGTCTCCTTCGGCTTTGTGGCAGGCGGCGGGGACGACACATCCATAGAACAAGGGCAAGCATATGGAGGTTCCCAGGGGCACAGTTCTGGTGCAGCTGAGCAGAGCCACTTACCATTTGCCGGCGGCAGCGGTGCCGGGGTTTCAGTCAAGCCCGTAGGGTTCTTGGTTGTGGGAGACGGAAAGGTGCGTTTTTTGCCTGTTGACTCCCGGGCAATCTACGACCGGTTGGTCGAAGCTGCGCCGGATCTGCTGGATAAGATTGCAGACATCATGGAGCGGAAGCACATTCAGGAAGAGGAAGCGGAAATTTTCGAGCCCCGCCACTGAGTAGTGGGGCCAGTTGCCGGTAAGCTCCATGCCGCCTTAGGTAAGCCTAGATGGGCTGCCTGTTGATGACAGTGGCTTCAGTCACCATGGGGATATAGGGCAATTAGAGTACAGGAGACTGGAAGCATGAGGCCGATTTGGAACGGAACTATAGCCTTTGGGTTGGTAGTGATACCCGTGAGGCTTTATGCAGCTACCCAGAGGCAAAACATATCTTTCCGTTTGCTCCACTCAGCGTGCAACTCTCCTGTGAAGTACCAGAAGTGGTGTCCGGCCTGCAATGCGCCGCTTGACGCTGATGACATTGTGCGAGGTTACGAGTATGAGAAAGGCCGGTATGTGGTGTTGACCGAAGAAGAATTGGACGCCATACCTGGGCCTGATGCCCACAAGGTTGAAATCCTGGACTTTGTGAACCTTGCTGACGTGGATCCTGTGTTCTTTGAGAAAAGCTATTTCCTTGAGCCCAGGGAAGGTGCCGAAAAGGCCTACAGGCTCCTGGTGGAAGCCATGGGGCTCCAGGGCAAGGTGGCAATTGCAAGGGTAGCTCTGAGGGCCAGGGAAACCTTGGCTGTGGTGAGGACCTACCAGGATAAGTTCATCATGATGGAAACCATGTATTGGGCCGATGAAGTGAGGTCGGGCCAGGAACTCAAGGTCCCAGGAGAGACCAGTCTGGATGAACGGGAAATGAAGCTAGCCATCACCCTCATTGAAACCCTGTCAACCGGATTTGAGCCTGGCAAGTACAAGAGCCGCCAAAAGCAGGCACTCCAGGAGCTAATCCAGCAAAAAATCCAAGGTAAACAAATAGTTAAAGAGCCTGAAAAGGCGCCTGAGGTTATCGACCTTATGGAAGCCCTCCGCAGGAGCGTCGAAAGAGCCAAGGCTGAAAGCAGAGATGCAGCTGTCGGAGCAGCAGGGGTAGGCGGGGGAGCAGGAATGCCTCCGGGTGGTAGTATAGATGGGAGCACAGCGGGCAGCGGATTAGGTGGAAGCCCGGTAGGCGATGGTGCAGAGGCAAGCACGGCAGGCGGCGGTGCAGAGAGAACAGGTGAAGTAGGCTCGGGGCCTGAGGGCAGGTGACGGAGGCGGGTGCTCCTGGGGATGCCGGATATCGCCCCCATGCTAGCTCACAAATGGCCCGAGCCGTTTGACGGGCAAGACTGGTTGTTTGAGCTTAAGTGGGATGGCTACAGGTGCCTGATGTATCTAGGGAGCTCGCAGCTGCTGCTGCGGTCCCGCAACGGAAACCCCCTCAATCACAGGTTTCCCCAACTTGAATCGGTGACAAAAGCGGTAAAGCGAGACTTCCGCAACCTCATCGTCGACGGCGAGATTGTGGTGTTCAAAGGAGGTAAGCCCGATTTTGCCTCCCTCAAGACCAACCCCGGACGCGCAGTGTATATAGCCTTTGACCTCTTGTACCTCAATGACCAAGCCTTGTTAGAGGTCCCCCTGGTAGACCGGCGGTACGAGCTTTTTAGGGCATTTGCGTGGAACCACCTCATCTATTTCTCAGAAGCCCTGGAGGCACAAGGCCGCACCCTCTTTGAGTTGGTTAGAAGCAGGGACCTGGAAGGCATGGTGGCAAAACGCAAATACAGCTTATACTTTCCCGGAAAGCGGACACATGACTGGCTCAAAATCAAAAACTTCAAAGAAATAGCTCTGTGGGTGGTAGGTTACTTCCCTTCCCCTGGGCGCAAGATCGGGTCTTTGCTGGTGGCAAGAGAGGTGTCCGAGTCAGCAGGCGCCGTTCCGGGGGGGCCGCCTGCACATGCCCAACAGGACACGGGAACCGTACATGACTCAGTGCATGAGGTGGTGTTCCGCCAATCCGTAAAACCCAAGCCTAGGAGGCTCGTGCTAATGGGCCGGGTGTCAACGGGGCTTGACCAGGAGACGGAAGACGCCCTTGAGGCTGCGTTCAGCCCGCCTGCACCCCATCCTCTAGCCCAAGTGGAGGGAAAACTATCCAAGCAAGAGCAGCGAGACGTCAGGTGGGTCAAACCCTTTTTCGGCGTAAGAGTGCAGTATACCGAAATCACTCCTGAAGGCAGGTTGAGGCATCCTGTGCTCAAGGAGGTGGTTTGGTAAGTGAGGGGTTTGCGGCTCGATGAAGTCATGGAATTTGTGCCCGATTGCAAGTAGAATTAAGACTAGTGAAGCAAGTCACATACCACTCCAAATAAAGCAAGACATAGTCACTTTCACGACCAATCTTGTTCGCAGTTAGGGTGGCTTCAGGTTGTTCATAGGGCGGAGGTGTATGCTCCCGCTACCGCTGTGACATCTATCGGGTCTAAGCTTCGGATTGGTAGGCAAACAGGGGTGATTCCTGTGCAGATTAAGATAGCCGTTATGGGCTACAAGGCCATGGCTGAGCTGTTCAAGAATATGACCCTGCCTCCGGATCTCGAAGGTAAAGTATCCATTCAAGTGTATGATGCTCTTTTCGAAAAGACTTTGGAAATAGCCACAAAGCTTGAACAAGAAGATGCAGTGGATGTTTTTTTGAGCGGAAGCGGCAATGCCAGTTTCATTAAGCCCCATATCCAGACTCCAGTTGTGTGTATCAACGTAAGTGTTTTCGACCTTATGTCTGCCATAAAGAAGGCATCAGCTTATGGAGGGCCGGTGGCGGTAGTAAGTTTCAGGGAACCAATAGAAGGGCTTTCAGAGGTTCTTGATGTGTTAAAGCCAGAGGTTGTGCAAGTGATATACGAAAACTATGACGATTTGCTGGGAAAGATCGCAGCCGTAAGGAAGCAGCATTCTTGTCAGGCTGTAGTAGGTGCCAGCCTGGCATGTGAGATAGCCGGGTACCATGGGCTTAAGAGTGTGCTGGTGTACTCCAACGAAAGCCTCCGGGTTGCGCTAAGACATGCTTATCAAGTTGGGCAATCCAGAAGAAAAGAAAGGGAGAGGACCCAGAGGCTCTGGACTATCATCAACTTTGCCTACGGCGGGATTATGGTTACAGATTCAGAAGGTAAGATCACGCTGTTTAACCCGGCTGCGGAGCGCATCATGGGGATTCCCGCAAAGAAGGTTCTGGGGAAAAAAGCCGTAGACGTGATCGAAAACTCCAGGATTGATGTGGTGCTTGAGACGGGGCAAGCCGAGCTAAACCAAGTGCAAGACGTAGGTGACGTCAAAATTGTGACCAACAGGGTACCCATTACCGATGGGCAGGATGTGGTGGGGGTTGTAGCCACCTTCTTGGACGTTGGATATATCCAGAAGGCTACCGACGAGATCCGCCGGTCCCAGTACAAGAAAGGGTTTAAAGCCAAAGCAACCTTTAGGGATATAATCTACAAGGATCATAAGATGGGTAGTGTGATACAGCGGGCAATCCGCTATGCCCATTCAGATCTGTCTGTGCTCATAACCGGTGAAAGCGGTGTGGGAAAGGAACTGTTTGCTCAGAGCATCCACAACGAAAGCCCCAGAAGGACAGGCCCCTTTGTGGCGGTAAACTGCGCTGCTTTGTCTGAGAGCCTTCTTGAAAGCGAACTTTTCGGGTACGAAGAAGGTGCCTTTACCGGGGCAAAGAGAGGAGGCAAGGAGGGGCTCTTTGAACTTGCCCACCGCGGCACAATATTCCTGGACGAAATAGGGGAAATCTCCCCGGCCCTGCAAGCGAGGCTTCTCCGGGTACTTCAGGAAAAGGAAATCCTCCGGGTAGGTGGCACTCGGGTCATCCCTGTTGACGTAAGGATAATCTCATCTACTAACAAGAACCTATGGCAAATGGTTCAGGAAGGGCGTTTCAGGGACGACCTTTACTACAGGCTTAACGTGCTCACCCTGAGTATCCCTGCATTGAGGGAGCGGCCGGAAGATATCCCTGTACTGGTGAGTTCGTTTCTTGCCAAGCGTCCTGGAGCTAACCCCCGTCTTCTGGAAGAGCCACGGCTTAACGCCATCTGCAGGGTGCTGTGCAAATATGATTGGCCAGGCAACGTGAGGGAACTTGAAAACATCATCGATCGGCTCATAATTGTGCTTCACGGACAAGCTCCTTCCCCGGTAGAACTGGAAACTGTGGTGGAAGAGCTCCTCGAGACTTCCAGGGCGGAGCGGGGGTGTAAGAGCTCGAACTTACTCCACGAGGAAGTTGCTGCTGAGGACGACACCAGTAACCAACCGCCCACCGAACATCTCACAATGGAAATCAAGAGGTTTAAAGTTGAAAAACTGTTGGAAGCATTGAGGAAGACAGGCGGCAACAAGTCTGAAGCCGCCCGCCTTCTGGGAATCAGCCGCACAACCCTTTGGAGGCAGCTGAGAGACCTTGGGATTGAATAGTCTCCTAGCCCTAATTCTCCTCCACGGCTGATGGGGCAAATCTTTCAAGGTTGACCAATCTGTTGAATTCGTTGAAAGTAAACATCATGTTACGTACGCGGGCTGTGGTTCCGTCAGCCTTCAAGGCCTTAAACACCTCAAGCAGGTTCTTCAGGGTTACATACGGCGCGGTGCACGGCCAGAACACCACTTTGTAGCCCATCGCCCCCAGGGTCTTGGCATCTACCTCGGGAGTTTTTCCTCCTTCGATCATGTTAGCCACAAGTTTTGCTCCCTTGAACTCTTGAGCCACCTTTTCCAGTTCATCTACCGATTGTGGCGCTTCGATGAAGAGCATGTCTACTCCCGCTTCCAGGTAAAGATGCCCTCGCCTGATAGCCTCATCCAGGCCAAGAGGACCGCGGGCGTCGCACCTGGCGATTATCACAAAGTCTGGATCCCGTCGCGCTGACACTGCTGCCTTGAGCTTTTGGACATGCTCTTCAGCTGGAATCACCGCCTTGCCTGCCATGTGGCCGCACCGTTTGGGGAATTCCTGGTCTTCAAGCAGAATAGCGGCGGCGCCTGCGTGCTCGAATTCTTGTACAGTACGCTCCACATTTATGATGTTGCCGTAACCTGTGTCACCGTCGGCGATTACAGGGATGTTTACTGCATCGCATATCATTTTGAGTTGTTCAGCCATTTCAGTCATGGTAAGCAGGCCTACGTCAGGCCTGGCAAGCCTAGAAGCAGACACCCCGTAACCGCCCATGACCACCGCTTCCATACCGGCCATTTCTGCTGCCAGGGCAGAAAGGCCGTCATAGACGCCTGGGGCGATAATGCAAGTTGGCTTTTCCAGTAAAGCCCTGAACTTCTTGCGGACTTCCATCTGCAGGACCTCCTTTGCATATAAACTAGTTTCAACTTGGGTCACATAGATGACCGCTGAACAGGCAAATCCAGCACAGTTCTCGCGCAAAAACCGTACCACGAGAAATCAGAAGTCCGGGCTACATGCTGATGTTGTGTGCAAGTGGATTTCTCATCCCGTGTTGTAACCATAGAGCGACAGGTGTTTCATACGTGAAACACTCATGTTTCAAGTATGAACATCTATCGTTTTCCACACGTTCCTTGCCCGGTTGCCTAACCGAAAAGGGTGGGTTTGGCCTGTTGTTTACCTTGGCACGCTTCTTGCTCCTTTGAAAGTACAGATGCAGAACTTCACCTGCAGTAGGCAATGCATCTTATCCTTCGCAACAAGTCCGCCACAGAAATCGCAGCAGCCGATCTCATTTACCGGTAACAAAATCGATTTAGCGGGGAGGTAGGAACCAAGTGAAAAAGACGACCCAGCTAAGACAACTTCTCTCTAGCGGAAAAATCGTTGTTGCTCCCGGCGCATTCAACGCCCTGTCGGCCAAGATAATCGAACAGGCAGGTTTTCCTGCAGTGTACATGACAGGGTACGGCGCCTCGGCAGACCTTCTGGGTGCTCCTGACTACGGGCTCCTGACCCAAACGGAGATGGCCTACCATGCGGCTAGGCTTGCCCAGGCAGTGAACGTTCCCTTGATAGCCGACGGCGATACGGGCTATGGGAATGCAATCAATGTAAGGCGTACCATACGGGAATATGAAAGGGCCGGTGTGGCTGCCATCCACCTTGAAGACCAGGTAATGCCCAAGCGCTGCGGACACATGGAAGGCAAGCAGGTAATCGACGCCAGGGAGTGGGTGAAGAAGATCGAGGCAGCAGTGGATACCAGGACCGACCCGGACTTTGTGGTCATCGCAAGGACCGACGCGCGGGCAGTGTATGACCTGGACGAAGCTATTTCCAGAGCCAAAATGGCGGTTAAAGCAGGCGCTGACTTGATTTTCGTTGAAGCCCCCCAGAGCATTGACGAGCTGAAGAAAGTCCGCGACAGCATCGACGCACCGATTATGGCAAACATGATAGAGCACGGCAAGACGCCCCTCCTGTCAGTGGATGAGCTCCAGGAACTAGGGTACAACCTGGTAATCTATCCTCTGGCCAGCCTCTACGTGGCTGCCTATGCTATCCGTGAGGCGATGGCAGAATTCAAGAAGACCGGTACTACCGCCGGGCTTATGGATAAGATGCTTGCTTTCCACGAGTTCAACCAACTGGTAGGGCTTAAAGAATTTCAGGAACTGGAGAAGAAATACCAGGTTGAGTGATTAATCCAGGTCCTCCTGGACCAGTACTGGAAGTAAACAGGAGGTGAGGCTCACATGGGTATGACCATAACCGAGAAGATCCTGGCAGCCCATGCTGGGAAACAAAAGGTGAGTCCGGGAGAGATTGTCCAAGTCCGCCCCGACTTGGTGATGACCAACGATATTTCCGGCCCTATCGCTGTCGATGTGTTTAACAGAATGGGGGCGGACCGGGTGTTCGACCCAGACAAGGTAGTAGTGGTGCTTGATCACTTTACGCCTAACAAGGATATGCAGGCTGCCAGGACCAGCAGCAAGATGAGAGAGTTTGCCCGGAGCCAAGCACTTACCCACTTTTACGATGCGGGGTTTGGGATTGAGCATGTAGTCTTGCCCGAACTTGGTCTGGTAAAGCCTGGCGACATAGTGATCGGCGGCGATTCCCATACTGTGACCTACGGCGGTATTGGTGCATTTGCCACTGGCGTAGGGAGTACCGATATTGCCGGTGCCATGGCTATGGGCGAGATCTGGCTGAAAGTGCCTGAGACCATAAGGTTTGAGTTTACAGGCAAACCAAGCCATTGGATAGGAGGTAAAGACCTGATCTTGCTTGCTATCGGAGAAATAGGGGTCAGCGGTGCGCTGTATTGTGCCATGGAGTTTGGCGGAGAAGCCGTTGAAAACCTGGATATGGACGGGCGCTTCACCATGTGCAACATGGCTATTGAAGCCGGCGGCAAGTCTGGCATAGTCGAACCAGACGAAAAGACCCTTGCTTGGCTAAAAGAGATTGGGCTTGATGTTTCCCGCGAAGATGTAATGGCTTTCCGGAGCGATGAAGATTGCGAGTACAAGTCGGTGATCACTTTCGACGTGTCAGAACTTGAACCCCAAGTTGCCGTACCTCACCTCCCATCGAATGCAAAACCTGTGTCCCAACTCAAGGATGTGGAAATCCACCAGGTGGTTATAGGGTCTTGCACCAATGGAAGGATCTCTGACCTCCGGGCGGCCGCGGAGATTCTCAGGGGACGCAAAGTGCATAGATGGGTGAGGGCGCTCATCGTGCCTGGCAGCCAGCGGGTTTTCAAACAGGCGCTGGATGAGGGCTTGATAGATGTGTTCGTCGAAGCCGGCGCTATTGTTACTGCTCCCACTTGTGGTCCCTGTTTCGGTGGCCACACGGGGGTTCTGGACAAAGGCGAACGCTGTGTGTCGACCACAAACAGGAACTTCTTAGGGCGAATGGGCCACGAAAAGAGCGAAGTTTACCTGTCGGGACCCCAAGTTGCGGCGGCCTCTGCAATTGCTGGGCGGCTCGCTCATCCAGAGGAGGTGTGAGCTGTGGAAGTGTCAGGCCGTGTGTGGAAATTCGGGGATAACGTGGATACTGACCTGATTATCCCCGGTCACTATTTGACCATCCACGATCCCGAGGAACTTGGAAAACATTGCATGGAGGCTCTAGACCCTGAGTTTGCCTCCAAAGTAAAGCCGGGTGATATCGTCGTGGCAGGTCACAACTTTGGCTGCGGGAGCTCGAGAGAGCACGCCCCTTTGTCACTCAAGTCCTGTGGGCTTGGGGCAGTAGTAGCAGTTTCTTTCGCTCGGATATTTTTCAGGAACGCCATAAATATTGGGCTCTTGGTCTTAGAGTGCGAGGAAGCCTACCATAGGACCAACCCTGGAGATGAGATGCTGGTTCAACCCGAACTTGGAGTAATCAAGAATCTTACCACAGGAGAAGAGTTCAGAGCCGCGCCCTATCCGCCCCTCGTTGCCGGCATCGTGCAGGCAGGGGGATTGGTCCCATATGTGCAGATGAGGCTTAAAGCCCAAGACAGGTGATGGAGATCAAGGAGGGACAATAAGTGAAACAAGTTCGTGAACCGGTAAGGGTTAAATGGATCTGGCCGGTGCTCATAGCGATCATCTTGTTGGGGGTTCCATGGTACCTACCTCAGGGTGCTATAGAACCTATAATCATAGGCTTTCCCTACTGGGCACTTATCTCCGTGATCATGACCATAGTGCTGTCACTTTTCCTGGGTTACGTCATCCTCAACTGGTGGAGCATGGAGAGCCTGCTAGAAAAGGAACCTGAACATGGCAACAAAGGAGGTGACCTGTAGTGGATCTCCCGTTCATTGGATGGCACGGAGTGATCACTATCTTCGTATACGCTCTCACCATCTTAGGGGTTACTTTGTATCTGGCCACAAGAGGTGTAAGCCGCAAGAGCCTTAGCGGTTTCTACTTAGCCGGCAAAGGTTTAGGGCCATTGCTCCTGTTCTTCACCTTATTTGCCACACAGTATAGCGGCAATACGGTGATCGGATACCCTGCTTCAGCATACCGCATAGGGTTTGCTTGGTGGCAATCCGTACCCTACATGGTACTGGTTATCGCCGGGTATCTGCTGTTTGCGCCCAGGCTATACGTAGTCTCAAAGAAGTACGGATTTGTGACGCCTTCTGACTGGTTTGACAAAAGGTTCAATTCCAAAGCAGTCACTTTGGTGGCGACCCTGCTCATGGCTTACGGCCTGTTGAACTACCTTTTGGAACAGCTGGTGGCCATGGGACAAGCCATTTCGGGCCTGACCGCAGGCGTCATCCCGTACATTTACGGCGTTTTGTTCCTCGTGGTGATCATGTTGGTTTACGAATGGATGGGCGGTATGAAGGCGGTGGCTCTGGCCGATTTTGTCAACGGCGTTGTCATATTGGCGGGTGTTATCGGATTTCTGTTCCTGGCTTGGTCAAACTTCGGTTCCCTTGGCGATGCTACTGAGTACTTGGCAGCTACTGCACCTGAAAAGGTGGGAGTTCCCCCCCTTCAGACTTCGACCAACTGGATCAGCATGTATGTCTTGGTGGGAATAGGGGCGGCGGTGTATCCCCACGCTATTCAGAGGATCTATGCAGCAGAAAGCGAGAGGACGCTCAAAAAGTCCCTTCTCAGGATGGCATGGATGCCTTTCTTTACCACAGGCGTTGTATTCATTATCGGCGTGATTGGTACACAAGCGTTCCCGGGGCTGGACAGGATGCAGTCTGAGCAGCTGGTCGGGATGATGGCAGCCGTGATTGCAGGAAAGTCGACATTCAACTATTGGTTTATGATGTTACTCTTCTGTGGGGTAATTGCAGCAATCATGTCGACTACTGATTCTGTCATACTGTCCTTGTCATCGCTACTGTCGAACGACATTTATGGCAAACTGATTAAGCCTGAAGCCGACGAAGCTGAGAAGGTGTTGTGGGGCAAGGTAGTAGGCATAATCTTGGTGTTCTTGCTACTGGTCATTGCTTGGAAACCTCCAGCTACCCTAGTAGAGATATTCACACTGAAGTTCGAGGTTTTGATCCAAGTGGCTCCCGCCTTCTTACTGGGCCTCTACTGGAAAGGCCTCAGCAAAACCGGAGTTCTCTTGGGGATGCTGTCTGGAGCGGTGCTAGCAGGTGGCATGACCTTCTCAGGCATGAAGACTCTCTGGGGTTGGCATGGCGGAGTGCTTGGATTGGCGCTAAACATTGTGGTATCGGTAATCTTCAGCTTGTTATTCCCCGACTCCAAAGAAGAACAAGAGCGTGCTGAAGAGGTATATTCCTGGGTAGTACGTGACTGAGCGAATAGATTGAAGCAGACAGGGGCTGCTTCGGCGGCCCCTGTTTCGTTTTGCTTTGCTTTTTTCTGTCGGCCAAGCAATGAGCCTATAGTGGTCCTAGTCAGTGTTACTCAACAGGGATAACCAGCAAAGTTACCGGGTCCCCGAACTTCAACACAAGGCCAAGAATGAAAATTTTGTAAACAATTTGGGGTAGTATTTGGAGCTGTTGAGCCTACAACATACTACGGGATCAGGGAAAACTACTCAAAAGGCGTTACGCAAAATTGGCGAAGTGAGCTGTTCTTAACTGGCTTTCAGGGGGCGTATGTAGCAGTGTCAACAACAATCCGGAGCAAGCGGGTAAATGTTGCGGTAGGTCGAAGGCAGCTTAGCTTGTCCAATTTGGAGAAGGTCTTATGGCCGCAGCAAGGCTTCACAAAAGGGGACTTGATCGAGTACTACGCGGCTGTAGGCAAGTGGATGCTGCACCATCTCAGACACAGGCCCCTTTCTTTGGTGCGGTTCCCTGACGGCATTGGCAAGCCCGGCTTTTATCAAAAAGATGCTCCCGAAGGTATCCCGGACTGGGTACGCATAGCTCCAGTGTGGTCAAAAGACAAGCAGTCATACATAAATTTTGTCTTATGCGACAACATTGAAACTTTGATTTGGCTTGCCAACCTTGGGACGATTGAGATAAACCCGTGGCTTTCCAGGTATACATCCCTGGATTCCCCCGACTTTGCAGTGTTTGACATAGACCCGGCACAAGGGTCTACCTGGGCAGATGTAGTGGTGGTAGCCAAAGTTGTGAAAGAGCTCCTGGATGAGTGGAAACTGCGAGGATTCCCCAAGGTGTCAGGTGGCACAGGGCTTCACATCTACGTGCCTGTCGAACCGGTTTATACATACAAACAAACCGCGGCGTTTGTTCAATTTGGAGCTGAGCTGATCCAACGGGCGTACCCCGAAAAAGTGACTCTAGAGCGAAAGGTAAAACAGAGGTACGGCCACGTCTACATCGATTACCCCCAAAATGCCAGGGGACAGACTATTTTGTCGGTATACAGCGTGAGGGCCTTGGACGGGGCGCCTGTTTCGGTTCCGGTTTCATGGGATGAATTGGATTCAGTTGGCCCCCAATCGTGGGATATAAAGAGCGCTCCCTCTAGGCTGGCCCACGTGGGAGACCTGTTTGAAGAAGTGCTTACGTACAAGCAGAATATAACTTCCATTTTACAGAATACCCCTTCGGGAAATACTATGTGAACTACCGCCTGAAGGGGGGATGGTTCTGGGAAGACGGAAGTCCCGGCGCCCGGTTAACCCGAATGCAACCAGGGTGCTAGACCGGCTGAAGTACGAAGTCGCCCAGGAACTAGGTCTTATCCAAGGTGGGGGTGAAGCAGAACTCAGAGCCGCTCTGGACTCCATGAAATACGAAATAGCCGAGGAGTTAGGCTTGGCCGAAAAACTCAGGACAGTAGGCTGGGCTAACATGACCTCCAGAGAATGCGGCATGATCGGTGGCCGCTTGGGAGGACGGCTGGGAGGCCAGATGGTCAAGAGTATGATCGAGTTTACTGAAAGGCACATGGCCCAAAACCACCTGCGGTAGTATATCGGGCAGGGGCTAGATCTGCGTGCTCCGGAGACGGGCCCTTGCCCGTTTTCTCCTGATACTCCTTTTCTCATTGACAGGATGCACTCCACATATCTTAGCTACCGGATACCTGCTTAAGCGGTTAGGGAGAGGAGGTGGCGGTATGAACGCCGTATGGCTTGTCCTAATCATTTCCGGATGTGTGGTCGCGTTGCTTGCCGGCAATGTAGACGTCCTCATGTCATCAGTGTTGGAAGGGGCATATGACGCTGTTGAGCTGGTAATCGGGCTGGCGGGGATATTCTGCCTTTGGGTGGGGATTGAGCGGCTGGCCAACGAATCAGGGCTGATAGATGCCCTGGCCAGGGTAAGCAAGCCCGTACTTGGCCTCTTGTTTCCGTATGTAAAAGATGAAGACAAGATTATGGGTGCCATATCTGCGACGATATTATCTAACATCCTTGGATTAAGCTCCCAGACTCCCCTCGGGCTCAAAGCCATGGCTGAAATCAAGCAGATCCACGGTGAGACGTATAAAGGACTCCATTCAATGATAACCTTGGTGGTTATCAGCGCGGCAGGTTTTTGTATATTCCCCTCGGGGGTCATTGCCCTCAGGGCGGCGTTGGGCTCGAGAAATCCGGGCATAGTAGCCGGGCCCACTGCCGCAGCTGGGTTCATATCTACCTGTGCAGGGCTATTAGTCCATCGTGTGCTATCAAAACGTCCAGGATTCAAACCCTGAATGGTGTAGAGGCGTAAAGATGCCATTTAGGCTTACGTTCACCTGGCCGGGCTTATCTCAAGCCTGACCGGCTAAGCACACAAACTGGCTAAAGAGATAAACGGGCGAAGGGCTTGCAGAAGGGGAGGAGATAACCGTGATGTTTTTCCTGGCAAACCTAGGGATGTACGTTTTTCCGATAATCCTTATCGGAGTGCCGCTTTACGCTTGGGTCAAAGGCGTTCCAGTTTACGAGACGTTTGTAAAGGGAGCTGAGGAAGGGCTGCAGGTGGTCATCAACACCCTGCCGTACCTGGTGGCGATCTTTGTGGGTATCTCGTGTTTCAGGGGTTCAGGTGCCTTGGACCTAGTGTCGAGGTACATGGGCCGCCTGCTCAAGCCTCTGGGGATCCCGTCAGAAGTGCTCCCGATAATCGTTACCAGGCCAATAAGCGGCAGCGGTTCTTTGGGAGTCACCGGTGAAATCTTAAGGGTCCACGGGCCTGACACGTCCCTCGGGCTGCTGGCATCCATCCTGCAAGGGGCAACCGACACAAGCTTCTACGTGGTGACCATCTACTTTGGCTCGGTGGGCATAAGGAAAACCAAACACGCATTACCCGCTTGCCTCATCGGAGACTTGTGCGGGTTCCTTACAGGGTTTATCATTTGGAGACTCATGGTTTACGGCCGCTGAAGTTCACTGTTGGTCAGGGTTATGAGTACCAGCTCAGGGCGGTTAAACATCCGTAGCTGAAACCTTCCGCTGTTTCCAAGCCCTCTGCCTACTACCATACAAGTGTGATTGACCCGGTAGACTCCTGCGGTGTAGCGGGGCAACAAGCCTTGCCCCGGTGCCACAAGCCCGCCTATACCCGGTATCCTGATAAGTCCTCCGTGGGCGTGGCCTGACAGCACAAGATCAACGTTGCCAGCGGCGTAAACGTCTACAAGCTCAGGCCTGTGAGATAGCAGGATGGTAAACGCGTCTGGATCGCCGGCCGTGATTTTTGAAATAACCTCCTGCAATTTCGCTCGCCGCAGGCCTGGCGGAGCATCCAGCGCCAGCGGGTCATCAAGCCCTGCAATAGTGATGCTGCTTTCACCCTTCTCAATGGAAACCGCCTGGTTCCTCAGCACATGGACACCCGAGTCCTCCAATTGGGCTTGAATCATATCGAGCCTGCGGGTAGCTACTTCGTGATTGCCGCACACATAATAGACCGGAGCCAAGTCCTTTATTGCCTGAATTAGCGAAAAGGCGGGAGCGAGGGTAAACTCCCTCTCATCCAGTAAGTCTCCTGCGATGGCAATCATATCAGGCTCAAACTTCCTGATGGCGGACGCAAGCAAGGATTGTCCGTCTCCGAAAGAGTTGCCGTGTAGGTCTGATATAAGCGCAATCCTGAACCCCTGGAAATCCTGGGGCAAGCCGGGGCATACCACTTGGTACCTCGTGACCTGAAGCCACGTGTTTTCCAGGTACAAGAGATAGGCGATAAGGCCTGCTACAAACAGTGTTCCGAACCATGACAGTTTGCCGGCGACAGCGGTTTTCAAGGAGCTGAGGTCCTCCTTCCGGTCTCGGCAGCCGGCTCTTGGGACACCCGTGTTGGCACCTAAAGCCGTACTGGTATCGCAGCCTCTGCCCTTGGTATTTTGCGTACCGGTATAAGCGCGTACTTGTATAATATAGACAAGATGGCCATAAGGGAAGTTCGGATTTGGTTAGGGGATGAGCACTGGTGGAAAATACCTGGATGTGTGCGGCCGGTGTACCTATTTTTGAATCACTGTCCAGGGAAGAACTGTACGAACTTGGACAGTCCATGAACCATAAGAGGTACCGGAAAGGCCAGGTAATCGCGCTGGCCGGAGATCCTGTCGAATACCTCATGATCGTAGCCCGGGGCAGGCTCAACCTGGTCCACACCAGTTCCAGCGGGAGAGAGCAAGTGGTGAGGACCGTAGGCCCCCATGAATCCTTGGGCGAACTTGCGTTGTTTACCCATTCAGTGTTTGAAGGCGACTTAGTTTGCGCAGAAGACGCAGATGTGTGCCTCCTCTACAGGAACTCGGTTCTGGAACTTATGGCCCGGAATCAAAATGTGGCGTTGAAACTTGCGGAAGCTCTGGCCCGCAGGCTCTCCAGGGCGGAGTCGCTCATCGCCGACCTCGGCTTGAAAGATGTGGGGCAGAGGCTGGCCAAAGAGATCATGTCCCTGGCCCAAAGCGGCAAGCCTGCGGATGAAGGGATAGAAGTTACTGTGCCCTTGGCTTGGGCGGAAATTGCCGCCAGGATAGGCACTACCCCAGAGACTCTGAGCCGGAGGTTAAATGCGTTTGCGGATCAGGGACTTATAAGACTCACAGGACCCAGGAGCCTCATAGTGCTTCGACCTCTCAAACTACAGGCCATAGCGGAACAGTAGACCGGCGGAACCGGCTAACCCAACCCCATTCCTTGACCTGCGTCAATGTTTCGTCTGGCTTTCCGTGAAATGATAATTGCAGGGTGTTTGATTTACCCGCAACCTAACTTCCAAGGGAGGGTGTTTCATGAAGAAACTCATGATTATGCTTGGGAATCTCAACTGCCCCACTTGCGCATCGAAGGTGGAAACTGCGCTTGCCCGGATGGACGGGATAGGGTCGGCCAAGGTCAGTTTCGGTTCCGGCGTGCTCAACATCGAGTACGACGAGAGCAAAGTATCGGAAGAGCGAATCAAGCAGGCAATTAACCGGTTTGGAGTTGAGGTGACGGGAATATTTCCCGGAAAACAAGGATGAAAAGGGTTGTCCGGCTCTTACTTGTGACGAGCCGGTTCCTCTAGACTTTGATTTTGGGAACTGCACCAATGCATGCCCGCTATTTCAGCATGGTGCCGGTCCGAGGGGTGATCAAATGTGAGCGTCAGACTTGAGACGATTCAGTTTTGGGTGTCAAGCAACAAGCAGCTGGTTACCTTAGCCGTATCAGGAGCGCTCATTTTTTCTGCGTGGATTTCGGCCTGGGCTCAGCCTGGTGCTACGGCTTACTACTGGCTTATGATAGCAGGCGCCTTGGTGGCAGGCACACAGGTGGCAAAAGAAGCGTGGGCCAGGCTAGCAGCAGGCCAGTTCTCCATACCCTTGCTGGTAACCATCGCTGCAGTGGGGGCTGTGTGGATAGGGGAAGTATGGGAGGCAGCAGCCGTTACCTTCCTGTACGTTTTCGGCGGATATCTGGAGAGCCTGACTTTGGCCCGGACTAGAGAAGCTCTAAAGAGCCTTGTGGATATGGCCCCAAGGATTGCCCGGGTGAAGCGGCAGACTACCAGAGCCAAGGCCGCGCCGGATGTTGCCTCAAAACAAACATTCTCGGGCCAAGCCGGTGCCCCGGAACACACCGGAGAGGAGCCTTCTCAAGCCCTGCAAGGTGCTACTGATGGCGGAAAAGAGCCTGTGGAGACTGGCATTGAAAAAGGCCGCCTAGGAATGCGAGTAGGTGCTAACGGTAGTGAGGAGATAGTGATAATCCCGGCTGTCCAGGTGCAGGCGGGCGACATTGTCGTGGTGCTTCCGGGAGACAGGGTGCCCGTTGACGGTAAGGTGATTGCGGGGAGGGCGTCGCTGGATACAGCTGCGCTCACAGGAGAACCTCTTCCAGTTGAAGTAGGAGAGGGTGACAGCGTGCTCGGTGGCTCGGTGAGCATAGGCGGCTACCTGGAAGTAGTTGCTGAACGGGTTGGGCCTGACACTACGTTTTCCAAACTCATCTACCTCGTTGCCGAAGCTCAGGAGCAAAAGCCAAAGGTTCAGAAACTTCTAGACAGGTTCGCCCGTTGGTACACCCCGCTGGTGATAGCCCTAGCGGTGGTCTTGTATGCCGTCACTAGGGAACCCGAGCTCGCCCTTACTTTCTTGGTGATAGGATGCCCCGGGGCGCTGGTAGTGGCATCACCTGTGGCAGTTGTGGCAGGCCTGGGCAAAGCTGCCAGGAAGGGCATCCTCATCAAAGGAGGCGAACGTCTGGAGCGGATAAGCAGTGTAGACGTTGTGGCTTTCGACAAGACAGGTACCCTTACCCTTGGAAAACCCAGGGTTTCGTCAGTCATTGCCTTTGAAGACGGGACTCTTGGCCATGGAGCAGGTGGCAGCCAAGCGAGCGATGAGAGCCATACTGCGATTTATCTGGACGGGGCAAGCAGAGTGTTGTCCTACGCAGCCGCCGCCGAGCAGCGATCTGAGCACCATTTGGCAAATGCCATCCTCACGTATGTCCAGGAGCAAAAGGTGTATCCCGTCAAGGCATGGGATTGGCAGCTGGAAGCTGGACTTGGCGTGGCCGCCCAGTCGGATGACGGGGAAATACTCGTGGGCAACAGGAAACTGCTTGAGTCCCGGGGGATCCAGTTGCCAGGACACGCACAAACGGTTGTCAAGCAACTAGAAGCTCAGGGGCAGACCATCGCTTTGGTGGCAGTGGGTGGCAATCCTTTAGGAGTGATTGCAATAGAGGATCCGGTGCGCCCCGAAGCCTTGGGACTGGTCCAGAGCCTCAAGCAGGCAGGAGTCAAGCAAACAGTGATGTTAACCGGGGATAACCCTGGCTCGGCCGCCAGGGTGGCCTCACAACTTGGGATAGATGTGGTCAAGGCCGGGCTCCTTCCGGAGCAAAAAGTACAAGCCATAAGGGGCCTCCAATCCCAGGGCCATGTGGTGGCAATGGTTGGGGACGGGGTTAACGACGCCCCTGCCCTGGCAGTGGCCGATGTGAGCATCGCCATGGGTGCATCGGGAACCCAGGCAGCCATAGAAACGGCAGATATTGCGCTCATGGCTGACCGGCTGGAAAGGGTGCCGTATTCCATCAGGCTTAGCGGGGATATCTTGAAAATCGTCAGGCAAAACGTGGTATTCGCCGTAGCGGTGGTAGTTTTGCTGCTGGCAGGGGTAATTGGCCGGGTAATTTTCTTAAGCAGCGGGATGTTGGTCCACGAAGCAAGCATACTCCTGGTAATCGCCAACGGAATGAGGCTCCTTAGGCCCGATGAGTAGGTGTTGCCAACCGGTGCCGGAGAACTTGATGTTGTGTGTAAAGTGCTTGAATGTTATTATCTTCATGATGAGTAACTCATCGCTGATGAGCTATTCAACACTTCACCGGATCAACAGTTATCCACAAGGGGGTACATAAGATGTCAGTAGAACAGAAATTGGCCGAACTAGGTTTGACCCTCCCTGAAGCTCCGGCACCGGTGGCTTCATATGTCCCTGCAGTAAAGCAAGGCAATTGGGTGTACGTTTCCGGCCAGATTCCTCTAAGAGACGGAAAAGTCAGGGTTACGGGCAAGGTAGGTAGCGAGGTCACCTTGGAAGACGCACAGCAAGAAGCAAGGCAGTGCGCCCTCAACGCTCTGGCGGTTATCAAGAGCGTCGCAGGCTCTTTGGATAATGTGGAACGGATCGTCAAGGTAACAGGGTTTGTGGCTTGCACCCCGGATTTTACAGACGCTCCTAAAGTAGTCAACGGTGCTTCCGATCTATTCGTTGAAGTGTTTGGCGACAAGGGCAAACATGCCAGATCAGCTGTAGGTGTCGCCGCGCTTCCCCTTGATGTTCCTGTTGAAGTTGAGGTCATTGCATACGTGAAGGACTAAACCAGGCCAGTGTCTTAAGTCAGGCATTCTCTTGGAGACTTCCCGGGGGAGGTGATATTCCTGAAGGTTCAATCGAGAGAAACTTATTTCAAAGCCCTTGAGGCTATACGCGAGTCTTCCCGACCCATCGGCGCATGGCGGTTGTGCCGGTTGCTTCAGGATAAGGGTTTGGAAGTATCCAGGGCGACAGCAGGGAGGATCTTAAAGCGGCTTGAGGATGAAGGCCATGTGCGCATTGAAGGCCGCGTGGGCCGGGTGATAACTCCCCGGGGGGAAGAAGCCCTCAAGGAATGGCTGGACGAACAAGCAAGCCGGGAATCCCACAATGCCCTGGCAGAAAGCCTGACCATCCGCGGCCGCCAGCATCTCATTGATGCCCTTATCGCCCGCCGGGCTATTGAAAGTGAAACCGCTTATCTGGCGGCACAGAATGTAACTGACGAAGAACTAAGGCGGCTGGAGAAGATAATCGAGGAACACGAGCAGCTGCTCAAGGCAGGGCATTCAGGAGTTGAAAAGGACGCGGAATTTCACCGGGGCTTGGCGCAGGCCTGCAAGAACAGGGTGCTTGCAAGCGCCTTGGATGTTATCTACAACAATCCCAAGATAGGCCAGGCTCTTGAGTACATCCGTGCCAGAGTAGGCTCCCAGATGGTCAGGGATCACAGGTATATTTTGTCACATGTAGCAAGAAGGGATAAAGAAGGCGCTAGGTTAGCTATGACCGAACACATAGACGGAGTCATCCGAGACGTGGACAAGTACTGGTCTGAGATAGCAGAACCTCAAGGGGGGCGGGGAGATGTCAGTTAAGCACCGGATTCTGGACGGATGCGACGTCGAAACATTTATATTATGCAACGATGTTGAAGAAGGTAAGACCCTGGGTTTGAGGCTCATGGCGGAACTAGGCTTTGACGACGCCGACGTGGTGTCCTGTGAAATGGGAGGCCCCGGCGTGAGGATTAGGTTGAGGGGCTACGTATACCGGCCCTCTGCAGACTACCAGTGGTATGGCCCGGAGGTGGAACAAGATGGCACACACGCGTAGCAACGGGATAGAGCCCCGCAAAGTAGTTCTCGCCCCACTTGATCCGGTTCATGACGTCGGCCTCAAACTCATAAGGAGAAAGCTGGTTGAGCGGGGGCACCACGTAACATTGCTTCCTCCCGATCTTTCAATCGAAGAGATTGTGGCACGGGCAAAAGCCGCAGATCCTGATTTTGTCATGATAAGCCGCGCTCTAAGCTACGGTATTTCAGAACTCCTGGCCAAGTTCGTCGATCTGGCTGATGCGGCAGGGCTAAGGGAAAAGGCCAAGCTTGTGGCAGGCGGTCTGAGCATGAAGCCTGTAATCGCACAGGAGCTCGGGTTTGATGCAGGATTTGGGCCTGACACCCCTGTGGAAGCCGCCGTCGCTTATGTAGAAGGCCGGGAACTGGATCTTCTCGGCGGGAGCAGGCGCCAGGAGAAGCCCGACCTTACGGCTGGGTTTACCTATAAGTTCTTAGACAGCGAGATCGGCTCGCTTTGCACAGCCATAGCCCAGCAACTTATAGACTGGGCAAACAAGCGTACGAGTCCGGGCATACAAAGGGCCCAGTTGCGAGTAGAAATGGAGTCCCAAAGGCAAGCCTGCCCTGAGGCTTATTCAAGATTGCGGCAGGAGTACGCTGCCCTCTCATCAGGTGAGGTAAAAGAATGGTACTTGACGGGTAAACACGTATCCCATACAAGGCCAATCACTCAAAAAGAAGCAGATTACATCAGGTCATTGGCGAAAAACGCCGGCAACCTGGTGGTTCCCAGGTCCCAAGAGGTACTCAACGACCGCAACGTATTCGTCCAGTACGGAACCGGATGCCCGGTTATGGATGCTTACCACATTAACCTGAGCATTGCATGGGGTGCCAGGGGTGTTGTCCATTTTGACCCGTCATGGGGCGCCAGGAACGAAGGCCTCTTGGAAGAGGCGTGGAGCCACGAGCATGACGGAACCGTGCTCACCCTTGACAACCTACGTTTGATAAAGCAAGGGATTGTACCGGGCATTCTGTGGCAAGTAAGGGCTCACAGGGGGCTCAACACGCCCGAGACAGTGGTGCTGGCTCATCTGTCCGGTGCTGACCTTACCAAGATCAACATCGTGTACGGCAGCCTGGCTGCAGGCACCGACCCTGAGCGGTTGACCGTAGACGGTGTTGAAGCCATGAAACTTGCTGCCAAGTACAACATGCCCTATGACGTGGTGACCAACGAAGAACTTGCAGGGGTTCCTGCAGCAAAAGCTTTTGCAGGCATGTTGATAGTTGCCACAGCCGGGGTACTCTTGGGAGGACGCCCGATACTGCAGCCCTTGTTCGCCAATTCTCCCGAAGGCATGATAACAGGGTACACAGAGCACAACTTCATCGATTTTAACGTAGCCAAGATGAAGGTGCTGTTTTCTATCATAGATGCGCCCATCTGGCCCGGTGCGCCTGTAGGCTTCCTTACCCAGACCCAGGATAGGTGCCAATCATCGGTTATGACGGCGCTTCACGCAGCCTTGGCTTTGAATTCAGGCGCAACCGCCGTGACCATAGCTTCGTCAGACGAAGCTTACGCAGGCGGTCCGATTACGGCGCCTGCCCGGGTAGATACCTTGAAAGCTACTGCCGCTGCATTCAGGTTCTTCGGAGAAGGCGGCATCAGGCCTACCCAAGAAGCCGACAAGATCGCAGAGCAGCTTAGGCAAGGGATCGTAGAGGTGCTTAAGCAAGTGGCTGCCCGGGGTGATTTTGTGGCATCCCTGTACGAGGGCGACCTTGGCAACAAGGAAGACGGTGCTTATCCCGGCAGGTCGGGTAAAGGCACAGTTACGCTCAAACAATAGGCTAGATGCTCAATAGCGTTGATGGGGAAACTACCGGACACGGCACGGCCTGCAGCTACTTAAAGGCTTGTTCCGGTGTCCGGTAAACCTATTCTATTCGGGAATGGTGGCTGAACTAACATGAGAGTCATAGGCTTTGCGGGCACTGCAAAGAACACCGGGAAAACCACCACGCTGGTGGAAGCGATAAAGTATTTTGCGGAAAACCAGAAGAAACTGTTTATTACCGGCATAGGTTACGATGGCGAGGATTTTGACAACCTGACTGGACTGCCTAAGCCAAGGGTGTTGGTGCCCGAAGGTGCCATAGTGGCAACCGCCCTGCCCCTTTTGGAGTCGTCAGATGCCAACTTCACAAACCTAAAGGACACCGGGATAAGGTGCGCCCTGGGACGTATATTTTACGGCACTGCCACGGCGTCCGGGAGGGTGGTACTTGCCGGGCCGGCAAGCACCAGGGATCTTTCCACGGTCTTGGGGTTTGCGCCTGAAGATTCAGTGGTATTGCTTGACGGGGCGTTCTCAAGGATATCCCCTATGGTTGTAGCCGATGCTCTGATCCTGGCTACCGGCGCCGCAAGGAGCCGAGATTCTCACAGGATCGCCAGGGAAATCAATGCAATTCACAGGATAATGGACTTGCCTGTTGACCAGACTTCAGGTGACCGGGTGCTTAACATATCCGGGGGGCTGTTCCTCCCCGGACAAGGCCAGGAACTTGCGTGGCGGATAAAGAGCGACGGAAAACCCCGCACTGTGCACGTTTCGGGCATCGTTAATCCTCAGGTATTCCTTGAAGCTCTCCAGGAAATGAGCGTAAACGGCCATCGGGGCGTGTCTATGGTTTTTGACCACCCTATTATGCTGGTGCTGTCAGGCGATCTCCTGCGATGGGAAGAGGTGTTTAGCACCATCGCTGAGGCGGGGCTCACGGTGGGGGTAAGGGAGTCAACCACCCTTTTGGGCGTAACCGTAAATCCGTATACGCCAACCGAATCGGGCCCAGGTAAGTATATCGCCACTTACGTGCCTCCGGAAGCCTTCTTGAGTGATATCCGCACCCTCACCAAAATCCCGTGTACGGATATAATGTTGGAAGGGCCGGGTAAGCTTCACTCGTGGCTTGAGAGCCTGCTGAATTAGGCGTTTGACTGGGGAGGGATTGGCCGGTTTGAACCGCACGCCCGGAAGTCAGGAGACCCAAAGGCTGTCCAAGGTGCTCGCCCAGGCGGGGGTTGCGTCCAGGCGCGCTGCCGACCGGCTCATCCAGGAAGGCCGGGTGACCGTAAACGGCAAGGTGGCTGTGCTCGGGCAAAAGGTTACTCCTGGGATAGACGACATACGTGTGGACAATAAACCAGTAACGCAAAACCAGAAGCGAGTTTACATCATGCTGCATAAACCTCAAGGATACCTGTCTACATGCCAGGATCCTTTTGGCAGGCCGATTGTATTGTCCCTTATCCCTGAGGTAAAGGAGAGGGTGTTCCCCGTTGGGCGTCTGGACTTTGATTCTGAAGGCTTGTTGCTGCTTACCAATGACGGGCACCTTGCCTATCTGCTAACCCATCCAAAACACGAAGTAATCAAAGAGTACGTGGTAGAGGTTTCGGGCAAGCGAAACAATCGGAAGATCAAGGAGCTGCTTTCGGGTATAATCATAGACGGCAAGAAGGTGTATGTGGATTACGCCAAGTTTCTAGACAGTTCCGACGGCAGTGTGCGGCTTCTCATAGGGGTCCACGAGGGCCAAAAACACTTGGTAAAACGGCTATGCAAAGCCGTAGGATATGAGGTAAAACGATTGATAAGAACCAGGATAGGCCCGCTTGCCCTGTTCGGTCTCGAGAAGGGAAAGTGGCGCCATCTCACACGTAAAGAAGTCCAAGCCTTATACAAGGCAGCCCGGGGTTAGGGTGGGAAGGAGATTGCTATGTCAGGAAACAGCAACATGAAACTTAGCACGGACAAGGATGTAAAAGACTTCAGCCCGGAACAAGACAGGCTGTATTCGGCGACCCATGAAGAAATCCTCTCAGGTGCCACAGCCGACGTTTATCTGGTTAGGACCCAGGAAATCTTGGCCCGGGAAGGTAAGGCAGACACCATCGTGACTGCAGAGATTTTCCCGAGCCGTCCAGGCATTTTGGCCGGTATGCCAGAGTGCCTCCATATGCTCGAAGGGTTACCCCTGGAAGTGTGGGGACTTGAAGAAGGGGAGAGCTTTGAGCCCAAAGAGACGGTAATGAGGATTACGGGCCCGTATTCCCTGTTTGGCCTGTATGAAACAGCGCTGCTCGGAATCCTGGCTAGTTCGTCGGGTTGGGCGACCAGAGCCGCTGAGTGCAAACAGGCTGCCAACGGCCTCCCCTTCTACTGCTTTGGCGCAAGGCACATCCATCCGGCAGTTGCCCCTGTCATGGAGAGGGCAGCGGTGGTGGGAGGAGCAAACGGCGCCGCATGCATACTGGGGGCCAAGCTGGCAGGGCAGGAGCCTGTGGGTACCATACCCCATGCCCTTGTGCTGATCTTGGATGATACCGTAAAAGCGGCGGTAGCCTACAACACCCACATGCCTAAGGATGCTCCCAGGACAATTCTGGTAGATACGTTCAAAGATGAATGCGAGGAAGCACTGCGGGTTGCTGAGGTCTTGGGGACCCAGATGGAAGGAATCCGCCTCGATACCCCTGGAGAGCGTGGCGGTGTGACTGAGGACCTGGTGAGAGAAATCAGGGCCCGTTTGGATATGGCTGGGTTTAGCCACGTAAAGATTTTCGTTTCAGGCGGGTTAAACCCTGAAAAGATGACCAGGCTGGCTGAAGCCGGCGCTGACGCCTTTGGCGTAGGGAGCTATATAGCTGCTGCCCCGCCCATCAACATGACCATGGACATCAAGGAGATCGAAGGCAGGCCGGTGGCAAAGCGGGGCCGGATCCCCGGGGTTATCCATAACCCAAAACTCAGGCGGTTTATGTAAGGCAGAAAAATGGATTTGGGCTGGCCGCCTCGGTAGAGCGCCTGCGGTGAACTCTGCAGACAAGGTTTTACCATCTGGGTGCTCCCGGGCCAGATGGCCAGGTGAACACCCCGTATGCGCCCAAAGCCATTGTTCCCAAAGAGATGTACTTCACCAATTGTAGCGTGTGCAGGACGAATTCCCTTTCAAAAGTTGAACTGGCCAAGGCTATAGGCTGAGGTACATCTCTTTTTGGTGCTTGGAGAATGGCGGACACCAGGGAAGCAATCACAAGCACGAGGAACGACGCAAATACTATTACCCAGGCAAAATCTTTATCCCGCTGAAACTGCAACTTGTGACTGCCTCCTCGGGTGGTTCTAAACAGAGTATTTCCAAGGGGCTGGACCTGCTAACCAGACCCGCGGCGGGAATTAGCGGTAAACTGGGATTCAAGTAGCCGGTACGCCCTGGCACCGGCTTTTTCGGCAAGCTACTTCAATTCCACAAGGCTTTAGGTTAGAATGGATGTGTGTCCTTAAGGACATACATAGTAGGGCATTCGCCTTTAGGGAATTGCCCACAAAACAATAAGGTTCGGTTGACTAACCACATTCAGGTGCCCGAACGGGGAGAATAGGGAAGTCCGGTGAAGCGCTTAAGGCGCAAGTCCGGCGCGGTCCCGCCACTGTGACCGGGGAGCAACCTGCTGACAAACCACTGAAAGCTGTGGCTTTCGGGAAGGTGCAGGGGCAATGATCCGGAAGCCAGGAGACCTGCCTGAGTGTGCACGTCACCCGACTTCGGGCGAGAGGAGGGGGCGTATTTTATGTGCATGAACTCCTACCCCCGGCCTGGACCGGGGCTTTGTGTACCTCAACACTTACTGCCGCCATGAGTCCGGAGATTCCACGGTATTGCTCCTGCATGCCTTGTGACTGTATGTCGTGGCTGCATGTCCAGCACCGTGATTGCTTAAGGACTAAAGGTTCAAGCCGGAACCGCATCAACTACATGAACTACATGAGTTGAGAATGGAGGTAAACCTGCTTTGGTATCACGATACATTCGTACAACCAAAACCGTACACATGTTCAAGAAGGGCATCGCCTTCACGCTGCTTCTGGCAGTTATGGGATGGGCGGTCCTTGTCTTGGTCGGATGCTTACCGCGTAGTGTGACTTTCACTGACGGCGCGGGCAGGACCATTGAACTTGAAAAGGCCCCTGAACGAATAGTGTCCCTGTCACCCGCCCACACCGAGATCTTGTTCGCCCTGGGCCTGGGCGAAAAGGTGGTGGGTGTGAGCAATTGGTGTAATAAGCCGGAAGAAGCGTTGGAAAAGGAGAAAGTAGGCGATGCGTTTACCCTCGACAAGGAGAAACTGGTCGCCCTCAAACCCGACTTAGTGTTTGTCCCGGGGACTGAAGCCACCCAGCTGGCCAAGGAAATCGAGGACCTGGGCATTGCAACCTACCTGTCAAGCCCGGGCAGTGTAGCCGAAGTGTTTGAGGACATTAAGCGCGTAGCCAAGGCAGCCGGTGTGGAAGAAGAGGGTCAAGCATTGGCAGCGCGATTGGAGCAAGAACTCAACCAAGTGTCAGCTGAGATTGAAGCCTTGGAAACCTCAAAGCCCTCTGTCCTGGTAGTGCTTGACCAAGACCTTTGGACCGCGGGGCCTGGCTCGTTCATGGACGACATGCTCAGCCGGGCAGGCGGGGTTAACATAGTAAAAGACGTTGAAATGCAGTATCTCCAGGTAAGCATGGAAGAGGTCTTGGACAAGGATCCCGATGTGATCCTCATCACTATCCCTGAAGAATTTGTAGCCGGGCTTAAGGACCGCCCAGGCTGGTCCGAACTGAGGGCTGTCAAAGAGGGCAGGGTGTACTATGTCGACGGCGATCTTACCAGCAGGCAAGGCCCTTCTATCGTGGACGGCGTGAAGGAGATCGCCCGCCATCTTTATCCTGAGTTAGAGATCTAGACCTGACACGCAAGACAAGCTAACGCGAGACAGAAGACCTGCTTGGCCAACCGGCCGGTGGATGGACAACCGGAGTTGGACAACCAGGGACCAAATGCAGTTGCCACAGGGCTGGGGTTGTAGCCCGTCCCCGTGGCTGGGAGCCGGAATATGTAGGAAGGATGCAACTGGAACCAACAAGGGTGACAACAGGGAGGGCACGCACAGGTGGAAGCTAATCGCAATGGGTTTAAGGCAAAGTTCAGCCCGCTGTTCTTGACCGTCTCAGGGGCGGTGTTTATCATCAGCATGCTTTTGGGCTTGTCCCTGGGCAGCGTACCCATCCCGTTGAAAGATCTCGCCAAAGCTCTGCTGGCAGGGCCTGCCACAGATGATGGCGAGACCGGACATATCATCCTTTGGACGCTCAGGTTTCCCAGAGTGCTTATGGCGTTTATCGAGGGTGCCTCCCTGGGGGTTGCAGGCGCAGCCATGCAGGGATTATTCAGGAACCCAATGGCTGACCCGTATGTTTTGGGAGTATCGTCGGGCGCTTCTTTAGGCGCCGTGCTTGGGATAGTGTTCGGCGCCGGGAGGGTATTGGGGCTTTGGTCCCTCCCGGTGCTTGCGTTTTTCGGGGCTTTTGCTTCTACAGGGGTCGTGTATCTCTTATCGACGAAAAACGGGCGTACTGATACCTGGACCCTGCTGCTATCAGGGATTGCAGTGTCCAGCCTTGTGTCATCCTTGATCGCTTTCCTTATGGTGTTCTTCCGGCAGAGGGTGGAAGAAATCGTGTTCTGGACCATGGGCGGGTTATCCAGGTCGTCGTGGAAAGCAGTAGGGTCTGCGCTTCCATATGCCGCAATTGGGATGGGGGTCTTGTGGGCCCAGTCAAAAGCCCTCAATGCGTTTTCTTTCGGGGAAGAAGCTGCGTTCCACATGGGGGTATCGGTGGAGAAGGTAAAGCGCCGCATCCTCTGGGCAAGCTCCCTTACAACGGCCAGCTGTGTGGCGTTTACCGGGCCGGTTGGTTTTGTCGGGCTCATCGTCCCCCACGTGGTACGGATGATCATGGGACCTGACCACCGCTGGCTTATCCCTGTGTCGGCGCTGGCAGGCGGCAATACCCTGGTGCTGGCTGACCTCTTGGCCCGCACCATGGTGTCTCCCCTTGAAATCCCGGTAGGCGTCATAACCTCTTTGTTCGGGGCTCCGTTCTTCTTGTATCTCTTGGTAAAGGTCCGGAAGAGGGGGATATGAGATGGGTAAGAGTAACGCAGCAGCAACCATATGGGTAAACGGGGTGTGGTTTGCTTACGACGGCAATCAGATTCTCCACGACATTAGCTTTGAGATACCAAGAGGTACCTTCTCAGCCCTTCTGGGACCTAACGGGGCCGGCAAAAGCACCCTGCTCAAAGTGATCTCTGGTTACCTTGAGCCCCAGCGCGGCCAGGTGCTGGTGTGCAACCAGCAGGTCCATTCAATGAAAGACAAGGATAGGAGCCGCCTGATAACTTATGTGGCGCCGGAATACCGCTCAGCTTTTGAGTTTACCGTGGAGGAAGCGGTGCTCATGGGGAGGATTGCTTATTCTGATTCGGTTGTGGCTCAATCCCAACGTGACCTTAAGGCAGCTGAACACGCCATGGCTGCTACCAAGATACTCCACTTACGCCACAGGCCCGTGACTTCTCTTTCATCAGGTGAGCAGCAAAGGGTGCAGATAGCCCGGGCGATTTGCCAAGATCCGGCCGTACTCTTGCTGGACGAGCCCACCGCCCACCTTGATATGAGTTTCGAAATAGAGATTATGGAAATCCTCACTCAACTTGTCCGTGAAGGCCGGACTGTGCTCGCCATCTTCCATGATGTAAACCTTGCCCTGAGATACGCCTCAACCCTGTTTTTCATGAAGCAAGGAAGGTTTGTGGAATCGATCCGTCCCAGGGAAATATCTCCCGAAATCATCGAGAAGGTATATGGGGCAAAGTCCCGGATCATAGCGGATCCACACGCCGATATCCGCTACGTGGTACCGTATTCCATCGCTAAGCCTTAAACGGTCAGGCTTCACACACCCCTCGGCGAGGCACGTTGGTGCTTGCATCTGCCCAAACGGGTTATGTGGTCATACTGCAATCCCGATGTGGGAATAATCCAATGCCGGAGGTTTTAGCGCCGCTTGTTGTGAGTGCAGATGATGGTACACCTGCATACGGCTGTCATGGCCTCACGGTTTCGCGGTTTAGGAGGTGGCCTACAATACGTAGCAGGCGGGATCGCTTAAGGCAGGAGCGCAGGAAGTGCTTTGATTCCCGGTATTTCGGGTTTCTCTTAGCCTACTTGTGCCTGGTTGTGCTGGTGCAGGGGCTGCTCCGGTTTGATTCTATGCGAGCTCTGCTTAACAAGACCATTTGGCTTGAGGGGCAACCCCTGGCTAAAGCCCTCAGCGGAGTAGAAGTACCTATTTACACCTGGCTCCAGTGGCCTCCGGCGGAGCACGTGTATACTAAGGATACCGGGGTGATTTGCCTCAAGTTCATAGGCGAACCTAATCCCCATGTGTGGATAGTGGTGAACGGGCACGCCGCTAAGCGGGCTGACCCCGCAGACGCGGTAGTGGTGTGCTGTCATGGAGATGTAATCGAGATTGTTGCCGAGAAGGGGACGGCTAACGTCGTCGTGTCCGCGGTGAGCAGTAATGTGCTAACGCCTTCCGTGGGTACCTGGGTCAAAGGAGAAGGAGTTTTGTCATTAGGTCGGGTAAATCTTGTACAACCCTGATATAATCTTGTCCCGGAAGGTGTTATGGATATGGGACATTCTCAGCCGTGTAAGCACCAGGCGATGCCAACTAAAGACCCAGCTAGACCCAAGAAGCTTAGGATAGCCATTGACGGCCCGGCAGGTGCCGGCAAGAGTACCGTGGCCCGGAAAGTGGCGGATATCCTCGGATATACCTACCTTGATACAGGAGCTATGTACCGCGCGCTGGCAGTGCTGGCTTTGGACCGCAAGATCTCCTTCGACGACCACGAAGCCCTGGGTGAGATGGCTGCATCAGTGAATATGGATGCACGTGAAGACGACGGGGTTTTCAGGGTTTGGATCGATGGGCAGGAATTCACCCACAGGTTGAGGACTCCCGAGACCGACAGGGCAGTTAAACTCATCTCCATGGCCCAGCCGGCTAGGCGGGTGCTTGTGGAAATCCAACGGGAACTGGCCAGGCGTGGAGGGGTGGTCATGGAAGGCAGGGATATCACCAGCGTGGTCATACCCGATGCCGAAGTCAAGGTGTTCTTGACGGCCGATGTGAACGAACGGGCCAGGCGGCGGTGGGTGGATCTCAAGAATAGAGGAATTGACATGTCATTTGAAGAAGTACTGGCAGAGATGCAAGCTCGGGATGCCAAGGACCTGGAAAGAGAGTGGGGCAAACTGGTCAAGGTCGAGGATGCGGTGTTAATCGACAGCACTGACATGAGCATCGACGAGGTTTGCCGTATCATAGTCGGGCTGTGTGAGGCGAGACAAAGATGCTCTACAGTATAGGCAGGCAAATAGCGCGTGTAGGCATGAAGCTGCTGTTTGACGTAAGGGTCGAAGGTATCGAAAACATCCCTTCACAAGGCCCTTTAGTGGTATGCGCAAACCATATCTCATGGTGGGATCCGGTGCTGCTGGCGTGGGTCATGCCCTGGCCTGTCCATTTCATGGCCAAGAAAGAACTGTTCAACAATGGCCTCATGGCATTCTTGCTGACCAAACTACATGCTTTCCCTGTAAACAGGGGAAAAGCTGATGTGGGAGCCATAAGGACTGGGCTTTCGGTGCTCGAAGCCGGACAAGTAGTCGGGGTGTTTCCCGAAGGCACCAGGCAGAAGACCCCTGATAAGCTGGGGCCGGGCCACGGCGGGGCTGCCCTCTTGGCCATAAAGACAGGCGCCCGAGTGCTGCCTGTAGCCATAAGGGGGAAGTACGGCTTCAGGAGCGTTATCAAGGTAGCCTGCGGTGTCCCCTTTGAAATAAAAGGTGGAACCGGAAGGCTATCTACTGATGTGCAGGAAGGATCATTACAGGTAATGGAGGCTATAAAGCATTTGTGGGAGACTTTGGGCTCTGATGAACCGGCATGATTCAAGTTAAGTTGGCAAAGCACAAAGGTTATTGTTTCGGTGTCAAACGAGCCATCGAGATGGTGGAGAAGGCGCTTGAGGAGGGCCCGTATCCGATATGGACATTGGGGCCGATTATCCATAACCCCGTGGTAGTTGCCGAACTCACTAAGAAGGGTGTAAGGATAGCCGGTAACATCTCCCAAGTGGATTCCGGCACCTTGATACTTAGGACCCACGGTACAACTTTGGAAGAAAGGCAAAACATCCCCCCGACAGTCCACCTTATCGACGCAACTTGCCCATTTGTGGCCCGAGCTCAAAAGGAAGCCCGCAGGCATGCAGCGGAAGGCAAGAAGGTCCTCATTGTGGGCGACAAGGATCACCCGGAAGTACGGGGCATTCTATCCCACGCAGGGCCTTATGCCATCTGCATAAGGGATGCGTCGGAGCTGGATGCGATTTCCGGCGAGGACTTAGGCTCGAATGTTGGGCTTGTGGCTCAGACAACGTCAAAAAAAGCAGACGTGGAGCAAGTGATAAAAAAATTGAAGAAAAAAGGTATTTCGGTTGATCTATCGAATACTATCTGCACGGCCACAGAAGAAAGGCAGCAGGCTACGAGGGAACTTGCCGAGGAATGCGATCTTGTTCTGGTAGTCGGCGGAAGGACAAGTGCAAACACCAGGCAGCTCCTGAGAATAGCCGAGCAGTGTGGTGCAGAAGCTTACTTAGTGGAGTCGGCGGAGGATGTGTTGCCTCAGTGGTTAGCGGGCAAACGCATCGTGGGCGTAACCGCAGGTGCGTCTACTCCCGACCGGGTGATAAAGGAGGTTGTAGGCAAGGTGGAGGAATTGGAAAAGACTAATTTGGAGCAAGGGACAGAGGAGGTACAAGAGGAACATAGACAGGAGCAGGAAAACGTTGTCGAACCTGAGGCTTCAGAACAAACGTCTTCTGAGGAACCGCAAGAAGGCCCCGCCGAAAGTGCAGCCGCAGAAGAAAAGACCCCTGAACAGCTTTACGCTGAGACCTTTAAGACCCTGCGTGAAGGAGAGATTGTCAAGGGCAAGGTAGTGTCCGGTGACGAAAACGGCGCACTGGTAGACGTAGGGTACAAGTCCGAAGGGTTCATCCCGGCTCATGAGTTTCAGCGTCGAGGGGTCTTAGCTCCTGAAAAAGTGGCTCCAGGGGACGAAATAATGGTCTATGTCCTCGGTGTAGACTCTGAAGAAGGAGGCCTACGACTCTCCAAGAGGAAGGCTGATGAGGAAATTGCATGGAAGAGATTGGAACAAGCTTACCTAGAGCAGGACATTGTTGAAGCACCGGTCGCGCAGGAAGTAAAGGGAGGACTGGTGGTTGACGTAGGAGTCAGGGGTTTCGTACCTGCCTCTCAAGTGGAACGCGGCTATGTTGCCGACCTTTCCAAGTACGTCGGCCAAACTCTGAGGATGAAAGTGCTCGAGTTGGATAGGTCCAAGAACCGGGTAATTCTTTCTCAGAGAGTTGTGCTCGAGGAAGAACATGAAAGGCTCTGCAGGGAAACTTGGGAAACTATTGCAGAAGGCCAGATCAGAAAAGGCATTGTAAAAGGCATTACAGACTTCGGAGTATTTGTCGACTTAGGTGGGGTTGACGGCCTGTTACATATTTCTGAACTTTCTTGGGCAAGGGTCAATCACCCGTCCGAGGTAGTCAGCGAAGGCCAGGAACTTGAAGTCAAAGTGCTCAAAGTCGACAGGGAAAGAGGCAGGATCTCCTTAGGACGCAAGCAAGTTCTTCCCGATCCCTGGGGTGATGTAGAACAGAAATATCCTGTGGGTGCAGTAATCAAGGGTGAAGTAACCCGGACCGCGCCTTTCGGTGCTTTTGTGCAACTTGAACCTGGAGTGGAAGGGCTTGTTCACATATCCGAGATTTCTCACCAGCATATCGCTAAGCCGGAAGACGTTGTCAATTCCGGCGATGTGGTCATGGTCAAAGTACTTAGGACCAGGCCTGAAGAGCGGAAGATCAGCCTGAGCATCAAGCAGGCCGATCAAATACTCTTGGAGAGCGGAGCATCTGAAGAGGCTGAAGACAAGGTTGAAGCTGCAGTTGTAATAGACGAACCTACTCCGGAGGCAGAGGCCGGGGAAGCTTATGCAGAAGTCGGCGAACCTGCTGAAGCAGAGGCCCAAGTACGGGAGGCCGAAGCGGAAGCTGAAGCTATTTGCGAGGCAGTGGAGACAGAGGAACCTGCTGCCGAGGCAGAAACCGAGGAAACTGCTCAAGAGCCTGTAGAGGCTGAAGAGTGCGTTGAGCCTGCCGGGGAAGCAGAACAGGCACAGCAGCCTGCTAAAGCACCGGCCGAGGCAGAAGAGCCCGCAGAAGCAGATGCGCAGGAGCCTGCTGAAGACTCAGAACCTGACAAGCAGGCAGATGAGCCGGCAGAGGTTCAAGCACCTGAAGAAGATGCCGGACAAACAGACGCACCTCAGGAGTTTGCAGAGAATCAAGAACAAGCCGTAGAGCCGGCAGAACCCGAGGCAGACTAATCCGCCGGCACTAGCCGAAGTATTGGGTTCCGCAGTAAAACTCGCAGGGTGTATCCAACCACAACCTGCGAGTTTACTATTCTTTGTGTGACCTGTCCCTTATTGAGCGGCCCGCCATGAGCGCCCTGCACAGGTCATATTTCCTCACGTGGAATAATCCCCGAAAACTCCTGGAAACCATAGTGGTTAAGGAGAACGCATTCTCCATGCTGCTAAGCACCTGAAACTGTGGTTGCCGACCACGTCAAGGAGGGAGTCTAGTGGGATTACCTATTGGTGTGATCCTTCTTATCATCGTGGCCATCCTCATCTATTTTGGGGTGCTGCATAGGGTGTTGGACAGGATGAGGTTGTCTGACAGGGCCGCCCTGGCGATTATTGTTGCCATGGCTGCCGGGACGTTTTTCGACCTGACGCTCCTCAGGAGCCCCATTGAGGTCAAGATGAACATAGGTGGCGGGGCGATTCCCATAATCGCAGGCATTTGGCTGATTGCCACTGCAGATGAACCCGGGGAAAAGGCTAGGAGCATTATCACCGCCTTGGTTACCGGCGGCGTGATTTGGGGTTTGTCAAAGATCCTGAGTCCCGACGAGCAATTTATGAGGGTGTCCCCCATGCTGGTTTATGGCATTGCCGCAGGGATTATTGCTGCTGTATCCAGCAGGTCCCGGAGGGCTGCGTTTGTCGGGGGGCTGGGAGGCATCGTGATAGCAGACATAATTCACTGGATAGAACTTGCAGTCACAGGGATGCCAGGAAGGGTGTTTTTCGGAGGCGCAGGAGCTTTTGACAGTTCAGTGATTAGCGCAATCCTGGCCGTGGGGCTGGTGGAACTGGTCGGGGAAGCCAGGGAAAAAGTAGTTAAGACCCGGGGAGGTGGCTCTGGACGTGAAAATTAGCAAAAAGGTATTGGCATGGGCTTTGGTGCTGGTCTTTACGGCCGCCACAGGGGTGGTGTACCTCTACCGGTCGATAATGCCTGTGACTTCAGAAGTGCCTCCTATGCTCACCGAGCGCGAACGTGGCTATTTTACCGTGGTTGACGAAGATGGCGTGGTTATCTTCACCACAGGGCTTATGGTAAGCGTAGGGGACGAGTATATCGACGAGGATGACAACAAGTATGTGGTGATCGATGTATCAGACGATGTGGCCACTGTGAGATCCGTGGGCAAAATGGAAGCGCTACCGCCCTTTACCGGGCCCGTGCTTGGAGCTGCCATGTCAGGTGGCGCCATAGGGATATACCACACCCACTCGGCCGAATCATATGTACCCTCAGACAACTCTGAGTCTATCCCCGGCAGGGGGGGGATCATGGACGTAGGTGCCGCCCTGGCAGAGAAACTCAGCGCTTTGGGCATCAAAGCGATACATGATACTACGTCTCACGATCCCAATGACGCCAGGGCTTACGACCGCTCTCGGAGGACTGCCGCCGACCTCTTGAAGAAGCAAAAGCCCCTTGCATTGTTCGACGTTCACCGGGACGCAGGGCCTGCAGAGGCTTACCTTAAAGAAATCGATGGCCAGGAAGTTGCACGGTGCATGATAGTCATCGGACGGCAAAACCCCAAAATGCAGTCAAACCTAGAGTTTGCAAGGCGTCTCAAAGATGAAGCCAACAACCAATACCCGGGATTGGTCAAAGGCATTTTCATGGGTAATGCAGACTTTAACCAGGACCTGTTCGACAGGGCGCTGCTGTTGGAAATGGGCACCGAGCAGACAACGAAAGAAGCGGCCATCAGAGGCGCCACTCTGCTGGGGTCCGTGGTCCCCAATGTGCTGCCTGCTTCAGGCCCGGGCGCCGGGCCTCAAACCCGTAGCGCAGGCAGGACCGTCGGCTGGCTGCTTGGGATTGCGGTAGCAGGCATATTTGCGTACCTGTGGATTGCCACAGGCAGCTGGGATGAAATGAAGGCCAAAATCCTCGAGTGGTTCGGCACAGGCGGTATAAGGGTGGGGGATGTTGATAATGCTGGAGGTAGTTCCGGCTCTGATGCGCCAGGGGCTGAAGGGGAGGACGAGTAGACTCCCACGGGTCCAGGAGCGTTGGAAATGGGCCATGGCCGATCAATAGGGTTAGGGTTGCTCATGGGAGTGCTGGCCAGGATAATCTTGCTCAGGTCAGATTACCGCCAGTATCCCACATATCCCCACGGCTACGCATCCCACCTGTTCCTAGGGATTATCGCTGCGCTGGTTGGTGCAGTGTCCGTGCCTGCGCTAATCGAAAGGGAATGGACGGCGGTGACCTTCTTCGTGGTGGTGGCCCAGCAGTTCAGGGAAATCCGCAGCATGGAGAGGGATTCTCTTAAGGCTTTGGAAGAGACCCAGCTGGTTGCCAGGGGAGCGGATTACATCGAAAGCATCGCCAGGGTGTTTGAAGCCAGGTACTACATCGTGATATTGGTGGCTGCGTCTGCTGCCTACGGTACTGAGCGGGGAGGCGTGCTCCTGGGGATCGTCCTGGGCGTGCTGGCTTTTGCAGGGAGCGCTTCGGTAATCAAACAGGAACCCTTGTGGATGTCGGTAGAGGTCAAACCTGCTAAGCTCAGCTTCAAAGGTGCCGGCCTATACGTGGATGACATTTTCATCATGAATGTAGGTTTGGAAGAATCCAGGCAAACCATAGTAAGATACGGGATAGGCGCCATCCTCATCCCCAAGACCGAGACCGCCAGGGATACCCTGGCCAACCTGGGGCAAAGGCAAGCTATCCTTCACGATGCTGCGGGGATCTTGGGGATTAAGAAGGATGTGGACACTCCTGAATACACGCCCATGGCTACCAGGCACATTCCCACGGGACGGGTCGGGGTATTCATGGTGCCTGAGGAGCGGGATCCTCAGCTCCTCGTTCAAGTCATTAGGCGCACTCCGGTGCTGGAATCTGCAAGAGGCCGGTCAATGTACCGCCGGTCAATGTAAAGGCAAATCGTGAGTGGTGAAAGTGTTGGAGGTAACGTTTAGCGGCATTATTTTGTGCGCTGTCACTGACGATGGGGCTAAGATTCAAGCCATACCGGCGTTTGTGGTCAGAGACGAAGCAGCCAGGCAGGAAAAGGCACGGCTGCTGTCACGGATCCTAAAGGGTGCGGTCCACGACCTAGGTGATGGCGTGCTGATAGTGGTCAGGCACTGATGCAGCAAAAGGCCCAAGTAGTGATTGGGACAACCAAACACGGCGTGCTGCAAGCTGCCGCCCAAGCCGGAGTAGATCCTGGTGAAATCAAATGGGGTAGCCGAGGGTATGCAGGCAGCGGCGGAAAGGTGTTTGTAGTTTGGGGCATAAGCCCGTCGCCTTTAGCCCGGCGGGCAATAAACGCCATATTAGACCTCTCCCTGGGACAGTCCTCAGCGACACCCCGGATATTTTACGTGTGTTACGGTGGCACCCATTCTTCGGTTGTGGCAGCCATGCTCCATTTGGGTTTAGTCAGCGTGCAGGATATCCAGGTCCACGGGCCGGAGGTGTTGTCTTGGCTCCCGTACTTCGATAGGCGCACTACCGGGGAAATAGGCTTGCCTGTACTGCTGGGGCACGATGTCTATGGCTCAGAAGTGTATGCTTTGGGGACCGGCTGGCTTGGCCGCCGGTTGGAGCTGTGCTTATGCGACCTTGTGGAAGTGGCATGCCCCGGTGCCCGGGCATGCTTTTGCAGCGTAAGGGGGGTGCTTGACTTTAGGGCGCGGATAGGGGGATTTCTGTCCCGCCGCCTCCATCTGGTGCAGCCAGGACGCAAGCTGGTGAGCCGTTCCTTGGCAAACAAGGCACAACTACTGTACCAAGCGAGCCGCGCTTGCCTTGACCTCTCTTCAAAGTGGAAGGATAATGGGAATCACAGCGAAGGGGAGGTTGTGTGGATTGACGGCTCAACGCAGAGGGGGACTGGTGTACCAGGTTGAACCTGGCAGCCTGGCTGAATATCTTGGAATCACGCCCGGGGACCGGATAGTATCGGTGAGCGGGCATATACTCAGGGATGAAATCGACTTCAGGTTTTACAGTGCCGCAGAACATATTACGCTGGACGTACAAAAGCAGGATGGAACCAGGCAAAGGTTTGAGATTGAAAAGGACCCTGATGATCTCATGGGTGTTTCTTTTGTTAACCCGGTGTTTGATTCTATTAGGACATGCAATAACAGTTGCTGCTTCTGCTTTATTTCCCAGCTTCCCCCGGGGATGCGCCGGCCCCTTTACGTACGTGACGATGATTACCGGCTGTCTTTTCTGTTCGGTAACTTCATTTCCCTCACCAACCTGACTGAGGACGACTGGAAGCGCATTGAAGAGCAGAGGCTTTCCCCGCTGAGGGTATCCCTGCATACGTCCAATCCGTGCCTTAGGGCGCAGATCATGGGTTGCCCTGAAGCGGCGTATGCCATGGATTACCTGAGGAGGTTTGGGCAGCTGGGGATTGGTATCCACATTCAGATCGTGCTCATGAAAGGGATAAACGACGGAGACAGGCTGGTCGAGACGCTCAGGGACTTGGAAGGTTTGGGGGAGACGATCCTGTCTGTGGGTGTTGTGCCTGCGGTTTACACCAAGTACAGGAAGGTGCTCCCGTCGCCTTTAGGAGATCCGGCGTGGGCGCGTAAGACCCTGGAAATCATTGAAAACTACGCTGAGAAAGTGTACAAGGAGCGGGGGATACACTGGGTGTACGGGGCGGACGAGTTCTACATGGTGTCAGGCAAACCCTTCCCTGATTACGATTATTACGACGACTTCCCTCAGTTTGAGAACGGTATCGGAATTGTGGCGGATTTCCGGGAAACCCTCAAGACAGCCCTGTCGCGTGCAAGAGCATCCCGGTCTCGGTTGGCAGTAGGGCCAGAAGAGCAGAACTCACCATCCTGCCGGCCTGGCCGGGCTCCAGGTGCAGGCTCCGGACGTGGTAAGATATTGGTGGTTACAGGATATATGGCCTATCCTGAGGTCGTAAGCGCCGTGGAGGCCCTGGGGCTGGGGCACAGGATTTCGGTAATCAAGGTTAGAAACAACTTCTTTGGAGATACGGTTACATGCGCAGGATTGCTTACGGGCGGAGATATCTTGTCAGCAATAATGGAGTTTAGGGGCACGGGGGAGCGGTTTGAGTCTGTGCTCATTCCGTCGTATTCAGTATTTGAAGGCAGGTTCTTGGACGATATGACGGTAAGCGGATTAAGCGAAGCAACCGGCGTTCCGGTGGAAGTGGTCGCACCTTCTCCCATGAGCTTTTTGGATGCAGCATTGGCCTCAAGGAGGGTAGACACATGGGTTATGTTGTAGCTATTGTGGGCAGGCCTAACGTGGGTAAGTCTGAGCTTTTCAACAGGATGGTAGGCGCCAGGGCATCCATCGTCCATAGCCAGAGGGGTGTCACAAGGGACAGGCTTTATGCTTCATCTACCTGGCAGGGGGAAGAGTTTACCCTGCTGGATACAGGCGGGTTTGACCTTACTTCATCCAGCGAGTTAGCCCAAGCCATCAGGGTTCAAATTGAGCAAGCCATCGAAGAGTCTGACCTGCTGATCTTTGTGGTAGATGCCAGAGCGGGGCTCATGCCTGAGGATGAAGAGATCGCTGATATCCTGAGGAAAGCCGGGAGGCCGGTGCTTGTAGCGGCGAACAAGTGTGATTCGCCTAAGCATAAGCATAGGGCGGCGGAATTCTATGCCTTGGGGTTTGCTGAGGTGTTCCCCGTTTCGGCGGCTCATGGGCGTGGCGTGGGCGATTTGCTTGACAGGGTGATAGAGCTCAAACGCGAAGCCGGGCTGAGCCCAGAGGAAGACGATGTTGAGGTGGAGACCGGACAGCTTGACGCCCTTGATGTCGGGGCACAAGACCAAGCGGGCATGGAAGGCCTGGAAGATCAAGAAGGACAAGAAGGGCAAGAAGACGAGGAAATCAAAACCATCAGGGTGGCGATTGTGGGCAAGCCCAATGTGGGCAAGTCTTCATTGGTCAACCAGCTCATCGGCCGGCCCAGGATGACCGTGTCTTCGATCCCCGGTACTACCGTGGATGCTGTAGACATCACCCTTACATATGAAGGCATAGAATTCGTCCTGGTGGATACTGCGGGCATGCGGCGGCCTGCTAGGATCGACGAAAAACTCGAATCCCTGGCGGTGGGCAAGGCGCTCCAGGCGGTCAAGCGGTGCGACATTGCCATATTGGTGCTGGACGGGAGGGAACTGCCTTCAGCCCAGGAACGAAGAATCGCAGGGTATATCCGCCGCAACCTGAAAGGTTCCATACTGGTGGTAAACAAGGTAGACCTTGGGCTGTTCGACGGTATGTCCAGGGAAGCATTTGCCCGGACGGCCAAGGTACGGTGCCATCCCGTGTGGTATTCCAACGTGCTGTTTACCTCTTGTGTTACGGGAGAAGGCATCGACCTGATCTTGCCTGAAGTAGTCAGGACCTATCGGGAATACAGCAAACGAGTTGGAACTTCCCTGCTCAAGAAAGTGGTAGACCGGATCATTGATTTCAGCCCGCCTCCCAGGGATGCGAGGGTGTTTTACTGTACCCAGGTAGGCACACGGCCTCCCCAGATCGCGTTTTCCGTAAGAGATCCTGAAAAGATGCCCGATTCATACGTGAGGTATCTGGAGGCTGAAATCAGGAGGCGGTTCGGGTTTGAAGGAGTGCCTATCGTGATGGAATTCCGTCCGTTTAGGAGGAAAAGGGGAACATGAACTGGCCGCTGTTTGCTTCATGTCTGCTTGGATATTTGTCAGGCTCGATCCCTACAGGAGTGCTAGTGTCCAGGCTGGCAGGGGTAGATGACATCATGTCCCGGGGTAGCGGCAATACCGGAGCTACCAATGTGTTCAGGGTGCTAGGGCCAAAATATGGACTTATAGTACTTATCATCGATATATTAAAAGGTGCTTTGCCGGCGTATTTTGTGCTCACCAGATTTGAGATGGGCAAGGTAGGTGCGCTTGCGGCAGGTATTTGCGCGGTAATAGGCCACAACTGGTCGGTGTTTTTGGGCTTTAGAGGCGGCAAGGGAGTGGCGACCACCGCCGGCGCGGCTGTGGTTGTGTTTCCAAAGCTTTTGGGCGTGGGCTTTGTGGTGTTTGTGGTTGTGGTAGCCCTATCCAGGTATGTGTCCCTTGGCAGCTTGCTGGGGGTGTGGGCTGCTTTTGCGGTCTCACTCTTGCCCGGATTTACCGCGTTTGACCGGTGGGTGGTATTCGGATTGGCTGCCCTGGTTACCTACAGACACAGGGCCAACATCCAGAGGTTGCTTAAGGGCCAAGAACTCAAGATAAGCTTTTCGCGGAAAGGGGAAACCGGTTGAGGCTAGAGCAAGGGGACAAGGCGTGCATCATCGGTGCGGGCGCTTGGGCCGGCGCTTTGGGCGTGGTGCTTTCTGATAACGGGTACCGGGTGACTTTGTGGGCCCGGAGCGAGTCCACAGTCAGGTATTTTGAGGCTAACCAGGGAGTCCCTAGGCTGCCTGGAATCAGACTGTCTCGGAATATCACCGTGACCACTGATGTTGACGCTGCTTTACACGGTGCATCCTTGGTTGTGCTGGCCATCCCCTCGTCTGCATTAGCCCAGGTAGCGGAGGAAATAGCGGGCCGCCTCCCTGAGGATGCCTACATTGTCACCGCGACCAAGGGATTCGACCTCGACACCCTAAGGCGGCCATCTCAGGTGTGGATTGATGCCAACCCCTCCATAGAACACAGGATGTGCGTCATCTCAGGACCTAACTTCGCCCAGGAAATCGCCATGAGGCTGCCTGCGGCGACGGTAGTAGCTTCTGCTGACAAGCTAACTAGGCTGGCAGTGCAACATGCTTTCATGACCGAGTACTTCAGGGTGTACACCCATGTAGACATAGTCGGCGTGGAGATAGGCGGTGCCCTCAAGAACGTAATTGCCCTGGCGTGCGGGATGGCTCAGGGGATGGGGGCAGGCTACAATGCCCAAGCTGCAATAATCTCAAGGGGTATCGCCGAGATAACCAGGCTAGGTGTGTCCCTTGGAGCCCAACCCTTGACATTTGCCGGGCTTTCAGGCATCGGCGACCTGGTGCTTACGTGCACAGGGCACCTTTCCAGGAACCGTCAAGCAGGTATAGCCGTGGGGAAAGGTGAGCCGATCCATAGTTTCTTGGAGCGGACAGGTTATACCGTTGAGGGGCTCCAGACGGTGAGGTCAGCGAAGCAGCTGGCACAGACCCACAATGTACAGATGCCCATCACAGACATAGTCTACCGGATCCTTTACGAGGGCCTGCCGCCCCGGAAGGGGCTTTACGAGGCCATGAACCGGGAACGGAAACCCGAGCCTGAGGAATACTTCTTCAAGTTGCTGCCGTGATTTGCTTCCTCTAACTTGAGTTCTAATTTATCTTTGTCCCTCATATCCATTTATGAATTGCCTATTACGGTTGCCCGAACTTCCACCTAGTTTGGAATCAAGTTGCAGGGTGGCTTGGCATATAGTTATTGGGAGCGTCCTCTTAAGGAGGGAGAGTCAGGTGGAGAGTTTCGACATTTTTCAGGATATTGCGGAACGTACAGGTGGCGACATATATATCGGTGTAGTCGGCCCCATGCGGGCAGGCAAGTCCACCTTTATCCGTAGGTTCATGGAACTGTTCGTCATTCCCAATATCACCGGTGACTATGACAGGCAACGAACCATAGACGCCATGCCCCAGGCAGGTGCCGGCAAGACGGTAATGACGGTAGAACCCAAGTTTGTGCCTGAAGAAGCGGTGCCCATAGATCTTAAGGATAATCTGTCCCTCAACGTCCGGGTGATCGATTGCACCGGATACCCGGTGGAAGGCGCCCAGGGGTACATCGAAGGCGACGAAACCCGGATGGTCAGGACCATGTGGTATGAAGAACTAATCCCGTTTACAGAGGCAGCAGAACTCGGCACAGAGAAAGTGATTATGGACCATTCAACCATCGGGATAGTAGTCACAACCGACGGCACCATCGTGGATATACCCAGAGAGAACTACGTAGAGCCTGAACGAAAAGTTGTGCAAAAGCTTCAGGAGATCGGCAAGCCCTTTGTGATAGTGCTCAACTCAACGGATCCATATTCCAAACATGTATCGGACCTCGCCACCGATATGGAAGAAGAGTACGGCGTGCCTGTAATCCCTGCAAACTGCCTGGAACTTACACATGACGACATCATCCTTATCATAGAGCAAGTGCTGTATGAGTTCCCGGTGACGGAGATCACAGTACGGGTTCCCAGGTGGATCCAGATGCTAAGCTCTACCCATTGGCTCAAGAGCACCATCCAAGCCAACATCAACGCAGCTGTCGATTCAGTCAAGCGGATCCGGGACATCGATTCGTGCGTGATGAGCTTGAGTGTATCGGACTACGTAGACAGGGTTGAGGTTGAGCAGGTCAAGATGAGCACCGGCACGGCTACCCTGAGGCTGGAAGCCACCGACGAAGCGTTCTTCAAAGTGCTGAGCGAACGGGTAGGCCAGAACGTGATGGATAAGGCGGACCTCCTCGGTTTGCTGAACGAACTGGTGGTAGCCAAAAAGACCCACGACAAGTTTGCCCTGGCGTTGCGTGAACTTGAGGAAACCGGATACGGAATTGTGGAGCCTACCTTAGAAGATATGCAATTTGAAGAACCTGAGATGGTAAGGCAGGGCAGAAACTACGGTGTCAGGCTGTCTGCCAGAGGTCCGGTAATCCACCTCATTAAGAGTGAAGTTGAGGCTGAGGTAAGCCCGTTAATCGGCTCGGAGGAGCAAGGGCTTGAACTGGTGAACTATCTCATGGAGAAATTTGAGGACGACCCAAGGAAGATTTGGGCTACCGACTTGTTTGGCAAGTCCTTGCAAGACATTGTGATTGAAAGCGTGTCAGGAAAAATCGACAGGATGCCTGAAAACGTCAAGGCCAAGATGCAAGAGACCATTACCAGGATTCTCAACGAAGGCTCAGGCGGGCTCATCTGTATCATCCTCTGACCCTTACTGAGCAGGCCTTTAGGGATGATTGTGCGGAGAGGCGGCGGTCTTCCGTCTGAGCCCCACGGAATCATAGCCATATGTGGCGGAAGCGGGAGTGTTTCCGCCGTTTTTGTTTTTTGAGCTGGCTTCCCAGCGGCTTACTAAAGTTGCAGGAAGGCTGCCGCAGTGGCGATTTGCTTTGGCTGCCCGAGGGTCCCATGGGAAGGATTTTATGCGGCTATCTGTAGAAAATCTACTTGGGATTACGTGATTGATTCATGGCCTATTCCCAAGAAAGGAGCATTGTGCTGTGAAATACGATTTTGACAAGGTCTATGACAGGAAAAGCACTTTCAGCAGCAAGTGGAATGTAGAAGAGGTTTTCGGACGTGATGATGTGCTGCCCCTATGGGTGGCGGACATGGATTTCAGGGTGCCTGAGCCGGTAATGGTTGCCATAAGGGAGCGGATGGAACATCCGATTTTCGGATATACAGCGGTCAGCCCCGGATTTTACGATTCAGTCATCCAGCGTCTCGATGCCAAGTTCGGATGGAAAATAGAGAAGGAATGGATAGTGATCACCCCTGGGGTTATGCCTGCGGTAAATGCCGCTGTGCTTGCACTTACCCAGCCAGGCGACAGGGTGGTGCTGCAGAGCCCTGTGTACCCGCCGTTCTGGACGGCCATAACCCACAACAAGCGGGAGCTTGCGGTAAACCCCTTAAGGCTTTCCGGCAACCGCTATGAGATTGACTTCGAGGACTTTAGGGCTAAGTTTGAGAGAGACGGTGCCAGGGCGTTCATCTTGTGTAGCCCCCACAATCCAGGCGGCAGGGTATGGACCAGGGAAGAACTCATGGCCATGGGGGAAACGGTCATTGGCGCAGGCGGGGTTGTAATCTCTGACGAGATCCACTGCGAGCTGATCATGAAAGGTTACTCCCATATACCTTTTGCATCCCTTTCTGAGGAATTTGCGATGAATTCGGTTACGTGTTTCTCTCCCAGCAAAACCTTCAACATCCCGGGATTCCACGTGTCTGTGGCCATCATCCCCAACCAACAACTCAGGGAAAGGTTCAATGAGGCCCGGGGCAGGCTCATGGGTGCGCCAGGCATTTTCGGGCTGATTGCAGCTGAGGCAGCATTTAAGCACGGAGACGATTGGCTCGGGCAGGTGCTGGAATATATCGAGGCCAATGTCGATTATGCCGTAGAGTTTCTCACAAAGCACGTGCCGGAGATAAAGCCCATGAGGCCTGAGGCTACATACCTTATCTGGCTCGATTGCCGCGGTTTAGGGTTGGAGCAGGAAGAATTGAGGAGGTTCTTTATAGAAGAAGCCCGGGTCGGGCTCAACGATGGAGCCACTTTCGGTCCTGAAGGCACAGGCTTTATGAGGCTCAACGTAGGGTGCCCCAGGGCCATCCTCGAGGAGGCCCTTGCCAGGATCGAAAAGGCGGTCAAGGCCCGGCGGGGAAGATGAAGCCCCAAGAAGTATAGCCGCCCTAGTCTGCGGCCTGGGCCAAGCCAGTAAGGTAAGCGCGGTCATTACCGGAATTGCGCAGATTTCCGGTATGTCGCGGCCGTAGGCCATTGCACCTTTGTTGGCTAACTGCGCTTGGGCTCTAGCAGGGTGCATTCCCTGTGGAGATCCCGGAGATCCCAGTGGTTCTTGTAGTATATGGTGTAGGCCGTATTTCTGAGCTGTTGCGCCCTGGGTATATCACCGGTTGCTTCCATCAGGTTGCACAGCCATAGGGAAGCACATGCAGCGTCCCTGGCTGATTCTTCTTGGTGGAAAATCTCCAGTGCCCGGGTTGCCATGGCTTTGGCCCGGCCATAATTACCGTTGGCTTTCTCGATGCAAGCTTTAAGTAGGAACACCCAGCCCAATTCGGTGCGATGGGCTTTGTCAAGCTTGTCAGGAACAGTGTCAAGCAGTGAAGCGGCTTCCTTTAGCCGGCCTTCCCGGATGTACACTTTGACGATTTCAACGCCTGCGCTGGCCCAACGGCTTTGTAGGTTATCCCGTTCAAACAGTTCCCTGGCTTGCCGTAGGTAGTCCAGGGCCATCCCTGGGCTATCTTCGCGGTAGAAGATCATCCCCAGGTTGTGATAGGCCACAGCCAGGTCTCCCAGTTTTTCAGGAGCTTGCTCTATGGCCGATTGGTAGTAGCGTTTGGCGGCTTTCCAGTTCCTGCGCCTAAATTCGATTAGCCCTGAGATCAGATCTGCATGAGACGCTAACCTGCAGGCTTCCTGAGGCTTGTGTTCTTGAATCCATCTCCTGGTTTGATTGAGGCATATTTCAGCCTGATCTATCTTGCCCTGGGCAAAATACGAGGTTGCGAGGTTCATCAGCAAGTGTCCATAGTTTGGCGAGGTGACGCCGGCGGAATCCAATCCTTTCTTGTACCATGAGGCTGCTTTGGCATAGTCGGTGTCAGAGTGTATATTGCCCATGGTAAGACAGCAATACACCAGCATGTCATCTGCCTGGGCTTCCTGGAACACTTTGAATGCATGGTTGCCCAAGGTATCGGCAGAGTCGAAATCTCCGTTTTGAGCAAGGGCCTGGGCACACCGGCACAAGCATTTGCCTCTTTCGCGCGGCTTGTCTAGGACCGCGTAGGCCAGGGACAGTTCGTGCCATATCTTAACTGCCATATCCCACAACCTATGGTCCTGGTAGCCGAGGGCCGCTTGCTTGTAGTATGGTAACGCCCTTGAAGTTAACCCGGCCTTGACCAAGGTGCGGGCAAGGTCTGCATAGAAGCCGGGATCGTCGCCGGGATACATCTCCATGGCAGCGGCAAGATCGGCGTAGAGCTGCTTGAGCTTGTCCTGGGTGTACTGGGATGAGAGTACGTCCCTTAGGCTTCGCTTGAGCCGTACGCGATTGCCTGACACATCTTCAACGATCGAAATCAGGTCCAGGGCAGCCAGTTGCTCCAGGGCCTCTTGAAACGCAGTATCATGCATCTGGCAAAGCGGCCTAATCCACTCGGTCCTGGCATTATCGCCCGCAAGGGAACACGCCAGCAGCACCTGGCGCTGCTGGGCTGTGAGCTCCAGCAGGTGGGCCTCACGCAAGATGCTATCCGAGGAATCTGATTCTTCAAAATGCTTGAGTACCATGGTAAGGTACTTTCTGACCGAGCGGGCTTCTTGATCTGACAGGGACGCAAGCGCCAGATAGAATGGGATCTGTTTCGAGTAGAGGTTGGCCCGTTGGATGAAGGCATCGATTACGCCTTTGACTTCGGCCCGTAAGGGGTCTTCTGTGTACGCCTGCGTATCATCATTATCGGAAAAGGCAGGGAATTCTGCGTACAATTGCGACATAGGCACGCCGAAGAAGGCCGCAATCCGGTCCTTGTACTTATCTCCGAGATTTCTCCTGGTTCCGTTGAGGACCAATGAAAGGTAGGATTCGGATAGGTCGATTGCCTCAGCCAGGTCTTTGAGCCTGAGGTTTCTTTGGTTTAACAGGGTTTTCACATTCTGCGCGAAAATCTCCAGGGACGACAAGCCTATCCTCCTCCTGAAAGCTGGCGGTGATGGTTCGGTTAAATTATAGGATGAATCTGTCTTGTAAACCAGCTCTTAGGGCTCTAGCCAGCCACACGTAATAAAGAGGAGCCGAGAGGCAGATGGATGTCCTCCCGGCTTTATGTTTGCCTGCCCTCGTATATGCTAGATGAGGATTACCACAGGTGGTAGCCAATCCACATCGGGCGGTTTGGGCGGATCATCTTCCACCGGTGGAAGTGGTAAAGGTAGCACTGGGCCGGCTGTCAGCCGGTAGCCAGGGAATCCATCGGCATCGGGTGGATCGGGTGGATCGTCTTCCACTGGCGGAAGGGGAAGCGGTAATACAGGCCCGCCGGCCGTGATCCAGTATCCGGGGAATCCGTCAACATCGGGCGGATCAGGCGGGTCGTCCTCCACCGGCGGAAGAGGCAGGGGTAGTACGGGTCCGCTGGTCCTGTATATGGCGAGGGTATCTCTGGTAAGCGCGGCCGTACCCCCGAGCGCAATACCGATCAAGAGAGCCAGGCAAACGATGAGGCGAAGGCGCTTGTTCATCTGATGCACCTCCGTGCTGTCTGATGGAAAACCTAGTTGGATTTTCCTGAAGCAAAGTACGCTTCGCTGGTGCTTCGTTCGTTAATAGGAAGGTGCCTGTCGGCAAATCCACCTTTAGAAAAAGAAGGCACCAGCAGATGCAGTTTGTGGTGCCTTTGAGAGGTGGATGCCGGCTGAGTACTCGGCCGATTCTTTGGACAATGCCATAATTCTACCAGCAACGACATAATCCTTTGTAAGCAGATTACAATAATGACAAAAATCGCCACAAATTGCGTTCGACGATCTGGGAGCATAGATCTGTGGAGAAAGTTCGGTGAAATCTGAAGCGCTTTGCTACCAGTTAAGCAAACAGAGAATAGAGTGGACATTATGTAAACTTTGCAGTTGAAAATATTCTATGGGTTAAAGCTGACCGCTATTGTTGGGTCTTAAGGTAATCGATAAGCTCTTTGAACACGATACCGGCCTTGTTGTGGATCACGATTGACGCGGTACGGTCGTAAGGTGTAGGTTCCAGGTTTACGATAGCGATCTCCTTACTCAGTGACGGAAGATAAGAAACGGGAGCCACCTGAAGGCTGGACCCCACAACCAGCATCAACTCGGCCTTCCGTGCCTCGTGCACAGCTTCTTCAAAGGTAGGTGGCATTGGATCGCCGAAGAATACCACATCTGGCCTTAGAATGCCGCCGCAACTGCACCTAGGTGGAATTTGGCCGCTTTCCACTGCATCCAGCAGGGACTGGAATGAGGCAGTGTTCCCGCATTCAAGACAGTGGCAGGTCCTCAGGTGCCCGTGCATCTCAAGTACCCTCTTAGAGCCTGATTCGTAGTGGAGCCCATCGATGTTTTGCGTGATGATGGTGTGTACCAATGATCTCTCCTCAAGCCACGCCAGCGCCTTGTGGGCAGCATTGGGCTTTTTGCCGCGCATGGTGTTAAGCAGCCGGAGACCTTCGGTGTAGAAAAGCTCAGGGCGGTAGTAGAGGGTTTCAAGGCTGAGAAGCTCCATGGCATCTCTGTTCTTCCACAGTCCCCTTGAGCCTCTGAAATCAGGAATGCCGCTTTCAGTTGAAACGCCGGCACCGGTTAACACCACTGTGTACTTTGACCTCTTGAGTGCATGGGCTAGTGCTCTTACGGCAGAAGTCATTCCGGTTTTCACCTCTCAGATTGACAAGTACGGCTGGACATACCAGTGACGCACCTATAATGGCTCCCTAGGCCAGGTTCAACCATGGTGGCCCGGGAGGGAAATCATGTGATCGGACAACGGAATCTTACGCAACCTCTGTTTGCACATTAGGGCTCTATTCTATTCTTACGTGAAACGACGATTTGGGCAAGGTTGCACCCTTGGTAAGACCGGGTGCCGCAGTGTCCCAAACTGCAGGGGTGTGGTTTTTGTGTAAGTAACTAGGAAAGTAGGGGGCACATGGAATACAATCAGGATGTAAAGGCAGGATGCAGAGGGACCGGTGTGTGGTTTGAGAGGTGTACATCATGAGGAGGAATCCTGAGGCAGTCCATAAACCTCAAGACAGCGATAACACCCCGTGGTGCCGGGTAAGCTGCAACAAGGACACAGGTGAGCAACGGCAGCAGCAACATGAGTCGGCGGTGCGGGCAGGATGTGAGGGCAAGGCCGGTGCATCGGGGAGTTACAACGAAGCGAGGATCTACGACCGCTATCGCACAATTGTAGCCGACGCCCTTGGCTCCAGGGTTCCTTCGAGACTGCAAAGCGTGAGCCAATGCCTCTTCCTCTTACCGGACCTGGTGGTCTTGATTTTGCGTCTGCTCAAAGACAAGAGGGTGCCTGCTAAGGCTAAGATCAACCTGGGGATAGCCTTTGCATATCTCACCTCGCCGGTGGACATCTTGCCGGATTTGGTGCCGGTATTAGGGCAGCTGGACGATTTGATCATTGCTACAACTGCCATACACTCCATCCTCAGGAGTACACCTGAATCAGTTATACGGGAAAATTGGTCTGGTTCAGTGGATGTGCTTGAAGGAGTACAAAACATTCTTGACGCGGTCTCTTATATCGCCGGTAACAAGCTCATAATGAGGCTGATAACCGGCTTTGTGGGCAAACCTGGTTTGTCGTGGCCGGGAGGGAGGAAACTCATAAGCAATCTGATAAGCGGCAGGCTAGGGATACTAAAGGGCCTGGGCCGTGGGAAAGCCGGAAGGGGGCGTACAGGATGATAGTCGTAACCGGAGCAACGGGCCATTTGGGAAACAATCTCGTGAGGGCTCTGGTGAGGAGGAATCACCGGGTAAGGTGTCTGGTGCTTCCGGGAGAAAGTCTGGTTCCCCTTGGGGGACTGGATGTAGAGATCGTAGAAGGAGATGTGCGGGACATCGAATGCCTGTACCAGGCGTTCGACGGGGCTGATACCGTATTCCACCTTGCTTCGATCATCAGTCTGCTGCCGGGCAGGACCAAACTCCTGGAAGAGGTAAATGTCAAGGGGGCTAAGAACGTCGCACAAGCGTGCCTTAAGACCGGAGTAAGACGGTTGGTGTACACAAGTTCCATCCACGCTCTGGTTGAACCGCCTATCGGACAGGTGATCGACGAAACCATGCCGTGCGACCCCGATAGGATCTCTATGGAATACAGCAAGTCTAAGGCCAGGGCGACCCTTGAGGTCATGGACGTGATATCCCAAGGGCTAGATGGAGTAATCGTGATGCCTACGGGCGTGATTGGCCCGTATGACTTTAAGCCCTCTGCCACCGGCCAGATGCTCCTGGACTATGCTTCAGGCAAAATCCCTGTGAGAATTGAGGGCGGCTACGACTTTGTGGACGTTCGAGATGTGGCTGAGGGCCACATCCTCGTAGCTGAGAAAGGGAGAACAGGGGAGAAGTACATCCTGTCCGGGGAATGGATGTCTGTAGACGACATACTCCATGAGGTTGCGAAGGTTACCAATGCCCCGTTCCCACGTTGGAAGGTACCAGGAAACCTAGCGCTCACCGTAGCCCGCATGATAACGTCGTACTGTATGCTCACAGGGGCCAAGGTCCTCATAAACCAGGATTCGGTGAGCACCCTCATGGGTAACTCCCTTATTTCATCTGAGAAGGCCCGTAGGGAACTTGGCTACACCTCCAGGCCTTTGCGCCAAACCATCAGAGATACACTGGAATGGTTCAGGGAGCAGGGCTGGCTCAAGACTAGGTAGGTCCTGGTGCAGGCCCTAGTGCAGGAAGTCCAGGTTCTGTAAAGAAGACTGCATCAGGAGACAGGGGAGAGAACCTGTCAAAACACCAACATAGGGCATCTACCTGGAAGAGCATCCACTTAGAAGACATAGGTAGAGCTGCATGGAAGGTTATGGAGGTATCAGATGCTTACAGGACAACTGCTTGAACTTATATACGAGGCAGCCAGCATCCAGCGGTGGAATGATCATATAAGGCCGCCGCAGGGGTTTACCGAGCTGGACAAGCAGGCCCACAAGATGATCTTTGCGTATGTACTGGGCAAATTCGAAGAGGATTCTGGTTCAGGGCTTGAGTTCGATTGGATCCGGCTCATCGAAGGCGGTTTGTTTGAGTTCCTCCACAGGATAAAGCTTACCGATATCAAGCCACCGCTGTTTCACAAGATCATGGAAGAGAAAGGTCCGGAGATTAACCGGTGGGTGCTTGAGCAGTACAGGGAGCCCTTAGGTCAAGTCAACAGCAGGCTATATGCACGGTTTGAAGCTTATCTTACCGATGACGATTACAGCTCTGCAGAAAAGCAGATACTAAAGGCGTCCCATTACCTTGCCACCCAATGGGAATTCACCCACGTATACAGGCTCAACCAAGGGCTTTACGGGCTGGAAAATGAACGCCAAAGCATAGAAGGCAGGCTCAAAGAACACGGTTCCCTTGCAGGCGTGAGGAACCTGGCTGTTGATACCAATATTCGAAACTTCATGGACCTTGTCGGCCAGCTCAGGTTCCAGCAGCGCTGGGGCCATTCTCCCAGGATACCTCAGACCTCTGTGCTGGGGCACATGCTGGTAGTGGCGGTGATTGCGTTTTTTGCGTCCCTTGACCTGGATGCCTGCCCCAAGCGCCTCTACAACAACTATTTGTGCGGGCTGTTTCACGATCTGCCTGAAGTGCTTACAAGGGACATTGTGGCGCCGGTTAAGCGCTCAGTGCCTGACCTGGACAAGATCATTAAGAGTATCGAATCAGCCTGGTTCGAGGAGAAAATCTACCCTCTGCTGCCGGCGGCTTGGCACGATGAAATCAGGTATCTTGTAGAAGACGAATTTACAGACCGCATAAGGATTGACGGAAAGCGGGTCAATACTAAGATCACCGCTGAACACAACGCTGATTGCTACGATCCCCTGGACGGGACCGTGATAAAGGCGTGCGACCAGCTTGCAGCCTATGTGGAAGCTTTTCTGTCCATCAGGCACGGGATCCGCTCAAAACACCTTACAGACGGGCTTTCAATACGGAACCTGTATGAGGGTGGGAAGGGGATCGTGTCGGGTGTGGATTTTGCCTCCGTATTCAGGTACTTCGATCCCGCCGTATTGAAAATCTGACACGGTCAGGGATCCACGATGACATATTGAACTGCCTACCGAGCGGCGCATTGCGGGTTGCCGGCACCTGCTTCCGTCTTAAACGCTCCGATGGTGACCCTGCCTGGGCCCTCGTTCGCGCCGCCGCTGGTGCTGCCTTTGCCCCGGCTGAGAATGATGACGATTTCCAGGTCAGGGAGGCTTTAGCAGTGAGGCTGAGGCGGTGCAGCGCTTGGGCGAGCGGCAAAGAGACCACATGTGATACACTATATGTGAACTTCCTTGATGGAAGGGAAGGGGTGTGCAGTAAGTCGCACATCCTGTGCTTGGAAAGGGGGCAGTGTTCCTTGAAGCGCATCAAGATACTGGCTATCGTCGGTTCCCTTCGCCAAGGCTCTTACAACCGCCAGCTTGCCATGCTGGCGAAAGAAATCGTAGGCGATCGGGCGGATTTCGAGATCCTCGAGCATGCGGATGTTCCCTTGCTCAACCAGGATTACGAATGGCCCCCGCCTGAGCCCGTCAAGCGGGTGCGCGAGGCAGTGAAGTCTGCAGACGGCCTTTGGTTTTTCACGCCCGAGTACAACCACTACTTCCCGGGTGTCCTCAAGAACCTTATCGATTGGCTGTCCCTTCCGGTCGGCAAGGAGCCTCCTGTTATCGTCAAGAAGCCTTGCGCCATAAGCGGGACTACCATTGGTATGCACGCCACGGCCTGTGCCCAGGACCATCTGGTCACTCTGCTCAGCTACCTCGACGCAGACGTCATGAACAAACCCCGTCTAACCATCCCTTACATCCTGGAGCAGGTCGACAGTGAGGGTAGGGTGACCCTCAGTAAGAGCCGCAAGTACCTTGAGAGGCAGGCAGACGCGTTTCTGGAGTTCGTTGAAAAGCGCATCGAGTGCGCATCCGGCGGCAAGTAAGCGCTTTGATTGTGTAAGTGCCCGTGGCTTACTCAGGCGAGGGTCCGGAGGGATATGACATAATCGTTCTCCGGCCTGCCAGAGGCTGGTGTTCAGGTTCATGTGGTCAATTTGCGGCCAGTCGGATAGTGATCTTGATTTGGTGGATGAGGAAGTGCTCAATTCCTGACCAGATTCTCGCGGGAACCGGTCAATTTTGGACCAGGTCTTGAGCCCAATTGGATAATTCGAGACCGGCCCTGGTTTGCCGGAAGCCGGGTTGGTCGATTTGTAACCAGGTTTGAGTCGGAAGTGGCTGGTTTGAGACCACCTATTGAGTCGAACTGGACAATCCCAGACCAGCTCCGCTTTTTCGAGGGCCAGATTGGTCGATTTGGGGCCAGCTTTGAGTCGGAAGTGGTTGGTTTCAGACCACCTATTGAGTCGAACCGGACAATCCCAGACCAGCTCCCAACTACCGAGAGCCGGACCGGTCAATTTGGGACCAGGCTTTCAGTGGAAGTGGTCAATCTCAAACCAGGCCAGATTCGGAATTGGATAATCTGAGACCAGTCTGAGCCTCTGGGAAAGGGAAACTGATTAGGTGGGGACTAGGTGCCGGCGCGAGATGGCAAATGTGTGACCAACTCAGGCTCCGAACTGGTCAGATCGAAACCAGTATGAACTTCCATATAGGCGGGATGGTAAGTTTTTGACCGGTTGGGATGGATGAGTGGTCAGTTGCGAACCGGGTTTCCTTAGGTGCAGGTCAATTCGAAACCAGATGAGACTGATTGGAGCTCCAACCGCCGGTCAGATTGAGTTCTCAGGGTTGACGGCATAAAATGAGAGACCAATTGGCTAACAGGTGTGATAACAATGCATTGTCCCTTCTGCAATCCGACAGCGATAGTGGTATCCAACGAACTGGCTCTTGCCATATATGATAAGTATCCTGTTTCCCCCGGGCACATGCTCATTATCCCCAAGCGGCATGTGTGGCGGATTTCTTTGATACGACGACGGAAGAAAAACTGGCTATTCTTGAAATCCTGGATAAATGCAAGAAAATGCTTGACGAGCAGATGGCCCCAGACGGATACAACGTTGGTATCAACTGCGGCAGCGCAGCAGGACAGACCATCTTCCACGTTCACGTACATCTAATACCGAGATACGCAGGAGACATAGATAATCCCCGGGGCGGCGTCAGGGGTGTAATACCTGGGAAGAGGGTGTACTAGTAGAAACCTGCTATTGATGGACGGAGGAGAAACCAATGTTGACACCTCTAGAAGCTATAGACTCCTTCAGAGCTATTATCGAGCATGGCAAGAACACTTCTACCTACAAGATGGCCCTTGCCCTTGCAATTGCCCGGTTGGTTGAAGGCAACAAGAGGCATGTGAACAAGAGGGAGCTTGCCGGCCTGTTCTTTGAAATATACCTGGTTCGGCTTGAAGTTGACATGCCGCAGTTGTCAGATCCCACTAAGTCCGCACGGGTTGAACAAGCCATCGCGGGGTTCAAATCGGGTTCACTAACCAGAGAACAAGCAATAAGCAGAATCGAAAAAGAGGCTTTCCGTGACGTATTGCCCCGGTTCCATACGGTAAACGGTGTGCAGGTCCCGGTTAAGTTCTACACTTATTCCTCTTCGGGTCTGGCCCTCACAGACGCTGCATTCATGGTGTTCCAGTCGTCTGAGAGAGATAAGCTGCTGCGGGAGGTAGACAGTAAGTGGAGTTTTCTGGAGGAAACCTTTGCCCGTAACAGGCTAGGGGATAATGTGTCTGTTTGGGTTGTGAGTTCTGGCGCTTCAGGCCGCAAAGGTGAGTTGTGGTGTTGTGCAAGCGCATCTGACGGGGCAATCCTAGCTATGGGCGGGGACATGAAGCAATTTGCGAGAGGTGTGGCGAAAGACCTCGCAAGCGGGCAAAAGGTATGTCTCGGTTTCCAAGGGCCACTTACCCTGTTGGTGCCTGAACAATCCGGAGTCTCGCCCCGCTTTCACTGCGCGCGATCAGAGCATCCCGCAGTGGCCGGGCGAACACCAGTGGATGAGACGCCGAGAGCGGCTAAGCCAACACATCGTAGGCTTACACTGCGCAAGCTGGCCGATCCGGTTAGGGCTGTGATTTGTGCGGCGCGGGTGATGCGGGACATCAAGAACTCAAGCCCGGATACCAGCGAACCTACTCTGAACTGGCGGCGATTTGTGGACAACCGTTCAAACCTGTTTGTCTGGGAGGCAAGTGGTTCCCGTGAATATCGGCAGCGGGCAGAAACAGACCCCGCACGGTTGGCAATCAACCGCTTCTTGAACCCCTATCCGAGGTTATATCCCCAACTTCCGCCGGAAGGCTATGAGCCATTCTCGCTGGTGGCGGCAGCCTTGTCTTGGGCCGGGTTCCAGGTAGAACAGGATTCCTTCCGGATGCTTTCCGTTGTGGTCTGAGCCGGTGGAAACACAGGCGACACCGATTCTCTAAGGGAAGCTGAGAGCTCCGGATTCCCTCACGGAGAAATTAAGCGCCATCACCGGGGGCAACCCCTAGAATATCGTTGACGGTTTGCCTTACAAGTGCCATACTCAGCTCATAATCAACGCGCAAAGGAGATGACGCGCACGATGACCTCAGTCGGGGTTGTGTACAACCTCAAACGGGAGTCAGCGGAGGATGATGAGCCTCCAGACTCATGTGCTGAGTATGATTGTGAATCTACTGTCACCGCTGTGGCTGACGCCCTCCGCAGCTACGGTTACAACGTAAGCCTCATAGAAGCTGATGAAACCGCCTATCTCAAGCTACTTGCCCACAAGCCGGACATAGTGTTCAACATGGCCGAAGGGTTAAGGGGAGAATCCCGGGAGAGTCATATCCCTGCCATCTTGGAGATGCTGACTATCCCCTACACAGGCTCTGGTGTGATGGCTCTTGCCCTTACCCTGAACAAACCCTTATCCAAGCAGGTACTGGCGTACAAGGGGATCCCTACTCCTAAGTTTGTCGTATTGGATCCGGCAAGTGTGTGTGGTGATGGTCCGGGAGTAGGCGGCTTAGACTTGCAGCTGTTGGATGGGCTATCCTATCCGGTGTTTGCGAAGCTCGCCTGCGAAGGTTCGAGTATGGGCATCACTTCTACCTCGTGTTGTCACGATCAAGAAGCCCTGTTCCGGGAAGTCAGGAGACTTTCTCTCATGTATAGAAAACCCATTCTGGTTGAAGAGTACCTTCCTGGAAGGGAGTTCACCGTGGGGATCATAGGCAACACGCATCCAGTTGTGTTTCCTATCATGGAAATCAACTTTGATGCGGTACCCGAAGGGCACGGGCGGGTATACTCCAGGTACTTCAAAGACAACCTGCTTGAAGACAAGTATTACCTTTGCCCGGCGCCTATGTCACCTGGTCTGGAGGCCGAGATAAAAGAACTGGCGTTCAGGACTTACCGGGCCCTAGGGTGCAGGGATTTCGCCAGAGTAGATCTGCGGCTGGATAGGGATGGGGTGCCCAACGTGCTGGAAGTAAACCCTCTCCCAGGCCTGGCCCCGGGATACTCTGATTACCCCAGGATTGCTGCAAAGGCAGGGTGGTCGTATACCGAACTGATAAACGGGATCCTCGAGTGTGCCCTGAGACGATACGGGCTTGAGCAGCTTATTGCCCGGTCTCCGGTACATGAGATTGCCTAGCGTATCAGCAGATTGTATGGCGCACATAGGCAGACAGGGTGGCCTCAGCCGTAGGATGTGAGATGCAAGCCGGCCCCTGTACGGAGCCGGCCTAGTCTCACACAAACTGCCTCTTGAGCACATCCACGATGTTTTCCTTTTTGACCCGCACAGTTGAGTAAAGCATGGTTGCGCCTACGATGACAAACACAGCTATGACTGCTACCACATAGCTTTTCCACGGAAGGGCAAACCCAAACGCAAACACGTCTTGGCTTGAGCGGTACAAAAGCCATGCAATAAGCACGCTTATGGGCAGCCCCCAAAGCAGGGCCTTTAGTCCGTAGAATATGCTTTCGAAAGCTATCATCCGGTTGAAGCTCCTAGGCGTCATGCCCACTGAGCGGAGCATGGCAAACTCCCGTCTGCGGAGCCTGATGTTGGTGGTGACCGTGTTCAGGATGTTGGCGATACAGATTAGAGTCACAAGGCTGATGAACCCATAGACGAATACGCCCATCACCAGGAGTACGCCTTGTTCCCGCCGGGCCTGGCTGGCCATGTTGAATATATGGATTGCTCCGCCAGAATCCATGCCGATGTCTGCGTCCTTGACAACCTCTTGAAGCGCTAACTCGGCAGAATCAGGGTCGCTTGCTGTGAGATAGAGGTATTGAACCGCAGGATTGCCTTGAGGGCCCAGGTGTTTCCAGGTGTCAGGGAATGCCCCGAACACTTCGGGGCTGACGACTATGGAAACAGTGTTCATAGGAGAGATAATCACCCCGAGGGGCCTTTGGTCAGTGAGACAGCCCACGGTAAGTTCCATACCGGGCACCGGTTGTTCAGAACCCTGCCGATATGGTTCCGGGCTTACTTTCAGGGTTTCGCCAGGCCTTACTGCCAAGATCTCGCCTGTGCCCCGTTTGCCCAGTGCTATCCTGCCCAAATTTATCACAATCGCCGCTGGGTCTGCTGAATCCCTGAATTCCTGGGGGGCTAGCCCAAGAGCCCTGGCGTAGTCTTCAAAACCGGTGTCATCCAAACAGTAGATAGATGCGTTGAGCACTGCCCGGCCGTCTTCGGCGATGTTTTCCCCAATATAGTTCCTGGCCAACGAAGTAAGCCGGTTGGCTTCAATCTCCAGGTATCCTTCTACCGCCTGTATTGCCACTGCTTCGGATACGCCTTCGATCGCCCTGATTCTGTCATCTAGCTGTGCCGCGTGTTCCTCTGAGATGTCATTGTAAGTGAGGCACAGATCGGCATTGAGCCCGGTGGACATAGTGCTTACCCCTTGGCGTAACTGCTGGCCGTAATATGACGCTGTAAGGAACAACACAAGGCTTATCGTAAGCGACACTATTGTAGCCCTGTGCTTTTTGCTGCTGCGCTTGAGGCTCTTTAGGGCAAGGTCTCCTTCGATCCCAAAAACCGCCCTGGTTAACCGGGAAGTCCTCACTGCCTTGGGCGTAAGTTTGATCTCTTGTGTCTGGCGTATGGCCTCGATTGGCGTGATCCTCGAAGCCTCCCGGGCAGGCTTCCATGTGGAGATGAATATGGTGATACCCGCCAAGACTGCAGCTGCGATGACCGAAGCGGGGGATACGTAAAGCGCGAGCCCCTGAGGAGCTGCGAACTGCATCACGTCGTCCAGTATAGGCCGGATTGCCCTAAGGGTGACTCCTATGCCTACGATACCCGACAGTATGCCCAGGGGAATGCCTATTACTCCCAAAGCAAAACCTTCGAAGTAAACGCTGTTAAGTTTCTGCCTCTTGGTTGCGCCTACGCTGGCAAGCATCCCTAACTGGGTTATCCGCTCCGATACCGATATGGCAAAAGCATTGTATATTACTGATATCGAGCTTACGATGATAATTGCCATAAATACCGCGGCAAAGGTATAAACCATGGATTGGGTGCTGTCGCCGGCAAAAATGCCGCTGTAACGTAAGAGGTTGGTGTTGAACCTGACCTGTTTTTCCTCAAGCCCTATGCTCGCCGCCAACTCTCTGCCTTCTTCGAACAACCCCCGGTTTGCCCTACGGGCGAGGAACAGTGCATATACCGTGTCGTTTGGCCCCAGCGCCTGGGTGTCCAGGAACGTAATCGCAGTGTAGCTTGCCGACCAGGAAGGTTCGAAGGTAGGCCTTTTGAATATCCCGGTTACTGTGTACGTCCGGGACGTTTCGGGGATAAAGGTCTCGCCTTCTGATTGGTAAGATGCATGGAGGAAGCTGTCTGTAAATTCAAGCACAAACCCTTGGGGACATATACGTTTTCCCGTTTCCAAGGTAATAGTGTCGCCTATGCGGTACTTGAGGCCCCCGTGAGTTTCCAAATGCTCAGGCAACGCTATCTCATTCTCGTTTTCTGGCAGACGGCCTTCAATTAGTTCAACAGGGAAGTTTTGTTCTGCGCCGGGTCCCAGTTCCAGGATAAAGAGATACGGTTTGTTGTAGTTGGCCACGCGCTCCAGCAGGGCGAATTTTTCCTGCCTGCATAGGGCGATCTGGCCGTCAAAGCCCGAATGTTCCAGGGCGGCCACATCCTTCGCTGGTACATCAGTTATCATAAAGTGCCAATTGCCCAGTTCGGCTATGGCGGTGTTCCGCATAAGTTCCATGAACGATGCGCATAGGGTAGATACTGCGGATATCATGGCAGTCGAGATGATGATGGCTATCAAGGTGACGATAGTCCACCGCTTATTGGTTTTCATGCTGCGTAGGGTGAAGCGTTGCATGATGTTCATCGGCGAATCACCTCGTCCCTGATAATCCGTCCGTCTTGCATGTACATGATCCTGTCTGCCTGAAGGGCGATACTTTCATCGTGAGTGATGAGGATAAGGGTCTGGTTGAACTCCTGGTTTGCCTGGCGCAAGAGCCTCACGATATCTGCGCTGTTTGCGCTGTCCAGGTTGCCGGTGGGCTCATCGGCGAGCATGAGCGCCGGATTGCTTATGAGCGCCCTTCCGATCGAAACCCGCTGCTGTTCGCCTCCTGAAAGCTGGTTGGGAAGATGTTTCCTCCTGCCTGTGAGGTTAAGTTTGGCTAGCAGCCGGTCCAGCTGGGCCTTATTCACTTCCCTGCCGTCAAGAAGGAGCGGCAGGGCGATGTTTTCTTCAACGTTTAGCACAGGGATGAGGTTGTAGAACTGGTAAATGAGCCCTATCTGCCTTCTGCGGAATATGGCCAGGTTGGTTTCATCCAGGGCATAGATGTCGGTGTTCTCAATGTACACCTTGCCTGATGTAGGCCTGTCGACCCCGCCTATGATGTGGAGCAGGGTGGACTTGCCGGAGCCTGAAGGGCCCAGCACGGCCACAAACTCTCCTTTGTCTACAGTGAAACTTACGTTGTCCAGTGCCCTTACCCGGGTCGGCCCGCTTCCGTATACTTTGCTCAGGTTTTCGACGCGAAGGATCTCCAAGATAGACAACCCCTTTCTCCCGGTGCTCAGCTCTCCGTTTACTCCCCCATGTTGAATGCTCTTCCATGACGCCGTATATGCTGTACACTTTAGCATGCTTCCGGGTGCTCCCGCATGTGCCCGTGCCCTGGGACGCGCTCCGGATGCTTACGTATGCGCCTCCTTGCTCTAGGGGGCTTCTGGATGGCCCCGCATGCTAGGTATACTACGGGGACTTCCGCTCTTAGTCTACGGGCTGAAAGTGACTATCCGGTGACAATGTCGTGGAAATCCGGCCCGTCGTCTGACCCTGTTGAAGACATTTCGAAGGGATTGTGTTGCCGGCTCTTCGGAACTGTGCTGCCAGACCCCGATTGCGCTGGGGAAACCGGGAGGTGAATGATGAACAGTGCCCCGTCTAGCGGATTGCATTGGGCATTTCCTATGCCATTTTGGCTTGTATTCCCTGTTGGCCCCTCTCCGAAATTCACTGTGGAATTCTCCCGGGGATTCCTCCTAGGGTTTTTCGGGAAATCATCGAAGGCACCGGATGCTCCGGTTGTGCCGGATGTACCGTTCGTGCCGCCTTGGCAAAGAATGCTGTATCCCCGGCTAACCGCCTTTAGCGTGCCGCCTTGGGCTTCTATCACCGCTTTGGCCATGGCCAAGCCTATCCCGGCGCTGTCTTTCGAGGCGTGTTTGCCCTTGTAGAAGCGTTGGAAGATGAACGGAAGGTCTTCCTTGGGGATTCCCGGGCCGCTGTCAGACACCTGGATTTCGGCAAAAAGCGGGTTTTGCAAAGCAGTGATTTGGATCTGCCCGCCTGGAGGAGTGTGTTCCACGCAGTTTTTCACGATATTGGTGAGCGCTTCGGCGGTCCAGTTTAAGTCGCAAAACGCGGCGCCTTCAGCCTGTACCGTGAGCGATTGATTCTTGAGTTCCATGGGGATGGCCAGGGGGCTGCATGCTTTGTCAAGAAGGTCTCTTAGCGGAACTTGACGCGTATTGAACTTTACCGCCCCTGCGTCCAGCCTGGACAGCTTAAGCAGTGTGTCTGTGAGCCAGGTAAGCCGGCTAATCTGGGCGCGGAGCCGGGAGCTGAATTCCCTCCGGGCGTCCGAGTCAAGGCGGTCATCGGAAAGCAACTCGGCCATCACAGACATGGATGTGAGCGGCGTCTTGAACTGATGGGATATGTCCGAAAGGGCTTCTGCCAAGCGCAGCCGGTCTTGGCGAAGGAGCCTGTTTTGCTCCCTGAGGAATACGGTGATCTTGTAAAGTTCGCTTCTTAAGATGGAGAGCTCCCCTTCATCGTAGGAGGGAAGGTCCAGGAAATACTCACCGCTGTTGATGCGCCTTAGGTAGTCGTTGAGCATCGCGATATGGCGGTACCTGCTCCGGGTGAACACGAGAAACACTGTGCTCAGGACAATGCATGTAATGGCCACAAGTGCACCGGCCTCCTTGGAGATAAACAAGGCTGCTATGGTGGCTCCGGCTGTGATTGAGCACATAGCCCAAAACAGCTGCTTGAGTTCTTTGTTGCGCATGATTGACATGTTAACCCATCCTGTAGCCCAGCCCGCGCACTGTCTTAATCAAAGCAGGGTTTTGCGGGTCGTCTTCGATTTTTTCCCTCAGGCGCTTAATGTACACCGTGAGGGTATTATCGTTTACGAACTCACCGCTTATGTCCCAGATTTCTTCAAGAATCCTGTTCCTGGTAAGGAGGTGTCCCTTGTTTTGAGCGAGAATGAGCAAAAGCCTGTATTCCAGGGCGGTGAGGGCGATTTCCTTGCCGTTCTTGAGCACCCGGGCTTGTTTTGTGTAGATGGTGAGGTTGCCGATGGTGATCGTGTCGTGATCCCGGCTTGCGCTGCCTGCGCGCCGGAGCACGGAACGCACTCTGGATAGCACTTCCCTCAATCTAAAGGGCTTTGTGATGTAATCATCAGCCCCCATGTCAAGCCCGGCCACAACGTTTGCCTCGTCATCCAACACGGTGAGGAAGATCACCGGGATATCAGATGACCCCCTCAGGGTGCGGCAAAGGTCGTAGCCGTTGCCGTCGGGTAGAGTGATATCGAGAATCGCCAGGTCGAACTCGTTGGCCTGGATTTCGTTCAATGCCGACGCCTTGTCATGGCATACCTTAACCCTGTAGCCTTCATGTTCCAAGGCATAAGCCAGTCCAAGTGCTATGCTTTTGTCGTCTTCCACCAAGAGAATACGCTGTCCGGGTCTCATGCTAGACTTCCTTTCTCTGTATTCTCTATACGTGATAACAGGGGGGAGGTTCAAGGTTTTTGCGGATATCCGGGGGTACGGGGATTTCCAGGGACGGTGTGTAGGAGTGGGTAGCAGGGCACCTTAAGCGAGCTGTCATTGTGTAGATTTTACATGGTTGAACATCACACCCCCCTTGAGTCTGACCTTATTTCATGCGAATATATGATTAGAAAGGTTATTAATTAAGAACAAGTACTGATACTACTTCTTTCAACGCCAATCAAGACGAGATCGGAGGTAATCCTTATGGCCAAACTTAATCAAGTCTACAAGTGTGATCTGTGCGGCAACATAGTCGTGGTTATCCACGCCGGAATGGGCAAACTTGTGTGCTGCGGACAGGCCATGCTGCTCATGGAAGAAAGAACCTCAGAGAACGAGGGCACCGAAAAGCACGTTCCCGTGGCTGAGCAGGAAGGTTCAAAACTGACGGTCAAAGTGGGCAGTGTAGAGCATCCTATGACCAAAGAGCACTACATAGAATGGATCGAGGTCCAGGAAGACAACGGCAACGTACAGAGGAAATTCCTAAGCCCTGAAGACAAACCTGTTGCTGAGTTCGAACTAACAGGCAAGCCGGTCGTAATAAGGGAATACTGTAACCTTCACGGATTGTGGAAAGTTGAAGTATAGCGCAGGGACATTTCTCCTGAGTGGAAGTGGTTCCTGACTTAACGGAGACCGGTTGTACATCGGACCTTTGACGAGACAAACTCCAGCCGGATCCGAATGCTCCACGCAAAAGGCCTCCTCTCTCCCCATTGGACGGAGGCCTTTTCCTTTACTTTTGCTTTGTGTCTTCCTCATTAGTGGTAGGTGTTTTGGCCCCGATAAGCTTTACCTACCTTGCACACTCAGATATCCTGAGACTTGGTAGTAGTACCAGGACACGAATTTGGTTGGAGGCAAGCCAATGAACAAGCAAACTTCGAAGCAATCTTGGGTAGCCGGGGTACTCATAATCTCCTTTGGCTGGTTCCTGCTGTATGCAACCAGGACCGCGCTATCATCTGCCCTCAAGGACATAGGAGAGTATTGGTCGCTTTCTGAAGGATTTCTGGGGTTCATAGCCTCGTCATTTTTCTTTGCTTACGCGGTGCTGCAGATCCCGACAGGCATATTGGCCGATAAGTTTGGCGCCCGGAAGATGATAATGCTAGGGTTTGCCGGCCAAGGTGCAGGGCTGCTTTTGGGGGTTCTATCCCGGAGCCCTTATCAGTTTCTCCTGTCCCGGGTGCTAACCGGCGCAGGACAAGCTCCTTATTTTGCAGCCCAACAGGCAATCCTGTTTTTCATGCTTCCTCCCGAAAGGCGAGCCAGAGGTATAGCCATCACTTCTGTGGGAGCCGGCCTAGGAAGCGCAGCCGGATTTGTTCTTGGCAAGTTTCTCGGGAATTCTGCCCTTGGTTGGAAAATGCCCTTTGCCGTACTGGCAATGCTAGCTGCAGCCTTTATTTTGGTTGTACTGCGAGGCGTACCCGAGCCGCCGCTTGGAGGCGGCGGGGAGCCGGAGATAGCTGCTGAGGCGGGAGATGTAACACAAGCAAGAGCCACTGAGCAGCGCGGCCAAACCGGGATTGCAGGGATATTGTCCCAGATAGGTCCACGGTGGAAGTTTCTCGCTTTCATGGCTGGATGTCATTTCACAACCATGTATGCCCTCAATCTGATCCTTACGTGGCTGCCTTACTATCTGGAAGCTGTGATGGGGTTTGAGGGCGAGCTGGCGGCGGTCATTCCGGTTGTCATGCCTCTCATCATGGCCCCTGCGGCGGTTGTGTGGGGAGGCGCTGCGGACAAGCGCCAGAACAAGGACTTGGTGCTGTGGATCTGCCTGCCTATTGCAGGCGTTGCCGTAGCCTTGCTCCCTGTGATGGGCTCTGCCGCCCTGCTTGTTCTGGCATTGGCGGTTTACGGCATGACCGGAAAACTAGCATTCGATCCGGTACTTACAGCCAAGGTTTCAGAAAATGCCCCGCCAAGCGCCCATAGTTCTTTCTTGGCGGCCTACAACCTTGCAGCCAGCCTAGCCATGGTGATTGCCCCTTCGGCAACAGGCTTGATAGCAGAGAAGTTTGGAAGTTTCAACATAAGCTTCTACATGGCAGGAGGGTTTCACTTCTTAGCCCTGCTCTGCTTGGTTTTGGCTGAGAGAAGCGTTGTCAAGGCAGAGCGTCAACAAACGGACATATGAAAAGCCTCGAGCTTCCATGCCTGTTGCTTTCAAAGCAGGTAATAAGGTGAACAAGCAAGAAGAAAGCCTTAAGGTGTGATTTCCCAAGCAGGCAAGCCAAGTGCGGCCGGTGCTTTTTGTGTGAGAAGGGAGGATGGGCAAAGCATGGCCTATCTGGATGCTGGACATGAGAGATTGAGTGACGGCGGGGCTAGAACTGAGTTTATCCGGAAACTTGTAGCGGGAGCAACTATCACGCAGCTGCAAGCAGCCATGGCTTCCGGCGAGGTTAGCTCTGTGGAGATTGTCGCAGGCTACCTAGAGCGGATTGCGCTTTATGACAAGCAGGGGCCGGCGCTTAATTCGGTGTTGGAACTGAATCCGGAAGCCTTGTTCATCGCCGAGGCGCTGGATGCGGAGCGGGCCCGGAAGGGGCCGGGGTTCTTCCGGCCGGAAAGGGACGGGCCTCTCTACGGAGACTCTGTGCAAGTGCGGCGGGGTACAAGAGGGCCTCTGCACGGGATACCGGTCTTGGTGAAAGACAGTATAGATACTGCCGATATGATGCACACCAGTGCAGGTTCGTTAGCCCTCGCCAACTCTTACGCTCGAAAGGACTCCTTTGTGGCGCGGAGACTGAGAGAAGCAGGGGCCATCATTTTCGGCAAGGCTAATATGACTGAATGGGCCAACTTTATGGCGGAGAACATGCCTGGAGGCTACAGTTCCCGGGGTGGGCAGGTACTCAACCCTTACGGTCCGGGTGTGTTTAGTCCGGGAGGCTCAAGCTCCGGTTCGGCGGTTGCCGTGGCGGCTGGTTTCGCGCCTGTTTCAGTTGGTACCGAAACATCAGGTTCGATTCTGAGCCCGGCCCACGCCAACTCCATAGTGGGCATAAAGCCTACAGTTGGCTTAGTGAGCCGGTCCGGGGTAATCCCGATCTCCCACATCCAAGATACTCCTGGCACTTTCGGCGCCACAGTTGAAGATGCAGCCATCCTGTTAGGCGCATTGACAGGCATCGATGAGGAAGACCCGGCGACTTGGGCAAGTGAAGGCAAGTCTTACAAGGATTACACCCAGTTTCTCGACAAAGACGGCCTCAAGAATGCCCGGATAGGTTTTGCCAAATCGTGCTTGGAGAAAGTGGATGAGGGGTCCCGTCCGGTCCTGGGAGGGGTGGAACAAGTTCTCAGAGATGCCGGCGCTCAGGTGATTAATATTCCGCCCGTATACTCCGGACCTTGGCGGATAACAAGCCTGATTTACGAGTTTAAGCCCGCCATAAACAAGTACCTGTCCCAGCTGGCCCCCAACGTGGCTGTCCACTCACTGAGGGAACTGATAGACTTCAATAACAGAGATCCTGAAAGGATGCTCAAGTACGGGCAGGCAGTGTTGCTTAAGTCCGAAGCTACCAGCGGCACCCTGACGGAACCCGAGTACATTGCTGCCAGAATCAACGGGCAGCGGACGGCTAGAGAGCGCATTGATTCTCTTCTTAAGCAACATAACCTTGATGCCTTGCTGTTCCCGCAAATAGTGAACTATCCCGTGTCTGCAGAAGCAGGGTATCCGTCTGTAACCGTGCCAGTGGGTTACACCGACGAAGGCAAGCCCGTGGGAGTGACATTTACCGCCGGTGCCTACTCCGAACCGGTGCTGATAAGGCTGGCTTATGCCTTTGAGCAGCTCACCAAAGCGCGTAAACCGCCGAAATTGGAATAGTGGGATTCGGTACCAGGCTGACCCTGGAAGTGGTCAATTAGTTACCGCACTGCTTATACCCACCTGGTGTTATAAGCTCCGCGGACCATTACGTATGCTTCGGTGTTCTTCCTCTTGAGGGTCATCCTGGTGGCGAGTAGCTCATTGCAGTTGGGGCAATGCAAAGCTCCCGGTTTGCCGGATAAGTCTATCGAACTACGGATGATTCTGTCCACATACATCCTCAATAGACGTCCTTTGCCCACTTTCTGATAGAGGGCAATGCCGGTCTTGCAGTGGCCGCAAAGCACGAGCATAGTATTACTGCCTTTGACTCTCCGGTAATATGGGTTTTCGTAGTTCATATAAGTGTCCTCCGGGCACCCAGCTTATCAGGCGGCGTCTTCTTTATCTAGGCTAACCCCTGAACCAGCCAGGTTATCTACGATAGTTGCGAACCTCCCGGTATCTGTTGCGCAGATGTTATTCTGGATTCATTATAGGTGAAACTAAGCCCACCTGACATAAGCTCAATGACTCTTCCTTCCGGCGGTGATAAGACAGAGAGTGTAATCGGGCAGATTAACCAAGCACGGTAGAGATGCCCACGAACTGTCCTTAGTTGACTTTGATACCGCCTTGCCTGCTTGGGGAGCACCGTTTCACGCTGTACTTCCAAACTGTCACTAGTCTAACATCCCTCTAACATCCCTCGCTGAATGAAGGAATGGTTCAGCCTGTGGCGAAAGTGCTTGGCTAAGGGTTTAGTCTAAGTGTTGAAAGGTTCCTGGGGGAACATTTGAAGAAGTCGTAAGCCACAGACCGTAGCCAGAGAATGGGAGGCGTCCTACTTGCTTAACCAAGAACGCGCGGATTTTGTAATTAGGCTAGCTCAAAAGATGGTCCAATGCTCCAGTTTGTCAGGGCAGGAAGGCGATCTTGCCCGCTTGGTGAGGCAAACCATGGAGCATTTGGGTTATGATGAGATTGGCACCGACAGATACGGAAACGTTATAGGTAAGATAGATTTTGGCAGGCCGGGCAAGACCATCCTGCTCGAAGGCCACATGGATCACGTGGATCCTGGCGACCTGTCCAAGTGGACGGTGGATCCTTACGGGGGAGTCATACAGGACGGGAAACTCTATGGCCGCGGGGCTTCTGATATGAAAGGCAGCCTGGCCGCTATGCTCGCAGCCGCTGCCTATCTTAAAGCAGATAAGTGCGATGAGTTGAGCGGCACCCTTATCGTAGCTGCCACCGTCCATGAAGAGTGTTTTGAAGGGGTGGCCAGTCGAGAGGTAGGTGAGGCGTACAAACCCGATTTCGTGGTAATCGGCGAAGCCTCGTCGCTGGATGTCAAGCGGGGCCAGCGGGGCAGGGCAGAAGTGGTGGTCGAAACTTACGGAAAATCGGCCCATTCGTCCAATCCCGAAAAGGGGATAAACGCCATAAAGCAAATGATGAGCCTCTTGGCCCGGCTAAATGAAAGGTACATACCTCCCTATGATGCCGTCTTGGGCCATGGGATTCTGGAGGTTACGGATATCATCTCCCACCCGTATCCCGGGGCCAGCGTTGTGCCTGACAGATGCAGGGTTACTTTTGACAGGAGGCTGCTTGTTGGAGAGACCGAGGAAGACGTTTTGAGGGTTTTCCATAAGCTGTTCGAGGAACTCAGGCGTCAAGATCCAAGTTTCCAGGCTAGAGCCTTTATCGCCACCGGAGAAGCCAGCTGCTACACTGGGGAGACCATTAGGGCGCCGAGGTTTGCCCCAGGTTGGCTACTAGACGACGATCATCCTTTTGTGACAAAAGCCATGGCAGCCCTGGAAAGCGCAGGATTGTCGCCGAAACTATCACATTATGCATTTTGTACCAACGGAAGCTACTACGCAGGTAAAGCAGGCATACCCACCATCGGCTTTGGCGCATCCCACGAATATCTTGCCCATGTGATTGATGAGTATGTGGAGGTTGGCCAGCTCATATCGGCCTGTAAAGGCTATTACGCAATTTGCCAAGGTGTGCTAATATAGGTGCTATATCAAAAACCGTATGCCGGCTTAGTTTCATTAGATGAATAAGCTGGTTTTGTCACTATCCCGGAGGTGAGGCAGATGGATTTAGCGATAACTAACGTAACGGTGTTTGACGGTACAGGCAAAGCCCCGTGGGGGCCTGCCACTGTGCTCATAGAAGGTGACAAGATCGAAGAGGTTGGGCCTTCCGATGCGGTAGATGTACCGGAAAACTTGGAAGCAGCAGGCAAGGTTATAGACGGCACGGGTATGTTCCTCATGCCCGGGCTTGTGGATTGCCACGTACATATCACCAATACCTGGGAACCTGACCACTTAAAACGTATGAAGCAGCTCGTTCCCTACATTGCCATACGTTCTACCATCAATGCGAAAAACACCTTGGAGGCCGGCATTACAGCCGTCAGGGATGCGGGTGCTCCGTTCCTGCTCGATGTTGCCCTCAAACAGGCAATTGAAAGAGGGATCGTGCCGGGCCCGAGGCTAAAGGTGGCATGCAGGGGGTTGTCCATAACCGGAGGCCACGGGGACAGCCAGAATGGGTGGCCGCCTGAGATTGAGTTCAAGGGCCGTTACGTGGTGGACAGCCCCGATGAGGCGAGAAGAGCAGCGAGGGAGCAGCTCAGGGACGGTGCCGACCACCTCAAACTCCACGCAACAGGCGGAGTTATGTCCGAAGGCGACGTTCCCACAGCCAGGGGGCTCACTTTCGAAGAAATGCGGGCAGCCATTGAAGAGGCCCACAACGTAGGCAAGAAGACCATGGCCCACGCCCAAGGTTCAGTGGGCATCAAGAACGCGATTTTGGCAGGCATATCATCGATCGAGCACGGGTTTTACCTGACCGATGAAATAATCGAGCTTATGCTCAAGCGGGATGTGTTCCTAGTGCCCACATTGTCAGCAGTACACCACATAGTTGAAAAAGGAACAGAAGCGGGGATCCCGCCTTACGGCGTCGAGAAAGCCAAGGAAGCTCAGGAAGCCCATCTCAAGAGCTTCTACGAGGCTACAAAGCCGGAGTCAAAATCGCCATGGGTACTGACGCCGCAACTCCTTTCAACTACCACGGCAACAATGCCCTGGAACTGGAGCTCATGGTCAATGCAGGCATGAAGCCCATAGATGCCCTGGTTTCCGCCACAAGACGTGGTGCGGAACTTATGGGCTGGGGCGACAGGATGGGGCAGGTGAAGCCTGGCTTCTGGGCCGATCTTATCTTGGTGGACGGCAGCCCTGTCGACGATGTGCGGGTACTGCAAGACAAGCAGAAAATCAAGGTGGTCATAAAAGGCGGCGTAGTGGTGGTTGATAGGCGGGGGCAAACCGGGGCCTGGAAGTAAGGCAGGCAAGATTGGAACTAAAGCCAGAATCGGAGCAGTTGAGAGGTTTGACAACATGCCTTACTCAACTGCTCCGTTTTTCCTTCCATTGCTTAGCTTTCGTTGTTTCCTCCTCAAACCTGACCTGGTAGTATATGGCGCGCAACCCAATGTTATTGGGATGAGTAGTTTTTGCCAGCGCCGACACTCTGTGTCGGATCTCCATTCGGCGGCTTAGGAAACGATGCCTTGCAAAATGCTTAGATTGATCGTAACGGGGTGGTTAGCACTTAACGAGCCTGCTAGGAAGGGAGGAGATGTCACAAAATAAAAATGGTCGGGCCGACAGGATTTGAACCTGCGACCTCTTGAACCCCATTCAAGCGCGCTCCCAAACTGCGCCACGGCCCGACACAAGCAAGTATTATTTTAACGCTTTAGTGCGCATTTGTCTAGGACTCTGCTGAAATTGTGTTACCGGGGCTCATTTGTAAGATTAACTTCCAGCCATTTTGAGAAAAGCAGAAGTCACTCTTACAAGTCCACCTGAAGTAGAATATCAGAAACCCATTTCCGGTCCGCCGCCCTTTTGACCTGACTTTGTTCGAAAACTCACTTTTTGAGAAGGAATCTTTAATCACTCTGGCGAATATGTAACCTGAATGATGTACAGAAAATTGATCATGTGTTCAACGTATTACTGTACCACCATCTGTTCAGTGTTCATCGGAACGGAGAACAAACCGTCGGGAAACCAACGACCTGAAGATGAAGTAGGCAAACCGCTAAGAGACGGTTGTATAGCACAAGGAGACAGTCGTGGAACACAAGATGCTCTCGACGAACATTGCGGAATATTCGCAGCACGGCCATAGTGGTGGACAATTTGATACCTCACCTGCACGTTACCTCTTATTTTTTGCCCAATTACAGAAGGAAAACTCTCGGCGAGCTGTTTGCTTGATTCCAAAGCTCAACGGCCGTCCTGTTGTCTTCACAATATCCGGCTTTGGGGTGCTTGTTTGCTGATGTAGTAAGTTGGCGTGTAAGGTTCCCGTTTATTAGATGGTCGCAAACAGGACCACAGCACAACAGAATATCGGCGTAGAACACAACATAGAAGTAGCTATCTACGCAGCACATAATAGCTAATCTACGCATCAAACTATCTGTCACCTATACAGCAACTTCCACACTAACCACAGAGCTTACTTGAGGCAATTGCTTGAGCAACACCGCAATACTTCCACAACCCTTAGTGAAGTCGCACGGGACCAAGATCCGGATGCGTGCCTCTGACACTTCTGACGGCATGCTGCGGCTTGGAGCGTATCAGGACCTGTGTCTGGAGTCCGGGATTTGACGCTGGTACCCGAGAGAGGGGGTGGGACAAACCAGGGTAGCGGACGAGAACGGTAAGCAAGTGTTACGGCAAGCAACCGCAAGATGTCAACCAAACGTTACTTCAAAAGATGTTCTCCAAGCTAAAGGAGGAATGAGAGAGTGTTCAAAGCAGAAACCTCTTTAACGCTGGTCGTGTTCCTCGGTTTGGTAACCATCTCAATTTACCTCATAAGCAAGGGTAAGAAAGGCTATCTCCCGTATGTGCGCCCCATCGCCGCCGTTGAATCGCTTGAAGAGGCCGTGGGAAGGGCAGCTGAAATGGGAAGGCCTGTTCACTTCGCCCCGGGTTCAGGGGAGCTTGACTCTGAATACGCCTCTCAGACTATCGCAGGTCTTCAGATTCTAGCGGAAATAGCCCGGCTTTGCGCCAGGTACGACGTGGAACTCATCGTAACCCTGTGGAAATCGGTGAGCGTGCCCATCTGCCAGGAAGTAGTGAGGCAGTCCTACCTTGAAGAAGGCAAGATAGATGCATACACCCCTGAAATCGTAAGGTTCCTGTCAGATGACCAGATGGCCTATACCGCAAATGCCATGGGGCTTATCCAGCAGCGGGAAGTAGCTTCAAACATCCTCATCGGGCCCTTCTACATGGAGTCATTGATGCTTGCCGAAGCGGCTCACCAGGTTGGTTCCATCCAGATCGCGGGCACTGCAAGGATGTACCAGTTGCCCTTCTTTGTGGCCGCGTGTGATTACACACTGCTGGGCGAAGAAATGTACGCTGCGGGCTCGTATATCGGCAAAGACGCCATCCGCCTGGCCAGCATACAGGCTATAGACTGGGCGAAGATAGTGTTTCTTGCAGTGATCATCCTGGGAGCTGTGCTGGAGACAGCAGGTGTAAGCATCATCGGTGACTTCATAAAGGCTTACGGTAACTGAGGAGGAGGGACGAACATGAGAAACAGGCTTCCGTCATACATCGTTACCATCGTCGGAATCATTCTCATAGCAGAGTACTTCATCGATGCCCCGTTCTTGACCACCTTGGCGTCGGAACTAAAGAACTGGGGCGTTATTCTCGGTGCTGCTGCTATAGTGCTTGGAATCGTAAACATTGTGCTTGTTAACATCCGTGCAGTGAGAAATAAGAGGGCGGATATAGCTTCAACCAGCTTGCTTTTTGTCGCCCTCATCGTGTTCGGGGCGCTGGGTGTTTTCGGTGGCACAGAGCATCCCCTGTACCAGAAGATGTACACAAATATGTACATCCCTATGGCTACCACCATCTTCAGTATGAAGATCTTCTATATGCTCAGCGCAGCATACAGAAGCTTCGTGGCTAAGCGGGGAGAAGCTGCCGTAATGCTGGCGATATCCCTCATAACCCTCATTACCATCGTGCCTGTAGGGGAGCAGATATTCCCGGCTGCGCCTGTAATCCTCGACTGGCTTCAGAAGGTGCCCAACGTAGCCGGCCAGCGCGGGATTTTGCTTGGCGCCGCCCTGGGTTCCTTTGCAACGGCTTTGAGGACAATTTTGGGCTATGAACGCAGCAACGTGGGCCTGTAAGAAGGAGGATTGCCGGTATGATTTTTGATAAACTGCGCAACATAGACCGTTCATGGCTGTATGCAGGATTCCTCCTGGTGACCCTGTTCCCGCTGGTTTTTCCCATACCCTTGCCGGTTACCGTTTCATCCACCACCCAGCAGGTATATGACGTAATAGAGTCCCTTAAGCCCGGCGACGCGGTGCTGCTTTCTGTGGAATTTGCCGCCGACATGTCAGCAGAGCTATATCCCGGGCTTGAAGCAGTGTACAAACACATTGTGAGCAAGCCAGGAGTCAAGGTCGTCATGATTGCAACTTCCACCGACGGCCCCATGTTTGTGCAGAGACTGCTGGACACCATTGATGCCGGTGACAAGCAGTACGGCACGGACATTGTAAACCTGGGTTACTTGCCCGGCGGCGAAAGCGCCATTGCCGCCCTATGCCAGGACGTTCACAAGACCTTCCCCAGGGACTACTATGGGACCGATATAAAGTCCCTGCCGGCTATGGCTGACCTTAGAAGCGCCAGCGATTTTGCCCTGATCATCAACGACTCGTCAGGTGGCCTGGGACCTGTAGGCTGGATACGCCAAGCCCATACCAACTACGGCACCACAGTAGCTACGATTTTGGGCCAGGACATGGCACTGTCAGCCCTACCCTACATCAACTCCAGGCAGCTGTCAGGGCTGGTGGCTGGGCTCAGGGGCGCCGCCGAGTACGAAAAACTCCTTGATACTGTAGGCAGCGGCACAGCAGGCATGGGCGCCCAGTCCTTTGCAGCCATATACTTCCTGGTGCTGCTGGTAGTGGCAAACATCGGGTTTTTGGGACAGTCCTGGGCCCAGAAGAAACACGCCGGAGGTGGAAATAAATGAGCACTGATATCTGGGTATGGATTTCATCGATTTTGAGCCTGTGCATATTCTCGTTCTTGTGGAAGGATTCATTGGCTTACAGGATGGCCCAGAACATATTCCTGGGTATTGGGGCGGGCCACGGTTTGGCGATTGCCTTCAGGAGTCTGCGCAACTCCTTGTTCTACCCGTTGTTCTACGAAAAACGGCTCACTTTGATTATTCCTCTGATCCTGGTGGTCTTGCTCTACACCAAACTCATACCCAAACTGGAGTACCTGAGCCGTATTTCCCTGGCGTTCCCCATCGGGTTGGGAGCGGGGATAATCCTCAGGAGCACCATCAGCGGCCAGCTTTTCCCGCAGGTCGCTGCTACCTTGCTCCCCCTCAATTCCATAAACAACATCATAATCGTGGTGGGCACGTTCTGTGTGACGTATTACTTCCTGTTTACCATCAAACCCAGGAGGAATACTCAGCCCATTAGCAAAATCGGGATATATCTCATGATGGTCACTTTCGGCTTGTCGTTTGCCACGTCGGTTGCGGCAAACACTGCAATTTACCTTGGGTTCCTTCAGAACATCTTCAGAACCTGGCTTGGGATTATCAAGTAACGGCAGTTGGCTTCGGTGAAAGGGGCGTTAGTTGACAATGAACCAGATCAAGACTGCACGCAGTGTTCTATTAGAAAACCTGATAATCTACGACGGCACAGGCGCTCCACCTGTATCAGGCGATGTATTGATATCCGATGGCAAGCTTGTTGCCGTGGGACAAGTGGACAGTTCCCTTGTCCCCGCTGATGCCGTCAGGCAGGATTGTAAAGGGCTTTGCGCATCGCCGGGATTCATAGATATCCACAGCCATTCTGATGGGGGTATAATCTTGCATCCCGAGGCGGAGTGCCTCATAAGGCAGGGGATTACCACATCGGTGGGCGGCAACTGCGGAGGCAGTGCCGGCGGGACCTCGTTCTGGACCGAAAAGAACCGGGATAAGTACCTTGCCCTGGGAGTACGCTGGGAAGACTTTGCCGGCTTCTTGCAGGCAGTTGAAAAGGTGGAGCCGGCAGTCAACCTTGCCATGCTGTTTGGGCATGGAGATGTAAGGGTTACAGTGCTGGGGAACTCAGGCCGGAAACCCACCCCAGAGGAAAAGCAGAAGATGCTTGGGGTAGCCCGGGCGCACATGGAAGCGGGCGCGTTTGGCATATCAAGCGGGCTTGAGTACGTGCCGGGCAGGTTTGCCGATGTGGATGAGATGGTGACCGTGTCGAAGCCGGTTGCGGAGCAGGCCGGTATCCATTCCATGCACATGCGCAACGAAGGCCCCATGCTGTTTGAAGCCGTCGGGGAAGCCATGGAGATAGCGGAGAAGAGCGGCGTGAGGTTCGAGATCTCCCACCTCAAGGCAGTGGGGGAGGACAACTGGGGCAAGCTTCCCAAAGTACTTGAAATGCTAGATGAAGCCAAGGCCAGGGGGGTAGACATCTCAGCCGATGTGTACCCATATCTGGCATCAAGCACCGAACTTGCCATCGTGCTGCCTGACTGGGTGTTGGAAAACGGCAAGGCTGCTGCGGTAGGGTTGCTGGTGGAAGGCAGCCCTGTGCGGGAGCGGATAGCTGCCGAGTCTCACCAACGTACCGAGAGGCAGGGCGGATGGGACAAGATCGTGGTCATCTCCGTTGAAAACCCCGATGACAAATGGATGGAAGGGCTCAATTTGGACCAAATCGCCCGCAGGTGCGGCAAACCGCCACAGGAACAAGCCTTGGACATCCTGATAAGCAGCAGGATGAAGGTGTCTATAATCAGGCATTCCATGAGTGAGGACGACCTCGTAGCTGCGATGAAGCATCCCAGAGTATGCTTTGTCACCGATGGCCATGTAGCGGTCGAGGCTGAGGGCAACATCCACCCCAGGAGCATCGGGACTTACCCCCGGATACTAGGGCGTTATGTAAGGGAGAAGCAGGTGTTGGCTATGGAAGAGGCGATCAGGAAGATGACCTCGCTGCCTGCTTCGAAGATGCAGATCCGGGATAGGGGTGCCCTCAAGCCAGGCATGGCCGCCGACGTGGTGCTCTTCGACAGGGAGACCATTATCGATAACAGCACCTATCAGAAACCCTGGCAGTTCCCGTCGGGGATTTTCGGGGTGTTTGTCAACGGCCGCCCGGTCATCTGGGAAGGTGAAGTCACAGGCATCAGGCCCGGCAAGGTGCTGAGAAAGCGTTAGAGAGGTGACAGCAGGCCGAGCCTCCAAAGCTTGGCCTGCTAAGATACGAAGTGCTGCTTGACAGGATGATTCCAAAGCACTGAGCGGGTGTGGAAAGCAGGGCGTGCACTGAGGTGGCTGCTGTCGGCATACCGGCGTGTTTGAGAAAGCTGCGCAGCGTGTCGGCAGCAGCCCGCTTTTTGTAAGCCTGAACTTGTACAATTACGGACATACCCGATGGAGGCCTTTTGGATGACATATCAATGCAAACCCTGGGAAGGCCTGCATCTGCAGAAACCTATCTGATTTGCCCTGTGCCTTCCACCACATACTTGTAGGTCATGAGTTCATTTATGCCCATGGGACCTCTGGCGTGAAGTTTTTGAGTGGAGATGCCCATTTCAGCGCCAAAGCCGAACTCCCCGCCGTCGGTGAATCGGGTGCTGGCGTTTACGTAAACCGTGGCAGCATCTACCGAACGGGTGAACATAGCAGCCGCTTTAGGGTCTTCTGTGACAATCGCTTCTGAATGGCCGGTTCCGTACTTGGCAATGTGTTCTATGGCTACCTCAATGCTCGATACCACCCTGACGGCCAGCACAAGGTCCAGGTATTCTTCATGCCAGTCGTCTTCAGTGGCAGGTTCCACCCAAGGCACTATGTCCCGGCTTCTGGCGCATCCCCTAAGCTCCACCCCCTGATCGGCCAAGTCATGCGCTAGCTTGGGCAGGAACTTGTGTGCAATGCTGTGGTGGACCAACAAGGTCTCCATGGCGTTGCACACGGCAGGGTTGCTCAGTTTGGCGTTTACCGCAATAGAATAGGCCATGTCCAGGTCGGCCGCGGCGTCTACGTAGATATGGCAATTGCCTACACCGGTCTCAATCACTGGTACGCTGGCATTCTCCAAGGTTGCCTTAATCAAGCCAGGGCCTCCCCGGGGGATGAGGAGGTCGATGAGGCCCCTCAGGTTCATCATGGTGTGGGCTTCTAAGCGGCTGGGGTTGTCTACGAACTGGATGCATTCAGGGGTGATGCCTGCTTTGTTCAGCCCTATGCGCAGGCTTTGGGCGATGGCGGTGTTGGTCCTCAGAGCTTCTTTCCCTCCCCGGAGTATTACCGCGTTGCCTGACTTGATGCACAGCCCGGCGGCATCAGCGGTGACGTTGGGCCGGGATTCGTAGATTATGCCTATCACTCCGAAAGGCACTTTTACCTTCTTGATGGTAAGCCCGTTTGGGCGGGTTATAAGCTGAACCGTCTTACCCACGGTGTCTTGGAGCAGGCCGATTTGTCTGAGAGCCTGCGCCATCTGGCCGATCTTGGCCTCCGACAGGGCAAGCCGCTTCAGCATGGCGCCGGTAATCCCTGCGTTTTCTGCAGCATCCAGGTCCTCTTGGTTGGCTGCGAGTATCTGGGATTGGCCTGCTTCCAGCTCATCTGCCATGTACATGAGGCCTTTAGCCCGCTCTTCCGGCGTCAGGTTTGCCAGTATCTTCGATGCTTGCTTGGCGCGTCTTGCTTTCTCTATCACTGTCATGTGCTTCTCCTCCTGCTGCTAATCGGTTTTCGTGACAAACAAGGTGCCTATCAGGTGGCCTTCAAGTATCAGGGTAAGCACCTCGGGCTTACTGCCGTTGGCGATCACCGTGGGGATCCCGTGCTGGAGGGCCATGTTAGCGGCCCAAACCTTAGTTATCATCCCTCCGGTGCCTACATCTACGTTGTGAGACCCTTGTGCCATGGCCAGTATCTCAGGATCGATATCTCTAATGGTAGTGATAAGCCGGGCATCGGGGAGGAGGCGGGGATCTTTGTCGTAAAATCCGTCTGTGTCTGTGAGCATTATGAGCAGGTCAGCGCCGATGAGCACGGCCACCCTGGCCGACAAGGTGTCGTTGTCCCCGAACCTGATTTCTTCTACCGCAACAGTATCGTTTTCGTTGATGATGGGGATGATCCCACGCTTGAGCATTGCTTCCAAGGTGTCTTTGCAAAGGGCGGAACGCTTAGGGCTTCCCAAGTCGTCCCGGGTGAGCAGTACCTGGCCTACAGTGAGCCCATATTCTTCGAACAAGCTTTCATAGCTCCTCATGAGAAGCCCTTGGCCTACTGCCGCCAGTACCTGCTTTTCAGTAATGGAAAATCCCTTTTCCCGGCCTATCCGGCCCCTGCCGGCTGCCATGGCACCCGACGACACGATTACCACTTCCCGGACTTCTGCCATGAGGGATGACACTTGCTTTACAATACCCCTGAGCAGTCTTTCATTGAACATCCCGTTTTCGTCGGTGACCGTGGATGAACCGATTTTGACCACGATTCGCCTTGCTCTGGTGATGGCAGCCCGTTTCCGGGTCTCGTATTCTGCATAAGCCGCTGAAATCTCTTCTGACCTGCGGAGGGCTTTGCCCATAGCTTCTTCTACCAAGAGCCCCAGGCCGTTTGACTCGAAAACCCTGAGCGCTGCCTCAGTGGTGCCGTTAGGTGAGGCGATTTGGTCAATGAGCTGTTTGAGGGTGAGGTCAGTGCTTTTCAGGAGGCAGCCGGCCCCTATGAGGGTTTGACGGGACAGCTCTTCAGCCACCTGCCTGTCCAGTCCCATTTCTACCGCTACCTCGGTCATCTCTTGAGCCAAGCGGTAGAAATAGGCGGGGCCGCTTCCCGACAGAGCCGTAACCGCATCCATGTAGATCTCATCCAGCCAAACCACCTTCCCAATTGCAGAAAACACACCGTCTGCGTGAGCCTTGTGCTCATCTGTAACCCGGTGGCTTCCGCAGAGCACCGACACTCCTGCGCCTACCTGGGCCGGGGTGTTGGGCATGGCCCGTATTACCGGCACATCTTGATTCAAGCTGTTTTCAATGGTTTTTATGGTAACGCCTGCAGCAACTGAAATAATGAGATGGTTTGCAGTTACCAGTGGCGATATGGCATCCAACACTTCACCCATCTGATCAGGCTTTACCGCGAGTACGACAATCTTTGATTGTTTGATGAGCTCCTCATAGTCCTTAGCCGCCCTGACGCCGTAGGCGCTGCAAAGATGCATGAGCCGCTTGCGGTTGTGCTTGTTTATCACGGTTATTCTTGGGCCTGGTGCGGTCTTATTGGTAGTAAGCCCTTTGATGATCGCCGTGGCCATATTGCCTGCGCCTATAAACCCTACTGGAGCGCCGTTAATCGCGCCGGGCCCACAAGTTCCGCCAAGGTAGTCAATGGTTTTCGCCGACTGTTGGCTGTTCATTGAGAAAAACCACCTCCAACCATCAAAAAAACCTCCGTCCCTTTAAGGACGGAGGTTCATCTCCGTGGTACCACCTTAATTCGGGCATTAGCCCCTCAAACGATGGCCAATCAGCCACCTCCCCGTGTAACGGCGGGGTTCCGATAGGCTCGTCGCCTATAGCCTCGTGAGCGGGTTCGAAGAGAGTGGAAGGTAAACCTTTCAGCTACCGGTTTACTCTCTGTGCATCCCTTGCTCTTCTACTATTCTCAGTCATAGGCCATGTAATCTATTTAGGATATGTTCGTGTCACTCAAGTACTGTGGCTAATCTGCTTGAATATACTTGATTATGTATTAGAGGGCGAGGATTGTCAACTAGACACACCGGTCCGACCATGTCCGCACCTGTCTATACTCCATTGCATAGAATGCCATAAAATGTTTATTCGGAAAGGAGGATTTTTTCATTCAAGACAGAATAAACAGAATAAACAGATTACTGGTGGCCAAGACGGCTGCCTGAGAGCAGGAGATTACAAAAAATGTCTGGAAGGCAGGTGAAACAATTGTCAATCGCACAAGGACAGGTATTCTCCTTTATTGCACTACTGGCGTACTGCATAGCAGTGCTGGCCATGATCGGCAGGGCGCGGAAGGGGATGAAGATTCCCGAACTGTATCAGGTTCCGGGCCTTGAAGCCCTCGATGAGGCCATTGGCCGTTGCACTGAGATGGGCAGGCCTCTTCACTTCTCGCCGGGTATTGGAGGCGTGGATAACGCTCAGACCCTGGCAGCCCTATCCATCCTTAGCTATGTTGCAGGCCAGTGCGCCAGGTACGACACTGATCTAATCGTAACTAACAGGATCACTGTCGTGTACCCCATCTCAGAAGAAATCGTGAAGCAGGCTTTCATCCAAGAAGGCAAACTGCAGAACTTCAAAGTTGAGAACGTACGGTTCATTTCAGAGGACCAGTTTGCCTATGCCACAGGCGTAACAGGTATCATGTACCGTGAACAGCCTGCGGCCAACCTGCTTCTCGGTGCATTCTGGGCAGAATCCCTGATTTTCGCCGAGGTTGGGGCGACAGCCGGCGCAATCCAGATTGCAGGAACCGCTAACACCCACCAGATTCCGTTCTTCGTTGCAGCTTGTGACTACTGCCTAATCGGCGAAGAACTCTTCGCAGCAAGCGCATACCTCACCAGGGAACCTATCCTCATGGGCAGCATTATAGTTCAAGACTGGGGCAAGATGTTCGCAGCAATTGCCATAGCAGTTGGTACCATTCTTGCGACGTTTGGCAGTTCTTTCCTAAGCGACATCATGGGCAAGTGAATTGAATTATAGCGCTGACACTGAGAATCCTTTTATCTCTGAAACTCCTTATGGGAGGGGGGAAGACCGTTGAAACAAGAATTGCCGGTTCTGTTCGGATTTGCCTTTGGGTTATTCATAATCATCGCCATGTTTGTAAGGGGCATTCCGGGTCTTGCAGAGGCAAAGGACGTGGTTGATGACTGGTTCCTGGTGGTGTCCGCATGGGCGGTTGCCGTCGGAATAGTCAACCTGACCCAGATTCACGGAAGAAGGGTCCAGCAGAGGCGCGAGGGATGGATCTACAGCCTGTGGCTCATAATCTGCATGTTTGGCATGGCCTTCTTTGGCATCTTTATCGCCAAGAGTGCAGACCATGAAGGCTGGAAGTTCATGTACAACAACCTCATCGCGCCCATGAACGCTACTGTTTACTCCACTTTGGTGTTCTATATCGGCGCTGCCGCCTATAGAGCTTTTAGGGTCAGGAACGCGGAAGCTGCAGTGCTGCTCATCGCCGCAATAATCATGATGCTCGGCCAGGTTCCTCTCGGTTCTGTGTTGCTGGGGGACTGGATTACAAATGCTTCCGCCTGGATCCTCAACGTGCCTAACTCTGCAGGCATGAGGGGTATCCAAATCGGTGCCACCCTTGGCGGTATTGCTACTGCTTTGAGAATTCTTGTTGGAATTGAACGTTCGCACCTTGGTGGTACGGGTGAGTAATACTGAGACTGGCATTGGAGGAGGTGAATCTTTGTGTGGGAGAGACTAGCTAACATTGACAGACGTGTTATATACGTCCTGATGATACTGATAATTGCCCTGTCTCTCATAAAACCTGTCGGGCTGGCCATCATTCCGTCACCTGAAACCCAGAAGGTGTACGACTTCATCGAGTCCTTAGCTCCAGGCAGCATAGTGTACCTTGGGTTTGACTTCTCGGCAGGCGGAATCCCTGAGCTCATGCCGGCAGCCCAGTCACTGGTGAGGCAGGGATTCAGGAAAGACCTTCGGTTCGTATGCGCAGGCATGTGGGTCATGGCAGGCGACATGGCTGATACGGCCTTCTCGATTGTTCCGGAAGAATTCCCTGACAAACAGTACGGCGTGGACTGGGTCAATATTGGCTATAAACCAGGAGGCGAAGTGCTTTTGCAGAAGATGCTTTCCAGCATATATGAGGCAGCCGTCGGCGTAGACCACTACGGCAATGACTTGAACACCTTGCCTCTTATGAAAGAAGTGCAGACGCTCAAGGACGTCGACGCGTTGTTCATATTCGTTACCGGAACCCCGGGTGAACGGCAATACATTGCACACGTGACCTCGCCCCACAACAAGCCTTTGATTGTGTCATGCATCTCGGTGAGCGTTCCTGAACTCATGCCCTTGGTTCAGTCTGGGCAGGTACACGCCGCTGTGCTTGGCATGAAAGGGGCGGCTGAGTACGAGCTTTTGGTTGGCCACCCGGGTAGTGCGACAGCCGGTATGGACGCCCAGTCATTTTCACATGCGCTGATCATAGTTTTCATCATATTGGGAAACGTGGGTTATCTTTTGACCCAGAAGAAAGAGAAGAAATAAGCTTATGACTTTGGCCGGATTCGGCGACAGGAGGTGAATCGGAGTGGAATTGTTGGGCACTTGGCTGAACGCAATTTTCACCATCTTCCTACTTTCAGTGGTGTTCAAAGATAACCCTTTGTACAGGTTTGCTGAGAACACGTACGTGGGCCTGTATGCCGGTTACACAGTGGCATTGCAGTGGTTTCAGTACATCAGGCCCAGTGTTCAATTGAGAATAATGCAGGAAGGCAAGTGGTGGTACATCTTTCCGATCATCATCGGGCTTATGATTTACACCAGGTACATCAGGCCCATCGCGTGGATCAGCCGTTACCATATTTGCTTCCTGCTGGGAATCGGTTCGGCATACGTCTTGACTACCCAGTTTAAGCCGATGTTCATCGACCAGATCCGTGCCACGTTCCTGCCCCTGTGGGTACCAGGGGATTGGTGGGCAAGCGTCTCCAACATCCTGTACGTCGTGGGTACTTTCACCGCCCTGGTATACTTCTTGTTCACACTTGAAAAGAAAGGTTTCCAGGGCAAGGTATCCAGCGTTGGCCGTTGGACGATGATGCTCGCTTTTGGAGCGGCTTTCGGCAACACGGTCATGGCACGTGTATCGTTGTTCCTCGGCAGAATGCAGTTCTTGCTGGGTGATTGGCTAAAGATAGTCAAGTAAGCGTGTTTACAAGGCCGGAGAGGTATGTTGGGGCTTATGGTCCGGGCACCAGGTAGCTGCTAAAAGTATGGCAGGCTTAACAATTTGGCTGCCGGTAGCCCGGCAAAGCCAGGGAGGGCCACAGAAGGCCCCTCTCCGGCCTTTCAATAAGTGATGCTGGCAAAGCAGGCAGAGACAATGGGCGCCTGCGAGGTCATAGCGAAGACAATAACCGGAACCATGCTCCTGAGTGCCCTGGCCGCTGCCGGGCCGAAACATATTGTCAGCCAGTTACTGATGAGTTAAGATATAACTGACGGTTAAAGACAAAAAGATACAGTGTCGGAAGGTGATAGTGAGTGGACGACCCCGGAGGTAGTAGCTACGTTGTAGCGTTGTGTTGTCTGCTATTGTCTGCATACTTCTCGGGCTCTGAGAGCGCCATATTTTCCTCAGACGAGGCCAAACTCAAGGGCAAGTACCATGATGACAAGAGGGCTCAGGAAGTTCTCCATGTGAAAAAGAACCCCAATTCATTGCTCTCGAGTATTTTATTTGGCAATACCCTCGTAAACATCTTGTTTTCTTCAACATTTACCGTGATTGTGTATGCTCTGCTTCCCAAGTCAAAAGGACTGGCAGAAACTTTGTCAGTTGTGTTCGGGACTATGCTGGTTCTGTTGTTTGGCGAAATTACTCCGAAGCTTCTGGCCGGTTCAAACCCTGAGGGGATTGCCGTAAAGGTTGTGAGGAGCCTTTGGTGGCTCCAGCTTATCATGAAACCTGTTACGACCGTATTGGAGAAAGTAGCCTCCTTGTTTGCCTGGATGCTTCCAAAGCCCGTCCATAGTGCAGACCACTTTGAGGAGATGTCGGAAGCCAGGGTTATGGCTGCCCTGGAGTATGGGGAGGACGTTGGCGCCATAACTTGCACTGAGAAAGAAATAATCACCGGGGTTATCGATTCCCGGGATATCGACGTATCCGAGGTTATGGTCCCGCGCCCCAAGATGGTAGCCATACAAGAGGACGCAAGTGCGCTAGATGCCCTAAAACTCATGTTAAGGGAAGGGTTTTCCCGCATTCCGGTTTACCAAGGCTCACGGGACAATATCACGGGCATCGTGAACATAAAGACTCTGGCCAGATTTCTCCGAGAGAGACCTTCAGATTGGGAGGATGCCCTGGCTGATATCCCTGTGAAGCAGTTTGCAGCTACACCCTATTTTGTTCCGGAGAGCAAGAATGTATCTGACCTCCTCAATGAAATGAAGGCGATGGGCGTGCATATGGTCATCGTTGTAGACGAATATGACGGCGTTTCAGGACTGGTGACCATCGAAGACCTGATTGAGGAGTTTGTCGGAGACATAGAGGATGAGTATGATTCTGACAATCACGAATACGTTGTGCTGGGTGACGGCAAATGGCGGGTGCCTGGTAGCATCAGCCTGGTGGAGCTTGAGGACTTCACCGGGCTTGAGATCGAAGCAGAGGATTGTGACTCCTTGGCAGGCCTTGTGATGACGTGTCTCGACAGGGTACCTGTGCCGGGTGATGCGTTCTGCCTCATTGAGCCTAAGGTATGTTTCACCATAGAAGAGGTAGAGGGTCCGAGGATAAACAAGGTATTGGTAGAAAGAATTGAGGGAGAAACAGAAGAGTCATGAATGCTGATATACCGATAGTGTCTGTCTTGCTGAGAGCCGTTCTGCTGGTCATTTCCGTTCTAGCCGTAGGGTTTTTCGCAGGTGCAGAGACCGCTTTCCTGGCGATGGACAAATGGGTTATAAGCAGCCTCGCAAGTGAAGGGGACAAAAGAGCCCGCGTGCTTCAGAACCTCAAGGATAATTCAGAAAACACAGTGTCAGCAATATTGGTAGGAACCAACGTATTCACGATTCTGGTTTCGGTAAGCGCGCTGTCAATCGCTATCTCGCTGGGCTTTAACAAATCCGTCCATGTGACCGTGGTTTCGCTGCTTGCCACAGTCGTTGTATTCATTTTCTCAGAGCTCATCCCGAAGACCTACACGGCCAACGCTCCCACCGAATCGGCGCTGGCAGTGGCTGTACCTCTCGAAATCGCGGTCAAAGTGCTAAGTCCTGTGGCATATGTGATGGCTGCACTTCCCGGGGCCCTTGTGTCAGTATTTTCCCGGGGTAAGAAAACCGTTTCCGACGAGCCTGAGTCAGAGGTGCTTGCCATATTTGAAATCGCCGAAGAAGACGGGTATGTAACTCCTGAGGACAAAGATGTCATTGAAGGAGTGTTCAGTTCCCGGAGCAAGACCATGGCAGACATCATGCAGCCGTGGGATAAGGTAGTAGCTTATGGTCCTAACGTTACCTTATGGGAAGCGGTGGATCTGTTTGACTCACACAGGTACAGCCGTGTACCTGTGGTTTCTGCAGAGGGCAGCCAGGTTATCGGTGTGGTATACATTAAAGATGTAGTGCGCGAAGTCGTGTCTAACCCTGACAACAAGGCATTGCCTGTGACTTCGGTGATGCGTCCGCCCCATCACGTACTCGCCGGAGACAATATCCTGTCTGTGTTTTCCAGGCTCCAGCGGATGAAGGTCCATCTGGCCGTGGTGGTGCAGGGAAACAAACCTGTGGGCATAGTTACAATGGAAGACCTGCTGGAGGAACTTGTGGGCGACATACCCGAGGAAGTTAGTCTGGGCGAAACCGCCGGTACCTTGGGCGGATATCACAAGTCGGGGGTAACCCTAAGCGGCACAGATTGATAAGAAGCAGATACAGCTTTTCGAAAGCCGGTGCAGCAGGCTGGTGTGAAAAGCCGGTATGGAGCGCATGCGGCTTTTCGAAAGGCTGTGTTTTGTTTTTTGAGCCGGTCTGTCCTGTGATATTGCTATTTGAAAACCGGTGCAAATTCCGGCTGAACCTGGCCAAGAGCAACAATCCTTTATGGCTTGAAAAGCCTCGTGAGCTGCCCGGGAGGTTCTGTTGGCTAAATATTGTTAAGTTGCATTAAACACTGTTGCTTTTTCAGATCAGCTATGTTATAGTTCACTGGGAACTTGTGAACGCATTCACAAAACCGGTTTATCCGAAGCAACGGACGCGGCAAAGGACAGAGGGGAAAGGAGGATTCTCCCGTGAGCAGACTCACTGTTTACACGCCGGACGATGCTGAGATAGTTGTGGAACGTATGGTCCATGAGATGGAGAGACGCTTGGCCGCAGCTCCTCAGGGCATATGTCCGGTAGACATGGCCTTGGTATTCTTAAGGCTGTGTCATGCACAGACCTGCGGGAAATGTGTCCCGTGCAGGATAGGTCTAGGCAGGCTTGGAGATCTTTTGGACGATATTTTGAGTGGCAGGGGCGACGAACACACCATCAAGCTCCTGGAAGAAGTATCTGAATCGGTTGCAGATACGGCTGACTGTGTGATTGGCTCCGATGCCGCAGCCATGGTATTAAGGTCCGTCAGAGAATTCCAAGCAGATTACATTTCTCACATTGAAGAAGGACACTGTCTCGGAACTTTTGCGGCTCCGGTGCCGTGTATCTCAGGTTGTCCCGCTGGTGTTAACGTACCGGGATATATTGCGCTCATTAGGGCAGGCAGGCCTCAAGATTCTGTAAAAGTTATACGTAGGGACAACCCATTCCCGTCAGCGTGCGCACTGGTTTGCGAACATCCTTGCGAATCTCATTGCCGCCGCTCGATGTTGGATGACGCGATCAACATCAGAGGGCTTAAGAGATATGCGGTTGAAGCTGCAGGGGACGTACCTGTACCTGAACCCCAACCTCTCACAGGCAAGAAGGTAGCTATCATAGGCGGAGGCCCGTCGGGGCTTACAGCTGCTTACTATCTAGCCCTCATGGGTCACGACGTAACGGTGTTTGAGAAGCAGCCGAAACTCGGCGGCATGCTTAGGTACGGTATCCCTGAATACAGACTTCCTAAGAGACTTCTGGACAGGGAAATCGAGACTATCCTCAACCTCGGAGTAACCGTTCACACCAACTTCGAAGTGGGCCGCGACGGAACTCTCGAGAGCCTCAAGAAGAAATACGATGCGATCTACATTGCCATAGGTGCTCATGGTGACAGGAAACTGGGCATCCCAGGCGAAGATGCCAACGGCGTGGTACCTGCAGTGAAGATGCTGCGGGATATTGCGCTGGGCGAACCTTTGGATCTCAAGGGCAAGACCGTGGTGGTTGTAGGCGGTGGCAACGTAGCGATGGACGCCGCCCGGAGCTCTGTAAGGCTCGGGGCCCAGAAGGTGATTGTAGCCTACAGGCGCAGGATAGAAGACATGACTGCGCTGCGTGAAGAGATCGAAGGCGCCCTGGCTGAGGGAGTAGACATTATGGAACTTACGGCTCCGGCCAAAGTTGAAACCGATGCCAATGGCAACGTGACAGCCCTTTGGGTACAGCCCATGACCGTAGGAGCCATAGACTCCTCAGGCAGGCCGAAACCTGTACCCAGCGGCAGCTCGGATCAGAGAATCCCCTGTGACGTTGTGGTTGTTGCAATCGGGCAGGCCATTGAGTCTGAATTTCTCGGAGAAGAGGGTATTCCGCGTTCAAGAGACAGGGTTGTTGCCTACGACGACCTTTCAATCGAAGGCCATCCTGGAATCTTTGCAGGTGGAGACTGCGTCACTGGGCCTGCTAGCGCAATCATGGCAATAGGAGCAGGTAAAGTCGCTGCTTACAATATAGATATGTATCTCGGTGGACAAGGACGCATACCTGAAGACGGCGTTGAAATACCTCCTGCCATTCCTGGAGATTTGTCACCTCAAGGCAGAGTAAACCTCAGGGAAAGGGCTGCTTCTGAGAGGATCCACGATTGGCAGCAGATCGAACTTAGCATGGACTTCAAGGAAGCGCTGCACGAGGCCAGAAGGTGTCTGCGGTGCGACCACTACGGATCCGGTGCCATGGAAGGAGGTAGGGTTGCAAGATGGTCAAGCTCACGATAGACGGCAAGGTCGTAGAAGTGCCTGAAGGCACGACGATTTTAGAAGCTGCCCAGAAGGCGCAGCTCAGAATACCGACTCTCTGCTATCTTAAAGACATAAACGAGATAGGGGCATGCAGGGTATGTGTTGTTGAACTCGAAGGTTCCAAGCAACTGGTGACTGCATGCAACACGGCGGTACAGGAAGGCATGACAGTTCGTACTGCCAGCACCAGGGTGCGTCATGCCCGGAGGATGGCGGTAGAACTCATGTTGACCCAGCATGACAGCAACTGCCCCACCTGTCCCAGGAACGGCAACTGCAAGTTGCAGAACCTTGCCCGTGACCTGGGTGTGCGTGACGTAAGGCTTAATAAGGAAATCCCGATTCAGCGAAAAGACGCCAGCACTCCTTCCATAGTCAGGGATCCGAAGAAATGCATCATGTGCTACAGATGCGTGAGTTTCTGCGACAAGGTTCAATCCCTCGCTATATGGAGAATCTCAGGCACAGGCGCAAGGACCATAATCGAACCTGCTTACGGGGCCCGTTTGGGCGAGTCAGATTGCGCCCTGTGCGGCCAGTGCATCACCCACTGTCCGGTAGGAGCGCTCAGCGAAAAAGACGAGACGGACCGCGCATGGGAATTGCTGTCTGACCCGGACAAGATCACAGTGGTCCAGGTTGCGCCTGCAGTACGTGCTGCCTGGGGCGAATCGCTGGATATTCCGGCAGAACTGGCAACTCCGGGACGCCTGGTCGCTGCCTTGAAGCACTTGGGCTTCGACTACGTGTTCGATACCTCCTTTACTGCCGACCTCACCATCATGGAGGAAGGCACCGAGCTCCTTGAGAGGCTTGGAGTTAAGGAAGGTAGCAATGAGCCAGGCCCGTTGCCGCTGTTTACATCATGCTGTCCTGGTTGGGTGAGATTCGCCAAGACCCAGTATCCTGAACTCTTGCCCAACATATCCAGTGCTAAGTCACCTCAGCAGATGTTCGGCGCGGTAGCCAAGACCTACTACGCACAGATATTGGATGTGCCCGCTGACAAGATTGCGGTAATATCCATCATGCCGTGCACTGCTAAGAAGTACGAAGCCGGATTGTCTGTGATGAACCAGGCCGGAAGCGGGCAGGATGTGGATCTGGTGCTGACCACCAGAGAAATGTGCGCCATGATCAAGGAAGAAGGCGTACAGGCTCAGCTGCTGCCTGAAGAAGAATGGGATACTCCCCTCGGGGTGTCGTCAGGTGCCGGAGTGATATTTGGCGCTACCGGTGGCGTAATGGAAGCCGCTCTTAGGACGGCGTATGCCCTGGTAACCGGCCAGAATCCTGAACCCGATGCGTTTACTGAAGTAAGGGGGCTTGAAGGCTGGAAGGAAGGCAAGTTCGTGCTGCCTGGCAAGACCCTCAGGGTGGCTGTGGTCCACGGCTTGGGTAATGCCCGCAAGCTGATCGAAGCAATCAAGCAGGGCGAAGTAGAGTACGACTTCGTCGAGGTCATGGCTTGCCCCGGCGGTTGTGCCGGCGGAGGAGGGCAGCCAATTTCGGTAGACGACGAAGAAAGGGCAGGAGCACGGTCCCAGGTACTGTATGCCCTAGACGACAAGGCAGCTGTGAGGTTCTCACACGAAAACCCGGCGATTAAGGAAATCTACGAGAAGTTCTTGGGTGAACCTGGTTCGGAACTTGCCCACAAGCTGCTGCATACCGACCAGAATACCTGGGAAATCGGAACCGGTAAGACGCGCAGGCGTAGGGTATTCCAGGCTGCTGGTACCGATTGAGCGGCTCATCGAGCGGCTCAGCGCATGAAATTTTATAGCACGCTTGGGCTGAGTAACGTTGCCAGTCCAAGTGCATAACAGCGAAGGTTAGCGATAGCCTGCCATACGAAAGTTCCGGTTGGCCACCGGAACTTTCTGTTTTGTGAGCCGCTTAGATGTTATAGTTAGATTGACACAGATGTTTACCGGAGGTAGCAAGCAGATGCAAGTTGGAATCGCGGGAAGTCCCCAGTCAGGAAAGACGACCCTGTTTAGGCTGCTCACCGGGATGGCAGGTTCACATGCAGCGAGTACGAGCAACCTAGGTGTCATGGAAGTGCCTGATGAACGCCTCAAGGCACTGGGTGATGCATATAAGGTCAGGAAAACCATCTATGCGAGGATTGACCTCCTGGACATTCAACCGTACAAAGGACAGGAGTTTCTAAACGCAGTGCGTAACTTGGATGCGCTTGTGGTGGTTATAGCCTGTTTCATGGGTGAACCTGGTGTTGAGGATTCCCTGGACTTCTTGGCGGGTATGGAGGCAGAGTTTTACCTAGCCGACTTGGCTTCGGTAGAAGGGAGACTGGAGAGGCTGAGGACCAACAAAGCCAAACCTGTTAGCCAGTCGGAGCTGCCCTTTTTGGACAAATGCAAGACAGCCATTGAGGCTGAGGTGCCCCTAAGGGATGTTGACTTTTCCCCTCACGAGCAGGATTTTGTGTCCAACTTTGCCTTTTACAGTGTCAAACCGATAATCCTTGCGCCCAACATAGCCGAGGAGCACTTAGGTGCCGGAAGTTACCCGGGCATGGAGGAGATCAACAGGCTGGCGCAAGAGAGGGGTTACAGGGTGGTGCCTTTTTCCGGCATGGTGGAGGAAGAGATAGAGTCACTGGACGAGGAGAGCAGGGTAGAGTTCCTCATGGCGTACGGGCTCACCCAGCCTGGCACCGCCAGGATCGCCCGGGCTGCCTACGATGCCTTGGGCCTCATCTCGTTTTTTACTATGAACCCCAACGAAGTGAGGGCATGGACCATAAAGCGGGGGACCAAGGCAAGACAAGCAGCCGGCAAAATCCATTCAGACATGGAACGGGGATTCATCAAGGCAGACGTTGTGTCCTTTGAGGATTTTTCCAGACACGGTTCTATCAAGGCATGCAGGGACAGGGGTTTGGTCAGGCTGGAAGGCAAAGATTATGTGGTCCAGGACGGCGACATAATCAACGTAAGGTTTAACGTCTGATCTTCCCGTGGTATTTCAGGCGGTTGAGGTATTGTTTGGTAATACGTGATTGTTGATCTCAAAAATCCTGAATTGGTGGTTGTCATGCACATATATTCACTGGCTAGTTCGAGCAAGCACGGCAATGCATATGTGGTGTGGGAAGATTCTAAGCCCCCGTTGCTCATTGACTGCGGGCTTTCCTTGAGACGGCTTGTAAACGCGTTGGAGCAAATCGGGCTGTGCCCTGAAGATTTAGCAGCTATGTTCATAACCCATGAGCACAGCGATCACGTGAAGGCCATGTGCCTTAAGACTCCTTTCCCCCAGAAATTTAACGTTCCGGTGTTTGCCTCAGCTGGATTTTGGAAATGGTTTGAGGCGAGACATGGAGGTTGCATAGATCCCTCGTTGGTCCACTGCATCGGGGACAACCAGCGGGTGGAAATTGCCGGTTATACCGTGCACGGGTTCCTAAAACCCCATGATGCCAGGGAGCCTATGGGCTACAGGATCGACGGAGCGTCTTCCAGCGTGGGCTTTGCCATGGATTTAGGGCATGTGCCGCCTAAGGTGGAAAACCTCCTAAGGGGTTTGGAATACCTCGTGTTTGAAGCCAACCACGATGTGGAAATGGAAATCAACTCAGGCAGGCCGGGGTTCCTGATACGGCGGGTGATGGGGAGGCTGGGCCACCTTTCAAATGACGAGGCTGCTGATGCGCTAACCAGGCTGGTTACGCCGTATACCAAGCAGGTTATCCTGAGCCATTTGAGCATAGACTGCAATTGCCCTGACATTGCCACAAAGGTTGTAGGCAATGAGCTTAAGACATGCGGTCTGGAACCGGAGATCAAGGTTGCCCCTGCATGCGGTGTGTGGGGATTCGGGGTATCAGGCTTCGGGGCCTAGGACGTAAGCCCGGGTGGCGGCCGGACGGCCCGGGCTTTATACATATTGCTCTAATACTTCAATGTTGGCTTCTGCTACCTCTACCAGGGTACCATCATCAAGGCGCACCTTTACCGCTTCCATAAGCCCTTCGGATTCCAGGGGTATCCTGCCCGGTATTACTTCTTCCACAATGCCCCAGAGCCCGAAGTAGGGTTGTCTAACGCATCTCACCCTTTGTCCTGGCTGCACCCCGGGTTTACCGGCAGGCACCACTTTCTTAAACTCTGTGCCCGTTTGGGTTATCTCGTGGTCCGGGATGCTGCCGGCGGGTACCGAGCCGATGAAAATCCACGGACGCAGCATATCTCCTGACAGCCTGGTGGTGCCGTCAATTGAGGCTACCTTGCCGTGATGTTGATTGAAAGCATTCCATGCTCCGGGATTCATTGGCATGAATCCTGCGCCCTCCGTCATGATCATGGTAAAGCCAGGATTTGGTGCAGAATCCGGTACCTGTGTGCCCCGTAGCCCTTGCGTGCTGCCTGAGCTCCGGCCTGAACCTCGCCTCACCCGGGAATTCCGGGATACCTGGTGCCCCAAGTCCTGTCCGGAGAGTTTGGACACGTCCTTCTGGTTGAGCCCGCCTGCAATGATCCCTTTGGCGCCGTAGTAAACCGCTTTTTCCATCGCTTCATGCGTGGCTCCGGCTCCCGCCACAAGTATTTTGCCGTCAACTTCTGGGCCGATATCACCTGCATCCAAGACATCTGCAGGGCTTTGGGCCATCACCCACAGCACGCCGTGGCACTCGCCTCCCACGCCGAATATCCCTTCCAGGTAGCATCCGAAACTCTCGATGACTGCACCCATGTTGGGCAGGATGTCAGTGATCCTGCCAGCTACATGGGCGGCTACCTTGAGGGTCTCCATGGGCCTTACTATGGTCACATTACCGGTCCTGGGGCAAATCCTTGCTATCACACCGCTAATAGGCGCATAGACCACTCTGAAATCATCGGCTTCAGGATAGCCGGCGATGATTTGGCCTTCGCGTACATACTGGCCTTCTTTGACGGTAACGTGCGCCCTCAGCCACCTTGGATTGGATTTGAGGATCTGGCTGACAGGCACCACGCACATGGGTTTCATAGAAGCAGCATCTTCGATGATAATGATCCTTGCATCTATTTTGGATACATATTGGATTGTCCCATCGCACGGGGCAAGCACTTGTTTGGTGCCGCCTTTTTCGTCCTGGAAGCTGGCTATCGGCTCACCTGACCTAACCGAGTCACCCGGCTGCTTCAGCAGCATGGCATCTACAAGTTCCGGGGGGATATGCATGTTAAGTTCCGCCCTCAGGTCTACCACCCTAGGGCTTTCCCGGAGATAGTCAGTCTTGGCGATGATGGCCGTGGGTCCCACGGTATCGCCGGGTTTTACCAACACCTTGCCAGGAGAGGGAAGAGTGCGGGTCTTGAGCAGCCTGGTATTGTGCCTTATGATTGTCTGGGTAAACATAGCCATACTAGACATTCCCTCCCATGCCCAACACCTTGCCGGGATAAACCCCTAAGGCGCTGTACCACTCCCGGAGTTTAGACACCCTTTGATGCGGGGAGCTAGGCAGGACGATGGGCCGCCCTCTGCCGTCCAGGATTAAGCCCATCTGGCTTGGCCGCACCTTGATTGCCATAGGCTGGCCTGGGCCGGCGCCTACGTCGAAACGTTTGTGGGGCAGTACTGAAATCTCTGTGCCAAGCTGGTTTCCGGAGACGTTGGCTGAAGGTATCACTGAGATTTCCCCAGCCACTATATGGTAAGTGTCGCCGCCGCAAACTACTTCTGCCATCACTGTGCCTGGTTTTGCCTGGGGACCCACAGGGGCGATACATGTCCCAGCAAGGTTTGGTGCCTGGATGCCGCAGAAAGGCGTCTCACAGCCGTTGTTGCCGGTGGAAACCAGCCCTGCGCAAGCCAAGCACAGGTCTTGGTCTATGAAAATGTCTGTAATGCCTTCAGGTTGAACTCCGTCAAGCAGGATGGACACGGCCTGGCTGAGACGGGGGGCGTTGGCGATCACTCCTCCCAATCCCACAATGGCATCGGTAGCCATGAGGTTTACCAGGGTGTGGCCGGTGCCGTGCTGGGTGAAAACATCGCCTATCTGTCTTGAAATCTTTATCCCCTTGAGGCTTGTGACGATGGAGCGGTGGTGCTCTAGGGACAAGCTCACCGCTTCCTTGGCAAAACACTGTTCCAACACCAGTTCTTCAGCTGTTTGGGGCAGCGTCGAAGGACGTATCATTTTATTTAGGTGCCAGTTGCGGATAATCCCGTCATCCTGGATCCAGGGAAGCCATTGATCTATCATGCCGGGACTGATTTGTTCGAGTACATTGCCGATACTGTAGGACATCCCTATGTTGGCAGATACGCTCCGGTAGAGCTCCCCGTCGATGACTGAGAACACGTCAGTGGTGGCGCCTCCCACATCTACGGCCAGGATGTTGCGGTTGCCCTCCCGGGCGAACTGGGTCAGGGCAGAGCCTATTGCCACAGGTGTGGGCTGGACCCTGTCTTGGGCCCAAATGGCCAAGGTCTTAAACCCCGGCGCGCCGGACATCACGTGCCTGAGGAATATTTCTTGGATTACGCTCCGCACAGGGTGCAGCAGCTCAGTTTCCATGGTAGGGCGGATGTTGTCGATGCAGATGAGTTCCATAGAATCCCCCACTATGCTTTCGAGGTAGCCACGGGCATCGACGTTTCCTGCGTAAACCAATGGGGTCTTACCTTGGGCATCAAATCTTGGCTTAGGGGCTGCCAAAGCCAGCAATTGTGCCAGGGTAAGCACGTCTGAAATGTTGCCGCCGTCTACTCCACCTGTAAGCAGCACCATGTCACATGGCACGTTCCTTAGGCGCTCTAGGGTCCCAAAGTCTGTGTTGGCTTGGTTTAGGGACACCACTTCGGTCACTACGGCACCTGCCCCCAGGGCTGCCCGGTGGCCTGATTCGGCGGTGATTTGTTCGGTAAGCCCTGCCACCAATACCTGAAGCCCGCCTCCGGCGCTGGAGGTGGCCATAAATTGGCCGGCTCCCTGGTCTCGATGCGTTCCCGGAATGAGCCGGTCATGAGACAGGAGCCTTATCCCCGTCAGGCGCTCTAGCTTGGCGATGGCCCGCCGAAGTCCTATCATTACGTCGGAGTAGGGTGAGTCCACGGTGGTGGGCGCCCAAGCCCGCTCACGCACGCGCCATGTGCTCCCGTTGCGCTCAAGCAGACTCACTTTGGTAAAGGTAGTTCCCGCGTCGGCGAACAGGATGCGCTCTGCCACAGGTGTCACCTCCGCTTCAAATACCTCCGCACAAGCCACAGTTGGCGCAAGAGGGATTGGAAATCACATATACAGGCCTGTTGTTGAGTAACTGGTCGCAATTGGCATTCCTGATAAGCTGAAGCGGCATCCATACTCCTGCCGCTATGGTAAGCATACCGGTAATCACTGCAGTTATGTATGCACTTACAGGGAGGGTCTGGCCTGTTTCAAGCCAAGCCGCGAGATAACGCCCTACAAATATCCCCAAGACTATGCCAGGCAATCCGATGTAAACAGCCTCCAGCGCCATGGACCTCCTCAGATCTGCTACTGTAGCGCCTAGTACCCGGAAAATCCCTAAGGAGCGCTTACGCCCGAGGAAGGACACGGTGAACACGCATGTGATTGCAGCAGCCGCGGACAAGAGCACCAACAAGGATATAAACTGCCAGGATGAAAAAGCACCCCTGGTTGCTCTCTTCAGAGACATGGTGCCTGAGTAGGGTGTTATTACCTTGGTTCCCGGAGGGGCGTATTTCTCAATATCCTGGAAGTACCTGTTTATCGATGGTGTGCTGGTTGGGTTTTCGGGGTCGAACCGGTAATGTTCGGCCAGCTCCAGCAGGATCCCTGGGCGCCTGTCGGGGAGCGCGTTCAACAGCTCAGGGTTTACCAAAGCCCAGCCGTAGAGCGCCGGGTACCCTTCACCGGTAGCGGGTAAGATTACATTGGACCACTTCAGCTTGAGGGATGGATTGTCTGGGCTCCAGGCGGCGATCCCCGGCTTTCCGCTATCTGTAGCTACAGGGAACAGCAGCTGGATTGTATCCTGGGGTAAGTCGTATCCCGCTCCAAGGAGGTGCAGTTTCCCCACGGTGGATTCTACTTCAGCCCATTCCACACTGTAGGTGTTTCCGGGCCACCTTACAGACCTGGGAAGGCTGATCCCGGGCTCGGAGCCGGCGGTCATAGGTGTGTCAACCGCCAGTAACCCGTGAAATGGGAGCTTGCTAGGATGTACCCTTGCAGCCAGCACTTCCACGTTCTTGGCTATAATCGTGGTGATCACAAATGATACTGTTACGCTCAGGAACACAGAGCATGCAATCAGCAGGGCAAAAGCCTTAGTGAACTTAATCCTGCGCAGGGCGATGGTATTGTAAACAGGGAAATTAGGCTTTGGCCGCCCTATCTCCAGCACCTGTCCCTTACCTGGGATATATGTCCTGTCAGATGAGCGTCCCATGCCGGTCACTCCTCTCGACGACTTCCCCGTCGATAATCCTTACTACGATGTCGGCGTATTCGATGAAGCTCTGGTCGTGGGTGGCAATGATGAAAGTCTGGTTCTCTTCCTTATTGAACTTAGCAAACAGCTCCATGATCTCTCTGGAACGGGCTGAATCCAGGTTGCCTGTAGGCTCATCTGCCAGCACCACTGCGGGACGTGTGGCCAGAGCCCGGCAGATTGCCACACGCTGCTGTTCGCCCCCGCTGAGTTCCGACGGATAATGCTTCATCCTATCAATGAGTCCCACGGCTTCCAGTAGCTCCGTGGTCCTCTGTGTGATTGCGTCGTCTTTATACCCTGCCAGCCTCATGGGCAGCCCGATGTTTTCCACGGCGGTGAGCTCGGGGAGCAGGTTAAAGAACTGGAACACCATGCCTATCTCAGTTCGCCTGAGCATCGCCAGGTCATCTTCGGAAAGCCTCGAGAACTTGCGGCCTTTAAGGATTACTTCCCCGTGGCTGGGCCGGTCTATGCCTCCCAGGATATTAAGCAGGGTAGTCTTGCCCGAGCCTGAAGGCCCCATGATCACTACAAACGCGCCTTCGGGTACTTCCAGTTCTACGTCTCTTAACGCAAACAGCCCATCGCCTACAGGATAAAACTTGGAAATCTCATAGCAACTGATGATAGGCCCGGTCCATCTACTCACGACTCAGCACCTCCGCACATGATAGTCGGGACGCCCACCAGGCGATGCCAAACCCGATCGCCAAAGACAAGCCCACCGAGAGGCCCATTATTTTCCCGAAATCGCCCAGGGCTTGAATAAACCATTCTCTGAGGGTAAGGTCAGATCCGATAAGGGTGATAAGGTACAGCGCATTGCCAGCAAGCACGCCGTACAAGCTACCTGAAGCTGAAACGTAGGCCACCAAGGTAAGGATGTATTGGATGATGTTGCTGGAGGTAGCGCCTACCACCCTAAAAAGGCCCAGTTTGCGCTTTTGTTGCACCACGGTGATGTATATGTTGCCTGCCACCACTACAGCAGCAAATCCGATTATAAGCCCCGAGTACACGTCGTGTAGGTCAGGCGGCATCACCACATGGCTGGTGTGGTAACCCCTGGCTTCCGCCACGGCGTATACCCCGAAGTCGGGGCCCAGGGCTTCCCGTATAAGCCTTGTGGTTTCCCTGAGTTTGGAGCTTCTGTCTACGGTGACTGCAAGCTGATAAGTGGGGAAGTCCAGCTTGAAGCTCCCTGTACCGGAACCGGCAAATTCCGGGCTGAGTTTCCCGATGATCCTCTCAAATACTTCCATGGACACAAGCACTTCAGGCCGCTCCCAGTAGACAGGTATCGTCGGTGGCGGCCCTCCGTCGGGCCTGGGGGCCGTCACATCCACTTCTTCTCCCACTTGGATGGCGTACTTCTGAGATACGGTGAACTGGAACTCCTGGGATCCATCCCAGTCCACAGCTAGCTGGGGCACCAAGCCTCCTGGCGACCCCGAATGGTAAACCAAGACCTTAGGCACGGTGATACGCACTACGTCGCCTATCCCGAGATCTGAAAACAGCCTGCCCAAACTGGGGACGATCACTTCCAGGGCATCTTTCTGGGTGAAAGCAGGGTGCCGCTCAGCATTTTGGGTAAGGTACGGCTCTATGGGATGGCCTTCCAAGTCAAACCCTCTCAAAAAGGCCATGGTTGTGCCGCGGTCAGTGGTTACCACACAAGGCAGGGAGCGGTAGGGGGAAACCTTCTTCACGTTGGGTATGCCCATAATGCGGTCCATCACTTCCCTGGGGACCATTCCGCGCCAGCCTGCGCAGCCTTCTTCGGCAAGGTAGCCGTTTGTACCAGTGTCAGGGAAGTAGTAGAGCAGGTGGGATTGCCAATCGCTTCCGTGCCAGTTTCTCCATACCAGCATGTGGGATTCAGACGATGACAAAGGAGCTTGGGCAGGGAATATGAGGATGTCGCCGCCGGAGAAGGTGCGCTCAGGCAAAGCCACCCCCACATTGTACCCTTCTGGGACTACCCGGAGCAGGACTACGATCATGGCAGCCAGGGCACATGTGATGACCCCCACAACCGTCCTAGTGGGATTACGCTTGATTTCGGTAATCGCAAGCCTGGAGAAGTCCACATACATCACCGTCCCTAGAAAAATGGCTTTTGTTGAACAGTGACAATTCACCTACTCTAGTTTCTCTTCGACAGGACTTACTCCTTCTGTACACGAAAATTAGTAACAGGTGGCAGGCCTGACTGATGGTTTATGCATATATTGCATTGACACCTGAGGGTGGGTCACCTAGAATGTGATTGGCTTAGTTTGTGTGCCCTTGTTTTTGTCTTTTTTATTATTTGAAAGGGGGCTGAGAGATGAAAGGACTGGGCCGGCATGTCCTGGCTGAGGTTTATGGATGCGAATTTGGCGTCCTAAATGACCTGGATAGGATCCGGGAGGTCATGGTCAATGCGGCTCTCTCCGCCGGAGCGGAAGTGATAGAGACGACTTTCCACCGGTTTTCGCCTCAGGGAATAAGCGGCGTGGTGGTCATTTCTGAATCCCATCTTGCAATCCACACATGGCCTGAACTAGGTTACGCAGCACTTGATGTGTTCACCTGCGGAAGCGACGTGGATCCCTGGGTGGCAATGGAGGCCATAATTGAGGAATTCGGAGCTACATCGGTAACTGCTACAGAAGTGAAACGGGGAGTACTTCTCAAGTCCGTAGAAGCGGCAGGATAGCCAAAAAACTACGGGAAAGGTGATGTCATATTGTAGGTTCAGATGAGGATGGTACGCTAAAGGACTAGACCCTGCGCAAAGCAAGCAACGGCGCAGGGTCTTGTGTTTTTGGTCCGCCCTCTGATTGAGCCTGCACCGGCGTCCGGGCCGGGGTTACCATGCGTTATTGAGCTTGGGAGAGTGTCGCGAGAGCCTGGGATGAGGTATATTAAGGATGACCATTTAAGAATAACTGTAAGGAGAGACGTACCAGTGGCAGAAAGAACTCTCGTGTTGGCTAAACCTGATGCAGTGGCGAGGGGGCTCGTAGGCGAGATAATCAGCAGGCTGGAAGCAAGAGGTTTGAAACTTGCCGGCCTCAAAATGATCTGGGTTGACGAAAACCTCGCCCACCGCCATTATTCAGCCCACGTGGGCAAGCCGTTTTTTGAAGGATTAGTCAAGTACATAACTTCCCTCCCTGTGGTGGCAATGGTGTGGGAGGGGCCGTCAGCTGTAAGCGTGGTAAGGAACACTATGGGTGCTACCAATCCAGTCCAGGCCCAGCCTGGTACCATACGGGGCGACTTCGGGTTGGACATTTCCAACAACTTGGTACACGGGTCAGATTCGGTTGAGTCGGCCCAGCGGGAGATAGGGCTGTTTTTCAAGGAAGAAGAACTGTTCGATTGGAAGCGCCCCCATGAAGCGTTCATAGTAGGAGAATGACATCTGGATAGGCAGGGCACCTCGGGGTGCCGGCCTTGGTCCCACAAACGCCGGCTGTTAGTCTATGTGTAATAGGGGAGGGGCTTGGTATGCTTTACGTAGGTACGTCAGGATTCAGCTATGCTGACTGGAGAGGGGTGTTTTATCCCCGGTCCATGAAGCAAAACGAGTTCCTCTCCTATTACTCACAGCATTTTAACTGCGTGGAACTGAATTTTACCTACTACAGGCAACCTTCGGCCCATTCGATAGAAGCCATGGCGGCCAAAGTGCCTGATGGCTTCAGGTTTACAGTAAAAGCCCACAGGACCATGACCCACGAGCTTCCTGATGATGAGCCCCTCATTGCCCGGGAGTTTGAGGAGTTCCGTCAGGGGATTTCCCCAATGGCTCAATCGGGCAAGCTTGGATGCGTGTTGTTCCAGTTTCCCTGGTCGTTTAGGCCTTCTAGGCGCAATTACGACTATGTGCTGTCCCTGCCTGACAGGTTGGACTACGCGGACGTGGTGGTTGAATTTAGGAACAATGCGTGGGCAAGGGATGAAGTGTACAGATACCTCAGAGAGCGGGGCATCGGGTTTTGCTGCGTAGATGAGCCTGACCTAAGAGGGCTTTTCCCAAGGGTGGCTGTGGCTACCTCCAAGCTGGGCTACGTGCGGTTTCACGGCAGGAATGCCGTCAAATGGTTTAACCACAAAGAGGCTTGGGAAAGGTACGATTATCTATACAGCCGCGATGAACTGGCCGAGTGGATCCCGAAAGTACGCCAGATAGCAGATACTGCTGAAGATACCTACGTGTTCTTCAACAACTGCCACCAAGGCCAGGCTGCAATTAACGCCTCACAGATGCAGCAGCTCCTGCTGGAAACTGAATCGTAACTTTAGCTCAAGCACGTAATGGACGGGCCCACGAATCTACGCAAGATTGCTAAATAAGGTTGGCGGCAATTCCTGCATACGCCAGCATGACCGCCGCTATTGCTCCGATCACCGGCCAGTATGTCTTGTATATCTGTGCCAGATCCACGTCGTAGTACTGGCATGTGAGCACCTGGCACAAATGAAGGGGCGACGTAAAATACGCCAGAAAGCCCGCCCCGTATATGACGGTAGTAAGGTACAGCACAGCATCAGGCGAGGCTCCTGCAGGCACCAGGATTGGGATGAGCACACCCGATGTGGTCATATGGTTGGCGCTTACATATCCAAACAGCAGCGGAAAAACCACTGCAAGCACTGCGGGAGATATCCCGTGGCTGCTAGCTGTGTTTACCAGCGCAGGAAACACAGGGGAGAGGGCGGCATACTCCTTAAAAGCCATGATCCAGAACATGGCGGCCACCTGAGGGAGATTGGCGCCCTTGAGCACAGTGGATGCTGACGGCAACTCCCTTTTTTCCAAGTATGCCATGGCTGTCCCCAGGATTACCCCTGTGAACATTGATATCCACAAGGATATTTTGAAGATAACGCTCAAAACCAGCGCAGCAAGGAGAGGGGCGCCGTAGCGGAGAAATTCCTTGAAGCCTTTCACTCTGGAAGCTTGGCTGACGGCATCAGTTGAGGCCGGGGCTTGGGACTTGCCCGCACAGGATTGCGTTTTCGCAGGAGACGCATGTACTGCCTTTGCTTGCCCGGTGTTTCTTAGTAGGAACCAATAGCCTCCAAGCCAGAATGCAATTCCGTAAGGCCAAAGCTTAGACAGGAGGGTTCCCACAGATACGCCTATGAGGTTGGCAACCAGAATCAATGTGGGCGATAAAGGAAATATGAAAAACATGCCGTGCCGGAACACCAGGTTTACAGCAGCCTTAATGGAGGGGGAAAGGTCAAGCCCATCGCCCAGCTTATCCACCAAAGGCGCCGAAACTGCGGCTCCTCCCAAGACGGGCATTGACCCGATGAGGGCAGGCACAGCCATGATTGCTCCCTTGATATTGCCAAGGAAGCTTGAAAGCCCTTGGACCATTCTCTCAAGATAGCCGGTTTCTTTCATCACCGTGGAAAATACTCCTATTGCAAACACGGTGACAGCCAGTTCAATGGTGGTACCGTCGGTAAACGCGCTCCAAATCACCTGCATGGATTCACCCAAGGAAAGCCCTGAAGTGAGCGCCATGATGACAGTGGCTGCACACATGGTATACGCCAGGGACACTTTCTTGAAGGAAAACCAGATGATGATGACAATTGCGGCTATAACACCTAATAATTGCAACGAACCCACCTCGGTCCTGTAAGAAGTTGGGGCAGTTTTCGTAATCTAAGCCTAATTATAACTTAGTGTGCCGGCTTTGCCCAAGATTGCAGCCAGATGTGTTGTTGCAGGAATTGCACGTATTGCTCCAGAACTACCAAGACCGGTACCCTAAGGCTGTGACAGGTGCAGCGGAGACGTGGGAGAGGAGTTGGAGTTTGTGGCTATACCTGTACCAGACTACGTGGCTTTTGATGTTGAAACCACAGGGTTTTCCCCTGATGATGACCGGATAATCGAAGTTGCATTTGTGCGTTTTGAAAACGGCGTGCCGGTTGAGCGGTTTTCATCCCTTGTCCGCCCCGACAGGGAGGTTGGCCTCAAAATCTTGAGGCTTACAGGGATTTCCCGGGAAGAATTGGCTGACAGTCCTGATATTGGCTCGATTGTTGGCCAGATAGAACAGTTTCGCGGCGGTTTGCCATTGGTAGGCCATAATCCTGAATTCGATGTATCCTTCCTTTCCAGGGTAATCCCCGGCTTTCCAGGCGTCCCTGTCTATGACACCCTGGAACTTGCACGGATTGTCTATCCAGGGCTCAAGAGCTTCAAATTGGGAGACTTGGCTAGTGAGCTGGGTATCCCGTTATGCGACGCCCATAGAGCTTGCGATGATGCTGAAGCCACAGGGCTAATCTTTGCAGCCATCCAAGAGAGGGTCCTCGCGATTTCCAAGGCCGTACGGGAAAAGATCATCCGCATAATGGGGGCGGACTGGGTATCCCGGAGCGTTTTCCAGGTCCAAGAGAGCCCCGGTCCTCAATTATTGCTTTTCATTGAACCGTCCTCCGCTGGAAGCTTGCCTGGCGATGTTAAGCCTTTACCCGCTGAAACCTGCTTGGACCGGGTTGAGGAAGCGTGCCTCGATTGGATGGCGGACCTGCTTCAAGGGCAGCGGGGCCATACCTTTGTGGACTTCCCCCTCGAGGGGCTCACCCCGGCAAAGGTGGCAAAGAGCTTAAGTGCCCATCCAGGGCCGGTGGTGCTTGCTGCAGATCTTGCTGCAGATATGGACACCGGGTCCGCGGCAAGCCAGGGCATGAGTTTCCTGTCAGTTCCCAGGGACTATCTTTGCCTGCTAAAGGCGGATATGGTGGAAGATCTGACCCGGGGCGGGCACTTGGACCACTTGGACGTTGAGTCAAAGAGATTCTTGTCGACCATCACGGTGTGGAGGAGTATCACCCAGAACGGCATGTTCAGAGAGATCCAGGTTGTAGGTAAAGGCCATACCTTGAGCCGTGAATTGAGCTGTCTGGGGTTTCCTGATTGCCAGGAATTCTGCCCCTACCTTGAACGTTGCTTTTACCGGAAGGCGCTAAACGCTGCTTTAGCCAGCCGGCTAATCGTGGTTCCCAAAGAACACTGCTTAGATGTCCCAGGAGAACTCAATGCAAGCGGATGCGTGCTACTGGGCTTTGACGAGCTGGGAACGATATGGGAGCGGAGACAACCCCGGCTTGACTTGGAAAGGCTGAGAAGCGTATTGGAAGGTTTAGGATGCACCGGGTTGGCTGAACAGGTTGAACGGCTGATATTTAAGGGTTTGGATGCCCTGGGTTCAAACCCGGATATGGTGGTGCCTGAGGATCTTGTGGCGGCGCTTGCCTCCTTGCACCGTGAAATCAGGCTTGTGCTTCCTGAGCTGAGCCAGGCGCTGAAGCATTCGCTGGGTACCTGCTCTCAACTGCAGGCTGCCCCGCCTGTGTTGGGGGCAGACCTCCGCAGGCTGGAATACTGGGCAGACCAGATGGAGGGCATTCTGGCTCAAGACAATACCTCCGTGTGCCTGTTGGAGCGAGGCTACGGTGATGCCCGGGGGGTTATCTCCAGGAAACATGTATGGCCGGCGATTCATGGCAAGATCAGCCTTGTGGAGCGGTTTGGAAATGTAGTGCTGGTTTCGCCAAACGCAAGCTTTGTGTCCCGGTTTGAGGGGCTTAGGCGCCTTTACGGATTTGAACCCGGAGACCGTGTCCACCATGTGGATCATCCTGTGACCCACGCCCAGGCAGGCACCGGCCCCTTGCTGGTCTCAATAGATAAGGGCCACAGGCTGTCATATTCTGAGCATCTGGAACTTACAGGGGATTTCATCAAGCAATTGGCGCTGGCAACATCTGAGAATATTCTGTGCTTGTGCCCTTCATATTCGTACATCAGGAGCCTCGCAGGCCAGATCTCAGAGTTCCTGGAAAGCAATCAAATCGCAGTGTTTGCCCAGGGGGTAGATGGCGGAGCTAGAGTGCTGGAACACCTGGGCGAGCCTGGTACTTTGGTGCTGGCAAGGTTCGGGGTGGACATTTTGGGCAATACACAGGTCTTACCGCGGATCCTAGTGATACCCAGGATACCCTTCCTGCCGCCTAACACCATGGCAGATATCAGGCAAAGGGAAATATCGAGCCTTGGGAAAAGCGGATTTGTAGAAATCAGCGTGATGCCTGTGGTGCTCGCCCTCAGAGCTTACATGGAAGATTTGAGCCGTGCTGTCGGGAACATTGCAGTGTTTCTTCTGGATCCTAAGCTGCTGCCAGGGCAAAGCGGATGGGGTAGTGAATTCATGGCGCAGTTCCACGACGTAGCTTCCATGGTGTGCCCGCAACAAATTGGCATTGCACAAGCACTGAGATGGATTAGATCGGGTAATAGCAAACGCTGAGCCCTAATATACAGGTACCAGGAGGTGACACACCATGAAGTACAGGCCTCCTGGTAAACCAGGATACTCACGATGGAGTCAAAGGCAAAAGGTAGAAGAGAGCTTTTCTGTTGCGATGGTGGGCAAGGGCATAGGGTATGCCCTGCTTATGGCGGTGCTGCTCATAGTGGTTGCGTCAGCGGTGGTGTATCTCACTAAACTGGAAGAAAGTATCGTTTACTGGGTGGTCAACATAGGAAGTTTCGCCATCTTAGGGTTGGCATCGTTCATCACTGCAAGGCGGGCCAGGCGGTACGGCTTGTTGTACGGAGCCGCCATCGGAGCGTCATATGCCCTGATAACAGGGCTCTTGGGTGCAATCCTGTACCCGCCCTTCATAGGGATGGTGGCGTTCCTTAAGCGAATAGGTTTTTGCCTGTTGGCCGGGGCATGCGGCGGCGTGCTAGGGGTAAATTCTTAGGTAGGAATAATCTGCCTGCAAAACACGCATGATACCCTCAGGAACGTTGGTCGTTTCTGGGGGTTTTTGCCTTGGTCAGGAAATTTCACCGGACATTTTCAAGACTGGTGGTTTGGCTAATCCCGATAACGATTATCCTAGGGGCATGGCCGGGCAGGGTGGACGGAAGCCGGCCTGATTATGCGGAACTCTTTGAGAGCGGACGGGTTTTGAAGGTAGGACAAACAGGTGAAGACGTGCGGCAGCTGCAGGCGCTCCTACGTGACCTAGGTCTGTACACTGCAAGTGTGGACGGGATCTTCGGGGAGAAGACCAAGGCCGCTGTGCTTGCGTTTCAGCAAAGCTACGGCTTGTTAAGGGACGGCATCGTGGGCCCAGGCACTAAACAGGCCCTTTACGGCCAATTCCTGAAACTCTACCCGCCAGACAAGCACACGGTTTCAGCAGGGGAGACCTTGTGGATTATCGCCGCCAAGTATGGCTTGAGCGTTTCCCAGCTTGTAAAGCTCAACAACCTCAAGGATCCCGACCGCTTGTTTCCAGGAGATGTCTTGGTGCTCCGGGCGGACGAAACCACACCGGTTTCGGGGAATGGGAGCGTGTCAAAAGCCCCGCCTGAAGATACTTCTGATGAAGCGAACTTGTCCCCGGTTGAGAAATTCCCGGTACCTGATAAACGGATATGTCTTACGTTCAACGATGGTCCTGATCCTGCCACGACTCCTGCCATTCTTGACGTGCTGGACAAATACGGGATAAAAGCTACCTTCTTCGTGATTGGACATAAGGCCAGGGAATACCCTGAACTAGTCAAGCAGATGGCGGACAGGGGCCATGTTATCGGCGTTCACGGTTACGAACACAAGATACTGGCAGGACTCAGTTCACGGGAAGTCAAGACTGATTTGGAGATGGCACAAACATGCATAACCCAGATTTCAGGCTACAAGCCTTACCTGTACCGGCCGCCCCACGGGATGCTAGATGAGACGCAGATAAGGGAGGCCCAGAAACTTGGGATGAAAGTACTCATGTGGACCAACGTGGGAGGTGCGGACATTGGGGCCAGATCGCCACAAGAGGTTGTGGAGAGGGTGCTTGCTTGGGCAAGGGACGGAGCGATTATCCTGCTCCACGAGGGATTCCCTCATACTGCCAAGGCGTTGGATGAGCTCATCCCGTCCCTTGCACGGATGGGTTTTGGCTTTCAGAATTTAAGCCCGGATTCGGTTACTGAACCTGTCCCTGGGCAATGATGTCCTTTACGACTTGTTCTGCCCCTTTTACGTAGAGGCACATCTCGGCAATGGCCATGCTCTGGAACATTGCATTTTGAGCTTCGGCCAGAGAAGTTACAGCCTTTTGGAGCGCCTGGGCAACCTGCCTGTCTACCTTAGGTTGCTGCATGGAGAGCTGGTCTCCCAAGAGGCTGATAAGCTCGCTCAACTGTTGTGAATTGGAGCGCACAATGTCGTCGCCTTGTGACACTATAGAAGCGATTTGTTGCGACAAGGCAAGCAAGGTGTCAACTGCTTGAGAGTCAGCCACATGGGTGGAGGCTTTGCTCAATGCACTCTGCAAGTCCTGCTCGATGAGCATCTGCTGTTCCCTGACGCTGTTTTGGACTTGTGACAGTGCTGCCTCGATTTTCTCGGCAGGTGTAGTCGGCGCACCTGCGCCCGGTGGTTTGAAAGAGCGCCTCATTTCTTCTACTACGTGGGATGCGGAACTCTGGCCATCTATGTTGCCTATCGGGTAGTCTTCATGTTCAATCACAAAACCCCTCCTTTCCCTGATCTGTCCTTTAGTTTTTTCGTTTTTGGATTTCTTATTAAAAAACCGTGGCACAACTAAAGGAAATCGGGGTGTCTTAGAGAAATGTGACAAAGGGGGGTCGAAGAGTGTCGAGATTTCTGCGCGTAGGGATTTTCCTAGACCGGTTGGAAGACATCGCAGAAGCCGCTAACCTGCTGTCTGAAGCTATACAATCAGGGGAAGATGCGAACTTGCCCAAAGCCTTAGAACTTGCCCACGACATCGAAACCATGGCGAAGGAATTGCTAAATGTGATTACCAGGTGGAATTGTGAGCCGCTGATTTACACGGGCAAAGGCACCACTGAGGAAATAATCAATCTTTTGGATACACTGCTGGAGAATGCCGAGAAAAGTACCGAAGCGCCAAGGCGTACGGAATGACAGTTTGCACAAGGGGCAACCTCCATCTAAACTATTGGCGGGAGGCGGTATCTTATGCCAATCTTCGAGTACAGATGCAAGCGATGCGGGAAAGTGTTTGAGTGTCTGGTGAGGAAAGACGATGTCCCTGCATGCCCTGAGTGCGGTTCAGAGGAGCTTACTAAACTTATGTCGATGTTCGCCACAAACGTAAGGAAAGGCTCAGGAGGCCAATCATCCTGCGCCGCATGTACCGGCGGAAGTTGCAGTTCATGCAGGGGTTAGGTTAGATGGAATAATTTAATGGGCAAAGTTGAAATACAAGTTATTGTGGCAGGTTCTTGACCAATCGCAACAGGTAACAGCCTGGAAAGGAAGTGATTCTGTGTCGCAAGATCTTGAAAAGAAAGGCAGAGACCTATTGTCCAGACTGTCCCGCACAATAAGGACCGGTGCAGAAACCCTGGTACAAGAAACCAAGGAGCTTACCAGGGTCGGCAGGCTGAAAGTGGAGCTTATGTCACTTGAAAATGAGCGGGCAAAGAAGTTTGAAGAAATCGGGCGGTTGGCCCATACCCTGTATAAGCAGGGGGGAAGCATTGAAGAACTCCACGAGCACTTTGAAGTCATAGACGAAATCGAAGCCAAGATTGACGCCAAGAACAAGGAGATTGAAAAGGCTCCTGCAGAGGAAGTGCCTGAAGCCGGAGACGTTACTCCGCCACAGGATGAAGCCGTGTCCCGGATATATTGCACTCAGTGCGGCGCGCCTGCAGACCCGGATGATAAGTTCTGCGCCAAGTGCGGGAACCAGCTCCAGTAACACATTTATGGACCAGCTTGCTGCCGGGCCCTATTTAGGTAAGGCCCGGTCTTGTTTTTGATCTCTCAGCCTAGCGATGGACAGGGCCCCGCATGATTATTAAGAGGTATGCAGAAACCTGGTGTCGAAAGCACATATCAGGCGAGTAAATGGCTGAGTTGACAAGTTAAGGAAGGGGTTTGGGATCATGGCCGCAAGGATAATCGATGGACGGAAAATTGCGTCTGACATCCGGGCTGAGGTCCGTGCCAAGGTGGCTGAACTCAAGGAAGAAGGGGTTGTCCCCAAATTATGCGTGATTCTGGTGGGGGACGATCCTGCGTCTGTGCTTTATGCAAGGTCCAAAGAGAGAGCTTGCCGCAAGTCAGGAATAGAGTACGAATTGTTTACCTTCCCCGGAGACGCCCAAGAATCAGAGGTAATCGGCAAACTCAAGCAGCTTTCTGAAGATCCTTCTTGTCACGGCATTATGGTTGAACTCCCGCTTCCGAAACACATGGATAAACAACGTGTAATGATGGCGATTGATCCCCCAAAAGACGTGGATGGTATCAACCCGGTAAACAGGGGTATGATGTTCACTCAAAAAGCAGGCCTGTTTCCGGTTACTCCGCAAAGCTGCATTGAAATCTTGCGGAGGGACGGGATTTCCCTGGAAGGTAAGAACGTATGCCTGATCGGCCGGGGCGACACCGTAGGCAAGCCTTTGATTTTCCTTCTCCTCAATGAAAACGCCACTGTAACTGTGTGCCATACCCGTACCAGGGACTTGGCGTTCCACACCAAGAAAGCCGACGTGGTTATCGCTGCAGCAGGCAAGGCCGGGCTAGTGACCAAGGACATGGTAAGCCCAGGAGTAATAGTCGTGGACGCAGGTATCAATCAGGTAGATGGCAAGACAGTTGGCGACGTGGATTTTGAAGGGGTATCGGAAGTGGCTGCTGCAATTACTCCGGTGCCAGGCGGTGTCGGGAGCCTTACCACTGCCCTGCTGCAGAACAACCTGCTTAAGGCGATCGAACTGCAAAGGGCTAGGGCTTAGACCTACATAGAAAGGGGAGATTGCGTTGGGCAGCCTTTTTGATAAGAGTTTATCTGAAATCCTCAGAGAATCTGCTTCTTCAGCACCTACTCCTGGCGGAGGCAGTGTGTCGGGGATAGCGGCTGCGTTTGCCGCGGCTATGGCGGCCATGGTTGGCAACCTTACCATCGGCAAGAAGAAATACAAAGACGTAGAAGCGGAGGTCACGGTCTTAAGGGACAAAGCACTTGACCTTATGTCTACTTTTGAGGCTTTGGTGGAGGAGGATATCAGCCAGTTTGCCAAATTCATGGAGGCATACCGGCTTCCCAAGAACACTCAGGAAGAAAAACAAAAGCGGGAGCAGGTGCTCCAGCAAGCGCTTAAGGGTGCCACAGAGACCCCGCTGAAGGTCGCCAGGGCGTGTGTGGAACTTCTTGACCTTGTATGTAAGCTGGCGCCGATAGGCAACACCATGGCCATCAGCGACGCAGGTGTGGCTGCTTACCTTGCAGAAGCTGGGCTGCGGGCTGTGTTGCTCAACGTGGACATCAACGTGCCCATGATCAAGGATCAGGATTTTGTGGCGCAGGCGCGAAAAGAAAAGGAAGGCCTGATTGAGCAGGCCTCAAAACTAAGGGAAAAGGCCGTATCTATCGTTTCCGAGAGGATGGCCTGATTTTGCGGAAACGCAGGCGCCGCCGTCTGCGTGGGGCTGGTTTTCCATCTTGAGTTTGCTTGGACTCTTTGAGCAAGCTCATGAGCCTCGGCCTTCTCGTCCTGGGTCTAACCGGGGGGCCGCTGTATACGTCGAAACGGTGGGAATGCCCTTGGTCAAAACTTGTAGTTCCCGAAATCTGATGGACGTGCCCCCCTAAGGACCTCACTTGATGCGACGTGGTCCCGTACATCCTGTGAGTGTGGCCGTGGGCTCTGGAAGTCTCATTGCTGAAACGGTGGACATGGCCTTCACCTGTTGCGTAATTGAGCCCGGTGGTACCGTCGAACACGTGGAAGTGATCCAAGTCAGTGGTAGTCCTTCCATAGTAATGATGTACGTGCTGGTTTGGAGCTGTGGTATCCACCATATCTTTCCTGGCTTCACTGTTATTCTCCATGTAATTCCCTCCTTAGGTGCCTTTAGAGGCCCGTGGGCTTCAGGCACCGGTAATCCTGATTATGTCAAGATACAATATGAAACCCCTGGATTACTTGTGATTGGGTGACAAGTTTTGGAAGGCAGCAAGAATCTTGTGGGGATCTGCCTGGATATCTCGCGCTTCCAAGGAGAACCCGCGCTTGGTTATGGATAAACGGCTTATTGTGGCGGACCTTATCAGGCCTTTTGAGAGCTTCAACAAGTCCATTTCAGCTAATGTGTACTTGCTGCGGGAGACTGCCTCAGGTTCATGGTGCGGTGCCAGGTCGAAGATGCCTTCCGTTGGAAACCTGATAGGTGGCGTTGCCTTGAATATGATCCTTGAGCCGTGGAAGGAGTCGAGCTCCAGCTTTACCCTTACAGGTATGCCGAAGTAGGATGCGATCTTGAGTACCAGTACGATTGCTCCCTCACCCAGGACAAAATCAGTAAGGGCTATGCCCTCAGGGAATCTTGCTTCCCTGAGAAAGCTGGCTAAGGTTTCCCTGGGAATGGTTGCCGAGATACTCTGAATGTGCATGGTGCACCTCCCAAAAGAGATGTCACATAACGCTATGCCGGTAAACTGTTTTCTGACACAAGAACTGCAACCTATATGAGACGGAATTGGAAGTATGGAGGAAATCTTTGGACAAGTGGAACAGCTTGCTATGGCACCATGTTGGAGATAGATTTAATCTAAGGGGGCGACACGGCATGAACAGAGATATTATTGTCCTGGGCAGCATGAATGTGGATTTTGTGGTACGGGTCAAGAGACGGCCGGCGGTAGGCGAAACCATTCACGGAAGCGAGTTTTCAATCTTCCCGGGAGGAAAGGGCGCCAACCAGGCTGTGGCAGCAGCCAAACTAGGCGGCAACGTGGCCATGGCAGGAAGGATAGGAGATGACGTGTTTTCCAAGGTGGTGCTCGACAGCCTGGCAGCTGCGGGCGTAGGCGGCGAGCTCATTGTTACCACTCCAAATGTTCCCACAGGTTCTGCGTTCATCACAGTGGATGACACAGGAGATAACTCGATTATAGTCATTGCCGGCGCCAACGGATATTGCAGTAAGAACGATGTGGACACCCTCCGGCCCTATCTGGAAAAAGCAAAGATACTCATGCTTCAACATGAGATCCCCATGGAGACGGTGGAGTATGCAGTACAGGCCGCCAAGCAATGCGGTGCAATGGTGCTGCTCGATCCGGCTCCCCCAGTCTCCCTGCCGCGGGAGCTTCTTAGCGGAGTGGACGTGCTTACCCCAAACGCCCATGAGGCAGCATTCTTGACAGGACGCCAGGTGGTGGATGTAGAGAGCGCAAGGCTTGCAGCGGCGGATTTGCTTGCTGCAGGCGCAAAAGCAGTGGTGGTAAAACTGGGTGCAGACGGCCTGGTGTATGCCCAAGACGGCAAGTTTGGCAGTATCCCTGGACACCGGGTCCAGGCTGTGGATACCACCGCTGCCGGCGATGCCTTTGCCGGTGGCTTGGCAGTGGCCTTATGTGAGGGCAAGTCACTTGAAGAAGCATGCCGGTTCGCCAACGCGGTGGGTGCATTGGCGGTTACCCGCAAAGGTGCCCAGCCGTCTATGCCTGAACGCCGTGAAGTCGAAGGCTTTCTCGGCAATTGATACTCGTTTATGGGTGGATATGATAACATGGTAACGCCTGGACATGCCCCATTAACGGGCAAGAGCCAATGGGAGACAGGAGGTGGGAGCCGGAACACAAGGCGGACTCCCAAGGACATATCGGAAAAGCTTATCTCCGGAGGTTGAGCAAAGTGAAGTGGATAATAGATACCGACCCTGGCATTGACGATGCCTCAGCCATCATTACGGCAGTCAACTCTGGTGCTTTAGATATCTTGGGTATTACCACTGTCCACGGCAACGTGGGGCTGAACCATACTACCAGGAACGCCCTCAAACTTGTTGAGCTCATGGGTGCTGACGTGCCGGTTTACCAGGGCGCAAGCAGGCCCATCCTGCAAAAGCGTGAGCATGCTGCCGAGTATCATGGGGAAGACGGGTTCGGCAACACCTCTCTGGCTGAACCGGAGACTAAACCCCAAGCACAGCATGCTGTGGACTTTATCATTGAAGCTGCAAACAAGCACGAACTTTCACTGCTTACTCTAGGCCCTCTTACCAACGTGGCTCTAGCCATAGCCATGGATAGGGGACTGGAGAAGCAAATCAAACAGATTGTGATGATGGCAGGCACTTCCCGGGCCAGGGGAAATACAAGCCCGTTGGCTGAGTTTAACATATTTGCTGACCCCGAAGCGGCTGCGGTGGTGTTCGAGTCTGGAATACCTATAATTATGGTTCCGTGGGAGACATGCCTTGACACTGTGTTTGGACCCGAGACCATTGCCCAGATCAGGAATTCTTCAACCCAAGTGGGCAAAGCCTTTGCCCAGGCTATGGAGTATTCGGTGGAAAGGACAACTGCTTATCTGGGCACAGAAGTGCTTTTGCTGTGCGATCTGCTGGCTGCATGTGCTGCAATTGACCCAAGTGTGATTACCGAGCAGGTGGAAGCCAGGGTTACAGTTGAGACCGGCGGAAGGTTCAGCAGGGGGCTCACTGTAATCGATGAGCGCATGGATGACGGAAGCAAGCCAAATGCTTCTATTGCTCTCGCTTGCGATCGCGCCAAGATAGCAAAAATGTTCTTGGATGCGATCAACGCAAAATAATAACCGGATAACCGGAGGTGCAAGAATTGAACAGGAGATTTTTGGTCGTAATGCTGGTGGCGGTGCTGCTTGCGTCGGCTGTTCTGGTGGGGTGCGGGCCCAAAGAGCCGGCAGCCCAGAACGGCGAAGATAAAGAGCGCCAGTACAAAGCAGTGCTGTTGCTTGCCGGAAATCTCGGCGACATGTCCTTCTTGGATTCTGCTAACCGTGGTATGCAGATGATCAAGGAGGAACTGGGTTGGGAAGTCAAGGTGATCGAGATGGGTACAGACCCGTCCGCCTGGGAACCCACCCTCACCGACGTCTCAACCCAGGACTGGGACCTGATCATCACAGGAACGTTCAACATGCAGACCCAGATCGAAGAAGTAGCTCCTAGATTCCCCGACAAGAAGTACGTATTGTTTGATGTATCCGTGGACTACGAGAAAGGCGATTACAGCAACGTGTACTCCATCCTCTACAGGCAGAACGAAGGATCCTATCTCGCCGGCGCCCTTGCTGCCATGGTGACCACTTCAGATATGCCCCGGGCAAACCCGGAGAAACTTATCGGGTTCTTGGGTGGCATGGATGCGCCTGTAATCAACGACTTCCTGGTTGGTTACATCGAAGGTGCAAAGAGCATAGACCCCGAGATCAAGGTAGCCGTGTCCTACGTTGAATCCTACAGCGACCCCGCCAAAGGCAAGGAAATGTGCCTCGCTCAGTATGACATGGGTGTTGACATCGGGTTTAACGTGGCCGGCGGAAGCGGGTTGGGCCAGCTTGATGCAGCCAAAGAAAGAGGCCTGTATGCCATTGGGGTAGACTCTGACCAGGCAATGCTGTTCAAAGATTCAGACCCCGAGAAGGCCGAATTGGTGCTTACTTCCATGCTCAAGCGCGTGGACAACTCGCTGCTGAGGGCAGCCAAGCTGTTCCAGGAGGGCAAGCTTGAGTTTGGCAAGGCCGAAAGCCTAGGGCTCAAAGAAGACGCAGTGGGGCTTGCCATCAATGAGTTCTACGAGAGGAACGTGCCTGAAGAGATGCGGGTCAAGCTGCAAGAGATTGCGGACAAGATCAAGTCAGGCGAAATACAGGTGCCTTCTGCTTTCGAAATGGGCCCTGATGCCGTTAAGCAACTCCGTGATTCAGTAGCTCCGTAAGTGTATAAGGGGCAGGGGGGACAACCCCTTGCCCCATGACCTAGTTTTATGAGGATGAGGTGGATGGCGTGGGGGCTCAAACACAAGCTCGAGCAACAGATCCCATTTTACTGATGAAGGGAATCACAAAAGTATATCCCAATGGCTTGGTGGCCAACTCAAATGTCACCTTTGAAGTGCGCAAAGGGGAAATCCACGCCCTGGTAGGGGAAAACGGCGCAGGTAAGACCACCTTGATGAAAGTGCTGTTTGGCTTAGAGAAGCCTGATGAAGGCAGCATTTTCATTAGAGGCGAAGAGGTCAAGATATCATCCCCCAACGATGCCATAAGATACGGGGTCGGGATGGTACACCAGCACTTCATGCTTGCCCCTTCCCTTACTGTGGCTGAAAACATCGTACTGGGAGCCGAACCCCGGAGAGGGATTTGGTTTGACCGCAGGCGGGCGGAACAGATGTGCAGGGAATTAGGGGAAAAATATGGCCTGCAAGTGGATCCTGCTGCCAGGATAAGCGATGTGCCTGTAGGTATCAGGCAGAGGGTGGAGATCCTCAAAGCACTTATGCGTGGCTCTGATATCCTTGTGTTGGACGAGCCTACAGCAGTGCTCACGCCCCAGGAAACCGAAGAACTGTTTGAGGCGCTCAAATCGCTTAAGGAGATGGGGCACACCATCATCTTCATTTCCCACAAGCTCCGGGAAGTCAAGGAACTATCAGACAGGGTAACGGTGCTGCGTTCAGGCAGGGTTATAGGCACCAGGAACACAGACCAGGTGACGGTGGAGGAAACATCGAGGATGATGGTTGGCCGTGACGTTGTACTAAGGCCTATGCGGCCCAAGGCTCCGGCGGGCCCCGGCGAAGTAAAGCTGTTGGTCAACAAGCTGAACCTTGTCCGGGACGGCACCCATGTGCTCAAAGATGTAAGTTTACAGGTGCGGGCAGGAGAGATCCTGGGAGTTGCAGGTGTTGAGGGAAACGGCCAGGTAGAGCTGGTGGAAGTGATTACCGGGCTTTCGCCGTGCGACAGTGGTGAAGTATGGGTTTGCAGGCAAGATGCGACCGGCAAGAGCCCTGGGGAAATAAGAGACATGGGGCTTTCCCACATACCTCAGGACAGGATGATTTTTGGAGTTGCGTCCAACGCTTCCATATCGGAAAACCTGATTTCGAACAGGTACAATAAAGCCCCTGTGAGCAATGGGTTTTCTTTGAATCTTAAAGCCATCTCCAGACTGAGCCAGGAACTCATAGGCAAGTTTGATATCAAGACATCGTCTGCCCAGCAAGCTGTAGGTACCTTATCAGGGGGCAACATCCAAAAAGTTGTCATAGCCAGGGAGTTTTCTACCGGGCCTCAGGTGATTATCGCAAACCAGCCTACCCGTGGGATAGACATAGGAGCTACAGAGTCCGTCCACAAATACCTTGTTGAAGCCACTGAAAGCGGGACAGCGGTACTTCTGATCTGTGCAGACTTAAATGAAGTCATGAGCCTTTCAAACAGGCTGATTGTGATGTACGAGGGCCAGGTGGTTGCATATTTCGATGAAGTAGAAGGGCTTACTGAAGAGGAAATCGGGCTGTACATGTTGGGGCTGAAACGTCAGGAGCCTGACCAGGTTACGGCTTCGATGATGGGGAGGCCGGTTGAATGAGTAGGAATACTTGGTTTGAACTTTTGAGGACCGGAGTAGCTATTGCCGCAGCTCTTACCATAGGATTTGTGGTCACGTCACTGGTGTCGGAATCGCCTGTTGAGGCGTTCGGATATTTCCTGAAGGGGCCGTTTACCAGCATCAGGCGCTTTGGCTCGTTCCTTGAAGCGGCAGTTCCTCTTACTTTTACAGGTTTGGCAGTGTCGCTGGTGTTTTCGGCAGGACAGTTTAACATGGGGGCGGAAGGCCAGTTCTTCATAGGGGCTGTTGCTGCTACTGCGGCCGGAGTCTTCTTGGATCTCCCGCCGGTGATCCACACGATAGTGTGTTTGGCGGCAGGTATGATTGCGGGGGCAATAGGGGGCTTCATTCCGGGGGTTCTCAAAGCCCGGTGGAATGCATCTGAGCTGGTAGCGTCGCTCATGCTCAACTATGTGTTCCTCAAGTTGGGGATGTACCTTATTACTTACCATCTGCGGGACCCTTCTGCGGGCGCCCTTGTGTCGCTTCCCCTGAAGGAGAGCTCGTGGCTTCCCCAATTTACCAGGACCACCAAGCTCCACGCAGGCATATTTGTGATGTTTCTGGTTGTTTTCCTCTGCTACTACTTCTTGTACAGGACAAGCAGGGGTTATGAAGCCAGGATGACCGGACAGAACCTCAGTTTCGCCCGGTACTCGGGGATCCCGGTGCTCAAGGTTATACTCCTCATCCAGGTATTGGGAGGGGCCGTAGCAGGGCTTGGAGGCGCAGTTGAGATGCTGGGCATTTACCGGCGCTTCCAGTGGCAGGCGAGCCCGGGATATGGTTTCGACGGCGTGATTATAGCGATTTTGGCCAGGAACAACCCGCTCTTGGTACCCTTGGCAGCGGTGTTCCTCGCATATCTGCGTGTAGGCGCTGACGTTATGGCAATGTACGCTGACGTATCTGCTGAAATGGTATCTATCATACAAGCTGTGATCATATTGCTGGTGACTGCTGAAGCTTTCCTTGCCGGCTACAGACACCGCTTGACCCTGAAAGAGGTGAAGCAACGTGCATCCGCTTCTTAAGGCAGTTTTCTCAGCATCTTTTGCTGCATCCATATTGCGCGTGACAACCCCTATCTTGTTTGCGTCCCTGGGTGCGGTGGTTGCCGACTTGTCCGGGGTAGTGAACATTGCCCTTGAGGGCATGATGCTGATTTCAGCGCTCATGGGGGTAATCGCCTCTGCGTTTACAGGGTCGGCCTGGGTTGGGTTCCTGGCAGGGGTGGCGTCAGGGATCCTGGTAGGCCTTGTGTTGGGGTATTTCCACCTTAAACTAAGGACTAATGTGATCCTGGCAGGAATAGCGCTTAATCTCTTGGCCGCTCAAGGTACGGTGTTCGTGCTCTACGCAGTGGCCCATGATAAAGGCGTTTCCAGCTCCTTGCCCAGCAAAGTGATGCCTGAGGTACAACTTCCAATCATCAAAGATATCCCTGTCCTGGGGGCAATCATAGGCAAGCAGAATATACTCACCTATTTGTCCCTTATCGCCGTGGTAGTGGTTTACCTGTTCTTGTACAAGACGTCCTTTGGGCTGAGGCTCAGGGCGGTGGGCGAAAATCCTGATGCCGCGGATTCGGTGGGGATCTCGGTCCACAAGGTGCGGTTTATTGCCTTGGCTATAAGCGGTGCCCTGGCAGGCATGGGCGGGGTCCACCTTTCCATGGGGTATGTGAGCTGGTTTTCCAGGAACATGACATCAGGCAGAGGATACATCGCCTTGGCAGCAAAAGCTTTGGGACGCAACCACCCAATCGGGGCATTTCTTGCGTCGCTCCTGTTTGGGGTTACCGATGCCTTATCTAACTACATGCAGAGTCTGAGGGTTCCGGGAGAGTTTGTCCAGATGATCCCGTATGTAGTCACTCTCGTGGTGCTTGCGGTGTACTCGGGAAGGCAGCTTAAGTGGGGGAGGTTTTCCAATGAGTAACACCAAGATCCCGGTTATCATCGATTGTGACCCCGGCATAGATGATGCTGTAGCCCTTGCGCTTGCTTTCGGGTGCGGCAAGTTAGACGTATTGGGGGTAACAACCGTTGCAGGTAACAGCAGCGGGGAAAATACCTATCGCAACGCCAGAAGATTTCTGTCTTTTATCGGCGCAGATGTTGAAGTGGCCAGGGGGGCTGACCGGCCAATCCTCAGGCAGCTGGTCACCGCGCCTCAAGTTCACGGTGAGACCGGGCTCGGCGGGCTTGGTGAGCCTGAAGATGAGGAACTGCATGCTTCCGGGCGCAGTGCGTTTGACCTTATAACTGAGACTTTGCTTAGCCACCCAGGAAAAGTGACCCTGGTGCCGGTAGGGCCGCTCACCAACATAGCTATAGCCCTGCTTGCCAAGCCTGAAATCAAACACAAGATTGAAAAGATCGTGCTCATGGGCGGTGCCGCCCTGGAAGGCAACCGGACGCCTGCCGCAGAGTTTAACATATACGTTGACCCGGAGGCTGCCCGGATCGTGTTTGAGTCGGGCGTGCCTATCACCATGATAGGCTTGGATGTAACCCACAAAGCACTTATATATCCCGACGAAATCGAGGCCTTGCGCAAGCACGGCAGGATAGGCAAGACCGTTGCCGAGCTTCTGGATTTTTACGGCGTTCATTACCGCAAGCGGTTCGAAGGCAACCCTATTCATGATGCTCTGGCGGTAGCAGCAGTGTTTGAGCCTGATATCGTGTCAACCAGGCACCTTAACGTATGTGTGGAAACATCCGGGGAGTTTACTCTAGGCAGAACCGTGGTGGATTTCAGAGGTGTTACGGGCAGGGAGCCTAACTGTCATGTAGCCTTGGGAGTTGACAGGGAGCGGTTCATAGAACTTATTTTCAATGCAGTGGAAAACCTGGAACAGACGTCTCAATAAGTCAATAAGGTCTCAATAAATCCCTTAATGATGGGTTTGGATACCATGGGGTGGCGCTTAGCCAACCCCTTTTTTGATCACTCCCCCTGAAAAGGAAAATTTTGAGTTGCGAAGAATATTGTAAGTGCTAACATTCAAAGTTTTCTTATGGAGGCGTAAATATGGAGAAGGATGGCATGCGGCTTGAGACCAAGGCAACCCACATAGGCCAGGGGCCTGAACCTCACACCGGCTCAATAGTCACGCCGATATACCAGACATCCACCTTTGTATTTCCCAGCGTAGACGAGGGTGCTGCCAGGTTTTCCGGAGAGTCTGAGGGCTACATTTACACCAGGTTGGGCAACCCCACGATTGCTGCGTTGGAAGAATGTGTGAGCGCCTTGGAGAACGGGGAAAAGGCCATAGCATTTGCTTCTGGTATGTCCGCCATATCTTCGGTGGTAATAGCGATGGTAAGCGCCGGCGATCATATTGTCGCGGACAAATGCGTATACGGGTGCGTTTACTCATTGTTTGCTGAACTCCTGGCAAGATTCGGGGTCCAGGTTGATTTTGTCGACTGTTCTGAACCTGAGCAGGTTGAGAAGGCTATTAAGCCAAACACCAAACTCATATATTTTGAATCTCCTGCTAACCCCGTGCTCAAACTGGTGGATATGCAGGCCATGGTTCAGATCGCCAAGAAGCATGGCATCATGACGGTAATGGATAATACTTTCATGACTCCGGTTTTCCAAAGGCCAATTGATTGGGGCATAGACGTAGTTGTTCATAGCGCCACCAAATATTTAGGCGGACACGGGGACCTGCTTGCAGGTATTGCTGTAGGCCCTGAAGAGTTCATGGACCATGTTGCGGAAACTACACAGAAGGATCTGGGCGGGGCTTTGGGCCCGTTCGATGCATGGCTGATACTCCGGGGCATCAAGACCCTCCATGTACGGATGGAGCGCCATGAGTACAATGCCATGAAAGTGGCCGAGTTTTTGGAGAACCACCCTGGAGTGGAGAGGGTGTACTACCCTGGACTCAAGTCCCATCCTCAACATGAGCTGGCCAAAAAACAGATGACAGGTTTCGGCGGTATGATCGCCGTTGAACTCAAGGGCGGATTTGAGGCAGGGAAGACCTTGATGGATTCAGTGAAGTTGTGTCACCTCGCAGTAAGCCTTGGCGAAACCAGCACCCTGGTTCAGCACCCGGCGTCTATGACCCATTCAGTTATGACTCCTGAGGCCAGGCAAGCTGCGGGTATTTCAGACGGCCTTATACGGATCTCCGTGGGGCTGGAGCACGTAGACGACATAATTGCCGACCTCAGCCAGGCGCTCAAGAAAGCCACGGGGTTCTAGCACCGGTTACTGCTAGTAGTCACGGTAGTCACGTAGGATTCCGGCGGTGTACCATAGGCCGGGAAAATTTCACCCGGCCTTTTGTTTCTGTTTGTGCCTGTTTTCACCCGTTTTCGTCTGTTTTCACTCACTTCGCTTTTTCACTTGATGCTTACTGGTATGCACTTGGTAATTACAGGGTGGCGAGGGTGATAGTTGGCCGGGTTTGGTGCGCGACGCTTCTTGAGAAGCAGCACACTTGAGCCTCGCCACTACCTTATGTAAGCTGGGATGGCCTGCGTGGCTTTCGCCCGGGTTTTCGCGCAGTGATGGGCTTGGGCTGCTTGTGGTAGAGGACTTGGTTCTGGATGTTCGCCTCATCATCTGTTCCCATGGGCGTTAAGGCATTCCGTGATGCACCTGACACCGGTATCCCTGGCTGTGACGCGTCGTCAGGACATCCGGTAAGGGGGTGGGCCGCAAGGCGTCCGGCGTCGATGTCCAGTTCCTGGGAGACATCAAACCCTGAGACTTTCTTTAGCAGTCTTTCATAAAAGGAAGCAGGTCTAAGGTTGAGGTTCTGTATTGCCTGCTTTACGGTGCGGGCGGAAACCTTGAAAGCTTCAAGTTCATCCTGGGAAAGAGGGAGTTCAATAACCCGCAAGATGCCTTCCCGGCCCACCACCGCCGGTGTCCCTAAGTACACGCCCCTTACGCCGTATTCTCCGTCAAGATAACATGAGACCGAATAGACGCTGCGGAGGTCCCTCAGTATGGCTTCAGTTATTTTGGCCATGGTCACTGCGATGGCGTAGTATGTGGCGCCTTTGAGGTTGATGATATTATACGCTGCGTCCCGTACTTCTTCGAACATGCTTTGGAGATGAGTTTCGGATAAAGCCCAATTCCGCACAGAGGTTCCGGCAATTGTAGCCCCTGACCAGGCTGCGATTTCAGAATCGCCGTGTTCGCCGATGATGGATGCATGGATGTGTTGAGGACTGATACCCAGCTCTTCTCCTATTACGTAACGGAGCCGGGCAGTGTCGAGCATGGTTCCGGAACCGATAACCCGTTGCGGAGCCAGCCCTGACCGCATCATGGCTACATAGGACATGACGTCTACCGGGTTAGTCACCACCAGCAGTATGGCATTTGGCGCAAGCTGGCCTACTTTTTCTGCAATGTCGCCGACTATTCTGGCATTTCTATGGATGAGGTCCATCCGGGTTTCTCCAGGTTGTTGTGCTGAACCGGCACAGATCGCCACAAGGTCAGAATCCACCACATCTTGGATGCTGCCTGCCCAGATGGTAGTGCGTTGTACCAATGACATGGCATGGTTTAGGTCCATTGATTCGCCCAGGGCTCTTTCCTTGTTGTCATCGATCAGGCAAATCTCATCGGCGGTTTCCCTGAGCAAGAGGGTGAAGGCATAGGTGCTGCCGACCCGTCCTGTACCTATGATAGACACCTTAGAAGGTTTCTGAAGTGAGACACTTGTCATGGGACTTCCCTCCGTATAGGCTCACCTGCCGTTAGATGCGTTTAAGCCAGGGCCCGGCATATGTAGTTGACGCACCTACTTGGCATACATAGTACGTACTAGATCCGTTTGGCTTTGAGCGCTTCTTTAGTTAACCTTCCCCAAAGAGGCACTTATACTTCATGGAGGTCGCTGAAGACCTCCGGCTGAGAAAGCGGAAATATAGAGATACGGCCAGTACTTAAGTGAGCCGGTCACCGGAACAGCGACTTCTGAGAGTGCAGAAGTGTAGAGGTATAGAAGTATAGAAGTACAGAAGTATAGGCTTACGCCAGATGACCAAGTCTTGCTGTTCTGAGGCGGGGAGTCCGGGTTTTGCGATGAGTTCATTGTAGACGGCACATGCTGGACTGATGAACGCAAGCTCAGGCCCCCGGTAGGGTATGGCATGTGGATGCCTGCAAGAAAACCTATGATTTTCCCACGCCGGTTGCCAATTGACCAATGTCTAGCGAAACCTGGTTTGAAATCGGCCGCTTATCACGCCTGTCTGGTCAAGGATTTACCATTGTGTTTATCCGAAGGCTCTTAGTGGTCCCTTTTTGACCGGACCGGAGCCCGAAAGTGGTCAGAGACTCACCACTTCACGCCGCAAACTGGTCAGGAATTAACCGGTTCTGCTTCTTCGAAACTCAGACTGGCCTAAAATTAGCCAATACCGAATCTTATGTGGTTCGAGACTGACCATTTCCAGAAGAGACCTGGTTTGGAGTTAACCAATAGGGCCAGCGGTGGACCGGAGTGGTTTGGAATTGTCCAGGTCGGCTCGCGAGGCGGTCCTAAATCGACCACCTCAGGACTAGACCTGGTTGCGAATTGACCAATACGGAGCTTGAGTGGGACCGGCCTGGTCAGGAATTGTCCAGTTCGGCTCAAGACCTGGTTTGACATTGACCGGTCCCAGAGTACACCTGGTCTGGAATTGACCGCTTCCTCATCAAGCTAAGCAAAACCGGTATCCGGCTGGTCACAAATCGGTCACATGGCCCCTTTATTCACAGGAGACTATCAACTCGGCACGATTATATGGATTCTATACGGGCCCAACCACAAAAAGTGAGACATCTGGGACCGGCCCAGATGTCTCATTCTAGGTTGAAACTACAGATGTTTTCCCCTAGGTTTCAAACTAGGGAGAGATAGGGATCATGATCGCCCACACAGTGCCACGGTTGTCGCCTTGAACCAGGAAGTACTCGTATCCGGATTTCGCCTGGTTACCTTGTGATTTCAGCACTAACGGGTCTACGAACAGAAACGTGTCCCGGACCTTATAATCGATCTGTGTGTCACCAGCGTGGATTGCCAGTACTCCTCTGGCGCCGCCGGTTACATAGATGCCATCGAGGTTGGGTACGCCGGTAAATAGGGTGGGGTAACCTTGCAGATGCCAGGGAATCTCGCCGTACGCCCGGTAGTATGCGGTAATCCGCCCGCCTGTATCGGGAACCAGGATGAACGGCCGCCTCACTGAGGTTTTTTCAGAGTACAACGGGAGGGTAGGCTCCAGAAAAGACCTCCAGTTTACCTCAGCCCAATTTTCCTCGCCGGTGTGGGGGTTCAGGGCATACAAGAAGCTGCCCCCGCTGTGATTGTCGGCAGGGGTTACCGCAAACAGGGTATTACCGTAGAATAGGGAATTGCCTGCAGGGGAGTAGTATATTTGCCTGCCAAGGTGTCTTACCCATTTTTCCTGTCCGGTGTTTGCTTCTAAGGCATATAGTTTCTGAGCCCAATCGCCGAAAAACACCATGCCGAGGCCGATAGCAGGGGTATTGGTCACCGCTCCTGAAGCCTGGTAAACCCACCGTTTGGCCCCTGATATGATGCTCAGGGCATAGACCTTGCCTGAAGGTGACCCTATAATCAAGCACCTGCCTGTGGCCGTATCGCATACCGCAGGAGGCTCTACAAATCCTGCAGGGTCCAACGCAATCTTCCAAGTCATCCGGCCGGTATTCTTGTCCACACAATGGATCTCTCCGGCGGCAGTGCCGAAATAAAGTTTTTGGCCGTCGATGGTTCCGCCGCCCCACTGCGCTCCGGCGTCGTATTCCCAGATGATATCCCCGGTTTCAGCATCGATGCAATATACCATGCCGTCCCTGGTCCCAACGATTATGTCGGAAGGTGACGCCTTAATCATCCGGGCCACAAGGGAACTCCCCAAGTCTTGTTTCCACAGCACCGGTCCGTCTGTACTCTTTTCAAACTCTGCGTCTGTGATATATTGCCCATCCACAGTTACCGCCTTAACCCGCAGGGTGTGGATGCCAGGAGCATGGGCTGCAATGTCAACTGAGAATTCGTGGATTCCCCGCCGCTTGTCGCCCAGTAGGTTGTAGTGTCCGCCGTCAATCTGAAACCACACGGATGCAGGTTCAGAGAGGTAGAACCTAACGCTTATGGTGTGATCTTCCAGCCGGACTGACAACCTGCTTAGGGGATTGCCAAGACTGTCTTGGGTTGATGTTGAAACTACCCCAAGCAACGATTCTTCATATCGGGGTGCTGAGTCAGCTGCTGCATCGGGAATCCCTGGTGTCACAGAATACACCCTGAGTTCCGGGCCATCTGCTTCTACTAGCATGTATGTGTTGTCCATAAGCGCCCCACTCATGAAACATGAGCATCCTTGCACTTTCCATGTGATAAACGAGTGCCCGTGGCCCGAAAAGATGGCATGGACCGGATACCTGCTAATGAGCTCCAACAGCGCGTCATCGGAATCCTGGAAGTTTCGTTCCTGATAGAGCAAAGGGTGGTGGGAAAACAAGGCGACTGGCTGGTTTGCCGGCAGGGATGCCAGGTCTTGCTCTAGCCAATCCAGTATAGCCGGATCAAGGGTTCCGTAGGTCTGTTCAGGAAACGAGGTGTCCAGCACCACAAAGTGCCACATGCCGTAATCAAAGGAATAGGTGGATGGTCCGAAATGGCTCCGGAATTTGGCACCTTGGGGGTCCTGCCACCGGGATTCATGGTTCCCCATAGTTGCCAGCACCGGGAAACGCAAGCCGGTGATGTTTTGCTTGAATAACTCGTACTCCTCATCGGCGCCTGTTTCGGTTATGTCGCCCATATGAACCATAAAAGCAGCGTCAAAATGGTTTTGGGCTATGTGGGAAAGGGCCAGGGCAGAGTTATTGTTGCCTTGTGTTGACCCAAAATGGCTGTCTGTGGCCACGATGAACTTGAACTGCTGCTTGCCGTGGCCGCCCATTAAGTAGTCAAGGGACGTAGGATCACTATGTAATAAACTGCTTGCAAAAGCGGCTCCACAATGGATGATTACCAAAATCAAAGCAAGAGCTAGGCCGGCGCAGTGCTTGGCATGCTGCCGGATACCTTTGGAAACCGTTTGTGGGCTACACCCCGCGATAGGCTTTGAAAATAGCATTAGGTTCCTCCTGAGGAAGATGTATTCTTGGCTTTACGCTAGGACTTTTGACGCAGAGACCCAAATCGGGTTCCCGCCGGCCTCACTAAGATAATGAGGATAAATAGGATAATAGGATTGAGAGATGAGAGGATACGAGGATGAGAGGATAAGAGGATGAGAGGATAAGAGAACGATTTCTAACGGGCATCAGATATTGAGCAGTTCCCGGTAGATCTTCTCCGTGGCTTTGGCGATGCTTGCTTCAGAGTGGTGTTCGATCACGACTTGCCGCCCAAACTCGCCGAGGCGGGCGCATTTGGCGGGATCCTGGATTAGATCGTCGACAAATTTGTACAGTATCTCGGCGGTGGGTGGATAGGGGGCATCCAGCGAGACGTAGTTTCTTTTTTCAAGGATGTCGATGTTGTCAGGCGACACAGGTCCGAAAGCGCCTTGTGGGCCGAAGATCACGACCGGTTTTGCCATGGCCATGGCTTCCAGCGCCGCCCTGGACATCCCAAGCACTATATCTGCTGCCACATGGAGGGAAGGGATGTCCAGAACAAAACCAAGGCAGCGTACGACTTCCCTGTCATGGCGGAGGTTTATCTCATCGGCCTTGGCCTTGACCAGATCGAACTCTGTGCCGTCCCCGGCTATCAGTAGCATAATGCCGGGATATTTCCGGGAAAGCTCAGAGACCGCCTCTGCTGCAGTTACTGCGGCGTGGGCAAGGACTCCGTCCATCCTGGATACATATGCGATCACTGTGCCCGCGTATTGGGGGATGCCCAGAGCTTGCCTGGCTTCTGCCTTGGTGCCGTGAGCGTGGGGGCTGAATACTTCAACATCGATGCCATTTGGGATCACGGTGATTTTCCCTGGGTCAAACCGGAATTCCTTGATTATGTACTGCCTGATTACCTCGCTTACCGCTATGGTCCTGTCGCCCTGGCGGCTGAAAAACACCCAGGGAAACCCTCCCTTGAAGCATCCGTGATATGTTGCCACAAGGGGGATGTTCCGCTTGGCCGCAAGCTTTTCAGCAATCCATATAGGAATCCTGGCGTGGGCGTGGATTAAATCGATTTGGTAAGTGTCCACAAGTCTTGATATGACCCTGTATGCCCTGGCCATGTTCAGGGGCCACCGGGAGTGGAGAGGGGCGTAGAAATGTGGGATTCCAGCGGCTTCGAGATCTCTTACCCTTTGCCCTCCGTGGGAAGCTACGTATACTTGCCATCCTAAAGACTTGAGGCCTTTTGAGAGGCTGACCACGTGGGTTTCGGCACCGCCGATATCCAAGCTCATAGGGAGCATCAGAACCGACGCCTTTGATTTTGCCATCTGGAATACCACTCGCCTTCCGGATTACATCATTAACTAGGCTATCCTGTCTTTAGGTTGTGGTCAATACGTAAATAGGGCGTAAGATATATTTCGGTAATGGAGTCAAGAGGAACTTGGAGGTAATGAGGCACGTCAGTAAAACTAGACCCGGTGAATAACCGGTGAAGAACTGGGAGGAAGGGTGTTCCTGTGGGCCTAAAGGAAACTGGAAACGACCGTGAAACAACGTGGAAGGACCCAGGCAAGACCCCTGAAGGAACCTTGAAGGAACAGCCGGAGTGAACTGGGAAACACTATCGTTAGGCTGCGGCCGAACGCAATTCCAAGGAGGGAACAAGATGAGAGGAAACAAGTGGCCCCTTTTACTCATAGGTTTGCTGGTGCTGAGCATATTTGCCACCGGATGCGGGGGCAAAGATCTGGTATCCCTGGCCGGCATGGACAAACACGACCTGTATGTGGGAGACAGGTATGGCAACAGGGTCAAAATCGAGGATCCTCAGGATTTTCTCGCAGCGTTTAAGGCGGCGAAAGCCGTGAAAGACCCCAAGGACGTAAGGAGCGAAGTTGAGGCCGAATACGTGTTCTATTCAGGCGACAGCAAGATATATTACGACGCCCAGGGCAAATACCTGATTTTGGTCGATAAAGGCAAGAAAACGGTGTACTCGGCGAATATGGATGCGCTCTTGGCTAAAGTAAGCGGGCTGCCGCCTGGGCTGACCCCCGGGATTGAAGATGAGGAGATCTCAGACTGGATCGAAACCATGGCCGAGGTAGACCGGCCGGCAGCTCTCCTGTTCAGACGGGGAGACCAGGCCATCCTTGTGGTTTTGGGCGGTCAGAGGCCCAAAGACGGCTACAAGATGAACCTGGAGAATGTGTCTTACTCCGGTAATGAACTTACGGTAGACATAAGGATCGTTCCGCCGGAAGCAGGGGCAGATGTGGTTAGCTACCCTGTAGCGGCCTTCACTTTGTCCAAGTACGCAGATGTAAACGTGAGGCTGATTGAGCCCGGATCCGGTGGCGAGGACTTGATCTCGGTGCCGGTATCAGTGGTGGAAGAAGGCCAGAATATCATCTTGTTGTGGCCTGAGCGCGGTGCAATCCTTACCGAAAGGGTCAGGATGACAGGGTTCGCACGGGTATTTGAAGCCAGTTTCATAGTTGAAGTGGAAGACGGGCACAATGTACTGGGAATCAAGCAGGTTACGGCGTCTGAAGGCGCTCCTGGATGGGGACGGTTCGATTTTTGGATGGATCTTGAACCTGCCACCAGCCCATACGGAACCATAATCTTTGTCACCTACTCTGCAAAAGACGGCTCCAGGGTAGAGGAGCTTAAAGTCCCGGTTGGATTTGGCGGGAAGTAGGATGCAGGGATAGGATTGCCTCAGGCGTAAGATGACACCGGTAATGACAAACGCAGCAGGATAGATTAAGCAACACAGGCCAGGGCCGCCCTGCTTGGACGCCCTGGCCAACCATACACCGGCCTTCTTTGCAGCATTGCCCCATTAGCCAGCGGATAAAGGATAGAAGCCTCCCTTTGATGAATTACATTTAATGCAGTGCTGACAATTCTGGCAAATCACAAAGCGGGCCCTTAAGCCTGTTGATGATTGGGGAAGGAGGTATTTGAAGGTGTCAAGACGTCTAGTGAGGGCACCTAGGGGGACTGCTTTGTCTTGCAAAGGCTGGGAACAGGAAGCGGCAATGAGGATGCTCATGAACAACCTTGACCCCGAGGTGGCTGAAAAACCTGATGAGCTCATAGTCTACGGGGGCACAGGTAAGGCTGCCCGTAACTGGGAGGCGTTTGACGCCATAGTCAGGACCCTTAAGGAACTCGAAAACGATGAGACCCTGCTCGTACAGTCAGGCAAACCTGTAGGTGTGTTTAAGACCCATGAAATGGCGCCCAGGGTGCTCATCGCCAACGCCTTGCTGGTTCCGGCATGGGCCACCTGGGAGCAGTTCCGTGAACTTGAGCGGCAAGGCCTCACCATGTTCGGGCAGATGACCGCCGGAAGCTGGATCTACATAGGTGCCCAGGGGATCCTGCAGGGCACTTACGAGACATTTGCAGAAGCCGCGCGCCAGCACTTCGGCGGCAGCCTGAAAGGCAAGTTGGTGGTCACCGCCGGACTGGGCGGCATGGGAGGTGCACAGCCGCTGGCCATCACCATGAACGGAGGCGTAGCCCTGGTCGTAGAAGTTGACCCTGCGCGGATCCAGCGCCGCCTAGATACCGGATACTGCGACATGCTGGCCGAAGATTTGGATCACGCACTCAAAGTGGTAGAAGAAGCTTTAGCCAAAGGTGAGCCAAGGTCAGTTGCGGTGCTTGGAAATGCGGCGGAAGTCCATCCTGAACTGGTACGACGTGGCATAGTACCTGACTTGGTGACTGACCAGACCTCAGCCCATGACCTGCTTGGCGGGTACGTTCCGCCAGGCCTGCCTTTAGAAGAGGCGTATGCTCTGCGAGCGAAGGACCCCGATGAGTATATCCGCAGGGCTGTCGAAAGCGTGGTAGTTCACGTGGAAGCCATGCTCCAGTGGCAGAAGAAGGGGGCCATAGTGTTTGACTACGGCAACAACATAAGGCAGCAGGCGTTTAACGCAGGGGTGGAAAATGCATTCGACTTCCCGGGATTTGTACCTGCCTTTATCCGGCCGATGTTTTGCGAAGGCAGCGGTCCTTTCAGATGGGTGGCGTTATCGGGAGAACCTGAAGACATCTACCGCACAGACGAGGCTCTGATCGAGGCTTTCCCCGAGAACGAGAGCATGATCAGGTGGCTTAGGATGGCTCAGGAAAAAGTCCGGTTCCAGGGGCTGCCTTCCAGGATATGCTGGTTAAGCTACGGCCAGCGGGCCAAGGCCGGGCTCATCTTCAACGAACTGGTGAGGAAGGGCGAGGTCAAGGCGCCCATAGTCATCGGCAGGGATCACCTTGACAGCGGAAGCGTGGCATCTCCCAACCGCGAAACCGAATCAATGAAGGACGGCTCCGACGCCATAGCCGACTGGCCCATACTTAACGCCCTGGTAAATACCGCGGCTGGGGCCAGCTGGGTTTCAGTGCATCATGGCGGCGGGGTAGGGATTGGGTACTCTATCCATGCCGGCATGGTGGTGGTGGCTGACGGTACTGATCGGGCGGCGGCAAAGCTGGAAAGGGTTCTCACCACTGATCCCGGTACCGGTGTAATGCGCCATGCCGATGCGGGTTACGAAAAGGCTATACAAACTGCAAAGCAAAAAGGTATAAAGATCCCGATGCTAGAGTAAATGCTGAGATTGGCGGCTAAAGGAGCATGGTATCCATGGCGGTTGCGGTAGACGGACATCCCAAGACAATCCAGGAAATCGCCAGGGTAGCGCTGGACAGGGAACAGGTTGAGATCCCCCGGGATGCCTGGGACAAGATGCAAGCGTCGCGCCAGATCATTGAAGACATTATATCGGAAAACAACAGGGTATATGGGATAAACACTGGATTTGGCAAGTTTGCCGATGTCGCTATCTCAATCGAGAACATAAGGAAACTCCAAACTAACCTGGTCCTTAGCCATGCAGTGGGTGTGGGTGAGCCCTTTTCCGAACCAGAAGTGCGGGCTGCGATGTTCCTGAGGGCCAATGCCCTGGCCAAAGGTATGTCTGGCATAAGGCCTGAAGTAGTCGAGACCATATGCAGCCTTCTCAACAAGAATGTTGTTCCGTATGTGCCCCGGAAAGGCTCAGTGGGAGCCAGCGGCGATCTGGCTCCCCTTTCCCATATTTCCTTGGTGTTGTTGGGGAAGGGGCATGCGTTCTATGAAGGTAAATTGCTTTCCGGGCAGGATGCGTTAAGCCGTGCCGGAATCGCTCCGGTCCGGTTGGAAGCCAAGGAAGGGTTGGCATTGACCAACGGGGTCCAGATGACCGCCGCTGTGCTTGCCCTGGCGGTACATCAGGGATACACCTTGGCAAAGGCGGCTGATGTTATCGCGAGTCTCACCGGCCAGGCACTCAGGGTGGTGCGGGATGCTTTCGAACCGTGGATCACATCCTTGAGGCCCCATACAGGGGCGTCTGATGTGGCACATAACCTTAGGGTGCTGCTTGAAGGCTCACGGTTGGCGACATTTTCAGGGGAAGTAAGGGTTCAGGACCCTTATGTCTTACGTTGTATCCCCCAGGTACATGGTGCTGTGCGGCAGGCCCTGGATCACGTAGCGTCTGTGGTTGAGACCGAGTCTGGTTCTGCCACAGATAACCCGTTGGTGTTGCCCGACGGAAGGGTGGTCTCGGGAGGCAACTTCCACGGCCAACCCCTGGCGGTTGCCGGCGACTACCTGGGCTTAGCCCTGTGTTCCTTTGGCAACATGTCTGAAAGGCGCATTGCCAGGCTGATGGACGGCAACAAGACCGGCTTGCCCTCTTTCCTCACTGAACACGGAGGGCTCAATTCGGGGTTCATGATTATGCAGTATACCGCGGCTTCTCTGGCATCTGAATGCAAGGTACTCGCCCATCCCGCCAGCGTGGATACAATCCCCACATCGGCTGATCAGGAAGACCACGTGAGCATGTCCACAACAGCTGCCAGGAAAGCCAGGGAGATATGCGACAACGTGGCGTACATCTTAGCAATTGAGTACCTCGCAGCGTGTCAGGGAGTTGAATTCAGGGGCCCTGAGCTTCTGTCCAAAGCCGGCAGGGCGGCGTATGAACTCCTGCGCAGCCGGGTGCCTGCGCTCAAACAAGACAGGGAAATGCAAGGTGATATAGAACAGGCGAAACACTTGATCGTTACTGGTGCTTTAGAGGAAGCGGTGGTAAAGGTAATAGGGCCGCTTAAGTAAGGCTAGGGGGGAGAGATATGAAACAGGTAGTCGAATGCATACCCAATTTCAGTGAAGGCAGAGACCCGTCATTCTTGGATGAAATAGTCAAGGTGATCAAGGACGCTGGATGCAAGGTGCTGGATGCGTCCATGGATGCCAGCCACAATCGATCAGTGGTTACCTTTGTAGGAACCCCAGCTGATGTGGAACAGGCGGCGTTTTCTGCTGCAAAAAGGGCGAGTGAGCTCATTGACATGGAAAAACATCAGGGTGAACATCCACGGATCGGCGCTACCGATGTAATACCTTTTGTACCTATCCACGGCGTCACAATGGACGACTGTGTAGAGATGGCCAATCGTGTAGGCAAACGGATAGGCGAGGAGTTGGGGATACCAGTTTATCTTTACGCTAAGGCAGCCACAAGGCCCGACCGAGTGCGCTTGCCTGATGTAAGAAGAGGCGAATATGAAGGCCTCAAGGAAGCCATAAAGACCGATCCTGACAAAAAGCCCGATTTCGGGCCCAGCCAGCTCCATCCAAGGGCAGGTGCTACCGCTGTCGGCGCCAGGCCGCCCCTCATCGCGTTCAATGTTAACCTCAATACAGGAGATGTAAAGATTGCCCGCGCCATAGCCAGGAAGATAAGGGAGTCGTCTGGTGGGCTTCCCCACGTCCAAGCTATGGGGATACGAATAGAGGAGACAGGGCTTGCCCAGGTCACCATGAACCTCTTAGATTACCGGTCCACCTCCATGGAAGTTGTATTTAGCAAGATTGAAGAAGAGGTGGCAAGCAGAGGGGTGGAAATCGTAAACTCAGAACTTATCGGATTGGTTCCCTTAGACGCGCTTTTGGATGTAGCCTTTGCCAGGCTCAAGCTGGAGGGGTTCTCTAAAGAAAGGATCCTTGACCTTATGGTGTAAAGGCAAAGGCCGCCTAACACGTGCGGTGCTTGAACTGACAGGCCATGAGTTAGGGGGGCGATATGGTTGGATCTGTCAAAGTTTCTGGATGATTTGAGGGCCGCTACAGGTGCGCCTGGGGGAGGTGCGGCTGCTGCGGTTACAGGCGCCATGGGGTGCGCGTTGTTTCAGATGGTTTCAGGAATCACATTGAGGCTGCCCCGGTTTACCGAAGGCCGGGACAAGCTGGAGGAAATCCGATCAGCCGCTGAGACTCTTCATGTAAAGCTCCTGGCTTTGGCCGAGGAAGATGCTGAAGCTTACAAGAGTGTAGAAAGCGCCTTTAGGCTGCCCAAGGCGACCCCTGAAGAGAAAGCCGAGCGCAGCAAGGCAATACAAGAGGCGTTTGTTGGCGCGACCAAGTCGCCGCTAAGAACCCTGGAAACATGCCTTGAAGCGATGGCGCTTTTGCCCGGCTTGCTGGAATACGGAAACCCCAACGCCATAACCGATGTTGCGGTCGGTTTCTTGCTGCTTGAGGCTGCTGCATTGGGGGCAGCCATGAACGCTGAGATAAACCTGACTTCCATAAAGGATCAGCAGTTCAAACAAGCCACAGCCGATATCCTAAGACGAGCCAGGCAACAGGTGGTATCGTACCGGCCTCAGCTTAGTGCGGCACTGGAAAAGGCAGGGCTTGAGCCGCTGAGATGATTGAACTGCTTCCGATTGAATTTCCGGGGAGTGGGGACACCACTCCCTGCTGTGTCTTAGCGATCTGCCACAAGCATTCTTGCTAGGTAAACCCCTAAGCCTGCTATGAAAACCAAGCCTGCCCAACCACACAAGGGATATACCACTCTCACCAGCCGGGAAAACCCTGCTGATGCGGCCAGTAGCGCCACGGCTGTGGTGGCAAACGCGGCAAGTGCGAAGCCCCTGGTTCCCGGAGGAATGAGCCTGGCGGAAAAACCATAAAGGTTTGCCACCGCAGTAGTGTACACTTCTGCTGCGAATACCGTGACGAAAAGGGGCTGCCCGAACCTCCATACCTGTGACGCCAGCCTGGCAAGCGGGACCTCAAGCCGGGCGATACCGGGGAGAGAACACACTATCGTAAGGTACACAAGCATGAGTCCTACACCTAGACCCAAAGCACCCAGGGCTGCTACGGAAAACGCCTGCTTCCGGGTATCCAGCATGCCTCCTATGGCTGAGAGCACGGGAGCAGACATGAGGATGTTGTAGGAAACGTAGTTTAGCGCAGATACCGCCCAGTGTCCCACAGGCGGCTGGGATTCGGGCGGGGGCAAGCCGATGTGCAGCCCGTTTGTAAGTATCACTCTGGCTGAGATGAGAAACACCCCGGCCAACAAGAACGGCACGACAGAACCTATGGCGTAAGTGATCCCCCTAAGTCCCGTCAGCACGGTTATGAACGTGGCGGCCGCCATTGTACAGGCCCCTACTAGCCACGGCAACCCAAACTCTTGGCTGATTATTGAGCCTGCGCCTGAAATCATGGCACATAGCGCGCCAAACAAGAAAAAGCCCGTCACCAAGTCAAGCAGGGGAGCAAGGGTTTTGCCGGCAGATTTCCTCAACACCGGCTGGTGGGAGGTAGCTCCTGTTTGCCTTCCGATCTCTATGCATACAAATCCGAATAGGAAGAAGCCACACACTGCTCCGAGTACGCCTGGAATCCCCATAGGGCCGAACATGCCGAAGAATTGGAGCACTTCCTGGCCTGAAGCAAAACCTGCTCCCACAACAGTGCCTATATAAGTACCGGTCAAAGCCAACACCGAAACCCTGGCTTTCTTCAACATCCAGTCTCCTAACCCCGGTTGTGGTACACAAGCACCAACGCTTCCGCGTTCATGGCTGGTTTGACTGCATGAAGCGGGCTGAACCCGGAATACGAAGTGCTTGGATCCCTAAGCTGGATCGTTATAGGTGTATTAGGATGCCCGGGGTTAGATGTTTGAAATGTTGAATTTCCCTAAGAGGTTTGAGGGTAATACATCTTGGAAAGCAGGGCTCCTACAAGATCTCTTGATGAATAGATGGGGGTCTTGAAAACCGTATACGCATTGCCTACATTCTCGGGTACATGGGCATCACTTCCGCCGATACCGCCAAGTTCCCGATGCCTGGCGTAAGTGCCCAGGATCTCACAGATAATCGGGTGACACAGGCCTTTTCCGTTGCAAACCTCTATGGCTGTAAGATTTCTAAGGGTGGTAATCCTCTCGTCCACCGTGAAATGCAAGCCTTCCTGGTTGCCTGCGCCGGCCATGACCTGCCACGGGTGTGCAGGGATGGCAATCCCGCCAAGTTTCCGCACACGATCTATGAGTTCCTGGCCATTGACCAGTCTGTTCTTGCCCCAGTCATCCCATTCGGTGTCTTCGACCCCATATACCAGCATGTGGCCTGAGTCTGTGGAAATCTCGACTCCTCTTAGTACAACCAGGGAGGGATATTCTCTCTTAAGTTCGTCAAAGGGGCGGCTGGCATACAGGCTGTGGTGTTCAGTGATGCAAATACCATCAAGCCCTCTTTCGAGGGCAGCGTCTAGGATGTCCCGGGGCTCTGCTAGAGACTCGCCTGAGTACATCGAGTGTACATGTAAATCTATTCGGAAGCCACGCTTCTTAGTCAAGACTTTCCTCCGGTCAGGAAGATTCAACAGAGTTGCCTAGCGCTACTTGACTTGACGCCCGAAAGCTTCCCTCGGTATGGATGTGAAGATCAGGGAACGGTCGCTGTCAAGCTCTCTGCGCACAAATGCTCCCCTTATTATATCAATGTCTTCGTCAATTTGCGACACGTTCTTGGCAAGATATTCCGCGAAGAATCCCGCGTAATTGTGCTCGGCAACTTCGACGATGGCCCTGATTTCGCTTAGCGTGATGCTTTTGACCATACTTATTGCACGGCTAAGGATATCGTCCTTTCGTCGCGAGAAGTCCTCAAAGTAGCGGGTAATCACCGAGACCCGGCCTGTCTCTTGAGCGTCCTGTAGCTTGAGCAGAAACCTGTATATGTTCTGGCACCGGGGATCGAGGCTGGCGCCAAAATCAAACCACACCGGAATGCCCGATACGTACCATATGTTTCTGTCGCCGTCATCCCAGTTCCGCACCAATGTATCAAATACCACTTGGTATCCCATGGCAGTCTCAGGATCCTTGTGGGGGAGGGAGGTCTTGTCATATTGATAAGCTGCCCTGGAGAAGTAAAACTTGGGGCCAACCAGCTCGGTAAGCATCTCCTTGTCTTTCCGGCACAGGTTCATCTCGTGTTCAAGCTTTACCGATACTATGTTAACCCGCCCTATACCCAGCAGGCTTACGATTTTCTCAATGGGCCCGTAACTGAAGAAAGTCTCCTGGACCAAGAAGCTGCGGGAGGCACGGCTGGGAATAAACGAGGGGTCAAAGTGCTGTTTGACATAGTAGATTTCGTCGTCATTGGTCACATACTTGACCAAGCCGTGGTCTAGCTTTACTTTTCCCATTTTATCCTCCAATAGCGGGCTCTGCCGGAAACGTCAATATGTTATTATACAATAATACACCTAGTGGATCAGTTCCTCCTGCACAAAAGATCTCTGATATGTTATCATTCAAGATGGTAACCCATGCAGTGTAAAGTCTGCAAATTCGAGGAGGTAGGCTACATGAAGCAAGTGGCCAAGCTGGGCTTGACTCTGGCGCTTATTTGTGCTGTGGCCGGACTGGGACTGGCGGCAGTGTACGCTAAGACCAAGCCTATAATCGATAAACGTGCCGAGGAAGACATTCTGAATGCGGCAAAGGAAGTTATTCCCGGAGCCTCCGCTATTGAAGAGCATGAACTTGACGGGGCTAGATACTGGTTGGGCAAGAAGGGTTCCGAAATAGTCGGAGCAGCTATGCAGGTGGAAGCCCAGGGTTACGGTTCTGAACCCATCCAAATGATGGTCGGTGTAGATACAGACGGTAAGATTACTGATGTGAAGATAGTTTCCATGTCTGAAACGCCCGGCATTGGCACACGCGTCAAAGATGAAGCTTTCTTGTCGCGGTTCCGGGGGACCGACAATCCCGCCGGGGTTGACGGTATTTCAGGCGCCACCGTGTCTTCAGGGGCTGTAAAGGCTGGCGTGAACAAGGCGCTGACATTCCTGACGGCTGTGGTCGCCCCGGGTGACATTGAGGATGGCGAGCTTATTATAGATTTTGCCCAGGTACCTGACGGGACATATGAAGGGTCCGGCACTGGTCTGTTCGGGCCTATAAAGGTAGCTGTGATTGCAAAAGGCGGTAAGGTTACTGAAATCCAGGTCTTGGAACACAGGGAGACTGCGGGGATTGCGGATCCGGCCCTCTCGAGGGTTCCCAAGGCCATGGTCGAACAACAAACCCTTGAGGTGGATACCGTCGCAGGAGCTACGTTTACCAGTGAAGGCATTATTGACGCAGTCAGAGATGCTTTGAAGGCGTTTGGCGTAAGGCAGGGCGCAGCAGATGGACCCAGGGACATCACCGAGCTGCCTGATGGCGAGTATGAAGGTACCGGAAACGGTTTGTTCGGCCCCATCAAGGTCTCAGTGGCCATGGAAGGCGGCAAGATAGTAGACATCAAGGTGCTTGAACACAGGGAGACCGCTGGAATCTCCGACCCGGCATTTAAGTATGTTCCCGAAAGGATAATTGAAGCACAAACCCTTGATGTAGACACCGTTGCAGGGGCTTCGTTCACCAGCGAGGGTATCATCCAAGCAGTTAAGGATGCATTGAAAGTGGCTGGCGCCGGTGCAGGAAAGGGCGGCAGCCGGGCTCCTAAGGATATGACCGAACTGCCCGATGGCGAGTATGAGGGTACCGGAAACGGTCTGTTCGGCCCAATAAAGGTGTCCGTAACCATGGAAGGCGGCAAGATAGTAGACATCAAGGTGCTTGAACACAGGGAGACCGCAGGGATATCCGATCCTGCGTTCAAACGTGTCCCTCAAGACATAATCGAGAAGCAAAGCCTTGAGGACATTGATACGATTGCGGGGGCAACCTTTACGAGCGAGGGGATCATTGAGGCGGTGAAAAATGCCCTCCAAGGGTCCAAGTAAGGGGAAGATACGAGTTCTCCTGTGCGACGATCACGCCCTTGTGCGCGAGGGTACGAGACGGCTGCTTGAAGGGGAACCTGACATCGAAGTGGTGGGGGAAGCTTCTGACGGGTTTGAAGCGATAGAACTTGTCGGGAAGCTTTCCCCCGACGTTATTGCCATGGATGTGTCCATGCCCCGCATGAACGGCATCGAAGCCACCAGGCGCATTAAAGAGAAGTTTCCCGATATATTCATCCTGGCACTTACCGCCTACGACGACTTCGCCTATGTTTCCCGCCTTATTGAAAACGGTGCTTCAGGCTACATCCTCAAGAGCGTGCGATCAGAAGAACTGGTCCAAGCCATAAGGGCTACCGCTTTGGGCGAATGCATTCTCCATCCTGATATCGCCAGGGAGGTTTTTGCCAGGATTGCCAGGCGGTCAGGCCATCAAGCGGAAGACCGGGGGGCAACAGCACAGGCAGAGGGTTCACAAAGCGGGGCTCGTCGGGATGACGAGGAACACTGTGAAACAGATGTTTCGCAGCTGCCAGGGCGCGGCTTGCTCACACCAAGAGAAACCCACATCCTCAAACTTGCTGCCAAGGGGATGTCGAACAAGGAGATAGGTTTTGAGCTTGGCGTAAGCCCTAGGACGGTCCAGTCTCATCTGAGTTCGGTGTTTGACAAATTGGGGGTGTCCTCCCGGACTCAGGCTGTGGTTGCAGCCCTGAAGAAAGGCATCATCAAACGGGAAGATGTAGAGGTGAATCCCCATGGGTGATCTGCCTGGGTGGAAGGCGGGCACTTATCTCTTGCTTGAAATGGGGAGGATAACCCGGGGCAATCTCACCCGGGACCAAGCCCTGGACAGAATCGCCAGGCTTATCTTGGACAGCTTCGACATCGACGCGGTGGCAATCTTACTCTATGAGCCTTCTTCCAAATCGGCCTATGTGGTTTCATCGGTGGGTAAGCAAGACCTGCTGGTATCTCCTGATATCACTTTGAGAGTAGATAGCGGCTCTTGCCTTATGCAGTCAGCCCTTAGCCCCTATCGTCCCATCATCATCACCAAGGGGTACAAGGATTCGGTCTTAGGGATCTTGGAGTTCTCATTTGCCGCTATAGTCCCCATGACCCTGGGACAAGAGGTAACAGGGTTTATGTTGCTGGCCCGCCAAGGCGACGTGCCATTCTTCCAGGCGGACCCGGAGATCATCATGGCTGTGGCCACCCAGGCTGCCATGATAGCTTCCAAGGCAGCACTGATCGAGAGCCTCAAACAGTCTGAAGAGAGATACCATATGCTCATGGAAAACGCAGGAGACCTTGTGTTCGTGCTGGACAGGGGCGGCCGCTTCCTATATGTGAATTCCCAAAGCGTGGACATGTTAGGATACCGGCCTGAGGAACTGTGTGGCAGGTATTTTGGCGAGTTCGTTACCCCCGAGTCGTGGGCTACCACCGTTGCCTCCCTTAAGAATGCGGTGCGCAACAGGAAGAAACATATCGAATATTCCTGGGTTATACAGCGGAAAGACGGGCACATGGTAAAGCTGGATGTGCGGGCGTCCCTTTTGTACCAAGGATTTGAACTGCTGCACCACCAGGGGATTGCCAGGGACACTTCTACCGAGAAACGCCTATGGGAAGAAATCGAGAAACGGGATAAGGCCCTGGATGTTTCAAGGACCCGAGAGGAAAGGATGCGGGAATACCTTTCAGTGGCCGACCTCGCCCAGGAAGAGGAAAGAGCCAGGATTGCCAGAGAACTTCACGACGGTGCGATCCAGTATCTGGTGGCGCTTAGGAGGAAGCTGGACCTTCTCGAACGGACCTTGTCCCACAATCAATCTCACGATCGGTCCCGGGAGCAAGCTCCGGATGATAATGTGCAAGGGCTGCTTACCGATATGGACTCCCTGCTGGATGAGACCATCGCCGATTTGAGGGAATTTGCCAGGAATCTCAGGCCGCCTGTGCTTGACGATTTCGGGTTTGTGTCTGCATGCGAGTGGCTCTGCGACCAGGCGGAAAGGGAAGGCTTCCGTGTGGTGTTTGATGTCACAGGTAGTGTAAGGGAACTGCCCCGGGAAATAGAGGCGCTGGTGTTCAGGATAGTTCAAGAAGGGCTGTCCAACGCGGTAAAACATTCGGGGGCCAACTTGATAGAACTTAAGCTGGGATTTGAAGATGACCTGCTTAGGATAGAAATAAGGGACAACGGGAAAGGCTTTGATCCTCCTCAGGCTGCTCCTGCCTCTTTGGTGGCCGCCGGGCAGATGGGCTTGGTGGGCATGTTCGAACGGGCAGAATTGCTGGGTGCATCCATTCAAATATCATCTGAACTGGGAAGGGGAACCCTCCTGAGTGTGGTTGTTCCTACCGGTTCCAATTCTCCTCTCCGCAAAAATGCCTAGGCCAAAATGCTGAGGCGGTTTGCGCTTATGGCTGAAGAATTCCCCGGCTAAGCCCCTTACTATAGTGATGACGAGAGTTGAAACCGGGGGGTTGCACCGTGGGAATGGAATTATCAGCCGTATACCAAGCGGAACACATGACGGAATATGTGGTAGAAGATGATTTGGCCCTAGCCCGGAAGATTTCCCAGGGCGATGAAGAAGCTTTTGAGACACTGTATAACCGCTACTACAAGCAAATCTATTTGCATGTTTCAGGGATTGTCAAGAATAACGAGGATGCGGAGGACCTCACTCAGGAAGTTTTCTTGCGGGTGTATTCCTCGATCGGTACATATTCAGGGCGTGCATCATTAGGCAGATGGATGAGAAGGGTGGCTACCAACCTTTGCATAGATAAGATGAGGAAAAAGCGGATTCCTACTGTTTCGTGGCCGGTGCTTACAAGCAAAGACGGGGATGAACAGCCTGTTGATTTTCCCGACGGTGAGTCTGAATTGCTGGATATATTAGAAGCCCGGGACGGGCGGGATGTGATTCTCAAAGCCATAGAATCTTTGCCTGATTACTACAGGGATACGGTGATGCTCCACGATGTGCTCGAATATTCGGGCAAGGAAGTCGCCCAGCGGATGTGTTGCCCTGTCGGTACCGTTAAATCAAGGCTGTCCAGGGCGAGGAGCATGTTGCAGACCAAGGTCCTAACCGAATTTCAGACGGCCGTCTGAAATAGCTGCACCTTTTTTGTAACAGATCCGCCTGAGTTTCCTACGGGTTTCCGAAAGACTGTAGGGTTTTCCTACAGGTTCCTATGGAGGCTGCCTGGATTTCCTGCAGCCGTCTGAAAAACCTATACCTTCAGAGTACCTGCCTGTCTTTTGTCCGGGTTTAAAAGGTAAAATCCAAAACCTCTTGACTTCACCCTCCATGGAGCTTATGATAATAACCAAACAAATGTTCTATCGAACAGGTGATCGCATGTCCTGTGTATATTACTTCAAATTCATAGGGGCAAGGGCGTACCAGGAAAAGGTTAACCGCAAGCTCGATCCCAATATGCCCCTTGCCGTGTGTTTCCAAAATAGCATCCTAGATTGTGACGAACACTCATTTAAGGATGGCGTACGGCCGGGCGACACGGTACGGCAGGCTAAGCTGGCATCTCCTTTGTGCAGGATAATCCAGGTGTCTGACCCGACTTCCAACGGCCTCAAGCACATCCTTGATGCGTTTGCGGCCCTGACGCCCTTTATCGAGCCTGACAAAGAGGGTTGTGGGGTTTTCGTCGAAGTTCCCAAGGATAAACTGCCGGCTGAAATTTTGGCCTTGCTGGACGGCATGTTCCATATTGCCATTGTGACAAAAGCCCGATCAAAGTTTTTGGCAAAAGCTTCTTCTATTTGGATGGCTCAAAAGCTGTTCCAAAGCCGCAAGCCAGCGCCGGGCAAAAAGCCGTGGGGACATGTAGAGTCGGGCGCAAATTATATCTCAATTGACATCAAGCCTGGGAAGGAAGCAGTTTATTGTGCCGGCATGCCAATTGCCTTGCTGTGGCCTTTAACACCGGATATGATATCCCACCTATATACCTTAGGGTTTAGCACCTTCAAAGATTTGCAGCAAACACCTGCCAACCGGCTGGCATGGCAAATCGGTGATTGGGCATACCCGGTGCTTGACTGGGTAAACGGCCGGGACCGTTCCCAGGTAAAACCGCTGTATCCCAAGCCAAGCATTGAAAAAACCATCACGGTAGAAAACCCCATGGATGCGTTGACGCCCCAAATCCTCGAGCCTGCGTTACGGGAAGTATCAGAGCAATTGATCCAAAGCGGCACAGGGTTTAAGCACCTAACCATAACCTTGTCAGGTGCGTTTAAACCTGTAGTGCGGGAAAAGAAATCAGTACGGCCTGTGTGCATGTTTGAACCGCTTAAAACCATCGTCTCGCAACTTTTTGAGGAGATGGTGTCTGAATTAAGCCATGAGGTTTTGTGCCGGGTTTCCTCGGTTTTGCTTACATTTGAAGATATCGACAGGGTGCCGGTGACCCAGATGTCATTGGGGGAATCCAACCGGGGTGCCCTAGGGGTTCCTGCGTCACTTGAACTGGCTTTGACGGGTATAGAGCAAAAATACGGGGATTCAGCCCTCATATGGGGACATAAGCATAGCAAGGTTTTTAAGCCTGAAATACTGCGCCGGGAGAGAATGCTTGCTTTTTGGGATCCTGTAAGATTCACCAAGACCCAGGTACCGGCAAGCTAGTTTGCCCAGGGGCGCAAGCCGGGCCTTGGGATTCCGGTTGCGACAGTAACCCCGGTCCCCCCCGGCGCGGGAATAAGCGATACCACAAGGAAGGAGGGTAAGTTTTGCCATGTCAAAAATAGTAGACCAGCCGGTTTTGGTGGTTTGCGAAAACGGTACCCCCAAGCGGTTTTTTTGGATAAAGAAATGGATAACCGTAAAAGCCGTGATAGATAAATGGAACGAAGTAGGCAGATGGTGGGAGGACGAAAAAGAAAAGACTTTTTTCCGGGTCTTAGCCGGGGAAGGCGGGGTTTACGAACTCTATTTAAATCAAAAACATTGGAATCTTTACAGGGTGTTCGATTGAGCCATGTTTGTACATCTCCACGTACACAGCCCCTTCTCTTTTCTGGACGGGGCTTCAAGCATAACTAAACTTGTAGAAAGGGCTGCTGACCTGGATATGCCCGCTCTGGCCTTAACCGACCATAACAGGCTCTCAGGTGCGGTAAGGTTCGTAAAAGCTGCTAAGCAGGCGGGGATTAAACCCATAGTCGGGTGCGAAGTGACCATGGAGGGCGGGTTCCATCTCACCCTGCTTTGCAAAAACCACACCGGGTACAGGAACTTGTGTGCCGTTTTAACCCAAGCCCATTTGGGAAATGAGCGTGGGTCGCCAAAGGTGGATTTACATACTCTTGCATCTCACAAAGAAGGGCTGTTGGTTCTTTCAGGGTGCAGGAAGGGGCTGATCCCGTCTCTGATACTCCGGAAAAGATTTGAGGAAGCCAGGCAGACGGCAGAATACTACAAACATATCTTTGGGCAAAACTCGTTCATCATTGAACTGTCAGAATCCCTGCTTCCCGGCTCTATGAGCCTGAACAAAGCCTTGTCGGAGCTGGCTTCATCCCTGGGTTTGCGTACCGTGGCCACAAATAATGTGCATTATGCCACCAAATCAGATTTTCAAATCCACGATATCTTGACCTGCATCCGCACCCTGACCAAACTTGAAGACGTCCATCCGGAAAGGCGGTTGAACTCGGAAAACTACCTGAAATCCTGGGAAGAGATGAAAGCGGAGTATAGGGATTATCCTGAAGCAATTCATATGGCCCGGATTTTGGCTGAACAATGTGAGTGTGCTTTAGATCTGGGGGCTTTAAATTTCCCGGCCTTCGCATATCCGGAGGGTTTTAGGTCATCGGGCCACTTCTTACGCCACCTGGTGCTTAAAGGGGCACAAACAAAGTACCGCAAGATAACCCGGGATATAAAAGCCAGGCTTGAGCATGAACTTGGCATAATTGAGCAGTTGGGATACGAAGATTATTTCCTCGTAGTGTGGGATCTTGTAAACTTCGCCGAAAGGCAAAACATACGCCATGCAGGCAGAGGTTCAGCCGCTGATTCTGCCGTAGCTTACTGCCTTGGGATTACCGATGTGGATCCTATCGCCCACAACCTTTTGTTTGAAAGGTTCATGAGCCTGGAGCGGGGGGAAAAACCGGATATAGACGTTGACTTCGATGCCAGGCGGAGGGATGAAGTAACCGCCTATGTGTACCAAAAATACGGGGATACCCATGTGGCATCGGTGGCCACATACAACACTTTCCAGGGGCGTTCAGCCATAAGGGATGTGGGAAAGGCCATGGGGTATGCCCCGGATGAGATCGATATAATCGCCAAACGGGTGCCCCATATACCGGCTTGCCGGCTGGAAGAAGCTTTTAAATCACTGCCTGAATTGAGGGCCTTGGATATCCCAGGAAAGCGGCTCCAAACCCTCATTGAAACCGCAGGCAAACTAGCCGGGTTTCCCCGGTTTTTAGCCACCCATTTAGGCGGTGTAGTTATATCCAAAACCCCGGTCACCTGGCTTTCTCCCCTTGAGCGATCGGCCAAAGGAGTGAATATCCTGCAGTTTGACAAAGACGATGTAGAAGATTTAGGCCTGGTCAAAATAGACCTCCTGTCTTTGCGCACATTGGGAGCGGTGGAAGATTCTCTGAGCTTGATCCAGGGGGCCAAGCCCGACTACGACCGGATCCCCTTAGATGACAAAGCTGCTTTTGAGCGGTTAAGGCGAGCAGACACCGTGGGGGTGTTCCAGTTGGAGAGTCCGGCACAGCGGGGGCTCCAGGCAAGGCTTGGCGCCGATAACATCGAAGATATTGTGGCCAGTGTTGCCCTGATACGCCCGGGCCCAATCAAAGGGAATATGGTGACGCCTTTCATCAAGCGGCGCCACGGTCAGGAAGATATATCGTATCTGGACCCAAGGCTTGAGCCGATTCTGAAAAATACCTACGGGGTGGTGCTGTTTCAGGAACAGGTGATTGAAATCGCATCGGTAATCGCAGGTTTTACCCCCGGGGAGGCCGATAAGCTGCGCAGGGTCATGACCCATGGCAGGTCGTTTGAAGAGATGGAAAAGATAGGCGGGCTTTTCATTGAAAAAGCCGTAAAACGGGGCGTAACAGAAGAGGTTGCCGCTGAGATTTTCAATTGCATCCGAGGCTACGCCAGCTACGGTTTCTGCGAAGCTCATGCCCGGGCTTTTGCCACCACTGCGTATAAAACCGCGTACCTGCTTGAGCATTACCCGGCGGAATTCTACGGCGCTATACTCAACAACCAGCCTATGGGGTTCTATCCCATATCCACTATATGCGTCGAAGCCAGAAGCCACGGGGTGGAGGTGCTTGGCCCATCAATCAACCACTCAGGTAAAGATGTGGTGGTGGAGGGCTCAAGCATACGCCTGCCGTTTAAGATGATAAAGGGCATGAAACAAAGTGCCATCGATCGTATAATCCGCGAAAGGGCAAAAGCTAAATTTAGGTCTTTCTACGATTTCACCAGGCGCGTCAAGCTGGATTCTGATATTTTGCGCAACCTCATTTTATGCGGTTGTTTTGATGAATTTATGGAAAGCCGGAAATCCCTGCTGTGGCAGCTGAAAGATGCTTACGCGGTAGGCGACAACCCCCAGTCAGAAATGCTGGTGCCACTGCCTGGCGCAGGGGCAAACTGCGGCGGGTGTGGCCCGGAAAATCCCGTGGTCCGCGACCACGGCGACGGCGCTTACGTCACTGCTTATTTTCCCGGCCAAGCAGAGTTTTCCTTGGCGGAAAAAGTAGCTTTTGAGTACCAGATCCTCGGTACCGGGGTTTCAGCTCACCCTATGGAAATATGGCGTAACAAGCTCAAAAAGCAGGGGTTTGTATCAAGCCGCGAACTTCCCCAGATCAAACCAGGCGACTTTGTAAAGGTGGGCGGCATTCCTGTAAGGCCCCAAAGGCCACCTACCAGAACCGGAAGGATTGTGGTGTTTGTTTCCCTGGAAGATGAATACGGCTTAATCGATGTGACCTGCTTTGAAGACGTTTATGCCAAATACGGCAAGTTCCTTTTTCCCGGAAAACTCATGCCCCTGGGAGTATGGGGCCAGGTCCAAAAGCAGGGCAATGGGTTTTCAGTTATAGCGAAAACGGTGTTCCCTTTGTCGTACGTTTTGTAACGGGCAATGAAACCTGGATTGAACGCAAAAACGGCGATTCTGTCAAACCTTAGCCGAGCAATGTTGCAGGACGTTGCCTACTCGTCCAGGATGTACGTGGATATCCGTGTTTCCCCATAACGGTACGTCTTCTTAAGAATCAGATCACCATATTTTTCGTTGAAGGTTTCTTTTCTCGATTGCTGGAGTAACACAATCCCGCCAGGACTCAGGAGCTCGCCCGAACCCAGTCTCGTCATGGTTTCCTGGTCCAACCCTGTAAAATACGGAGGTGCCACGATAATGATGTCAAACCGGTTCCCGGCCCTCTTGAACCTGTCTATCATCTGCAACGCGTCGGCCCTGATTATCTCTACCATATCCTCTACATCCAGTTTGGCGGCGTTTTTCCGGAGTACTTGGACTGCCTTGGGGCTCTTGTCTATCAGCACGGCAAATTGGGCACCCCTGGACAGGAGCTCAAATGAAAAACTCCCGGTGCCTGCAAACAGGTCAAGCACTACTGCTTCCTCGATGTAGGGCCTCAAAATATTCGCCACCGACTCCCTTACCCTGGTAAGGGGCGGCCGCGTGTTTTCTCCGGGGAGAGAGGATATGGTTCTTCCAGCCAGGTACCCTCCGGTGATCCTAAGCACTGTGATGCCTCCTTAACACGTTAATCTTTGCAACCGGCAAACTCTCCCAAAATGCCTGTCTTCCGCCGGCGTTCTCACATAGCATGCCAAGGGTTTGCCCATAGTACACCAGGGTTTGCCCACATGGCAATCGTCAACCCCGGAACAGGTTCCCCGGCATTTTATCACAACAGATATTGTTGGTATAATCTCAGTGAGACGGCGGTAGCGTTCAATAACTAGCATTGCCGTGAAGACCTCGCAGCGAAACATATTATACTTGCATTTGTGGAGGCAGTCATGAAGAACAACGAGTCACTTACCGTAGGCAAAGTACCCCCTGAGCTACTGGAGCAAATAGTATTCAGCCGTCTGGGCTACCCTAGGAAAGAAGTAGTGCTTAGGCCGGCAATCGGAGAAGACACGGCAGCCTTGGATCTGGCGGATGAGTTGCTTCTGGCCAGCACGGATCCAATCACAGGCGCGGAAGACAAAGCGGGCTGGTTAGCTGTAAAAGTAGCCATAAACGACATAGCCGCAACCGGCGGAGAGCCTGTATGCATCCTGGTTACGCTGCTGCTGCCCGAAACCGCCTTGTTGTCAGACTTAGAACAGATAATCAATGACATAAACGACGCCTGCGTGGAAGAAGGGGTGCAGGTTGCAGGTGGCCACACTGAAGTGACGCCAGGGCTTAGGCAGCCAATCATAAGCGTAACCGCGTTAGGCAAAACCAGAAACAGGAGAGTGCTTAGTTCATCTAATGCCCAAGTTGGGGACGATATAGTAGTCACCAAATGGGCGGGTATGGAAGGTACTTCGATATTGGTGCGGGATTTCCCCGAAGTGTTTGAGGGCGTGCTTGATGAAGTTGCGCTTGAACAAGCCAAAGACCTGTTTTCAATGATCAGCGTGACCCTTGACGGCAAAATCGCTGCTGAAGCCGGCGCCAATGCCTGCCACGACGCCACGGAAGGTGGTGTGTTGGGTGCTATTTATGAGCTGTGCCAGGCATCAGGGCTAGGAGCTGTGATCTATGCCGATAAAATCCCGGTGCTTCCGGTTACATTAAAGGTAGCAGAGTTTTGCAGGATAGACCCTTTGCGGCTGATTTCATCAGGGTGCCTTGTAGTCACCGCACCTGACGGGGAGGAGCTATGCGAAGCATATCGCAAGGCAGGCGTAAACGCCACGGTTGTAGGCAAAATTGTTCCCGAAGGCAGGGAGGTCGTGCAATCAGGGCAGAGATTTCCTCTAAGTTCGCCCGGCCCGGATCACTTATGGCTGGCCCGGCGATATCTCGAAAGCATTACTCAAGGGCGGTGAATGAAACATCAGGCCTTTGGGCAGGATGCTATAATGTTTACAAGGGACTCGAGGTGGGTCGCTGATGTGGTTTGTGTGGACTCTCATAGCCTTCGTAGTCCTGAGCTGGGTAGGATACAGATGGACAAAGACTCTTACCACCAAATATGAACATACCGCCGAATCCGTTGCAATACTTACCGCACTCTTTATCCTTGCAAACTACACCAGCCTGCGGTTGACCTATGTAATGATACCTGTACTTAACACATGGGCCAGGTTGGTGATCATGCTGCCCATCGGCTTTATCATATTCGTCGGCTTCTCTTACGTGGCCGTGAACCTATGGTGTTCGTTTCTAACCAAAGATTTTGACGAGAGGATAGGGGCGTTGGAGGAAGAGAAGGACGATCTTCAAAGGCAGCTTGAGATGTGGCGTTGGAGGCACATCACACAGGTTCCGGTCGAATACCCGGAACCAGAGCAGGTGGCTGCCGCGGTTGCTTCTGATGAAATCCAGGAGCTGCAAGAGTTCCTCGACAATTGGCAACAGGCAGGCGGAGCCGCCAGGGTCCGTTCTATAAAGGTTTCAGAATGGAAGACCGAGGCGGAAAGTTTGGAGGACGCCAGGCTGAAAACCGAAATAAACTTGCTTAAGACACAGATGGACGTAGAAACCGATGCAGCCAGGAGGGAGCAGCTGAAAGCAAGGGTAGCCGTGCTTGAGATAGAGTTTCTGAGCAGGGAAGAACGGTTCCGGAAGACCACAGGCCCATTAGACAGGGTTGCAAGGAACAAAGAATTAGGTCCGGAGGCCATGAGGCGTCGTTTGCAGGATATCCATGGTGAGATCCAGTTGCTTGAGGCCCAGAAACGTGACTTTTTGAGGGGTAAGATAAGACTTGGATGGAGGGTGCGGCCATGAGTCACATAAGCTCCTATCATGCCGACATCAAGCTTCAGACTGCTTTAGAACAGGGTAAGTCTGTAGAGCAGGATCCTGGCTGGGAAATTCTCAATGAAGCTGTTTGGGCGTGCGCAGAAGAGATGAATCTGGACGTGGGACACAGTATCCGGGATTACTACGGCCGGCTCATATATTGCGATTGGTCCTTGTCGGGGCCTGCGTTCGACAGGGGAATTGGGATCAGCGTTAACCGGGAAACCGGCGATGTGGTGTTCATATGCGACAGTTACGGGGGTTATGAGCGGATTGCGGGGGAGATCAAGGAGAAGGTAATCCAAAATTACATCGCGCTTTGCGTGGCCAAAGCTCTTTCGGCCCTTAATTACGAAGTTGAAATGGAAGAAGTGAAACACCCGGTTGACGGTAAAAAGGTGCTTGTGAAGGGTGTGTTGTGATGGCAAGGACAATAAAGGCTGAGATTGGCGCCAAACGGGAGGTCAAGATAGAGTTTTCAGGTTTTCCGGGTGAGTCCTGTTTCGATGAAGCTGAGCGGCTAAAAGGTTTGCTTAAAGAGCTTGGGCTTTGGGCAATTCCTGTGACGGTTGCCCCTAAGACTGCTGCCCAGATTGCCAGGGAGATTGGGGAAGACGCAACAGAAAAGAAGAAGGTGCTGCATTCGTGAGGGCTACCAAGACCGGCCTCAAGTCATATTTTGAGATAGAGATCACCAAGGGTAAGATAAATATCCTTGAACGGGCAGGCCACGGCCAGACGGCGAAAATCGTGAGACTGCTTAAGAAATATGGTTTGAACCTTAAGACCAATGTGGATGCACCCTGTGGTTGAGGAGGAACGTTGTGGCCAAGGACTACCTTGATGATTCCTGGATCAGGCACGGAGTACTCAAGCGCAGAGCCAATTATTCGCCCATCATCTGCTTTGAGACAGTGGATCCTAAAAGAATCTACCAGCTTAAGCGATTTGTACTGTCTGATCCTGAATTCCAAGACGTCGACAATGTGTTTCTCTACGACCCGTGGGATGGATTAGGCACCCTAAATCCCGGGCCCGAAGGACCTGTGTTCCAGCCGTACAAGAAGCGTATTCCAAGTTCCACACCGCTTGCTTCCCGCATGCGTCCTGAGGGCAGTGTTGAACTTCATGCGCTTAGAGCCGTCCTGAAAGAGGTGGATACTTATCTTAAGACCTCCACGACGGTATTCATCATGCAGAATATCTCCGAGGCCAAAGAATACGATACCGGTTTCCAGGCAGCCCTCAGGTCCTGGGCCATAAACCCGCAGATCATGGCGAAAGGGTCATGTGTGATGATCCTCACCCAGGACGCCACTTTGCTGATGGACGAGTTTACCAGGGAATTCACGATAGTGGTCTCGGTGGATCCCTCCAGCAGGGAGGAACGGGCCAAACTGATAGAAGCCACAGCTTTGACTCTGGATGTGCCGTTAGATCACACAAAACTTGAAACAGCTACCGTGACTTTGTCAGGACTCAACCTGCACCAGGTAGAGAGCATTTTGCTCGAGTCATACCAGAGAGCTAAGACTTTCGACCCGGATATCATGAAAGAACTCAAGTCTGAAATGGTGAAGCGTTCCAAGATCTTAGAAGTGGTGGATCCCCAGTACAACTTCCAGGATATTGGCGGGTACCATGCGATCAAAACGTTCATTTCAAAGTACATTATCAACGTGCTGCAGCGGCCTGAGAAAGCCAGGTATTTTGATCTAGGGTTGCCGAAAGGCCTCCTGTTTTTCGGCCCTCCGGGCACAGGCAAGAGCTTGTTTGCCCACGCCCTGGCCAGCGAAGTGCAGCTGCCTTTTATCAACCTGGTCACCGAGAACATTTACTCCAAGTGGCTGGGCGAATCAGGCCAAAACATGAAAAATGCAATCACCCTTGCGGAAAAAATGTCCCCTGCCATAGTGTTTGTAGATGAGATCGACAGGTTCGGTAAGCGCACCGGTACCGCAGCCGGATCTGCCGAAGAAGAAACCCAGCGGGTATTTTCCCAATTCCTCGAGTGGCTTGGCAAACCTGACCGGAGCGCCATAATAGTAGGCACCACCAATGTGCCTGAGCACCTGGATGACGCCTTCTTGCGGGCTGGCAGGTTCGATTACAAGATACCGTTCCTTTACCCGGGCCCCCAGACCAGGCTCGAAATCCTCATGGTCCACCTTGGGCTTTCTAAGGGCACCAGCAGGAAAAGAGTCCCCCTGGAGATGGGAGATGATGAAGTCAGGGATATGCTGTGGAGGGATATTGTGCCGCTTACGCAGAACTTTTCCTGTGCTGAACTTGAAGAGCTGGTGACCCGGGCTAAGAGAATAGCTTTTGACAGGGACAAGGATGCTTTGGGTAGAGAGGAACTGCTTGAGGCAACCAGGACTTTCAGGATTGACGGCTCATACAGGAAGCGGGTAGTTGAAACGTGTATGATGCAGGCTAGGAAATTCACGGACGATCAAACTTTCCTGGACGCTATTGAAGAAGAGAACAAAATAGATGAAAATATGGAAAAGAATCTGTGAGTGTTTGTAGACAGCGGCCGATATTTCTATATGAAAGAAGGATGATCATGGAAGCAAGAGTGAAAGAGGTACTGGATCAGATTCGCCCGTCGCTCCAGGCGGACGGAGGAGATGTGGAACTGGTTGAAGTCACCGAAGACGGAGTGGTCAAGGTGCGGCTTACAGGCGCTTGTGGCACCTGTCCGTTTGCCGTGATGACCCTAAAGGGCGGGATTGAACGTATACTCAAGCGGGAGATCCCCGAAGTCAAAGAAGTCCAGTCTGTGCAATAATCCTGTCGGCGTGATATTTGAGCAGATCCCAACGGCGGGTGTTGTCTAGTCCTATATAAGTCCGCCGGCCCGAACACCTTGCCGGCAGTCCGCCGTCAAATACTGACATGGCCAGCATACAATCGCCGATTATCAAATCGGCGATTTTGTCTGGATGGTCGCCCCGTCTTTCCCTTGAACCCAACAGCTCGTGGGCAAGGCTTGCTCCAATCTCCACCTTTAGCCCTTGCTTTACAGCCAACGCTTGTGCCAGCGGAGGAATTGCCAGGGCCTGATACGGCACAAGCTCCAGGAACCTTCTGGATATGCACGACGGGCCATGGGACATCACAGCAGCGCCCAAGTCTCGGCGGCCTATGGCGCAGTTTAGGTCCAAGCGGGCTCTTATTACCCTGCCTGCCATGCCTCCGTAGGGCAGCCCTCTGGGATAGCAGTCTGTGAGCGACAGGTCGTATCCCCATGCAATCGTGGCAAGCAAGCACGAAAGGTCGGCAGCCAGCCGGCCGGACAAATCCCCATCGCAAAACAGTATCCCATCAGCACCCTGAGCATACGCGATTACGGCTCCAATTGCCCTTGGTACATCTATCCCCAGAGGCTGGGGCTCCCAAAACACCTTCACCCTCTTGTCAGAGTAGTTTTGCGCGATGTGAAGCGTCCTGTCTGAAGTGCCGTTGCATACCACTAGCACATAGCTAGCGCCTGCCGCCAAGCACTCCCTGATCACGTGGGCTACGGTACGCTCTTCGTTTTGTGCAGGGATTACACACCACAGGTTCATCTGCCCCTCCATCATCAACTCCGGCTATGCCATGCAGCCTACATGGGCATTGTATGAGGCGACCTTGAGAAGTTGCACGGTCACATTGTAAACCTCCTTGGCATATAGATGTTTTAGCAATGTAGGCATCCATTTTAGCAAGGAGAGGAGGGTAACGGTTGAGCCTGGATACCCTCGAAGTCAAGACCGAGGAGATAAAACTGGAGGAAACCATAGGCGTAGGGACTTCGCAGATTGTGGTTTCTGAGCCTGTGACAGTTCCTGAGCCCAAGCCACCTGTGGCAGCAGTCATAGATTTTGCCGGCAGGCCCGAGATCACCAAGGTGACTGTGCTGCCCGGAAAAGTGATAGTAGATGGTGTCCTGGACCTGGCCATTATTTACGAAGCCGCAGTTCCCTATCAGACTGTCCATGTGTTCCATGCAGAGATCCCGTTTAGCACTTTCGTTGAAATTCCCGGTGTGCAGCCTGGCATGGTGGCAATTCCCAACGTAGTTATCGAGCACGCATCGTTTGAAGTGCGCCCCGACGGTATGGCCATAGTGGTCAGGGCTGTAGTGATGCTTACCGTAAGGGTTTCGAGGACCGCGGTCATCGAAGTGGTAACCGATGTAAGCGGGATCCCGGGACTTAAGGTCACCAAAGAGATGATCAAGGCAGAAACGGTGCTGGGAGAATCGTCGGCCCAGGCGGTTATCAGGGAGCACCTGTTTATCCCTGAAGTCAAGCCTGACGTGGTATCCATCATTGACCAGGTAGCTACGATTCAGGTGAATTCGACCACGATTCTGCCCAACAAGGTCATAGTCAACGGGACGATAAGCCTTAGGACCATCTATGAAGCCAGGAGCCCTTATCAGACCGTTCACGTGGTCCATCACACCATTCCTTTTGAGCGGTTTGTGGAGGTGCCCGGGGTACAGCCAGGGATGACGGTGGTGGCCGATGCGGAAATAGAGTTCATATCAATCGATGTGGCACAAAACGGGAGGGCAATCACCGCCAGGATAATCATCGAAGTAACTGTCAAGGTCATCAGGGTTCAGAAGATCCAGGTGGTTACCAATATTTCCGGCGTTCCCGGCCTTGAGGTCGAGAAGGAACTTGTCAGGGTGCAAGAAGTCCTAGGTGACAGCAAGTCTCAGGGAATCGTCAGGGAGATTGTAGACATACCCGAAGAAAAACCTCTTGCCAGAGAGATTCTCGATTTCTCCTCAACTCCTGAGGTAAAGCGTGTCATCGTAGCACCTGGCAAAGTCATAGTCGACGGGACTATAGCGCAGCGCATCATATACGAACCCTTGATGGATCCCACTCAAACAGTACACACGCTGCACTTTACCGTGCCGTTTTCTGAGTTCGTGGTACTTCCGGAAGCAAAGCCAGGAATGACGGCCAGGGTATCGGTTGAAGTGGAGCATGCCAGTTTCGAAGTCCCGCCGGCTGGGGAACCCATCATGGTGACCAAGATCATCGTGCTCACTGCAAGGGTCTTCACAACCAGGCACGTGCACGTAGTCGTGAAAATCAGGAAAAGTAAAGTAAGATGCACAGGCACCGTAACTGCCCACCTGGTCAATGTAAGGCAGGGACCCGGACTGACCTTCGCAGTGATAGCCCAGGTAAATGCCGGCACTCGTCTGAGGGTGATCGAGGTCCAGCGAGACTGGCTCAAAGTGCAGATCCCCTCGGGCCAGATAGGCTGGATATCGGCGCAGTACGTCAAACATGATTGTATGCCTCGTGGGTAAATAAACGAGTGGGGAGGCCGGGGCATGTAGGGGAATACCTGGCCTCCGTGAATCACTTCCACTGTTTTCCTCCTTCTAACGGACAACAACCTCTAGTTTGTACCCGAACATATGGTAGATTATACATTTTCCAACTTCCAGGCCAAAGCTGTATGATATGGCTAGAGTTGGCGTAAAACCCGTAAAACTGGAAGGGGGAATTCAATGAAGTACAAAAAGAGAATTGCCGCAGTAATCGTGGTCAGCCTGATCTTGGGATTAGTGATGCCGGCAAGGCCACTTGTAGCATCGTCCTACAAGCGTTACGTGCTTCCGGGGCCTGACGGAGGTAAAGTATTCCTTTTCGCAGGTCCCTCACGCCACAGCCTTGCCTTGCTCCTGGCGGATATATACAGAGATAACATTGTACTTCAAAGGATGCTCAAGGTACTGATTCCGGAGATCTGGGATCTTGCACCAGGCATACCTCCTGGGGAGCAAGCTGGGCCTTGTCCTGAGCCTGAGCCCGGACAAGTACCGGAGCCTGAGCAGCCTGCCCAACCTGAACCAGAAGCTGAACCGGAGCCGGCACCAGAACCAGAGCCGGAACCTCAGCCTGAACCGGAACCTGAGCCAGAGCCAACTCCCGAGCCGGAGCCTGAACCTGGGTTGACTCCGGAAGAGCAACTCATGGTTGACCTGGTAAATCAAGAGAGGGTCCAACGTGGTCTGAACCCTTTACAGGTGGACATGCGCCTGGTTGAGCTGGCCAGGCTCAAGAGCCAGGACATGATCGACCTCAATTATTTCAGCCACACGTCTCCTACATACGGTTCTCCCTTTGACATGATGAGGCAAGCCGGGGTCGAATACCGTACGGCGGGGGAGAATCTGGCAGGGGCGTCTACCGTTGAGCGTGCCCACAATGCCCTGATGCAGAGCGATGGGCACCGACGGAACATCCTTAACCCTGCGTTTACCCACATTGGGGTAGGCATCAGTAAAGGCGGTTCATACGGGATGATGTTTACCCAGATGTTTATCGGTTTGCCGGGGTTCTAGATCAGGCACCATGGATCTGACAGAGGTGGGGTCCTTGGCCCCACCCCCATCTTCTCGGCCCAACCTCTGTCAGAGGCTGTCTGTAAGGGTTTGGTTCTTAGAACTCAAACAACCAGATGATGATTATGATGAGAAGAAGCAGCCAGAGGAACCATTCGAAGCCGTAGCTCTTGGATCCTGCCATCTAACTTCACCTCCATAAGTAGTTGCGTTAACATGTTATGTTTATCAGGCGGCTTATGACACAACTTGTTGCGCAAAAGCTACGGCTGCCAGTCGATTAGGAATGTCACTTCAATCATTAGCCCTGACGTAATCTTTAAACACCCATCCGCTCTTGCCGTCGTAGAGTTGGAGCCCTACCCAATTGCCTCGGCGCTCAGTCAAGATCACAGGGGTCCCCCTGTCTAAGACGGCCAAGAGGCTGCCTGAGGGGCTGGGCGCGTCCCTGAAGTTGACTTCATCATCGATGATTGTGCCAAAGGCGATAAACCTGTCGGGGACATTGCCGGAGCATAACAGCCTCAAGGTTTCAATTTCGAAGTTTTTCTGGGCTAAGATGCGGTTTATGAGATCACGTTCTGTGGAACTCCTCGCTCTCCTTGCTATATCCTTATATTTCTCAACCGCTTGCTGTTCTTGCTCCATAAGTGCAGTCAAGATTTCCTCCATGTTGAATCCTCCTCCCACGTAAATGAAGCCAGAGTGAGTGCTCTGAAATAAATCTATGCCGGGTGTCCATGGGACATACCTTCGTGGGACAAGCGTGATGTCTGAAACTGCCTGCAGCCGGCCGGTTGGGATAAGACCTCCAGATCCCAGTTGCCAAAAGTTTGAAGATTCGTCTGTTGTAGGCAGGAATTTGGACATGAGGGGCAAATATACCAAATATAACAGAAAGTGATAAAGAAGGGGGATTGTGTACGGGTTAGGCCCAGCCTGCTGACCACAATAGATCCCAACATGTTCCGTTTCACCCTTACGTTTGAGATCCTCCTTATAGTGGTGCTAGGCGGTATGGGCAGCATAACCGGCACAGTGATTGCCGCAACCATTGTGACCATCCTCAAAGAGCTACTCCGCAGCGTGGAAGCTCCTATGGACCTAGGTTTCATTTCCCTGCCAGGAATACCGGGGATGCGTATGGTGATTTTCTCCCTCCTGCTTATCCTGGTGGTCTTGTTTTACAGGGAAGGCATCATGGGGCAGAGGGAATGGTCCTGGCAGGGTCTACTTGGGGCAAGGAACAAGACCCCTGAAAGGGGTGAGGATCTATGAGTCTTTTGCTGCTGGAAGGAGTATGGAAGAAATTCCACGGACTTACTGCGGTGTCAGACTTTAACCTTTGCCTGGAATCAGGTGAGCTGGTCGGGCTTATCGGTCCCAATGGCGCCGGGAAGACCACGGTGTTTAATCTAATCACGGGTGTACATAAACCTACTGCAGGGCGCATAGTTTTCAGTGGCGAGGATATCACAGGCCTCCGCTCTGACCTTATCACCCGCCGGGGCATTGCCCGCACCTTCCAAAATATCCGGTTGTTTGGCAGCTTGAGTGTCTTGGAAAACGTACTGGTGGCCAATCACCTCCGTCTTCGTTCGAGCCCCTTGGAGGCGGTAATCAGGTGGGGACAGTACAAGTCAGAGGAGAAGGCAATGCTTGAGTATTCCTGGTCCCTTCTGGAAGCGGTCGGGCTAGCCCATGTGGCCGGTGAGCAAGCAGGTTCCCTGCCTTACGGGCAGCAGCGGAGGCTGGAGATCGCCCGGGCCTTGGCCACCAGGCCGAAACTCCTGCTCCTGGACGAACCTGCAGCCGGTATGAACCCAGCTGAGGCTGGGGAACTGATGGATTTTATAAGGCAGATAAGGAAGGATTTTGACCTGACTATTTTGCTTATCGAACATCACATGCGGGTGGTCATGGGGATATGTGAGCGGATCCTGGTGCTGGACTATGGCGTGACCATCGCCCAAGGCACCCCTGCTGAGATTCAGAAAAACCAAAGGGTAATCACTGCCTATCTGGGGGTGGAGACCAGTGCTTAGCCTTTCGGACTTGCATGTGCACTACGGCGGTATCCATGCCCTCAAGGGGATATCCCTTGAAGTACCTGCCAACCAAATCATTACCTTGATCGGGGCCAACGGAGCAGGGAAGAGTACCACTCTCAGAGCTATCTGTGGATTGGTAAGGGCCAGTTCCGGCACTATCACCTTTCAGGGGAAGGACATTACCAGGGCGTCTACCACCCAGATTGTGCAAATGGGGATTACCATGGTGCCTGAGGGGAGGCGGGTTTTCCCCGACTTAACCGTTTTGGAAAACTTGTACTTGGGGGCATACACCAGGAGTGATCCTGGCGTGAAGAAAGACCTTGACTGGGTGTTCAGCCTGTTTCCGCGGCTCAAGGAAAGGAAGGCTCAGCTGGCAGGCACCCTGTCCGGAGGCGAGCAGCAGATGTTGGCCGTCGGCAGGGCGCTCATGGCTAATCCTACTCTGCTGATGATGGACGAACCTTCCTTGGGGCTGGCGCCTATGCTGGTGCAAGAGATCTTCAACATCATCAAAGCAATCCACGGTGAAGGCAAGACAGTGTTGCTTATTGAGCAGAACGCCCGGGCTGCGCTTCAGCTGGCTGACTATGGCTACGTGCTGGAGACGGGCAGGATAGTGCTGTCCGGTACCGGGAAGGAGCTCCTGGCCAGGGATGAGGTCAGGAAAGCGTATCTGGGTGAGGAATGAGGCAGGAGCAACTCGCGCTGCTTGTTCGGTGTTCAATTGCATCATGTCCCAGCCGAGATGCCGGCACCAGATCTGGCCGCTTATAGGCTTTCAAAGGCCAACAGCCTAGGGTACCTGATCATAGCGGGACTGTGTTAAGGGACGTTGTTTTGCCTGTTCATGAATCTCCGTATGATGGTCGCAGCTTCAGCCCTTGTGACCGGGTTGTCTAGCCTGAGTGTTCCGTCGTCATACCCCATGAGGAGAGACTCACTTATGCACCACATCACGGCTGTCTGGCTTTCCGGGTCCAGAGATTCCAGTTCATTCCGGAACTGGGACCAGAGTCGGTCTGTTATGCCGGTTGTGACTGCGCCGTCTTCGGCGTCTTCACCGGTGCCACCGTTGCCGTTCTTGTCCATATCATTAGCTGCATTGTGTCTTACCGCAGCTTTCCAAAGCAGTGTACACACCTCGGCTCTTGGGCAGAACTCATCAGGGATCCACTCGGGATCGTGGGCGGGGAGGATGGACATACCGGCCAGGTAGGTTAAGTATGTATATGCCCAATGACCGGGTGCACACAGGGTGAACTCATCAGGCCCGAAGAGTGGAACGTCTGTGTTGTCCAATTCAAGTTTGCCCGCGATTACCCGTGCGAGCGTGGTGGCGAATTCCGCCCTGGTCACAGGTTTGTCAGGCAGAAACCTTCCGTCTTCAAACCCAGTCACAATTCCCAAGCGGGCAAGTTTGTTTACGTTGACCCTGGCCCAGTGGTCCAGTACATCTGGAAATATCCGTTCTAACACTTGCCCGGATGAGGTGATGTCCGTGTCAAAGGGCCCGGAAAGCAGGTCCAGTGTGGCGAGAGCGTCCAGTTTCGCTTGGTCCTCCATCACAAATGTCTTGCCCCATACGATTTCTGTCGGATGTATCACAACCTCTTCGATGGCTGTCTTTGACAAGGTGATGCTCAATATTGCGCCGATCTGGCATGCCGGACAATCCGGGCGGGTGGTGAATATGAAATTACCGAGACTGAATGCTGTGAGGCTTTTGCCATCAAATCTAAGCCCCCTCAACACGTGGGGGTGGCTGCCGATGATAATGTCTGCGCCGGCATCCCTCAGCACTTTTTCCATCCGCAACACCCAATCTTCAGGTTCGGTAGTCCTTTCTTCGCCCCAGTGGAGGTACACCACGATGTAATCAACGTGGGGCCGGACTGCTTCAATTCCCGTTACGATATTGTGATTCCACATGCTGTAGTCTACCGCCAGTCCTGGCCTGTCGCCTTCGGCTGCCCATTCCCATACGGGTATCACCATGGATGTGGCAAACAGAGCAATCCTGATGCCGTGTTTCTCGAGGATCACAGGGTGTCTCGCTGAGGCTTCATCAGGACCGGCGCCTATCGGGATAACTCCGTAGTTTTTCACATTTTCGATGGTCTCCAGCAAACCCTCTACACCAAAATCCAGAGTGTGGTTGTTGGCAAGAGATACTACGTCAACACCTGCGTCCTTAAGTCCCTGGAGGGTTTCGGGGGATGCTCTGAACGTCCATTGTTTGTCGGGCATGGGGGAGCCTGTGGTTCCTACTGCGCATTCAAGGTTGCCTATGGTGAAATCCGCGCTTTGAAGTAAGTCTTTGACCCCAATCCAGGGGGCCATGGGACCTTCGGCGTCAATGAGGTCTTGAATCCGGCTTGCGAGCAGGATGTCACCGACGAAATTCAGGGTGACCGTTTGAGATGCCTTAGTCTGTGCGCTTGCAGCTTGTACTGGGATGAGAGTGAGTGCCAGTGCCAGTATGAGCAAGAAGCACAAAAGGCGGATACCAAGGGGCCTTCCGCCAATCAGCGCGTGGCCGGCTTGGCCCAAACCTATGAACGAGTTGTCCTTAAGTAAAGCAAAAAATTCCGTCATCTTTAACACCACTTTAACACCACCCAAGTGGGGAAATATTGATTAAAGGGCTTGTCCTCGTGCCCGAAGTCTCGGTAACACGGATCGTATCCTGCAGTGTGCTACATTCTACGCGGTGGTTAGATTCCCTTCATCATCCATGGCTAAATTTGACATGTCAGCCAGGCAGGCATATGCTCATCCCAATCTGAAGGTTTAACGGGTCAATTCCCGGATTGAGCTCAAGCAGCCGCTGGACTGTGGTACCGTAAGCCCTTGCTATTGAGAACAAAGTATCTCCTTGAGCCACAACCCAGTACAATCCTGATTCACACGGCGGGATCGGCCCCCTCGGGAGTGCTGCTTCTTGAGGCAGGCAGATTTCCATGCCGGGCTGGAGGTTTTCGGGTACAAGGCTAGGATTGAGGGCCATGATCCCCTCAACGGTAGTTCCTGTGGCGCGTGCTATGTTAAAAAGGGTATCGCCGGCTTGTACAGTCCATATAACGCCTGTGGGACACTGGACTTGAAACGGTCTAACCCCGCCTGAAGATGAGGGTTCTGAGTCCAGGTTTGCTATGGGAGGTTGCCGGGAAGAAGGTTTCCCGGAAATCCCGGCGGGATAGAGGCGCTTTACATTGTTCTGGGCTGCCGTGAGCAAATCATAGGTCCGGATTCTCCTACAAGTGCAGGTATCCTTGGAGTTTTTTCTTCTGGATTTCATTATCCGCCCCATTCTGATACACTCCTTTGTAGGTGCTGTGAGTTCCGTGGAGCGGGCGGTGTTGTGCCTGGCCACTCTAGCCACCGTTGGGCCGCAGGCAGGCCAGGGACAATGTTTCGGGTAAGAATTCTTGCGGAACTCATCAAAAACACCTGAATATCTCATAAATTGGTTTGACTAAAACGGATCTCTTAGGTATACTATGTTTCGGTGCCACCCAAGTGGCCTGTACATGGGCGAATAGCTCAGCGGGAGAGCACCTGCCTTACACGCAGGGGGTCACAGGTTCAATCCCTGTTTCGCCCACCAGAAAAACGCGGAGGCGTGGTGTAGCTGGCCTAACATACGTGCCTGTCACGCACGAGATCGCGGGTTCGAATCCCGTCGCCTCCGCCATCTGTAATGCAAGCAAGGGATGCCGCGGTAGCTCAGGTGGTAGAGCAGCGGACTGAAAATCCGCGTGTCGCCAGTTCGACTCTGGCCTGCGGCACCATCGACGAGCGGAAGTAGCTCAGTGGTAGAGCATCGCCTTGCCAAGGCGAGGGCCGCGGGTTCAAATCCCGTCTTCCGCTCCATTATTAACTTTAGGGCAACAGCACGTGGCGACATAGCCAAGTGGTAAGGCAGGGGTCTGCAAAACCCTTATCCCCGGTTCGAATCCGGGTGTCGCCTCCACAAAAGCGGGCGGTTAGCTCAGTTGGTCAGAGCGCTTGCTTGACATGCAAGAGGCCGGGGGTTCAAGTCCCTCACCGCCCACCATCGACACTCCAGCGCACAAACCTCTTGTGAAAAGTCTGCTGCAAAGAACGTTGTAAGTGTCTTGGTTAATTTGAGACAAGGTTGTATACTGGTTTATCTGTTGTGAGAGAGGCCGTTTGGCTCTCAGTGTAGTATGCGCCCGCGTTAGTCTTCACGGAAGGATCTTTCCATAGTCTCCAAGTATCTTAGACCTCTAAGTGCATTGCGAGGGGTGAGAGCATGTGCCTGCAACGCAGACCTGCCAGGCGGAGGAACCCAATCTGCAGGCCATTGTCTTGTTTTGGGATCATAGCTCCCAAGGGCGTGCTCTTCTACCCATGTTGCGGTGATGATACTCGTGAACCGATACAGTTATTTATCGACCGCATCACCGAGTTCCATTTCGCCGATAGCCGTAGATTTCCCACTCTTCCAACGGCCTACGTGTGCCCGGGAATTCCGGCGGCTAGGCCTCACAGAACCAACGGGGTGCGTTTTCCTCATAGAGGCTATATTTTTGACCCAACCCCTGTTTTCCAGTGGGCGGAACGTGATGAACCGACCCACAAAGAGGTCTGGACTGTGCGTGGTCGTCCAGGTGAAACGATCACCTTATATGGCCACAAGGCTGATGGCGAGGAGACCTTCAACAAATTGCCCGCCCTCAGCGTTTTCTATTACAGGGGAGATAGCCCAGGTGAGGGCGGTAGCGGTGTATGGTGGCTGGGCCCCCGCCTGTTTCACCGGATCCTGGACAAATTAGTCGACGGTGGGCTAATCGTAACCGATGGTTCCAATCCTGATCCCGGCTTCCGGCACGTGCCTTGGAATCCCTTGTGGGAGACTAACCGGTGGTGGGATCTCCGTGCTGGTGAACCAGAACCTAAGGACTTAGTATGGGAATTTGAATACGCAGGCCGGCGGTTTATCCGTCTGATGGAGTGTGGATATAGATATGGCCCAGTGTATGCTTGGAGGGTTGAGAGAATCCCTACTCAAAGAAACGCATCGCCGAAGACCTCTTTGGGAGGTAGAACCATGGGTTTACATAGAGTGAGGCATTCATTTGCTGCTCCGCCAAATTTGTGATTCCCAAAAAGCGAAAGCCCAAGTAGAATGATAAGCAATTACCGATTAGGAGTTGTCCTGCGGCCTTTGTAGGTGGTTGGGACAGCTCAAATCTTATTAGGAGGGATTGTATGATCAAAGCAATAGTGAACGCCAAAATACATACCATCACCAACGGCATAATCGACAACGGGGCAGTGGTGTTCGAAAACGGCAAGATTACAGCTGTAGGCAAAGATGTGCGAGTGCCGGAAGGGGCTGAAGTGATCGATGCGACGGGCAAGATAGTGACGCCCGGCCTCATCGATTGCCACAGCCATGTAGGTGTGTTCGGAGAGCCAATGGTATGGGCCCACGAAGACGGAAACGAGTTTTCTGACCCGGTGACGCCCCACGTAAGGGGTATTGACTCTCTCAATCCCCAGGATCCCGCTATTGCTGAAGTTGTGTCGGGCGGAGTGACTACAGTCTACTCGGGACCCGGCAGCGCCAACATCATCGGTGGCACAGGGTTTGCAATGAAACTCAGGGGCAGGACGGTAGAAGAAATGGTTATCCCAGGTACCGAAGCCATGAAGATGGCCCTGGGCGAAAACCCAAAACGCTGCTACGGCCGGGACAAGAAAGTGATGCCGTACACCAGGATGGGAAACGCTGCTGTGCTCCGTGAGGCACTCACCAAGGCTCGCAATTATGTTAAAAGGTCAGACAAAGAAGGGGATAACTTAGAGGTAGACCTCAAGATGGAAGCCCTTGCCCGGGTGATAAAGGGCGAGATCAAAGCCAGAATCCATGCTCACAGGGCCGATGATATCCTTACCGCAGTGAGAATCGCTGAAGAGTTTGACTTGGACTTCATCATCGAACATGCTACCGAGGGGTATCTCATCGCAGACATACTTGCTGAGAAAGGCGTGCGTTGCACCATAGGGCCGACCCTCCTGGGCAAGGTCAAGATGGAAGTGGCTAATATCAGCCTTAAGAATGCCGGGATCCTGGCAAAAAGCGGCGTCAAGATTGCCATTCAGTGCGATGACTTCAGTGGCACCAAGTGGCTCCCGCTCCATGCAGGTATTGCAGTGCGTGAAGGCATGCCAGAAGATGAGGCTTTCCGCGCAGTCACAATCACTCCCGCGGAGTTCATCGGCATTGCTGACAGGGTGTGCAGCATTGAAGCGGGCAAAGATGCAGACCTTGTCATCTGGAGCGGACATCCTTTCAGCAGCATGACCGTTGCAGAAAAAGTGTTTATCGACGGCAACTTGGTCCACGAGAGACAGGACCCTGTAGGGCAACTCCAGCTATTGTAGGAGCTTGCTGCCTCAAATGATCGGCTCAGCTGATCAGCCAATAGCAGGGGGAACAAGCGGGACAGCCCATAAGTTCCCCGGCTTGCCGCCGGTAGGTCACACATAGGTGAGCGCTGGTTTGGGATGAGCACCTGACCGATCTATGACCAGGTTCCGGCTGGGACTGCTCGATTTGTGACCAGATCTCAGGCGAAATTGAACGATTCCAAACCATTTCCGTTCGGTCGAAGGCTCTACTGGTCAATTTTAGACCAGGTCAATCCTGGAAGTGGTCAGTTTCGAACCACACGAGACTCGGTGTTGGGCACTTTGAGACCGTTCTGAGTCTCTAGGACGCAGAACCGGTCAGTTCCCGACCAGATTGAGGCTGAAAGTGGCAAATCGGTGACCGCTTCCGACTCCGAGCCGGTCAAATTGGAACCGGTATGAACCTTCCATTAAGCGAAGTGGTAAGTTTTTGACTAGATATGCGGCATAAGTGGTCATGTTCAAACCAGTTGCTTCTAGGTAGTGGCAAATCTCGGACCACGCCCTGCGCCCGGCTGGCTAGTTCCAGACCACCGTGGTTCGGTCGGCCATCGTGTTGGTCGGTGCTAAACCAGGCTTAGGGTGGAAGCGGTCAATTTCAAAGCAGTTCAGTTCGTGCCTGGCCAATTCCAGACCAGTCTGAATCCCTAGGGGGAGCAAGTGGTTACGGTCCAATTGAAACAGGTTCCAAGTCTTTCTGGTTCCGGATATACTGGCCTGCAAATCCAAACAAGCCTTTTGGCCTCTGCCCACGCTCATGCGCTTTCCCAGGTTGAAGACGGGTTCGTGTACGTGCTTGTTGCGGTCAGGATGTTCCTTGAGGAATGGCAGGGCATGGATGAGATAGGCGTGTTCATTGACAAACTGCTTGAGGCATGTGACAAAGCTGCTGCCGGAAGCGGTAAGCCATATGGGCGTGCCTAATCAGGCTCATCTGAGGATATACTGCCTAAGGTATAAAGTCATATATAGAGCGCCTTGAATTTTTTCAGATTCCGGCCTTGCTTTAATGCAGGCCGTATAAAGCCTGTATAGAGCGTCTTGAATCCATGGGGATACAGGTGTATTTCAAGTACCTTCCTTCAGCGCTTGCAGGAACCCTTTGATGCTGTTTTGGATGAAATAGCGTTCCCTTGATGCAATCTGTTCACCAAACCTATGACGCCCCTTCAGGTATGGGTCTTTTTGTTCCAAGTATGTCAATGCTTGTTCAACTGCTACGTCCGGCTTTGTGTCTATCAACTCTGCGAGTGCCTCTCGCCACAAGACTAGCTGCTCAGCAGCTTTGTTGAGCCATCCAGGATTGTGGGTAAAGCCAAAGTGGCCGTAACATGTGGCTGTAGGTCCGACTGCCATGAGTTTCTGCAGGGATCCGTATGCGACGTCAAAGAAAAACCGAGGAGGGGTGGCAGGCCTTATATAGCTGCCTCCGAGATAAACCCCTGCAGCTTCTCCTGCGAACAATATCTTCATGTCTTGGTTTGTGAAAACATATGACTGGTGGTGGGAAGAATGGCCTGGAGTAGCTATTACCTCTAGCCCTGGGATAGGTCCCGGGAGGTCTTGCAACAATGCGTCTTCAGGCAGGGGTTTTATGGGCCCGTACCGGTTGGCTAAGTCACCCAGCACCTTCTGGCTTGACTCCCAGAGCCTGGCCGGGTCGGTGAGGTGCCTAAACGACCTGGGATGGCTTACCACCTTGGCACCGGGGAAGAGTGATATCAAGTCTGCTATGCCGCCTGAGTGGTCGATATGTATGTGGGTAAGCAGCACCAAGTCTAGTTCGTCTACGCCCTGGTCCTTTAGCAGCTCTGCGAGGCAAGGGATGGTTGCCGCAGGGCCAGGGTCTACCAGTAAAGTCCCGTGCCTTGTCTTGAGAAGCCACGGGGTGATGAAATCCTCGAAACCAGGCGCCGGAGGCGGGAGGGTTAGCCTGTGAAGGCTCACGCCTTCTATGTCCAGCAATTCCGTGGCATAACCTTTCTCGCAGCTAATTTGGCCGGTTGGTTTGGTTGGTTTGGTCATTGTACATCTCTTCCTTTCACCCATACCCGTGGTTTGTACGTTCAGTAGGCTGCTCTGCAGCATGTTGCTGCAGATGCCGCTGCAGGATTAATGGGCCCTTAGGATAAAATTCTTTAGGGTACCCTTTTTTCCTGTTGCTTACTTGGTGTTTGTGCCGTTCCCCGGGAGTCTGCTGATACACGAGAAACTGGAGGAGTGGGTGTAATGTTCAAGTCGAGGTTTACAAGCTGCAGAGTAGGGAAGCGAGGCATGGTTGCGGCTGCCCATCCCATAGCCGCTATGGCAGGGATTAAGGCGTTGTGGTCCGGCGGAAATGCAATGGATGCCTGCCTTACCATGGCTGCGGTCACGTCGGTAGTTATGCCGCACATGTGCGGGTTAGGAGGCGACGCGTTCCTGATATACTATGATGCTTCCGCCGGTGAGGCAGTGGCCCTCAATGGGAGCGGGGTAGCCGGAGATGGTGCTACCTTGGCACGCTTTGCCGGCGAGGGCGATATCCTTCCGCAACACGGTATCGAATCAGTGGCTGTTCCCGGCGCGCCACTGGTTTACGATCTTGCCTGCAGGAGGTTTGGAACCTTTTCCCTCAAGCAATGTTTCGAGGCTGGGGCAAAAATTGCGGAACAGGGATTTGTGGTATCCCCCGGGTTTGAGAAAGCGCTGAGGGCAGCAAGAGACAAGCTGTCCCGGTACCCGGAAGCATCCCGGATTTTCCTTCCCGGAGGCCAGCCGCCTAAGGCGGGTACTTGGTTTAAGCAGCAAGACCTGGCACGCACCCTCAGGGAGTTTGGTGACCAGGGAGCCGAGTACTTCTACAAAGGGCCTTTTGCCGACAAGTTCTACGAGACAAACCAAGAGCTGGGAGGCGCTTTCTTGGGCGGTGAGTTCTCCAGGCATTTTGAGGATTCACCTGGGTGGTACCGGCCTATAAGCACGGATTACAGGGGATATACGGTGCTTGAGACTGCCCCGGTGTCTGCCGGGTTCATGGTCTTGGAAGAATTGAACCTCTTGGAGCAGCTTGCCGTAGCGAACCTCGATCCCATGTCACCTGATATGATTGACCTAATGGTAAAGATAAAGCAGCTGGTGTTTTCAGACCGCAATGCGTTTGCGGGAGATCCTGCCGTATCAGGCTTCGATGTTTCCAAGTTGATATCAAAGCGATATGCCAGGGAGGCTGTCAAACGGATCCATGATAAGCGTCCAGAAACGGTACTTCCGGCAAGCCATGGGCAGGGAGATACCACTTCGTTTGTTGCCTGGGATGAAGCCGGCAACTGCTGTACTTTCATACACAGCATCGCGTTTTCTTTCGGGTCGGGAGTTGTAGTTCCGGGTACAGGGGTGATTCTCAATAACCGTGCCGGCAGATCGTTTAACCTGATGCCGGGCCATCCCAACTGCCTGGAGCCGGGCAAGCGCCCCATGCACACACTCAATTGTTACATGGTACTGAAAGACGGTTCGCCCTTTATCATAGGTGGTACTCCGGGAGGCGACGGGCAGCCTCAATGGAACATGCAGATGCTAAGCCTTATGCTGGACCGCGGTGCAGGACCCCAAGAAGCGGCGGATTTCCCAAGGTGGACGTCGGCCCCGGGCACGGACATGATCGCTCTCAATAGTTCCCCTAGTCTTACCTTGGAATCACGGTTTCCTGCTGAAACCATAGCCTGTCTGGCTGAAATGGGGCATGAGATCCGCGTGGTCGGCCCTTATTCAGGAGGCGGGGGTGCCCAGATCATCATGAAAGACCCTGAAACCGGGGCGCTTTTGGGAGGATCAGACAGAAGGACGGAAGGTGTGGCTCTAGGGTTCTAGGTGTTGAATCCAGACTTGGCCTCCCATAATCCAGGCAGCTGTTGAAAACAGCTGTCTGGATATTTCATCCGTTCCCAAGAAAATTTATGCAATTCCCTCATATGTATCCTGGTTTGAACCTCGACGACGCATCTTACGTCAAGGCCGACAATAACAATAAAACAGGAGTGTAACAGCCATAGGTGGGCTAAATTAGCAGTTATCTATCTTTATGCTTGTGATGGAATAAACACTACATCGACAAGTGAGTCTCAAGAAAATATTCTAACAAGAAGCACTTTTGAGGAAGGATTTATAATTCGCATCTCGAATATTAGACAATGGATAATGTTGCTCAATACTGATGAGGAGGCGGTAGAACATGGAAGTATGAAGGAGCGTCTGGAGCACACCGGCAGTATTCGTCGTTGCAAGGCTGTTCACTCCATCGAACAACCCAGGAGGTGTACCTCACATCATGATAGAAGCTGGCAAGCAATTTTCCTTTGCATCTCTCCTCTTACTATGCGTCCTGTTCATCTACTGCATCCGCCAGGCAAGAAGAGGCCAAGTACCTTCAATTAGAAGATTGCCTGCATTGGATGCCATCGAGGAAGCCGTAGGAAGGGCCACGGAAGTGGGACGTCCGGTTCACTTCAGCCCCGGAATCATTGAACTCACCCATGAGCGTTCTGCTCAAACCCTGGCAGGGCTTTCGGTGCTTTCTTATGTCGCCAAGCTGTGCGCCAGGTACGACACCGATTTGGTGACCACAATCATGAAACCTGACGTCTATGTGGTTGCCGAAGAGATCGTGAAGCAGAGCTTCCTGGAAGAGGGCAAACCCGATCGGTACAGAAGCGAAATGGTCCGGTTTATCGGGGCCGAGCAGTTTGCCTATGCTGCCGCTGCAGTAGGTATCATGCACAGGGAGCAGGTGGCTGCCAACATCATGATAGGGTCATGGTTGGCCGAAGCCCTCTTGCTCACGGAAGCAGGCGCACAAACCGGTGGTATCCAGGTTACCGGTTCTGCGACAGTAGCCCAGTTGCCCTTCTTGGTCGTAGCCTCTGACTATTGCCTTATCGGTGAGGAAATCTACGCTGCAAGTGCATACCTGTCACAGAATCCTGTCGAACTTGCAATTGTCAAGGGGCAGGACATCGCCAAGGCAGTTGTCATCGGCTTGATGTGTCTAGGTTCAGTTTTGTTGGCATTTGGAAGTGAAGCGATTTTGCAGCTAATCTCGAAGTAATCATACACTTGAACCGGAGGTGAGCCCACTTGAAGACTACCTTACCTGTGGCAATAATGACAGTGATTGCACTGATTATCATATTGGACTTCTTCGTCGCGGATGCTCCGTCGGTACAGTGGATCAAGCAGTCAGGCTTGGTCCTGAGGTCCTGGGGTATCGTCATATCAGCGTTCGCTATGGGACTCGGTGCGGTTAACCTGTTGCGGAGGCACGTTGTAACCATTTCAAGGCGTGAGTCTGGTGCCTTCTACAGCGTGCTGTTGGTTGGCTCCATGTTGATCATGATAGTCGTAGGAATAGGGGCGGGGCAAGACAGTCCCGTATATGACTTCCTGTTTTCCAACATCCTTTCTCCTGCCTCAGCTACAATGTACGCATCCATCGCGTTCTACATTGTTACTGCGGCGTACAGGTCTTTCTCTGCCAAAAGCCTCGAAAGCTGGGTGCTCTTGCTCACTGCAGTAGTAGTTATGCTAGGCAAAGCCCCTATTGGCGCGGCGATTTCGGGCTTTTTCCCTGTGGCGGCCGATTGGATACAAAATATACCTAACACCGCAGGCATGCGCGCTATCATGATGGGGGCTGCACTGGGTGTGGTATCCAACGCCGTCAAGATGTTCCTCGGACTTGATAGAACTTACTTGGGGCTTCGTGACTGAGGAGGAGGGTGTATATGGAACGTTTGCAATCAATACCAAAAGCATGGATATATGTCATACTGCTAGTTGTATTGGCAGGTCCTCTTTTGAAACCCATTGGAATACCTATACAAATCAGCGATGAGGTCAGGACCTCGTTTAACGCCATCGACAGCCTGGCTCCTGGCTCCATCGTGGTGTTCGGTTTCGACTATGCGCCAGGCAGCGCAGCAGAGATGGAACCTCAAGCTCTGGCTATTCTAGAGCATCTTGCAGAAAAGCAAGTCAAGGTAATCGGCATTTCATTCCAGGCTCAAGGCCCTCAGATGGCTGAGAAAGCATTCGCCAATACCGCCTGGGCTGAAAAGGAGTACGGCGTAGATTACATCAACCTAGGTTACAGGGCAGGCGGGCAGGCGGCTGTTGCAGCGTTCGCCTCGGATATTCCCGGAACGTTCAGCACAGATTATTCAGGCAAGCCCAGCACGTCTTTCCCGATTATGCAGGGCATAAAAACAGCCGCAGACATCGATATGATCATCACCATCGCTCCCGGCCAACCCGGGCCTGAAGACTATGTACGCCAGGTGTACGGCACCTACAGGACCCGGATAATCGCCGGCGTGCCTGCAGTGGCCATCACCCAGGTGGCTCCGTATGTCCAGGCAGGCCAAATCGAAGGGATACTCGGTGGGCTTCCTGGTGCAGCCGAGTACGAACTCCTGGTTGAAAAACCCGGTACGGCTGTAGCTGCGATGGACGCTCAGTCATTGGCTCACTTGCTGATTATAATCCTTATCATTCTCCGGAATATCCCCAACTTCTTCGGAGCAAAGCAAGCTCACGCACAGTCGGTAAGCAATAGCACACAAAAGGGAAGGGGAGGGCGTTCATGAGTCTGGATATGGGTATCTGGGTAGCAGGTTTAGTTACCCTTGCAATACTAAGCCACGTTTGGAAAGAAAATCCCTTCTACCGCATCGCGGAACACTTGTATGTGGGAATCAGTGCCGGCCACGCAGTTGTAATGGCATGGGGCAACATCAGAGACACCGCAGCAAAGCCGCTTGCTGAAGAAGGCCAGCTGGTGTGGATCATCCCCATAGTCTTGGGTGTGCTCCTCTATGCCAGATATTTCAAAGGAGTTGCCTGGATTGCAAGGTTCCCAGTAGCTGTGATGGTTGGTATCGGAACCGGGGTTGCTGTGAGGGGAGCCATCCACGGCGACTTCGTCCAACAGATTTCAGCTACTATAAATGTGGGCAGCGTAAACGATATCCTGCTCCTGGTGTTTGTCATCGCCTCTCTCAGCTACTTCTTCTTCTCACGCACTATCAAGGGACCGGTGGCGGCCATTCCTCAGCTGGGAAGAGTGGTACTCATGGTAGCTTTCGGTGCGGCGTTTGGCACCACGGTAATGGGCAGAATGGCGCTGCTCATCGGGCGGATCCAGTTTGTGCTCGGTGACTGGCTAGGGGTAATGAAGTAATATGACCCGGCGCTAAGAAGAAGGCTGGCCTCTTTAGGGGCCAGCCTTTTTGCAGAGATGGATGATCAAGATTGCTGGCTAAGCACTTCGGAATAAAGGGGATAGCTGATATGAGGTTTGAAGAAAGACGCGAGAAGCTGGTTCAGGAGATTGATGCGCTGAGGCCTGTTGTCGAGGATGTTGCCAGGTCACTTTATGAGAACCCTGAACTTGGGCTGCAGGAATTCTTTGCACTGTCAAAGCTGACAGGCATCCTTGAATCACATGGTTTTCACGTGGAGAAGGAAATCGCCGGTATGCCTACGGCGTTCCGGGCACAGGCCGGCAACCAGGGACCACGGATTGCCTTTATGGCAGAATACGATGCCTTGCCTGAAATAGGCCACGGATGCGGGCACAACCTAATGGCGGCTGTTGCCCTTGCGGCCGGGATAGGACTTAAGAACGCCTTTCCCCCTGACGAAGCAGGGGCAAGCTGGATTGTGCTCGGTACCCCGGCCGAAGAGACCATCGGCGGCAAAGTGGTCATGGCGGAAGCAGGCGTGTTTTCAGACATAGATGCTGCATTTATAGCCCACCCTGGGCAGCTCAACTCCCTCGGCGGCTCGTCTTGGGCATCCCATCCCATCGAAATCACCTTCCACGGCAAGACCGCTCACGCAGGTGGTAATCCTCAGGCAGGCATAAACGCTCTTGATGCGTGTGTATCAGCGTACATAGCTATACGCATGATGAAAAACCACCTTCAGGACGATGTGAGGCTTGCAGGGATCATAACCCACGGTGGAGATGCCCCTAACATTGTCCCGGAACGTGCTGTGGCAAGGTTCACTGTGAGGGCAAAAAGTTCCCGTTACCTCGAAGAAGTTGTGCTTCCCAAGGTGAGGCAAATTGCCCAAGGCGCGGCTGCAGCAGTTGGCGCCACAGTGGAGTTCAATCACTACGAGCCTCTCTTTAAGGAAACCCTAGAGCACCCGGTGTTGAGGGATCTAGCTAAGAAGAACTTCGAGTACTTGGGTCAAGAAGTTCCTGAGCCCAAGCGTGGAGGCGGTGGTGTCACCGATGTGGGCAATGTAACTTGGGAAACTCCGTGCATCCAAATTGGTTTCAGTATGACCGACGCCAGGGGCCATTCCAGGGAGATGGCCGATGATACCATAAAGCCCCGTGCAATAGACGCCACTTTGATGGCGGCAAAGGTGCTGGCCCTGTCTGCAATGGAACTTGTGTACAAACCCGAACTTCTGGAACAAGCAAAAGCTCACTTGGAACAAATCCGTCAGAGCCAAGACTGAGTCCGGACTAAGAATCCCTCTGCAGAAAAGATAGCGGAAGTGTCCTAAACGCAAGCAGGCCCGTAGGCGTCAAACCGCGGGCCTGCTTGTCATGGAAATTGTGCTCAAGGATCAGTCAAAATGCGCCCAATAGCCCAAGATGATTTGCTCCACACGGGAATCGGGCGTAAGCTCGCTGTTTACCAGGGACCCGTTTGAAGCATCGAAATCAAGGATAATGACCTGCTGTTCATCCAGAAGGAACCAGCCTTCCAACACCTTATCGTAGTGGCGGCTCTTGACTTCTTCGTACAACGCTCTGTATTTGGTGAGGGCAGTCCCGGCTTCATCGCCGGCGCTTACCCCCAGGTCAGTAGGGAAGTCGGGGCTTGTTGCAGCTACTCTGAGCACCTTGCCTGAATTTTGCCCCAAGGTCACGTCAATTCCGCTCTCAAATCTCCATACGATAAGGTCTTCACCGAAATACCCGGCCTCATCAGGTTCGGTGGTTTCCTTGTAGGCATCGCCTAAGACGCTGAGCACTTTGTCGGGAGAATCCCCTAAGCATATGCCACCGAGACTGGGAGAAGTCGATATGCCGGATTCAGGTACATCAAATGTCACGAGAGGATCGCTTTCAAGTATTTGCTCAACTTCCTCATATCCTTCCAGGAACTCATAATTGTAGCGGGCAGGGAGGGCAAAAACCCACTTGTTGTTGCGGCCAAGTTCTGCCGGGCCTACAGGAGCTGCACCTATGTTGAACTTGCCTTCCTGAAGCAAACTCCATTGGTTTAGGGAAATAACCATGATGGGTATGTCTTGCCGGGGTGCTTCCGCGGTCCAGGAGGGATGCCGGATCTTTATTACCGGGCCGGAATATGTTCCGTCAGGCGAGCTGCTCCATTTGTCTTCCACGACGGAATAGCCTTTCCAAGTTTCGGGCAAAGAAAACCTAAAACCGTAAGTAGCGTTTTCGTAACACACAAGTTCCCCTTCCCCGGGGACGGGGATGTCATCCTGGGCGTTGTCAAGCTGCCCCTTAATGGTATCACCAAACACCAAGACACATAAACCAAGCACACAAAGTAGAAGCAAGAAGCCGATCTTGCTGCCTTTTTTCATCAACATTACCTCCTCATAACTCAGCGACGCAAAAGGCCGCAGATTGTTTCCATCCCAACCAATGCGGGCTGTTCCAAAGCCTCAAGATCAATACAGTACCGGAGCAGTTTGCAGGGCATCCAGTATCCCGGGTTGAACTGATAAACTATTGGAGCTCACACAATTTAGGGCAACAAGGAGGGAAGAGTGCCGTAGGTCAGGCGGCACAGGAGATATGAACGTAGATTTTGCAAAGTATCTCGTGGATATGGCATTAGAGATGGGTGCAGATCATGCTGTACCTTTCAGCATCGATGATATTGTGTTTGACCCAAGAACTCTGCTTAAGTGCATGTACGGATGCGGGGATTGGGGGTACGGGCACACTTGCCCGTCAAGGCCAGGCAGCCTTAAGCCTTGGGAGTACGAGAAGATTCTCAGACGCTATTCGTGGGGTGTGATAGTGCACTCTACTGACAAGAAAGTGTCCCACGATATATCGTTTGCCCTTGAGAGAGAAGCGTTCCTTAAAGGCTACTACTTCGCGTTCTCCATGAGTGATTGCGCCATCTGCAAGGAATGTGCAGGGTTTCGCGGCAAGCCTTGTGTGGATGCGAGGCGGGCTAGGCCGGCGTTCCACAGCGTGGGTATAGATGTGTTTAAGACAGTGAGGAAATTTGGCCTGCCCATTGAAACCCTCAAGAGTGAAGATGAAACCGTCAACTGGTACTCTGCCGTGTTCGTTGAGTAGCCAGATGTTTCACTTCACTATAAAGGGCTTTATTGATACCATTGAATTGAGTCTGTTTTCACAATAATCGCACCAGATGGAGGCACAGACTGTTGAACCTGAGCATCTTTGATGTAATCGGCCCAATAATGATAGGACCTAGTTCCAGCCACACTGCCGGGGCGGTCAAGCTGGCCAGGGTAGCTGCACGTATTGCGGGCAAACCTTTTAAGCACGTTGAGTTTGGCTTGCATGGCTCTTTTGCCAAGACAGGGAAGGGCCATGGCACCCATTTGGCTCTTCTAGCAGGAGTGCTGGGCCTTACTGAAGAGGACGAAAGGATAAAATGCAGCCCCGGAATCGCTGAAGCCAGGGGCATAACCTACAAGTTTTATGAAGTGGATCTTGATGATGTCCACGAAAATACTGCGGTGATCACATTTACCCACGATGATGATACGACTACCGAGATTGTGGGATGCAGCACAGGTGGCGGCCGGATCCTCATCACCCGGATTAGCGGTGTGGAGGTTGAGGTAACGGCAGAGCGGCCTACTATCATCATGCAGCAAATAGACAGGCCGGGAGTGATAGCCGGTATCAGCCGGATTCTGGCCGAAAACAACATCAACATCGGCGTCATGCGGTTTTCCAGGGTAGCCAAGCGTGATGTGGCGACAAGCGTGCTTGAGACTGACGAGAAAATCCCACCTGAAGTTGTAGAGAAACTGGCTGCACTAGATGATGTGCTGATGGTTAGGGTAATTCAGTAGGAGGTGGGAATGCAATGTACTCCTCTATCCAGGATCTGATCGAACAAGCCAATACGCGCAAGGTGCCCCTCTCCCAGATCGTACTTGAAAACGAGATGGCACTTACCGACAAGACCGAACAGGAAGTGTATGAACTACTGGAGCGGCATTACGAGGTAATGGCAGCCAGCGCAAAGAAGGCACTAGAACAACCCCAACAGATGATAGGGGGGTTCATAAGCGGTGTAGCTGCCAGACAATACCGGTATGAGAGCCCTTTGGTCGGCAAGTACCTGAATGATGTGATGTCCATGGCCTTATCAAGCAGTGAAGTAAATGCATCTATGGGCTTGGTGTGCGCTGCCCCGACAGGGGGAGCCAGCGGCGTATTGCCGGCAGTGCTGTTGGCCACCGCAGAGAAGCTCCGGGCCTCAAAGCAGCAAGTGCTTGATGCTTTGCTAGTGGCGGCCGGCGTGGGAGCGGTGATTACCAAGAACGCCACAGTGTCAGGAGCGGAGGGTGGTTGCCAGGCCGAGTGCGGTGCTGCTGCCGCCATGGGTGCCGCTGCAGTGGTGGCTTTGGCTGGAGGAACTCATGAAGCCTGTGCCAATGCAGTTGCCATTGCGCTTATGAATTGTATGGGGCTTATATGTGACCCTGTAGGCGGCATGGTGCAGATCCCGTGTGCCTTCCGGAACGCTTCTCAGGCGGTCAACGCTATTATCAGCGCCGATATGGCCCTGGCAGGGCTAGACAGCGTTATCCCGGCAGATGAGGTAATCGAAGCCATGTTCAAGGTGGGGAAGATGTTGCCTGAGGCGCTCAGGGAGACGGCGTTAGGCGGTATTGCCACTACCAAGACTGCGAAACTCATCACACAGAGTGTAAGCGGCGACCCAGCCGACATCTAGATTGGGCCGGAACTGAGGCAAGACCGGACGGTAATTGTAGTTCCTGCAGTTCCGCGGTGAGCGCCGGTGCAAAAACACCTTTCCATGAAACCAGACGCGGCCCAGGTGCCATTGGCTAGGCACTTAGGCCGCGTCGGTCTAGCCTGGCTGTGTGTCTCAGCCAATTCGTGCCTTGTTGCCAGGCATGTAAGGCCTGAGCACTTCAGGCACTGTAATGCTGCCGTCTGCTTCCTGGTAGTTTTCGAAAATTGCCACAAGGGTCCTGCCTATGGCGATACCGGTGCCATTAAGCGTGTGTACATACTGGGGCTTGCCGCCGTCCTGGGGGCGGTACCTGATGTTCAATCCCCGCGCCTGAAAGTCGGTGCAGTTGCTGCACGAAGTAATCTCCCGGTATACGCCTTCCGACGGGTGCCAGAATTCAATGTCGTACTTCTTGTAGGCGATGGGGCCCAGATCTCCGGAGCACATTTTGACCACGCGGTAAGGTATCTTGAGGGCTTGATAAATCCGCTCTTCCAGGGACACCATGTACTCGTGCATTTCATCGGACTGGGATGGCTCGCAATATACGAACATTTCCACTTTGTCAAACTGGTGGACCCGGATGAGCCCCCGGATATCCCTGCCGCCGCTGCCGACCTCAGTCCTGAAGCAGGACGAAAATCCGGCATATTTGATGGGAAGTTGGTCAGCCGACAGGATTTCGTCTTTGTGCAGCGCTGCCAGTGGAATTTCAGAAGTCCCGACAAGTCCGAGGTTTTCGCCTTCAATCCTGTAGACCTGGTCTTTGAAGAACGGATAGTGCCTGGTGCCTACCAAAACTTCATCTTTGACCAGAACAGGCGGGATAACAGGGGTAAAGCCTTCTTCAGCCAGGAGGTCAAGTGCGAACCTTACCAGGGCGAACTCGAGGTATACTGCATCGCCGGTAAGCACGTAGCTTCTGGAACCCATGATTTTGGCTGCCCTGGGGATGTCGATGAGCCCCAGCCGTGTGCCCAGTTCAACGTGGTCCAGCGGCTCGAAATCGAATTTCCGGGGCTCGCCCCATCTTCTCACTTCTACATTGTCTGATTCATCCTTGCCATAAGGTACGTCAGGAGCTATCATGTTTGGTACTGTAAGCAGCAATTCCCTGAGCTCATGCTCGACATTGCGGAGCTCCTCTTCCAGGTCTAAGATCTGCTGCCGGAGCTTGCGGTTGGATTCGATTAGGGCCTGCTTTTCTTCAGGGTCCTTACATCCCGGGATCTGCTGCGTAACCTTGTTTCTCTGCTCACGGAGCCCGTTTACCCCCCTTACAAGCTCCAACCGCTTGTCGTCCAGGGATAGGATGGTATCCAACGGTGCTTCTGTGTTGCGTTTTGCCAGCATTTCCTCAACGGCCTTCCGGTCATTACGTATGAGCGCTATATCGAACATATTTGAACCCCCTAAGTGTTTTTGGACAACCAAACAAAAAAGCAGGTTGTCTCAAGGACGAGACACACCTGCCCGTGGTGCCACCTTGTTTTACTTTGAGCCTGTATGCCTTACAGGCAAAGCTCAAAGCCTCTTACCCAGATAACGGTGGGAGCCGTTCCAGCATACTCGGGCTGTGCTCTTGGCACGCCGCCCTTTGTGCCGACGCCTCAAGGGTGCTCTCACCCGCTTTGGGGCATCGCCTTTCACCGTCCGGCGACTCTCTGGAACCTTACAGCGAGCTACCTGTCCCTATCATTGGCTTTGCATATGGTTTGCTTTGGAAGAATATATCAGGTTGGAGCAGGAAAGTAAAGGGCAAGCCAAGAATTTCGCCTCTATACAGCCCTGGAACTTGAAACATTCAGCCAGCGTCCAAGATCTTAGATAATAAAGCTGTGAGAGGACTAATGGGTGTCACCGTGGTTAGGCAAGGTGTTTTATAAGGAAGGTGTGCTATATGAGACATGTACGGATTGTGAAATTGGTTATTGCTTCATTTCTTGCCCTCGTATTTGTGGCATCGCCGGTTTTTTCGGCATGTGATTGTGTGGCGTTTTCGGCACCCGAAATATCCAGGTTCTTTGTCTATTTTCCTCTAAACCTTGCATCCGGAGTGTACCTCTTGCCGGTGGAATACTTTGTTCCATCTGGCGGAGACGTTGCAAGACAAGCAATCGAAGCCTTCATAGCAGGCCTGCCTGATTACATTGCAGAGTCTTCAGGAATGATGCTTGTAAAGCTCCCCAAGCAAACCAAAGTGCTAGGCTTCAAGGTAGAGAACGGTGTATGTACCGTGGACTTCTCCGGTGACATAAGGGGCGTGTCCGTGGGTGCCGCCGGGGAAGCAGCGTTGCTTTACGCTATGGTCCACACATTGTGCCAGTTCAACAATATTGACATGGTGCAGATATTGATTGAGGGTCAGGTTGTCGAGAGCCTGGCAGGACATGTGGACACTTCTCAACCTCTGAGCAGGGACGGAAGCGATATAGAGCTGTTCACTACCTTGCCCGATGCTGTGCAGCACTGGGGCGGGGGAGCCATTTCCATTCTCCAGATGGCAGATATAGTAAGCGGCTACCCCGAAGACAATACGTTCAAGCCTGACAGGACCTTGACCCGTGCTGAATTTGTTAAGATGCTGGTGGAAACCGTCAAGTTGCCCTATCTCACAGACACCCAGGCATCTGTACCCTTCGGCGATCTGTCAGAGCATTGGGTCCGGTCCTACGTCCAAAGAGCGCTTGCCGCCGGGATGATTTCCTCCCAGGATTACGGCACTGCTTTTAGGCCGGATGAGCCCTTGTCCAGGGAAGAAGCGTGCTATCTGCTGCTCAGGGCGGCAGACATCTACCTGGCTGACCATCCGGAGCTGGTGATCCAGCCTCAGCAAGATGAGATTGAGTTTAGGGATGAAGCAGCCATTGACGACAAATACGTAGCTTCAATTCTGGAATGTGTCAGACGGGGATATGTACAAGGTTACCCTGATGGCACCTTCATGCCGAAGGGGACCCTTACCAGGGCAGAAGCTTGTGCTATCATCACAAGGATGCAAGGGATTCAGGGTGACAGGGTACTCTTGGTGGGCCCCAGACCTGGGTTCAAGTGGGACGGTTCCGACGTTTTCGTTCTGGGATTTGCCACAGGATTTGAGGCCAATGTCAACTGGAGGGTCAAGACAGCATCGGCAGAAGTACTGCCTGAAAACTACACTACCTCCTCCTACGGATTAGGCTGGGGCGCTTTCGGACTTTGCATTGACAGCAGCTTCCTAGGCGTTGCTGAGCCTATGGAGCTGGAGATCTACCTTATAGACATGAAAGATGGCAGCGAGTACAGCTTGGTAAGTGTGCCCCTTGCGAAATAACGGCTTGACTTTGGTATGGATGTAGGCTAACAATTGAATTGACAGATGTATCTTCGGGGCGAGGTGGAATTCCTCACCGGCGGTGAAAGCCCGCGAGCCGGGAAACCGGTTGACCTGGTGAAATTCCGGGGCCGACAGTGAAAGTCTGGATGGGAGAAGATACATTAGGTTGTGAGGGCCTATGTAACCCCGAAGACGCGTCTTCGGGGTTTTTATTTTGGCCAGATGCAGGTCAAGTAAGGAGGTTGCAGGATATTATGAATCGTAACGAAGGAGCCTTGACGGTACATACCCTGGTCAAGATCGCAGTTCTGGGAGTGGTTTCGTTTGTCCTCATGTTCTTCAAGATGCCACTTTGGTTTGCACCGCCGTTTATGAAGTTCGATATCTCTGACTTGCCGTCCCTACTGGGCGCCTTTGCCATGGGCCCGGCTACAGGGATATGGGTGCAACTGGTGAAAAACCTGCTCAATGTGCTGGTTGAGGGATCAGTCACTAACGGAGTGGGCGAGTTTACCAACTTCTTGGTAGGCAGCGTCCTGGCGTTTGTAGCCGGGTGGGTCTACAAGCGGAACCGGACGTTTAAGGGTGCCTTGTCCGGACTGGCCCTTAGCGTGATTGCCATGACCACCTTTGCTACCCTCAACAACTATTTTGTGATGTTTCCCCTGTATGCCAAAGTTCTTGGATTGGAACTGGATACTTTGGTGAAGATGGGAAGCGCGGTTAATAAGTATGTTGTTGACTACAAGACGCTTATGCTATTTGCGGTTGTACCGTTTAACTTGTTCAAGGGTATCGCAGCAGCTCTGGCGACGCTCCTGGTGTACAAGAGACTGTCACCTATACTGCAGCGTTAGCTTGGGCAGATACTGCTGTGAGGCAGGATTTTGCCAGGCATCACCCGAAGCAAGTGGATGAGTTGGGCTCATTATACGAGTGCAGGAGGGATTGTGGTGGGCCTGGAAGATGCGGTGCTTATCCGCACATCGAATACTCTCAAGTATGAAGATAATTACGTGCTGATGCTCGACAGGCGCCGGTTTCCAGAGCAAGAGCTGTGGCAGAGATATTCTGGCTACGAAGAAGTAGCTACGGCTATCGAAGATATGGTCATCCAAGGGGCAGGCAGTGTGGCATTTGCCGCGTGCTTCGGGTTGGCGCTTGCTGCCCGCCGTTACTCATCTCAGGGTGACGGTGAGTTTGAAGCCAGTATAACCAAGGCTGCGGAAAGGCTCAAAGCCACCCGGCCTACAGGCGAATATTTGGTGCCTCTGGTTGAGAAAATGCGCCGGCTGGCCCTTAAGGCGCGGGCGGAGGGGATGGATCCTGCCCAGGCTATTGTGGCCGAGACAGAGCAGCTCATGGAGAAAGACGATGAGCTTACCAGGAAATGTGGGTACCATGCGGCATATCTTATAGCTGGCGGCGATGGAATCCTAACCCATTGTTATCCGGGCGGTGCATTGCTGTATATGCTTGATTATGCAATGCGACAGGGGAAGCAGGTGAAGGTGTATTGCAGCGAAACGCGGCCTTACTTGCAAGGTGCTAGGCTTACCGCTGCTTCAGTCCAGAAACTTGGTATCCCCACCACAATCGTAACCGACAATATGGGAGCATTGCTTATGGCTCAAGGCAAGATCCAGAAATTCGTCACTGCTTGCGACAGAGTTACCATGGATGGGCACATCGCCAATAAAGTGGGCACCTACCAGTACGCAATATGTGCAAACTACCACAGGATTCCCTTTATCGTCCTGGGATACGACGGACCACAGACTAACACATTGCGGGCTAAGGACATTGAAATCGAGGAACGCAATCCTGAAGAGGTTCTTTATTGCAGAGGGGTGCGCACAGGAGCTCCCGGAGTGGACGGATACTATCCTGCCTTTGACATAACCCCGCCCACCTTAATTGGCGCCATTGTGACTGACAGAGGTATATTTTCACCTTTGGAAATAGGCAGGGTGTATGCAGACAGGTTTTCCGGATAAGGTCTTCTCTTGAGCGGAAACTGCGGAGGTCTACCGGGGAGTAACAGGAGGGCAGCGTTCACCGATGCTGCCCTCACACTATCCTTTGTCTTCTGTCCAGCGCGAGAGTTTCTTGGCTAAAGGACAGTCTAAATGAGTCCAGAATTTGCTTAACTCCCGTTCTACGGTTTCCCTGAAATCTTCGGGATCAATATTTGCAGTAGCGCATAAGGTGTCTGCCCAATCAGAGTTAACGAAGTGTTTGATATCCATGGCCGTCTTGACAGCTGATCTACATGCTTTCACCGTCTTCTTGCGCCTCTTGCTTACTTTCTTGGCGTCTTTGTAAGTGTCCGATAATATTCTCGCTGCAAATTCCCGGTAGCTTTGCTCCGGTATGTCATCGGGAAGGCCGCGTATTACTTTTTGCAGGTGCCCTGAAGCATAAGCTTCTTGGATCTTGGCAGTTACATCATCTACGTCTCTGTTAAACAAGGATGCGATTTGTTCAGGTGTGGCCTCGTCTTCATACAGCATGGATGCAACCAATTGCCACGTAAGTTCGGTAAACGGCCGAAATGGGTCGTTATGCTTGTATGGTTTTTCGGGAACAGTTTTCGACATGTATATTCCTCCGAGTTACATTCTGCTATATTTTATCACTAATTCAGGTGTCAAAGGCAAATTTCCCAGCATATCGCAAACATTGGGACAAAGGCCGGGCCCGCTGTGCCCGGTACCGTCTATTCCGAAGCAGGACAATGCCGCCTGTTGTAGAATTGCCTATATTAGCAGTCAGCCCGCGATACTTACGGACTCACCACAGGTGGTGTACCGGTCTGAAATACATGATCCTGGTGTAGTAGCGACAGCTGTTTGCAAAGGCGGGAACAAGGGCTTGTGGCACAGTTCATAATACTTAGGTTTTTCAAATATATCCCTGACCCAGTCGAAAGGCAAAACGCCGTCAACAGCCTCATAGATGGCTCTCTGTTTGCCGTCATGTCCGGGCTGACCCAGCCGTTCTGGGGCGCTTTTGCTGTACAATTAGGTGCCTCGGATTATATGGTGGGACTGCTAACGTCTCTGCCTGCCCTGGTGAATCTCCTGGCTCAGGTGCCCGCAGTGCTTCTGATTGACCGCTACGATAATCGGAAAATGCCCACCTTAAGATCTGCATTTGTGTCACGAAGTTTCCTTCTCCTGTTTGCATTCCTGGCAATAGCGCCGTTGCCGCCTGGCGCAAGTGCCTGGTGCTTCGTCTTGGCATTTGCCATAAGGAGTTTTCCTGAGACCATGTGCAATATTGCCTGGACGGCCATGATGGGGGAGATGTTCAGTTCCCGCTTCAGGGCCAGGATATTTGCGGATCGCAACATGGTGACCACCTTTATCTCACTGCTTGCCACCATCGCTGCTGGACAAATGCTTGACATCCTGCCGTGGCCTGTGAATTTCGCCGCCTTATACCTTATAGGTTACGGATTTGTCATGGGGTCCTGGTACTACTTGACCCTGCACAAAGAAATTCCCCTTCCGGAAGAGGAGCGTATCAACGCCCCTACCGGCCTAAGGGCTTTTCAGGCCATCCGGGGAGATACACGGTTCATCAAGTTCGTAATTGGCTTGCTGATTATCTATATCGGCTTTCACTTTACAGCCGCTCTTTGGACGATTCTGTGGGTGAGGATCATGGGCCTCTCCAACACATGGCTGGGCCTGTTCACTACAGTCTCGGGGATCATGTCATTTCTTACATACAGGTACTGGGGAAGGTTGATCGAAAAGCACGGGGCCCAGCGGGTGCTGCTGCTGACATCAGGGGCTCATGTGATAGTGCCTTTAGTGTACGGCCATTCCAGGTCGCCTTATGTACACCTGCTGGTTCACGTATTGACCGGGAGTTTTGGGGCAGGGCTTAACTTGTCGGTGTTCAATATGCTGTTGGATGTGACGCCTGATGCAACAAGGCCGGCTTATGTTGCGGTATATAACATGGCATTGGGCTTATCAAACGTAGTGTGGCCGCTTGTAGGAGTGTCCCTTTACGATGCAATCGGAATGACTCGTACTCTCGACATTGCGTTCTTGATTAGAATCTGTGTGGCAGTGGCGGCTGGTTTGTTTTTCAGAGAACACCAGCACAAAAGCGGGTAGCGGCTGGAAAACGCCTGAGGCAGGCTACAGCAGATTCTCAGGTCAATCACGCATAAGGCAAGTTCTGGGAGGTTGTTACAATGAAACACTTAGATAATGTTTCAGAAGTGACGCTGGTTTCGGAAAACATATTCCCGGTCACCGCGCCGCCGTTTTCGGGATACATCAAAGTGGCAGGTGGAACCATCGCAGATATGGGTCCCGGAGCGCCTGAACCGGATGCACATGTGATAGATGTAGGCGATAACATGATAATTCCTGGCCTTATTGATCTCCACATCCACGGTTATTGCGGGTTTGATGCAAGTTCGCCTGATCCTAATGCTGTATCTGCCCTGGCTAAGCACTTGCCCAGGATAGGCACGACCTCGTTTTTGCCCACCATAGGAGCTATGCCTGTAGAGCAAATCGAACAGTCCATTATGCTTGTCAGGGACTTGATGGCAAACCAGACATGTGCCCATGATTCCCAGCCAAGCTTTGCTGGGGCCGAGGTCTTGGGATTGCATATGGAGGGACCTTTTCTAAACCCCGAAAAGAAGGGGGCTATGCGGGAAGAATATCTTCTTAAGCCGTCGGCAGAGCTAATAGCAAGGTGGCTCAAGCTAGGGAAAGGTGCTATAAACCGGGTCACCCTTGCCCCAGAACTTAACGGGGCTCAGGACGTGATTTCACTCTTGGTTGCTGCTGGAGTAACGGTAGCAGCAGGCCACACCATGGCAGGCTACCAAGAGGCATTGGATTCAATCTCCCGAGGCATCAAGATAGCCACCCACATGTACAATGCCATGAGGGGGTTTCATCACCGGGAGCCGGGCATTGTAGGGGCGGTGCTTACGGATCCGCGGGTTTGGGCAGAGCTTATCTGCGACGGAATCCATGTCCATCCTGCCGCTTTGTTGGTTGTAGTGCATTGCAAAGGCCCTGGTAGAGTATGTCTTGTTTCTGATGCCCTGGCGCCTGCCGGGCTCCCTCCGGGAACCTATAGTTCGCTAGGGCATGAGGTTACCGTGGATGAACAAGGGAGGACATACTTGCCGGACGGTTCCCTCGCCGGTAGCACAGCGACCTTGCTCGACGGGGTAAGAAACATGGTCCGGTGGACCGGCAGGGGTCTGGACCAAATTCTGCCTATGGCCACCATCAACCCGGCCCGGCTGGCAGGGGTTTCTCAGACCAAAGGATCCCTTGCGCCTGGCAAAGACGCTGACCTTGTAGTGATTGATGATGAATACAACGTCGTGTTTAGCATGGTAAGAGGCAAGATAATTGAGAACACCGGAAAAAGTAGTTAAGATTGGTTTGTCGAGGCGAGTACACAGTGAAAGGTTGGAGAAAGTTTTGACTGCGTTTGTGTATGCACTGTTTCCTACATCTTTTGCTGTATTTGTCTCTTTTGTCTTGGCTAGATGGGGATTTAAGCGAATGTACTACATGGCACAGCTGCTTCCCTTGTGCATGGTTTTCTATCTCACCCTTGCCTGGTTCATTTATCTAAGGCACGAAGGGGCGTTTTGGTGGCTAGGGCGGAGGAAGCCTCCCCAGAGTGTGCTTGGGCACCAGGAGAGCCACTTGGCCCGGGACCTGCCTGAAGATAAGGTGTCCGGTGAGGAACTCCTTCATTTGCGGGATGAAAGCGGGCTTATATTCAGGAGAGACACCGGCCCCGGTAGTGTCTCCGGTGAGCCGCCGCAGCCCGGTCCTTATAGGCGCGCCGCATCACCTAAACAGGCGATATGGATCCTGGTCTGGTCAGCCTGCCAACTGGCGATTCTGGCTACCGTGTTGTACCACTGGTTCGGTTTGGGAGCTAGGTTTTACAACTGAGGTGTTTTACCGGAAGGGAGGGGAGCGTGCAACCCCAGATGTGGTTGCACGCCCGGAGCATGTAAACGGCCAGCCGAAAACCTGCTATCTTAGCCGGCCATTGCCTGATATTGCCTTATCTCAGCCTCATTTGCCAGCACAAAGTGGCCTGGCCTGATTTCAGTCCACTTTGGTTTGTCCTTGGAATAATCGTGACAACTCGGGTCGTAGACCAGCACCTTCTTCTGCTTTTCGATCCTGGGGTCGGGAATGGGAATCGCTGAAAGCAACGCCCTCGTATACGGATGGAAGGGGTGTTGGAACAGCTCTTCTGTTTCAGCCAATTCCACAAGCTTGCCCTTGTAAATTACCCCTACACGATCTGCTATGAAGCGCACTACAGAAAGGTCGTGGGAGATGAACAGGTATGTGAGCCCTTTGGTCTCTTGGAGTTCCATGAGCAGATTGAGTATCTGGGCCCTGATGGACACGTCCAGGGAGGATATGGGCTCATCGGCGATGATGAATTCAGGCTCCATGATCAGTGCGCGGGCAATCCCAATCCGCTGCCTTTGCCCTCCTGAGAATTCGTGGGGGAAGCGGGACGCGAATTCAGGAAGCAGGCCCACATCCAGCAGAGCCTTGGATACCTTAGCTTGTCTGTCCTGTTCGTCTTTAAAACCCTTGATATTGTAAAGCCCTTCTGACACGATATAGTCAACTTTCGACCGTTCATTGAGGGAGGCCATGGGATCCTGGAATATCATCTGTATTTTCCGGGTGATCTCCCGGTCAAGCTCCTTTGGAATCACCCCGTTTATCTTGCGGCCTTTAAACAGGATTTCCCCTCCGGCTGTGGGGTTAATCCTCACAATAGCCCTCCCGATGGTGGTCTTACCTGACCCGGTTTCTCCCACCAGGCCGAAAGTTTCACCTTTGTAGATATTGAAGGATACGTTATCCACTGCCCTGAAAGGCCTTTTGCCCTTACCCTTGAATTCTACCGTCAGATTCTTGATTTCCAGAACTACTTCCCGTTTGTCATGTGTCATTGCGCATACCTCTCGTACTGTGCTCTTAATGCTTTAATTGTTTCCGGTGGTTCTACTTTAGGTGCCCGGGGATCCAGGAGCCATGTCTTGGCATAGTGGGTTGGGCTGACCTGGAAAAAGGGCGGGTTCTTGACAAAGTCAATCTTGAGCGCCTTGGGATTCCTTGGCGCGAAGGCGTCGCCCTTTATCTCGGTAAACAGATTGGGAGGAGTACCTGCTATCGAGTACAGAGGCTGCCCTTTGACTCCAAGCTGGGGCAGGGAAGACAGCAGCGCCCAGGTGTACGGATGCCTGGGATCAAAGAAAATCTCCTCAACCGTACCGTACTCGATGATCTCGCCGGCATACATTACGGCGACCCTGTCAGCCACATTTGCCACAACCCCCAGGTCATGAGTGATATACACAAGGGTGACTCCCATTTTCCTCTGGAGGTTTCTGATAAGCTCCAAGATCTGGGCTTGGATGGTTACATCAAGAGCCGTAGTTGGTTCGTCACAAATCAGGATCTTGGGATTGCATGCCACGGCGATGGCTATCACCACTCTCTGGCGCATGCCCCCTGAGAACTCGTGGGGGTACTGGTGATAACGCACTTCGGGCATGTCAATGCCTACTTCGGACAGAATCTCTATAGTCCTGGCCTTGGCTTCTTCTCCGCGCATATCGTGGTGGAGCTCAAGCACCTCTTGGATCTGCGATCCTACGGTTTTGAGGGGATTCAAAGCCGTCATGGGGTCTTGGAATACCATGGCGATCCGCTTACCGCGGATTGTCAGCCATTCCTTCTCAGTGGTAAACTTGGCAAGGTCTTTGCCTTCAAAGAGGATTGACCCTGAATCCACCCATCCGTTTGCGTCCAGCATCCCGATCCACGTCTTGGTGAAAACGCTCTTCCCAGAACCCGATTCGCCTACGATCGCCAGAGTTTCCCCCGGATACAAGTCCAGGGAAGCTCCTCTGATAGCAGTAAGTATTTGTCCGCGTAGGCTGAACTTGACGACCAGGTCTCTTACTGAAAGAATTGGTTCAGTCAACTGTTCCGCCTCCTAGTAGTGGTTTCTGGGATCTGAAGCGTCGGCAAACGCGTTTCCCAGTACGTAAAATGATATTGTTATTACTGAAAGCACCACTGCCGGGAAAATCAGCTGGTACCTGAGGTTAGGCGCCATCATTACCTGACGTCCTTCGTTGAGCAGGTTCCCCAGTGAAGGTGTATCGATGGGGAGGCCCAACCCAATGTACGTCAGGAACACTTCCCAACCGATGGTTCCGGGAATCGACAATGCGATGCGCATCACTATCACCGATACCAGATACGGCAGAAGGTTCTTCGTGATTATCCGAGTCGTCGGGGTGCCTAGACAGCGAGAAGCCAAGTTGTACTCACGGTCCCTGATGATCACGATCTGGTTGCGCACGAACCGGGCCATTCCTAACCATCCAGTAGCGCACATAGCGATAACCATGGTCTTAAAGCTAGGCCTCAAGATGTATGCGAGCAACATGAGCAGAATGGTAGTGGGTATGTTGTTTATCACGTTGTACGCTTCAGTCATGAAAGCGTCCAGCTGACGGACATAACCCCAGATGGCCCCTATGAAGATCCCGAAAAACACTTCCCATATTCCCACGATGATGGCTATAAGCAGCGATGTCCTCGTACCGCTCCAAATCCGCGCCCAAAGGTCTTGCCCAATCACGTTGGTTCCAAACCAGAATTCGCTACTGGGCTTTTGGTTCTGAAGAGGGCGGCCGGTGACCGGATCGGTGTGAATCTTGGTAGGCGACTTTTGACCCGGTAGGTACGGCTGGATGGTTGCAAAAAGGATTAGCGATGCCATAAGGACCAGGAAAAATATCACTGTCTTGTTCTTGAAGAAAATCTTCAGGGTAGAACCCCAATAAGAGTAGTCCGAATAGCCGACCCTTTCAGCAGCCTGCGGGTCATATTCGGCAAAGGTAAATAAATCGTCTTCGATTGCTTGGATGACCTGTAGTTCTTTCTGCGACATTTACCTGGCCCCCTCTCTCTTTTCAAGTCTGATGCGCGGGTCAAATACGGCCATCAAAATGTCCCCCAGGAACAGGCCCCAGATTCCCAGCGTTGAATATATAAGCACCAGCGCTTGTACCATCACGTTGTCCTGCCGTCGTATCACGTCTACCAAGAGCCCGCCCATTCCAGGTATTGAGTACAAAGATTCAATGTAAATGGAACCTGAAATAGTCAGGAGTACTGAAGACGGCAGGTATTGAGCCATTGGGACAAACGCGTTGCGCATCACGTGCCTGACCATGATCTGCTTGTTTGACAGTCCTTTTGCCCTGGCAAGTTTGACATAGTCCTGGTTGAGCTGGTCTACCATATAGCGTCTCATCCACAGGGCGTAACCCGCGATACCGCCGAGAGACATTGAAAGGAGAGGCAAGATCCAGCTGCGGGGATTCCCTCGGCTAAACAGCATGGGGAAGACGGGCTTTTTCCCGATCTTTATACCGGTAAGGTACAGCTGGATGAACAGCAGGTAAACGGCCGCAGGGACAGCATTGATGAACACCACATAAGCTGTCCAGAGTTTATCCCAGAACCTGCCCTTATTTCGCGCCATAGTAATTCCCATGGTCAAGCCGAACAACAAGGATACGAAGATAGAAGCCAGCCCAAACGCTATGGAGAATGGGGCTTTGTCTTTTATGATGGCAATTACGGGTACATCAGGCCGGTATATGATGGACTTGCCCAAGTCGCCTCTAAGGAGCGAAGAGTAAAAGTTTCTAAGTTGAATGTACCAGGGGTCAAGCAGGCCGAACTTTCGTAGTATGTTCTCGCGCTGTTCAGGGGTTAGTTTGTCGTATCCGTCGCCGAAATAGCCTTCTTCGGGCAGGAGCCTCATCAGCAGAAAGACCAGCGTGATTACTATGAAAACTGTTACAAGTGATTGCAAGAGCCTTCTTATACTGTACTTTAACATGCTTTTTACCCTCTCCCACGTGGCTTATCCTTTCCTGCGCAGAATAGGTTGTTGTAGGCCGTGTCATAATCTTGTGTGAGGGGCCGAATCCGGAAGAGAAGACCCTTGCCGGATCTCCTCTTCCGGAGTTCCGGTTGACAAGGCCCGGCTAGGCTTAGCTAGCCAGGCCTTGAGGTCACAAGATTATCTGCCTTTCGCAGCTTCAGCCTCGAGTGCAGCAGCCCGGTCTCTCTCCCATTTCTCGCGCGCAGCTTTGTACTCTTCCATGCCCATCGGTTCTTCCATCACGATTTGACCCTTGTATTGGAGTGATGATACGCCGAAGGGCGCGTAGGGTGAAGCAAAGGGTTCCAGCTTCGTGGCAACGTAGCCGCCGCCACCTACACGGAACGGGATGACCCATGCTTCCTCAATAAGGTATGCTTCAGCTGCGGCGAACAGTTCGTAACGTCTTTCAATGTCGATAACTTCGGCTTTTGCATCGTCAACCATCTTCTGGTAAACGGTCCTGCCGTCGTCCAGGAGATAGGCCGGGTCTGTAGCTTTCTCAGGCCAGTTGTAGGTTCCGCCGGGGTAGAAGGGCTCGGTGTAGGTTTCAGGGTCAGCATAGTCAGGACCCCAGTTGCAGTTCTGGAGCGCATAGTTACCGGCCCTGCGTGTGGCGTTCAAGAAGCCGGTCGGCGGGAATCCTACAGGAATGATATCGATGAAGTCCTCACCCAAGAGGCCTTCCAGCTGCTGTTCGACAACCTGCGCTTCGTTGGCCCACTGAGTTCCCGAGGTGTTGTAGGGCATCATGATCTTAATCGGGAACTTGCACTTGCCTTCGAGCTCTGCCTTGGCCTTGTCACGGTACTCGAGGGCCAGCTCAGGATCGAAGCTGTCGCCGGTGGTCCACTTGGCCAGGTCGCCGATCATTGTGTAGTCTTTGCCGCCTGCGGCCACGAAGTTCTTAGGAGTAATGGTGTTGTTGAGCATCCTTTCGGGTTCGTAGGGGTCCAAGGTCAGCAGTGCGGAGATCCTGTCTAGTCCGTGGAAGATGGCCTTCCGGAAGTTCTTGTTGTTAACTGCGATCTTCCAGTTTTCGGGCTCGTACTCATCCGGGAAGTGCGGGTCGAAGTTGAACGCATAGAAGTAGGAGTAGAAGCTGGTTTCCGCCGGGCGGACCATCTTGGACTTCTCTGGGTCGTTCATCCACTCGTCAAGGGATGCAGTGGGGATGGAAGCACCGGTGATCTCGCCCCTCAGGAACATCTCAGGTGCCAAGGTGGCAGCTTCCTTGTTGTACCTTTCTACTATCTTCTTAATGTGGACGTTGTCAGCATCCCAGTAGTTCTCGTTCTTTTCATAGATCCTCTCGTCCTGGTGACGCCACTCGGTGAGGATGTATGCACCGCAGTAGAGGATCTTGGTGTGGTCGGTACCGAACTGGTCGCCTACTTCCTCCAGGAATTGACCGTTAGCCGGCATGAACGGGCAGTAGGTGAGCATGCTCAAGAAGTAGGGAACCGGCTGCTTCAAGGTGTACTGCAGTGTGTAGTCGTCTAGAGCCTTTACGCCGACTTGCTCGAAATCATCGATTTCGCCCTTGTAGTACTCTTCGGCGTTCTTGACAACGCTGTAGAAAATGTTGGCAGTTGCAGATGCATTGTCAGGGTTTAGGATGTACTTGGCAGCCGCAACCCAGTCATGGGCGGTCACGTCGGCGTATTCTTCGCCCTGGTAGGTGTACCATTTTACGCCTTTCCTGATGTTGAAGGTCCAGGTAAGGCCGTCTTCAGACACTTTCCACGATTCTGCCAGGGCAGGCCTGACGATACCGAGGTTGTCGTACTCAACGAGACAGTCAACGGTGTTGGCTGCTACTGAGAATTCTGCAGTGGTGGATGTTACCAAATAGTTGATTGTGGTGATTTCGCCGGAATAGACGCTATAGACGTCGCCTGATTCCCTTACTTTGGACTCAGGCGGCGTCTCTGTCTGTTCCGGTTGGGTGCATCCGGCCAGCAGAACCACGGCCAAGAGCAAAATTGGAAGCACTCTCTTTACTACTCTCATCAAGATAGACACCTTCCTCAGGAAAATTGTGTGGAGAAAACTAGCGTTGGATTGAGCACTCTAAGCTCTGCGAAGCACTGGTTATGATGGTTGGTTCGTGGTGTGTTGCATACTGGCTAGGGTAGCTGCCTGGTTCATTGCCGGATTGTGCTTGAGCGGATGTGTGATAAGTCACCTCCTTCAATCAATCTGTATTCCAGCAAATCTTTTTGTGAACAAGGCTACGGTGATGGGTTTCTGTTTAATGAATTATTAATCAGCCCTATCTAATCATTCTACGAATTCTCAAGAATTCCTCTTGACTGAGCAGGATTTGGACAAATTTAATGAAATAAGCAGCTTATTCTGGTATTTAGCCGGCGGGATCATAAAAATTTGACCGTGTTGGATCATCATTTTTGGCCATTACGCGAAGGTTATTAGGATACCGAAAGCGAACTCTTACATAATGAACCTAGCAACACGACGGGGTGACATATATGCCGAAACAAATCGAGAGGGAGCTTGCACTTGAATTTGTACGCGTCACTGAAGCCGGAGCCTTGTCTTGCGGCAGGCTTATGGGTATGGGAGACAAGGAAGCATGTGACCGTGCTGCGGTCGAAGCCATGAGGCGGGCGCTGGATACCGTTGATATAGACGGGACTATTGTGATCGGCGAAGGGGAGATGGACCAGGCGCCCATGCTTTATATAGGGGAAAAGGTGGGTACCGGGCGGGGGCCCAAGGTAGACGTAGCCGTGGATCCCCTGGAGGGCACCACCGTGCTTTCTAAAGGGCTCCCCAGATCCATGACTGTGATAGCCGTGGCTGAGGAAGGCTGTCTGTTTCATGCGCCAGATATGTATATGGACAAACTTGCTGTAGGGCCCAAGGCAAGGGGGGCGATTGACATTGATCTGCCAATCGAGATCAACCTGCGCAACATAGCCGCCTGTCTTGGGAAAAACGTGTCTGACTTAGTTGTAGTAATCCTGGATCGTCCCAGAAACCAGACCCTTATCGAGAACGTCAGGAAGGCGGGGGCAAGGATCCAACTCATCCCGGACGGTGACCTTTCGCCGGCCATCGCCACAGCCTTTGAAGATTCAGGCGTAGATGTGCTGGCCGGCATCGGAGGCGCGCCTGAAGGGGTGTTGGCAGCTGCAGCCTTGCGTTGCCTCGAGGGCGAAATGCAGGCCAGGCTGTGGCCCAGCCGTCCAGGAGAAGTAGAGAGGGCACAGGCCATGGGAATCGCCGACGTGCACCGGAAGCTTACCATGGATGATCTGGTAAGAGGGGACGATGTAATATTTGCAGCTACAGGTGTCACAACAGGCGAACTTCTCGACGGGGTGCGTTACGAAGGCTCCATAGCTAAGACCCATTCAATCGTCATGCGGGGGACCACCGGAACCATCCGCATCGTTAGGGCAAGCCATCGGCTTGACAAAAAGCCCTTCTACGTCCGGTGCTGAAGACAGCGGAGAGGCTGGGCTCAGCATTAGTGAGCTTGGCAGAAGTCTTGGCCTGCGGCAGGACGGTTGGCAGGCTTCCGGTTTGCCGGCAACTGAACCGAGGGAATGAAAAAGGGTTGCCTGGCCAGGTTGGGTAGCCCGGCGGCAGGCAACCCGGTGCGGTTGCGCGGAAGGCTAAGCCGATTAGATAATTCCCAGTCCTGTAAGCAGGATTATCAACACCAATATCGGAGTTACATACTTCACTATCCAGTAGTACCCACGTACAACGCCCTCGTTATCCAGAGTGCCGTTGTTGCTGAGCCACTGCTTCAGCTTATCCCACCTAAGCACCCAACCTGCGAACACGCATAAGAACAGGCCGCCCACTGGCAACAACACGTTGGAAGTGAGGTAATCCCACAAGTCGAAGAAGGTACCTATCCCACCGAATCTGATGTGAGCAAGCAGGCTTTCTGACAGGGCGGCAGTTGAACCCACTATTGCCAACCCTATCATCACAGCTATCGTGGCTTTTTTCCTCGACCAGTTAAAGGTACCCTCGAGATATGCCACGGGTACTTCAAACAGCGACAACATAGCGCCGGTTGCGGCTATGGCAGTCAATACGAAAAAGAGAATCATGAATACCTGGCCAAAAGGCATGGAACTGAAAACTGCCGGGATTGTAATGAATAGCAGGGAGGGCCCTGATTCAGGCTGGAAACCGAATGCGAAAACCGCTGGGAAAATTGCCAGGCCCGCAAGGAATGACACCATCACATCAGAAAGCATGACTCTCGTAGCAGTTGAGGGGATGTCCTGGTCATCCAAGAAATAGCTTCCGTAAGTGATCATGGTACCCATGCCTACTGACAACTTAAAGAAGGATAGCCCCAATGCAGTAAGCACGGTGGCACCGGTGACTTTCGAGAAGTCCGGCTTCAACAGAAACTCTAGCCCTTGGCCTGCACCGGGCAGGGTTATGCTTCTTATAACCACGATGATCAGGATACCGAAAAGTGCCGGCATAAGCCGCTTGGTCATGCGTTCAATGCCCTTGGATACTCCCAGGGCTATAATCGATGCGATAAATGCCAACACGATCCATTGCCATACAAGGGATTGAACCGGGCTTGAGACAAGGTCAGCAAAGGCTGCCTCTGTTACTGCTGGATCAGTCGACAAAATCGCACCTTGTACGGCTTTTACGATATAGGCAAACACCCAGGCTGCCACTTCTGTATAGAAGGCCATTATCAAGAATGAAGCTAGGATTCCTGAAGCACCTATGAGCCACCAGGCCTTTCCAGGTGCTAGTTTCTTAAGGCTGGCTATGGCATCTTCCCTTGCAGTCCGGCCTATAACGTGTTCAGTGATCATAACGGGAAGACCGACCACCAGTGTGCAGAGCAGATAGACTATTATGAACGCTGCTCCGCCGTTGGCTCCTGTCAGGTACGGGAACTTCCAGATGTTGCCTAACCCTACTGCTGACCCGAGAGTGGCTGCAATGACGCCGAGTCTGGTTGTGAAAGTGTCCCGCGAGACTGTAGTCTGTTTTGGTACAGATTCTGCCCTATCAGCAATCGCCATGACCCATGATTCCCCTTTCTCTGATGGAATTGACAAAATGCTTGCGTCTATTGAGAAGACCCGTGGGCAGTTCCAAGGTGATAGCACAAGGAACTTGCCGCACGGGTCTTTTATACCCACGGTGTACTTTGCAGCCGGGCTGCAAAGCTGTATCGCTCGGACCAGACCGTTGGCCGGTAGGTTCTGCCTGTTGTTAGCTTGTTGTTTCAAAGGGAAGTCGAACCGTGCAACCTATAGGCAGTACCTGAACCAACGCGGAACCCTAGATACTCTTCCCTGCTTACAATTTAAGACAACAAGCATTTTCAAAATATTGTGCTCTATTATACTCATGACAGCAATATTATGCAACTGTCTATGCTCTTTGTGTGCTAACTGTTACCTTTTGTAGCCTTTCCGGCTGCCTTTTCAGGCTTATACCCAGCAAACACACTGTAGACCACAGGTACAAGTACCAGGGTCAGCAGGGTGCCTGCGGCGAGCCCGCCCATGAGGGACAGAGCCATGGGGGCTGCAAGTTCGGCGCCTTCGCCCCACCCCAGGGCCATGGGCACCAGCCCCAGAATGGTGGTGAGGCTGGTCATAAGCACCGGGCGCAGCCGCTTTGTCGCCCCGTCGCAGATTGCTTCTCTTAGGGGCACTCCGGCATCCCGTTGTTGGTTAATGAAGTCTACCATTACTATCCCATTGTTGACTATTACCCCGGCGAGCACTATCACGCCCATAAACGCTGTGATCCCAAAGGCATGCCTGGAGAAGTACAGCGCAGCTACCACACCGATAGCCCCAAGTGGCATTGTGAGCAGGACCACAAACGGTGTCGCCAGGGATTCAAACGAAGCAGCCATGACCATGTACACCAGGATCACTGCAAGTACGAATGCCAGCTTGAGGGCTTCAAAGCTTTCGTCCATTATCTGAGACATCCCGCCGATTTCAACTGCATATCCCTGGGGGATGTCAACACTGGATATCAGATCTGACACTTCGCCGGTCACAGAACCCAAGCCCCTATTGGAATACTGGGCCCGGATGCTCGCGCTCAATCTTTGGTCAATGCGGTATACGGATATGGGGCCTTCGCCGGGCACGATTTGTGCGATCTCCTTCAAAGGTACAGTGCCTGAGTGTCCTGCAAGCAGCAGCGAACCGATGTCTTCGATCGTCTTCACAGAGTCCTTATGGTACCTCACCACTACGTCAAAGGTAGTACCGTCTTTTTCGAGCCTTGTCACGGTTTGGCCCCTTATTGCACGGGATACCGCGCTCGCCACTTGTGCAGGGGTAAGCCCATGGGCGATAGCCTTCTGCCTGTCTACAACTAGGTGCAGTTCAGGTTTCCTTTCGGTAAGAGTTGAAGATACGCGTTTTATACCTTGGACCCCTTTGAGTTTCTCCACTAATATGTCGTTAAGCCTTGCTACTTCCCGGATGTCGGGCCCCGATACTGACACCTCCACTGAACCTTCCATGCCACCGGCCAGCATGGACAGGGTTGACTGGAGGTTAAATGCAACTTCAGCATCGCCCTTGATTTCGTTTACCTGTCGTTCCACATCTTCCATTACCAGTTGGGTAGACTTATCCTCCATCACTTCAGGTGTGACGGCCACTAAGATCTCGGCTGATGCATTATCCGAAAGCCTCATGAAGGTCAAGGTGTCGCCTTGCCCTATGGAGACACTGTACATTGCTACCGACTCATGCCGTTCGAGTATATCTTCGATCTTGGATACGATCTCATCTGTGCTCTCCAATGGTAAACCTTCAGGCATAGATACTGATATTGAGAAGCTGCCCTCATCGGTGGTGGGGAGAAATTCAGTACCGATGTCCCTTGCCAGGTAATATGAACCGGCAATCAGGGCGGCTACAACAGCGAAAACAAGTATCCTGTTATCCAGGGACCACTCAACCAACCGCCTGTAACCGCCGGTGTATCTGGCCTGCCGGGTGTCTGGCGTCCGGCTGCCTAAGGCAGCTCCCAGTTTGCGCGAAAACCATTTAGATGCCAGCATTGGCACCACTGTCAAGGCTACGATAAGAGATGCCAGCAGCGACAAAGTCACCGTCCACGCCAGTTCTTTGAAAATAATCCCGCTTATCCCGCCTACAAACACTACAGGCAGGAATACAACGATGGTGGTAAGTGTCGACGCTGTTATGGCAGTGGCCACTTGCTTAGCTCCGTCTAATGAGGCCTGTTTTGGGCTCTTGCCTTCTTCAATGTGCCTGTAGATGTTTTCAATGACCACGATGGAGTTATCTACAAGCATCCCGACTCCCAGGGTGAGCCCGCCAAGGGTCATCACGTTCAAAGTCAGGTTACCGAAATACATGAGCACGAAAGTTGCAACGATAGAGAAGGGGATGCTAACTGCTATCACCAAGGTGGTGCGGATATCTCTCAAGAATACAAGCAGTATCAAGATGGCAAGGGCGGCTCCTTGAAGCAGGTTTTCCGATACAGAATTAATGGCCAGTTCAATAAATTCGGCCTGGTCGAAGCTGATGAGCGTGCTGAGGCCTGAGATTTCCGACTCGAGGTTTTTCAATTCGGCTCTTAAAGCCCGGGCGACCGTTACCGTGTTGGCACTGCCTTCTTTCTTGATCATAAGGGTGACGCTAGGGTCCCCGTTTATCCTGGTTATGGACGTGGCCTCTGCCAGAGTCTCCTTGACGCTAGCCAGGTCTTTTAGAGTTACGGGCACCATGGCGACGGGAAGAGAGGGAGCCTGGGCAAGTCCTGCCGGATGAGAAGCCATGTCCGGATTTGTGCTTAAGCTGTTTCTGCCGGAACGGAGCTGGCCTAACAAGGTAGACGGAGCATATCCTACTACAAGGTCTTCGAGGTCTTCGACTGATCTGAACTTGCCTTCCAGCCTTAAGTCCAGATGGAATTGATTTTCCTCCAGCTTACCTAAGGGATAGTTGAGGTTTGACGCGGCTATCAGCGCAGCTATGGAGTCTTGGGTAAGCCCCAGAGCTGACATCTTATCAGGGTCAAGGCTGACTTCCACATGCCTGGTGAGGCCCCCAAGCACTTCTACAGCTGCAACTCCTTCCACGCCCTCCAGCCGGGGTTTGAGCACTTCATTTGCCAGTTCAGTAAGTTCACCCGGTGCTGAGTCTCTCAAGTGAGTCACCGCCACTTGCATCACAGGCAACATTGTTGGGTCAAATTTCATGACCGTAGGTCTTGACGCATCTTCAGGCAATGGTACTAACTCGAGTTTCTGGGTTATGTCATTTCTAGCCTCAACCATGTCCTGGCCCCAGTCGAAGGTGAGCACGATGATGGATACGCCCTCTTGAGAAATGGACATGATGTCCTTTATGCCGGACGTGGTGACTGCTGCCGTTTCCAAGGGTACCGTAACCAGATCGGCTACTTCAGTAGCAGAAGCTCCTGGAAACGTAGTTACAATTGCGGCTACAGGCGGGGTGATTTCCGGCAAGAGGTCCATCTGGAGATTTGCGTAAGACACCACCCCTAACAATACCACTATCAACATGAGCATAAGTACGGCTACAGGCCGCCTTATGGACACTTCAGAAAGGTGCATTCCATCTACCTCCCGGTCTACGCTCTAGAATTTCTGGGAAAAATGAGACATTGAACATCTGTGCAAATGCTGCTTAAGCTGGTGCGATACTTCCGGCCAGTTTCTCAAGGATTGCCACGATCCCTGAGAGTTCAGAATCGGACAGCCCTTCCAACATACGTTCAGCTGCGGCCCTTCTTAGCGCTTCCAATTCTTCAAGTACCCGTGCTCCTTTTTCCGTAATGGAAACGAGTACCACCCGTCTGTCAGCTTCATCCCGCTTCCGTAGGATTAGTTCCTTGTCTGCCAGCTTATCCGTGAGGAAGGTAACTGCACTTGCGGTTATCTGCATCTTACGGGCAATCTGAGACACCCGTGAAGGCCCGGTCTGCGCAAGCATCCGGAGTACAAGGAACTCTGATACAGACATGGTTCCCTCAATAGCTTGGGCCACTTCCCGGCTGAACTTGCCGGCTATGAGATGTATCAAGCGGTCAATCCTGTCGATAAGGGTCTTTCGGTTCAATTTGCCACCCCCACGGGGAATATTTTGCGCCAAAACACTAGGTTTATTTCATAGCCTAAAATATTAAATGACTGCAATATTGTCAGGAGTATAAGGCTAAGGGGAAAAAGTGTCAAGGAGCCTAATGTCAAATAAATCCCTGTTGCTTCTGCCGGGATAAATAAGATAAAACTAACAATTGAAGTGTCCCATTGAGTATCCCGTTGCCGGAAGGTTAAGGTGCAAGGTGTCTGAGGCAATATACATGGCTGGGGGCGAGGCAATTGATCAACATAATCCGCATAACACTGATAGGGATTCTGGCAGGTATTTTAGGTACAGGGGTCGGAGGGCTGTTGGTCCTGTTTGTTAATTTCGGTTCAGGTCCGGGTTTAAGTTTTCTGCTTGCAGCGTCAGGCGGGATAATGATTAGCATTTCCCTTATGGAACTCATTCCTGAAGCAGTAGAGGTTGGGAGTAAAGGCTGGGCGGCCCTGGGACTGCTCTTAGGGGTCATCATCCTGTTTGTCTTGGATATGGTACTTCCTCACACCCACAGTTCGTTGGTCCTGCGGGGCAAATCAGGCGTATATCACGGTGAAAGAACTGCCAAGTTGAGATCCGCGGGTATTTTGATAGGGCTTGGAATCGCCCTCCACAACCTACCGGAAGGTTTGGCAATTGGCGCAGCCTATGCTCACCAAGAGGCTTTGGGCTTTGGAGTGGCCTTGCTCATCGCTCTTCACAATATTCCTGAGGGAATGGCTATGGCGGTTCCTTTGAGGGCAGGGGAGATGAGCGCCGCAAATGTGATCTTATCCACTGGGCTAGCAGGATTACCTGTGGGGCTGGGCGCACTCGTCGGAGCCTGGTTCGGACAAGTGTCTCCGGCGGTCTTATCGGTTTGCCTGGGGTTTGCCGCAGGAGCCATGATGTACGTGGTAAGCGACGAGCTAATCCCAGAAGCCCACTTTTGCGCCCGTGGTGAATATCCTACAATTGGATTGGTGGCAGGCGTGGTGTTGGGGATATTGCTGATCTTGGTTTTGTGATGCCTAACGAAGGAGGGTCCGTGATGTTCGATGTCAGAGACGGCGATTGCCTGGTGGTTGTAGATGTGCAAAACGATTTTTGCCCTGGCGGGGCTTTGGGGGTAGCCGGAGGCGACCAGGTGGTACCTGTGCTCAACACATGGATTGAAGAATTCCATGAAAAGGGGTTGCCCGTTGTGTACACCCAGGACTGGCACCCCAAAGACCATATGTCTTTCGTGGAAAACGGCGGGATATGGCCGCCCCACTGTGTTCAAGACACTGAAGGAGCGGACTTCCATCCGGACTTGATAGTGCGTGGGGAAGTTTGCCGCAAAGGCTTCGAGAAAGATAAAGAAGCGTATTCAGGCTTTGACGGACGGGTCGGGCAACTTGACGGGCCTGCACTTGATGCATGGCTCAAGCAAAGAGGGGTTCAGCGGATTTTTGTGGGTGGCATTGCCACAGATTACTGTGTCAAAGCTACAGTGCTTGACGGGATAAGATACTGTTTTGAAGTCGTCGTGCTCAAAGATGCTGTACGTGCCGTAAACGTAAACCCGGATGATGGGGAAAAAGCCCTTGCTGAAATGGAAGAGGCCGGAGCGGTCATCAAGTAACAAGGTTGGTGCAACGGCAGCGAGTTACCAGTCAAGGGCCGGCCAGGATAAAGCTAGAAGATACCTGTAGGTGGAACTATGGTCACACTCTGATCTCTTTCCAGTGGCCTGCTTTAAATCTCCGTCTAAACAGGATACTTCTTACAAACAAGTCAGCCACCATGGCATACCAGGCGCCAGGCAGGTGAAATCCAAGGAGCCCGACGAACAGGTGTGAAAGGCCAACCCTTACGACCCACGCGCTGCCTCCGGTTATGAGCATAGTCCAGGTAGTGTCTCCGGCACCACGGAGGCTTCCTGCCAGTACACGGTTCATACCCATAATGGGTTGGGCAACAGCCACTATTCTTAGGACATGGGCACCAAGACCTACTACCTCAGGGTTGTCAGGAATGAATAATTCGACAACATAGGGTGCAGTGAGGAACAGCGCTACGCCCGCACAACCCATCAACGTAGATGCAATTTTCTGGCACTTCCATGCCGCTTCTTCCGCTTTTTCCGGATCCCCGTATCCCAGATACTGTCCGACAAGCGTAGTGGCTGAAACGCCGAAACTAAACCCCACGACCAGGGACAATGATTCGATCCGGATGGCTATTTGATGGGCGGCGTAGGCGTTGGTACCCAAGCCGGCTATAGCCCTGACATAGACCAGCTGGGCACCCCTTAAGGCAAGCCTTTCCCCGGAAGCGGGCAGCCCTATGGTCAAGACGCTTCTCAGCGTGTCCAGGTGGGGCCGGAAAGATCCTTTGTAGAAATCGCTTATCGGATTTGGCCGTGCTATGGTCAGGACCATCACCACTATCATGCCTACGAAATGGGCAGCCGCAGTGGCGAGCCCTGCACCTTGGGCTCCCATGGCGGGAAATCCCCAGTGTCCGCCAATTAGTGCATAGTTGCCGCACACGTTTATGATGTTGACAAGCATGCCTGACAACATAGGCAAACGGGTATTGCCCGCACCCCTCAGGCCGGCAGTGAAAGTCATAGTGAGGAACTCGAACAGTAAGGACAAGCCTTTCCACTGGGCGTAGGGGATTCCCTGCTCGATAACGTCCGGTTCAGCTCCCATCATCTGCAGGCTTGGCCCTGCAAGTGCACCGATCAGAAAAGCCGCTACCGTGCCGATGATTAATGCGACAAGCAGTGACTGCCTCAAGGTTTGCTGGGCCTTATCGTCTTCGCCCGCCCCGATACGGCGGGCTACAACTGAGGTGGTACCCACGCGGATAGCATCGAAAAACCCGGTGGCGATCATGGAAATCTGGTTTGAGAGGCCAACGGCCACTACGGCCTCAGCCCCAACCCGTCCGACCATTGCGATGTCGGCGGCATTGACAATGGCGTGGAGGATCCGTTCAGCCATAAGAGGCAGCGCAAGCGCCAAAATATTCTGCTCTATGGTTTGGTTTTCGAGATCAAGATACCTAGGACGGGCTCTTGCCCGTTCACGCAAGGACAGTTTTTCATCTGTAGAACTGTCAAGAGGAGTAGTGGCAGAATCTGTTTCGTTCAATGTGTCCACCTTTATTTCGAAGTCCAAAATAATCCTTTTATCATCATATAGGGATTTGGCTGGCTATGCAAGTGCACCTTCTGGTCCGAAGGAATTTCGGCTTCCGTAGCGAATGAGTATTCCACAAATCCAACCTGATGTGAACGCAACCCGTCTGACAATTCGTCTGAAAGGAGGGACTCCTACCTACAATGGCCAATGAAGCACCCGGCACTCCAAGGATAACATCGCCCGAGGAGTTTTTTGGGTTTAGGCTAGGTACCGACCGCAAGATAGCCCGGTGGGATAAGATCACCGAGTATTTCTACAAACTCGAGTCTGAATCAGACCGGATCAAAGTAATCGAGATGGGAAAATCCACAGAAGGCCACCCGTTCTTGCTGGTTATCATTTCAGCCCAAAATAACCTTGCCAGGCTTGAGCATTATAAAGCCATAAACGCCAAGATAGCGGATCCGAGAGGATTATCTGTTGAAGATGTGCGGGAGCTGGTAGAAGAAGGCAAGGCCATAGTCTGCCAAACCATGAGCCTTCATGCGACCGAGATCGGCGGCACCCAGATGGCTCCGGAATTGGCTTACGACCTGCTGTCTTGCGATTCCGAGACCACGCAACAGATCTTGGACAACGTCATCTTCCTTATGGTGCCGTGTTTCAACCCTGACGGTCAAATCATGGTCACCGATTGGTACTACAAGTACCTTGGCACCGAATTTGAAGGTACAATGCTCCCGTATTTGTACCACAAATATGCAGGTCACGATAACAACCGGGACGCTTTTGCGCTAAATTTGATTGAATCCAGATATGTAGCACAGATACTGTTCAGGGAGTGGCATCCCCACGCGTATCAAGATCACCACCATATGGGGAGTTATGGCGCCCGGCTCTACATAGCCCCTTATTGCGATGTGATCCGGCCTTACGCAGACCCCCTTGTATGGAGGGAGCTTTCTTGGTACGGAAGTCACATGGCATATTCCCTGGAAGAGGCCGGCAAGACCGGGATCCTAAATGGCGCCCAATTCCCTGGATGGGGGCATTTTGGGTTCCACTGGATCGCCAACCACCACAATATCGCAGGTATGCTTACAGAATCGGCATCGGCAAAACTCGCCACGCCGCTTTACATCCATCCCCACCAGCTCAAGGGCGCAAGCCCGAAAACCATGCCCGAGTACGAAGCTCAGACCAACTTCCCAAACCCGTGGCCCGGCGGCTGGTGGACATTGCGGGACATAGTGGAGCAGCAGAAAATAGCGGCATGGTCATTGCTGGAGATTTGCGCCAGGTTCAGGAAGAAGATCTTGTGGAATGCATACCTCAAAGCTTCCCGTCAGAGCAGGCGCGGGGCAAAGGGTTCTCCCAAAGCTTATGTAATCTCACGGGACCAGCACGACCCTCTGACTGTGCTCAAACTTGTAGACTTGCTGCTCGCCCAGGGTATTGAAGTGAAGCGGGCGGCCAAAGGTTTTGTGGCTGACGGAAAGGTGTACCCTGAAGGGTCCTTTGTAGTCTCGCTGGCACAGCCCAAGATGGGAGTGATCAGGAACCTTCTGGGCAGGACATTTTTCCCGGACAATTACTGGACCAGAAATCCCGACGGCTCACCCATAATGTACGATACCGCGACCGACACCATCGCGGAATTTATGGGGATTCACGTGGAGCCGGCGAATGTCCTTGATATCCCCGACGAACTCTTGGAAATCGTAGAGCATGTTGAGGCTGTGTTCCAGGAACCTGGTAAGGCTCCCGAGTGCATCTACTACCAAATCGAAGGATATGTGCTTGACCCAAGGCTCAACGATTCTTTCTGGGTTATAAATGGCCTGCTGTCCCAGGAAGACGGGGAGGATGTGGCGGTTTGGAGGTTTGAAGAGGCGCTGTGTTCCAAGGCACTTCCTAATTATCCTGATATGCCACCTGGCGCCTTCTACGTGCAACATACTACACAGATTGCTGCAAGACTGGCCGAATTGTGCAAGCAAAAAGGAGTTCCACTCCATCCCGTGCCCTATGTTGCCGACGTGCCCCGGTACAGGGTGAAGCGGCTGAGAGTCGGCATGTACCAGAGATACTGGGGCGGCAATATGGACGAGGGATGGAGCCGGCTTGTACTGGAGAATTTTGGCTTCCCGTATATCACCCTGAAGGATGACGATTTCAAGCAAGGTGATTTAGATCAAAAAGTGGATGTGATAATCCTGCCCAGCGATAAGCCTGAGCTCATACTTGGGCCTGAAGAAAACAAAACCAGGCTGGGGAGGATCGACGTAACCACAGTTCCGCCCGAATACCGCAGCGGTATAGGCAAGCAGGGGGCCCAAGCAATCGAAGAGTTTGTGATATCCGGCGGAAAGCTCATAGCTTTTGATGAATCGTGCAAGTTTGCCGTAAGTACATTGAAGCTTAAGCTGACCAACGTAGTAGAAGGGCTCACTCACGAAGACTACTTCTGTCATGGCTCAACTCTCAGGGTAAGGGCCGACATACACCATCCGGTGGCATATGGCATGCCCGATGAGTTCTACGCCCTGGTCTGGGGTGGGCAGGCTTTTGAAGTAAAGGATAGGTTTGATTCCCACAAATACACGGTGATAGCTGAGTATCCCGATAAGGACCTTCTGCAAAGCGGCTGGCTTATCGGAGAAAAGCTCATCGCCAAGAAGCCTTGTATTGTGGCCGTCAGATGCGGGGAAGGCGAAGCCGTTCTCTTTGGGTTCAGGCCCCTTTTCCGCGCTCAAACCCACGGGACGTTCAAACTGCTGTTTAATTGCCTGTTTGGCAGGGCTGATTCCTGACAGTAGTTTGGAGGATCGGACAACAGAGTCATAGAAAACCAAATTGTACGCAAATTGGCGAAGGAGGTAGGTATGAAGTGTTAGCAATCATCAACGGCAAAGTGCTGACCATCACAAACGGCACCATCGATGAAGGCGTAGTGCTGATAGAAAACGGCAAGATTAAGGCTGTGGGGAAAGACATCAGTGTGCCCGAGGGCGCGCAGGTTATCGATGCCAAGGGCAAGTACGTCACCCCAGGACTTATCGATGCCCACAGCCACCTGGCAGTGTTTGGGGAGCCTTCTGTATGGGCCAACGCCGACGGGAACGAGACCAGCGATCCCGTGACACCCCATCTCAGAGGGATTGACTCTTTGAACCCGGAAGACCCGGCGATCGCTGATGTGCTTACCGGCGGAGTTACAACTGTTTACACAGGCCCAGGAAGCGCCAACATAATTGGCGGTACAGGTTTCGCCATGAAACTTAAGGGCAAGACAGTGGATGAGATGGTCATACCCGGAACTGAGGGTATGAAGATGGCGCTTGGAGAAAACCCAAAGAGGGTTTACGGCGACATGCAAAAGCGGGCGCCCAAGACCCGTATGGCTAATGCCGCGGTGCTCCGGGAAGCCCTGGTAAAGGCCCAGAACTACATGAGGAAAGTGGAGAAGGCTAAGAAGAAGGAAGAAGCAGGCGAGAACGCCGACTATCCTGACAGGGATCTCAAGATGGAAGCTCTGGCCAGAGTACTCCGCCGGGAGATCAAGGCCAGGATCCATGCCCACAGGGCAGATGACATCATGACAGCCATCCGGATAGCTGAGGAGTTCGATCTGGACTACGTGATCGAGCACTGTACCGAAGGTTACAAGATCGTCGACGTGCTGGCAGAAAAGAAGGTCAGGGCTACCGTCGGTCCGCTTCTCATGAGCCGTTCCAAAATGGAACTTGTCGACGTATCCCTTGCCAACCCTGGTATCCTGGCCAAAGCCGGCGTGACCGTTGCCATACAGTGCGACACCAGCAAGAACACCCGCTGGCTGGCAAATCACGCAGGGATTGCAGTGCGTGAAGGCATGCCTGCAGACCTCGCCATGAAGGCTATTACCATCATTCCCGCCCAGATAATCGGCATAGATGACAGGGTTGGAAGCCTCGAGGCGGGCAAAGACGCCGACGTGGTGATTTGGAGCGGCCATCCGTTCCAGACCTTGTCCGCTGCTGAGAAGGTCTTCATCGAGGGCGAACTGGTTTACGAGAGGAAAGAGCCGGTACCGGTAGTGGAATTATGACCTACCGGCAGGTTCCCTTCCGGAACCTGGAACCTGGATGGGAAGGATACCCGGAGGACGAAATACAGGACGGAATATAAGGGAGGAGGCCGTGGCCAACGGCCTCTTTTCCCTTTCTTCACTTCCCCAGAGGCGGATCCACCGCAAGTCTCTCTATCTCAGGAAACTGGAGAAGATTTGCCTGGAACACATTTCAGTCATGGACAACATCAGAAGAAGACAGTTAAGCTGACAAGGATATGAAATGGCCTGGAGGAACCTAAGGTAAGGATGTTGCAGTCAGAGAGATACTCTTTCTGCATGATATACTGACGCAGGTTGGGTGGATCGCCTCACGACTACCTATGCCAGTCAAGAAAGGGTCTTAGTGCTATGAAGATTCTATTAGTAGATGACGACAGAACTTTGGTTAAGGCAATCCGGCGGAGTTTCGAAAGCCTTGGATATGAAGTAGTGGTATGCTACGAGGGAGGGCCCGTCTTGGACGTGATTGAGCAGGAGAAACCTGATATTGTTATCCTTGATATTATGCTTCCCGGAAAAGACGGCCTTACAGTGCTAAAGGAAATTCGGGAGAAGTTTCCGGGCCTTCCTGTGATAATGCTCACCGCCAGGTCAGAGGATATTGATATCGTAGTGGGGCTTGAGATGGGAGCCGACGATTACGTATCCAAGCCTTTCAGTATGAGGGAACTCGAAGCTAGGATTAAGGCGGTGTCCAGGCGGGTCTCTGTGAGCCTTGCGCCGAAGAATCAGCTTAGGCACAAGGATATCCTCGTAGACCTCAACCAGAGGCGGGTGTGGAAAAACAAGATGGAACTTGACCTCACCCCGAAGGAATTCGATTTGCTGGTTGTCTTCTTGAAGCATCCTGGGATGGTGTTTACCCGTGAGCGGCTGCTACAAATGGTTTGGGGATATGATTTTCTGGGAAGCTCCAGGGCGGTGGACATTCAAGTCTCCAGGTTGCGGGAAAAAATCGAAGACGATCCCAGGTACCCCAAGATCATACTCACCAAGAGAGGAGTAGGATACTACTGTGAGTGAGGGCCATCCCCTGCGGCGCCGTAAGATGTTGGGAGTCAGGTGGCACTTAGGTTTGTCATACCTCCTGGTCATTTGGGTGATCCTTGGGGTGCTGCTGCTATTTATGTCAAACCTGCTGGAAACCTCAATAATAGGGGCCAGGCGGGCTTCATTGTATGCTCAAGCACACCTGATCGCATCGGCCATTCGTGCCAGAGGAGGACCCTTCGAAGCACGGATCGCCACTATTGGCGGCGTTCCCCCTCAGGGGAGGGTGTTGGTACTAGACGGCGAAGGACGGGTGCTTGACGACTCGGCGTCCGACCCGCTTATGGCGCTTAAGAAGCTCGGTTTTGACGAGGTAAAGGCGGCTTTATCCGGCAGGGAGGGAGCAAACACCTATTACCTCCCTGACGGAAGCTTTGTGATGTATGTCGCGGTTCCGGCGGATTGGGATGGCAGTGGCGGGGCTGTGTTTATCGCCCAGGACCTAAGAGACATCGTTAATCAGTATAGGAGTATCATGAACATGGTAATGTGGGGTGGGGGTATTGCCTCGGTGGTTGCCCTGGCGTTTGCGTGGCATCTTTCAAAAACGATTTCAGACCCCTTGTCAGACCTCTCAAGAGCGGCGAGGATGATGGCTTCAGGCCGCCTGGATTCCAGGGTGTCGCCTAAAGGGCCCTTGGAAACACGGGAGCTGGGTGCTTCCTTCAATTACATGGCGCAAGCGATTGAGGCCACCATGGAGAGGCAAGAACAATTTCTTATGGCTGCCGCCCATGAGCTCAGGGCGCCGCTTGCGTCAATGCGGGCCTTGGTCGAATCCATGGAGATATCCCCTCCTGAACCTGATGAACTGCCTGAACTGATCGACGATATCCACACTGAGATCTTGGATTTGCAGCAGACCGCGGAGAGCATCCTATCGCTGCTCCGTGCCGGAAGCGGAAGTGCTCCGTCTAGGCCGCAGCAGGTCAACCCTGCTAAGATAGTCGAAGATCTAATCAAGTCGCGGGCAGCTACCATCAGCCAGCGAAATCTTGAAATTTTACAGCGATATCCAACAGCCGGCGAAGTACCCATAGATCCGTTGTTATTCCGGCTCATCGTGGGTAACCTGCTGGACAATGCCATAAAGTTTACGCCTCCTGGGGGAACTGTGGCCGTGGCCTTGGAAAATTGCAACAAAATGGTGCTTAAGGTTTCAGACAACGGACCGGGTATACCGCCTGAGCATCTGGACAAGATCTTTGACCGGTTTTATCGCGTAGATCCTGCCAGGCAAAAAGTCACCGGCGGAGCCGGCCTGGGGCTGGCAATAGTTAAGGAGGCCTGCGAAAAAACAGCCGGCGTGATACATGTTGAGACCTCTCCAGGAGAGGGGACAGTTTTCACCGTGGAATGGCACAATATCCGGTGAGCCGAATCGTATGATCCGAATCGTAGGGCTTTCACAACACCTCACTCTATAGTTCACCTATAATGAGCTGCTCCCGGCGTGACGTACTGAGCAGTAGCCGGTGTCTTGAAGGTCAGCAGGCAGACATACACAACGCTCACCTCAGCCGACCTATTTTGTTACATAGTTGTTACATTGGGACACGTGTTTGAAAGATAGGTGCGGCAGAATTGTAAGTGGTAAGGTCACACCTACCTAAGAAACATCGTTTTGAGCTAGGAGTAATGTAGATGTTAGGACGCTTGCAGAAGCTTTTCGCGAAACAGGACAGCCGTGACAGGGTACGCCCCAAACTACACGGCTTATGTTGGCTGATGGTTGCGGTGCTTACATCCGTTGCGCTTTCAGCCTGTATGCCAAGGGCATCCGCGGAAACCCCCGAAGATCCCGTATCTCCTGTCCCGTCTCAAGATACGGTTACGGTGGATTTGTTTTTTGCAGATGATCAGGCCATGGAAGTGTTGCCTGAAAGAAGGGAAGTGGAGGTACCTGCCGACCCTAGCCAGAGGCCACCAATTGAAGAGTTAGTGGTTACCGAGCTGCTAAAAGGCCCCACTGATCCCTTACTGAAACGAACCTTGCCTTCAGAAGCCAAACTGATTTCCATCCAGGTTACAGACGGCCTGGCGCTAGTTAACTTCTCAAAAGAGTTTGTGACCAAGCACCCAGGGGGGAGCACAGGTGAAATCATGACAATACTGTCGTTGGTAAGTTCACTCACGTGCCTGCCAAATATAGACCGGGTACAAATCTTAGTTGAAGGTCAGAGGATCGACACGATTGCAGGTCATGCAATTGTAAGCGGAGAACTGGCACGCGAAATTCGCCTAGGGGACTTCTTTGTAAGCGAAGAGCGCGCGCAAGCCCTGCAGGAACGGGTCAATGCAGGCGAAGGGACTTGGCGTAAAGATCCGTTAGAGGTCGCCAGGAGGGAAGCTCCGGCTAGGGGGCTCTTGCCCAACCTGGATTACAAATTGGGTAGATCAAGACAGGGTTACCAGATAGTTGAGGTTGAATATGAGGATAACGTGTATGTTATAAGTCTCTGCCAGCCTCAAATCAAGGGTGAGGAAGGTATCTGGGTGATCGACAGCATAAGCTTGCTCGATGAGTGAAGGCGATTGTAACAGTTCCCTCCTTCCAAGGCTTCGCGATAGGTCAAAAAGGCCCTCTCTTGGTCAGAGGAGAGGGCCTGTCCCGCTCGTACTTACTTAGATTCTGGCTTTTCCTCAGGCAGAATCAAATTGAGTGTGATGCCGACTATTGTTGCCAGGCTGAGCCCTTCGAGCTGGATGAACCCCAAATCAATTACAGCGGGGTTATTCTCACCCAGGATGGACATCATGCCTAGTGTCAGTACAAATGCGGCGATTAACATGTTCCTTCCACTGGAGAAATCGATCTTGTTCTCAACCATAACCCGCATGCCCACAGATGCAATCATTCCGAAAAGGATGATCGAGATCCCGCCCATTACAGGTTCGGGGATAGTAGAAAGAACGGCACCAAATTTACCCAGGATTGACATTAAGATAGCTATGACTGCGGCGACCCTGAGCACCGCAGGTTCATACACTTTGGTTACTGCGATCACTCCGGTGTTTTCGCCGTATGTGGTGTTTGCAGGCCCACCAATAAGCCCTGCGAGGCAAGTAGCTAATCCGTCACCCAGCAAGGTTCTATGTAGGCCGGGCTCTGTAATGAAGTCGTCTCCCACGGTGGCTCCTATGGTCGTGATGTCTCCTAGATGCTCGACCATGGTCACCAGGGCAATAGGCGCCACCACAGCTATGGCTTCCATGGAGAACTTAGGAGCCATGAAGTTGGGGAGTGCCACAACCTTGGCGTCAAGTATTGGCTGAGCGTCTACAAGTTTGAAGATCAGAGATGCAGCGTATCCAGCACCCACCCCAAACAGTATTGGAATGTTTTTGTAGATCCCTTTCCCGAAAACAGTCACCAGGGCTACAGTTAACATGGAGATGAGTGCGACACCCCAGTGGCTCTTGGCCATATCATACGCCACGGGTGTCAAAGTCAAACCTATGGTGATAATGATAGGGCCTATAACCACAGGAGGTAGCAGTTTCCTCATGATGTCGGAACCAAACAGTTTGATTAGCCCTCCAGCTAGGACGTATATTAACCCTGCGATGATTATGCCGCCTGTGGCGTAGGGAAGACCGGCATTGGGATCATCGGGAGTTGCGTACATGGCCTTCACACTTAGTATTGCAGGGATGAAAGCGAAAGAGCTCCCTAAGAACACTGGCACCTCTTTCTTAGTCAGCGCATGGAACAGCAGTGTTCCGGCACCTGCAGTAAAGAGGGCAACTGAGATGTCCAAGCCTGTTAAGAAGGGTACTAATACTGTGGCTCCAAACATGGCGAGGGTGTGTTGAAAGCCGAACAAGATGCGTTTAGACCAGTTTAGTTTCATGTGTTTTCCTCCTTAATACCGTGCTCGCTGGCACGGTTTAATTAAGTACGGACCTGCGTTTGGTTGAGGCTCGATTGCTTCCAATGTGCAACGATATCGCAGCAATGGTCATTAGTCAACAAGAAATGACACACATGATTTCCTAAGACACACTCCGTGGATAAGCACAAATCCTGCCCGGGAGGGCAGGATTTCGTTCCAGAGACGTTTGTCTAGAGCCTGGGCGCTGTTTGATAGACATCTACCATTTGACAGACATCTACCAGCGATAGAAGTCTTTCGACGAGCTTGCCTCGTGTTCGCCGATGGGCTCAAGATGGGACACATCGTTTGCCTTGATTACTTGCCATTTGCCGTTATCATTTGAAATAACGCTAATGGATGTGTTGGCGACAGTTGGTAAACTAGGGTCAAACTCTCCCTTGAGGGCATACGACAGGAGACATCTTATCGGCCCGCCGTGGGTTACTATGACCACGTCCATTCCCGGGCATTGCCGTTGGATATCGGCAAAAGCCCGCATTACCCTCTCGTAAAGGTCGCGGTCAGATTCTCCTCCCTCCGGCCTGGGAACATTGCCAGGGTTGATCTTGTGGGCTTCAAAAAACTCACGGTACAGCTCACGGCATTGTGCCATGGTTTTTCCCTGCATACTCCCACAGTGAAGCTCCCTCAAACGCCTGTCCAATATGAGTTTGCAATTGTGGTGCTTGGCTATTTCCATGGCTGTCTCTTTGGCCCTGTCCAAATCGCTGGAATATACTGCATCTATCTTGACCTGCGACAATGCTTCTCCAACAAGTCTAGCTTGGATCCTGCCGTGGTCTGAGAGGGGCACGTTTAGGTGCCCTTGGATAATTCCTTCTTTATTAGCTGACGTTTGTGCGTGTCTGACTATGTAGTATTTCATGATATCACCATCCAAGTGGTAGTCATATCTGTGAGTGTTCCCTTCCGGCCTGCTGTTTTCCTGCTGCACCAAGCTACTATATCACATAAATTCCGGCGCAAGACCAGGCTCCGGCAAAGCCGGGTTTTGCGCGGAGTTCTGACCGGCTCTTGATAGGCCGATGTCGGTAAGATGGATAAACTGTCATCGTGTCGCCAAAAAGCTACAGCCTTGCAGCAGGAACTGTTCGACTTCCGTACAATTTTACAGTAGGATGTATAGGCCTTGCACACACAAGATAGAAAAATCTGGTTCCGAATGAAACTGCCACAAGTCTGGTTTACAATCTCGTATTGGAGGGTGGATTATGGAATATGGAGAATTGATGCGGATAATGGAGGAAGTTCATGCCAGGCGTTTATCGGGCTTTAACTGTGCTGAAGGAGTGTTTTGGGGAGTAACCCGTAGCATAGGGCTGGATGTACCTGTGTCGTGCATGACCGGCTTTGGGGGAGGGATTGGCCGCAGTGGGTCAGTGTGCGGCGCGCTCTGTGGTGCAATCGCGGCTGCGGGAGTGTACATAGGGAGAACCGAACCGGAGGATAGCGAAGCAAAAGCCAGGTGCGATACGATTAGCAACAGTATTGTGAGAGGTTTTATGGACGAAATGGGCACCGAGGTATGCAGGGAGATATTGGGATACATGCCTGAGAGCAGGCCACAACACGCCGGAGGGGAAAGGCAAATCCATCCTAAGTGTAAGCAAGCGGTGACAGTTGCAGTTGAACTGGCCCTTAGGCAGATCAAGGCCGACCAGTGCAGAAGTACCAAGACAAGTCCCGAAGATCAGTCCGGCTAACTCTTGCACGGAGGAAGTCCTTGGGCTATCGTTAACTTGTTGGTAGCAAATGTGGATTACCTAAAGGAGGGAGCGGGTGGATACCCGAAAATATGCCGACAGTTGTTGTAGTGGGGACCCAGTGGGGCGATGAAGGTAAGGGGAAAATCACGGACTACCTTGCCCTGGAATCTGATGTGGTCGTAAGGTACCAAGGCGGCCCAAATGCAGGACATACGGTTGTAGTGAATGATGAGGTGTTTCAGCTTCATCTGCTCCCTTCCGGGATTCTGTACCCTGAAAAGCTATCAGTGATCGGCAACGGAGTAGTGGTAGATCCTGAAGTGTTGGTAAAGGAAATCCAGGGGCTTCAGTCCAGAGGGAGGGATACCTCAGGGCTGCGGATTAGCTCCCGTGCTCATCTTATCATGCCCTATCACAGGATATTAGATGCCCTTCAGGAAGAGAGCAAGGGCGAGGGCAAAATCGGTACCACTCTCAAGGGCGTAGGCCCTGCGTATATGGACAAGGCGGCCAGGGTTGGTATCAGGGTAGCCGATCTGCTTGACCCCGACGTATTTGTCCAACGGCTCGAGGCAAACCTCCAGGACAAGAACAGGGTTCTCAAGTACATCTATGGGAAAGAAGAGCTGGAGGCAGGCCCCATCATCGAGTCTTACCTTAGAGCCGGCGAAATCCTGAAACCTTATATTACCGACACCGCAGTGCTTGTCAACAAAGCAATCAGCCAAGGTAAGAAGGTGCTGTTTGAAGGCGCCCAGGGCACATTGCTTGACTTGGACCACGGCACTTATCCCTACGTTACCTCAAGTCATCCTGTAGCCGGCGGAGCTTGCATCGGTTCAGGAATCGGGCCTACCAAGGTCGATGAAGTCGTAGGCGTTGTAAAGGCATATACGTCGAGGGTAGGCGACGGGCCGTTTCCTACCGAACTCCACGATGAAGTGGGTAATTGGATCCGCGAAACAGGACATGAGTACGGAGTTACTACCGGCAGGCCGCGAAGGATTGGCTGGCTGGACCTTATGATGATCAATTACGCTTCGGTTATCAACGGACTCACGGCGATTGCCCTTACGAGGCTGGATGTGCTTTGCGGGCTTGACACGGTGAAAGTAGCTTATGCCTATAGACGCGGCGGCAAGGTGATTACTGAGTTTCCGGCAAGTTTCAAAGAACTAGCCGATTGTGAACCGGTCTACGAGGAGTTCCCCGGTTGGCCTGAAATAAACCCTGCGGCAAGAAGCCTGGACGACCTGCATCCTAATGCCAGGCGGTATGTTGAGTTCATATCCGAGAAAACCGGTTTGGAAGTAGCTATAGTGTCTCTGGGAAGGGCCAGGGATGAATCCCTCACATTGAGAGATTTGTTCCGCGGATAAGCAAAAGGTAACCCTAAAGCGCCTCCTACCATACATTGAATAGATTCCAACAATGTATGTAGGAGGTTTTGCTTTTGGGTCTATGGCACCTTATCCTGGTAGCTCTAGGGGTAGTGTTTGCTTCAAGTCTTGACGGGTTCGTAACCGGTATGGCTTACTCCATAAAAGGGCTCCGTTTGAGTTGTACTCATTACTTGATAATCGGGTTTTGCACAGGTTCCCTCATGGGAATTTCCATGGTGGCCGGGACACTCATTGCTTCAGCCTTGCCATATAGGGTGCAGACTTTGTTAGGCGGGGCAATCCTGGTAGGCTTGGGCATATGGCAGATTGCACAAGAACCAAGCCATGCGGACCGGCAGATTGAGGAAGGGCTGGACGGGCACGCCGGAAGCGCCGCAGCCTCAGCGGTAACCCCTGTCCACGCAAACCCTGCTTCTAAGCGCCACGGTCTCATTGACTTGATAGAGGCGGTGCTTGCGGTTCTTAGGGAACCCCTTAAGGCAGACAAAGACCTCTCAGGCAGCATTGAGCTAGGTGAAGCTTGGATCCTGAGTATTGCCTTGGGGCTTGATGCATTTGCCGCAGGGCTGGGGGCATCGATGGCTGGCTTGCCCATGGCGATCATACTGATCGCTTCCCTGGTATCACCTGCATTTGTTTATCTGGGAACCCTAGCGGGCAGGGCTTCCGGGATATCCCAGAACACCAGGTACAAGCAGGTGCTGTCAGGCATAATCTTGATGGGTGTCGGCTTGCTCAAAGCCGCGGGACTACTGTGAACCGTGGTTTCTAGGTGTCTTACGCGAAGATCAAACGGCTTGAGGTAATGCCTTGCTAAACCTTCACATTAATGTATAATTGATGAGGTATATCTCTTTCCCCATTAATAGCCAGGTGAGGAAAGGTGGTGGTATGGAGTGGACCCTGGGCCTAGTAGTTACGTATTGTCAGAGATTTGTGGCAATACTTGGCTCTTGGAGGTTGTTCACGCCATGACTGCTGCCTTTTGCGCTTGGCCTCCCAGTGTTTAGCCGTTCCCATTGGAAGGCATCCATGATACGTAAAGGCAGCCACAGGGTCAGGCCTTGTGTTTGCGCGGTATGTACCCTTGGCGCGTAGCCTCCAGGAGTCCCGTTAGGCTGGTTCTCGTTTAAGCATACTAAATGAAACGAGTTTGGGCCTGCTTTTGCTTAATCATGACGTTACCTGGAGGTGATTCCCTTGAAGTACCTGGTCAACGGCTCGTTGAAACAAGCCATCCACGAGCTGCTTGCGTCCGGAAACGACCAAAACCTCATGGAATTTCTCCATGAGTTGCAGCCTTTCGATATCGCCACGCTGCTTCCGGAGTTTGAGGAACCGGAGCAGCTCAAGATACTCTCATTGACTGAACCGGAGATTGCTGCGGAATCTTTAGAGCATCTCAATCACGACGATCAATACAGGTTGTTGGACCATTTGCCGGAACACATTGCCAGGGATATACTCGCACGCATGTCTGATGATGCTGTAGCAGACTTGGTGTTAGCTATACACCCGCGGCAAGCCCAGGAGATCCTGCGGCGTGTCCCTAAAGAAGATCTTGCAGGCATCAGGCTGCTCATGACGTATCCCGATGATTCGGCCGGTGGCATCATGTCCCTAGATTATATTGCCGTCAGGGAAGATTGGAGCGTCAGCCGTGTAATCAATCATTTCCGCAAGGTCGGGAGTAAGGCAACTGTCACCAACTACGTGTACGTAGTGGATCCACAGGGACGGCTGGCAGGAGTGACTTCGCTTAAGGAAGTGTTGCTGAGCGATCCCAACACGCTGGTCTCAGACATTATGTATACCAAGGTAGTATCAGTACCGGTGGATGCCCATCAAGAAGAAGCGGCTAAACTCCTGAGCAGATATGATTTTGTAGCGCTTCCTGTGACAGAAGATGACGGGCGTCTCGTAGGGGTTATCGCAGTAGATGACATCCTGGACGTCATTGAAGAAGAGGACACTGAAGATATTCACAAGCTGGGTGGAAGCCAGCCTTTGGATGAACCCTATATGAATTCTAGCTTGTTCGAACTGGTCAGGAAAAGGATGGGCTGGCTATTGGTGTTGTTCATAGCTGAAGGGCTTACCGGCAACATACTGAAAAGCTATGAAGATGTGCTTGCCCAGGTAGTCGCGCTTACGTTCTTCATTCCCTTGCTGACTGACACTGGCGGGAATTCAGGGTCCCAGGCGTCAACCATGGTTATAAGGGCAATGGCTTTGGGCGAAGTCACATTTAAGGACGTTGCCAAGATCCTGTGGAAAGAGCTGAGAATCGGAGCGATGCTAGGTTTGATTATGGGTACCGCAGGGTTCATCTTCTCTTGGGTTATAGGTGGTTCCCAGACAGTTGCACTGACGGTATCTGTGACCCTGATGTTTATATTGATGTTGAGCTCGACTCTCGGTGCGGTACTGCCCTTGATCGGCACCAAGTTCGGGGTAGACCCGGCCGTATTTTCGGCTCCCCTTATTACGACCATTGTAGATGCCACTGGGCTTCTAGTGTACTTTGCAGTTGCGTCCAGGATCTTGAACCTGTAATCGGTCCGGGCCCTAAGAAGCGAGGTAGGAGGACAAGATGGCAAACGAAACAAAAGGTGCAAGCCGTTAGCAGAGGTAGCGGTTTGCACCTCTTGTTTTGTATCAGGCCCATCGTTTGACCCTAACCTAGATCAGCCGTGTGTGATGTTCCCCGTTGTAGCAAACATTCCCCGCTCTTCATAGGATCCTCTGAAATGGCAAGACTGCCGTATCCGCGGTTTACCGTAATCAGGGGCAAAGGGTAGAGGTATTGTGAAGGCTGGTGGGAACATGTCCGAGTCCCCGTCCGATTCCTGGGTGGCATTGACTGAACTCTCGCCAGGTGAAGCCGGCACCCTTCAGCACATCGGCCTAAGCGGTGTTTTGCGTTTAAGGTTGATGGACCTAGGCTTTACCCCCGGGGTTGGGGTTGAGCTTGTGAGAAAGGGGCCAGGCGGAAAACTGCTGGCGGTGAGGATTCGAGGCACTGTCATGGCAATCCGGAGCAGTGATGCGGCAAAACTGCTGATAGTCAGGGGATAGGTGGGATAGGACCGGTGAAAGCAGGCGCTGTCCACGACGATTTGTCAGACCACATAACTTGCTGCGGCGGGGTAAACAGCGGGACCAGCCGGAATATCATAGTGGCTTTGGCCGGCAATCCTAACGTAGGCAAGAGCACGGTGTTTAACTCGCTTACCGGACTCAACCGGCACACAGGCAACTGGCCTGGAAAGACGGTGGATCTGTTCTATGGCATAGTTGATTTCCAGGGCGATAAGTATCACCTGGTAGATCTGCCGGGTACTTATTCTTTGCGGGCATTATCCATTGAAGAGCAAGTTGCCCGCGATTTTCTCATCAATGAAAAACCCGATGTCACCGTTTGTGTAGTTGATGCCACTAACTTGGAGCGCAATCTCAACCTGGTGTTTCAGCTACGGGACATCACTCCCAATTGCGTGGTGTGCCTAAATCTCGTTGACGAAGCTAAGACCAGGGGAATCCACATAGACGTCGAGGGCTTGGAGCAAGAGCTAGGTTTACCTGTGGTCCCAACGGTTGCCCGGGACGGTACCGGGCTTGAACAACTCATGAGCACCATTGCAGTTGTGGCCAGAAACGGGCGTATCCCCAAGGTAACACTAAGCAGGGAAACCGCAGGTGTGGTGAATTGTCTCCCGGGGTGTACGAGCCATCACGGAGAGCCGGGGGTTTCCGGCCACAGTGGAGTGGAACAAGAGATCCATGAAATTTACAAGGAGGCCTCCAGGATAGCTTCAAGGACCACCTTTCATGCGCCTAGCCACCACAAGGATACTACCGCCATCATAGATGACATGGTCACTTCACGACGATTTGGCATACCACTTATGCTTGCCCTCTTGGGCGTGGTATTTTTCATTACGTTATATCTCAGCAATTACCCATCTGACCTGTTGTTTTGGCTTTTCTCAGTAATCGAACGCCAGCTGACTGCACTGTTTATGGATCTCGGGGCAAGTCCATGGCTCTATGGGCTGTTGGTGCTTGGAGTATACAGGACAGTAGCATGGGTGGTGGCGGTGATGTTTCCTCCCATGGCCATATTTTTCCCCATATTCACCCTGCTTGAAGATGCAGGATACTTGCCTCGGATTGCATTCAACCTGGACCATCTTTTCCAAAGGTGCCATGGTCACGGAAAGCAGGCGCTCACCATGGCCATGGGGTTTGGGTGCAACGCGGCAGGGGTGGTAGCGGCAAGGATTATAGAATCCCCAAGGGAGCGCCTGATCGCCATCTTGACCAACACCTTCGTCCCTTGTAACGGGCGGTTTCCAAGCTTGCTGCTGTTTGCATCGGTGTTTTGCCGCGGAATCATGGGTTCCCGCCAGAGAGCGGCGCTTGCACCTAACCATGGCTTAGGCGTAGCCAGCCCGGTCCAGGGCTCAAGTGTGATGTCGGCGGCAGTGTCAGGGGCTGCGGTGTTAGTTTCGATTTCAATCGGAGTGTTAAGCACTTTCATTGTTTCGTATCTCTTGTCGAAGACCATACTTAAGGGGGTCCCGTCGTCATTTATCATGGAGCTTCCGCCTTACCGCAAACCCAAGGTGGGCCAAGTGATCCTCAGGGCGTTCAAAGACCGTACGGTTTTTGTGCTTAAGCGGGCAGTGCTGGTAGCAGCACCATGCGGTGCCATAACGTGGCTCTTGGCCAACACCTGGTTAGGCGAGCAGACAATGCTGGGAGCTTCGGCAGCCTTTCTGGATCCCCTAGGCCGCGTATTGGGGCTGGATGGGGTCACCCTGCTTGCTTTCATCTTGGGGTTCCCGGCCAACGAGATCGTAGTGCCTATAGCGCTTATGGCCTACCTTTCTCAGACTGCCATGAGCCAGCCGGCCTCATTAAGTGCAATGCAGTCGGTGTTATTGTCTCACGGCTGGACCTGGGTCACGGCGTTGTCAGCAATGTTGTTTTCACTGCTCCACTTTCCCTGTGGGACCACGGTTTACACGGTGTACAAAGAAACCGGCAGCAAGAAATGGGCGGTTTTGTCCATCGTAATTCCTGTGGCATTTGCGTGTACAGTTCTGATCTTGCTTCAAGGGATAATACGTTTGTTGGGTTTGGCTTAGATTACTCCGGATCCGGAATTATTGCAGGAAAACATCGTGTGACGGAGAAGATCAAGACGCCGGCAAAATCCCTTAGGTGCCATAGGTTCACTTGGCATTCCGGGATTGGGGCAATCACAGAGGAGGTGGTCCTTTGGCGGATATTTTGAAGCTGGTTGATGACAACGCACAGGACCTCATACGCATCGCAGACGCGATTTGGGATTACTCGGAGCTAGGTTTTCGCGAGACACAATCAGCTAAGATACAGGCAGATTATCTTGAGGAGCAAGGCTTTACCGTAACCAGGGGGGCGGGAGGAATTCCCACGGCGTTTGTGGCGCAGTGGGGGGAGGGCCGCCCATACATAGGCTTCTTGGGTGAATATGATGCGCTGGCGGGAGTATCCCAAGAAGTATCGCCCGAGAGAAAACCCAGAGTAGCGGGAGGCCCAGGCCATGGATGCGGGCACAATCTTCTGGGGACTGCTGCAATGGGCGCAGCGCTTGCGCTCAAGCAAGCCCTTAACGAAATGAAGCTTCCCGGTACCGTACGCTATTACGGTTGTCCTGCTGAAGAACTACTGGCCGGCAAGGTGTATATGGCCAGGGAGGGGTTATTTGACGACCTGGATGTGGCCATAACGTGGCATCCGGGTTCAATGAACACCGTCAGGCTAAGCAGCGGGACGGCTCTCAATTCAGCCAAGTTCCAGTTCTTCGGGAAGACCGCCCACGCAGCAGGGGATCCCCACAACGGCCGCTCAGCCCTTGATGCTGTGGAGCTCATGAACGTGGGCGCAAACTACTTGCGAGAGCACGTCATCAAGGACGCTACTATCCATTATGTAATCACTTCAGGCGGAGACCAGCCCAACGTAGTACCTGCGTTTGCCGAGGTATGGTATTTTGTGAGGGCCCCCAGGAGGGACCAGGTAGAACATATCTACGAAAGGCTCGTCAACGTGGCCAAGGGAGCGGCCCTCATGACCGAAACCACCTTTGAGATTGACTTTCTCACCGGATGTTACAACGTACTCCTTAACGAAGTGCTGGCTGATGTAATGTGGGACTGTCTGCAGAAAGTGGGTCCGCCTGCGTTTGATGACAAGGATATTGAGTTCGGAAAGAAGTTGGCCGGGACTTTCGATAAAGCTCAAATGGAGAATATGTATAAGAGCCCCCACTTCCAAGAGTTTCCGGAACTGAGGCAACAGGTGATCCATACATCCCTCTTGCCGCCCCGGGGCAAGAACAGTTCCGGCGGTGGCTCCACCGACGTAGGCGATGTGAGCTGGATAGTGCCTACGGTCCAAATGTCGGCCGCGACTGTACCCATTGGTTGTCCGGGGCATTCGTGGCAATACTGCGCATCGGCGGGAAGCTCCATCGGTCACAAGGGAATGATCATGGCTGCAAAGACCATGGCCTTGTGTGGGCTGGAGCTTGTTGAAAACCCTGGACTGATAGAGAAGGCTTGGGAGGAATTCAGGGAAAAGACCAAAGATTCGCCGTACAAATGCCCGTTCCCCAAAGACAAGGAGTTCCCGTTTGACAGGTTCTTCAGCTAGTTATAATTCCGGCATAGGCTCAGGGCCAGGTGGATACCTGGCCCCCAATTACTATACCTTGTCCGTTACAGATGTTTGGCTGTTTTGCCGTTCCAGTGCAAGAAGCCACTGTTTGGCACTGGTTCCCCCTCCGAAACCTCCCAGCCCGTGTTGGGCAACCACTCTGTGGCATGGGATGATTATGGCCACAGGATTTGCGGCGCACGCATTTCCAACTGCCCTGGCAGCCTTAGGCGAACCGGCTGCTTTGGCCAGTTCCTTGTAGGTCTTGGTTTGCCCGTAAGGTATTTCGCCCATAGCGCGCCACACCGCCTGTTGGAACTGGGTTCCTGAAACCTTGACTGGGACAGAGAACCTTCTCAGCCGGCCTGAGAAATAAGAATCCAGTTCCTTGATCGTCTTGTCCAAAATGTTGAGATCCTTTGGATGCAGTTCGCCATGGATATGGGAGGAGAGGGGAAAGATCCTGGAAACAGGAGCTTGCCCGGGGCGTTCGGCATCCGTGTAGCCTCTATAGAACCCAAGTCCCGTTACAAACCCGTCGTCTACAGTTATTTTGAGCGGCCCTATCGGGCTTAGTACTATCTGGGATATCATACACGGCACCTCTTTATTCCGCCTGTTTAGACCCTTGCATCCGCTGACGGGATGCTCGGCATCCCGTGCCACCCTTTGCGCGGTAGTTCTCACAAATCACACTGTTTTCCTGCTTTCCCGCTGCTTAGACTGTATGGCGCCGAGCGCTCTCAGCATGGGGGTTTTTGGCTGAACTGGAGGATTATCTATGGAACAGATAGAATATACTTCCGCCTCAAAAACTGGATGACGACCCTAGGTTGTCCCAGTAACTTGATATCAGGGAGAGGGGAGAGGTGAAGTGGACTATTTCAGCGAATACAGGCGTAAACTGAAAACCCCGGAAGAAGCTGTGCAGCTTATCAAGAGCGGAGATTGGGTTGATTACGGCATGAATCACAACATGCCGGAACTTATCGATGAAGCCTTGTCCAGGAGGGTGGGGGAGCTCAAGGATGTGAAAGTCCGGGGCGGGGTAATGCCAAAGCCAATCAAGATTGTGGAGGCTGACCCTGAACGCAAGAGCTTTACATACAACAGCTGGCATTTCAGCACTATTGAACGCAGATATCATGAGCGGGGCCTGTGCAATTACTTGCCTATGACTTACCGCAGCCAAGCTACCTTTTACCGCAAGTACCTCGAAGTGGATGTCGCTTGTATCGCAGTTACTCCTATGGATAAACACGGGTTCTTCAACCTCTCGCTTACCAACTCCTCGACTAAAGCCATTATTGACAAAGCCAAGACGGTGATCCTGGAAGTAAACAAGCACCTGCCATGGGCATGTGGCGGCTACGGGGAACTAGTCCACATTTCAGAGGTGGATGTGGTAGTAGAAGGGCCCCATGAGCCCCTTGCTGTGCTGAGCCCTGTGGAACCAACTGAAGCTGATAAGAAAATAGCAGAAATGGTCTGCGAGCACATAATGGACGGCTCTGTGATCCAATTGGGGATCGGCGCCATGCCCAATCTGGTCGGCAAGATGATCGCCGAGTCAGACGTAAAGGATCTTGGCATGCACACTGAGATGCTGTGTGACGCTTATTTGGATATGTATAGGGCCGGCAAACTGACAAACAGGCGAAAATCGATTGACCGGGGCAAAGGGGTATGGTCCTTTGGCCTTGGCAGCAAAGACCTTTACGATTGGGTTGATCGCAATCCGGGGCTTGCCTCTTATCCGGTAGAGTACACCAATTCACCTTGGGTAATGGCCCAGCATGATCGCTTGATTGCCATAAACAGCTGCATCGAAGTGGACCTATATGGCCAGGTTAACGCAGAATCGGTGGGCACTAGGCACATTAGCGGCACAGGTGGCCAGCTAGATTTCATTACAGGGGCGCTTATGGCCAAAGAAGGCAAGGCGTTCGTGTGTATGTCATCTACCTATGCTGACCGCCGCACTGGGGAAGTCAAGTCCCGCATAGTGCCGGTTCTGCCTCCCGGAAGCACTGTAACGGACCCCAGGAGCCAGGCGATGTACATTGTGACCGAATGGGGGATGGTCAACCTGGCAGGCCGCAGCACATGGGAGAGGGCTGAGATGCTCATTTCTATTGCCCACCCTGATTTCAGGGAAGATCTCATAAGGCACGCAGAAAAGATGAACATATGGCGGAGGACCAATAAGATAGGGTAGTGGCCGAGGGCAGCCTATACAGCATGTGACCAAGACACAGGGCCGGGGGCAGCTTAAGGCCCCCGGCCTTGGTATTTGTGAAAGCACCCTTGATTACTTCACCAGATGCAGCGTATCTCTGAGGATTATCTGCAACTGTCCGATAATCAAGGACAGGTAGGCCATGGTAATGGAGCCGTAGGCAGACCCGAATGCTACCATGAGGGCATACCTGCCTATCATGGAGAACTGCTTGCCGAAACCTGCATCCTTCTTGACTGTAAAGATGAAGTACCACAGGACGCTAACCACTACGAAGAAATAGATTATATTGTCAATGCTGTCCAGTTTGAAGAAGCTGTCGAATACCTGTGGCATGTACGTTGCAGGGTTGAAAGCCAGGGTATTGCCGGCACCGTAACCAATCCAGACAGCCATACATATCCTGCTGACCCATTCATACCCTTTGACGAAACGGAAATAGATAAGGCACCCGATCAGGGCAGGGATGAGCAGGCTCCAACGTCCTTGGCCAATCATTTGGTCGACGATTCTCGGAGTCAGCTGGACTTCGATTGTGTAGGCTATCCCTCTGCCCACAGCCATACCTACCAGAAGGTGTTCGGCAAAGGTATATAGGGCATTTTCCTTAATCAGATATGACCATGCCATCAGAATACAGATGGAGGAGACAATGTATCCTAGCTGTTCCACGGCTATGCCCCCTTTCTATTGCCGGTTGTTCTTACTCCGGGCCATGAAGTAGCCAATGTTGCCAAGGAGTAAGAACACCAGCACGGTGATGTGTCCCATGGACTGGGCGTCCATTCCCGACAGGCCTTGACCTGGATGTCCTACCAGCTGTTCATATTCGGCCGCTCCCCTGAGCCCGCCCAGGAAGCCTTTGAGCTGCCCTGAACGGATATAGTGCTGGACACCTGAATACATGGTGAGTGAAGCACCGCCGGTAAGGGGCTTATTCAAAGGCTGGGTCACGAAAGTCATCCAGGTGGCGTACCCAGGGCTTCCTACGGTGGTTACAAAGATCAGGTCCACATCATTGCGGATGGATCTAACCTGTTGCATTAAGGGGAAGTTATCCAGGGGCGTGCCGGTCCAGTCGACTCCACCGACGCCTGCCCATACATCGTCTACCATTACCTTCATGCATGCTTCGGCGTTAATCCTGTAACCCAGGTTAACCCAATCCACACCGTACTCTTTGCCCATTTCTTGCGCTACCTCGTTTATGTGGTCATATAACAAGGTAGGGCCAACATTTTCATTGAAGAAGGCAGTTCCCACCAGCTTGCAGTTCTTGCGGAAAGCCTGCCTTGCAAGCGCCGTTATCATCGGGTTGAGCTCCGGCGCATTGCCTGGGCCTGTGTCGTGGGAAACCCATATGACTGAGCCGTCCGGAAGGTTTTCTATAACCTCGTATACTTTACGGGAGTTTTCAGAGATTGCCACAGGCAAGCCGATAGGCTTAAACATCGGGATTATCATGCAGAGCAAGATAATCACATACAGGATCCGTATGTCTATGTATTGCAGTTTCTCCCAATCCATGTCGCGCCCTCCTTTCGTTATGAACCAGAGCCGGTCCAGCTTCGTTCAAGTCCGAGGATAACCCTGATGGACGCAGCATAAGCTCCAATTCCTGCACCCAGACGGATTCCACGCATGCCTGCCGAGTTGGGCACGTTCAAGATCCATTCGCCCACTTTGGATATGCCCGGGAAGATGGCGTCACCGATGGGAGCTTGGGCAAGCATGAGAAGCACTGCAGAAACCAGCAAGATGCCGGCTTCGAGGTTCTTGAGCTTGAACGAACGGTATGCCGCTGAACACACGTAGAACCCCAAGAGGGCGTAGATGGCGCTGTCTATCCTGTTGGCAACGTTTTCGTACAAGAACACTGCAATTTCGCCGTTAACACCGTCAACTAAAGTGATTATGCAAGTAAGCACCATGGCTATCAGGGCCACGACGCTGTACACCCATTTCGGTCTTTTTCTGGCTACGTTTCCGTAATGCAGCCTGGTGAAGTTGATGGCGCCGAGTAGGAATGCGAATTCATATGTCACCTGGATCCATATGTCTGCTTCTTGAATGGCTGCTGCACCTACTTCACCGAAGTTGAAGAACTTCATAGCCATCACAAAGAAGGCAGTGATAGCTACTAACAGCAGTGGCAGTTGACGTCTCATCAGTTTCCCTCCCCTAGAGCGACAAGAAGTCAATCAGGCCTTGGGCACTGCCTGTGACCGTTGCCAAAATAGTACCGATAACCACCAATATCCCTACAGCCATTTTCACGATGTCTTGAGCGACCACTGTTCCGGTGAGCATCGGGTCTTTCGACAGGTAGGCAGATGCAGCAAACAGCTCTTCACCGATCAGGGTGTAGTCGCAGGTTACAATGAAGAAGTGGATCTGGAATATATTGGTGTTCGCCCCGATCTGAATGCATCCTGCCTGGGCACCTGCCTCGGCCAGGACGAGAGCTTCGGCCATCCAGTAACCTATCATCAGGTTGGCAGCAGGCTGTTCACGCTGGAAAATTCCCATTACAGCGGCTGTGTAGCTGAACTGCCATTCTGATACGAACCGGATGTCATCGGGGTTGTAAGCGTCAGGCCTTCCTGCCTCAAGGTAGGCTTGTTTGACGATTTCTGCAGCCACGGGGTGAATCTGAGGCCTTCGGGTGGTGACTATCATTTTGGTGTCGTATTGGGCTGCCATTTTGGCTACATAGGAGAGCACTGCAAGGCCTGCGTACATCTCAGACCCAAAGGTGCTCATTCCAGGGGAGAAGTGTATTGGTTTGCCCATCTCTGTGGCGCGCCCCAAAGCTTCGTCTATAGCTTCCAATCCTGCAATACGCCTGATCTGAGGGATGGGGAGGCCAGCCCTTGCTCTTTGGATCATCCAGAACACCAGAACGAACAAAGACGCTATGAGAATGAAGTCCCAGAACATCTCAGGGGCGAAAAAGAGGATACCTTTCGGCGCTTCTTCCGCCAAGAGAGTCAACGTCAATTAGAGTCACCTCCAAGGTGTGCTTAGAATGCCTGATAACGGTGACGGTTAAGGGTGACATTTCGGGTGGTGCGTGTGTTGGAGAGTTGCTTCTGGGTGGCCCCCTCGGATGTTGCCGAAAGCGGGCTGGTAGCGAAGACTGGTACAATCGTTATAACTTAGAAGTGAAACATAAATACACCAAAAAAGCCAGCATATGGCAACAAGTGTCTGAGCTAGCATCACCTCCGCACACGCTAATTGGCCGACTTGCGTAGATGAAGTTGGCTCATGCTTCCTATGTGTTCACTGTGTATCCGAATTGCGGTAGCTGAGCTGCTCATCAATTCTGAGCAACTTTTCCTAATATGTATTCGAGGTGAGTCACAAAAGTCCTTCTTATGATTATTAGAAAATTGCAATCTTTATGAAAGCTGCAAGTGATTCAAATGGAAAAGCCAGCCCAACCGGCCAAATGGCCAGGATGATGCTAGCTGTCTCAGTCAAATCCGGGTATCAGATGGATTGGCTAGGGGGTGACCAGCCATTTGCCCAGGACGTCAGCCTGCTCTTTGACCGCTTGACTAAATTCGGGTGCGGGAGCTGCTACAGGCATACTACAAGCCCGTATTATCCTGGTTTCCAGGCCCCAGCGGCTAAGCCACGAAGCGATTTGTTCTCCGAGGTCTGTATGGCATTCTTCGTCTGCCTCTTGCGTTATGGCAACGACTACTTTCTTGCCGGCGGGCAGCCGCTTTTCTCCGTTGGGCCCGGTGAAGCCGTACATCCTGTCCAAGAGTAGTTTGAGCTGGCCGCTCACATGGCCCATGTAAACCGGGGTACCAATAACCCACGCCTGGCTTGCCAGCATGACGTCGAGCACAAAGGCGAGGGAGTCTTTGCGGACGCATGATTTTGCGGCAGGGTCTTTACAAGCCAGACACGACTGGCATCCGGAGTACGTCATATCATTGAGGTTGCACCACATTGTGTTTACCTCTGAAGCATATGTCTTAGCGCATTCAATGACTAGTTTCATAAGGCTTGCGGTATTTCTGGCGGGTCTGGGACTACCAGAAATAGCTAGTATGTTCATTTATCATATACCTCCGTATCTTTGAATGCTTACAAGATGCCTGCATCAGAAGCGGTGCAAGCCGACACCTGTTGTTTGGTGTCGTGTCGCACCTTACACGATTCTAAATAGGCAGGCTTAATTCCTGCTTAGTTGAAGCAGATTCCACAGGAAACGTTTGAACGGAGGTTATACGCCCCTTGTGAGCTCAGATGCAGCATCTGTATCGAGTATCACCGTAACGTCGGGATGAAACTGGAGGATAGATGCTGGAAGCAATGGGGTAACCCGGCCTTCAAGGGCACCGCGTATAGCCCGGGCCTTTGCGTTTCCACTGGCAAGCAGGAGTATTTTCCGGCAACGCATGATGCTGCCTATGCCCATGGTAATGGCATACCTGGGCACCTGGTCAATGCTTTCAAAAAATCTGGCGTTGGCCTGTATCGTGCTGTCATCAAGTTCAGTCACGTGGGTAGCATTGGGAAAATGGTCAGAAGGTTCGTTGAATCCTATGTGCCCGTTGTTTCCCAAGCCCAAGACCATAAGGTCGATGCCGCCTGCGCTAAGGATCTTGTTTTCGTAGTCAACGCACTCCTGCTCCAAATCTTCAGCGGTTCCATCTGGGATGTTGATGTTTTGCTTTTGGATATCTATGTGGTTGAAGAAATTCTGGTACATATAATACCTATAGCTGTTTTCGTCATCGGGCGATAGCCCCACATATTCGTCGAGGTTGAAAGTGGTGACATTCTTGAAAGATAAACCGCTTTCCCTGTGCATCCTGATAAGGTTGCGGTACATACCCAGGGGAGTGCTGCCTGTTGGCAGTCCCAATACCGCACCGGGATCTTGTCTTACCAGCTCAGCTACACGATCTGCAGCCAGCCGGCTGATTTCATCATAATCAGAAGCCACGATGATTTTCACAATGTTTCACCTACGCTTTATGGTCCAGAGTGTCGAATAACCGTTTTATTCTCTGCAAAGAATTATATATCCTGCATGGGGTATTATGATTGAATCGCGGGCACATCATACGGGACTATGATATACTTGCCGCTGAACGTATCCTGCTTCCGCCGCTTTTCTTGGCTAGATACATCGCCTTGTCAGCCATGCGGATTGCATCGAACACCGTCTCACCGTGGTCAGGCCAAGAAGCTATACCCATGCTCATGCCAATGGGAATTTCCATATCGTTTAGCATGAAAGGCTTCTCGGTTATGGTGTTAAGGATCCTGTTTGCCATTGACATGGCTTGGGAGAGGTTTGTGTTGGGACACGCTATGAGGAACTCGTCCCCGCCATACCTGGCCACCCGGTCCTGGCTCCTCACATTGGACACTAGCAGGTCAGCTACATGGATGAGCAGGCTGTTGCCTGTTTCATGGCCGTACTTCTCGTTTACCGCTTTAAGGCCGTCTACATCAGCAAAGATGAAAGCATAATGGGCCTGGGTGCCGCTTGCGGACTTGAGCTCGTGCTTGAGCCATCTGCGCAGGTAGCGCATGTTGTAGACATTGGTGAGGGGGTCGGTCTCCGCTTCTTCGGTTTTAACTGCCAGCTCTTTTTGGAACAGATTCTGTACACGTAGAGATATTACACCGATAAATACGATGCAAAAAGCTATGTCTCCCATGTAAGAGGTAAGCAGCATTGCTACAACAGTCACAAAGGTGCGTTGGGCGATGATTGCTCTCCTTTCGAAGAAAAAGTTCCGTGTAAAGCACTCCCAGAAAGGCCGTTTAGCCTCCATGGCAACTGACCCGGACACTATCAGGATGTTGAGCACGTCGGCGGTAAAATACATAAGGCAAACTATAAAGACCGCTTTGTTGTTTGCGGGTACTCCTTGCTGCCAGCCAACATATCGGCCAATCATGTCGGCGGCATACAAGCATATGGTAAACTGGCCTGCATTGCACAAGCAATTAAGCAACCCGTGTTTCTTAGTAAAGAAAAACAGTAACATAGAAGGGATTACCACAAGCAGAGCGGCCGAGATGCCGTGATAGTAAAGCGCGCTCATAAGTAAAGGGAATCCGGGGTTAAATCGGACGTTGGACGGCATGGTTACGGGAAGATGGTAGGAGATTAGCCCCAGTACGGTAAGAAGCACCGCAGTCTTCGGTTCAGGCAGGGGCTTAGTTGCCAGCAGTTCAAAACACAGAGGCAAACCCAAAGCGGCAAAAGCCAGGAAATATAGGGCTTGACGCAAGGCATCCCTGCCCTTAAGACGAGTTTTAATCAGCCGGTTAGACGGCTTATACGGGCCTGACCTTTGTGCCTGCTCCGTTCCTTCTATGGTTCCGTTCAAAGTGAGCCTGTCACCTGTCAGATTAGATATTTGAGACACCTCTTGACCCAAAATTCACTTCTTGGTGTCCTAGAGCCAAACACACGCCCTACTCGATAGGTGTTGCGGTAGGGACAAAGCTCGTGCTGGAGATTGCGAAATGCATGCGATGATTTGTTGGCGCAGAAACATCTCATTCTCCAAAACTATCGTACAGAAATTGGGAAGATTCAATAGGACTTGGGACCGAACCTTTGTATCTTCCCAAGCTGGGGACAAGCCAAAACTCCAGTTAGATAAGTTGAAACCCAGGTTTTGAACAAACCCGGGTTTCAACTCGTCTATATACCGCCTTATTCTTCCACCCCTGCAAAGCGCCGGCGGTATGTCTCGATCTCGTCCTGGTCCAACCGCCTGAACAAGATAGGGGGTACTTTGAAAGCCCTGCCGGCTTCCAGCGCCCTGAGATTGAGGGCGTCATCGAGCCCGGCTTTGCGCTCTTCTTCAGTCATGCCAAGTGCGTCAAACAAGGTTTCGGATGTGAAGGGTATAAAGGGCGATGACGCAATGGCGTACGTCCTGATTAAGTTGATGCAGGTGCGAAGCACCAGTGCACCTTCTCCAGGATTCTCTTTCAACAGATTCCAAGGAGCACGGGCGTCAATGTACACGTTGCCATGGGTCCATAGTTTCTTCAGGGCAAGGGCAGCTTTCCGGAATTCAAAATTCCGCAAGGCGGTCCGGTACTCTTGGATGCTTTCCTTGCACTGGGCAAGCAGCTTGTCTTCGTGTTCGCCCCACTCGCCACCTTCGGGTATTGTATTCCCTAGCCTGGATGATACAAGCTTGAGGGTACGGTTGACGAAGTTGCCCAGGGTACCTGCCAGGTCCTTGTTGACTACCGTCGCAAATAGGTCCCATGTGAAGTCCGAGTCGTCAGATTCGGGAGCGATGGACATCAGGAAGTACCTCCAGTAGTCCGGGGGGAGGATCTCCAAGGCATCGTCCATGAATACGCCCCGTCCCTGGCTGGTGGAAAACTTGCCGCCGTAGTAGGTGAGCCAGTTGAATCCTTTGATGTAGTTGGCCATGGTCCAGGGCTCCCGGGTACCCAGAATTGTGGCAGGCCACACAATGGTGTGGAAGGGCAGGTTATCTTTGGCCATGAACTGGGCGTAATACACGTCGTCGGCGTCGTACCACCATGCCTTCCAATCCCGGTTGGCAGGATCCTGGTCAGCCCATTCTTTAGTAGCACCTACGTAGCCGATGGGGGCATCGAACCACACGTAGAACACCTTGTTCTCATACCCTTCCCGTGGAACGGGAACACCCCAGGAAAGATCCCTGGTGATGCAACGGGGCTGCAATCCTTCGTTTAGCCACTTCATAGCCACTGAGTATGTGAGATTAGGCCAGTGGGTGTTAGTTTTCACCCACGCTTCGATTTCAGGGCTCAGGGTATCCAGCTTTAGAAATAGGTGTTTGGATTCACGTAATTCCAGGTTGCGGCTGCCGGATATGGTTGACTTAGGCTCAATCAGGTCCGAGGGGTTGAGCAAACTAGCGCAGTTTTCGCACTGATCGCCCCTGGCCCGTTCGTAGCCGCATTTCGGGCACGTGCCTGTAACGTACCTGTCGGGAAGAAAACGCTGATCGTCTAGTGAATATATTTGCTGTATGCCGCGTTCCTCGATGAAACCGTTCTTGTTCAGCATCTTGTAAAAATGCTGTGTGAGTTCATGGTTTTGCGGGGAGGAAGTGCGGCCGAAATAATCGAAAGACAACCCGAAGCGCATGTATACGTCCTTCTGCCTCTGGTATTGGATATCGCAGTAGGTCTTGACGTCCAAGCCTTCTTCCATAGCTGCGATTTCTGCCGGGGTGCCGTGTTCATCAGTGGCACAAATATAGAGCACTTCTTCACCTTCAAGCCGTAGAAACCTTGCGTATACGTCGGCCGGTAGCATGGAGCCCACCAGGTTTCCCAGATGTTTCATGCCGTTTATGTACGGTAACGCGCTTGTGATCAGGTAGCGGGTCATCTTATACACCTCTCAAAAGTAACGGAATACCTTCCATGCTTTTTCCATAGTTTCTCTATGGTTTCTATAATGATATTCTTGCCGTTATACGGTGTCAAAGTCAACCTGGGCTCGGAAATGCTAGTCTAGTCCATGCAATTAACATCCCTTACCGGATTTTCGCGGGAACCGGTCAGTTCGGACCAGGTTTCGAGGCCCAATCGGGTTATTTCGAGACCGGCTCCGGTTTGCTCAAGGCCGGGTTGGTCGATTTGAAACCAGGTTTGGTCCCGAAGTGGTTAGTTTCAGACCACCTCTTGAGTCGAACTGGGCAATCCCAGTCCAGCTCCGTTTCGCCGAGGGCCGGATTGGTCGATTTGAAACCAGGCTTGGTCGCTAAGTGGTCAGTTTCAGACCACCTCTTAAGTCGAAGTGGGCAATCCCAGGCCAGCTCCGTTTTGCCGAGGGCCAGATTGGTCGATTTTAACCCAGGTTTACGGCGGAAGCGGTCGATGGCAGACCAGGCCAGACTCGGAACTGGATGATTTGGAACCAGGCTGAGCCTCTATGAAAGGGAACTGATCAATTGTGGACCAGGTGCCGGCGTGACTGGTAAGTGTGTGACCAGCTCAGGTCCCGAACCGGTCAAATCGGAACCAGTATGGGCTTCCATGCAAGCGGGATGGCAAGTCTTTGACCAGATGGGCGGGATGAGTGGCAAATCTTAGACCAGGTTCCCTAGGCGCTGGTCAATTCTAGACCATATGTGCTTTGCGCTTGACAGATCCTTGACCATCTCCTGCCCTCAGAAAGCAGAACCGGTCAATTCTTAGCCAGGTTTGCGGCAAAGCCGGTTAATGTCTGACCAGAAGCGGTGCAGATGTGGCTAACTCGGGGCCAGACAGGGGGCGGTGGCAGTTTGCGACATGGGTAAGTGGCTGATTTCAGATCAGGTGTGCACTGGAACTGGTCCAATTGGGGCTGGTCGGAAGTCAGGCAGGCTGAGTGTACATGCGATTGTGCGAGAATCGCGAGTTATCAAGCAATTCTCTCATTTTGTTCTAAGGCATAAAGGTTATACTGAGCGCCACGGAGAAATTATGCAGTGGCAACCATGCAAGCCTGGATTTATCCATACGTGCCGCTTTGAGCGCTCCAAATCCAATAGGGGAGATGACGGACAATGGAGAAAGATTCCCTGAAAATGGATGAGATATCCCGATACATTGAAAACGCCGTCAAGTGGGCAAAAGAACGGTTGGGTTCTCAGGAGTATCGGTTTAGATGCCTCGCGTTTGTTGAAGATGCTTATGAGATAAGCAACAACGTCGAGATTTTCGGTGGGGATACTGCAAAGGAATCGGCCGATATGTATGGTGTAACAATGCAAGAAGATATTCCTCCAATAGGTGTGTTTGTGTTTTATGATTGCTGGGGCACGCTCAAAGGCCGTCACAAGAATTGGGGGCATGTTGGTTTGTCTACAGGTGACGGCAATGTGATACATGCTTGGGATAAGGTGAGGATGGATAATTACCTGGAGGTAGAAAAACTTGTGCCTGCCCCAGGCTGGACCAAACCAAGATACATAGGATGGGCACCGGTTGAACGGATCTTTCAGGGGTACAGGAAGCTTCACTGACGTACAACGGGGACGGCAAACAGATTGTTGTAATGCCAACAAACATTTGTAGGGGCGTGAACCTCCGACAGCAATCCACGAGAGTGCATTTGCCGTGCATGCCAGCAGGTGGTATAATACAAGGCGTGTCGGGGCGTAGCGCAGCTTGGTAGCGCGCATGGTTCGGGACCATGAGGCCGCTGGTTCAAATCCAGTCGCCCCGACCATGATATTTAGGCAACCATATTAGCGACTGCAAAGACTCCAGCCACATACAACCTCCGGCTTGGGGCTATGAAGCTGTGCCTTGACCTGGCGGCGAAGAAGCAGACGGCTCCTTCAAATCCGCTTCTCTACTTGGGTAACAGTTGCCTGCATGTTCTGATGGCTTCTGATGGCTAAGGAAGGATTTTGAATGTCAGCGTAGAATTCCAGCGTAGAACTCCGTAGAACAGTCTCCGGAGAGATCTAATAAGTTGTGCCTGGAAGATCAGCCCTGGCGAACGCTCAAAAGGCCAAAGGGCATAAAAAGTGAATGAACTGGTCTGACCAGTTAGGAATGACCTGCCAGTTGGGAACAACCTGTTGCTTGTGACTTAGTGTGATACCTGGACCTATACCTGGCGTGGGTCACACTATCCAGACAACACCACAGAAAGGATGTCTGTTGGTTGAACATCATAGTGTGCATCAAACAGGTTCCGAGCACGTCAAACGTTGAAGTAGATCCGGTTACCGGCGTCCTCAAACGCGAAGGCACAAAAAGCAAGATGAACCCGTACGACCTGTTCGCTTTGGAACAGGCTTTTTTGTTGAGGGAGCGGTACGGGGGAACCGTGGCTGTCCTGAGCATGGGTCCAAACCAAGCCATGGACGTCCTTTATGAAGCTTTGTATATGGGGGCGGATTCGGCGGTGCTTGCCAGCGACCGGCGGTTTGCAGGGGCTGACGTTCTGACTACCAGCTACACCCTCGCGCAGTGCGTCCGCAAGATCGGCGAGTATGACCTAATCATCTGCGGAAAGCAAACCACCGATGGGGACACAGGGCAAGTGGGACCGGAGATGGCCGAGTGGTTGGAGATTCCCCACGCGTGCAATGTGACCGCAGTCGAAAGCTTCTCGGAAGGAGAAGGGGCTTTCATCGTCAAGGTCAACATGGACCACAGCATCTACACTGTCAAGATTCAAGCACCTTGCCTAATCACGGTAGACAAGGACATAAACACCCCCCGCCTGCCGTCGTATCTCCGCAAAAAGACGGTAGGAAATGCCCAGATATCAGTGTGGAGCATGGGTGACCTGCCCGATCAAGATGAATCCCACTACGGGCTGACGGGTTCTCCGACCCAGGTGGAGAGGGTTTTCCCGCCGGAGGCCCACGACGACCGGGTATGTTTCACAGGGACCGGTGAAGAGTTGGCCGGCCGGCTTTACTCGTTGTTACGTGAGAAAAAGAGGATCTAAGGTGATGTTATGGCACATATTAAGGTCAATCAAGAAAAGGTGACACCAGAAATTGCGGAAAGACTGGCTTCCGTGTGTCCTTTCGGCGCCATAGTCGTAAGTGAGGCGGGCCTCTCCATCGAGGCGGGCTGCAGGTTGTGCAGGCTGTGTCTTGAGGCCGACCAAGACGGTGTACTTACCTTGGTGGAAGACAAGCCCGAGACTTCAGTGGATAAGAGCCGATGGCAAGGGATAGCCATACTTGCTGAATGCGTGGGTAACCGACTTCACCCTATAACCCTGGAACTTCTGGGTAAGGCGCTTGAGATGGCTGCGCCTGCCGGCACACCGGTTTTCGCGGTTGTGATCGGCTGGCAGGTGACTTCCGCAGCTGAGAGTCTTAAGTATTACGGCGCGGATAAGATCTACGTGTACGACGACAGGCACCTCGAGCATTTCGAGCCCTTACGCTATGCCATGTGCGCAGCTGATTTCATCGCAAAGGTCAGGCCGTCTGTGGTCCTGGCAGGCGCCACAAGCATGGGCCGTTCGCTGGCTCCCAGAATAGCTGCGCGTTTTAGGACGGGCATCACCGCTGACTGCACAGGCTTGGCCCTCCGTGATAATGGCAACCTGGTCCAGACCAGGCCTGCTTTCGGCGGCAACATCATGGCTCGGATTGTAACCCCTCACACCAGGCCGCAGATGTGTACGGTAAGGTACCGGGTGTTTGATGCAGCTCCTAGGCGGGAGAACCCAACTGCCCAGGTGGAAGTCATGGCGGTTCCGCATGGGCTGGCGAACGTAGGCGCACAGGTGTTAGACGTGTTAGCCAAGCCGGAAGAACTGGACATTTCTGAGGCTGAGGTGATCGTGGCCGTAGGGCGGGGCGTCAAAGATGAAGCGGGACTTCGTCTCGCTAAGAAGCTGGCTGACATCCTTGGCGCCCAACTTGCTTGTACCAGGCCGATGGTGGAAAATGGCAGGTTCGATCCCAGGAGGCAGATAGGGCTTTCAGGCAGGACCGTCAAGCCCAAGCTCATCGTCACCATAGGTGTCTCTGGCGCTGTGCAGTTTGCTGCGGGCATGGACAAGTCGGAGTACATAATCTCGATAAACAGCGACCCGGAAGCAAGCATCTTCAATATCTCCCACGTGGGCCTTGTGGGTGATTTGTATGAGGTGTTGCCTGCGTTCATAGAAAAGATCGAAAGGGAGGGGCTAGTACGGTGAACCGAATCGCACCAGCGGACCTGGAATACTTGAGGAGCTTTCTGCCGAGCAATCGCGTTCTGGTTGGGACCGATATCAGCCCGGATTACGCCCATGACGAACTCGGGCGCATAAAGAGCGCTCCAGATGTAGTAGTCCGCGTCCAATCGGCACAAGAAGTGTCGAAGATTCTTTCATACGCCAATAAGAGGCTGCTACCTGTGGTCACCCGGGGTGCAGGGACCGGGCTTGTCGGAGGAGCCGTGGCGGTGACCGGCGGGATCATGCTCGACACTACCCTCATGAACCGGATTATTGAACTGGACGAAGACAACATGACGGTCACCGTGGAGCCCGGCGTGTTGTTAATGGATCTGGCCAAGTACGTCGAAGAGCGGGGATACATGTATCCTCCGGATCCAGGAGAGACGTCGGCCACCATCGGAGGCAATATCAGTACCAACGCCGGAGGCATGCGGGCGGTGAAGTACGGGGTAACCCGGGACTATGTGTTATCACTTACCGCGGTGTTGCCTACAGGCGAGATAGAGACATTTGGTTCGAAAGCAGTCAAGAACAGTTCGGGCTTCAGTATCAAAGACTTGCTGATCGGTTCCGAAGGCACCTTGGCCGTCATCGTAGCGGCCACGCTCCGGATTGTGCCTTTACCCAAGGAAAGCGTGAGCCTGCTTGCGCCGTTCCCGACATTTGAAGCTGCTATCTCGGCTGTACCCGAGCTTATCCGCTCAGGCACTGACCCCACAGCCGTCGAGTTTTTGACCCGGGAAGTGATTTCACTGGCGGAAGAGTATCAGGGTAAGTCTTTCCCTCGAATCCAAGGAGATGCAGCGCTGTTGCTCACGTATGACGGGTTTTCGGCCCAAGACGTATCAGGGCGGGCGGACATGGCTTCCCAATTGTGCGTTGACAGAGGCGCCTACGATGTCTACATCGTGGATACCGAAGAGCGTAAGGAGTCCGTTTGGGGCACACGAAAGGTCTTTCTGGAGGCAATCAAAGCTTCAACTAGCGAGTTCGACGAATGCGATGTGGTGGTCCCCCGGAGCAAAATCGTTGATTTCGCCAAGTGCATAAACGGGCTCGCATGCAGGCTAGGTATCAGGATCCCGTACTTCGGGCACGCCGGAGACGGCAACATGCATGTGTATTTCTGCCGCGACGAGCTGGAGGAGGATGTCTGGGAACAAAAGCTTCAGGAGGGGTTTGATTTCCTGTACTCTAAGGCTTATGAACTGGGAGGTATGGTCTCAGGCGAACACGGGATCGGTTTCGCCAAGAAGGAGTATCTCGCAAAAAGCCTCGGATCCACCCAGATAGAGCTGATGCGCCGCATCAAGCAGGCATTTGACCCTAACGGCATCCTGAACCCGTACAAGGTCTTTGACTAAGTGGGGCTGAGCAGGGGCTGAGCAGCAAATGAAATACTAACGGGTTCTCATGTTTGGGAATGAGGAGGGGCCATAGGGAGTGTAGCATCATGCAGGAGGCCTATGGGCAGACCAGAGGGGTGATCCCATGTTCACTAAGATAGAACCTCCGGGGCTCTTGCGGAAGATTGTGGACCAAGTTAAACAGAATATCGCCAGCGGAAACCTTAAAAAGGGAGACAAGCTGCCGAGCGAACGCCAGATGAGCGAGATGTTTGGCTTGTCAAGGGCCACCATCCGCGAGGCCATCAAGGCGCTCAACACCCTGGGAATAATCGAGTGCAGTCACGGGTCAGGAAACTACATATCAAGCAATCTGAGTAACAGCCTGACGGAGCCGCTTAGCATTATGTTTATGTTGGAAGGCGGACATCCCGGCCACACTCTCGAACTGAGAAGGGCGATAGAGTTTGCAGCGGCAGGCTCTGCCGCGAGAAATATAGAGGAGACGGAGCTGGCACGGCTGCGGGCGTTGTGTGATTGCATCGAAGCCAGCACCGACGAAAACGAGAAAGCCAGGTATGACTTCCAGTTTCACAGGGAAATTGCCAGGGCATCAGGTAATCCGCTTCTGATTGTGCTTCTAAACGCCGTAGAGACGCTGATTTCAGAACATGTGCATGATGCCAGGGCAAGCATACTCAAGGATAGTTCAAAAGAGGACATAATCAACCGCCAGCATCGCGACATTGTGGACGCCCTGTCCAGAAGCTCTCCGGAAGAAGCCGAAAAAGCTGTCTTGGCTCATATAGAGCTGATTAGAGAGAACATGACGGGCTATGTCAATAGGCAGTGATTCTATGACTAGAGAACATCAAATCTACTTGAAACAAACAGGGAAATCCAGGTTGAACGCTTGTTCCGCTGCCCTTCTGCCGGCCTCAATCAATTCCTTGGCCTTGTAGAACTGGTGGGCGTGATAGGGACGGATGTCGGGTTTGAGCAGGATGTCAGCTTTGGGAATGCTCCCACAACCTTGCTGCTCAACATCAAGCTTCCGCGTCAGTATGCTTGTAGATTGAAGGATGGCTCTTATGCCTACCCAGTCCTGGGAGGATCCGTTGTCTTCAGCACGACTTATATCTCGGGTGGAGGCTTCGGAGGTGTGATTGGTGCCGGTCCCACCAGAGTCCGATGCCACCTGCTGTGATGCTGCTGCGTCCCTGTTACTCATTTCCCAATCAGAAACGTCCGGCGCTTCTGCCGATGAAACACCCAACGTGCCGGCCACAAAACGCCGCACCGCTTCTTGGTATTTCTCCCATTGGCGTGAACCGGCGTTCGCTGCACCAGTTGAAACCTGCTTAACCTTGTCCCACAGTTGATCGGCTGTCTTGGCGTATGCCAAAAAACTTAGTTTTGCCCGGTCCCACATATCATTGGTGTTTGACACATCGACGCCGACTGTAAAGGTCGCGCCATGCTTATCCAGAATGCCGATAGGGATGCTGTCCGCAAGGCCACCGTCAACCAGAGTCATCCCATCCATTTCCACAGGGACGAACACTCCGGGAATGGACATGCTTGCCCTCACAGCCCTTGCAATGTCTCCCTCAGAAATATAGACAGGTTTACCTGCATTGAGGTCACACGCTACGATTATCAGGTCAATCCCGTTGCCCCGCAGATCTTCAAAGGTGAGGTTATCAGTGAGTTTGCGCAGAATCCTTTCAACCGCGTCTCCCTTGAGAAGCCCCCCGTTCCAGTGCAGGTCTACCCAACGCAGCATATCTTGGCGTGTAAGAGACAGGGCCATCTCCTCAGCCAGCTTCAGGGTGCCGCAGGCATAAGCCGCCCCGACTATCGCCCCTATACTGGTACCGGCGATAACGGGGAAGTGGAGCCCCGCCGCGGTGAAGGTGTTGAGCACCCCTATATGACTTAACCCTAATGCACCACCGCTACTTAGTGCGATACCGGCAGTCAAATCCTTGGATGGTATCTTACATCTAGCGCTGCTGTGCTGCGTAGTTTCCATAACAGTTCCTCCGGTTGTGCAAGCATACAGATTATCCTCCGGTGTTAATCACTGCTCTATCTTACTCCATAATTGTCGCAGCCGGAATCACATTTGTCTCAAACCATGAAAGCGCCCGGCCCGGTTAGAGCGCTTTGCCGCTTTCAGCGGCCTTTTTCATAACAGCCACGTACTTATCAGGAATGGGGGTCAGCCCTTGTGCCAAAAGAGCAAGGTAGCTTACCTGAGCGCCTTCCTCTGTGTAAACCGCACATTCCAGCGCTTCGCCTAAGGTTCTGCCGACGCACAGGGCTCCGTGGTTCTGCAAAAGTACAGATTTGCCTGTAGAACCGAGATATCGTACTACCTCATCGGCTAGTTCCCGGGATCCGGGGAGACGGAAAGGCACAACTCTCACAGGCCCGAATGCAGCCATGGGTACAGTAACCACTGGCAGCTCCTTGTTCAGCACCGAAAACACCGTTGCATAGAGTGAGTGGGTATGAACGATACCGTTTACATCCTGGCGCGCCCGGTAGACAGCCGTATGCATTGGGGTCTCAGACGACGGCCGGTAGCGGCCGTCTACGAGCTCACCGTCAGATGAGATGACCGCAATATCAGAAATATGCAGGCAATCATATGGTACCCCTGACGGGGTAATAGCGATCATACCTGATTCAGGATCCCTGGCTGACACATTGCCTGAAGTCCCCCTTGCCAATTGCGCATCTCGCAGCTGCAGCGATACGTCGAGCACCTGTCGTCTCAAGTCCTCCAGCATTTCATTCACTCCTTGAACAACACTCTTAGCGGCTTGCCTTGCTGACGCTTGATGAAGCGTCCAGCAACACGAGTCCTACAGTTCGCATCTAGTCTTCAAATTCCCTTTGGTGGCTGGATGCCAGTTTGCTGCTACTTGCACTTCCGGCATTAGGCTTGTTACCCTTTATGACGATAAAGGCAGCTAAGGCCACGCCTCAGCGCAGGGATCTCGGTTAAGGTAGCGAAACTGGAATCAATGAGAAAATCCCTACGCTTTAGTATCGGGAACTTGCACAATCCCATCCTGGAAACCACATAAGAGAGATCTATGAGGAGAGAAGGAGAGGAACGTAGGTATGGCTGTCTACGACAAAGCTTACGAACTGGCAAAAGAGCTTAAACAAAGCCCAGAGTACAAAGAATATCAGAAAGCAAAGCGCGAAATCGAAGGCAATGAGTCGGCATTATCCCTGCTAAAACAATACAGACGGCAACAGCTTATGATCCAGGGCGCTGTCGTTACAGGCACAGAACCAGACGAGGGCCTAAGAGCCGAGTTTGCAAAGACACAGGAGCTGGTGAGCATGCACGGACCTATACAACGCTTTTTGCAGGCTGAGGAACGGGTTCTTGTCATGATTTCCGACATTCAGAAAATACTAAACGATGCACTAAACATGCTGGATTATATGTAACATCTACTGCTTACGAGGGGTCTTGCCGAAAAGCGCCAGGCCAATGCCGGCCCACAGTTCTGCCGCCATAACCCCGGCTTAGTTGTTTAGGAGATATTCGGGCGGGAAAATCATGGTTCCTAAGAGCCCGGCTACTATAGCGGCGAACACAAGCAGGATGACTACCTTTATGACCTCGCTCTTGTTTTGGGATTCCTTGGCCAGTATGAGCAGTCCAAGGCCTGAGTTAGCCGCCAGGCCGCTCACAATAGCCGGAAACGATAGCATGCCCGCCCGGAAACCTTCTGCCAGGGCAACCGATGTGGCACACGACGGAATCAGGCCGATAACCGCTGCAACTACCGGCTGCAGCAATCCAGGGTGGGAAAGGGCTGTGTAAATCCGGCCTTGGGCAGCGTGCCCAATGAAATTGAACACAGCCGAAAGCACAAACACCATGGCTCCGATCCTCAGCGCCCTGGACAATGCATGAGACGCGATCTCAACTGCACCTGAATGACTGCCTCGAGAAGATGAGCCATGGGAGCAACCGCCAAGACTAAGCTTACACCCACATGGCGGCTGATCCGGTTGTGAGTTGGCCTCGGCCTGCCCTGGACGCATGTTTCGTATCAGGGCAGCCGCGTTTACGCATATTCCCACCACTGCGCCCCAAACCAGCTTAGTGGCCATAAGGGGAAGCACCCACGGTAAAGTGGTCTTGTCGGCCATCATGATGGGCAGGGCTTCGTCAGAGGTGGATATATACGCAGATATGAGGGAACCTATCGGGATCATTCCCTCCAAGAACAAGGTGGTAGCTGCTACTGAAAACCCGCACTGGGGAATCAGGCCTAGAATCGCAGCAACCACAGGGCCAACAAACGGTTGGGAAAAAGCCCTGCGTACCTTGGACAGCGCCGTCTTGTGGGACACAGCTTCGATGATGAGGAAAACCACAAATAACACAGGCAGCATGAGTGCCGTATGTCCTAGACTTTCATTTAACACTTCTCTTAGGTGCTCAACCATTTCCAGATCCAAGGAGAGTGCCTCCGTAGGTTATGCTTGCCGCTTGCTGTCCAAACCTCCGCAGAAAAGCCTTCAGGCTGGTTAAGTACTGGCTGTCCAATTACCATTGAACAGCTACTGCTAACTTGTGTCAATAACAGCCAATCTATGCATGAATCTGGCAATTTTGGATGCTGGCTTTTGTGCGTCGCCAAATCGATCACAGGATACCGCCATCCAACAAATAAATTAAACTATAAACTTAATATTTTTAATCTCTTCAATATTTTTAATCTCTTCCTTGACAATTTTAATCTGATATGCAAGAATGACTCCAAACCTTGGAAGATTGAGGTGATCTTACATGCCGAATCCAAGGCTCCCGGAGAAGCACAATTATCTGGAAGTCCAAGACCTGAAAAAGACCTTCGTGGACAAAAAACGAACCGTAGAAGCCATAAAGTCCATTTCTTTTGGAATAGCAAAAGGGGAAATGGTCGGGCTCTTAGGTCCCAACGGGGCAGGGAAAACCACCACCATCAAATCCATCCTCGGCCTGATAAAGCCCGATTCTGGCATAGTCAAGGTAGACAGCATCGATTGCGCCGCAAATCCCAGGGAAGCAGCAAAGCGTATGGCAGCAGTGCTGGAAGGCGCCAGGAACACTTACTGGCGCCTGACGGTCTGGGAGAACATGCAGTTCTTCGCAGGGATCCACGGTGTCTGTGCAGCCGAAAACAAGGAGTATTTCGAGTACTTGCTTGAAACCCTAAAGCTTCAGGATAGACGGGATACCGAGGTAAGAAACCTTTCCAGCGGTTACAAACAAAAAACCGCTGTTGCATGTGCGCTTGCCAAGAAGACCCCGCTGGTGTTCCTGGACGAACCCACCTTAGGGTTGGACGTGGAATCGTCGTATGAGCTGAGGGCTGCCCTCAAGCGCCTCCAATCGGAAGAACAACGTACCATCGTAGTGTCCAGCCACGACATGAAGGTGATTCAAGATGTTTGCAGCCGGGTGATTATCATTTCCAATGGCAGGGTGGTAGCTGATGACAACATCGATGACCTTCTGTCGCTGTTTAGAACCAGGAACTACAGAATCGTAGTATCTAAGAACGCTTATATGCAGCACCCAGAATTGTTAATGGCTGAGCTCAGCCAAGGCTTCCCCCAGGCAGACATAAACGAAACTCCTGACACGGTAGAGATCGCTGTCGAGTTCACCAACCCGTTTGAGATTTATGACCTTATCAATACATTAAGCGGTTTCAGGGTTGCCGTTGAATCCATCACCCAGGAGCAGGTGGATCTCGAAAAAGCTTTCCTGGAAATCGTTAGGAGGGAGGATGGCGTATGTGGCTGATTGCACTTAAAGCGTCATGGCGGCAGACGCTGACCTTGCAAATAAGGTATCTGTTTAACTTCTTCACTTCCATAATCACAATGTCCATCGTATTCTTGCTCATATTCCACGGCGTCAAGGCAGTGGGAGCAGGCGCACTGGACCTCGGAGGAACTCTTGAAGGCTTGTTCACCGGATATATTATTTGGATGATAGTGCTCACCGGATACCAGGACCTTGCCTATAACGCAGCCAACGAGGCCCAGACGGGGACCCTGGAACAACTCTACCTAAGTCCGGTGGGTTACAAATGGTTGGCCTTCTTTTCCGGTAGTTTCAACGCTTTAATGAGCTTAGCCATGATCTCAGTCATAACCGCGGTTATGGTACTCACAACCGGCCAAAAACTGCACCTTGACATATTCAGCATTCTCCCTGTGTTCTTCGGGGTATACATCCAAGCATACGGGCTCGGCTTTATCCTTGGCGGCCTAGCGCTTATTTTCAAACGGATCCAGTCATTCTTTCAGGTTGTGACCTTTGGCGTCATCGGACTGTTCATGATCCCGTGGTCCAAGTATCCGTGGGCCAAGTACCTCCCCTTTACAATGGGACAGCATCTCTTGCAGGAAATAATGATGGAGGGGATGAAGTTTACACAAGCCCCTAAGGGGGATTTGGCTGTGTTTGCAGTGGCCACAATTGCATATTTCTTGGCAGGCCTTGGGGTGTTTTCCATGGCCGAAACCAAAGCCAAGGCAATGGGATTGCTGGGGCAATACTGAAAACCCGTGCCGCCGAGCACCTATGGTCACCCTGCAGTCTTGTGTCAGGCGCCTAAAGCCTTAACAAATAGCACCAACAAAGGGGAGAGGAAAATGAGTACAGGACCGCACAAACCACCAAGCCTGAAACAAGGAGATACTGTCGCCATCGTCGCGCCTGCAGGTATAGTGGGCAAGGAGTCGCTGGATCGTGGGGTACGCTTCTTCGAATCCCTGGGGCTTAAGGTGAAGCTAGGGCCTTCTGTGATGCACCGCTGGGGATATCTTGCAGGGTCTGATCAAGCACGGGCGAAGGACCTTATGGAAGCGTGGACGGACCCCGATGTCAAGGCTGTAATCGCTGCCCGGGGCGGTTACGGAGCCATGCGTATCCTGCCCTACCTAGACTTTGATGCTATCAGGCAAAACCCCAAAATCTTGCTGGGATACTCAGACATTACAGCATTGCACCTGGCCTTTGGGAAAGAGGCCAGCCTCATAACTTTCCACGGACCGGTGGCCGAGATTTGGGCCTCCCGCATGAAAGAGTACAACAGCCGCATATTGCAGCAGGTCTTGTTCGGACACTGGCCTCCAGGCGACCTGGAGCTACCTGCGTCAGAGGCCGCTTCGAAAAACGCAAGCAAGCAGAACGCTCCCAAGCAGGTTCCAGATCAAAGAACTCCGGATCCGGGAACCCTCGTGACTCTCGAACCAGGAGAGGCTTGCGGCGAACTCATCGGAGGCAACCTGTCCCTTATCGCTTCGACTATAGGCACTCAGTGGGAAATCGACACCAAGGGCAAGGTTTTGTTTATCGAGGAAGTGGGGGAAAAACCCTACAGGATAGACCGGATGCTGTGCCAGCTTAAGCTTTCCGGGAAACTGCATGATGCCGCAGGATTCTGCATAGGAAGCTTCACTGACTGCGACCCAGACCCTGAAAGGCCGTCATTTACCGTACAAGAGGTGCTGGAGCAATACTTTGTAGGGACCGGCAAAGCTTGTATAGCCAACCTGCCTGCCGGGCACGGAACCTTTAATGCTACATTGCCTTTAGGGGTCAAGGTGCATATTAAGGCTCCATCAGATAGTGTAGGCAGTGCCCAATTGCGTTTCCTGGAAAACGCCGTAAGCTAAGCGAGCCAGACGTAGCCGGTGCATAGGATAGGCTAGCCGGGACATACGATCTGCCTGCCGGCTTAGGGCAAAGCGCGGTGATAACATGACTACTTCGTGGGCTGAGTTTCTTCAAAGGTTTAGTTCTCCGGCCATGGATAAACTGGTATACCTCATCACCAGTTTTGGGTCGGAGCATTTCTACGTGGCTGCGTTGGCCTTTATCTACTGGATTTGGGATAAGCACAAAGGTTACAGGCTGGCGATGGTGTTATTGTCGTCTATGCTTGTAAACAACTGGCTTAAGTTTGCCTGTGCGATCCCCCGGCCCCAACCGAGCAACAAAGTCAGGGTAATTTTCCCGGAAACAGGTGGTGGCTATGCATTTCCCAGCGGCCACGCCCAAGGCAGCACCACCTCTTGGGGATGGCTGAGCCACGAAATCAGGACCAGGAGATTCTGCCTGCTCTCTGGTATCGTTATCTTCCTGGTAAGCGTGTCTAGGATATACCTAAATGTCCATTGGCCCGTTGATGTAATAGGGGGCTTTTTCATAGGCTTAGCATGGGTAGGCTTATGGCAACTCATCTTCAGGAACTACGATGAAACCCGCTGGAGCCCATACCTGAGATTGGCATCTTCGTTCTTTATTCCAATGTTGCTTTTCCTGATTTACCCCAAAGGGGATTCGCCTATGTTGTTAGGGCTGCTTATGGGGTTGCCTTTAGGCAGGTATCTCGATGAACGTTATCTCGGATGGAACGAAAGGGCGGCCACAAAACAGCAATGCCTGAAAGTTGTGACCGGTGGCATAGGCTATGGAGCGCTACGCTATGGGTTAAGAGCATTGTTTGACTGGATTTGTCCCGGTTCAGGACTGCTTAACCTCGTGCGTTACGCCTTAATCGCCCTGTGGACGACTTTTGTCGCCCCCTTAGTCTTTGTAAAGCTGGGATGGGCCGGTTGTGAAAAGCAACAGCTACATACGGAGGGATGAGAACCATGGCAAGCAAACTGATACTCGGTACTGTAACCATAGGCCAGACGCCGAGAACCGATTTGATCCCTGAGATCAAATCGTTCTTAGATGACAGGGTGGAGATTATTGAAGCCGGGGCCCTGGATGGACTCACTCTAGATGAAGTCGGAAAACTTCACCCAAGCCCTGGGGACAAAGTGCTAATCACCAGGATGGCCGACGGTACCCAGGTAAAAGTAGCTGAGAAGCACATAGTGCCCAGGATGCAACAGAAAATCGATGAGCTGGTGGAACGAGGGGCCCAAGTGATCGCCCTGGTTTGCACAGGCGATTTTCCTGAGTTCCAATGCGACAAACTCCTAATTGAGCCCCATAAAGTGCTGTTTAACACGGTAAAATCAGTGGCACAAGGGCTGAAACTTGGTGTCTTCATCCCCGATAAGGATCAGCTCGGCCATGCCAGGGCTCGGTGGTCTGCTGTAAGCGATGCGGTGTTCGTCCAGGCGGTTTCCCCTTACGGGTGTCCCTGGGAGAAGTCTATCGCTGCAGATAATCTAAGACATGAAGGTGTAGAGGTGGCAGTACTTGACTGCATCGGCTATACCCTGGCAGACAAACAGGCTGTAAAAGACAAACTAGGGGTACCGGTTATCCTCGCCCGGTCCGTCGTGGCCAGGGTCATAGCTGAATTGCTTTAGGCACGGAAACAGGGAGGGCGTGTCCGGGCACAAAATCTTGCATGTTCCGAATACTAGACCTGACAAAAAGGTGGCAGAACAGCTGCCACCTAACCCAATGCGCTTGCAACCGGGCCCGGTTACAAGCTGCCTTCAAGGTATGACTTGACTATGTCTTCAACAGGGCCTAGTACGCCTGTTACCACCTGGATACCGGAGTCCTTTAATAATTTTTCCGCCCTGGGACCCATGCCGCCGGCAATAACTACGCTCACGCCATGTTCTGCCAAGAAGTCAGGGATGACGCCAGGTTCATCTCCCGGGTTCCTGAGAGTTTCCAGGGCTTGAACCTTGCCCCCTTCTACGTGAAACACGCGGAATTCAGGGCATTTTCCAAAATGGAGGGACACCTTGTCCCCTTCAGCCGCAACGGCTATTTTCATCATTTCTCCTGCCTTTCAGAAAGGTAATCTAGTATGTTGTCTACAATCACCTTGATGCCGTCATGCCGGTAGTCTTCAATCAACCCTTTATCCCCGAGGCTGCTCACTGCGGGATCCAGGGGCAGGGACCCCAGCAGCCCTATTCCCATGGACCGGGCGATCTCATCTGCCCTGCTGGGCCCGAAAGGTTCGATTTTTGTGCCGCACTGTGGGCATTCAACCCAAGCCATATTTTCTACAAGGCCGATTACAGGGACCTCCATGAGCCTAAGCATGTTTACCGCTTTGGTGACCACCATTTCCGAGAGTTTCTGGGGAGTTGACACTATGACCACTCCATCTATAGGCAGGGACTGGAACACCGTAAGTGGCACATCTCCTGTACCAGGTGGCAGATCCACTATCATGTAGTCAAGTTCTCCCCACAACACGTCGGTCCAAAACTGCCTTACGGTCCCGGCGATCAGCGGCCCGCGCCAGATCACGGGGTCTTCCTCATCTTCCAGCAGCAAGTTGAGGGACATCACCCTTATAGATGTCTTGCTGGTTTCAGGGAGGAGCTGAGAGCCTACAACTATGGGATCGCCTCTTAATCCGAAAAGCTTTGGAATGCTCGGGCCTGTTATGTCGGCATCCAACACGCCTACTGCAAACCCCCTTCTGGCCAATTCTGAAGCCAGAAGCGCGGCTACTGACGACTTACCTACTCCTCCTTTGCCGCTCATGACGGCAATCACCTTATCGATATAGCTGTTCTTGGGCTGGCCCAGCTTGAGCGATTCCGGAAACTGTCCGATTTCCTGATTGACATCGGTTTTTGTGCCTGCCATGCAAATCATCTCCTTTGGCTGCCTGCGTTCATGGCTTTCCCCGTCCGTGTCTTGCCCTTCTCCGGCCTCTCCCATGCCTTAGAGAGCCGCCGCTCACAGGCACCTTTCTGAAGAATTCCACGTTGAACCCCCCGCAATTGGGACATGCAGGTGTATCAAGGTGCTGTCCGGTGTTTTGCCATTCATAACTGCAATCCTTGCACTCAAAGGTAAATGGGGAAACCAGGTAGTTTCCGCCTTCAATCCGCAGGGCTTTTCCGTCAACAAGGGCAGAAGCGATCTTAGCCCTGGCTTGTGTGAGTATCCTTTGGAATGTGCTTTGGGCCAGGTTCATCCGGGTGGCGCACTCTTCCTGATCCAAGCCCAAATAGTCTTTGAGGCGTATAGCTTCTACCTCGTCCACCCCTAGAGTTACCTCTTCCAGCTCCGCCATAGGTACCCCGGCAGGTTTGAAATATGTGACGCTGGGCAGGAACTCCACCCACCTGGGTTTTGTGGGCCTTGGCACATCTGCACCTCCTGTCGCGACGCTTTGTAGGTGTAGTGTTTGCACCGTTTGTCTAACTGTGGTTCCATACAAGTTGCCAATAAGTTATCGATATATATCGATAACATCATATTCCAATTGCACGCAACAGTCAATATTGCAGTTTTGCATCGTTACTTAGTCACATAAATCCTGGATGCCAAATTGCGCCCTACAGCCACTGTAGCTTCACCCACCTTGAGGAGGATGGGCCCTTTGAACGGGTGAGAGGCGATGTTCTTTACTCTAGTCCCAGGAAGCAGGCCAAGATCCCACAGGCGTCTCATGGCACCTCTTCCGGTCCGGGCCGTACTTATGATTACTTCATCTCCAGGTCTTGTGTCCAAAAGTGTCAATTTACAACCCCTCTTTTCCAGTTTCCTTCGTCAATGCCGGACTTTATACCACAGGTAGTATCAGGTTCAGCACCAACCCGGTACTGAGAGTTATGCATACGGCAAGCCCAAAAACTGCCGCCAGGGTTTTCCAGCCAAATTCTTTCGCAATCAGGTACGAAACCGGGATGCACGGCAATGACAAGGATATCATCGAGGCAGCTATGGTTGCTTCCCGCGCTGTCAGCGGCAGGTTGAGTAGCACCATGGGCGCTGCGTAACGCTGCACCACGGTCACTGCCACAGATACCAGGGCCTGGCCGCTAATCCCGAACAACCTGGCACTAAAGGGATCAAAGCGTGACAGCACTGACAGGATGCCTGTATCCAGCAAGATCCTCACGCCGATTCCGGTTACCATGAGGACAGGGAGGACCTGTTTGAAAAAGCCTTCCATACGCATCCATGCTTTTGAGGCCACTGCCTTAACCGAGGGCACCCGTACAGGCGGGATTTCAAGTATCAGCTCGGTGTCAGCCCCAAGATACCGGCCTACCAGCCGCGCCAGGAGCAGGAACACGAATGCGATAGCGCCGTAAATTACCCTAAGGTCAGCATCAAATGCCTTTGCCACACCTGTTATGATCCCCAAGGTGGCCGCACAGGGAATAGGGATCGCCAAAAGGGTTGATACAACTATCCGGGACTCTCTGTTAGGAAGGGTCCGCGTAGCAAGCACGCCAGGTGCCCGGCAGCCAAAGCCAAGCACGATAGGTATTATGGATTGCCCCGGGATGTTTAGCAGCGACATGACCCTGTCCATCATAACTGCGATCCTGGGCATGAGTCCTGAGTCCTCGAGCAAGGCCATGATCAGGTATATCGAGAGCATAGTAGGCATTACAACCTCAAAGGGCAGCAGTATGCCCTCGGGGATTGCCCTTACTATGATCTCAGCCAGGCTTCCCTGGGGGAGCGCGTCAGCCAAGGAATCTACAAGACCAACCAAGGGTCCCAACACCACCGGCACAAACTCTTCGGCAAATTCCAAGACGGCCAAGGTAACCTTCACGGCAATATACGCAATAAACGCCAAGATGGGAATTCCCGTAGGCGGATAATCCAGCACCCTCTCTAGGTGCTGCCTTGGGGAAGCAGCGCCGGCCTGCTTAATGTGCCTTACCACTGAGTTAGTGATTTCCTTGGCTTTTCTGGTTCTTTCCAAGCACGTAGGAAGTACCGGATGGAGAGCGTCTGCCGCAGGACAGAACCGGCATCCCCTAAAGCATCCGTTGCACAGGAACTGGTTGTTGGCTACTTTGCTTTGGAGTTCTTCAACAAAATGTTCCAGCTCTGGATATATACCAAACAAGTCTTCGTCTAAAGCATCATGTTCCATGAGATGGATGGCAAGTGCCCGGGAAGGATGCATCCTGTGTTTACCGTCTTCTTCGGGGATAATCGCTTCAAGCTGGCTCTGCAAAACGCTTATCACGTTCTCAATCTCTTGTGAAAAACGCATGGGTTTAACTTCGCACCAGGCCAAGGATTGAGGAAAGCGGGCTGCGTCTGCGATAAGTTTTTTGAGTTCATCCACGCCCTCGCCCCTGGAGGCCACCATAGGGATCACCGGAACTTGAAGTGCCTCAGCCAGTGCTTGGACGTCGACAATCATGCCCGCTTCTCTAGCCATGTCCATCTGATTGAGGGCTACAACCACCGGAATACCCAAATCCAAGAGCTGCAAAGTTAAGTACAAGTTACGTGAAAGGTTCCTCGCATCCGCTACGTTGACAATGAGATCGACGTTGGATTCCAAGAGCACCCTCTGGGCAACCTTCTGTTCCTCGGTATCTGAATGCAAGCTGTAGGTCCCCGGAGTGTCAATTACAGCAATATCGCCATAGGGTGTTTGTAAATACCCTGTGGTAAGCTCCACCGTAGTCCCGGGATAGTTAGACACCACCGCCCCGGCCCCTGTGAGCAGGTTCATGATGACGCTCTTTCCCACATTGGGCTGGCCGACAAGGGCGACAGTAAACTTGGCTGAACCCGCAGCAATATGCCTTCCTTCCGAATGATTTTCGGTAGGGCCAACTTTTCTTGCAGAAAGCACATCCATGCTCCTTTCATCACCATTCGCTAGCGCACGTGCGTTTAGCGCCTTAAAAGTTTGTTTAGCCTAACATTATTGTACTACTACAGCCATGAATATGAAACACTTAAATTTGGATATTCTGAACCTTTAGTTGTTCTGTTGGAATAGGGCAGGGAAGCCCTGAGACAAAAGCGAAGTATGGTCCGGGGAAGTCGTGAGGTGCGGCTTAATCTGGATGGTCCGATGTTGTCCGGTTTGAGTGAATCAATAATATGATGTACCTAGCGGCAAGAGTCATTAGGCTAAAAGGTGGGTTTTTCTTTGCATCCTGAACTGTCAGCATCAATCGAAGACTACCTTGAGGCTATCCTGGTGCTCTCAGAAGCTCACGGAGCCGTAAGGGTAACCGATATTGCCAAGAAGCTGGATGTGGCAAAGCCCAGTGTGACTGCAGCAGTCAATACCCTCAAAGAAATGGGGCTTGTGACCCAGGAGCGTTACGGCAAGGTTTATCTCACACCCAGCGGTCGGGAACATGCTGTCAGAATCAAGCGGCGCCACAATGCCCTTCGTGCCTTCCTTACCGAGGTTCTGGGAGTAAGCGAAGATGTCGCTGACAAAGATGCGTGTCTTATGGAACATGCCATCAGCCCCGAAACCATGGAGAAGCTCATGCTTTTCTTGGAAAAGACGCTGCCATCAAATAAATAAGCTTAACGTCACCAGGGTAGAAACCACACAGCCCCTTGATACCGTGGCCTAGCACCTGGCGTATATACAGTTGAGGACCACTGATGTCTGAGGACCACTTGCAGGGACAGCTGTCTTTCAGGCAGCTTGCCGGCACCGGAAGACAAGGTAAACAGGGGGTGCAGGTATGAGCATCTATCAGATCCTTCCCTATGTTCCAACTGTGATTGCCGGAGTGATATGGATTGTCACTTTGGCCCTAGCGATTTCCCAGAAAGACACTCCGATTGCCCTGATTCACGGCGGCTTGGGGGTACTCACCTTTGTGATTTCAGCCGTCTCGGCACCTGTTGGAATGATTGCGTCTTTGATCCTCATTGTCGTGCTGGCCTCTTCATTCAGGATTGTAAGGGAATACACCCGAGGTGTGTATTTCCGGTTAGGCAAGCTCAGGGGCGTGCTGGATCCCGGGCTTGTGGTGCTTATGCCCTTTGGGATAGACCAAGTGAGGATAGTGGACATAAGGACTTTCACCATCGATGTGCCCAAGCAGGAAGTGATCACCAAGGACAATGTGCCTGTGATTGTCGATGCAGTAGTGTATTTCCACATATTTGACCCTGTCTTGGCAGTAACCAAGGTTGCAGACCATGTAAAGAGCACCAGCCTACTCGGACAGACGACCTTAAGGTCGATATTGGGTAAGCATGAGCTGGATGACCTGCTGAGCAAAAGGGAAGAACTTAACGAAACCTTGCGTGAGATACTCGACGTCGCCACTGACCCCTGGGGTGTCAAGGTCACCATGGTAGAAGTTAAGGCAGTGGAACTTCCCGATGACATGAAACGCGCCATGGCGCGGCAGGCTGAGGCCGAAAGGGAAAGGCGGGCTAAGATAATCGCAGCTGAAGGCGAGCTTCAGGCTTCACAGAAACTTGCAGAAGCTGCGGAAGTTATGGCCTCCCAGCCTATCTCGGTTCAGCTTAGATACTTGCAGACCCTGTCGGAGATCGCCATGGACATGAATTCTACCATCGTGTTTCCCATGCCCCTGGATCTGATGCCTATATCCAATGCCCTAAAGCCCAACGGGGGAGCCGGCCGCTGAGCAGGCAACCTTGCTTAGCCGCAACCCCCAATGTAGTGTAAGGCTTACTTCATACCGGTGGGGCAAAAATGAGGCTTTTGCCCCGCTATCTGTGTTGTGATTTCTGCAGCAACGTCTTGATCTCCCCATGGCTTATCCTGTAGAATTGTCGAAACCTACCCGGTGTGCAGAAAGGCTGCACATTATACCGTATTTGTACGGCTTAAGGCAGGCAGCGGGACAATTGCAAAATCCAGCTAAAGTGCCATCAAAGTTGATGGCATTTTACGTAGAAAGGGGAGATGGCAGGCACTACACCAAAAAAGGCAGGCTGATCCAGTATTGTTCACAGTTTCAACTACAGTAGTCTAGGAGGAATAGATATTGAGGAGAGCAACCAGACTTATCTTAATCATTCTCGCCACTATGCTTTTGCTAATCGGCTGCGGTTCCGGAAACCAGCAGCCTCAGCCCGGCGGTTCCACTGAACCCAAAGAAGGCGGCACCCTAGTCTTGGGCGACTCTTGGAGCGTGGTTACCATGGACCCCGCCATGTACAACGATGATGGGTCATGGCACGTGATCAACAACGTGTTTGACGCCTTGGTAGCCCACAACTCCAAACGGGAAATCATCCCGCGTTTGGCAGAATCCTGGGAAAACCCCGATAACAACACGTGGATCTTCCACCTGAGGAAAGATGCCAGGTGGCAAGACGGCAACGAGGTTTTTCCCGAAGGCGAAGGCCCGGAAGTGACTGCTGAAGACGTGAAGTACAGCATTGAAAGGATCCTAGACCCGGCAACCAGGTCTGCACGGGTGACCCTGGTCAACTCGGTGGATAAGGTAGAAGTGATAGACAAGTACACCGTGAAGATCACCACCAAAGAACCTGACGCCTTCCTTTTGGACAACCTGGCAAGTGTGTACATAGTCAACAAGCAAATAATCGAAACCCTAGGTCCGGAAAAGTTTGCACGCAACCCGATTGGAAGCGGCCCGTTTAAGTTTGAAGAAATGAAACCTGACGACTACGTCTCATTGGTCCGCAACGAAGATTATTACATCAAGCCCAACCTGGAAAGGATTATCATCAAGCCCATACCTGATCCCAATGCGCTCCTCATAGCTTTGGAATCGGGAGACGTGGATGTTGTAGCACAAGTCCCGCAAAAAGACGTTGAGAGAATCGAGGCAGATCCGAACCTGGAGGTAATGAGGCAAGCTACCGCTGCCTACAGGTACATGGCGTTCCATTGCGAAAACGAGCCTACGAAGGATCCCAAGTTCAGAGAAGCTATAGCTTTGGCTATCGACATGGACGCCGCGGTCAACGCGATCTTCCCGCCAGGAATGGCTGAGAGGGCTTACGGCCCTGTGTGCCCGAATATCCTGGGATACGACCCGTCTCTGTCAAGATACTGGGAGTACAATCCTGAGAAGGCCCTGGATATCCTGGCCGAACTTGGCTATCAGGATACCGACGGAGACGGATACCTTGACAAGGACGGTAAGCCTCTAACTCTGAGGATCATTGCACCTCAGGACACCAACCGTACCAAGCTGTCGGTCATAGTTGCCACCAGCCTCGATGAGCTGGGCATTAAGACCGAAGTGCAGAACCTGGAATGGGGCACTCTTCTAAGCGAAGTTGAGAAGGGCAACTTCGACATCCATATACTTGGCGGCTACAGCGGACCCAACGGCATGCTGTTTATGTTCCACAGCCGCAACAGGGGGCCTAATGGAAACAGCTCTTTGTACTCAAACCCTGAAGTCGACGAGTTGCTGGACCGTGCAATTGCCCTTGTTAATCCTGCAGAGCGGGAACCTGTATGGAAGCAGGCCCAGGAGCTCATTGTGCAGGATAAACCGCATATCCCGGCATACCACGAATACTTCTTCTTCGCCTACAACAAGAAGGTCCAGGATTACTACGGCAGCTTCCAGTTTGTAACCCTGGAGAACAACGTGTGGCTGAGTGAGTAATAAGCTTCCTTGAAGCAATCGGGGAGGCGTCTGGAACCAGCGCCTCCCTTTCTAATAGAGGTGAGTCCGATGCTTAAGTTCATTATCCGTCGCTTGCTTCAAGCCATTCCCACCTTGCTGGGAATATCCATAGTGGTGTTTCTTATGGTTCACTTGGCGCCGGGGGATCCTGTGCTCATCATGCTGGGATCCCAGGAGCAAGCGATAACCCCGGAAAGGATTGAGGAACTGAGAGAAGAATGGGGTTTTAACGATCCCTTGTACGTTCAGTACTGGAGATGGCTGAAGAATGCCCTGCGGGGGGACCTAGGCAAGTCAATATACACAGGCCAGGATGTGTTCAAAACCATTGTAGAAAGGATACCCGCCACCTTGCTCTTGACCATATCGTCGATGATTGTGGCTATAGCCATATCCCTGCCTGTGGGTATCATATCCGCCGTAAGGCAGTATTCTGCATGGGACTACATTGGAATGGTAGGGGCCCTGCTAGGGGTATCAATGCCTGCGTTCTGGCTTGCCCTGCTTTCCATGTACGTGTTCTCCCTCAAACTGGGCTGGCTTCCGGCCACAGGGATGGGCCACTTTTCCCAGGGGCTTGGCACTGTGATAAAGCACCTGATCCTGCCTTCATTTACCCTGGGCTTCGGGATGGCAGCCATGACCACCCGGCTGACCCGGTCCAGCATGCTGGAAGTGTTCCGCCAGGACTATATACGCACTGCTAAGGCTAAGGGGCTGTCAGAAAAGGTGGTAATCTACAGGCATGCCCTGAAAAACGCGCTTATTCCCATAGTAACCGTGATAGGCACCCAGTTTGGCTCGCTCTTGGGCGGTGCCGTGGTCACAGAGACGATCTTTGCGTGGCCTGGGATGGGCCGTCAGGCAATTGCGTCAATCCAACGCCGGGATTTGCCCATGATCCAGGGCAATGTGCTGCTCATGTGCCTGATATTCGTGTTGGTCAATCTCATAGTCGACATAAGTTACACCTGGCTCGATCCCAGGATCAGGTACGACTGAACCCGCACACGCATGAAGGGAGGTCTCTAGGTTGGATAACGTATCGCAGCAAAAGAAGCGTTCTTTGTGGATAGACGTGTGGGCCCGTTTCAAGAAAAACCGCCTGGCGATGGTGGGGTTATTCATAATTATCGTCCTGTACCTTATAGCGATTTTCGCGGACGTGTTGGCGCCCTATCCTTATGACAAGATGAACCTTTCTAATCTGTATGCCCCCCCGGGCACACCCGGGCATCCCTTGGGGACTGACGAATACGGCAGGGATTTGCTAAGCAGGCTCATCTACGGCACCCGGATATCTCTTACGGTAGGGCTTGTGGTAGTAGCTATGTCCAGTGCAATCGGGGTTACCCTTGGCGCTATAGCCGGATACTACGGAGGCTGGGTAGATTCCATCATCATGCGCATTGTGGATTTCCTGTACGCCTTTCCGTTTTTCATCCTCGCCATAACCATCGTAGCCATTCTGGGCCCAAGTCTTTATAACGCCATGCTTGCCTTGGCTTTGGTCAACTGGGTTGGCTACGCCAGGATGGTTAGGGGACAGTTCTTGGCGCTAAAGCAAAGAGAATTTGTAGAAGCCGCCAGAGCTGTCGGGGCTAGCGGATTTAGGATCATGTTTGTACATCTTCTGCCCAATGCACTAGGGCCTGTGATAGTACAAATGTCGCTTGGTGTTGCCGGAGCGATCTTGTCGGCTTCAGGCTTGAGTTTCCTAGGGCTGGGGGCTGATCTGCGCAGTGCCGAATGGGGCGCCATGCTCAATGCAGGCAAAGATTATCTCCGGAGCGCACCCCACCTAGCTACCTACCCGGGATTAGCCATCATGATTACAGTGCTTGCATTCAACTTCGTAGGCGATGGGCTCAGAGACGCCCTGGACCCAAGGCTAAAACAGTAAACTTTGCATAGAAAGCGGTGGCAAGATGTCGAAACGGATTTTGGAAGTTAAGAATCTCACCACCTCGTTTTTTACCGGGGAAGGCGTGTTCAATGCCGTAGACGGTGTAAGTTTCGCTATCCACCAAGGCGAAACATTGGCCATAGTCGGAGAAAGCGGATGCGGCAAGTCTGTAACCAGCCTTTCGCTGATGAGGCTCATCCCCTGGCCGCCTGGCAAGATTACCGGAGGGGAAGTACTGCTCGAAGGGGAAGACCTTCTGTCGCTACCAGAAGAAGAAATGCAGAAGGTGCGAGGCAACAGGATTTCAATGATATTCCAAGAACCTATGACGTCGCTCAACCCGGTGCTGAAAGTCGGGTTTCAGATAATGGAAGCTCTCCAGCTCCACCAAGGCTTATCAAAGACAGACGCACGGGAACGGGCAGTCGAAATGCTGAAGCTGGTGGGCATACCTGAACCTCAGCGCCGGGCCGATGAATACCCCCACCAGATGTCAGGTGGCATGCGGCAGCGTGTGATGATTGCAATGGCCCTGGCTTGCAATCCCAAGTTGCTGATAGCCGACGAACCTACCACGGCTCTGGATGTTACCATACAAGCCCAGATACTGGATCTAATGCGCAAGCTGCAGCAGGAAATAGGCATGGCCATCCTTCTGATCACTCACGACATGGGCGTGGTTGCCGAGATGGCCGAGCGGGTAATCGTGATGTATGCAGGACGCTTTGTAGAAGAAGGCGGGGTAGAGGAGATATTCGATAACCCGTTACATCCGTATACCGCGGGGTTGCTCAATTCAATCCCCAGGCTGGATGGATCTGCACAAAGGCTCAACGTGATCCCAGGCACCGTACCAAATCCTTGGGCCCTGCCTGTCGGCTGCAAGTTCCATCCCCGTTGCTCCCAGTGCATGCAGCGCTGCAGAGAAGAAGAACCACCCCTATTTGACCTAGGGCCGGAGCGGAAAGTACGCTGCTGGCTGTACGCATCACGAGCCAACGCAAAGGAGTGTGTATCATGAGCGCTGATGTTCTGCTTGAAGTCCGTAACCTAAAGACATATTTCCCGCTAAAGCGCGGGCTGCTGGGACGCCCACGGGGCTTTGTCAAAGCCGTGGACGATGTGTCATTCTTTATCAGACGTGGAGAAACCCTGGGGCTTGTGGGCGAGTCAGGCTGCGGCAAGACTACCACCGGGAAAAGCATTTTGAGGCTGATCGAGCCTACTTCCGGGGAAATAATCTTTGAAGGGCAGGACCTTATGGGCCTAAACCAGAACCAAATGCGCAAAATGCGCCGGGAAATGCAGCTTATCTACCAAGATCCTTACTCTTCGCTTAACCCCAGGCTCACTGTGGGAGAAATCATAGCCGAACCCCTGGTGGTACATGACCTGCTTGACCGGCAGGGCAGGGAAGAGCGGGTACGGGAACTACTTGAAGTGGTCGGCTTATCCCCGGATCACATGTACAGGTATCCTCACGAGTTCTCCGGCGGGCAAAGACAGAGGGTCGGGATTGCCAGAGCGCTTGCGCTTAACCCGAAGTTTATCGTATGTGACGAACCGGTATCAGCCTTGGACGTGTCCATCCAGTCCCAGATACTTAACTTGTTGGTTGACCTGCAGAAGGAGTTCGGCCTTACCTATTTGTTCATCGCGCACGGACTGGCGGCGGTGAAGCATATTTCTGACAGGGTTGCAGTAATGTACCTCGGCAAGATAGTTGAAATCGCCGACAGCCAAGTAATTTACGACCGGCCCCTTCATCCGTATACCCAGGCACTAATCTCTGCGATCCCGGTACCTAACCCTAAGATACAGAAAGAACGCATTTTGCTGGAAGGGGATGTGCCTTCACCCGTGAACCCGCCTTCTGGGTGCAGGTTCCATACCCGCTGCAGGCATTGCTTTGAGCGTTGCCGGGAAGAAGAGCCGCCGCTTGTGGACAAGGGAAACGGCCATCTGGTGGCGTGTCACCTGTACGACAACTAGAGGGTGCCTGAAATTCTTAGTTTCGGTAAATTATATGCATACCGTAGGCGCACAGCTTGATTCCCCTTGCAACGTTTGCCGCCCCTGTGCGCAGGCCCCTTAGCTATGGCTGGAATTTCCCTGAATCGGCCCAAGACATACTAAACTGGGAGGTGGCTCTGCTGAACACGTTCTCAGTTGCATCTATCCGGGCGCTCAGCTCCATCAGGGATTTCGTCGACCGGGAGATACACAAGTGGGAAAAGCAAGGGGTCAGGGTTAATGTGAGCGAGTCTTCTCAAAGCAAGACCCTGACCCTTCATTGCCAACCATCGGGTCAAGACTACAACAGTTCCAGCCGTAACCTGCAAAGGATCAAAAGTTCGATAGCCAACGGCCTGTCTGACATCATTATCGATGAGTACGAGAAGTTTCTCGTAACCAAGCTCATCGACGTCAATTACGCCTACTTGTCTGAAAGAGATAGGGCGCTGCTTAAGGCAAAGGCGCTCAAGCTACTTAGCAATGGCAGGAGCAACGGGTATTCAGTCCGGCGGAGTCAGCGAAAGAGCAGGGTTTGGGCCAAACTCTCAGAGTATCTTGAGATGGAAGACCAGATAATGGTGGAAGGTTTCATAACGTTTAGGCTTAAAGACTATCTTGAAGACCTTTTTGACTTCGTGGACCAGATGGTGAAAGAACATTTGATCAACCGGGAATACAGGGAGTTCCTGAGACTCCTGCGCCATTTCATGAGCAGGCAGCCGCGTCCCCTGCCGGTCATCAACATCCACAGGGATTCTGAAGGCAGGTACAGACTGCTCAACGGCAAGATGAAACCCTTGAGCGGAGACAGGGGAGGGCTCCTGAGCAACAACGGGGATATGTTCGGGCCTGACGGCGATGACTTGGTGGTAAGCGCTGTGGTGACCCTGGCACCCCTCCGGATTGTGTGGCACGGGACCGTTGACAATTCTTCATGCTTCGATTTGCTAAGCGACCTATTTAGCGACAACCTCCGGGTATGCGATGGATGCAGCCTGGACTGCACTGACTCTTGATGCCTGCTTCCGCTTCTTCCCTTGATTTGCCCCTGGCAGTAAGATATAATTCCCCCAAACAATATCATGCGGGCTATGAAAAGGACAGTACGCAGGCTATGTGGACCCCAGAGAATGACGGCCTCAGGCTGGAAGCCGTCTGGTCCCGGCTTGTCGGAACACCACCTTGGAGCCCCTAGTGGAAGCGCCGCCGGTGGCGATAACACTAGCGTGTGGACACGTTAACGTCCTAAGAGGGCTAAGTGTGCTTGCACTTAGCTAAAGAAGGGTGGAACCGCGAACTCAGACCTCGCCCCTTTAAGGCGAGGTTTTTGCTTTAGAGAACTTAGAATAGGAGAGTGATCACCATGGGCCAGGACAAGAGGCCTGAGGGTTTCGTTGTCAAATGGAACGAAAAATCCAAACACTTCCCGCAAGGTAGCACTTTTCTGGATGTAAAGAAAACGTTTGGTTGGAAGAACGACGTACTCATGGTCCGGGTGCTTGACCAGGCTCAGCCTCAGGTACTGGAGCTAAGAGAGCCGGTAGAAAGGGATTGTGAGGTTGAGCCGCTTGGGTTCGCGGATGAGCAAGCCAGGGAGGCCCTGAGGCATACGGCTTCCCACGTGCTGGCTCAGGCGGTAAAGCGTCTGTTCCCAGATGTGCGCCTGGGGATCGGCCCGGCAATAGAGGATGGTTTCTACTATGATTTTGATACAGAGCACAGGTTTACCCCGGAGGACCTTAACGACATTGAAAAGGAAATGAGGCGGATTGTGAAACAGAATCTGCCCGTTACCCGTGAAATCGTGTCCAGGGAAGAAGCCAGAAAACTGTTTGAGGAAGCCGGTGAGACCTATAAGCTGGAGCTTATCGACGAACTGCCAGAAAGCGAAGCTATATCAATCTACAGGCAAGGAGAGTTTTTCGACCTGTGTGCAGGGCCTCACGTGCCACATACAGGATACCTTAAGGCATTCAAACTACTGAGCATTGCCGGGGCTTACTGGAGAGGAGACGAAAACCGGCCCATGCTCCAGCGCATCTATGGCACTGCCTTTATGGACCAGGAAGCACTCGACGCCCACCTAGCCAAGCTGGAAGAAATCAAGCGCAGGGATCACCGGAGACTCGGCCGGGAACTTGAGTTTTTCAGCATCGAAGAGGAAGGCGGCCCGGGACTCATATATTGGCATCCCAAGGGAGCCCTGGTGCGGGAACTTATCGAGCATTTCTGGAAAGCGGAACACCGGAAGAGGGGTTATGAAATCGTGTACACCCCCCACATTGCCAAACTCGACTTGTGGAAGGTTTCCGGACACTGGGATTGGTACAGTGAGAACATGTACACCCCCATGGATGTCGATGATACCAAGTACTTGCTCAAACCCATGAATTGTCCTTTCCACATATTGATCTACAAAGGCAAGACCAGAAGTTACCGCGACTTGCCCATAAAATACGCAGAGCTTGGTACAGTGTATAGATATGAGCGCTCAGGAGTGCTCCATGGGATGCTGAGGGTAAGAGGGTTCACCCAGGACGATGCTCACTTGTTTTGCAGGCCCGATCAGCTTGAGGAACAACTCATAGAGGTTCTCGATCTAGCCGAGTTCATGCTCAAGACTTTCGGCTACGATGAATACTGCTGCATGCTTTCAGTGCGGGACCCTGAAGATAAGCAGAGATACATCGGGAACGACGATGTGTGGGAGCAGGCCGAAGCTGCCCTGGAAAACGCGCTCAAAGCCAAGAATCTAAACTACCAGGTGGACGTAGGCGAAGCTAAGTTCTACGGGCCGGCAATAGACATAAAGATCAAAGACGCCATGGGGCGCCTGTGGCAGGGACCGACCATCCAGGCCGACTTCAACCTACCCGAGAGGTTTGACATAGCCTACATCGGAGAAGACGGGCAGAAGCACAGGCCGGTGATGATCCACCGCACCGTGCTGGGCGCCATGGAAAGGTTTATCGGCGGGCTGATCGAACACTACGCAGGCGCGTTCCCGTTGTGGCTGTCACCTGTGCAAGTCCGGGTCATGCCTGTGTCAGACAAGCAGGCAGATTACGCAAAACAAATTGCAGAGGAACTTGAAAAGCACGGATTCAGGACACAATGTGACTTAGGGCCTGACAAGATAGGGTATAAGATACGGCAGGCCCAGCTTGAAAAGGTGCCTTACATGATAATCGTAGGGGACAAGGAAAAGCAAGCGGGCAACATTTCGGTACGCCACAGGGCTTTAGGCGACCTTGGAGCCATGCAATTGGACGAATTTGCGGCCAAGGCAAAGCACGAGTCCGAATCCAAGAGCCTGGATTCGGTGTTTGGAAACAGCTGACAACTTTTTGGCCCGTGACGCGTGACACAACAGCCTGCAATATGATATACTCAATTGCGCTAAGAAGAAGCCATCCGCTTCTCACCTTACGGCAATAGGCTTGTAAGGTTACAGACTGAATGAGGCGGTTTTGCAGCTGTACGTAAGAAGCCTCAATAGGTGAGCGAGATACGGGCGGGTGGAGTTCTCTACCCGCCCATATTAGTTTTGGCCAAAAGGGGGTGAAACTCTATCAGGCACATGAGTCAGAGTCAAAGTCAGAGGGTAAACGACCAGATCCGGGCACGGGAAGTAAGGCTGATAGCTCCTGATGGGGCACAGTTGGGTATCTTTCCCGTTCAGGAAGCTTTGAACATAGCTCGTGAGCAAGGGCTGGATTTAGTGGAAGTAGCTCCTCACGCCAAGCCCCCTGTTTGCCGGATCATGGACTATAGCAAATGGAAGTACGAGCAATCTAAGCGCCAGAAAGAAGCCAGGAAAAAGCAGAAGGCTCAGGACATGAAAGAAGTCAAGATGCGTCCTGCAATTGACCAGCATGACTTCGACGTGAAGGCAAGGGCTTGCAGGCGTTTCCTGGAACAGGGCGACAAGGTCAAAGCCACAATCATGTTCAGGGGCAGGGAGCTAGCCCATGTCGGCTTGGGTCAAAAGGTTTTGGAAAGGCTTTTGGATTCAGTCAAAGAGATATGTCAAGTCGAAAGGGCTCCCAGGATGGAAGGCAGGAACATGACCATGATCCTGGTGCCCAAGCCCCAGGACAGGGGCAACAAGAAAACCGCTGCTGACAACTGAAATGCAGCAGAAGACATAAGATTAGCAGTATTACGGATACAGGAAAGGGAGTTTGCAAGTGGCTAAGAAGGCTAAGAAGGCCAAGAAGATCAAGATGAAAACCCATAGCGGTGCTAAGAAGCGCCTGTTTGTAACAGGCACAGGCAAGATCCGCCATTTCCGTTCAGGCCATGGGCACAAGCTTGAACACAAAGGCCATGCACGGCGGAGAAGATTGAGACAAGACACAATTCTCAACAAAGTTTACGCCAAAGAGATCAAGACTTTGATTCCGTACAAGTAACTAGCAACATGTTCAACAAAATCAAGAGCGTAGTGTTGTAGAAAGAGGGTTGTAAGCGATGCCTCGTGTTAAGTCGTCAGTTGTCAAGAGAAAGCGGCACAAGAAAGTCCTAAAGCTGGCAAAAGGGTATTACGGCAAACGTTCCAAGTCGTTCAGGGTTGCCAACGAAGCCGTAATGAAAGCCTTAAATTACGCCTATATCCACAGGCGCCAGAAAAAACGGGAATTCAGGAGATTGTGGATAGCGCGGATTAACGCGGCTGCCCGCCAGAACGGCATGACGTACAACAGGTTCATCAACGGGCTTAAGAAAGCCGGAGTTGAAATTAACCGCAAAATGCTTGCCGAGCTGGCAGTATCAGATGCAAAAGCTTTTTCACAGCTTGTAGATCTTGCCCGGAGCCAGGTGGAAGCAGCAGGTTCCGCCCAATAGGCCAACCGGGCTGAAAGAGGATTAAGGTGTACTCTGATGTTCCGTGGCGCCTAATACGGAGCCTTTCACGCAAGAAACACAGGGACAAAACCGGCCTTACCGTGGCCGAAGGCCCGTCGGTCGTGCTCGCTGCCTTAGAAGCAGGGGTCGAACTTCGGGCCGTAGTCTTTACTGAAGAGTTTGCCGGTTCCGAAAAAGCCAGTGTCCTCCGGCAGGCTATGGAAGACCACGGCCGCTTTGGCCGGCTCTTTGTAGTGCCCAAAGAGCTTTATAGCAAGATGTCCGATACCAAGACTCCCCAAGGAGTCCTGGCTTTGTTGAGGTTTCCTTTCCGTTTCACCAGAGGGGAACCCAAGCCCACCTGGGCACAAGACTTGGACATTGTGGCCGTGGATATCCAGGATCCTGGCAATGTGGGCACGCTGATAAGAACCGGCGGGTTCGCAGGGGCAACCAGGGTGATATTGTGCGGCCAAAGCGCCGATCCCTTTTCGCCAAAAGCTATAAGGGCGTCAGCCGGTGCAATTTTCAGCATCCCCGTGACCTACCAGGAGGACTGCACCGGCTTGCTCAGCCAAATGCACGCCTCCGGGCAACGCATATACAAGGCAACCCCCAGGGATGGCATAATGCCCTGGGAAGCGGATTTGAGCGCCCCTTGTGCCCTGGTGCTAGGCAATGAAGCCCGGGGGTTGAAAGAAGAAATCCTCCAAGGGCCCGGAGATTGCGTGAGTATCCCCATGCCTGGCGGGATCGAGTCTCTAAATGTTGCCATGGCTTGCACCGCCCTGCTGTACGAGGCTGTGCGCCAGAGGATGAAGTGCGGTGTTTGAGCTCCCCTGCACTCGTGGTATAATACACGAAAGTGTCGAGGAAGCGGGGGATGGGCCACGGATATCGCACAAATGTATTGGTCAGTATTTGAAATGACCGGTTCAGTGTTGGCTTACCTGCTTTACCGGCATTACACCAACCTCAGCAACACAAGTAAACGGCCACCCGAACAGTTGAATACCAACACTGGGCAATGAAGGAGAACGTGGATCAGCGGTGGTGTATACAGAGAAGGAAAGCCGTGGCTGAGAGCTTTCCCATACACAATAGCTGGTCGAATTCGCTCTGGAGCCTCTGGGCTGAACAAACGGAGTAGGCCCGGCGTGCCTTCGCGTTACGAAGGACAAGAGTGGGTCCGGAAACGGGCCAACCCCGGTGGTACCGCGGAAGCATAAGCTTTCGTCCGAGAGGATGAAGGCTTTTTTATTTAGATGCGAAAGGAGGAAACACACCCGGTGAACCATAATTTGGCTGAGATGGAAGCACAGGTGCTTAGAGAGATCAATGAAGCTTCCACTGACGACGAGCTCCAGCGTGTCCGGATCAAGTACCTGGGCAGGAAGGGAGAAATCTCCGCGCTGCTCAAACAGATTGGCAACCTGCCCCCTGAGGAACGGCCCGAATTTGGTGCGGCCGTAAATGCATTACGGGCCAAGGTCACACAAAGAATTGCCGAAAGAAAAGCCGAACTTGAAACACAAGCCCTGGAGGAGAGCCTCCGCCGGGATACCATAGATGTAAGCTTGCCAGGGGAACTCTTCGAAATAGGCGGGCTTCATCCCCTCACAAAATCCCTGAGGGAAATCACATCGATACTTTCAAGCATGGGCTTTACAGTCTACGAAAGCCGCGAAGCTGAAACTGACGAAATGAATTTCGTAAAACTCAATATCCCCCAAGGACACCCTGCAAGGGATATGCAAGAGACTTTTTACCTTAGCGATACCACCCTGCTTAGGACACATACTTCACCCGGCCAGATACGGGGGATGTTGGCTTTGGAGGGCAAGCTGCCCGTGCGGTTTATAGTGCCAGGCAGGGTATACCGGAGGGATCAGACCGATGCATCCCATCATCCTGTATTCTTCCAGGTCGAGGGCTTGGCCATCGACGTAGATATCACTTTCAAACACCTAAGAGGCGTTATTTCAACCCTCATGAGCAGGTTTTTTGGCCAGGACGTGACCGTCCGGCTCAGGCCCAGCTATTTCCCGTTTACCGAACCTTCCTGCGAGGTTGACATATCGTGCGTGTTCTGCAAGGGACAAGGCTGTTCTGTGTGCAGCAACTCAGGCTTTTTGGAAGTAGCAGGCGCAGGCATGGTCCATCCCCAGGTGCTCATAAACGGCGGCTATGATCCTGAACAAGTGAGCGGGTTTGCGTTTGGTTTTGGATTGGATAGGCTGGCCATGCTCAAGTACGGAATTGACGATATACGCCTTCTCTACGGCAACGACAAGAGGTTCTTGTCCCAGTTCCGTGGGCTTTAATCAGATGGATGTCAGGAGGCATGGGTTGAAATGAAAGTACCGTGGAAATGGCTTAACGAATATGTAGACCTGCCGTGGGATCCCCAAGAAACCGCCCACAGGCTTACCATGGCAGGGGTGTGCGTAGAAGAGCTGATTTACGAACAACTCGGGGTTACTTCTGTGGTTTCGGCAAGAATAACTGAGGTTAAGCCCCATCCCACAAGGCCCGGGCAAAAGGTGGGGCTCCTAGATACCGGTAGCAACACGCTCCAGATAGTAAGCGGCGCCCCTGGCTTTGAAGCAGGCAATATTACCCTGGTGGCCACTCCCGGAGCCACTCTTCCCGGAGGGATTAAGATTGACGCCAAAGAGGTGGACGGCGTACTGTCCCAGGGAATGGCGCTTTGCTCCAACGAGTTGCTCACAGGCCAACCACCCAGGCCTTTTGAGGATATTATCCTTTTGCCGGAAGACACACCGCTTGGGGTTCCCGCCGGCGAACTCTTCGAACTGGATGACTGGGTGATGGTGCTTGACCTCACTATCAATTATTCCCACTGCCTTGGCATTCTAGGAGTAGCCATGGAAGCTGCGGCACTGGCGGGCAAGCCTCTTAAACTACCTGAGGTGCTCCACGCGTGGAACTGGGCAGGTGTGCATGGCAGCATGAAACCTAAGTCATGTGAGGAAAGCGCACATGACTTCAGGATCCACCTGCCTCAGCCCGACCTGTGCCCAAGATATGTGGGCAAGCTTGTGGAAGACATAAGGTTTACCTATTCGCCTGTAAATATGGAGAGGCGCCTTATGCTGGCCGGGCAAAGGCCGCTAAACCTGGTGGTGGATGTAACCAACTATGTAATGCTGGAGACAGGGCAGCCGCTCCATGCGTTCGATGCAGACAAAATAGCGGACAACACCATCATCGTAAGAGCTTCTGAACCTGGAGAGACCATCGTTACCCTTGATGAGATTGAGAGGGAGGTACCGGAGAACACCATCCTGATCACTGATCCGTCAGGCCCTATAGGCATTGCAGGGATCATGGGGGGCCGAGACACAGAGGTAACCCAAACCACCAGGCGGGTACTGATTGAATCTGCGTATTTTGATCCCCTTACCATCAGACTCGCATCCCAGAGACTCAGGCTCAGAACAGAAGCTGCCCTAAGGTTTGAAAAAGGCCTTGATCCGACTGCCCAGGCTGCAGTGGCAGAGAGAGCGGCAGCGCTCATAGCATGGCTATCAGGCGCAAGGCCTGTGCCAGGATATGCTGAAACCAATCACCTGAAACACGAACCCAAGCAGATCGTCCTGCGCATGAAGACCCTGGAAAGGCTGCTCGGAACCAGGTTTTCGCCTGAAACATGCCGTGAGATCCTCGAAAAGATAAACTTCCAAGTTGAAGTAAACCATGGCGATGCGGAAGCAGATGCTTCTATCTTAGTAACGATACCTCCTAGGCGCGTGGATATACACGGGGAAGTCGACCTTGTCGAAGAAGTTGCGAGGCATTACGGATATGACGAATTTGGTACGGATGACTTGACCAAGGCTGTCCCCGGAGGCATAACAGAGCCCCACCTGGCTCACGTGGAAAAAATACGGGACCTCCTGGTGGCCCACGGCGGCCTGGAATGCATAACAAACTCCCTTGTAAATCCTGAGGTCTTGGCAGGTCTGGGATGGGATTCTGACGATCCCAGGGGAAACCCGGTACGGCTTAAGCATCCGCTTTCATCTGAAGAATCAGTACTGCGACCCAGCCTGATACCGGGGCTTGTAACTGTTGCTTCGTCAAACATAAGGTCAGGCATACAAGGGCTTTTTGTCTGGGAGATAGGAAGGGTGTTCTTCCCAAGCAAGGATCCGCTGCCTGTGGAGACCAGGCAACTGGCCCTGGTTTCCTACGGACAGCTCAAGCCCAAGACGTGGCTGGGAGAACCCCAACAAGCGAGTTTCTACCACATGAAGGGGGTCATAGACAGCCTGCTGGGATTGCTGGGTATATCTGGCGTGAAATACTTGCCTAAGGCAGGCATGCCGTTCCACCCGGGAAGATCGGCCAGGATCGTAGCCAACATGTCAACCGTTGGCGAGATAGGCGACATGCATCCTAAGTGTCTCAAACAGCTGGACATTCCGGTAGCTGTCACCGCATGCTGGCTGTCCCTTGAAGCCTTGTTGTCTATGGTGAAACCCAAGGAATACGAAACCCTCTCCAAGTTTATGCCCGTGGAAAGGGACTTGGCCGTGATTGTAGCTGAAAATGTCCCGGCTGGTGAGGTAATCGATTCAATCCTCAACACAGGCACGCACCTGGTTTCAGTAACCTTGTTTGACGTGTATCGGAAGCCACCTGTCCCGCCGGGACACAAGAGCCTCGCTTTCAGGCTGGTGTACCAGCCGAAGCACAGGACCTTGACAGAAGCCGAACTGGCAGAGGACAGAGAACGAATTATGGAGCAGTTGAAACAACAGTTCAATGCCGTACTGAGGTCATGATCAGTGGATAAGCCTGAGCTGCCCATGTGGTTAGGATGAGCTCCGGCCTCTTGGCGCTCAAAGGCTAACCGGTGTTCAGTGTGCGGGCTTATGAAGACGCAGCCCGCACATTAAGCTCAGGTGCCCACAATGTGTGAGAATAAGCTACGTGCCTGGCAAGTTGGGAACTACACAGCTTGTGTTCATAAATTCTTAAGCCTCCTCATACTCTGACTTTAGAATTTATGTGAAGGAGTGTCCCACCTTGCCAGGCAAAGCGCAATCAAGGCTGCCCCAGTCTGGCTTCTTGCTTATGATATTGGTGATTACCCTGGCCGTGGGGCCTACAGTCAAGCACCAGGTCCCGGCTGCACTCAGCGTACACGAAACTGATGAGCCTTTGCTCCCCTCTGATCCGCCTGTCATCCGTCACGATGTATATGACCTCAAGGTACGCCTTACGCAACTGGGGTTTTACTCAGGGCCCCTTGATGAAACCTACGATGTCGAAGCCGTAAAGGCAGTAAGAGCCTTCCAAGAAAGCTACTGGTTGGAACCTAACGGGATAGTTGATCAGACCACATGGAAGGCGCTGGCTGTGGGGGTCTCACGCCCGGCCCACACCTCATCAAAGCCTTTGCCTGAAGAAGGGGAACTCTACCTTGAGGTAGACACAGAATTAGCCGAACTCAGGGTCTGGGTAGGCGATACCTTATGGAAGACCTACCCTGTAGCAGTGGGGAAGTGGTCGACTTTGACCCCGGTTGGGGAGTGGAAAATCGTCGACAAGGGATACGAATCGGGCGGCGCTTTCGGGACCAGGTGGATGGCCTTGGATGTCCCGTGGGGAGGATACGGGATTCACGGAACCAACAGGCCTTGGTCAATCGGCACCTATGCAAGCTTAGGCTGCGTCAGGATGTTCAACGAGGATATCGAGGAACTGTACGAACTTGTGCCCATAGGAACCAGGGTAATAATTACCGGATACCGGCCTCCCCTTGATTTTGGGAAACCTTTTGGCCCGGGCACTATTGGGCCTGAAGTTGTGAGGCTCCAGGAAGCCCTGCGGGAATTCGGGTTTGACGCAGGCCCGGCTGACGGAAGGTACGGCCCCCTCACCGAGCAAGCCGTCCAAGAGGTTAGGGAAGTGTTCGGTTTGGGAAGGGATGGATGGGCCTCCAGGGACCTCTTTGTGTTGTTGCAAGTTGAGGGACAGTAGGGGGAGGAAGCATGAGAAGCGAAGTTGCTGCAGCCATGGTCTTGGTTGTTGCAGTCTTGTTATGCGGGTGCAAAACACAGACTCCCTTGCCATATGAAGTACCGCCAGGTGACATAAAGATAGTTGTATGGGATGCAAAGGAACCGCATCTTCCCGGGGCACCTCCGTACTCAGAACTCGCCACCCTTGTGGCGGAAGACTATGCCAAGACCCTGGGGATCACGGTAGACCTTGAATTTAAACCGAGGCAACAAATCGAAGACCTGCTCTTGGGGGATTATCAAGGGGAGATTCCGTCGGTGGTATTTTCCACAGAATGGCCTTTTGTAGGGATAGGTACCCAAGACCTCACTGAAATGGTGGAGGCCGATGATTACCTGGAAGCCGCCGCAGGTTTCTGGATGTATGACGGCAGACTCATGGGCATCCCGGCGTATGTCCATTGGCTGTGCCTGGCCAAGCGGGCGGACTTAGGTAATTCGTCTCCCAACGCAGGCTATTTCATTTATTCTCCAGGGTTTTTGCACTCGGCATTGGATTACGGAAACCTAGATTGGGTTCCGGAAGACATATGCACTTACGTAGAATGGGTAAAACAAACTTACGGGCTTTGCCAGGAACCTGTGCTTGATCTGTGGGAGCAGGGGCGGATCGGCATGATGTATCCTGTGACCCCCCACCTTTTCAAATGGATAAGGCTGAGTGAAAAGGACCTGGATACTGAGATGCTGCCTATAGACAATCCTGAGGGGACACCCAGGTTTTACTTCTCAGTGCCAGGTTATGTGGTCATGGACGGCAATGAACAAACCATGAAATATGCCGTGGAGCTGGCCAAACTACTGGCCGCCAACAGGGGAAGGTGGGCCGCCAGAGCAATCGGATGTATACCCGCCTATGTATCTGACACCCCTTTATTTGACTTAGAGAGCGGGTTTGACCGGGACGAGCGCCTGAAACTCATGTCGAGTTTCCTACAATCCCAAGCCCGCATAACTGACTGGGTTACATACAGCAGGAAAACCCATGTCAGGCTGGGCGTTAACCGGGCAATTGAGGAATACCTGTCGGGTTCGGTAAGCCGGGAGCAGTTTGAGCAGAGGATTTACGATGCACTCAAGAGCCATACTAATCAATAGATCCCATGACGCAGCACTGGAGGTAGATAAGTTGCCCGATCTTGCCGGCTTGAAGATTGTGATCTTCCGGACCTTGGCTATGTTTTGGATCACCTTGATCGCAGTGCGGACAATGGGCAAGCGTTCCATAGCCCAACTTGCCCCGTTCGATCTGACGGTGATCATCATCATAGGCTCAGCAGCTGCCCTGCCCTTAGAAGACGAGAGCATCAGCCTATGGAACGGGATCGTGCCCATACTCATCCTGTCGTTCCTTCAATATTTGCTGAGCGTCATTAACCTCCACTGGAGGGCCGCTGAAAAGGTGACCCAGGGAACATCAACCCCCTTGGTCGTAAACGGCAAGATACTTCACGACAACCGCAAAATGGAAAGGGTATCTCTGTCAGACCTTCACATAGTGCTCAGACAAAAGGGAGTAGACAGGATAGAAGACGTGGCCTTGGCGGTGCTTGAGCCTACCGGCGAAGTGTCGGTGATACTAAAGGAAGAAACCAGGCCGCTGACTGCTAAAGATATCGATATCTTAAACCTTTCGCGGCTTGACGATATAATGACCCTGTCGTCTCAACGGCTTAGAAAACGGTATAATGAAATCAGCAAACCTCAGAGGAGGAGAAACTTTCCCGGTTGGCCTTAAACCGGCCACAGGGAGCTTGAGGGGAGGGCCCGGAATGTCATTTGACGCGAGTTGGCTACAAAGAGCCAGCTCCTTTGAAAAGTATCTCGAAAAGGCCGACATGAACGTGCCCACCATGAGACAGAATTTTGCCGAAGTCACAGTAAAAGATGAAGATGACACCTACTTTTCCTGGTTGTGCTCTCAAGTACCACCTGGTTCCATAAAGATCTTGGCTATTTCCGAATCATGGTGCGGCGACTGTGTTGAAAACTTGCCCATCGTGGCCAAACTGGCTTCCCTTTATCCTTGCTTTCACCTGCTGGTGTTCTCAAGAGACGACAATCTGGATATCATGGACAAGTACATGACTGACGGCAGGCGGACGATTCCGGTGTTTGTGTTGTTCGATGAATCAGGGCAGGAGATCGGGCGTTTCATAGAAAGGCCAAAACCTGCCACAGAATTCCTGGAACAGGAAAGGGCTAAACTCAGCCAGCTGCCTGAGGAAGAAAGGAAGAAGGCATCTTACGGGATCCGCACCAAGCTCCGAAGGCTATACCGGTCAGGATTCAGGGATGAAACAATAAAAGAGATTCGGAGGATTCTGGAAACCAGATATGGACCAAAAGACCCTTGAACTTCTGGAATACGAAAAGATCCAGGAAATGCTTGCTGCCCAGGCTGATACGCCTATGGGGAGGCGTCTAGCCAAAAGGGCATTTCCTGTTGATGTACACACTGCAAGACACCGCCAAAAGGTAGGCCGGGAGATTGCCCAGGCCCTGGGCAAGACATCCCTGCCGGTCATCCCTCAGGTCAGGGATGTTACCAATCTAATATCAGGGGCCATGCAAGGAGCTCAGCTTGCGCCCCACGACTTGAGGGATGTGCTCAATCTCCTGGTAGCATGCGATACGGTCTCATCATGGATCGGGCGGCTTAATGAGGATTTCCGGCAACTTCACGCCTTAAGGCGCAAGCTGCCCCAGCAACCGCTGCTTAGGGACAAGCTGGCCGGTACAGTTGATGAGCAAGGAGAGATTAAAGATACCGCCAGCCCCAAACTTCAGTCTATCAGGAAATCATACAGGGATGCCCAAGAAAGGCTGAGAAAACGGGCTGAAACCATGACACGCCAACCCGGCATTGCCCAGTACCTTCAGGAACCGATAGTCACTTTCCGCAACGGGCGATACGTGCTTCCGGTAAAACAGGAATACGCGTCTAAGATCCAAGGAATCGTACACGACCATTCTGCATCAGGGCAGACCGTGTTTCTCGAGCCTTCTGAGCTGCTCGAAATGGCAAACCAAGTAAGACGGCTGGAACTCTTGGAACGGGACGAAATTGAAAGGATCCTTTCCGAAGTATCAGCGTGGATCGGCCAAGTCGGGCCAGAACTCATTGCCGGCATTGAAGCTTTGGGAGAGTTTGACCTAGGCGTCGCCAAGGCCAGGCTCGCCTCCAAGTGGAACGGATGTTTTCCCACATTGACCGATGATTTTGCCGTCTCCCTGGTGAGAGCGTGGCATCCCCTTCTGAAAGGAGATCCTGTACCCCTTGACATCCATCTGGACGAAACAGGGGTAAGAACCGTTGTTGTGACCGGGCCAAACATGGGCGGGAAGACGGTGTCCCTTAAGACCTGCGGGCTGCTTGTGGCAATGGCCCTGGCAGGGATGCCGTGCCCTTGCGATCCAAAGACTCAAATAGGCGACATCAAAGCGATCTTGTGCGACATAGGTGACGAGCAATCCATCGAAGCCAACTTGAGCACCTTTTCGGCACACATCACCAACATAAAACACATCCTAGCCGAATCTGGCAGGGGTAAGCTGGTGCTTATTGATGAGCTGGGCGCGGGTACGGACCCAAAAGAAGGAGCTGCCTTGGCCCAGGCTATCCTAGAGAAAATCCACAATTCAGGGGCGCTATGCGTTGTCACCAGCCACTATGGTGAGCTCAAAATCCTGGCCGAAAAAACCCAGGGGATGGCCAATGCTAGCATGGAATGGGACAGCCTCAACTTGGTGCCCACTTTCAGGCTGGTAGTGGGTAGGCCGGGCAGATCCCATGCGTTCTTGGTGGCAAAGAGGCTAGGTCTGGACGAGGACGTGTTAGACCGCGCCAAGGAGCTAATCCCTGAAGACGTAATCAGACTGGAAGATATTATCGCCGACATGGAGGCCCAATCCCAGAGGGCTAGGGAAGAAGCTGAAAGGGCTGCAGCTGAGAGGGCTGTTTATCAAGAGCTGCGAAGCGAATATGAGCACAAGCTAAGCTCCTTGGAAGCCCAGCGGAAAAAGGTATTGAGAGATGCCAGGCGAGAGGCACAATCCATCATCGCCAGGGCAAAGGTTGAATTCGAAAAAGCGCTGCAGGAGATCAAAGACAGCCGGCGTCAGACTTCCGGGGATTTCCACGACACTGCATCCAAAATCCGCTCAAGGCTCGCCCGAATCCAGGCAGACCTGACAGATCCAGAGGACGAATTGCCCGCAGGCGAACCTCTGTCCATCGAGAGCCTGGAAGCAGGCATGCAGGTAATGGTGTCCGGGTTTTCTGAACCTGGGACTGTATTGGAAGTATCCGGCTCAGATGATGTGGTGGTACAAATCGGAAACTTCAAGCTTAGGACGGAGATCAGCCGTCTAACCGGAGCACCACAAAAGACCGGCAGGCGGGAGCCGCTTTCAGGGGTTTTGAGCGCAGCTCAAGACAAGGCCCTGAACGTTTCCCCCCGGGTGGACCTGCGCGGGATGACCAAGGAAGAGGCGCTCATGACCTTGGACAAATATATCGACGACGCTCTCCTGGCTGCTATACCCGAAATCACCATTATCCACGGAAAGGGCACGGGCACCTTGCGCCAAGCCGTAGAAGAGTATCTCAAGTCAAACCAGAAATATATCGCCGGCTACCGCCTCGGCGAGCCATCGGAAGGCGGTACCGGCGTGACGATTGCAAGACTTAAGACTTAACTTCTAAGCTCCTGAGCCTGGGTGGGTTGCCCCAGGGTCAACTACAGGCCCCTCTTGGGAGCTGTCATCAGGCTGAGGTGAATCAGGCCTGGATGCCTGGCCCGGTTCGGGAGCGTGTTCATTACCATGCCCGTCTCCAGGTGCCCCGGGTGCATCATCTTCCGGGAAGGGCCAACCAGGTGCCCCATGTGAATGATAATCGCAGACGGAAGTAGGCGTTTTGCCCCTGACTCCCAGTTCGGTTATTATGTCCTCTGCAGGGCAGTATGGGCTCGGCAAGAGCCCTGACTTCTGGCACACTTGGATTTCTACTATAGTATCTGGGCGGGTGAAGTCTTCAACGGGCATCTCAGCGGTGATCGCACTCATCATCTTGTTCCAGATCCTGGCCGGATAGCTCCCACCGGTGATCTTCCACTGGGACATGGTCTTTTCTTGGTCATAGCCCATCCATACCACACCCACGGTGCTGGGAGTGTAGCCCACAAACCAGGCGTCCTTCCAGTCGCTTGTGGTACCCGTCTTGCCTGCCGCAGGCCTGCCGAAATAGGCTGCTTGCCCTGTGCCTCCTGGCTTTGTGAGTACATCCTGCAGCATGCTTGTCATAAGGTACGCCGATTCTTCAGAAATCACGATCTGCCTGTTTATGCTGTGTTCCTCAAGCACGTTGCCGTTCTTGTCTTCCACTCTGAGGATGGATAGGGGTTCAACCTGGATCCCCCGGTTGGCTATTGTGCCAAAAGCCACGGCCATGTCCAGAGGCTTCACCCCGTAGGTAAGCCCGCCAAGGGCCAGGGAGCGGGTGAGGTCGGAAACGCCGCCTGACTTGACAAGGGTGGTTATCCCGAGTTTCTCAGACCACTCGAGGCTGGTCCTAAGGCCTATCATGTCCTGGACCCTGCACGCCACCACGTTCAAAGACTCTCTTACGGCGGTCCTCATTGTGACCAAACCTTTAAAGGTACCGCTGTAGTTTCTGGGCGAGAACTGTTCGCCTGTGGTGGGATCTACCCAGGTCACCGGGGAATCGTCTATTACCGTATAAGGTCCCAGCCCTTGTTCTAATGCCGGTATATAAACTGAGATAGGTTTAAAGGCAGAACCAGGCTGGCGCTGGGCATCGATGGCACGGTTCCACCCCAGCATACTTTCGTGCCGACGGCCTCCCACAATGGCGAGAAGATGTCCAGTCTTCACATCCATGACTACTACGGCAGCTTCTACGTTGTCTTCACCGGACTTATACGGGAACACCGGATCCAGCACTTCTTTCACTGCGGCCTCTGCTGCCCTTTGGGCGGCTGGGCTATAGGTGGTATACACCCGCAAGCCTCCGCCGTACACCAAGTCTGCAGGATAACGGGAAAGGAGCTGCTGTAGCACGTAATCCAGGAAGTATCCGCCTTCTGTCACCATCTTAGGCTCGTAGTCTATGATGTTGAGGGGTTTGCTCTTGTAAAACTCTGCCTCGTCCCGGGTAATAAACCCATATTCCGCCATTTGATTCAACACTGTATTGCGCCTGTTTACCGATTGCTCAATATTATCCTTGTTGCCGTAATAAGACGGAGCCCGTATCGCCCCTGCCAGAAACGCAGCCTCGTCCACAGTGATTTCAGATACAGGCTTGCCGAAGTAAGCCCTCGCGGCAGCTTCAACCCCATGGGCCCCGCGGCCGAAGTGAATCTGGTTGAGGTACATCTCCAGGATTTCCTTCTTGGTATACTTGCGCTCCATAAGTACCGCAACTATTACGTCTTGGACTTTCCGCTTAAGCGTCCTGTCCTGCTCTAGAAAAGCGATCTTGGCAAGCTGCTGGGTGATGGTGCTGCCGCCCTGCAGGGTCTCGTCATCTCTTATGTTTTGATATAAAGCCCTTAGGATTGCCCTGATATCGAACCCCGGATGGCTGTAAAACCTATGGTCCTCGGCTGCCAAAACAGCATCTATCAGGTGTTGAGGTATCTCGTTTATGGAAACGGGGATCCGGTATTCACTTGACCTCAGCTCGGTCCATACGTCTCCGTTGCGGTCATACACTATTGAAATCTCGTCGGCCTGTGGCTCAAGACCTGCAAGCGCCGGTAGGTCCTGTATTGCCGATATTACCACCGCCGCTGCAAAACCTAATCCAACAAGCACCAGTCCCAGAAAGACGTATATTGCTATATCCAGAGCCCGGATGCCCTTCCTGACCCGTCGTCTCCTCTTAGCCATAAATTACTACCTCCAGCGGTTGTCTATGTTGAGTTGCTCCGTTGTCATCGCCGCAAGTATTTTATTTTATTCGTTCAGCTACTTTCCTCCCTGATATCAGACGAAGGAAGCAGTAATAAGGTGTCACCATTATACCATTTTCGCTGAACGGCTTCTTGAGGCCTGTCAGGAATGGTATAATCAAACGAAAAACCCAAGGAGGGTCAGTGCGTTGGGAAAATTGGAAGCTGAAGTTAACCATCAGGTGGAATTACTCAGCCAACGGGCGGCAATGCTGGTAACCGAGGAAGAACTTAGGGCCAAGATAAGGCGTTCTTTGGAAAAGCAACAGCCGCTCAAAGTAAAATTGGGGGTAGATCCCAGTGCCCCTGACATACACCTTGGCCACATAGTGGTCATGCGGAAACTCAGGGAATTTCAGGAACTGGGTCATGAGATATACTTCGTAATCGGTGACTTCACCGGGATGATCGGAGACCCCAGCGGCAGGTCAAAGACCAGGCGTCAACTGTCAAGGGAAGAAGTTGAAGCCAACGCCCGTACATATCATGAACAGGCAACCCTTATCCTGGATCCCGATAAGACACATGTGGTGTTCAATTCATCCTGGCTGTCACCCCTGACCTTTGCGGATCTTGTCACTCTGGCTTCCAAGTTTACCGTTGCCCGGATGCTCGAGAGGGACGATTTCCACAAACGCTATACAGCCGGCCAGGCCATCGGCATTCATGAATTCTTATACCCCCTGGCCCAAGCGTACGATTCAATCGCCATAGGCGCTGACGTGGAGCTTGGAGGCACCGACCAAACTTTCAACCTTTTGGTAGGCAGGGACCTGCAGCCCCATTACGGGCAAGAGCCGCAGATTGCGCTGACCATGCCGCTTCTTGTAGGCACCGACGGAAAAGAGAAGATGTCCAAGAGCTTGGGCAACTACATCGGTGTCACAGACAACCCCAATGACATGTATGGAAAAGTGATGTCCATCCCCGATGAGGTAATGGGCGACTACTTCGAACTCATCTTGGCAGAGCCTAAACAATCCGTCAAAACCATGATGCGGGACATAGAGACGGGTAAACGCCATCCCATGGATGTAAAGATGGAATTGGCCAGAAGAATCGTGGCGGAATTCCACGGCCTGAGCGCGGCAAACACCGCCCAAGACAATTTCTTGCGGGTATTTCGGGAAGATGCCTTGCCCGATGACATTGAGACGGTAGAGCTGGAAAATGTAAGAGCAGGGGAAGAAGTCGGCCTCGCACGGCTTATTGCAACCTGCGGGCTGGCGCCGTCTTCGTCTGAAGCCAGGCGGCTCATCCAGAGCGGCGCAGTGAGGGTCAACCGCGAACGGCTCACTGACCCCTTTGGTTCAGTGAGAGTTACAGACGGGATGCTGATTCAAGTAGGCAAACGCCGGATCTGCAGGGTCAGTGTGAAATAGCTCGTTTTTTGGCCTGTTGCGAACTTTATGGCGAATATTTGCATAACAATGAGAGGCTACTTTTTGAGAAAGGAGCTTCTCATTATTTTCGGCAGAAGGTTCTTAGGGAAAAAGAGGCGCTTGCATGCGCCCTCTCTGGCCTTAATAGGGGTTTGCGTGGCGCTTGTTTGTTTGTTTATTGCAGTCGAAAGAGGCATGATCCCCACTTTGATAGCTATCTCAGAGTCAAGGGCAACGGCCATAGCTAACGAAGCTATCCGCCAAGCCATAAGCTTGCACGTAGACTCACTGCTCCAAGACAAGAAGCTCTTGGACTTCCACGCAGGACCCGGAGGAGAGCTTATGTATGTGCAAACCAACACCTCTGACCTCAACCAGATACAGGCAGAAGCACTGGCCATATTGCAAGAAACCATAAAGCACCTGGAAGGATTTGAAGTCCGGATCCCCCTTGGGCAGGCTCTAGGCTCAAAAATCCTTGCGTCAAAGGGTCCCCGCATTAAGGTTACCATGTTTCCCTACGGGTCTGTGAATGTACAGGTCATGGACAGCTTTGAAGTTACAGGCATTAACCAGATAAAATACAGCCTATACCTCAGGGCGATCTACACCTTGCAGGTGGTAATCCCCCTCATCTCTTCCAAGACCCATGTTTCCATGGATGTGCCCCTGGCAACAGTACTCATCCCGGGTAAGGTACCCGACACCTACCTCATGTTTCCATACGAGATACGGTGATTTTACCGGCGGCCCTTCACAAGCTGAACCATCTGGAGGATAATGTTCTTAAAGCACTGCTCCGAGGTGATTGTGTTGCAAGATGTCCGCCAGCTTGCTGCCTCAATTTCAGGCTGGATGCGGAAACTAAGTGATTCGGCGGGTGCAGCCGGGGGAATTTTCGGGGTTTCAGGCGGGCTGGATTCAGCGCTCCTGGTCGCCCTGGCCAAACAGGCATGGCAGCAAAACTGCATGGGCCTTGTGCTCCCGTGCCATTCGGCAAAGCAGGATGTAGATGACGCCATTTACGTGCTGAGGCACTTTGACTGCAGATACAAGCTGCTGGATCTGACCCCGGTATTTGACGCGTTTATTTCAATTCTGGGGCAAGCAGACGGGCAAGCGGGGTTCATGGCCCGGGCCAACCTAAAGCCACGCCTCAGGATGGCCGCGCTTTATTATTACGCAAATATGATGAACTACATGGTAGTGGGCACGACCAACAGGAGCGAGTATTTTGTAGGCTATTTCACCAAGTATGGTGACGGGGGAGTAGACATGCTGCCCCTGGCAAACCTCACCAAGAGTGAAGTGAGGCAGCTGTCCAAGGCACTCGGAGTCCCTGACAGGATCCTGGCGAAGACACCTTCAGGGGGGCTTTGGGAAGGACAGACTGATGAGGCGGAAATGGGGTTCTCATACACACTGTTGGATGCATACCTGAGAGGTGAACCCATCCCCCAAGACGTCCAAGCAAGGATTATGGAAATGCATAGGAAAAGCGATCATAAGCGAAACCTTCCGCCGATTCCTGCTCCCGGCATTGATTTTCTCAAGGAGGAATGAGTTTTGGCAGGACACTCAAAATGGTCCAACATCAAACGTAAGAAGGCCAGAATGGACGCTCAGCGTGCGAACATGATTTCCAAAGCGGTAAGAGAGGTGATGCTTGCCGCCAAAGCAGGGGGAGGTAATCCCGACACCAACGTCAGGTTGCGGATGGCCATAGAAAAGGCTAAATCGTATAACGTAAGTGCCGACAACATTGAGCGGGCCATCAAACGTGGCACCGGCGAACTTGACAGCGGCCACGTGGAGGAGATCACCTATGAAGGGTACGGTCCGGGAGGGACCGCAGTGCTCGTAGAGGTTGCCACCGACAACCGGAATCGAACTGCATCCGAAATCAGGCACTTGTTTTCAAAACACGGGGGCAAACTGGCTGAATTGGGGTCCGTCGCATGGATGTTCGACCCGCGGGGCTTCATCGCCCTGGACAAAGAGGGGCTTACTGAAGAAAAAGCTCTGGAGATGTGCATTGAAGCCGGAGCCCTTGATATGCAGGTTGAAGATGACTGCTATGAAGTCTACACCGAGGTAGCCGACCTTGAACAAGTAAGGGCCAAGCTGGAAAGCGCCGGTGCGCGGATCCAAACTGCCGAATTGACCAAGGTACCTAAGACATACGTCAACCTCGGCAGGGATGACGCCGAAAAGCTTCTGGCTCTCTTGGACGTATTGGAATCCCACGACGACGTCTCCAAAGTGTATGCCAACTTCGACGTGCCTGACGAGCTCCTCAGCGCCGAAACCTAGGTTCTAGACTTGTGCCAACTGCCAATGTATACTACCTTCCTTCCTGGGAAACCTAAGTTTGCCTGGAGGGAGGGAATATGGAATCTAAGCGCTTAGGCGTAAAGCATTGGTTGTTTTTACTGGTACTGGGCAGCGGACTGCTCTTAGCCGGGTATTGGTTTTCAGCCCGCAGAGTGCCAGACCCTGACTTTGGTAGCCAAGCTTCTGTGGTACAGCTCATATACATCACCAAGTACAGCAAGTGTGACGACACTGCTACTGTAACTACCGACATAAGCCGGGACGGTCTCGAGGGGTTGTTTGCGTCCTTGTCTGAAGACTGGAGCACCATGGAAGAGCGGGACGGGAAAATAGAATTGACGAAGACCGTGGACGATTGGTGCCCCAATCACAACTATTACCGGCTGATCAAACTTTACCGGGGACATGTGGTTGTATTCCGTGGCCAAGACCCCGACGAGAAGTTCATTATCCGGGGCTACAAAAACCTAGAAGAATCCGCCATCATACACCCGCAGACCCTTGACCAGCTAAGGCGGGGCATACTCCTGTACGATGAGGACCCCGGCCAGCTTGACATACTTGTACGGTCATACCTGGAAGGAATCACTGACTAGCTTGTCGAACCCCCTAACCTGGGGGTATTAACATGCGGATCTTAGGGATCGACCCTGGCATTGCGCGGGTGGGCTGGGGCATAGTTGACGCCAGGAAACAAGACTTTGCTGCAATAGACTACGGGTGCATCACCACTCCTAAGGACCAAGGCCTCCCTGAGAGGCTGCTCTTCATTTTTGACACCTTGAACGCCCTGGTGGAAAAGTACTCCCCGGACCTTATGGCCGTTGAGGAGTTGTTCTTTGCGAAGAACGCCAAGACAGCCATTACCGTAGGCCATGGCCGCGGGGTATGCCTGTTAGTGGCAGGGAAGTGCGGCCTACCACTGGAAGAAGTGACTCCGTTGCAGGTAAAATCATCTATAGTAGGGTATGGAAATGCAACCAAAGAACAAGTAGGGGCAATGATAAAAAGCATTCTGGGCTTGTCAAGGATGCCCAGGCCCGATGACGTATGCGATGCCCTGGCAGTTGCAGTAGCTGCAGGCATCAAAAGGTCTTTCCGCGCCAGGGTTGTTCGTAGCCAGAAGACTGAGATGGGGTAAACCGTAAATGATATCGCTGCTAAACGGGAAGTTGATTTCAAAAGGCAAAGACTCCATCACCGTCCTGGTGGGCGGTGTGGGGCTTGAGGTAACTGTACCATCAGGTGTGCTGACCGCTTTTGAGACAGGCCAGGAGATCCAGCTATATACCAGGCTCATCGTGAGAGACGACAGCCTGCAACTGTACGGATTCAAGAACCTTGAGGAACGGGCGCTGTTTGATATGCTCATGACAGTACAAGGCATAGGGCCCAGGATCGCAGTTGGCATATTATCGTCCCTGCCCGTCATGGAGTTTTACAAGGCGGTGCTTTCTCAGGACGAAAAAACCTTGACCAAGCTGCCTGGAATAGGGAAGAAAACCGCAGGCCGGATAATCGTTGAACTAAGAGACAGGATTGGGCTTCCAAAACACAGGCACACCACCGACACACGAGCGGATATGATGAGTGAAGCAACTGAAGCACTCATGGCCTTGGGGTATTCAAGGCAAGAAGCGCACGATGCCTTATCCCGCGCGATCAGGAGTTTTGACGGGTCGGATTTGGAAGCACTACTTCGGGAGGCTTTGAAATATCTTGCCAGATTCTGATTCCAGAGCACTGATTTCCAATAAAGCATTACCGGAAGACGAACTCACCGAGGTTTCGCTAAGGCCCCTTACCCTGGACGACTATATCGGGCAGGAAAGGGTAAAGCGTAACCTGAAAGTGTATATTGAAGCCGCGAAACAGCGGCAGGAAGCCATAGACCACATTTTGCTTTCGGGGCCCCCGGGGCTGGGCAAAACCACTTTGGCCCACGTGATTGCCAACGAGTTAAGCGTGGGCATCCGGATTACATCAGGCCCTGCCATCGAACGTTCAGGGGACCTGGTAGCCATCCTCACCAACCTTGAAGATCGGGACGTGCTGTTCATCGACGAAATCCACAGGCTTAACCATCAGGCTGAGGAAGCCTTGTATCCTGCCATGGAGGATTTCACCTTCGACTGGATTGCAGGAAAGGGGCCTGCCGCAAGGACCTACCGGCTTAAGCTGCCCCGGTTCACCTTGGTAGCGGCTACCACCAGGAGCGGGCTGCTCACTTCGCCCCTGCGTGACCGGTTCGGCATCTCGTTCCGTTTGGACTATTACACAGTGGACGAGCTGTTTCTGGTGGTGAAGCGGTCTGCCAAGATCTTGGGGATAGAAATCGCCGATGAGGGAGCCATGGAGATTGCCAGGCGGGCCCGGGGTACGCCGAGGATAGCCAACCGGTTGCTACGGAGAGTAAGGGACTACGCGCAAGTAAAAGGGGACGGTATCATTACCCGGGAAATAGCTTATGAATCCCTGGCAGCCATGGGTATAGACCCCCAGGGTTTGGATGCCCTGGATAGAATGATTCTTTCAGCTATAATAAATAACTATGACGGAGGTCCTGTAGGGTTATCCACCTTGGCTGCGAGCATTAGTGAAGACCCTGGGACTATCGAAGACGTTTATGAACCGTACCTTATGCAAATGGGGTTCTTGGAGCGGACACCCAGAGGGCGTGTGGCGACACAAAAAGCCTTTGAATACATCCTGGGCAGCGCTTACAGAAGAAAGGGGCTTTTTGATAATCCTTGAGACTGCTTCTCCATTCTTGTTGCGGGCCGTGTACCACTTTCCCTCTTCACTTTTTCAGGGCGCAAGGGTTCTTGGTAGACGGGTTGTTCTTTAACCCCAATATCTACCCTGATGAAGAAGGGGAGAAGCGGTGGCTGACATATCAGCAGTGGGCAAATCAGGCCGGCCTTCGCACGCGGCGCATAGAAATGCCCTATGAGCAGTGGGTTAAGGCCGTCTCGAAACCAGGGCAATGCAGGCAGTGTTATTACGTGAGACTTGAGCGTACTGCCCAAATTGCCAAAGCAGAAGGGTATGACGGTTTCTCAACCACCTTGCTGGTAAGCCCCTACCAGGATCACCAGGGAATCCTGATTGCCATGGAAAGAGCTTCCCGGGAACACAATATACCTTACGTATACCGGGATCTCAGGCCCGGATACCGGCGTTCCAGGCAGATGGCAAGGGGAAACCACATGTACATGCAGAAATACTGTGGCTGTGAATTTAGTATGGGAGGTGAATGAGAAGGTGCCAGGCTCGTTCGATTTTGGCCGCATGCTGATAATAATAGGTGCAGTGCTGGTGGTGCTCGGAGTGCTGTTTTCCTTTGGTGGGAGATTTCTGGGCCTTGGGCGCTTACCAGGTGACATTATTATCAGGCGCGGAAATTTCACATTTTACTTTCCTTTGATGACATCAATCCTATTGAGCTTGGGCCTTACCATATTGCTATGGCTTTTGCGAAGACGTTAAGACAAGTGACGGTCATTGTGCTTGCAGCCGGCCTTGCACTATCAATGGGTTCCGGGGGCTTGTTGTCTACAGCCGCTGCAGGATCCAGAGACAATGAGCCCCATGTGCTGGTTGGACTGGCCAAGACCAAGTCTGTGAGTTTGGGATTTTCCCAAGACTACCGGCTGGCCGCAGGCCAAACCACTCATCAGATTCCGCCACAATCCAGCGTGAGATTGGAAAGCCGGCGGGGAAAGATCAGCGTAACCGTGTCGTCAGCTGCCTCGGTCACTTTTGAGGCCCAATTGGACTCACCGGTACTTATCTCACCTTCCTATGAATCATCCACTGCTTATTTCACAATCCGGGACCAGGGTAACACCAGCACAGGGTTTCCTGGGCAGGAGTTTAGGGGCAGCGCCGTCATCTTTGAAGACCAAGGTACCCTGACTGTTGCCAACCTGGTGGGCTTAGAGGAGTACCTATGGTCGGTGGTGTCCAGCGAGATGCCGTGCAGCTGGCCAAAACAAGCGCTTAAAGCCCAAGCCGTGGTCTCCCGTACTTATGCAGTCTACACTGGGGCCATAACCGACACAGCCGACGCAACCAACATCGATGCCATAAGGATCTGGGCCAACGAGTCACACCAGGTGTACCGGGGAAAAACCAACGAAGATCCCCGGGCAGTAGAAGCATGCATGGAAACCAAAGGCCAGATCCTCACGTACCAGGGCATGCCTGTGGCAGCGTATTTCCACGCAGACTCTGCAGGTATGACCGAAAGCGTCCGGTTTGTATGGGGAGGAGACATCCCGTACCTTGCCGCCGTAGAAGAAATACCCCATGAATCCCACCACAGCCAATGGGAAGTTGCGTTTGACCTTGAAATCTTAAATCAGAAGCTCAGCGGAGTATTGCCCGGCTCCCGTATTGACATGATCAGCGGTTGCCAGCCGGGGGATTCAGGCAGGTGGTTTTGTGTAGACATAAAGGCAGGCAATAGAACCGCCAATGTCAGGGCAACCCAGTTCCGGTACCTCCTTGAACTCAAAAGTACCTGGTTTTCCATATTCAGAAAGGGTGGCGGCCGGGACACGATAGGGCAGCTTAATCCCGGGCATGAGATATATGTGGATAACGGCACAAGTGTGCAGCCTGTACCGCTCAAACAGTGTATAATGTTGAACTCAGGAGGTAAACGGAATACCCTAGGAGGAGCTTGGGTAATCGCCCCCGGCCAGCCCGGTCCGGCCACATTTGTGTTTCAGGGACGGGGGTATGGACACGGTGTCGGGCTCTCTCAATGGGGAGCCAAAGCAATGGCCGAACGGGGTGACGATTACAAGCAGATCCTTACGCACTACTATCCATTAACACACATTGAAGCATGGTGGTAACATGAAGACAGAAGAATTTGACTATCACCTGCCTGAGGAGCTCATTGCCCAGACTCCTGCAGAACGCAGGGACAGTTCAAGGCTGCTCATACTGGACAGAGCGCACAAGACGATTACCCATGGCCTGTTTTCAGATATCGTAAACTACATCCACCCTGGCGACGCTTTGGTGATCAACAACACCAGGGTGATAAAGGCAAGGCTCTTGGGCCGCCGGCGCACCGGCGGGCGGGTTGAAGTGCTGTTGCTCAACCCAGTGGGACGAGATACCTGGGAATGCCTGGTGCGCCCGGGCAATAAGATGCCCCCCGGGGAGCAAGTGTTTGTAGGCGATATGGTGGGCCGGATAGAAGCCAAGACTTCTTACGGGGGCAGGCTCATCAAGTGGCAATACCAGGGCAGATGGGAAGATGTGTTGGAACGCTACGGAGAAATCCCTTTGCCGCCGTATATAAAGACGCCCCTTAAGGACCCGGAAAGGTATCAGACGGTGTATGCCGAGGTACCAGGATCAGCAGCAGCACCCACTGCAGGCCTCCATTTTACTCCTAGCCTCCTGGAAACCCTCAAATCCAAAGGGGTTGAAATAGTCCCGGTGACCCTCAATGTGGGCCTTGGGACCTTTAGGCCTGTTAAGGCAAAGTACGTTGAGGAACATAAGATGCACAGCGAGCATTACGAAGTAAGCGAAGAGGCAGCGGAAACCATAAATAGGTGCCGGGAATCAGGCCACAGGGTATTTGCAGTGGGGACCACAGTGGTGAGGGTGCTGGAAACAGTTGGCAAGGGCGGCAAAATCGTGGCGGGCAAAGGCAGTACCGACCTGTTCATATACCCAGGCTATCAGTTCAAGGCAGTAGACTGCTTGATAACCAATTTCCACCTGCCAAAATCTACGTTGCTCATGCTGGTATCAGCGTTTGCAGGCAAACAATTTGTGATGGAAGCTTATCAAGAAGCCATCAAGCACCGGTACAGATTCTTTTCTTTCGGTGATGCAATGCTTATCTTGTAGGGCTAGAAAGAGGGTTTAGTGTGTCGCAACTGGAGTTCAGGATACTTCACCGGTCTGGAAACGCAAGGGTTGGCAAGCTTAAGACCGCCCACGGAGAGATAAGCACGCCTGTGTTTATGCCTGTAGGCACCCAGGCAACCGTGAAAGCCCTGTTGCCTGAAGATGTATGGGACACGGGCTCCCAGATCATCTTGTGCAATGCTTACCACCTGTTTCTGAGGCCGGGGCCTGACATAGTAAAAGCAGCCGGCGGGCTTCACCAGTTCATGAACTGGCCTGGAGCGATTTTGACCGACAGCGGGGGTTTCCAAATAATGAGCCTCGCCCACCTGGTATCCATCACAGACCAAGAGGCCGTGTTCAGATCCCACATCGACGGAAGTCTGGTGAGGTTCAGCCCCGAGGACTCTATCCGGGTTCAGGCTGCGCTTGGCGCCGATATAATCATGTGCCTGGACCACCTCACCGGCTGGCCTGTGTCCCGGGGCGACGCCAGGGAAGCCATGGAGAGGACACTCTTGTGGGCCCGCCGGGCTAAGAAGGTTGAAATAGGAACTCACCAGTCCCTGTTCGGGATCGTCCAGGGTTCGGTTTACCCGGAACTCAGGAGACATTGTGCCTTGGAGCTCGGAGCAATGGACTTCCCTGGCTACGCTGTAGGAGGGCTATCGGTAGGCGAGAGCAAGCAGCAATTTTACGATATTCTTCACTATACGTGCGAGTTTCTCCCTGCCTCAAAACCCAGGTATCTCATGGGGGTCGGGCACCCTGTAGACCTGATTGAAGGGGTTATGGCCGGCATCGACATGTTCGACTGCGTGCTGCCTACTCGAAACGCCAGGCACGGTAGGGCGTTTACCTTTGCCGGCCCGCTCAATCTCAAGAATTCCAAATTTGCCACTGATTTTGCCCCCATTGAGGAAGGGTGCGATTGCAGGACATGTAACAGCTTTTCCAGGGCATATGTCAGGCATTTGTTCTCTGCCAAAGAGAGCCTGGCGTGGACCCTAGTATCGATTCACAACATCCGGTTTTTCCATAGGCTGATGGAACGGACAAGGCAAGCCGTAGTCGACGGCTCACTAGCAAACCTGCGGCAGCAAATACAGATGCTGTATCCTATCTGAACCGATAATGGCGGTCAAACAAGGTGTTCCAGGATGTCCGTCGAACAAAGAAGAAAGCCGGTCTCAAACGGTTGGAAAGGAGGGTTTAGACTTGATGTTGGTTTTGGCAGCAGAGGGAGGGGCTAACCCGCTGGTTGGCAACCTCATATGGATAGCTGTGATGTTTGCAATGCTGTACTTCCTGCTGATACGCCCACAACAGAAAGAACAGAGGGAACGGGCTGAAATGATACGCTCCCTCAAACCAGGCGACAAGGTGCTTACCAACGGCGGATTGATAGGCGTCATAACCAAAGTTGATGATCTATCCATCAAGATCAGGGTAGCCGAAAGGGTAGAAGTTGAGGTAATCAAGACCGGAGTGGCAAGAAAGCTCAAAGACTAGGCAGCATGGAGACTCATCCAGCATTGGACTTAAGAGGTGATCCAATCCGGGCCTGCTGGCCCGGATTGCTTTTTTGGCGAGTGTGAAGGATTTCACAGTTGCGTTGGCGAATAGTTGAGTTTGGTATATAATCAAAAAGGAACAAGAAAGAGATCCATTGAGCCGTATTGGCATTACCAAGCCACAACAATGCTGGAGGGGAGACCATGGTTGATATTCCGTTTGAGATCGACCGGACAAGCGGACTCCCCATTTACCTCCAGATAAAGCAAAATATAGCCCACCTTATAGCATGCAACTACTGGAAGCCAGGCCAAAAACTCCCCACCGAAAGGCAAATGGCTGCCAAGCTTGGAGTGAGCCGCAACACTGTAAGCCTCGCTTACCGTCAGCTGGAAAACGAAGGGCTAATCACATCCAGGCAGGGGCGGGGAACTTTTGTTGCAGACACTGCCGGCGCCCTTGGAGGGTCAAGGCGGGAGAGGGCTGAAAAAATCATAGATTCCGCCCTTGACAAGGTGCTATCCTTAGGGCTTAGCCCCGATGACTTTCTTGCACTCACCCAACAGTGCGTTGAGCAAAAGTATCAGGCACTTAGGGAAGTCACCATTGCATTTCTTGAGTGCAACAGGGAACAGCTTGATTACTTTGCCCGGGAGATCGAATTGGGCACGGGAGTGAAGGTAGTACCTGTGCTGCTTGACGATCTCGACAAATGTCCGGAAATGTCTTCAGTTGTGGGCAAGGCGGATCTGATAGTCACCACCTTCTTCCACCTGGACGAAGTGTGCAACAAGTTTCCTGACAGGCAAGAGGAGATCCTGGGGATCGCCCTTGACCCGGTTATCGAATCCGTGGTCAAGATAGCCAGATTGCCCCATGGCGCCAAAGTGCTGTTGGTGTGCATCTCTGAAGCTTTTGCAGAGCGGGTGCTCAAATCCATGGACCTTGCCGGGATACGGGAACTCGAGGTGGAGGTGTACACCGGAAGGGACCCACAGCGCCTGAAGGAGCTCCTGGAGGATAAACAAGCCGTGATTGTGTCCCCTGGAAGGCTCAAGGAAGTAACTTCAATGGTAGGTGAAGGCATCCAGCTTATAGAGTTCATCTACAAACCTGACGCAGGTTCCGTTAACTTGCTCAGGTCCTCCGTACTGGAGCACAAAAAAAGCAATTCTAAGCAGGAGGCGATTGACCGTGGCCCAGACGCCGCAATGGGAGATATCGGTTAACTCCAGATGGTGCAAAAGGTGCGGGTTGTGCGTAAAGTTCTGTCCCCGCAACGTATTGGAGATGGACGATACTCCCACCGTAAAAGACGCAGCCCTCTGTATCGGATGTCTACAGTGTGAGATGCACTGCCCCGACTTTGCAATCACCGTGAAAAGGAGGGAGAGCAATGACTAAGAAAGGCCCAAGGCTTCTTCAAGGTAACGAAGCAGTCGTAGAAGGAGCAATTGCAGCAGGGCTCAGGTTTTTCGCAGGCTACCCGATTACCCCCTCTACAGAAATAGCTGAACAGTGCGCAGCCAAGCTCCCTAAAGTAGGCGGCAAATTCATACAGATGGAAGACGAAATTGCCAGCATGGCAGCAATCTGTGGTGCTTCCCTGGCCGGCGTAAAATCCATGACTGCAACCAGCGGCCCAGGGTTCTCCCTTAAACAGGAAAACCTAGGTTTTGCAGTCAAGGGTGAAATCCCCTGCGTGGTGGTGAACGTTCAGAGAGTGGGGCCGTCCACAGGAATGCCCACGTCGCCGGCGCAAGGCGATGTAATGCAAGCCCGTTGGGGAGCCCATGGGGATCACGAAATCGTGGCCTTGTGCCCGTCATCAGTCAAAGAAGCTTTCACTCTCACGGTAGAAGCTTTCAACATCGCCGAAGAATACCGTACACCCGTGATCTTGCTTCTGGACGAAGTTGTAGGCCACTTGAGGGAAAAAGTGGAGTTACCCTCTAAGGAAGAGTTGGTAGTCAAGGATAGGGAAAAGCCCACTCTCCCGCCTGGGGAATATAAGCCATTTGCCATGGACCAGGGCAAGATTCCAGGAGTGCCTCCCCTTGCTGCTTACGGTGAAGGGTACAGGTTCCACGTTACCGGACTTACCCACGGCGAAGACGGTTTCCCCACAAACAATCCGGCCATTGCCGAAAAGCAGCTTAAGAGGCTTAATGAAAAGATAAGTGCCAACAGGGATGATCTGGTCAAGGTAGAGAAACTCCATCTGGACGATGCCGAGGTAGTGGTAGTTGCCTACGGCGCCACTGCACGTTCCGCCAGGAAGGCGGTAAACGATGCACGGGCCCAGGGTATCAAAGCAGGGATGCTTAGGCCGATTACCATCTGGCCCTTTGCCGAAAACGAGATGTTGGAAGTGAAAGCCAAGTCGCCCAAGGCGGTAATTGTGGCCGAGATGAACCTGGGGCAATTGGTGCTGCCCATCAAGAGGGTTATGGGAGACAGTGTCCCTGTAATCCAGGTCAACAAACTAGCAGGACAACTCATTGAACCCGAAGAGATTCTGTCTGCAATTAAGGAGGCGATCTAAGGTGGCACTTCCTGTTGAAAACTACCTCAGGGTGGCCAAAATGCCCCACATTTGGTGTCCGGGATGCGGCCACGGCATTGTGCTCCAAGCTATTGTCAGAGCCATCCACGAACTCGAACTTGACACCGAAAAAACCGTGATTGTGTCCGGGATTGGATGCTCAGCCAGGGCACCCGGTTACCTCCACTTTGACACTTTGCACACTACCCACGGCAGGGCAATAGCGTTTGCCACAGGGATTAAACTTGCCAAGCCGGAACTCAACGTAATCGTGATCACCGGAGACGGCGATGCTGCTGCTATCGGTGGCAACCACCTCATCCATGCAGCCAGAAGGAATCTTGACCTCACGGTAATCTGCTTTAACAACAACATCTACGGCATGACATCAGGGCAGTATTCTCCGCTTACGCCTCAGGGAAGCTATGCTACCACTTCGCCTTACGGTATGCTGGAAAAACCCTTCGACCTGTGTGAACTGGTCATGGGCGCAGGCGGCACTTTCGCAGCACGCAGCACCACATATCACGCACGGCAGCTTACCAACATCATCAAAGAAGCAATTTCACACAAGGGGTTTGCTTTTGTAGATGCACTGTCTCAGTGCCCAACCTACTTTGGCAGACGCAACAAGATGAGAAGCGCTTTAGAAATGATGAATTGGTTCAAAGATCGGGCAGTCCCGGTCAAGACCTGGGAGAAGATGAGTGCCGAAGAGCGGGAAGGTAAGTTCCCCATTGGAGTGCTGACCAAGACTCAGGCTCCTGAACTTACAGAGGTTTACAATCAGCTCATCGAACAGTTACAGCAAAGAGGTGGGGAATAATGCGGTTGGAGCTTCGCCTGGCAGGAGAAGGCGGCCAAGGACTGATTACTGCAGGTATAATCTTGGCCGAAGCTTGTGCCGAATACACTGACCTGAACGTGGTACAAACCCAGTCATACGGTCCCGAGTCCAGAGGTGGCGCGTCCAGGGCCGACGTGATAATTTCATCCGGTGAGATTGACTATCCTCAGGTAAAGAATCCTGATGTGTTAGTGGTATTGGCTCAAGAAGCTTGTGACAAGTATGTTCCTACGGTCAAAGACGGGGGAACGGTGATTGTCGACACAACATATGTAAAATCGGTTCCGGAATCAGAAGCTAAGCGCCTTAGGATCATCGAGTTCCCTATTAGCGAGAAAGCTAGGGAGCTGGGGCGCGAAATCGTCGCCAACATAGTAGCTCTTGGGCTGTTGGTTGAAACCACCGGCATAGTGCCCAAAGATGCAGTGATCGCAGCAATATTGGACAGGGTCCCCAAAGGGACTGAAGAACTCAACAAGAAGGCATTTGCTGCAGGAGTAGAAGCTGCCAAGGCGTTATGAGCCCCGGCGTTTCTCGTCGGAAACAACCAGGTGATAGGGGGGTTTGGGAAGATGATCAAGGAAGCCAGGGAAAAGTGGGAACAGGGTACTCTGGCCAAGACCCTGAATAGGTTCCCTGAAAGACAAGCAGAGTTTACCACCGATTCGGGGATTCCTATAAAGCGGCTTTACACACCCGAGGATCTAGAAGGATGGGACTACCTGAATGAGCTCGGATTTCCCGGTGAGTATCCATACACCCGGGGAGTCCAGCCAACTATGTACCGGGGACGCCTGTGGACCATGCGCCAGTATGCCGGTTTCGGTACCGCCCAAGAGACCAACGAACGGTTCCGGTTCCTGCTGGAACAAGGTCAGACAGGTTTGAGCGTTGCGTTTGACCTGCCCACCCAGATCGGATACGACTCTGACCACCAGTTGGCCGAAGGTGAAGTGGGCCGGGTAGGCGTGGCCATCGACTCGCTTGAAGATATGGAAGTTGTGTTTGACGGCATTCCCCTGGACAAAGTTTCCACGTCCATGACTATTAACGCTCCGGCAGCCATCTTGTTGGCCATGTACCAGGCTGTGGGCGAGAAGCAAGGGGTTGAACCCTCCAAACTCAAGGGTACGGTACAGAACGACATCCTCAAAGAGTACGTGGCCAGAGGCACGTACATATTCCCGCCGGAGCCGTCCATGCGTTTGGTCACAGACATCTTTGAATACTGTTCCAAGACCATTCCGTCGTGGAACACGATTTCCATCAGCGGTTATCACATAAGGGAAGCAGGGAGTACAGCCGTACAGGAAGTGGCGTTCACCTTGGCCAACGGCATTGCCTACGTACAAGCAGCCATTGACAAGGGGCTGGACGTGGATGAGTTTGCAGGTAGGCTGTCGTTCTTCTTCAACAGCCATGTGAACTTCTTTGAAGAAATCGCCAAGTTCAGGGCAGCCAGGAGACTCTGGGCACGGATCATGAAAGAACGTTTCAAGGCCAAGAATCCCAGGTCACACAGGTTGCGGTTCCATACCCAGACTGCCGGCTCCTCCCTTACGGCACAGCAGCCTGATAACAACATAATCCGTACTACCCTGCAAGCACTGGCCGCCGTACTAGGAGGCACCCAGTCCTTGCACACCAACTCCAGGGACGAAGCACTGGCTCTGCCGACCGAGGAATCGGTGAGGATCGCCCTGAGGACACAGCAGATTATCGCTTATGAGTCGGGAGTAGCAGATACCATCGATCCGTTGGCAGGAAGCTACTTCATAGAAAAGCTCACAGATGAGATCGAAGCCAGGGCCATGGAGTACATTGAGAAGATTGACGACATGGGCGGCGCTGTAAAGGCCATTGAAAACGGCTTTATGCAGCGCGAAATCCAGGAGAGCGCTTACCGGTACCAAAAGGCAGTGGAATCCAAGCAGAAGATGGTGGTTGGCGTCAACTGCTTCCAAGTGGAAGAAGAACAGCCCAAGAACCTGCTCCGGGTCAACCCTGCCATCGCAGAAGCTCAGAAGGAACGTCTCCGCAGCTTGAGGGCGCGGCGTGACGAAAGGGCTGTGGCTTCAGCACTCAAGGGTATCGAAGCCGCCGCCAAGGGTGAGGATAACCTGATACCTCCCATACTCGAAGCAGTCAAGGCATACGCCACAATCGGAGAGATTTGCGACGTGCTTAGGGATGTATTCGGCGTGTACCGCCCTGCCCAGGACATATAACTGCTTGGGACACTCCAAGAGGGGGTAGTGTAAATGTATAAGAAGATCCACCATCTGGGGATTGCAGTCAACGACCTGGAAAAAGCAGCAAGTGTACTAAAGGACGCGTTCAACCTCGAAGTCTCAGGGGTTGAAGAGGTTCCTTCTCAGCAAGTTAAGGTGGCATTTGTGCCCATAGGTGAGACCAGGCTGGAACTGCTCGAGCCAACTTCTGAAGACAGTGCGGTAGCTAAGTTCCTGGCCAAGAGGGGAGAAGGGTTCCACCATGTGGCATTTGAAACCGATGCCATCGAAGACGCCCTAAAGCTTGCCGAAAACCAAGGGCTCAGGCTTATCGACAAGGAACCCAGGCCCGGTGCCCACGGCACAAAGGTGGCCTTCATTCACCCTAAGAGCACCTTCGGGGTACTCATAGAGCTAGTGCAGGAAGGAGATAAGACAGAGTAACAAACCCGGCACAATTGCCTTAGTGCAAACCTACTCTGCGAAGTGAGGAGCTTGGCTCAAACCCCAAGCTCCTTCCTATTTGAGGGAAAACACCGATTATACTGCTTCCAAATGGACAAGATACTCACGAAGGTTTTCATTTTGGAACTGAGTTCCGAATATATAAAGGGGATGGCAGCTTGCCATGAAAGGGGTCTGAAGTTTTCTGCCAGGCAGGAGCTTTGCGGCCGGGGAAGAATACACTTCTTAAGAGATCCTCACCGGCTGTGCATAACACCCAAAATAAGGGGGCTTGAAACAGAGTGGAAAGGCCACCCAGGATCGTAGAGTACATCTGTCTCGCTTGTGGGGCCCAGGGACTAGTTGAGATGCGACCTTCCAAACCTGAAACTCAGGACATAAGAAGCGGCCAAATCTTGAGATGTCCGAAATGCCAACAGGATGCATTCATGCTCAAGAGAAAGGCCGCTTCAGATATTTTGGTCCACGCTCACGTGCAAATCACCTAAGCTGATAAGGTTCCATTGAAAAGGTCCGCGCGTTGCCGCCACTTTGTGTGGCGGTCTCTTGTTTAATCCCACCATTTTCAAGAAAGTTTCTCACAAACCTGAAGGAAATTCCGATACATATGGCGAAGAGAGTACTCAAGTGGGGAAAAGTGGGGAGAAGTGGCCCAGAAGTGAGCAGTGCAAATTTTGTGGGAGAATACCTTCATACCCTGGACTCCAAGGGTAGGCTAGCCTTACCTGCCAAGTTTAGGGAAACCCTAGGTCCTAGGTTTATCATCGCCAGGGGCCTGGACAAGTGTCTTTTTGTTTATCCTAATGATGAATGGGACCAAGTAATGGAAAAACTCAAGACTCTCCCGATTAGCAGGAAAGATGCACGCCACTTCACCAGGTACTTTCTTTCAGGGGCCACTGAAGCCGAACCTGACAAGCAAGGACGGGTAGTGATCCCCCAGAATCTCCGCGAATATGCCGGCCTTAACAAAGACGTGTTTATCCTGGGCGTAGGCAGTAGAATTGAGATCTGGGATAAAGACGCGTGGGAACAGACCAAGATAGGGCTTGAGGCTGAATTCTCTGTCTTGGCTGAAAGTGTAGCTGGAATATGATGGACAGACTTGACGAACGCATATACCACAAGCCGGTAATGGTCCGTGAAGTGCTTGAGTTTGTAACTGAATGCACGCGGAGCGTAGTTGTAGACTGCACTTTGGGCGATGGAGGACATTCATACGCGATTCTGGACAACACTCAGGACACTTTCGTTTTGGGTATTGATATCGATGATGAAGCAGTGGCAGTCGCCGGCAAACGTCTTAACCCTGTGTTCGGAGGCAGGTTTCACCCAAGCAAAGGGGATTACAGAGAACTAAACCTGCACCTTGCCAGGGTTGGAATTCCAAGAGTGAGCGGGATACTCATTGACCTGGGAGTCTCGTCGAGACAACTGGACCAGGCACACCGGGGGTTTTCGTATTGGGCAGAAGCTCCCCTGGATATGAGGATGAATCCCCAAAGCACCACGACAGCCAAGGATATTGTAGCTTATTCGTCTGAGGAAGAGCTGGAACGAATCCTCAGGGAGTACGGGGAAGAACGATACTCCAGGCAAATTGCAAAGGCAATTGTGGAGCACAGGGACAAGCACCCAATCGAAACCACCACCGAACTTGTACAGATAATACAGAACGCTATACCTAGCAGGGTAAGGTACAGAAGGCTTCACCCTGCCAGAAAGACGTTCCAGGCTCTGAGAATTGCGGTCAACGATGAACTGTCGCGGTTGGATGCAGCCCTACGCCGGTGTTTCAGCTTGCTGGAAGCCGGGGGTGTGCTCATGGTGATTACATACCATTCATTAGAAGACCGTATTGCCAAGAGAGTGTTTAGAGAGCTGGAAGCCATGGGGCCTGGCTTGGTCAGGACAAAGAAGGTGATACGGCCTAGCGAAGCCGAGGTTGCCGATAACCCGCGTGCTCGCAGTGGGAAACTACGGGTAATACAACGCAGGGATGTTGGGGGAAAGGGAAACCATGATCAAGAACGTGGAGTGGAGCTCTAAAAGAACCTTTTCAATAGAGATACTAGGGCTGATATATTTCCTAACCATAGTCCTCGCCGGAGTAATGCTGGTATACCAGCCTGCAAGGGTAGCTCATCTCAACCAAGAAGTGAGGCATTTGGAAAAACAGCTCCACGATTTGAAACTGCGAAATGAAGATCTCAAAAAGATGGTCGCGTCAATGGAATCGCTTACATACATAGAAGCTCAAGCCCGCACCAAGCTTGGTATGGTTGAACCCGAGCAGGTCAAATCAGTAATCGTAGCAACCGGCCCTCAAGAGCACCAACCTGCCAGGGGAGAAAGTTATGCCGCTGCTGAACCGACCCGAGGCATATTAGCATGGCTTAGCCGCATAGCTGAGTTTATGAAAGACAGCGTGGCTGTTGCAAAAGGCAAGCAATAGCCAACGACAACAAAGGAGAAAGGCTATGGGGGTTCTGGCCCGCAAACGGGTAGGAACGGTATTGGGCCTGGTTGGTGCGTGTTTCCTGCTCTTGATGGCAAGATTGATCTACGTACAATTTGTATGGGCGGAAGAACTTGGGCAACAAGCTCTGGATATGCGGATGCAGGATATCCCAATCCAGCCCAGGCGTGGGGTTATCTATGACCGGAACGGGCACGAGCTTGCCTTTAGTATTGATGTGGAATCATTGTACGCCATCCCCGCCCAGATCAAAGACCCTTCAGAAACCGCCAGGGCTCTGTCGGATATCTTGGGCATGAGTTACGACAGGCTCATGTCGATCCTGACAAGAAACACCGCTTTTGAATGGGTCAAGCGTAAAGTGCCCGACGACATAGCCAGAAAAATCAAGCAGCTTAAACTCCCCGGTATAGGCTTCACCCAAGAAGCGATGCGGGTGTGGCCCAAAGGCAGCATGCTTTCCCAAGTGCTGGGTATTGTGGGGATCGACAACGACGGCCTTGAGGGGCTGGAATATGAGTATGATCAAGTGCTGAAGGGTGTTGAAGGTAAGTTCACCGTAGAAGTAGATGCCATAGGAGAGGAACTGCCCCATTCCCAAAAGGGCTACGTGCCTCCCGTACAGGGTAAGAACCTGGTACTTACAATAGATGAAGTGGTCCAGTTCATTGCAGAACGAGAGCTTGAAGCCAAGATCAAAGAAACCAATGCAGAAGGCGGCCTGATTATCGCCATGAACCCTTCAAACGGCGAAATACTGGCCCTCGCAATACACCCTGGTTATGATCCTAATAAGTACGACGAGTATCCGGCTGAAAACCGGAGGATCAAGGCAATCACCGACTCGTTCCCCCCTGGCTCCACTTTCAAGCCCATCACTGCGGCTGCAGCCCTGGAAAGTGGCGCTGTAAGCCCGTCGGATACTTTCTACTGCGGCGGCTCTATAAAAGTGGGGCCGGATACCCTGTACTGCCACAGAACTGAAGGCCACGGCAGCCAGACATTCTACGAAGTGATTCAAAACTCATGCAACGTAGGGTTTGTGCAAATAGCACAGAGGACCGGAATTGAAGCTTTCTACAAGTATGTAGAACTGTTTGGGCTCACCTCGCCTACAGGAATTGACCTACCAGGGGAATCTAGGGGGATTATAGTCCCTCAAGAAAGCGCCAAACCCATCGACCTGGCGGTAATGTCTTACGGACAGACACTGCAACTTACCCCTATCCAGATCGTTACGTCCCTCGCAGCCATAGCAAACGGGGGTCACATGGTAGTACCCCACTTGGTGAAGGAAGTGACAGACAATAGCGGCAATGTAGTGGAAGTCAAAAACTACCAGCCTGTGAGGCAGGTTATTTCGTCCAGGACCGCGGAAGAATTGAGGAACGCGCTTGAAAAGGTAATCTCAGACGGAACCGGTAAAGCTGCATATGTGCCCGGTTACCGGCTGGCAGGCAAGACCGGAACATCCAACAAAGTGATAGACGGAAAGATCGCTGAGGGCAGATATATCGCATCGTTTGCCGGATTTGCCCCTGCCAACGACCCCAAATTGGTATTGCTTGTAATGATCGATGAACCAAAAGGTGAATACTACGGGGGCGTAGTGGCCGCACCGGTTTTTGCTTCTGTGATGAGGGACGTGTTGCGCTACCTGGAAATCCCGCCTCAGGAGGAGCCGGTGGATGAAACAGAGCAGGAAACGGTAACCGTGCCTGACCTTGTGGGCAAAGACGTGGTGGCAGCCCAAGCCGAGCTCCACGAAATGGGCTTGTCGGGCAAACCTGATGGCACCGGGACTACAGTAGTATCCCAATTCCCGGTTGCCGGAGCCAGGGTATTGAAACACACAAATGTGATATTATACACGGAAGATGAAGCAGAACCGGAAGAGGGGATGGTGAGGGTTCCCACAATCATAGGCCTAGGGTTAACCCAGGCCAGGGACAAACTGGTGGAATCCGGATTATCCCTAAGCGCTCAGGGAAATGGTTTTTGTGTATCCCAGGAACCCCAGGGCGGGAGCTTTGTCCCCAAGGGATCTACCGTGAAGGCTGTGTTTAGGATGGATGTGGGTGAAGATCCGGCAGACAGATGAGCTCCTTTGCCCCTGAGATCAGAGGTGGATGATATGCTGCTGTCAAACTTGCTGGCAGGATTGGAAGGCGCCGAATTGCGGCATGACTGCCGCGTGACAGGGATCGCCTATGATTCGCGCAAGGTTAAAGAAGGCTATATATTTGTGGCTATCAAAGGGTTTAAGTTGGACGGACATGCCTTTGTAGACGACGCTCTTGCCAGGGGCGCAAGCGGCGTTGTAGCACAAGCAGATGTTTCAGTTCCGGCCGGCAAAGGCCTGGCAGTTGTCAAGGATTCCCGGTTTGCCTTGTCTCACCTTGCCTGCAGGTTCTACCGTGACCCCAGCAGCAACCTCTTGGTAGCCGGTATAACCGGAACCAAAGGCAAAACCACCGTGTGCCACATGATAAAACGGATCTTTGAAGCAATGGGGCACAAAACGGGGCTGGTGGGCACCCTGTACAACATTGTAGGTGACGATGTACGGCCGGTAGAACGCACCACTCCCGAAGCTTCAGACCTCCTAGGCCTGCAACGGGAGATGGTGGATAAGGGCTGTACTGCCGTTGCCATGGAAGTATCATCCCACGCTTTGGCCCTTCACCGGGTGGCTCACGTCAAGTTCGACGTAGCCGTGTTTACAAATATTGGCTTGGACCATCTTGATTTCCACAAGACCATGGAAGACTACGTCGAAACCAAGAGCAGGCTGTTTAGGATGTTGTCCCACAGCATCCATCCCAATGGGCCCCTTGCAGTAATCAACAGGGACGACCCTCACGGGCAGCAGTTTAAACCCCATGACAGCGTCAAGATGATAACATACGGTTTGTCACAAGATGCAGATGTAAGGGCACAAAACCTTGAAACAGGCCCCAGGGGTAGCCGCTTCACCTTGTGCTTTAGGGGCCGGCAGCAAGATGTGTACATAAACCTTCCAGGCAGATTCAACATTGAAAACTGCCTCGCAGCCGGCGCAGTGGGGCTGGGCATGGGCATGACCCTGGAATCTGTGGCAGAAGCTTTGTCTAAGATGGAAGTGGTGCGCGGCCGTGCACAACCTGTTCCCGGTGCACGTGATTATACCGTGTGGGTAGATTACGCCCATACACCTGAAAGCCTTAGAAACATCCTTGCAACTGCAAGGGACGTAGCCAGCAACCGGGTGATCGTGGTGTTCGGATGCGGCGGGGACCGGGATAAACACAAGCGTCCCGTAATGGGGCGCATAGCCGGGGAGATAGCAGATCTAGTTGTAATAACCAACGACAACCCGCGTACTGAGGACCCAGACCATATCCTAGACCAAGTAGAAGCAGGGCTTCTCGAGGCCAAGGCCTGCAAACCCGGCATATCCTATATACGCATAAAAGATCGGGAAGAAGCTATTCACAAGGCCATAGCTCTGGCACAAGCAGGAGACGTGGTGGTGATAGCAGGCAAAGGCCACGAAACTTACCAGGTTTTCGCGGACACAACGGTTCATTTTGATGATTTTGAGGTAGCCGCCCAAGCAATCGCCAAGCGGAACACACCTTTGAAGTGAGGGAGTTGAGCATTGAACTACACCTTGGGTGAAATTGCCCGCATCACGCGCGGACAGCTATTGCAAGGCAATCCCGGCTCCCAGGTTTCGGGGTTTGCAATTGACTCCCGGGAAGAGGTTGCGGGGAAGATGTTTTGCGCCATATCCGGGCAGAAGGCAGATGGCCACGATTTCGTGAGCGATGTAGCCTCAAAGGGCGCCGCAGGTGCGTTAATCCAACGGCGGGTAGAAGTCGATAATCCTGCCTTCGGCCTTGTGTTGGTCGAGTCCACGGTAACAGCCTTAGGCGACATGGCCGAGTTTCACCTTGGCCGCCTTCCTGTCACCGTGATAGGCATCACAGGAAGCGTTGGCAAGACAAGCACCAAGGACCTTGTTGGCGCTGTACTCAATGAGAAATTCAGGACTTACAAGAATCCAGGCAACCTCAATTCCCACATAGGCCTTCCCCTGGCGGTATTGGGGATGGAGCCGGACTATGAGTATGCAGTGCTTGAAATGGCCATGCGGGCCATAGGCGAAATCAAGCAGCTTTGCGACATTGCAAAGCCCAAGATCGGCGTGCTCACAGACATCTCAGCTTCCCATATCGGAGTATTGGGCACCCTGGAGGCAATAGCCCGGGCCAAGGCAGAACTCCTTGAAGCCTTACCCCCTGACGGCCTGGCGGTGTTATGCTGGGATAATGAGAAAATCCGGGAAGTCTCCAGCTTCGCCAGGTGTAAGAAGATAACTTACGGGTTTGCCGGCGATGCAGATGTGCGGGGCTACGATATTAGGCCGTCTGATGAGGGTTATACCGATTTCAAAGTAAGCTACAAACAGAGAGAGTTCAGCTTCAGGTTTAAGCTGCCCGGCACCCACCAGGTCCAAAACGCGCTGGCAGCAATTGCTATAGGTTTTGAACTGGGGCTTTCGTCAGACCAAATTGCCCGGGGCCTCGTGGAGGTCTCCCTCAGCCCAATGAGGCTTGAAGTGATGAGGCAGAATCACATCACGATCATAAACGACGCCTACAACGCCAGCGTCAAGTCTATGGAAGCAGCCCTGGATCTTCTGGCGGCGGTAGCTAAGGGCAGGAAGATAGCCATCCTCGGTGACATGCTGGAGATGGGCGACTATGGTCCCGAAGCCCATATCCAGGTAGGCAGGTACGCCCGGAACAAGGCAGACGTACTTGTGGCAATCGGCCCGCTGAGCACCTACACCAAACAGGGATGGGATGAAGGTGCAACCGGGGAGGATCTTTTGTCGTCATGGTTCCCTGACAAGCAAAGTGCCGGGGATTTCCTAGGACAGTTGATTAGACCCGGAGACACTTGCTTGGTCAAAGCTTCCAGGGGATTTGAATTTGAACGGCTGGTTGACTTGCTTGTCACCTTGGATGCCCATTTGACAGGAGATGACCAACGTTGAACCTAATGCTACCCTTAATATCAGGTTTCGTGCTGTCGGTACTATTGGGATATGTACTCATCCCCAAACTCAGGGAACTCAGGATCGGACAGCACATCAGGGAGGAAGTACAAGCCCACAAGAAAAAGGCGGGAACACCCACAATGGGGGGTATCTTCTTTATCTTGGCTATTATTATTGCCCGCGGCGCAGTCTCGCTCGTTGAAGGAGGCAGGCCGGCCAAAGAGGAGTTTCTCATCCTGGGGCTTACCCTTGCCTATGGATTCATCGGCTTCATAGATGATTTCAGGCAAATCCGCCTGGGCCGGTCCCTAGGCCTGAGGGCCAGGGAGAAGATGGCACTCCAGTTGCTGTTCGCGGCAGTGTTCATGTATTTCTTCGCAGATAGGGGTTCTTATGTGATATTTCCGTTTTCAGGCAGGGCTCTCCACCTGGGCATATTGTATCCTGTTCTGGGTATATTGCTCATTGTAGGCACAGCCAACGGCATGAATTTCACCGACGGGCTGGACGGTTTGGCCGCAGGGGTAGCTACAGCCGGCCTGGGAGCCTATGCCTTCATCGCTAGTGGGTACGCGAGAGTTACAAACAGGCCGGAGCTCTTGGGCCTTACCGCGCTTGCCCTGGTTTCAGCCGGTGCGCTCCTCGGGTTTCTTGTGTACAATTACAATCCCGCCAAGGTGTTTATGGGAGATACCGGCTCGCTAGCGTTGGGCGGGCTCTTGGCAGGATACGCCATTGTAACCAGGACTGAACTGATACTTCCCTTCATAGCCATAGTGCAGCTTATTGAAGTGGTCTCAGTAATACTGCAGGTGTTTGCTTTTCAGGTGTTTGGAAAGCGGATTTTCAGGATGACCCCCATCCACCATCATTTTGAACTGCTTGGATGGAACGAAAAGAGAATCGTGCATCTTTTCTGGTGGGTTGCGCTGGCCGGTGCCATCTTGGGAATAGCCGCAATGGCATATGTATAGATCAGGGGTGGTTCCTAGTGAGAAGGAGAAGGGCACAGGGTATTGTGCGGAGGGGGGAGCCCGATTATATCCTGTTTTTCACCGTGCTTACGCTGGTTGCCCTAGGAATTATCATGGTGTTTTCAGCCAGTATGGTTAAGTCCCTCAGGTTTTACGGAAACCCGTACCACTATTTGATCAGGCAAAGCATGTGGGCAGCCTTGGGGCTTAGCGGCATGTTTTTCTTGATGAATTATGACTGCTGGAGGTACAGGAATCTCATCCCTTACGTCTATGCATTGTCATTGGTGCTCTTAGTCCTGGTACTCATCCCCGGTGTGGGGCAGATGAGGGATGGGGCGAGACGCTGGCTGGGAATTGGAAGTCTCGGGTTTCAACCTGCAGAAGTAGCCAAATTCACAACCATTTTATTCTTAGCCGATATGCTCGCCCGCACTAAAGACAAGATCCGGCACTTTTTCAAAGGGCTTGGCCCCTATCTCTTGGCGCTTGGCATCACCTTCGGCCTGATATTGAAAGAACCTGACCTTGGCACCGCAGTCACCCTTGCCGGAGCAGCGGTGGTAGTGCTTTACATTTCAGGTGCTAACTTTTTTCATCTTGCATTTTTAGGCCTGGCGTCGCTTCCAGTGCTTTATCACGTTATCATATCTGAAGACTACCGGAGAAAACGGTTCTTGGCTTTCCTCGACCCCTGGAAAGATCCTACCGGATCCGGCTGGCAGATAATACAAGCGCTTTACGCGTTAGGCACCGGCGGGCTGTTTGGCACTGGGGTAGGCTATTCACGCCAGAAATGGTCCTACCTGCCACAGCCGGATACAGATTTCATCTTTGCCGTGATCGGCGAAGAGCTTGGCTTTTTCGGTACCGCACTGGTGCTGTTGTTGTTCTTTACCTTTGCATGGAGGGGATACAGGACTGCCATGGCTGCGCCTGACAGATACTCATGTCTGTTGGCCGCCGGGTTTACTACCATTATTTCGCTCCAAGCCGTAGTCAATATCGGCGTGGCCACCGGGTCACTGCCCATCACGGGTATAACACTGCCATTTGTGAGTTACGGAGGTTCATCCCTTCTCATGAGCCTCTTGTCTGCAGGGGTATTGCTGAATATTTCCCGGTACGCTAACCGGTAGGGGGGCTGAACATGAGATGTTTGCTGACCGGAGGTGGGACAGGCGGTCATATATACCCAGCCATCGCAGTGGCCGAAGCCCTGGTCAAACTCCTGCCAAGGACAAAAGTGCTGTATGTGGGCACTGCCCAAGGCATGGAAAGTTCTTTGGTACCCAGAGAAGGGCTGGAGTTTAAAGCAGTCAGGTCCTCTGGAATCAGGGGCAAATCCCTGGCTTCAGCCCTTAGAGGCATGTGGGCAGCTGCTCTGGGAGTGGGAGACGCTTGCCGCATCATCAAGCAGTTCAAACCGGATGTGGTATTCGGCACCGGGGGGTACGTCTCAGGACCGGTACTCCTGGCGGCACGCCTGCTAGGTGTCCCCTGCGCTATACAGGAGCAAAATGCAGTGCCGGGTAAAACCAACCTAGTACTGTCCAGGTTTGCCGACAAGACTTTCACTGCGTGGGAAGAGTCAGCGGAATTCTTCCCGCGGAAAGCTGATGTCAAAGTTACAGGTAACCCTATAAGGGCGAGGGTCTTACAAGCCACCGGAACAACCGCCGAAGCCAGAACCGCCTTTGGGCTCAGGGACGACAAATTTACCCTGCTAGTCTTAGGAGGGTCCCGGGGCGCTCGCTTCTTGGTTGACCTTGCAGTGGATATGGCGCTGTCAGCCGACCTTGATATCCAGATGCTGCTTATAACCGGAAAGGAGTACTATGACAATGCAGTGGCTGCCTTGGGCGCCACAGAGCATACAGGCATAGCCGGAGCAAAATATGGAAATATTATCATACAGCCTTATGTTTACAACATGGAACAGGCATACAGAGCATGTGACCTGGTGTTGGCTAGGGCGGGCGGTATGACCCTTGCAGAGATAACGGCGCTGGGACTACCTTCCATAATCGTGCCCTCTCCCAACGTGGTGGGCAACCATCAAGAATACAATGCCAGGGTATTGGAGACCGCAGGAGCTGCAATAGTGGTGAGGGAAGGTCCGGATACACGCAATCAAGTAGAACATGGCATAAGAACCATACTTGGGGACCCGGCGCTCCACAAGCGCATGGCTCAGGCCGCTTCGGAGATAGGCCGGCCGGATGCTGCTTTCGAGATAGCCAGGGAACTCATCGCCCTTGCCAGGCGCGCTTGATGCCATAACCAAGGCGTCCATCAGGTACATAGAATTACACAAGAAATATGTTAGAGCAAAAGAAGGTGCACAATGAGGAGAGTTCACTTCGTCGCAATAGGCGGCCAGGGTATGTCTGGCATCGCCACCATACTGCTTAGCAAAGGAATTGAAGTCTCGGGTTCAGACCTCAAGTCAAGTGATGTTACCAGGCGTCTCCGGGATATGGGAGCCCGGGTGTTCATCGGGCACAGCAGCGCCCATATAACCGATCCAGATCTAGTGGTGGTGTCATCTGCCATATCCGAGGACAATCCTGAAGTGTTGGAGGCCCGGAAACGGGGGATCCCGGTGATCCACCGCATGGACATGCTGCTTAAGGCAATCGAAGGCAAGCAGATCATTGGCATTGCCGGGGCTCATGGCAAAACCACAACTTCTGCCATGACCGCTTGGGTCCTGAAACAGGCAGGCAAGGATCCAACTTTTCTGATCGGTGGCGAACTGGGGAACAACGGCAACGCCCGGGCAGGCAATGGGCCTGTGGCTGTAGTTGAAACTGACGAAAGCGACGGGTCTTTCCTGAAATGCCATCCTGAGGTGAGCGTGGTCACCAACATAGATAACGATCACCTTGACTACTGGGGCAGTTTCGACGCTTTGAAAAAAGCATTCTATTCGTATCTTTCGGGGACAAAGCCCGGCGGCGCCAAGATTGTATGCAGCGACGATCCTTTGTTGAGGGAATGGATATCGCGCAACCCCGATGCAGTTTCCTATGGCGTGCGCACTGACTCAGTCTGGCAGGCAAGACACATAACGCAAGATGGATGGTCCACCAAATGCCAGGTATACAGGCGGGGGCAACCTGTAGCTTCCTTGGATTTGAAAATGCCGGGGATACACAACTTGCAGAACGCCCTAGGGGCCATAGCGGCAGCGGCGTGGATGGGAGTAGATCCGGAAACTGCGTGCGAAGCCTTATCAACCTTCCCGGGGGTAAGACGCAGGCTTCAGCGTATCGGACAATTTGGAAATGTGCTCTTGTTGGACGATTTTGCCCATCATCCCAAAGAGATCGCGGCTGTGCTTGAAACCATACGGGTATCAGTGCCTGATGCGAAGCTTGTTGTGCTTTTCCAACCTCATAGATATTCCCGCACCAAGCTGCTGCGGGCTGAGTTCGGCAAGGCGTTCTCAAAGGCCGACGCAGTGGTTGTAACCGGCATTTACAGCGGCCCGGGCGAGAAGCAAGACCCTGAAGTAAGCCCCGGTTTTATCACCCAAGCCGTGGAGGAGGCAGGCCACGGGTGTGCGTTCAAGATCGAAGACATGGAAGAAGCGGCAACTTTGGCAGCCCGGCTATGCAAAGGCGACACGGTGCTCATCACCCTGGGAGCCGGAGACATATGGCGGACCCATGACGTGCTTATCAAGCAGCTAGCGACTTGAGTAACCAGTTTTCAGGCAGTTTCGTACAATGGATCAGAAAATATCGAGGCATGGCCAGCTTGCTGTTGCCGGGGGTGTAACGTAGACAATGTCAGAATTCATAATTACCGGAGGTTCCAGGCTCGAGGGAGATATCACAGTCAGCGGCGGAAAGAACGCAGTGCTTCCCATTATGGCGGCTTCGGTGATGGCACGCACGCCATGTGTGTTGCACAATGCTCCAGACCTGGTTGATGTAAGGGTAATGTCAGAGATCTTGCGCGGCCTGGGAGCTGTGGTGGAAAGGGTAAACTCAGGCCGGTCTTTGTACATCGATCCGTCCGATTTAAGCAACACCGTGGTGGACGAAGCGCTTATGCGGCAAGTGAGATCGTCCATATTCCTTATAGGCCCCCTGGTGGCCAGGATGGGGAAAGCCACTGTGTCATACCCTGGAGGCTGTGACATTGGCCAGAGGCCCATCGATCAGCACCTGAAGGGCCTGGCTGCGCTGGGGGTGGCTTTCGAGGAGGCCCACGGCAACATCGTGGCCCAGGCACCCAAACTGCAGGGTGCCGACATCCACCTGGATATACCGTCAGTTGGTGCCACTGAGAACATAATGATGTGCGCAAGCTTGGCCCCAGGGGTCACGGTAATTAGGAACGCAGCCAAAGAACCCGAAATCGTTGATTTGCAGGGCTTCTTGAATTCCATGGGCGCAAGGATACGGGGAGCGGGCACAGACGTAATACGTGTAGAAGGCGTGGAATCATTACAAGGTTGTGAGCACAGGGTGATGCCCGACAGGATAGAGGTTGGCACACTTATGGTGGCAGCAGCCATAACTGCCGGGGATATATACATCCCCAACGCGGTAGCAGAGCATGTTCAGGCGGTAACGTCTAAACTCAGGGAAGTAGGGACCAGCGTAACCGTCCTGCACAGGGGCATCCGGGTGATAGGTTCCCACAGACGGAGGCCAACCGACGTCAAGACTTTGCCTTACCCGGGGTTTCCCACTGATATGCAACCCCAAATGATGGCTTTGCTGTCCATTGCCGAAGGTACCTCTGTCATCAGCGAGACCGTATTTGAGTCCAGGTTTAAGCAAGCAGAAGAATTGGGGAGGATGGGAGCCCAGATCCGAACCGAAGGCAGAACTGCTATAATAAAAGGCGTGCCGCGCCTGTCCGGCGCCCGCGTGGTATCCACAGACCTCCGTTCTGGCGCTTCACTGGTACTGGCAGGATTGGCCGCCGAAGGAGAAACCATTGTTTCAGGCATACACCATGTGGACCGGGGATACGAACGGCTTGAGCGCAAGCTGGCTGCTTTGGGAGCCAAGATAATCAGGCAAGAATGAGGGCTTGTAAGGATCTATGGAACGCAAAAGGAGAAACACCAGGAGGAGAGCAACTGAACCAGAAGAAACACGGATTGAAGGGACAAGCGGGAGTTCACCTTGGGCCTTGGTAATCGTGTTTTTCTTTCTGGCCAGTGTATTCCTGTTCCTGAGATCCCCGTTTTTTTCAGTCAAGAACTACGTCATCAACGGAGCGGACAGGGTATCTCATGACGAGATCATTGCCAGGTGCAGCCAAAAATCCTCTAATATTTTCGATTTTGATTTGGACAAGGCTGAAAAGACAATCCTGTCGTCACCGTGGGTCAAAGAGGTCCGTTGTACCAGGAAACTCCCTGACACAATCGTTATACACATTGTGGAGCGCAAACCAATTGCGTTTGCCCCTGTGGGCAGCAAGATCTGGCTTATCGATGCTGAGGGGCGGGTGCTCCAAGAAGATGACGGGGTGTTCAGCGACCTGGTCGCGTTTACGGGAATCCAGGGCATGCTAGCCCCTGGCCAGTTCCTAGGGCCGGAATACGAGTGGGGCCTTAAGATAATATCAGGCCTGGGTCCTGTGTCCCGGGACAAAGTAATCGAACTCAATGTTGAGGGAGACGAGTGTACTCTGGTACTCGATGACGGCTGCGTGGTTTTCATGGGGGAGTACGAAACCAACGCCGAGTTCAGACTGGACCTGTTAGAATCAATTATCATTGAATTGGAAGAACAAGGCCAGCTTGCCGAGTATATTGATTTGCGCTTCGATAAACATGCAGTTAAACTCAGATTATAGGAGGAAGGGGGGATGACCACTGTGAGCCGTCGTGGTTCTCAGGTAGCACTCACCATCATCTTCGTTTTATTCGGTTTTATGCTAGCCACTCAGCTCAGAGTGCGGCCATCTTCACCTGCAAATGTTCCCTACCAGCGGGCGGAAGAGCTATCTATGTTGCTCCATACTACTGAAGAAGAAAGGGACCGTTTACGGGACGAAGTGAGGATGTTAAGGGATCAGATAGCTGAAGCGATGGTGGCCAGTGAAAGCCAAGTTAAGGTCCTGCAAGAAGAGCTGCTTAAAGCCAGGATCCTGGCAGGGCTAACCGAAGTCAAGGGCCCGGGGATCACGGTTGAAATGAACGATGCCAAGAGAGAAGCGGGAGCAGGCCAGGATCCAAACCTTTTCATCATCCACGATGACGATGTTCTGGCAGTGGTAAATGAACTTCTGGCCGCAGGAGCAGAAGCCATCGCCATCAACAACCAGCGGGTAGTGGCTACCACAGAAATCCGCTGCGCCGGTGCAGTGTTCATGATAAACGGCGTAAGGCTGGCCCCGCCACTTAAGATCCAGGCTATAGGCGATCCCGAAACACTGTACAATGCATTGAAAATGCGCGGGGGAGTTGTGGACAACCTGTCTTTCTGGGGGATTGACATCAAGATCAAGATGGAACCGGAAATCATCTTGCCCGCCTACACCGGATCGCTCAATTTCAGGTTCGCGAAACCGCATCAAAGAGAGGGATCGTAATGTGGTATCTCCTGGCTGCCTTGTTTATCGGCATCATAGTTGGGCTTAATGTTCCGTGGACAATTCCAGCAGTGCTTGCACGTTATCTGGCAGTGGCGCTCCTGGCCGGGATAGACACCTCTTTGGGTGGCTTAAGGGCAAGCCTTGAAGGCGACTTCGATATTGTCATATTCGTCACAGGCTTCCTGGGCAACACTGTCCTGGCCGCAGCGTTTGTTTACCTTGGTGATGTGTTAGGCATCGAGCTATACCTTGCGGCAGTGGTAGCACTAGGTGTGAGGATATTTAACAACCTAGGCGTAATCAGACGACATTACCTTAGAGAATGGATGGGGGAAAAAGACACAACCCCGGCCAATGGCGAAGGTAAATAGAGAGTACGTGTGGAAAGTATAGCTGACCGGGAGGGGAGTCGTGTGGCCATGATCGAAGAGCAACCCAGATACGCAAATCTCAAAGTAGTCGGTGTGGGAGGAGGCGGGACCAACGCAGTTAACCGCATGATTGACGCAGGGGTCAAGGGAGTTGAGTTCATCTGCATCAACACCGATGCTCAATCACTCAATCTGTCGAAAGCCCCGACCAAGATCCAGATAGGCCAGACTCTTACCAGGGGGCTGGGTGCAGGCGCCAACCCTGAAGTAGGACAAAAGGCCGCGGAAGAATCCAGAGATGACATCTTAGAGCACCTCAAGGGCGCCGACATGGTGTTTGTGACCGCAGGCATGGGTGGGGGGACAGGAACAGGAGGAGCCCCGATTGTTGCCCAAGCCGCTAAAGAAGTAGGTGCATTGACCGTTGGCGTTGTGACAAAACCGTTCTCTTTTGAGGGACGCCGGCGAATGGCCGTGGCCCTCGAAGGCATTGAGAGATTACAGGAATCAGTAGATACCCTTATAGTCATACCCAACGACAGGCTGTTGCAAGTGGTGGACCAAACCGCGTCAATTCTAGATGCGTTTAAGGTTGCCGACGACGTCCTGCGCCACGGGGTGCAGGGGATCTCGGACCTGGTGTGCGTGCCTGGCCTTATAAACCTTGATTTTGCGGACGTGAGGACCGTCATGATGGACACAGGTTCGGCGCTTATGGGTATCGGTATTGCCCATGGCGAGAATAAAGCAAAGGAAGCTGCCATGCAAGCCATAGCCAGCCCCCTCTTGGAGGCAACCATTGAAGGGGCAAAAGGCGTCCTGATGAACGTTACCGGCGGGCCTGACCTCGGCATTTTCGAAGTAAACGAGGCTGCAGAGATCGTGATGCAATCTGCAGATGAAGATGCCACCATTATCTTCGGTGCGGTGATAAATGAAGATTTTGAAGACACCATACAAATAACCGTCATCGCCACAGGTTTCGACAACAGCCCTGGAAGGAGGCCTCTTGGAAAGAAGGAACCATTACTTAACAAGATGGACACCAGAGATTTGCTGGAGGTTCCCACCTTCTTAAGAAGGGCAAGAACCCATGAAAAATCTCGGTAAATAGGGTTCTGAGCAGAAAACACATAGTTACATATTTTGCAGCTCCACCCCTGTATGATTTGAGTTGGGTAATAAAGCCGGACAGACATGAATATCCATGTCCATACGGGGTGTTGGAGCATGAAGAGCTATATCTATGTGGACGTGCTATTTTTTGTTAATCTTGTAGTAAACTATGTGATACTTCTGGCTGCAGGAAAAATGACAGACACACCGGCCCATGGCAAGCGGGTTGCCTTGGTATCTTGCCTGGGTGCGCTGTATTCAGTCTCTTCACTGGTCTTACCTTACCAGCCCCTTTTTAGTTTCCCGGCTCGTATACTTGCCGGCCTCCTCATGGTCACCCTGTCATATCCTGAAGCCAAGGGAATCAGTTTCATCCACCTGGCAGCAGCCTTCTACACATGCTCCATCCTGGTTGCTGGATGTGCTTTAGCGCTAAACATGTGGGGCAAACCCTTTCTGACCAGGCTCAGCTTGTACTATCCAAGTGCCCGGTGGTGGACCTTGGCGGTGGCCCTGGGTCTCGTGAGCGCCGGTTGCGTCATATGGAAAGCGCTGAATCTGTCACCGGTCAGGCAATTTCCCCTTATGCAGGTTGAAATAGCCCTGGACGGCCAGAGCATCTGCCTTAAAGGAATGGTTGACACTGGAAACCAGCTAAGGGATCCGCTTTCGGGGCTACCTGTAATCATAGTTGATTGGGACTCACTGAAACCTATAATTCCCCAAGAAATGTCTTATTTCTTCCAGGCTGCGTGGGATAAGGCAGCATCCAAACTTGCGAGTCCCCCTGCCGGGACGCGCCTAAGGCTCATCCCGTTTACCGGCGTGTCAGGCAACAGCGGGATTTTACCCGGCTTTAAGCCAGATGCGCTCTACCTTACGGGCAAACAAGGCAGGTTCAAGAAAGCAGCCGTAGTGGGAGTATCAGGCAAGCCTCTAAGCCGCCGGGGGCTGTATCAGGCTTTGTTACATCCGGAACTTATGAGTTTTCAGGGAGGTGTTTTGATTTGAGCCCAATATCATGGACAAATATCAAACTGACGCTTTCCTTGAAATGGGCGCGCCTGATTGCCAGATTAGGCTTGTTAGGCAGGGTAGACTACATTGGAGGCAGTGAAGCCTTACCTCCGCCTTTAACGCCGGAAGAAGAAAGCCATTTGCTGGCGCAGCTCACAGAAGGGAGCCCCGATGTACGGTCCACCCTGATCGAAAGAAATCTGCGGCTTGTGGTGTATATCGCCAAGAAATTTGAAAGCACAGGGATTCCCCTGGATGATTTGGTGTCTATCGGTTCAATTGGCCTCATAAAAGCAGTGTCAACGTTCGATGTAAGCAAGAACATAAGGCTGGCGACATACGCTTCCAAATGCATCGAAAATGAAATCCTCATGTATTTGCGGCGGATACAAAAAACAAAATCTGAGATTTCTTTCGACGAACCTCTGAATGTTGACGGCGAAGGCAATGAGCTTTGCCTGGCTGATGTTAAAGGTACTCCTCCCGACGTGATCTACTGCGATCTTGAAAAAGAAGACGATAAGGAAATCCTCAGGCTGGTGCTAAACAGGCTGCCCTGGCGTGAAAGGACCATTGTGGATCTACGGTACGGCCTCAGAGACGGCGTCGAACGCACCCAAAAACAGGTGGCAGACATGTTGGGTATCTCCCAGTCGTACATCTCCCGCCTGGAGAAAAAAATCATGCAAAAACTGCACAGGGACATCGTAAGTTTGCAATAACACCGCAACATATGCCAGGCTACTTTGTATAACCCCTGGTAATCAAGGCAATACTTTTTATGAGCGAGTTCAACAAAAACTGGCAATTGTAGACCGGGGGGGAAAGTGGCCTTGTACAAAGTTGAAATTTGCGGAGTAAACACCAGCAAGCTTCCTGTCCTCACCTCAGCACAAATGCGGGAACTGTTTATCGCCAAACAGAACGGCGATCCCACAGCCAGGGAAAAACTGGTCAACGGCAACCTAAGGCTTGTCCTAAGCGTGATCCAGCGGTTTGCCAACCGTGGAGAATACGTGGACGACTTGTTCCAGGTTGGTTGCATCGGACTTATCAAGGCCATCGACAACTTCGACTTAAGCCAGAACGTGAAATTTTCCACCTACGCCGTACCCATGATAATCGGTGAAATAAAGAGGTACCTGAGGGACAACAACCCGATCCGCGTTTCCAGATCCCTCCGGGATACCGCCTACCGGGCACTTCAAACCCGGGATGCCCTCGTCGCCAAACTCGGCAGGGAACCTTCACTGAAGGAAATCTCTGAACAGCTAAATGTCCCCGAGGATGAAATTGTGTACGCCCTTGACGCAATCCAGGAACCCATCAGTTTATTTGAGCCCGTATACCATGACGGCGGCGATCCCATATACGTAATGGACCAGGTAAAGGACGAAAAGGGAGAAGACTCTTCCTGGGTTCAGGAAATATCCATCAATGAATCAATCCAGAAATTATCCCAGCGGGAACAGGCAATAATAAGAATGAGATTTTTTGAAGGAAAAACTCAAATGGAGGTTGCGCAGGAAATAGGGATTTCCCAGGCGCAAGTTTCCAGGCTGGAAAAGGCGGCGCTAATTCAGATGAGGGAACATATGTCTCTATAGGATAGGGGGGAATAACATGAAACGCAGGTTCAAGAAGGGTTTTCTCGACGCAATAGTACTTGCAACAGTGGCAGGAATCATCCTAGGCGTAGGTTGGGCCATGGCCCGGGCTTACGATACACGCAAGGCTTATACTCCTACCAACCTGATTAGGCTGCATATAATCGGCAATTCAGATTCGGCCGAAGACCAAGAGGTAAAGCTCAGGGTCCGTGACTCCATTGTGGACACCTTCGGGGGATACCTGATGCAGGCGGAAGACTCGGTGCATGCCGAAAGCATTATCGAGGAGCTTTTGCCCCAAATCGAACGTACTGCAACCAAATGCTTGGCTGAGTCGGGTATGGACTATGGGGCCGAGGCCAAACTGGGGCTTGAGTTTTACCCCGACAGGTACTACGAGGACGCGTCAGGAGAACCAGTGCTCGTACCCGCAGGTGTTTACAAGTCGCTACAAATAACCCTGGGTTCGGGCAAGGGGGATAACTGGTGGTGCATCATGTATCCTCCCATGTGTTTCGTTGATATCGTGAGAAAGACCGAACCCACCCAGGATATTTCAGGCGCCTTATCGGTGATTGTCACTGAGGAAGACGGGTACATCCTTGTGGATGAACAGGCACTTAAAGCAGTGGAACCTGAGATAAGATTTCTCATCCTCGACTGGCTGGAAAAAGGCAAACGTGCCCTCACTGCGCTATTTTCCTCACTGAGCGGCTCCCTTAGCGGCACCCAACCATAAAAAAGCGGCCTTCAATACAACTCAAGCAGCCCGGAGCAATATACTATTTAGGGGTGTTTCCCATGATCCGGGCATCTGACCTGTCCATGCGCGAAGTGATTAACACTACCGACGGGCGGCGGTTGGGCAATATCGTCGATGTGGAACTGGACCTTTCTACAGGTAAGATAACCGCTGTGATTGTACCTGGCCAATCGAAAGCCTTCGGGCTTTTTGGCTACGGCGATGACTATGTCATTCCCTGGGACAGCATCAAGAAGATCGGCGAAGACGTGATCCTTGTAGAACTCTCAGATAGGTACCTCAGGCGTTCCAACAGGTAGAACGCCAAAGCCCTCCTTGACTTGAAACTTTGGGTGCAATACTCTCTTAGTTAGTATGGCTAAGAGAAAAAGAAGCAGGAGAAAAAAACTGAGTAACCGCATGAAAAACGTGGCCATTGCACTGGTGTTTGTGTTGTTTGGCCTGGTACTGCTTTGGCCTTATATCCGTTTGGCTTTTCTCCGGGCCGTGGTGCCTATAGGCAGGGGAGTCCCGGGAGTGCTCGATGAACGCGTCTCAGGAGACGCGGTGTTTTACAGCGGCCAGGCCGTGCTTACGGCGCCTGCTGCAGGCACCATCAGCTTCCGGGTCAAACATGGTGATTCAGTGCGGGTTGGGGATGTGATCGCCGAAATCGGCGACACAGACGCACTGGCATCGGTGGCCGATAACCTGGCTGCTGCCCAGGCTCAACTGACTGAGTACGAAGCACAAACTGCCGGTAGTTTCAGGGAACTTACCCGCAAAATACAGGCGTGCTACGAAAACGCAGTAAGCGCTTTCTATGAAATGCAGATAGCTTTTGCTTCGGGAAACCCGTCAAACTACCTTGAAAAGCAGGAAGCATTTGACCGCTACGTGGACGATCTGTCCCAAAACAGGGCAGAACTTATGGCTCTCGAAGACCAACGGTCCAGATTGGTGGGCCAGGTGGAAATGATGCAGCAGGTGGCATCGTCGTCCTCTGTGAAAATCCTGGCTCCTGTGTCAGGCATATTTTGCGCCGATGTTACAGCCATGGATCCTGAGCTGACCCCAGCCAACCTTTCGGGCATGGATGCTTCCCAACTGGCTGTGCTGGCCCGCGAACTAAGGGATGCCACTGAATACAGGGTTCAGGATGGCCAGAAGGTGCAGTACGGGGAAGTGGTCGGGCGGATTGTGTCCGGGGAGGACGTCAAGTTTTGTTTAACCGTCAAGACCGAGCAGCGGCCTGACCTGAAGCCAGGAAACAGGGTCATGCTTGAAATAAACGGCAGTACGCCGGTGTACTGTACCATATCCGGCGTAACCGACGGAAAACCCCCGGGATACTCCGTTATCGCGGGAGAAATCGATTATCTAGCCCCTGACAAGTACGTAAGGGCCTCCCAAGCTTCGCTGATTACCCGGAGGGAGCAAGGGATTATCATTCCCGTCAAGAGCCTGGTAGAGAAGAACGGGCAGACAGGCGTGCTTCTGGTTCAGAAGACTTTTGCTGTGTTCCACCCGGTGGATGTGCGCATGATACGGGGCGATCAGGCTGTGGTACAAGGGCTCAGCGAAACCAGCGAGATAGTGCTTAACGGGATGAAATTCTTCGAAGGAAGGAGAGTCAGGTGATTACACACCGGCTTATAGCCATCCAACGCAATATCGAACAAGCGTGCAACAAAGTAGGGCGGGATCCAGCCTCGGTGAGGCTGTTAGCAGTCTCAAAGACCTTCGATGCCAAGGCAATCAGTGAAGCAAAATCCCTGGGGATCTGCTACTTCGGTGAAAACCGCGTCCAAGAAGCCAGGGACAAGGTCCGGGCGGGGGTATTTGAAGGTGCAACCCTATGCCTTATTGGGCACCTTCAATCCAACAAAGCTTCTATGGCTGCGAGAATTTTCGATGAAGTCCACTCAGTTGATTCACCAAAGATAGCACAAGCTTTGTCCAAGTTCTCTTTGAAGTACCGCCGCGATCCGCTGTCTGTCTACTTGCAGGTGAACATTGCCGGAGACCGAAACAAGCATGGGTGTACACCCAAGGAGGCATATGACCTGGCCAAACACATCCTTGATCTAGAAGGCCTGAGACTGGCCGGACTTATGACCATAGTGCCGTACTCCCAATCGCCCGAAGACTCCAGGCCCCATTTCCGTAACCTGAGGCTCCTGCGTGACGATATGTTAAATGCGGGCATCCCGGCAGATAGCCTGAAAGAGCTATCAATGGGCATGTCTTCAGACTACCAGGTGGCCATTGAAGAAGGAGCTACGGTAATAAGGCTGGGGACGGCATTATTCGCACCCAGGCAAGGCACAGGGCAGGATCTTAAAGCCGGTCCGTGGAACTCCTAACACAAACAAAACTCAAGACTGGGGGGCTATCTATGGGCGATGAGGAGACCAGGATAACATCACCGCGAATTCCCAGACTGACGCCTCTGGATATCCATAACAAGGAGTTTACAAGGTCCTTTCGCGGCTACAACGAAGACGAGGTAGACGAATTCCTCGATCTTATAGTTGCAGAGTTCGAATGGATATTGCGGGAAAACGAAGAACTCCACGCAAATATCGCCGGATTGGAGTCGAGGATCAACCACTACAAGGGATTGGAAGAGACCCTCAAGAATGCGATTGTGCTGGCTCAAAAAGCGGCCGATCAGATCAAAGAGGCTGCCAGAAGAGAAGCAGATGCCATATTGGAAGAAGCCCGCAGACAGGCTGATATCATAAAGGGGCAAGCAGAGGAAGTCCGCCGCAGGGCTTATGAGGACGTTGAAACGCAGCGCCAGAAAGCCATGAGGTTTAAAGCTGAAATGCGCACCCTGCTCCAGTCCACGTTGGAGATGCTGGACAACAACATAGACAATATAACCCGGGTATTAGACGGGGAGAATAGTCTAAAGGATAGGGGATAGGGACATGAAAACCATTGGAATAGTGGGTGGCATGGGCCCAGAAGCAACATGCGATCTATACCTGAAGATCATAAGGAACACACCTGCGGACAAAGATCAAGATCACATACGCACTATTATAGATTCGAACCCGAAAATCCCTGACAGAACTGCATTTATCCTTGGACAGGGACCGGATCCCAGGCCCCTGCTGATTGAAACCGCCAGGAACGTTGAAAGGGCAGGGGCATCTTTTTTGGTGCTCCCGTGCAATACTGCCCATTATTTCCACAAGGACGTTCAGGACGCAGTTGGAATACCTGTGCTCCATATGATGGAAGAAGTAGCCCGCTATCTCAAGGGCAAAGTTGAGCTAGTTGGGATCTTGGCTACTTCAGGAACGTTGAAAACAGGCCTGTATGAAAAGGCTTTGTCGGAGGCGGGAATAAGATCCCTCGTGCCTTCCGGGGAAGACCAGGAAAAGGTGATGGAAGCCATTTATTCGGTCAAAGCCGGAAAGCTCCAGCATGGCAGGGAGTTGATTCTGGAACAGGGCAGGAAGCTCGCCCATCGCGGTGCCCAGGCGGTTATCGCAGGCTGTACTGAGATTCCGCTCATTCTCAAGCAAGGCGATCTGGACGTGGAAGTGGTAGATGCCACTGAGATTTTGGCCAAGGCGTGTGTACGTCTTGCACTTGAAGGCATGTAGGACGCTAATAGCTAGGGGGATGTCGCTTGAAAGCCAGGATATTCACTAACGGCGATTTCTGGATGCTGGGCCGCAATTTGCGGCGGAACAGCTGCATGGCCGCCTTGGATGGCAGGATCATACATATCGGGGACTACAAAGAATGCCTAAGTGCCTTCCCCAGGAGAGCAAAGCCTGAAGAGGTTGACCTTGGCGGCAGGACGGTATTGCCAGGGTTTATCGACAGCCACATGCACCTTTTGAGCTTCGGGCTGACATTGCGCGATATTCCATTGGCCGGTGTTACGTCAATTGAGCAAATCAAGGCCAAGGTGAGGGAAAAAGCTGGCACTACCCCTGAAGGCGGGTGGATCCTGGGCCGAGGATGGGATCAAGAGGCGTTTGCTGAGAAACGATATCCCACCCGTAAAGACCTTGATGAGGCATCTGGAGGCAGGCCGGTGATATTGACCAGGACATGCGGGCATATAGCAGTAGCGTCCACCAAGGCCCTCGAGCTTTCAGGGATAACCCGTGACACCCAAGATCCTCCTGGAGGCGCTATCGATCGGGATGCGTACGGCGATCCCACCGGGATCTTGCGAGAAAGCGCTATGGAACTGGTACGGCGACATGTGCCCCCTGTAACTCAAGAAGTTATGGAAGACTTGCTCAACCAGGCGATGGACCATGCCCTTTCAAAAGGGATTACCTCGGTTCATACCAACGACGGCCAGGCAGGTTTCTCCGGAACCATGGACCTATATCGTAAGGTCCAGGCTCAGAGGGTCCCTGTGAGGGTGTACTGGGACATCCCCGTAGAATTCATGGATGAGCTCCTCAAGACGCCCCTCCGTACAGGTGACGGGGACGATTATTTCAGGATAGGCGCGGTTAAGATGTTTACCGACGGCTCCCTAGGCGGCAGAACTGCTGCATTGGAAGAGCCATATTCGGACGATCCTGATAACCGGGGTATGCTGGTGCTCCCCGAAGACGAACTAAAAGAGCAGGTCTACCTGGCCCATGCTCAAGGGATGCAGGTGGCGGTACACGCCATAGGGGACAGAGCTGCCAGGGTTAGCCTGGAGGCAATAGGTTCGGCTCAGTCCAGGCTCCCGGTACACCACATACGGCACCGCATCGTCCATGCCCAGATACTATCGCCCCATATTATTACCGAGATGAGGCGGGTCAAGGTAGTTGCTGACATCCAGCCCAAGTTCATTTCAACTGATATGAGGTGGGCTGTAGAGAGGGTCGGAACCGCAAGGATGCGGTCATCATATTCCTGGCGCACCATGCTCAGGGCTGGCATACCGCTCGCCGGAGGCTCAGACTGCCCTGTAGAACCCCTGGACCCCTTGTTGGGAATCTACTGTGCAGTGACCAGGAAGGACATGGAGGGCAATCCGCCTGGAGGCTTTTTCCCCAACGAAAAACTTACACTGGAAGAAGCCGTAAGACTGTTTACACTAGGTGGCGCTTTCGGTTCTCATCAGGAACACAAAAAGGGCAGCTTAACCCCCGGCAAACTGTGCGATTTTGTTGCACTGTCCGAAGACATCACCAGAGTAAGCCTAGATGACATCAAAGATCTAGAGGTTGTACTTACTGTAGTGGGAGGAGAGTTGGCTTACAGCAAAATTTAGGATAACCCCCAGGACGATGCAAGCAGCAGTAGCCGCTAAGGAATACAGACCTATGCGCTTTACTGCGGCAAAGAAAAACTCTTCGGGAAATATCCTGATGAGCCAGTCTGTGGCCGGATCCAGGCGCCACAGATCGTTGTCAAAGGTTGCCAAGTGAAAGGCCGTCCACCAGCGGGTAAAATCCCGGGCTGCCGGCAATGCAAGGATTATCGTGGCTGCAAGCACCGGCACTCCTCCGATTATAAGCGACTTTGACACAAGCCACCCAGTCCTCAGGCCTGGGGAAGCTGTTTTGTCCCCACCAGGCTGCCACGCTGCAAGCAGGATTCCCAAGACGATCAACCCGTAGCACACCTTCTTTGCCGCAAAGCCCAGTTGGAAGAGGTCCCGCACGTCATGGAGGTGTTGGATCTCGTGCTCTCTGAAAACCGGCCTCAGCGTGCCGTCCACAACCGCCATAAGCTGGGGATCGGCTTCGCTGCCCGTGAAGTAGCCCAGGAGTTTTGTGCCGGCCAACCGGAGATCTTCCATGGACATCTTGGCAGAAGCAGGTATATCAAGTTCAGCCCACTTGGCTACGTAGAAGTCCAAGTCCAGGGCTACCGCCTGGACTGAGAGCAGCATATTGAGGCCTGCCAGTCCCAGTGCAAGCAGGATTACCGATGCGACCCCTACAAACCCCGTAGTCCTGTGTGATTTGCGTTCCAAGTTCAATCCTCCTCGTATAGGCGGGCTGCCAATGGCCAATGCTGCCTAGGAGAACCGCCGGTGCAGCCGGGCACCAGTTCCGACAGTTTTACATAGTATGCCAAGGAGGCTTAGGGCTTAAGGCTTGACGCTTAAGATTCAGAAGACTCCGCCCTATAGTTTACAACATCAATAAGGTTTTGGCAGCTACGAGGGGAGGACAGGGTCTTGCAGACCAAGGGCTTTATTAAGCGGGTGTTTCCGGGAAACAACACCCCCGACGGATTCTTCTCTTATTACGACTACATCATCCCTAAGAACGCCAACAGGGTTTTTGTGATCAAAGGCGGCCCGGGAGTGGGAAAGTCTACGTTCATGAGAGCCATAGCAAAAGATATGGTCGAACGGGGATACAACGTTGAAATGCACCACTGCTCATCAGACAACGGCTCCATAGACGGGGTGGTATTCCCTGAGATCGGTATTGGGATCCTCGACGGCACCTGGCCCCATGTGGTAGATCCCAAGGTACCTGGGGCTGTCGATGAAATAGTGTGGCTGGGTGAATTCTGGGATGAGAAATCAGTTAGGGCGCACAAGCAGGAAATCCTGCAAGCACAAAAAGGGGCTGAGTCCGTTTTCAGGAGGGCTTACCGCTTCCTAAAAGCAGCCCAAATAATCTACGAAGACTGGGAATCTGTCTACATGGAAGCCATGGATTTTGGGAAGGCCAATGTGATAGCCCAGGAGATAATCGACGAGAACTTCGGACACATACCCGTGGCCCCAAGACCCGGGTTCCAGCGCAAACTGTTCGCCAGCGCCATCACTCCCGATGGCATGGTAAACTACCTCAATACAATAGTGGCAGGCTGTAAGCGACGCTATGTGATATCCGGCCATCCTGGAACAGGCAAATCCGTGTTGCTCCACAAAGTAACTCAAGCTGCCCTGGAGCGTGGATTTTACGTAGAAACCTACTTCTGCCCGCTGCATCCCAACAAGGTAGAACATGTGGTAGTGCCTGAACTAGGGCTTGCCCTGACCAAGTCAATCGAGCCTCACACTTACGTACCCTGCCAGGAAGACCGGCTAGTTGACATGAACAGCTGCCTTGATGATGACATCGTAGAGAAACATTATCCCTACATCGTCCGCGCACAGGATGAATTCCAGAGGCTTTTTAACTCCAGCGTCTACTACATCGGCCAGGCGAAACAGTACCACGATGCCCTTGAAAGATACTATGCACCGAATATGGACTTTAGGGGGATTGAAAACCTGAGACAGTCCATAATGGAAAGGATCCTTGAGTATGCCTGGGAGGCAGAGTCCAAGTCCGGGGCACTGTCTGGCTTTGGATACGGATACGGCCCTGGCTCATAGAACCCTTACCCCCGGGGAACACTAACTCTGACATACATTATCCAGGCCAAATGGAGTACTGCACGTGGAAGCTGAGGGCAGGCATACCGGGGAAGCTCCTAGAGCACGCAGATTGAGAGATCTGGAAGATACACTGCAGCGTATTTCAGATTCCCTGGAAAGATCTAAGATCGCAGAATATGTAGATCTCTTAAACCATCCGTGGCGCCTGATATACCTGAACCTGATAGCAGGGCTTGCCAGGGGGGTAGGCCTGGCTGTCGGGTTCACGCTGCTGGGCGCCATGCTTATTTATGTGCTAACCAGGAGCTTTCTGCTCAACCTTCCCCTTGTAGGCAATTTCCTCGGGGAATTGGTCTGGATTATCCAGGAATATCTCAAGGCAAAACCTTAACAACGCGACTGACAGGGTGAGGCTGTTGCGAAAGTACACTGACGAGCTTGATGACCTTGACGCAACCTTCCAAGACCCCGGGTTTGACGTCAGGGAATTCCAAAACCGGCTGGTGGCTGAGATGGAACGACTCCAACAAGGATTGGATAACATCAAACAAAAGACCTTTTCCATGAGCCAAAAGCAATCAGTTGGGGAAGACTCGGCCTACGACCAGCATCCTGGTGACCTGGGCACCGAGACCTTCGAGCGGGGCAAAGACCTGGGGCTAAAGGACGGGCTTGAAATCAGCATGGCAAGGGTCCGCGGAGCTCTGGAGCGGATTCGCAAGGGGACATACGGGTTTTGCCTCAGTTGCCGGCAACCTATCCCCGTGGAAAGGTTGAGGGCAGTACCCGAAGCCGAACTATGCGTCACCTGCAAAGAAAAACAGGAGGTACCACCGCCTAGCACCCGGCCCATGGAAGAACAGGTAATGAGGCAAGACTTCCCGGGCTCTGGCCAGGACGACGAGCCAGGCAACGAACCTCCTTTGAGTTAGGGCTTGCGGTTTACCATGGCAACCGGATTGGGTAAGTCAGTTGGCTGATCAGGCCTGCGAAAAAAGGAGACAACCCTTGCCTCGCCGGTTTTCCATTCTGTATGCTGTAATAGGTTAGGGCCGTCGAGGACGGCTGCAATTACAAAACTACGAAAGCAGGCGGATGAGTTGGGGTTCTGGATTCCTTTTGTCGCAGTTGTGTTGGCCGACCAGTGGAGCAAGGCATACATCAGGTCCAATTTCGCCGTAGGGGAGAGCATGCAGATCATTGGAGAATGGCTGCAGCTTGTGTACAGGGAAAACCCAGGCGCAGCGTTTGGCATGCTTGCCGGGGCAAGATGGTTGTTTATATCCATTAGCACCGTAAGCATCGCCCTGGCAATGTTGCTTTACTCCCGGCTAAGCTCATTTGGCACACCTAGCCGGGTCATGGTGCCGGCCTTGGGGCTGGTGGCCGGAGGCGCCCTGGGCAACCTCGTAGACAGGGTAAGACAGGCAACGGTTACTGACTTCATCTATGTAAAGCATTTCCCTGCAGTGTTCAACATTGCAGATTCGGCAATAGTGATAGGAAGTATTATCCTAGGAATCATGTTGGTTACATATACTTACAGGTCGGGGCAGTCAGGTGGAATTTAGCAAGCAAGCTCAACCGGAAATACACAAGACTCAAACCTTTGTTGTGGGAGATGAGTGTTCGGGCCAAAGGCTAGACGTTTGCATCGGACGGGCCCTCCAGCCCGAACTGTCCCGTTCAAAGGCCCAATCCCTCATACGCCAAGGGATGGTACTGGTAAACGGGCTGGAGGTATCCAAACCCTCACTTAAGGTAAGATCCGGCGACAACATAGAAGTGAGGATCCCGCCCCCTGAGACATGGGATCTGGAGCCTGAGGATATCCCCTTGGACATTATCTTCGAAGACAAGCATGTGCTCGTAATCAACAAACCCAGGGGCATGGTGGTTCACCCAGGGGCGGGGCACAGGCGCGGCACCCTTGCCAACGCGCTGCTCAGCTATTTCCCCCAGCTTTCGGGAGTAGGAGATGAAATACGCCCGGGAATCGTCCACAGGCTTGATAAGGACACCACCGGAATCCTGGTGGTTGCCAAGAACGAAAAAGCGTTGAGAAACCTTCAAGCTCAGCTCAAGGCCAGAAAAGCCAAGCGGGAATATATCGCCTTGTGCAAAGGCCGGGTGGGGGAAGAGCAAGGAACAATAGATGCGCCGATTGGGAGGCATCCGGTCCATCGAAAACGGATGGCAGTCATAGAAGACGCCGAAAATAGCAGGCTCCGGGCCAGGGAGGCAGTCACCGATTGGAAGGTCATAACCAGGTTCGGCTCTGACTACACACTGTTGCTCCTGAGGCTGCATACAGGCAGGACCCATCAAATCCGGGTCCACCTGTCATACCTTGGACATCCTGTGGTAGGGGATCCGGTGTACGGCAGGGCAAAACGGCACTTAGGCTTGCCAGGACAGGCCCTCCACGCGTTCCGGCTGGGTTTGTTCCTGGGGGACAATTTTGATGAGTACCAGGAATTTACAGCACCTTTACCTGCTGATTTTGCCGAGGTTTTAGTACGGCTCAAAAACAAATATAGGGAGGAGCTTCCGTCATGGTTAATCAGACAGATAGAAAATACATAGCAGAGAGGACAGCGCAGATTTTAATCGATATAGAGGCACTGGGAGCCAGGCCTGAAGAACCGTTTACTCTTACTTCAGGCACAAAGAGCCCGGTGTACATCGACTGCCGCAGGCTTATCTCGTTTGTACCCGAAAGGGAGGAGGTAATAGGGTTTTTGCAGCAATTAGTCGAGGATTCCGTGGACAGCCCCATAGACGCGATTGCCGGTGGAGAAACCGCGGGAATCCCATACGCTGCATTTCTCAGCTGGAAGATGGGGCTACCCATGCTTTATGTGAGAAAAAAGCCCAAAGGTTTCGGCAAGAACGCTATGGTAGAAGGAAACGTCACAGATGGTGCCCGTGTAGTGCTGGTGGAAGACCTGATTTTCAACGGTGGCAGTAAGGTGAACTTCATAAACGGCCTGAGAATGGCCGGTTTGACGGTAAACCATGTGTTTACCATTGCCTCTTACGGATTCTCTGAAGAATACGAAAACACCTTGGGCTCCATTGGGGTGAAGGTATCCTGGCTTACAGACTGGCCTACTATAGTTCAGGTTGCAGAAAGCACCGGATACTTCAGTCCTGACACAGCAAACTTGGTAAGAGAGTTCCTGGCTGACCCCGGCACCTGGTCCAGGGCCAGGGGCGGAAAGTAGGTTTCAGCTCTGACTCCAGCACGCCTCCCAGGGCAATACTAGCCTTGGGTGGGCATACCGCCTCACGCGCGGATAATTCCCGGCCTTAAGCAACAACGCTGTAGCCGGCTCAATCCGGCTCTATAGTATACCAGCGTCATTGTAATGTAATTGGAACTTTCCAGCTCACCCAGGGGTCATACATACGTGACAAGTTTGGAGGTGATTTAGCTGAAAACCAAGCACTTGTTTCTGCTCACCGGCTTTCTAGCACTTGCACTAATGCTTTCCGGATGCACACCGGAAGCTCCTCAAACTAAGGAGCCTATTGCCATGGAACCTTCTATTGAAGAAGAGCTCCAGCCGGTTCATCCTGATGAAGATGTAAGCTACACTTTCAATACCAGATTCTCCCTGGATAACGCTTTGGACAGGATTGATATGCTCAAGCAAGTCTCACTGCCGCCAGGTGAGCAATCAATGGCTTACAACAATTCCATAGGCGCCATCCACGGTACCTTGATGAAGCAACACTATCAGATAACCAAGCTTGAGTATGAACTGGCAAAGGTGCTTCACAGAGACGGCGAGATAACTGATGAGGAGCTTGCTGAAAAACAAGCGGCTTACAATCAAGCCGTGGAAGCGTTCAAGACCTTCTGGGAGTCGTTTGGAATTTCAGACTGACAAAACACACTTGCTGTCACAAACACACAAAACCTGATATTGAGAAAAACTGCCCCGGAGTCCCGGAGTTTCGTTCCGGGGCTTTTTGTATGCCAAATAGGCCCTCAATCTGGAACATGATCTTAGTTTACATAATGTATATTATCGGACGTTGCATTTGCTGAAGCCTATGTGGGCTTGGGATATGCTTATACCCCGCCGGGTTGCAGCTATTACTTGCGGACAATCGCCCTAATCATACTCACCCGGCTTTACAGGATCGCCTCAATCCACAGGATCACTTCAATCCATCTGAGGTCCATATTCTGAGGTCCATATCCGGATTTCCGTATTGCTGTTTCAGATTGCCTGTTTCCGACTAGCCCCGGGCGGAAACCTGGCTTAGACCTCCGGAAAACGCCTACTTTACCCTCAAACTGCCCAGAATGCCTTCATCCCTTACGAGGGCCGTTTTTTCCTCTTTACTACCCAGAACATTCAACATCCAACAAGAACGGCTCTAAATTGATTTAAAACGCCTTTTTTGGAGAGGTAGTTGCATAAGCCATCGCGGATGTGGCCGCCTTGGAACAAATCTGGACAGAGTTCGGCCGAGAAGGGATGCTATTCCGGCAAGCGCAATAGTTTTTATTGGAATGTCAAAGAGAAGGTCTTTTTGCGTTGGCGGCAGAACTAAAAGGGTACATTGACGCTAGATCGCCATGATGATAGCCGTCAACATGATAGACCGTCCTCTGCTTCTCGGTTTCCGGGAAAACACCTTGGCGATATGCGACACAGGTAGATGGAGAGCTCAGGTAGGCCATTGCCCGGAGGGAGCACACTGTGGATTCAAAAGGGGGAGCTGTTTGTGAAAGATCCCACAAATAGGGCCGATACCGCCAAAGCCTTAAACAAGAGCCGCTTCAAAATCAGCCACTTAAACAAAGTGCGTTTGAACGGCAGCAACTCGATGAGAAAACATTACGGTTTACTCTACTTAATGCTGCTCGTAGTCTTGGGCGCACTAACACTTACTGCAGGCTGTAAACAGCAGATCCAATCTACAGTCCCTCCCCCTTCTGAACCTGCCTCCTCCCTCTCCGATGATGAGATACCTGCTGATGATGAGATAATGGCAAGCGTGACTTCGATAATAGAAGGCGTTCTAGAAAGAGCCAACCTGTGCTCCCGGGAGACAGTGTTCCACCTGGATACAGACGTTGAAGGCGGCACGGTAATCCTTGCGGGCAAGACATCTGACAACCGGCTCAAGCAAGCCATAGTTGATTCGATTTCCCAGATTCCAGGGGTAACCATAGACGACCAGTTCACGGTAATGCCCCCTCCTGAATTGGGTGACAAGACATGGGGCGTTGTGAAACTGCCGGTAATAAACCTTGGCGAGGCCCCCGGCCGGGCTGAGGGAAGCAGCACAGTCACCCAGGCACGGATGGGAGATATAGTGCGCATCCTGGATACCCAGGATGGCTGGTACCTGGTGCAAATGCACGACAAATACCTGGGCTGGGTAAGCCCCTCCACCATAGCCCTTTATGACTCAGCCTTGCTAGATGCCTTCTGGTCCGGAGAAATTGCCCTTATAACTGCGAAAATGACCCAGGCCTTAGACGCCCCGGGCGGCGGGATGCTGTTTGCCAAGTGGCTGGTGCAAGGGTCGGTACTGCCTGTAGTTTCCGTGAGCGATGAATGGGCTGAACTCAGCTTACCGGGCGGGGGCAGCACCTTTGTAAAAGCAGAAAGCATAGAGGTGTTTCCCGACCTAGACAGCGTGTTCCAGGAACAAAAGACTGCGGCCGATATCATCGAAACCGCCAAGCAATATCTCGGCCTTCCCTACCTTTGGGGTGGGTGCACTTCCTACGGGTTTGACTGTTCCGGCTTCACGCAGTTTTGCTTCAAGATGAACGGCTATCAATTGAGGAGAGATGCTGACCTCCAATATGAACAGGGCACTCCGGTCCAATCAGTAGAAAACTTGGAACCCGGAGACCTTGTGTTTTTTGAAACTTACAGGCCTGGCCCGTCCCACGTAGGGATCTACATCGGCGATCACCGGTACATCCATTCAGGCAGCTCCTCTGGAGTGGCGATTAACAGTTTTGAGCCTTCCCATCCAGATTATTCGGCGTCTCTTGCACAGAAGTTCCTAGGTGGCCGCCGGATAATCAAATAACCTACAAAACCCGAAGATTTGCTAATGGCAAATGATGCAAAAGGCGGTATCTCCCTGCGCCAGGTCAATACCGCCCCTTGTGCCCTATGCCGCTTAGTACTAGCCGAGTGCACCCCCTTGCTTGGGGATGAACACAATCTGCCCTGGTACCAGTACATTGGGGTCTTCGATTTGCGGGTTGAACGCGATAAGCTCCGACAGGCCGATCCCGAACCTCTGGGCTATAAGGAACATGGTGTCTCCGGATCTTACTACGTATCTCCTGCCATGGTGATGACCATGATGGTGATCATGATCATGGTGATGGCCCGGATGATGCCGGTCATGGTGTCCCCTTGGGATGATGATTATTTCTCCCACTATGATCATGTCGGGGTTCCTGATCTGCGGATTGGCCCTTATAAGCACTTCAAGGGGCACTCCGAACTTCCTGGCGATGCTGAACATTGTGTCCCCCGGCTGAACTACGTACTCTGTGCTTTCTCTGGGGCGTTCAGGCATATCATCGTCAGGCTCCCTGTCTGGACGCCTGTCTGGCCGCCTAGATGGACGATCATCGTCGCCCGACAGGCTTATTCCGCATTTCTCAGCTATCCTCCGCAGGATCCGCATTTGTTCCGCCTTGCGCCCCGTGATCCTCTCAAGCACTGTTTTCTGGCCGGGCTTTGATGCATGTGGGTCGATGATGATGTATCCGTCGTCGATTACCCTTACAAAGTGCCTGTGAATTACAATGATGCACGTCACAAAATCATCGGGAACGCTTATGTCAACTACCGCAGGTGTACTTTCTACCCCCATTACGGCCAAGAGCTCATCACAATCGTGGAGCACATGCCTGTGAATGGACACCAGTTCATCTACTTCTTCAAGGCAGTCGTGCTTGCCTGCGAGCTCGAAGCATTTTTCCAGTACCGGGACCATCTTTCTTTCAGTTGAAAAGATAAAGTGACATGTTTCATGAAGGGTGCTTTCAGTCATTTCCCCTATCCTCTCCCCCCGGATCAATAGGAATAAGGCGTACAGCAGTCTCTCTTTCAACCTATGTCCCTGAAGGGGTTTTGGTTACATGGCCCCGCTATTTCTGGACCAAACTGACGTTTGCTTTTGCAAGGTGGTTAATGGTAAACTCATACCCGGAAGCAATATTTCTCTCATGAAATGTTTCGAAGGAGAGATTATCATGGAAAAACTCACCTACCAGCAGTCCAGGGTGCTTGAAGCCATAAAGGAGTACCTCCAGGAAACCGGGTATCCTCCTTCAGTAAGAGAGCTGGGCAAGAAACTTGGCCTGAAATCTACAGCTACTGTACATAGCCACCTTAGGACTTTGGAGCGCAAAGGATATCTCCTGAGGACAGCACAAAAATCACGCGCCTATACCATTGTAGGTGATATCGTCCACGAGCAGCCTTTACCTGCTGTAATGGTCCCGGTGGTCGGAATGGTCCGGGCGGGCGTGCCTGTACTTGCCGTTGAAAACATAGAGGAGTATGTTCCGCTTCCCCGCTCCTTTGTAAGAAGTGAAAATGTGTTCATGCTTCAAGTTGAAGGGGACAGCATGATAGGCGCAGGTATCCACGAAGGGGATTATGTTATAGTAAGACAGCAAGACACTGCGGAAAACGGCGATATTGTGGTGGCGCTCATCGATGATGAAGCCACGGTGAAAACCTTCTACAAGGAAAAGGGCGCCATAAGGCTTCAACCTGAAAACCCTGAAATGAGCCCAATTATTTCAAAAGATGTGAGGATACTTGGCAAAGTAATAGGGCTGTACCGTTCCCTCCACTGACACACACTTGCCTGCATCAACCCTAAGTCCGCCCCGCAGGAGCGATCCCAAGCTCATCCAGAGCATCTTTTGCCTTCATGCATGCATATACCACATGTTCTTTGGTGAGCCCTCCCTGAAGATATGCAGAATACGGAGGTATGAAAGGCCCGTCGCAAGAGAGTTCAATCGATGACCCCTGCACAAACGTACCTGCAGCCATGATGACCTTATGGGCATAACCAGGCATATCCCAGGGTTCAGGAGATACAAACGAATCCACAGGCGAGGCTGCTTGCACTGCCTTGGCAAGGGCAATCAGCGCCTCAGGGGTTTCCATGTCGATCTGCTGGACGATGTCCCCCCGGCTTTCAAACGGTCCAGGGTCAGTCTTGTATCCCAGTCTACTAAAAAATAACGATGCAAAACATGCACCCTTAAGCGCTTCCCCCACCACCTTTGGCGCAAGGAACACACCCTGATACACGTCTCTGTATCCGTAGGGATTGCTGCCCGCTTCTTTGCCTAATCCGGGAGCGTACAAGGATTCTGCAACCAGGTCAACGTACTTCTCAGGGCCAACCACATACCCCCCTGTGGAAGCCAACCCACCACCGGGATTCTTGATGAGCGACCCAGCGGTGATTGATACGCCAAGGGACGGAGGTTCATACACATGGGTAAATTCGCAGTAGCAATTGTCCACCAAAGTCAAGACATTAGGCCACCGCCGGTTAAGGATTTCCATGAAGGTCCTCATGGACTCCATGGATATGGTTTTTCTGCTTGAATAGCCGCGTGAACGCTGAATGAATATCACCGTGTTATCCTCGACAATGTGTTCAGCCAGCACATTTTCCATTTCACTGCTGTCAATCAATCCTGACTCAAAATCAACCAGACATGAGCACTCGCGGTATCTGACGCCTAACCCAGCCAAACTGTTGCTAGAAGGCCCGTTTTCACCTGGCTCAATGCCTATTACAGGGCGAAGGGTTTCGTAGGGCGTGCCTGTGACAGATAACAGAACATCTCCGGGACGCAAGAGGCCAAACAAAGCTGTCTTAAGTACATGGGTGCCCGAAGTCCAGGCAAGCCGCACAAGCGCCGACTCGCCCCCAAATACCTTTGCGAATAACCGTTCCAGGCCGTCTCGGCCTGTATCCCCGTATCCGTAGCCGGTAGAAGGCCACATGTGGGAAAGCGAGATCCTTGTGTCACCGAACGCTTCCAGCACCCTGACTTGGTTGCAGAACACGAGTTCGTCTATGCGGTTCCAAACATCCTCAAGTTCCGCAATGCACTCTAATGCTAGTTCCAACGTGCCTTTCGATACATCAAACCGACTCTGGTGTAATCTCAACTGCGATCACCCTGAAAGCTTCTTGTTAATCCTGTTTGCATCCACTGGGTTTAACCTGCATATAATCAGTGCTCCTGATTCTCCGTGTACCTCATCGAGTATTGACCCGCATGTCCGTATCTCCGAAACAATGTCCCACATGGAATACGGCACCAGCAGCGAAACCACCTGTGTGTCCCTGAGGAGCTCGTCTTCAACCATTGCGGCCAATTCATCGATACCATCGCCATGCAGGGCTGAAATCCCCAAGGCCCTGCCCTTGGTGCCCGCCATTATATTATCCACTTCTTTGTCTGGAAGCATGTCTATCTTGTTAAACACCGTAATCATCGGGATTTGAGAAGCACCCAGATCTCGCAGGACGTTTTCCACAGTTTCGGCCTGGTGTTCCCATGTAGGCGAAGATGCATCCACCACGTGGATGAGCAAGTCCGCTTCAAGCGATTCTTCCAAAGTAGCCCTGAATGCGTATACCAGCTCATGGGGTAGCTTTTGTATAAAGCCAACCGTGTCTGACAGCAGCACCACCATTCCCGAGGGCAGAATCCATCGTCTGGTCCACGGGTCGAGGGTTGCAAACAGCATATCGTCACACAGCACTTCTTCGCCTGTAAGCGCCCGAAACAGCGTGGATTTGCCGGCGTTGGTGTAACCTACAAGAGACACCTGTGGAATGCGTGACTCACGCCTGCGCTTGCGCTGCATCTCCCTGACTTTACGCACCTTCTCGAGGCTATCGGTTAGCTGTGATATCCTTCTTCTTAAGACCCTCCGGTCAACCTCAAGTTTCTGCTCTCCCGGACCGCGGGTGCCGATACCGCCGCCCAAGCTTGACATGGCCGCGCCGTGGCCTGTGAGTCGAGTGAGTTCATGCCGCTTGGTGGCAAGTTCCACCTGCAGCTTACCTTCCTTGGTCCTGGCGCGCTGGGCGAAAATCCTAAGGATTACCTCTGTGCGGTCAAGCACCTGAACCCCCAGAATTTCTTCCAGATTGTACGCCTGGGACGGGGAAAGCTGGCCGTCGACCAGCACATAAGAAGCGCCGTAATCCGTAACGAGCCCGGCTATCTCCTGTACCTTGCCCCTTCCCAAGTAAGTAGCGGGGTCAGGAGCCGGCCTTTCCTGGATGACTGTAGCCGCCACTTCCAAACCAAGGGTTTCCGCCAGGCGGGCCAATTCCTGTACAGACTCCTCCGCAGTAAGAGAAAACTCATCTGTGTCCCTGGCCTTACCTTTCACGTCGAGGGCGCAGATGACAGCTTTGGGCTTGGTTTCGTGAGCCGTCTTGTTCAATGGCTTCCCTCCCGGAATCCGCAGAAACATCTAAGTCCATTCTAAACCATCTGCATGGAAGTTTCACAGGATCCCGCCACTCCATTCAAGTACATCATCTGGCTTGCCGGTATATGGTCTGTAGTCCAATCTCTGGTGTAATGTTACCTGAGAATCACAACGAAGCCTCTAACAGGTCTCTCGAGGTTATGGTCATAAGGTCCTGCTTGTTGAAGCAATTAGACTGCATGAGTCTCACAGCTTGCCGCCGGATGGCCTTTTCAATCAGGTTCCTCACCATCCGCGCATTAGACGACACCGGCTCTTGCTGGAGCTTTTCCCTGATGATGTTTTCGAACACCGGCAAAAGGCCATCGGCAAGCCGGTAATCCCTGTTCTTGAGCATCAGGCAGCCTATTTGAACCAGCTCGTCAACTGTATAATCGGGAAAAGTCAGGTGGATGGGAAACCGGGATCGCAAACCCGGGTTTGTGTCAAGAAAGCGCTCCATTTCCTTGGGGTAACCTGCCAGGATGACTACCAGCTCTTTTGCGTGGTCTTCCATCCCTTTGACCAGACAATCGATACACTCTTTGCCGAAATCCTTCTCGCCGCCTCTAGCCAGAGAATAGGCTTCGTCTATAAAGAGGATGCCCCCCAGGGCTTTGCGGATGTGATCCCTGGTCTTCTGGGCGGTATGGCCGATGTACTCCCCCACAAGATCAGCCCGTTCGACTTCAACTACATGCCCCTTGGCCAGAAGCCCTGCTTCAAACAACAGTTTGCCGAGTATCCTTGCGATGGTGGTCTTCCCGGTGCCTGGATTACCCTTGAAAACCATATGGAGTATTGTGTTTTCCTGCAAGAGTCCGGCTTTGCTCCGGTGCTTTTGGACTTCAGCAAAAGCGTAGATTTCAAAGATGAGCTCCTTTATGTGGGCCATCCCCACCAAAGAGTTAAGTTCTTCTAAGGCACTCTTGCCCCGCATGAGTCCCTTGAATACATGCTCCTGTATCCGGGGCTTTTCGTGTGGCGCGGCGTCCCTGGTTGATACAACCCTCAGAGTTGGTCTGTTGGCGTAAGCTGCGATTTTGATCCTCCCCCACATCCCAGAACTTCTTCCTCGGCCTGGCTGGATCATTATACGCAGCAAAGTGCAGGGATGATAGTGGACGCAAAACACAAGAGCCCCGGCCTGCTTCTGCAGGCTGAGGCTGCTTCATTGCCGGTTTGTTTCTTTACTCTATGCGTTCAAACCGTGGGGCTTGCTTTCTGCCTTTTCTCTGCTTCTGGGATCTTTCGTCTTCAACAAGCTGTACGAATGTATCCGGGTCTTGCTCAAAGGTGGCCAGGCACCTATCTGAGCAAAAATGGTAAGTCTGTCCTCTGAACTCTGACCGTAAAGACTTGTCGCGGTCACGTACATTCATTCCACATACAGGGTCCCTTGGCATGTTATCACCTCCCTGAAAAGACCGCTTTCAGAGAGGAGTATACCCAAACGGCTTCAATTCATGCCGGAACTCTGTCTGGTTTGGGAGATCAGCCCAGCCGCTTAATCCTCAGCAATGTCATCGTCTAGCGTATCAGCGTCAGCTCCCCTGTCCCGCTGAACTGAGAAGTTTACCGATCTTAAAGGACTTACTGTTGAAATGGCATGTTTGTAGATGAGCATCTGCTTGCCTTCTGATTCGAGCAGTACCGTGTAGCTGTCAAAGGCTTTGACATGGCCTTTGAGCTGGAATCCGTTCACCAGGTATACCGTAGCAAGTACATTGTCCTTTCTGATCTGGTTCAGGAAACTGTCTTGAAGGTTGATGGCACTCTTAGAACCCATGTCTGTTCCCTCCAGTTATCCTCCGGTGCACCAGTCAATTCTTAAGCCAATCATCGATCAAGCGCCGGGCTTCTTCTATAAGCTGACTTCGAGTTTTATGCTTGCCAAAGGGCAGCCAAATTATGCCTTCTTCTTTGGCAAACCATGTAAACTGTCTCTTTGCAAACCTCCTGGTATTTCTCTTCAAGATATCCTTGGTTTCCGCCTCCGTCGCCAATCCTTTGAGCATCCAGATTATCTCCTTGTAGCCCAGTCCTTGCATGCTGTTAAGCTCTTCTGAGTATCCCATCTTCAACAGGTTTAGCACTTCCTCCACCAGGCCCCGCTCAAATTGCTCGTCCACTCTATCATCGATTTTTTCGTACAATTCTTTACGATCCCATTGGATAGCCAGCATCAACGAATCATATATACGTTTCTTCTTGAGATATTTACGTTCAGAAATCGGCCGGTTTGTAGCCCGGTAGTACTCGATTGCCCGTATAACCCGCTTCAGGTCATTAGGATGTAGGGTCTGGTACGACTCAGGATCGATATCCTTGAGCATCTCGTGGACTACAGCCGGCCCACGGCGTTCTGCCAGCACCTTAAGTTCCTGCCTCAGCTTTTGGTCGGGAGGAGCATCCCTAAGGGGAAAATCGTAAAGCAGCGCCCTTATGTAAAACCCGGTGCCCCCGACTATGCACGGCAGCCGGCCCCTGCTTGTGATATCGGCCACGGCTTCTCTGGCAAGCATCTGGAACTCGCTCACGCTCCACGGCTCATCTGGATACTTTATGTCTACCAGGTGGTGGGGCACCTGTTTCATCTGTTCCGGTGTGGCCTTGTCGGTACCGATATCCATGTAACGATATACCTGCATTGAATCGGCAGATATTATCTCAATCGGATAGATTTCAGCCAAATCCAACGCCAACCGGGATTTTCCCGAGGCAGTGGGGCCGGTGATAACGAGAACCTTAGTCAAGCTTACCCGTACTCCCTCTCAAATGTCTCAATATCCTTGGCAAGTCCATTATATAGTATGGACACCTGCTCCACCTAACGGCCGAAGAAGCCATTTAGCTCTGCTACCGGGATCTCATGCACCGTGGGCCTGCCATGAGGGCAAGTCCGGGCTTGGGGGTTGGCCCAGAGGGATCGTATTAGCGCCTGAGCTTCCTGTTTGGTCAGAGGCTGTTTGGCTTTGATAGATGCGTGACAAGCAGCGGTAGCTATCTGTGCCTGTGCTACCGCCCTGTCGGCGGACATTCCGCTTGTCCCTTGATACGCGGTACGCAATACCTCTTGGATGGCTGCTGCAGGAAGAGCTTGCCCTAAGATCAGCGGCACTTTGGTGACCATTACAGTCCTGGTGCCTATCGGCCTGCTTGAGAACCCTACCTGCTCCAGCTCATCCCTATATTCCTCATAAAGGGCGGCTTCAGTTGGTTCAAGCTGGATTATCTCAGGGAGCAGCAGTTCCTGGCTGCCACTTGCCCCCTGGCACAGTGAGTGGTACGCAAGGCTTTCCGCAAGCGCATGCTGGTCGATTATAAGCAGGGATGTAGGCGTCTTTGCCACAAGATACATGTCTTGAAGCGAGCCCATATATTGCCACTCACATTCATCTGCACTGTCACTTAGCAGCTGAGGGCTTTTCTCATGCAACTTAAGCGGCTGTGTCTGCATCTTCTGGATGGTTTGGATGATCTCTTTCGGGGCTTCCGTCTTTGTCGGTAAAACATCAGCAGACCGATGCAAGCTAGCCCCTGTACCTGGTGGGCTTGCGCCTGGTTCACTTAAGTAGCCGGCCCGGGACAAGGCTTGTCTCACGCTTTGGCTGATCCTGCGCCTTATCTCAGTCTCGTTTCCGAATTTTATTTCCGCCTTGGTGGGGTGGACGTTAACGTCTACGGAATCCGGCTTCAAGGTAAGTTCCAGCACCGCCACAGGATATGTCTTAGGAGGCAACAGGCCTGCATAAGCATGGTCCAGCGCCCACCCAAGGGAAGTATTCTTCACCGGCCTGCGATTCACAGAAAAAACCTGCCTGTCCCTGCTCCGCCTGTACAGCCTGGGCAACCCGGCAAAACCACTAATCCTTATGCCGCCGAAATCATTGGAGACTTCAACCATCGACTGGACCGTTTCCGGGCCAAAAATGTTTGCCAGTGCGTCTTGGAGCCCGTTGCCGGTGGTATGGAGCACCACCCTTCCTTGGGAAGTGAGGGTAAAACTTATGTTGTGCCACGCAAGGGCGAGCCGCTCCACGGTATCAATAACTGCATTCCTCTCAGTGGCCTGAGATTTCAGGAATTTGAACCGGGCTGGGGTGTTAAAAAACAGGCCCGTGACTGTAATCGTGGTACCTTGGGGCAGCCCCTTTTGTGTGACTTCAGTAACCTCTCCGCCCTCCACATGTATGCTTGTACCTATTTCGCTTTCTCCCGCCTTAGTTTCTAGGGTCAATTTGGAGCATGACGCAATAGAGGGCAAGGCTTCTCCTCTAAAGCCAAGTGTCGCTATATTATCCAGGTCCTCTATTGAACTGATCTTTGATGTAGCAAACCGTTCCAGCGACAAGAGTGCATCTTCCCTGGTCATCCCCCTGCCATTGTCGCTTACCCTGATTAGTGTTATTCCCCCGTCAACTATCTCTATTGAAATCCTGTCAGCACCGGCATCGATGGAGTTTTCAACCAACTCCTTTACGACAGAAGCAGGGCGCTCTATCACTTCCCCTGCAGCTATCTGGCTTGAAAGCAAAGGATCCAGTTTCTTTATAATAGGAGTCATCAAGAATCACCCTGTTCGCCGCGTAGTTCCCGGGTAAGCATATATAACAACTCCAAAGCTTGGAAAGGAGTCACGTGGTTGATATCCAGGGACTCAAGCTTGGATATCACGGCACGGTGGCTTTCTGGCACAACTTCCTCAGCTTGAGGGCCCGGGGCACCGAAAAGCACGTGTTGGCCTTCTGGCACGTACATAGACCCGAGGTTCCTGGAAGCCACGTTACCTAGAATGCCCTTGGCTGACCCGCCTTTGCGGGCCTCAGTTTCAAGGGCGTGGAGGATCTCCCTGGCACGGGCAATCACACTGTCAGGCAGCCCTGCCATACGGGCCACGTCGATCCCGAAACTACCTTCTGCTACCCCTTTCTTGACTTTCCTGAGGAACACGATATCGTCGCCGGACCGCTTTACCGTTACGTGGTAATTGGCTATCCCCGGCTTTAGGTCGGAAAGCAGGGTGAGTTCTCGGTAGTGGGTAGCCACCAGCCCCCTTGCCCCTAAACTGCTTTGGTCCGCCAAGAACTCCACTACAGCCCACGCAACGGACAGCCCATCGAAGGTGCTGGTCCCCCTACCGATTTCGTCAAGGATCACAAGGCTCCGGGAGGTGGCATTGCGCAAAATCCTCGCCACTTCGTTCATCTCGACCATGAAAGTAGACTGGCCCATGACCAGATCATCATACGCACCCACCCTGGCAAAAATCCTGTCCACGACTGAAACGGTGCACGATTTACACGGGACAAACGACCCCATTTGAGCCATGAGCACTATAAGCGCGGCTTGCCGACAGTAGGTTGACTTGCCACCCATATTAGGCCCGGTGACAATCAGAACCCTCTGGGCTTCGTCAAGCACCAAATCGTTGGGCACAAACCTTCCAGGGGGAAGCACCCTTTCTAATACCGGATGCCGCCCTTCTTTGATGATGATCGGCCCATCGCCGGTAACCTCAGGCCTCACATAGCCGTACAGGGACGCCGCTTCAGCCAAGCTGCAGCATACATCCAGCTGGGCAATGGCAGCAGCCGTGTACTGCAGCCTCCTTATGTGGGATTCCACAAAATCACGCAGTTCGCAGAACAGCCTGTACTCTTCCTTAAACAACCTTTCTTCGGCGCCTAGAATCGCGGCTTCTTTATCTTTAAGTTCAGGGGTGATAAACCTTTCCGCGGAAACCAGGGTCTGCTTGCGTATGTAATCGTCGGGCACCAGACTCAGGTTGGGCTTGGTAACCTCTATGTAGTACCCGAAGACCTTGTTGTATCCCACCTTGAGTGATTTTATGCCCGTCCTCTCCCGCTCTTTGGCTTCAAACTGGATGAGCCAGTGTTTGCCCCCGGTAGCCAACTCCCTCAACTCATCCACTTGAGGGCTGTATCCTGACCTGATTATTCCGCCCTCAGTCACGGATATAGGGGGATCGTCGACGATGGCTGCACGTATTGCCCCGGCTACTTCGGGCACTTCGTCGAGGCTGCTGTGGATGCGCTGGAGCAAACGAGATGAAGCCCCTGCAATCTGTTGCTTCAGGCGAGGCACCTGTTCCAGAGAAGCCGCAATGGCATTGAGGTCCCGGGCGTTGCATGATTTGTACGAAATCCTCGCCACCAGCCGCTCCAAGTCCTTAATGCCTGAAAGGGAGGCCCGCAAGGTATTCCTCAAGGAAGCATTCCCGTAGATTTCATCTACTGCATCTACCCTCTCCTCTATCGCAGCAGGATCTTTCAGCGGGCGTTCTATCCATTTCTTGAGCAACCTAGACCCCATGGTGGTACAGCACTTGTCCAACACCCAAGCAAGGGAACCGTACGTCTCACCCTGGAGACGCCTGGTAAGTTCGAGGTTTCTCCTGGTGGCATGATCAAGTTCCACAAAAGCTTCATCTAAATACAGGTTAGGCTTTCTTAAATGGCTAAGCTCAGTCATCTGGGTGGCGTCCACGTACGCCATAAGACCTGAAAGCGCCATGTATGCCGGACCGGGCAAGCCGCTAAGTTCCCACTCATCCTCAAACAACCCCCTGTATTTGCCGGGGTTGAACTCATCATCGGGCAGGAAGCTCACAAGAACCCCAGGCAGGTTCTTACGTGCAGCTTGAACCACGCTTGTCCCCTCAAGGCTTAAAGGAAACACGCATTCTTTGGGAAGCAGACGGGTAAGCTCGTCTGCCACGCTGTTTAACTGGAGATTTGAGCCATCCGGCGATGTTTCAGGGTCAAACCATGCCAGGAGCACTTCCCCCGTGGACAAATCAGCCGAACACAGCCCTACGGCTCCCACAAGCTCTCGGCCACGGTATTGGGCATAGACCACAGATAAGTAGTTGGGCGCGGCATCCTCTGCCCCCTCCCAGTAGGTCCCGGGGGTTATGACCCTGACCACATCGCGTCTGACAAGGCCTTTTGCCTCGGATGGGTCTTCTACCTGCTCGCATATGGCAACCTTGTAGCCCTTGGACACCAGGGTTTTTATATATTCATCCACCGAGTGGTGAGGCACGCCGCACATAGGTATCGGCTGGCCTTTGAGGGTTCCCCGGCTGGTAAGCGCAATTCCCAGTTCCTTGGAACCTATCTTGGCATCATCGAAGAAAAGCTCATAGAAGTCGCCTAGCCTAAAGAAGAGCAAACAATCCTGGTACTGTGCCTTCAATGATTCATACTGGCGTATCATTGGAGTTTTACCCGACAATAACCCTACCTCCGGTTATAAGCTCTTGTGCTGGCCGGCTTGGGCTAGGGGGCCTTTGAGGTGCCACGTGCCGGCTTCCTCTATCATCACATTCACCAGGTCCCCTGGCTTGGGGCCCTTGGTGGTACATACCACAAGCTTGTTGGTCCGGGTGCGTCCCCGGAAATACTCTGGATTCCTAAGATCAGGCTCTTCAATCAGCACCTCTTGCACGGTGCCGACAAGGGCATTGTTGATTTCCTGGGTGATTTCATTCTGAACCTTCACAAGTTCCTGGAGCCTATCTGATTTGACTTTCCGAGGAAGCTGATTAGCCATCCTGGCGGCAGCCGTACCTGCCCTGGGAGAATATATGAACGTAAACGCCCCGTCCAATCTGACTTGCTCGAGCAAATCCAGGGTATCTTGAAAATCTTGGTCAGTCTCTCCTGGGAATCCCACGATAATGTCGGTGGTCACGGAAGCGCCGGGGATTTGCTCTTTGATGTAATAGACCAGCTCCATGTACTGTTCCCTAGTATACCCCCGGTGCATGAGCTTGAGGATGCGATTGCTGCCCGATTGGAGGGGCAGATGGAAATGCTCGCAAATATGCTTTGATTGCTTTATCGTATCCACCATTTCCTTGGTGAAATCCCTGGGATGGGACGTGGCATAGCGTATCCTTTGGATTCCAGGGATCTGGTCGATGCTTTCCAGCAGCTGGACGAACCCTATGCCGTTATCCAGGTCCAAGCCATAGGCATTTACGTTTTGCCCCAAAAGGTGTATCTCGATGTATCCCTGCCGCACAAGCGCTTCTACTTCTTCCATGATGAACCTGGGCTCTCGGGATACCTGTGGCCCTCTCACAAAAGGCACGATGCAATACGAACAGAAGTTATCGCAGCCGTACATTATGGTAACATAGGCACTTACACCGGGCACTTTGACCCTGGGAAGTTCTTCTGGAAGCATCTGCGTGGACTCGGTCCTACGGGCTTCAGTCCTGCTGGGCGAAACCGCAGTGAGCAGTTTTACAGATGGCCTATTGAGTGCCTCGAGCACCAGTTCCGGGATCTTGTGGATGTGGCCTGGGCCGACCGCTACATTCACGTAAGGAGCCTTCGCCCTTATCCGTTCTACGGTCTGGGGTAGCTGGGCCATGCACCCGGCCAACACTAGCACCGGCGCCTTGCCGTCTCTGCGGTCAAACGCCAGTTGGCCTAACCTGCTCCATACCTTGTCTTCGGCAGACTGCCTCACCGCGCAGGTATTCACCACTACCACGTCTGCGTCCAGGGCATCTTGAGCCTGGGAAAATCCGGCTTGTTCCAGCAAGCCGCCTATGGTCTCAGAGTCCCTGACGTTCATCTGGCATCCGAAAGTTTCTATAAAGTAAGTAAGGTTATGGTTGCTCATATCAGGTACATACACTCCCCAAGGTTTCTACCCTCATATTATAGTTGTGTCTAAGCCACCGTACAAATGTCCGGGGCAGCAGCTACCCCAGATCAACCACTTGGGTGCTCATGGCGCACTCCTGGGCAAGTCCTTCGACGTCGAGGAGTTCTTCGGCCTTCTCAGCAGCATCCAGCCGTGGTCTGGTCACAGGGTGCTTTGGCACAAACACCGAACAGCAGTCTTCATAAGGTAATATGGATATGTCGTAAGTGCCGATCTGTTGTGCCAGGCGTACCGTCTCAACCTTGTCGAAACACAAAAGCGGCCTCAGCACGGGATAGTCAGAAACCTTTTCGATTACACGCAGGCTCTCAAGCGTTTGGCTTGCAACTTGTCCAAGGTTATCCCCGGTAAAGATAGCCAGCCCTCCCTGCTTGTGGCATATTATAGAAGCCACCCTCATCATCATCCGCCTCATGATTATAACCCGGTACTTCTCGGGACACTTGTCCATGATCTCAGTCTGGATCTTGGTAAACGGCGCCACAAGCAGCCTCATGTCCGGGCTGTACCGCCTTAAAGCTTTGCAGATGTCTACTACCTTGTCTCTGGACCTGATGCCCGTGATAGGATAACTCCAGAAGTGCAGGGCATCTACGGCAACTCCCCGCTTCAGGGCAAGGTAGCCGGCCACAGGACTGTCGATTCCCCCTGAAAGGAGCAGGATTCCTTTGCCCGAAGTACCTACAGGCAAGCCCCCGGGGCCTTCTACCTGGCCCCTGTAGATATACGTGCGCTCCGACCTGATTTCGATGATGAGGTGGACAGCCGGCTTGTGTACATCTACAGTGAGCCCGGACACGTTCCGGAGGACCGCTGCCCCAACTGCCTGATTCACCTCAGGCGACGTAAGAGGGAAACTCTTATCCGCCCGCCTTGTGTCTACTTTGAAGCTCACGGGAGGAGTGAATTCTGCCTTAGCCAGCTCCATCCCGTAGACGGCCGCTTGCTTGATTGCATCTAGATCGCTGTCTACCGCCAACCCCGGACTGATTGCTACAATACCGGGCACGCGGGACAGTACATCGAGATACTGTTTCTCCAGCTCTTCGCTTTCCAGGCCTGTAACGTAGAACCTGCCGTGGGACGTGGACACCTTCTCCCGCGCATCCTCATCCAAGACAGACAGGGCCTTTACTACGTTCTGCTTGAGTTTGTCCTCAAATTGCCGCCTGTTCCGCCCTTTGAGGCCTATTTCACCGTACCGGATAAGCAACACTCTTTCCATGTTCCATGCTCCTTTAACCTAAGTTGACCTCCTGCGCCATGGCGCAAGCTGCTTAAGCGCGTCTGCCAAGGCTGATACGGTAGTGTCCACATCCTCAACAGTAGTGAACACAGACATGGAAAACCTGATGGCAGACAGCGCCTCATCTTGCCCCATGCCTAGCGCCAGGATCACCGGGCTTGGTTTGCTCTTCCGGGAAGAACACGCAGAACCTGTAGACACGAACACGTTGCGCTGTTCCAAAGCATTGACAATGGTCTCACCCCGAAATCCCGGAAACGAGAAATTGACGATGTGGGGCGCGGCTTTGTCTGGCTCAGGGCTATTAAGCACGGCATCAGGTACTGCCTCCAAAATCCCGCTGACAAGCCGTTGTCTCAACTCGTATAGCTTCCGTCTTGCCTCACACCCGAACTGAGCCCACATGTCACACGCCAGCCCAAACCCTACGATACCCGGCACATTTTCAGTGCCGGAACGTAACCCCTGTTCCTGGCCTCCGCCGAAAAGCAAGGGATACATGGGCACGCCCTTCTTGATGTAAAGCGCGCCTACGCCCTTGGGGCCGTGTATCTTATGGGCACTGATGCTCAACAGATCTACACCCCATTTGTCTACATCGATATCCATCCGGGCAAACCCCTGGACGGCATCTACGTGAAATCTGGGGCGCCTTGGGCCCAGCTTTGCAAGGCCGGCCCCTATCTCCGCGCATGGCTCGATGGAACCGATTTCATTTTGGACCAGGATAACCGATACCAGGCAGGTATCATCTTCTACCAATGACAGCACCTCATCGGGATCTACCCTTCCATCCCTGCCGACAGGAACCACTGACACTCTGTAACCTAGCTGCTCTAAGTACTCGGTCGTAGCCAAGACCGACGGGTGCTCTACAGCCGAAGTAATCACGTGCTTGTACCTTGGCCCCGCTGACCTTATGCTCCCGAAGATAGCCCAGTTGTTGGATTCAGTTCCCCCTGAGGTGAAATATATCTCGTCTTCTGCGGCTCCTATTAGCGCCGCCACAGACCTCCTGGCTTTGCTAACCAGTTTCTCAGCTTCATAACCCATCCTGTGAAGGGACGACGGATTGCCAAACTGTTCTGCATAAACGGTTTTCATGGCGTCTATAACTTCAGGAAAAGGCCTGGTAGTGGCCGAATTATCCATGTAGACCGGTGCCGCGCTCGTGCTCAAGACCATACCTCCATCAATCAACGGGTTTTGTGCCTTCACTTCATATTATCTTCTTTTGGCTCCGCCCTCACACCATATATTACGATACATTCTAACCGCCCCCTCTTCTACTGTCGCAGGGCTGTATGTACAATAATATAGCTAACGGCACAACGTATGGCGGAGTGGGAGACGTGAACAAACGATTCCGGAGGCAGCTTTTTAGCAGCATAGGGGATGCAATTGCAGACCATGAAATGATACAGGCAGGAGACAGGATACTGGTTGCCGTGTCAGGTGGTAAAGACAGCCTGTTTATGGCTTGGGCCCTGGCAGACATACGCAAGCGTTCACCGATCAAGTTCCACCTTGAAGCCGTGACCATTGATCCCGGAGAGCCATGGCAGCTTAGTAGCGCCCAGCTGTCAGCTATCAGCAGCTTTCTCTCAGGCCTGGGTATCCCCCATCACGTGGTACCGTCACAGATTGCCCAGATAGTCATGAATTACCCAGGCAACAAGACACCTTGCTCTTTGTGCGCGAACCTCAGGCGCGGCTGTCTCCACCAAACTGCCAGCGAGCTGGGGTTTAACAAGGTGGCGTTAGGCCACACCCTTGACGACGCCATAGAAACCTTATTTCTCAACATGTTCTTCACCGGGAGTTTACGGTGCTTTAGACCTAAGACCTACCTTTCAAGGCGCAGGGTCGAAGTTATCCGGCCCATAGTATACGTAGAGGAACCCTGGATAGTGCAGGCAGCAAAGGAGCTGGCCCTCCCTGTGGCACCCGCCCAATGCAGCTATTCAGGCAATACCAACCGGCACTCCATGAAAACCTTGGTGGCTGAGCTCAGCGAAAACATACCCGGACTTAGGCGCAAAATGACAAATGTGCTCAAAGCCGTGTGGCGGCAGATGCCGGCTATTGATTGAGCAACCTCGAAAGGCCGGTAAGCCCTTTTTTCCTGTCCTTTCTAGAAGCTGCCATTACAAGGGTATACCTGAGATACCTTACCTCGGCAACCAGGCGCTCAACCACCTGGGTGAGCCGTTGGATTTGCTCTTTCTCTGAGATTGAGCTAGTGCAGATCTCACGCCTTAGGTCCAAAATCATATCCTGCACCGACGGCCCTCGGCTCATATCTTCTGCTATTCCGTCAAGACAGCCTAGCCACGAGCCGGAGGAGCCGTGGGCCACTTCCCAGCTTTTGATCTCAGGTGCAACTTGGCTTGTGGCAGCAGATGCCACTTGCTCGGTGATCCTGCCTAAGACCACATCAGGCCAAGCAGAATCACCTTTGGCTTCAACCAGGGCTTTACTGATTTCGGCATCTGAAAATCCTTGCTCCCGCATGGTCACGATCAGCGAAATCGCACCCAAAGATTTCCTCGGCACTTTGTTGGAGGGAGTAATCCCTAGTATTTTCCCGAACTTGGCGTTTATCTCTTTCATTACCGGCTTGGACAAACCAAGCCACTCGCCTACATCGGACCAATATACTTCATCCATTGTTCTTCCCCCAGGTAGTTTTCCATAAGTTGTCATACGTATAATACCATACATTCCAGAAGTTGGCACGCTAAGCACCAGGCAGATTTGACTTTGCCTCTCTTTATTTACTGCTGAAGACAAGTTATGTTAGACTTAGGCTTGGTGGTCTCTCTTTGTGCAATAAATGCTAGAGGTAGGTGCAGTAACAACATGAGTGAGCTTATGTCTCTTATGCGTCCCCAATCAGTGGCCATCATTGGTGCCTCAAACACACCGGGCAAGATTGGTAACGCAGTTGTGGAAAACATGAAGTCCTCAGGATTTACCGGCGAGATTTACCCCATTAACCCCAAAGATCCCGAAGTCTGCGGGCTCAAAGCGTACCCGTCAATTCTCGATGTGGGAAAGCCTGTAGACGTAGCAGTGTTGTGCGTCCCGGCCAAGGTATCTGTTCCCGTTGCTGAAGAATGCGGGAAGGCCGGCGTAAAGCACATGATTGTGATCACCGCCGGGTTTAAGGAAGTTGGCCCGGAAGGCCGCGAGCTGGAGAACAAACTCGTGGAAATCGCCAGGAAGTACGATATGAGGATTGTCGGGCCGAACTGTCTGGGTGTCATGGATACCCACACACCCTTTAACGCCACTTTCGCCAAGAACATGGCGCTTGAGGGCAGCATTGCTTTTATCTCTCAAAGCGGCGCGTTGTGCTTGGCCATTTTGGACTGGAGCCTTAAGACCGGCCTGGGCTTTAGCCAGTTTGTAAGCTTCGGTAACAAGTCTGACCTCAACGAAGCTGATTTCATCGAAATCGCAGCCAACGACCCCAACACCAAAGTAATTTGCTTGTATCTGGAAGACATTGTGGATGGGCCTAGGTTCATCGAAGTGGCAAAGGAAGCCACCAAGAAGAAGCCTGTGATCATCCTCAAGTCTGGGGTCAGCGCTGCCGGCGCCAAGGCAGCTTCGTCACACACAGGCGCGCTTGCAGGCTCCGATACTGCCTATGAGACCGCATTCAGGCGTGCAGGCGTACTCAGGGCGTCAACCATGACCGAACTGTTCGATCTGGCCAGCGCATTCACAACCCAGCCCATTCCCAAGGGCAAGCGTGTGGCTGTGATCACCAACTCAGGCGGGCCGGGAATCGTCGCCAGCGACGCCATCGAGCTGGGCGGATTGGAAATGGCGCAGTTTAGCCAAAATACTCTGGAATTCCTCAAGGAGACCATGCCGTCGATGGCAAACATCCAAAACCCCATCGACGTTATCGGAGATGCACATTACGACAGGTACGAAAACGCTCTCAATGCAGCGTTGGCCGATCCCAATGTAGATGCTGCAACCGTGCTGCTGTCACCCACTGCTGTTATTGAAGTAGACAAAGTGGCAGAAGCAATCGTCGAGGCAAGGAAGAAGTATCCGGACAAGCCGATAACTGCTGCTTTCACAGGCGGGTTTGCGGTAGAGAAAGGTGTCAACTACCTGCAGGAGCACGGTGTACCCACATACGCATTCCCTGAACCGGGCGTACATACCCTTATCGGTATGGCCAAGTACGCAGAATTGAGAGAAGCCGTCCAAGACCAAGAAGAATGGGTATTTGATGACGTAGACAGCGACAAAGTCCAGGAAATCTTCGATAAAGTGCTGGCAGACGGAAGAGACTTGTTGCTCAGCCCGGAAGCTGCCCAGGTGGCAGAAGCCTACAAGATCCCTGCAGCTCCTTCCCGTCTGGCCACAACTGCAGAAGAAGCGCAAAAGTTCGCCGAAGAGATGGGCTTCCCTGTGGTCATGAAGATCTCTTCGCCTGACATCATGCACAAGACCGACATCGGCGGAGTCAAGGTCGGACTTGAGTCTGCAGAAGAAGTAAAAGCCGCCTTTGAGTCCATCATGGAAAACTCCAAGAAGGCCGCCCCTCAGGCCAAGATTTACGGCATAGAAATCCAGAAGATGATGCCCAAGGGCGACGAGATCATCATAGGGATGATCAAGGACCCAACCTTTGGCCCGATGGTTGCTTTCGGTTCAGGCGGAATCCTGGTTAACCTGCTTCAGGACGCTTCGTTCAGGTTGGCCGCAGGGATCACCAAGCGGGAGATCGAAGAAATGATCACCGAGACCAAAGCATATACCATCCTTAAGGGCTTCAGAGGCGCCGAACCCGATGACATCCCTGCAATTGTGGAAACAGTCGCCAGGGTGGCCCAGCTGTGCCGCGACTTCCCGCAGATATCCGAGCTGGATATTAACCCGGTTTTTGCATATCCTAAGGGACTGAGCGCCATCGATATCAAGATTAAGCTATCTAAGTAGGCAGCTTCAGGACATAACTTGCAGGTAACCGGGCTTAGCCCCGGTTACCTGCAACCATCGTTCAAGGAGGTTCGTGCTTAGTCCAAATGTCACACGACGCCGGCATGCCTAAACACCAACAAAGCAGAACTCAGGAACAGCAAACAAGAAGGCCTCAAGCAGGCCTAAAGCGGAGAAGAAGGAGACGCCGTCCCACCCTTAGCCTTGAGCCAAGGCCATACCACGACGAAATACCCGATCCCGAACGGCAGTATATCCCGGAATAAGCTAGCGTACCGCCGATGCCATGCGCTTTAAGGCTTGCACACCGTCGTAGGATATGCCGTAACTGCCTATCATTGCACCTTCGGATGATGTTGCGCTGTGAAAATCCGATCCTCCTGTCACCACTAAGCGGTTTTCCCTGGCCATATGCAAGTACTTCTGCTGGGAGCCGATGTCGTGCTCAGGATGGAACACTTCTATCCCTTGGAGGCCGTACTCCATGAGTTCAGTAAGCAGCCAATCGGCATTGGTTATGCCGGGATGAGCCCAAACGGCGATGCCCTTGGCCTCACGTATAGCTCTTATTGATTGAGCCGGGCTAAGATACCGCCTGTCCACATACGCAGGCTTCCCTATTCCGAGGTAAAGCTCAAAAGCTTCCCTTACGGTTGATACATAGCCCTTCTCTACCATCGCCTGAGCTATGTGAGGCCTGCCTACAGAATCCCCTTGCGAAAGCTCAAGTACCCTGGAGAGTTCAACTGGCTTCCCCAGTGAGGCGAGTTTCTCTACCGTAACCTGAACCCTCTCGACGCGGGATCTCCGGAGTTGCGAAAGCAGGTTCAGGAATGAACCGTCTCCAGGGTCAATAAAATACCCAAGAATGTGCAGTTCACTTTGCTCCCATCGGCTGTTTATCTCTATCCCGGGAATCAGCTCGAGGCCGTTGACGTTGACTACACCTAACTTGTCTTGTGAAAACTCTTCGGTAAGTTCGAGATAACCTGCCATTGTGTCATGGTCACAAATGGAAATCGCTCTTAGGCCTAACTCAAGCGAATGTTGAACCACCTCTTTGGGTGTAAGATGGCCATCAGATGCAGTAGTATGGACATGGAGATCACAAAAATCACAATAATTACCTTGGCGGCTGAAGCTGCCTTCAGCCGGTACAGAAGTCCCCCGATATTCTTGGTTAAGCTGCGACTGAGTCTGACTCGAGTTCAATTAATTCCTGGAAGTTACCTGGAAGTTACTATAAGTTTGATAGCTGTCCGTTCCTGACCGTCGATGATGATATCAGTAAACGCCGGAACACACACGAGATCCACCCCGCTAGGCGCCACAAATCCCCGGGCAATCGCCACCGCTTTAATAGCCTGGTTGATTGCCCCCGCGCCTATACCTTGAATCTCTGCGTAGCCCCGCTCCCTGATAACTCCGGCCAGTGCGCCGGCTACTGCGTTAGGACTTGATTTTGAGGACACTTTGAGAACTTCAACAGGCGTGGTGTCTCTTCGATCTACGTTGCTTACTCCCACTCTTATCCCTCCAGACTGCTAAACTGATGCAACCGTCAACAGCCTACATTTGGCAACTGAACTGCCGATTCTTGGTATATTTCCATTCTAATGGCAATCCCTTGGTTTGACAAGTAGAATTTTCCGATTATGGAAGTGATCCCTTGGTCCAGTTTCGGTAGAACGGAGTGTTTCATTCCCTGATCAGAATGCGTTGTACCGTTTCTGCTTTGCCTGATGACGGATCTATGCTGCAGTGTACCGCACACAGCTGTCTCTTGCCTTTAGCCGGCTCATGCCGGACAGGCAACTGCGTCAAAAAATTCTTTAATATTAATTCTCGCTTCACCCCGATAACTCCTTCATAGCTGCCTGTCATTCCTACATCGGTTATGTAAGCTGTGCCGTCTGGAAGGATAATTTCATCAGCAGTCTGTACATGGGTGTGGGTCCCAAATAAGGCACTGGCCCTACCGTCAACATACCAGCCTGCTGCAATTTTCTCTGAGGACGCTTCCCCGTGGAAGTCTATAACCACAACGGAGGTAAGCTCTCTTAACCTTGAAAGCTGGTCGTCAAGGGTCCTGAAGGGGCAATCAAGACTCTGAGGTGAAAACACCCGGCCGCATACGTTGACCACACCTACCAGGGTCCCATCCTTGGCAGTGTAAATCCCTGAACCTTTGCCGGGCACATCCGGAGGGTAATTTGCGGGCCGCAATATCCTGTGCTCGGCCTCAATCACCTCGAAAATCTCTTTCTTGTCCCAAATGTGATTCCCTGAGGTGATCACATCTACGCCAATGGAAAACAGCTCCTCGGCCACAGCCCCGGTGAGCCCTGCCCCGCCTGCAGCGTTCTCACCATTAGCTATTGTGAAATCAACTTGATATTTTTCTTTAAGCTCCGGAAGCAAGGCTTTTAGGAATCCCCTGCCGGGCCGGCCAAACACATCACCGATAAAGAGTAAGTTCATCTGCATACCTCACTTATGGAAAACGATCACTTTCTCGCCTTCGCGCAAAGCTACCAATTTGCTTTGACACTTAAGTTCCCGGATCCTCTCCAGCATCTCCTGCAGAAGCATCCTTGCAGACCATGAAAACTCTCCATCTGTGACAAAGGGCTCAGCAGTCTCTGCGACCAGCGGGACCTGATCAGCAATCAGGGAAACGGTCAGGTTCAGTTCACCGGTGGACAGGGAGGCTACGTCCCTTTCCACGTGAAAACAATGAAATTGGTCGATAGTCTCCCAGTAGCACCGGACCAAACTCATGTTCTTATCGGTGAGCTGCCGGTACACTTCTATGGCATCCAGGTACAAAGACTTAAGCCGGTGCCGTTTTGTCTTGCTCACAGGGCCTTCACACAAAAAGGAAATGCTCAACCCACGTTTTTCAGGATCATAAGTTACTTTCGATATCTGGGGAAAAGCCACAAGTAATGCTGCCAGCACCTCGATATCCTTGTGGGATACCTGTTTGTGGTTCTTGGTGTGTGCGGTCATATCCTGTTTGTACTCTCTGTTTTCAGCCATTGCTGTATACCCCGTGTGTAGCCTCTGGGGCGCCGGCTAGGGCGCCCCTGTATTCCTACTTGGCGTAACCTACCGCCCTTGTTTCTCTGATAACAGTGACCTTAATCTGGCCTGGATATTCCAGTTCCTTCTCGATCTTGTTGACGATATCTCTTACCAGGGTAACTGCGCCCAAATCGTCTATCCTCTCAGGCTTGACCATGATCCTGATCTCCCGGCCTGCCTGGATAGCATATGCTTTCTCTACGCCTTCAAATGAATTGGCGATCTCCTCGAGTTTCTCAAGACGCTTGAGATACATCTCGAGAGTCTCTCTTCTTGCACCCGGTCTCGCAGCAGATATGGCATCAGCTGCAGCCACAAGGAATGCTTCGACGGTCTGGGGTTCTACATCCCCGTGATGGGCCTCAACCGCCTTGATAACACCTTGCGACTCCCTGTACCGCTTGAGCAAGTTGACCCCGATGGCTACATGAGAACCTTCCACTTCATGGTCGACTGCCTTCCCAATATCATGCAGTAGTCCTGCACGTTTTGCAAGATTGACATCGGCACCGATTTCAGACGCCATAATCGCAGCCAATTGGGCTACCTCCATTGAATGCTTGAGCACGTTTTGTCCGTAACTGGTCCTAAATCTGAGCCTGCCCAGAAGCTTTATGAGCTCAGGATGGAGGCCGTGGACGCTGAGACGGAGTGCCGCTTGCTCACCTTCCTGCTTAATTATGGATTCTACATCTTTCTGTGCTTTTTCCACCATTTCTTCTATCCGCGCAGGATGGATTCGCCCGTCAGCCACAAGCCTTTCTAAGGCCAGCCTCGCCACTTCCCGTCTGATGGGGTCAAATCCAGACAGGATAACTGCTTCGGGGGTATCATCAATTATGAGTTCAATACCTGTAAGGGTCTCGAGGGTACGGATGTTTCTTCCTTCCCTGCCGATAATCCTGCCCTTCATCTCATCGTTGGGCAGTTCAACTACAGACACAGTATTCTCTGCTACATGGTCTGCTGCACACCGCTGAATGGCCAGAGCAATTATGCTCCGTGCCTTTTGTTCTGCCTCAGCCCTTGCCCGGTCCTCAGCATCCCTGATCATCCTGGCAGTTTCTGCTTTGAGGGTCTCCTGCACTTCCTGGAGGATCATCTCTCGGGCGCTTTCCCTTGACAAGCCTGAGATCCGTTCCAGTTCCTTGATAGCTGCTTCCCGCAACTCTTCAAGTTCACGCTCTTTTTGGGAAATGGCCCTCTCCTGGCGTGCCAGCGCATCTTCTTTCCTGCTCAGAGATTCCTGCCTCCGGTCCAGCGCTTCTTCTTTGTTAATCAGCCTGCGCTCAAACCGCTGCAGCTCAAGACGCCTTTCCCGGGATTCTCTTTCAACTTCGGCCCTGAGTTTCTGTGCATTGTCCCTGGCTTCAAGCACAATCTCCCTATGTTTGGTCTCAGCGGTTTTCTTGGCCTGGTCCAGTATGCGTTGGGCTTCTGCTTCAGCCGACCCTATCTTAGCTTCACCGATAACCCTGCGAAGCAAGTATCCTATCAGAGTACCCACAACAAGCACGAGAGCATACCACATATACTGCATATACTGCATTTCCTGTCACCTCCTCTGTAAGCGGAAAAAGCCGAGCAGCACGCTCGGCTTACTGGTCAAAACCCGGTCTACCTGGTAAGATCCTATTTATGGCAACAGCAAGTTATGATGTACATTATTGCAATATATCCACACGATTGCTATGCGCAATCATAACCCGTCATAACACCAATTACCGGATCATTACCGCAACATACGTACCCAGGTATCAACTTAGGCAAAGCCAGCACTCGTTCGGCTACTCACAGTCGTCTGCCTGGCCGAATATCCTTATCACCGATAAAATGGTTGGCTCCGTGAATCCTCGCCGGTACAGCCACTGGGCCAGGCGCTGTTTATCTCTCATAGTCCATTGGGCTTTGTGCTTCGCGTACTGCTTAGCTGCAGCATGTGCCAGATCCAGTTCATCATACTCAGCATACACTTGGTCTATCAGTGCTTTCGCCATTTCCCTGTCGAACCGTCGCTTCTCTAGTTCGTATAAACAGCGTCGCTTGCCGCATGGAGTATTCCGGATCATTGCTTCTACGATGTTTCTCGCAAGCTCTTCATCGTTAAGATAGCCCCATTCCTCAAGCTTCCCAATACATTCCCGTATATCGTCAGCCGCAAACCCTTTTGTCGAGAGCATGAATTGCATCTGGCCTCTGCTTACTTGTCGCCTTGACAAAATCTTCAGGGCCGCATGCATAGGCGTCCTATTTCTCGCTGGGCTTGCCGGAGTCCTCATCAGCATCCACATCTCCTGCATCAGCCTGCCCAGGGTTCAAGAGCGCCCTGACCTTAGCCTCTATCTCTTGGCTGATTTCAGGATTTTCTCTAAGGAACTGTCTGGAATTTTCTTTCCCCTGGCCAAGGCGTACGTCACCGTAGGAGTACCAGGTACCTGTCCTGGTAACGATGCCGGTCTCAACGCCTACGTCCAACAGGGAACCTTCTTTAGAAATACCTTCTCCGAAGATTATGTCTACTTCTGCTTCCTTAAAAGGCGGGGCCAACTTATTCTTGACCACCCTGATTCTGGTCCTTGCACCTATGGTCTGGGTGCCTTGCTTTATGTTTTCGATCCTTCTTACATCAAGCCTTACGGAAGAATAGAACTTGAGGGCTCTTCCTCCGGGGGTAACTTCGGGATTTCCGAACATCACCCCAATTTTCTCCCGTACCTGGTTTATAAAAATGGCAGTTGACTTCGACTTAGAGACCACAGCAGTGAGTTTTCTCAGGGCTTGGGACATAAGCCGAGCTTGCAGCCCTACATGAGCATCGCCCATCTCCCCTTCGATTTCAGCCCGGGGAGCCAAGGCTGCTACTGAGTCCACCACGATGCAATCCACAGCGCCGCTTCTGACCAAGGCTTCTACAATCTCAAGGGCTTGCTCTCCAGTATCAGGTTGAGAGATGAGTAAGTTTTCAATATCAACGCCGAGATTGCTGGCATATACCGGATCCAAAGCGTGCTCTGCATCAATAAACGCGGCAATCCCGCCGAGTTTTTGTGCTTCTGCAACGATATGTAAAGCTACGGTAGTCTTGCCTGAACCTTCAGGACCGAAGATCTCGACAATCCGCCCCCGGGGGATTCCCCCTATTCCAAGGGCGACATCAAGTGCCAGGGCACCGGTTGGAATAACCTCCACCGCCATCCTCTGAGGAACGTCTCCATATCTCATTATTGACCCTTTGCCGAATTGCTTCTCTATCTGAGCAACGGCCAACTCAAGAGCCTTTTGTTTTTCCATTATAGTTTCACTCCTTAGAGTCGCCTCAAGCCCCTGGCAGTCTGTTCCCAAACAAGTATAACATTAGGAAGAACAAGGGGCAATCCAGCTATTGCCCTCCCGGCAGCGCAACCCGCCCCAGCTGGGTATACACGGCACCTGTGGGATAGAGGGTGCTTTCCATCAATAACACTTCCGACACCTGCCAACACAATCCTGGCTTTTCTCGCCCGGCAAACGCTTCTTGCCAAGCGTTTCGTTCATCAAGTGCTCCGAAAGAGCCCGCACCCCTCTTTCTCCTGGCCAGGGTAATGTGGGGCTTAAATGGCTTGTCCTCCTTAAACCCCATAGCGCTTAAGGCCCTTCTTACGCTACGGGCAAGCTGTGCCAATCGGCGGCTGCCCTCACCCGTCCCTATGTATAACACTCGAGGCCGTCCACTGGCGGGAAACGCCGAAGCGCTGCCTAAGCACAGTTCAAACGGTGATATATGGGCTATCGACTGCTCTATCTCTTGAAGCAACCTGGGGACCATGGCCCGCTCAACATCTCCCAGGAACTGAAGGGTAATGTGCAGGTTTTCACTGGGCACGAAGCGGAAGTCCGTGTGAAAACTCGGTCCCGCATCAGCCATGAATCTCCCCAGAAAGGCCTTAATATCCGGCGGGAGGGCTACACACACAAAACCTCTGAAAGTAGCTGTCGCCATCTCGACTATCTCCTATTCTTGCTATCCTCTGTCAGGAAACGGTAAAGCAGGTACAGGGCACGCTGTGCCGCAAGTAGCTTGATCCTGTGCCTTGAGCCGGAAAACACCACTCTTTCCGTCATGTTCCCGGCCTTCTTGTGGCTGAGCCCTATGTATACTGTACCCACGGGCTCACTTTCGGTACCCCCGTCAGGGCCCGCAAAACCTGTGGTGGCCAGCCCCAAGGTGGCGCCGGCAAGCAGCCTCACGCTCTCAGCCATGCCAGAGGCTAGCTCTGGGTTCACTGCCTGCTCTCTGTACACCACCTCAGGCGGAATTCCCAGGCTAGCTATCTTGACTTCAGGATGGTACGCCACCATCCCCATCTTGAAATACCTGGAACTGCCGGGCACCCCGGTTATCCGGTGGCAGATAAGACCGCCTGTCACCGACTCAGCCACCGCTAAGCTCAGCCCCCGGGTGGAAAGCAGTTTGCCTATGGCCATTTCCAGTGTTTCATCATCTTTGCCGTATACATGGTGGCCAAGTCTCCGGCGCACCTCCCGCTCCACCTGTGAGATCATGGCAAGCGCCCGGGATTTGTCGGCACTCTGGGCCGCTATTCTCAGCCTTACCTGGCCGCTGCCTGCATACGGTGCTACGGTGGGATTAGAGCTTCTCAGCAGATCAGCCAAGGCTTCACCCACCTGAGACTCTCCGAGCCCGGCAATATTGAGGTTCACGCAGTAGATGGGCGTAAGCCCGGAAAACGACTTGGTGATTAGCGGGACAACATGGTTTTCAAACATGGCTTGCATTTCAGAAGGAGGCCCGGGGAGCAACAACACAAGTTTGCCGTCAACCTTAACCCCTTGCCCGGGGGCGGTGCCCACGGGATTCGGAATGAAAAACCCGCCGTCTATAACCTGCGCCTGCTTCCTGGCAGCTTGGTTGTTTTCATCTACGGTGCGTCCGCGGCGGATGTACGATTGCCGGATGCTGTCCCAAGCATCCTGATCAAAACGCAAACAACGCCCTAGCGCCTTAGCTAGGCACTGGGCGGTTACATCATCATCAGTGGGGCCCAACCCTCCCGTTGCTATGACGAGGTCCGCCCGCCCGAGGGAATCCTCGAAAGCGGCCAACAGCCTCTCAGGGTTGTCCCCCACCGTTATCCTCCTGTATACGTTCACCCCAATATCTCTCAATCTTGAAGAAATATATTGGGCGTTGGTGTCTACGATTTCACCCAACAAAAGCTCAGTACCTATCGAGAGGATTTCCGCTTGCACAGCACCACCTCCGAAATCCGGCACGCGCTCGTCCTCACATCCTTCTCTTTATTCTACTCCTTCGCGCAGATGGTTTCCTCCATTTCCACGTGAGCTTGCCGGGTGCTGCAAGGTAACTCCTAAGTTCTTCCGCTGAAACCGTCTCCTTCTCAAATAGTTCCTCAGACAGCTTCTCAAGCACTGCCCGGTACCTGGTAAGGATGCTCACCGCACATCTGTCTGCATTTTGGATGATTTCATTTGTGACCCTTGCAAGCATGTCCATAGGTGCTGTGTCCTTGTCCACCACGCCCAAGGGTGACATCCCGTAAAGCACGATCCGCTTGGCGATATCCAGGGCCCGCCTGAAATCATTGGCTGCCCCTGTGCTCTTTGAGCCAAACATCAATTGTTCGGCGGCAGCACCTGCAAGCAGGATCTGGATTTCTTCCTCAAGCACTTCCCTGGGATAAAGGTACCTGTCTTCAGCAGGTGAGTGCCTCACAAATCCCAAGGCGTTGCCCCTGGGCGATACAGTTATGTGGGCCACCGAACCGGGCCTTATAGTCTCCGCAACTATAGCATGGCCTGCCTCGTGGGCACATACACGCCACATTTCCTCATCAGAAGGACGCCGGTCAAGTCTTTCCCCAAGGAGCACCTTGTTAAGCGCTTCAGCAAGGTCTTGGGAACTTATGGCTGCCCCTCCCCTGCGCAAGGTGCTTATAGCAGCTTCATTGCATAAGCTTTCTATATGGGCGCCCGACAGGCCGAAGGTTTCCCTGGCCAGATCTTCCAGATCAACATCGTCCGCCAACGGTTTGTTCCGGAGGTGGATCTTGAGGATCTCCAACCTGCCCTTCCTGTCAGGAAGGCCTACAGCCACCGTCCGGTCGAACCTGCCCGGGCGCATAATTGCAGGATCCAGCAAGTCAGGGCGGTTTGTGGCGGCTATCAAAAGGATCCTCACGCCCGAATCAAGTTTGAGCCCATCCATCTCCACAAGCAGTTGATTCAAGGTCTGGTCGTATTCCAGGTGGCCGGCTTGGGCCCCCCGCCTGCTAGCCAGCACTTCGATTTCATCTATGAATATCACTGCCCCTGGCTTCTTGTGCTCTTTGGCAAGTTTCCTGGCGCTCGAAAACAGTTCCCGGATCCTCTGCGCACCCAGCCCTGCATAGACCTCAATGAACTCGGAGCCTGAGGCTGAGATAAACACAGAATCAGTGTAGCTTGCTGCGGCTTTGGCCAGCAGGGTCTTGCCCGTCCCGGGAGGCCCTGACAGGAGTACCCCCTTCAAAGGGCGGATCCCCAGCGCCTTAGCCCTCTCGTAATCCCGCAAGAACTCAAGGGCCTCGATTAGCTCCCTCTTGGCAGCTTCTTGTCCTCCGATGTCATCGAAGGTGACCTGGGTAGTATGGGCTATCACCGCGCCAACCCTGCCTTTTCCGACGCCCCTGAGCTGCCCGCCGGAAGTATACAGCAAGTATCCAAGCCCACAAAGGAGCAGTACCGGCCATACGTTGACCTCTAGTATAATCAGGAAACCAAGAATCCCAAGGGCTGTTCCCATGAGCAGTTCCTTGTGCTTCAAAACCCTGTGCCCCCTTCAGCATAAAGATCCTTCACCCGGTAAAGGTATTTGTCGCCCAAGCGCATCTGAACGAATATGTTGTCGCCGTCTACCGTGAGCCTGAAATCGTCGATGCCTGTATGTTCCAGGGCCGCCCTGGATCTGTGGGCCATTTCACCGAAGTTCCCCCGGATCCTGGCTTCCTCAATGTAATAGTGGATGGACCCATATGCCCCTTCCAACGCCTCGTCGGGGTTGTCCCGGACTACTATCTCATAACCACGCGTACCTAAGGCTTTCCGGACCTCATGCTCAAGTCGTGAATAGGTCTGGGCAAGGTTGTCCACATATTTGAGATGAACCACCACGGTTGTGGTGCCGCCTGCCTTCTCAACCTGCGCCATAAGTACGTCAGCGTCCTCCAGCAGCCTCTTTTCCAGTGGACGCTCCAGCCCGTATACCTTATAACAGTAACTGCCGAGGGTCAGCACACACAGAACCAGGCTAGCCCATAGCAGCACGTATTTCCAACGGATGTTTCCCATGGCCATGTTTCCGGCCTGCCTCCTCAACCACGTATAGTTGACATAATATAGTTGACATAAGTATATCAATCGGTGCCTGGGGGCTCCTAAGGTAATAGATGGGTCAGAGGTTGAGGTTTGCCAGCGCCGCCTGAATTACTCTAAGATTGAGAAAAAAACCGGTACCCGGAGGTCATGGGTACCGGTTTACCGGTTTAAGGGTTCCCAGGGTCAAGGAGCCAGATATTCGCTCACTCCTCTGGCAAGGCCCCTTGCCACAGCATCCTGGAACCAATCTTGCCTCAAGAGATTCACGTCGTGCCAGTTTGTCATAAACCCTATTTCCATAAGTGCTGCCGGCATGTAGGTGTTATTCAACACGTAGTACGGCCCCACCTGGGTGTCAATGTACCTGAGGCCTGTGGTGGCAGCCACAGAATTGGCAAGGGTCCTGGCAAGCCGCTGGGATTCCCACGAGCCTGCCCTGTAAAATCCCATTACTCCAGAAACGCTCGGATCTTTGGGATATGCATTGATATGTATGCTCAGGAACAAATCGGCCCCTCTGGAGTTGGCTATAGACACCCTGGCCAAAAGCTCGTCGGGACGGGGGGACCAATCATGGCCGGGGGAATAATCCCCATACCTGGTCATGAGCACAACCGCGCCCTGAGCTTCAAGATAACCCCTGAGCTTGCTGGCGATGCCTAGAGTGAAGTCCTTTTCCTTATCGCCCCAGTAGGATATCGCGCCTGGTTCCGGGCCACCGTGCCCCGGATCTATCACTATGATCCTTCCCCTCAAGGGGCCTGTCCCCCGGGATACTCCGGACAGCCGCTCGAGCGCGCCCCAGGTTTGGGGGCCTACAATGCCGTCTACAAGCAAACCCGCACTGCGCTGAAATTCGATTGTGGCCGCCTGGGTCCTGGGTCCGAATATCCCGTCGATGGGACCCGGATCATACCCTGCACTTAGCAGCATATTCTGCAGCCGAATTACGTTGTCACCATAGTCGCCCAGCCGAAGGAGAGGAGCGGCTTCACCTCGAACAGGAATAAGGAGAATAATGATAAGAGCTGCGGCAAGTGCTATAGATCTGGTAAGAGAAGCGGTCACTGGTCTAGGTTTTCCCATTACTGGTGTCCTCCTTCTTCCTTGACATAAGGTGGTTACATGTAGATACTACCTCATATAAAACCTAGATTCATCAGGTAAAACATGGAAGGGTACCTAGAGTGAGGGGGCTGTGGCATGAAGCAAGCAATACTAGAACAGGTCTTGGCAGAACTGCGCCGGGATCCACGGTTTCTGGCCTGCGTAACCGCGTGGCATCATTTTCCCGCCACTCCCGGTTCATACCTGGACATCCCAGATGATTTGCATCCGGCGCTAAAACAGGCACTCACCCGCAAAGGGGTAAAAGCGCTTTATTCCCATCAAAGGCAAGCCTATGACTTGGTAAGACAGGGACAACACATATGCGTGGTTACTCCTACCGCCTCGGGCAAGACCATGTGCTACAACCTGCCTGTGCTGGATGCCATCCTCAAGCACGAGGGTATCCGGGCCTTGTACATATTTCCTACAAAGGCGCTTGCCCAGGACCAATTGGCTGAAATCGAAGACACAGCCAAACAGGGCGGCTTTAAGATAAGAGGTTTTACCTTTGACGGGGATACCCCTGCGAGCAAAAGGCGGCTTGCCAGGGAAACAGGACAGATAATCATCACCAATCCCGATATGCTCCACCAAGCCATACTCCCCCATCATCCCCGGTGGGCCAAGCTATTCGCTTCCCTCAAGTACGTTGTGGTAGACGAGATGCACAACTACAGGGGCGTATTTGGGAGCCACGTGGCAAACGTGTTCAGGCGGCTTAGGCGGATTTGCAGCTTTTACGGCGCAAATCCCCAGTTCATCCTCGCGTCGGCCACTATCGCCAACCCTAAAGAACTTGCCCTAAACCTCACAGGCGAGGAGGTCACCTTGATTGACCAGAGCGGTGCTCCTACATCAGAAAAAGACTTCATTTTTTACGATCCTGCCGGCCCCCACGCCGACAACGCAATGAAACACGGGGCGATTACCGCCGCTGCACGGATCGCCACCCGGTTCATAAACAAGAACATCCAGACTTTGATTTTCTCCAGGTCCAGGATGGCTTGTGAACTGCTGGTCCAATACCTGCGGGACGGTTACCCCGACCAGTTTGAAAAACACAAGATCCAGGGATACCGAGGGGGTTACCTGCCCAGCGAAAGAAGGGCCATCGAAAAGGGGATCCGTGAAGGGGACATAGTGGGTATTGCAGCCACAAATGCCTTAGAGCTTGGGATCGACATAGGCGGGCTCGATGCGGTAATCATGGCCGGATATCCCGGAACCATAGCCAGTACCTGGCAGCAAGCAGGCCGGGCAGGCAGAAAACAAGGCAAATCCGTGGCCATCCTGATATCAGGGGGCTCTCCCCTTGACCGGTTCATCGTGAACAATCCTGATTATTTCTTCGCCCAAACCCCTGAATATGCCCTAATTAACCCGGACAACCCCTACATCCTGGGACAACACGTAAAATGCGCCGCTTACGAACTGCCCTTTAGCCACAGTAACGGTGAGGCGCCCAAACTGGGCCCGGCGGATGTAGAGCATATCCTGGAGCACCTGACAGAGCAGAAGATCTTGCATAAAGGGCCGGCCAAGTGGAATTGGTCATCGGACTCATTCCCTGCCGCCGGCATCAGCCTGCGTTCCGCCACAAACGAGAACTTTGTGATAATAGACACCACTCACGGCGCTGAGGTCATCGGCGAGGTAGATTGGGCTTCTGCCCCTATGCTAATCCACGATCAGGCGATTTACATGCACGGAGGACAACAGTATCATGTAATCAAACTGGACTACCATGACAGAAAAGCTTACGTGAAACAGGTGGATGTAGATTACTACACAGACGCCAACCTTGCCGTAGGAGTCAGGATAATGACGGTAGATGATTCATCCCAGTGGGATAGGTTGACGGTCAACTTCGGCGAGCTCATAGTCACCGCCCTGGCTACGATTTACAAGAAAATCAAGCTTTACACCAATGAGAACATCGGCTCAGGAGAGATCAGCATCCCTGAGATGAACTTGCACACCCAAGGCATGTGGTTCAGCCTCTCGGGAGACCTTACAGCGGGGATAGACCCCCATGCCCTGGGCGGCGTGCTGTCAGGCATAGCCAATGTATTGCTCAATGTGGCCCCCTTGTTCCTGATGAGCGACAAACAGGACCTGGGGGTGGTAGTTGAGGTGCGTTCAGTATACGACGGAAAGCCCAGTATCTACCTGTATGATTCCTATCCGGGCGGCGTGGGTTTGGCGGAAAAAGCCTTTAGGATGCTGCCTGAAATCCTGCGCGCTTGCCTTGACCTGATTTCATCTTGCCCGTGCACCCGCGGGTGTCCAGGATGCGTTGGCCCGGAACAACAAGTAGGAGAGGGCGTCAAGCCATTAGCCATCAAGTTGCTAGAAGCCATAATCCAGGAGGCTCACCTTGACCAACCGGGAAATAATCGAGAAGCTTAGAAAACGCATTGCAGATATAACGGAGCGATATAAAGCCCGAAGTGCCGAGCCTGACACGGCACCCTGGGCCTCGGATACTGCTGCTCCGGAGCGTTACAGTGCTTATCCTGACGTGGAACCCCAAGTGATCAAGAAGGATGGCTTCAGGATATATAAGGCGGTCTATAGTCCCGGAGCCAATGTGTGGCTACATCCCACGTCCGTTGAGGCTATCCTTCGCTTGGCAGGAGCTGATATAGAGCGCCTCCCTTCAGCTAACGGGCCGCTGTTCCTGGATATTGAGACCACAGGGCTTTCAGGGGCAGGTACCGTAGCCTTTCTCATTGGCCTAGGCAAGTGGGACGGCCAAACCTTCCGAATCACCCAGTTCTTCCTGGAAAGCCGCGACTCAGAACAAGCGATGCTGTCAGAAATGTGGCCACAGATCGCCGATGCCCAAGTGCTTGTAAGCTTTAACGGCAAGTGCTTTGATATACCTGTGCTCCAGGCCAGACTTACCATGAACGGGATGTTCCACTCCCTCCCCGAGCTTGAAAATAAGCTCCACCTGGACCTTTACTCTGTAGCCAGGAAGCTGGGGCGACACCCCTTCTACGGCATGAGCCTTCAGGAATGTACGCAAAGGTTCCTCGGAATCAAGCGGGCCGGTGATATTCCGGGCAGGATGATACCTGCCCTCTACTTCATGTACGAACGTGAGCGGGACATATCCGTGTTAGACCAGGTGTTTAGGCACAACCGCCTCGACATCCTGGACATGCTGGTATTCTTGAAGTATGCATCACACCTGTTCACCCAAGGTCATGAGTGTTGCAGCGACCCATATGCCCTGGCAGGCATAGGCAGATTCTACATGGCCCAAGGCGAATTGGAGCTTGCCAGGCGCTTTCTCCAGGCTGCGGCGGATGCAGCCCCTCTTCCCCACGCTGACGGCATCTATGCCCACAGCCGGCTGCTGGCAACTGTACTCAGAAAACAAGGCAAGTGGCAACAAGCTGCATCAATTTGGCAAGCCCTGATAAGAGGCGGACACGCCAGGTACGAAGATTACCTGTGGCTTGCCCGGTATTACGAAATCTGCCTCCACGATGTAGAGACTGCTTTCCGGATCGTCCTGGACTGCATCGAGGAGTGCAAACGTTTGGGGAAATCAATCCCGAAGCCTGTATCCTCCAGAAAGAACCGCCTCTCCAGAATCATCTCAAATCTGCATTCATAGTAATTAGGAGATATGTGGGGTCACCCCTTGCCCGGAGGAAGGAGGGGTTGGTTTGCTCATCCGTATAAAGCCCCGCCATGTTCAAAGGATAGCGTTGTTTGCTGCCTTCGCTCTGGTACTCCTCGGTGCCAGGCTGGGAGTTGCGGTCCGGGACCCGGTAGCCACTGCCAAGATATCTCCCCTGGTGGGGGTAACCACCCAAGAACCGCAGGCCGGGGTAATAGTCGAATTGTTCCAGGCAGAACCTGAAGCGGTGGAGCAACTGCTGGCGGTCCTGGTGGAAAATGGCTGGGGTGCCACCTGGTTCTGTTCTGCCACTTTTGCAGAAAGCCAGGCACAACTCTTGAGCAGGCTGGTGGAAGCCGGATACGAGCTGGGGCTGTCAGGCACCGACGACAGGCCCATGGACCGGTTAAGCTACGAAGAAGCCGAGGTAAACCTGAGCCGTGCCAGAGAAGCACTGATGAAAATATCAGAGCCTATGCCCTTTTTCTATCCCCCGTCAGGCCGGTTCAGCACTGATCTGATTAACGCTGCCTTTGAACAGGGCTTTTACTCGGTCAAAGGTTCCGTTGACGGAAAGATACTTAAGGGTAACCCTGAAAAAGCCGCCCAAAAGGTGGGAGACTCCCTAAAACCCGGGGATATACTTGTTATCCGGGTAACCAAGAAGGGCATAGTGCCAAAACCGGAATACATCAACGCCCTTGCCCGGTATGTGCAAAGCCGCGGGTTTTCAATGGTGAGTTTGTCTTCCCTCATCAGGGGAATGAGGTAAGTTCCCAGGCAGGATTCATAAGAGCCCTAGATTTGAGAGGAAAACCACGGTCCTCCAGGCCAGGCACGCCACAACACGCAGGGGTGTCATGGAGCTGATCCAGGCCCCTGTCACAAGGTCCGAATAACCTACCACCCGATCGCCTAGACAAAGGGTTGCCTGGCCCACCACTGTCCCCGCAGGACACGGGCTGATCCTATCGGGCAAATCCACTTCGATCCTGAGGCCAAACGCATGCCTGGGTATACACGCGCTTAGGTCTGTAGCGCAGACGATGGGCACACGCTTTACCGTTGAACCTGCCACAGGCAGAGTGAGTAGCACCTCGCCTGCAGGCACAGCTCTTATGTACCTGAAACTGCCAAATCCGTATTCCAGGAGCGCCGCAGCATCGTGCCACCTGTCCAGGCTGTCCAGCACCACCACCAATAGCCGCATGCCGTCCCTTGTAGCCGAGGCCACCAGACACTGCCCCGCCGCCTGGGTTGTGCCCGTCTTCACCCCGTCAGCCCCAGGCACAACCCAAAGCAGCCTATTTGTATTTTCAAGCGACAAGCGCACGTGGGACTCTGCTTCGATCACATCTTTTTCTTTAGTGGCAACCAGCCGTTTGAAGTAGGGATGTCTCATACACGCCTTGGCGATCACTGCAAGATCAAAGGCCGTAGTGTAGTGGTTAGGATCGGTAAGCCCGTGGGGGTTTTCAAACCTGGTGTTAATGGCTCCCAATTCCTTGGCTCTCTGGTTCATCAGTTTGAAGAACTCATCTGCAGAACCATTGCCAATATGCTCTGCTATAGCCCAGGCAGCATCGTTTCCTGAAACCAGCATCAGCCCGTAAAGCAGATCCTCTAGGGTAAATACGTCCCCTGCCCTTAAGTCCATGGACGAACCAGGCTGGGACGCAGCTTCTTCCGACACACGTACCAGATCTTCAAGCCGTCCCCGCTCCAGGGCTAACAAAGCGGTCATCATCTTGGTAAGGCTGGCAGGGTGCATCCTGGTAAACCCGCGTTTTTCCATAAGTATGGTTCCTGTTTGCCATTCCATAAGGATGGAAGCCCTTGTAGATATCTCAGGAGGAGAAACCGCTGCCACTGCCGGCCTGCCGGCACACAGACATGCCCCTATGGCGATCGCGGCCAACAGCCCCTTGAAACCATGTTTTGCCATACCATACCACCGCTTTGACCCATGAGGAGATCAAGAAGATCATATGGAAAACATGGTGGCGGTATGATGCTGAGTTTCTACAAATCCTCGTCGTACCTGAATATCAGGTCTTTCACCGGGCCATAGGGTCCCCCTGCTCCCAGGTCCTCGCCGTTGAGGGTCAAACTCAGCACCCATGGCGCACCTGCCCTCACCTTGATCTCATCCCCGGCGGTAACCTCAAGTTCTTCTCCAGGACCCATGGTTTTCTCCACAACCGTCTGTCCGTCGGCTTGTACTTGAATCCAGCACCTGGTGCCTTCTTCCTCAGAAGTCTTAAGGGTGACCAGCAAAGGGGTCTCGTTGATTGTAAACACGGTGACTTCTTCGCTGGGGTCCTCACGCTGCACTCTGACTTCATGGACAGGCTCATCAGGCTCGGGATCAGGTTGTTCGACAATACCGTTTTCCGGCTCTTGGGGTGGTTCCGGATCTTCCTGGCGGGAAGAATAAAGAGCGTACAACCTGGTGCCGCCGAATATTATCGCCCCTAAGAGGAGCAATGCAACCAGGAACTTTCCCACGGCACCCATGCCCTTTTTCCTGCGGGTCCGCCGCCTCGGCCTGGTCTTGCCGGCCTTCGGAGCCTCTTGGGCGGCAGCAGCCGGAGACCAATAGCGGTCATCCTCATCTGCGATTTCCCTGTACGCCCGGGAGAATTCAAGCCCGTCTAAGCCCAAAAACTCAGCATATGATTTAAGGAATACCCTAAAATACGCTTTACCCGGCGCGATCCTATCGTCTCCTGCTTCGATGGCCCTAAGATACTTGGAACGTATCTTGGTTTTCTCCTGCACTTCCTCGATGGACAACCCCAGGTTCTCCCTGCGCGCCCGGATCATTTCACCAAGCTCTACCAGCTTTTCCTGCCTACCATTCCTTACCTCCTCAGCCACTATATTACCTCCTAACCTTACGGCCTTAGCCTGTTTATCAACCTGGGAAACGGGATTGTCTCTCTCACATGTTCAAGGCCGCATATCCAGGCCACCACACGTTCTATTCCCATTCCGAAGCCCGAGTGAGGTACGGATCCAAATCTTCTCAAATCAAGGTACCATTGGTAGTCTTCCACAGGCAGGTTATGTTGTCTAATCCGTTCAAGCAACAGATGGTAATCGTGTATCCTCTGGCCGCCGCCGATTATCTCGCCGTAACCTTCGGGAGCCAGAAGGTCGGCCCCTAAGACAGTATCGGGATTATCTGGATCTGGTTGCATATAGAAAGCTTTTATTTTAGTCGGAAAATGGGTGACGAATACAGGCTTGGCAAACTCAGATGCTATTGCCGTCTCGTGGGGAGCCCCAAAATCATCTCCCCAAGTTATGTCAAGCCCTTTTTGGTTTAGCAGTTCAACAGCTTCTGTATATGTAAGCCTTGGGAACGGAGGCTTGACTTGCTCAAGTTTCTGAGTATCCCTGCCTAGCTCCTCGAGCAGATGTCCGTACCTAGTGAGCACCCGCTCTACAATGTAGCTTACCATCCCTTCTTCGAGTCTGAGCATCTCTTCAAAAGTCATAAAAGCTGCTTCAGGCTCAACCATCCAAAACTCGGTCAGGTGACGGCGGGTCTTGGATTTCTCCGCCCTGAAAGTAGGTCCGAAGCAGTAAACCTTTCTTAGAGCCATGATAGCTGCCTCATTGTACAGCTGTCCGCTCTGGCTGAGGTAAGCCTGCTCCCCAAAGTACTCTACGGGAAACAGGGTGGTGGTGCCTTCACAGGCAGAAGGTGTCATGATGGGCGCGTCTACATTGACAAACCCTTCGCCATCGAGGAAATCCCTGCAAGCCTTGATTATCTCTGCGCGGATAAGTAAGATGTTTTTTTGCCTAGGAGTCCGTATCCACAAATGCCTGTGGTCCAGCAGGAACTCAACCCCGTGTTCTTTAAGGGTTATCGGATAGTCGTCAAAAGCTTGCGACACGATGGTACAGCCTGTGACGCCTACCTCATACCCGCCCGGAGCCCTGGCATCCTTCCTGACTATACCCTGGATCACCAGGCTGGACTCCTGGTTTAGCTTATCGAGCCTGGCAAACAGATCTTGGCCCACATCCTTCTGGGACACCACACACTGGACTATCCCAGTGCCGTCCCGGAGGATCAAGAACATGATCTTGCCTGATGAACGTTTGTTGTACAACCAACCCTTAAGGGTAACCTTTTGGTTTTCGTATGTACCAATGTTGCTTATGGTAGTCTCAAACAGGGCTTCTTCACTCATGTGATTATTACACTTCCTTCACTATTCTTGGCCTAGCTTAAGTGTAGCACTCAGGAAGTAAATTGATAAGGGTCATTCTGTCAACCCTTCGCTCTCTGCCTCAAGTTGCTTCAGGATCCTGCCCAGTTCGTCCATGAGCTCGCCGTAGCCGGCCCAATCCCCGCTTCTAAGTCTTTCTTGGGCTTCAAACCATACCTGGTTGGCTCTGGCTATGAGATCGGGCAAACCGGCTGTTTGTCCAGGGTCCGGCTCGCCAGAAGGCACTTCCACCACGCGGCCTACCAATTTGTTTAGGGCATCTTCAACGCTGGTCCCCATGACCACCTTGCCGCCTGAGTACATTATCACCCGCTTAAGTTCGGGAATGCGCACTCTTTCTGCCTGGATGTACAAGGGCTCGAAGTACAAGAACGAACCATCCATGGGTATGGTTACAAGGTTGCCCCTGATCACCTGAGACCCGGCCTGGCCCCAAAGGGTCATGGCTTCTGCAATCTCGGGATTTTGGGAGATAAGCGACTCGACCTGCATGGGCCCGGGTATGTGTTTGTCCTTGGGCAACCTGTACAGGATCATTTGGCCGTACCTCTCAGGATCGCACCGTACCGCCAGCCATGCCACCATGTTGGGCTTGCCCCTGGGCGTAAAGGGTATCATGTGCAGGTATTCAGTGGCCGTCTCTCCGGGCAGCGACGCCAGGATATAATAGGGTTCAACCGGGATCTCCCGGTCCCCACCATAGATCTCAGTGGGGATCTCCCAGTAGTCTTCCTTGTTGTAAAACACCTTAGGATCCGTCATGTGATAGGTCTTTAGCATCCTGGCCTGCACCATGAAGAGGTCCTGGGGATAGCGGATATGGCGGAGCAGCGCCGGAGGCATCTCCTCCATGGGCTTTACCAGATCAGGGAAAATACTCTCGTACATTTTCAATATGGGGTCTTCATTGTGGGCCCGGTAAAAAGTGGTGGTGCCGTCATAGGCCTCGATCACCGCCTTTACCGCATTTCTCATGTAGTTGACCCGCATCACACTGTCAGGCTGGCTATAGGGATAACTGGAGGACACTGTGTAACCATCGATGATCCAGTAAAGCCTGCCATCGGCTATCACAAGATAAGGATCTTTATCGTAGAGGAAAAACGGGGCAATAGCCTGCACCCTGTCAACGATGTTCCGCCTCATAATAAGCCGGGATTCAGAGGTCAGGGCGCCCGAAACCAAAATCTGGTAATCCGTGAACCTGATAGTAAATGCAAGCCTCTTGAAAAAGCTATCAAGTTTGATGCCGGCTTTACCTTCGTAAAACGTAGGTTCCAGGGTTTCCGAGTCCAGCCTGGGGTAATCGAACTCAGGTTCTTTGGTATTGACGATAATGTAATGGTTTGTGAGTTCCCCAAAATACAGCTCAGGCCGCTCCAGGACCAAGTCTGTAGTAGTCTTGGGTGGTACGTCTCTGAAGTAGAACACAGGCATGCCATCTCCCGTCACCTCCCGAGAAGGGCTCATGACCACCCCATATCCATGGGTGTACTTAAGGTGGAGATTGATCCATGTCTTTGCCTCAGCAGGCAGAAGCTCTACATCCAGTTCCCTGGGCGAAAGCAACACCTGGCGGAGCTTGCCGTTTACCCCATATCTGTCTATGTCCACGTCGTTGAACCGGTAATACATCCTGATTTCCTGCACCTGGCTGAAGGTATCCTTGAGCACCCTGTAATCCCACAACCTCAGATTGGCGATGGTCTCAGGATTGTTAAGGATGTCTTCCCGGGTAACCAGATCCTCAGCCGGGTACTCCACAATTTCTATGTTGTTGAGGTCAAACGCATCCCTGGTAAACTCGATGTTCTTTTCGATAAACGGCTCTTCGTAGGCAATCTCGTTAGGTGATACGGTAAACTGCTGGATAAACGCAGGATACGCATATCCTACCCCAAACGACATGATGATGAGCCCTGCCACCGCGTAGCCTACCCATCTAAAATTCCTGATGGTCAGGCCCATGAGGGAGAACGCAACGCCTACCAGGGCAGCCGCCATCAGCCCTTTGTACGCCGGCACCTGCGCATGGATATCGGTGTACGACGCTCCAAATGCCGCCCCTCTCGGGGAGTACATGAGGTTCCACATGTCTATCCTGTAACTCCAGGCTTTTAGGGCAAACAAGACAGCTGACAGGATGGAAATGTGCACCCGCGCCCTGCGGGATGCAAGCACCCTCCTATCGGTAAACCGCAAGTCGCCGAAGACAAAGTACATTACCACCGACAAAGCCAGGGCAACCAGGAAGGCAACCCACAGGTGCTGCTGGAGTAACCGTATGAAAGGGAGGTTGAAGATGTAAAAACCAACGTCTTTTCCGAAAAACGGGTCATCTATGCCAAAAGGAATAGCATTGAGGTGAGCCAGCACTACATGCCACTGGCTGTAGCCTGAAAGTCCTCCCAGCACTCCGATGACTAAAGCGGCAAGTAAGAGCCATAGCCACAGCCTGTCGGAGGATTGAATGGGAACAGGCATGACCAGCCCTCCCACTACATCCAGCCGGCGCCGTTTCCATATCACTGCCATGATATTTGCCAGAGCAATCAGGAAGAACAGCAGCCCTCCGGCCAGCGCCACCAACCATCGGGCCTTTAGCATGGTCCAAAACACCGAACTGTAACCTACGTCTTCAAACCACCACACTTCCGTGAAAAATGTGGCTATCCTGTTCGCACCGAGAGCTATGGCCACAGCCACGCCTATAAGGATCCACAACCACCTCTGAGCAGGCACTTGCTCAACCTCCTTTGGCCGCTAATCACCTTCCCCTACGAGTTCCTCCCACATACTTAAATACTCTTCCTTGGTCATAGGGGGCTCAAATTCCTCGATAATTTGGAGCCCCACGGAAGCGTCTCCCCACAGCACATCGATTGCAGTAAGCGCCATTATCTTGGCGGGCAAGATGTACGCCGTATCAGGATCTTCAACCACAAACTCCTCAGAATGGGCAATCCCCTTTGCCCCTCCACATGAGGGGTGGATCGCCGGAATCAGGTGCATAATATCACCCATGTCAGACGAACCCGTCCCGTGAGTGCCACTATCTACCATATGTTTTCCCACAAGCTGCTCTGCATTCTTCCTGAACACCTCATCAAGCATAGGGTTGCTGATACGCGGCAGGTAGCCTGGGATGTCTTCTATCTGTACTTGAGCGCCGATAGCTGCTGCACCCGCCTTAAGCGCCCTTGTCACCTTCTTGTTGGCGTCTTTGATAGCTTTTAAGGTTTTGCCCCGGACGTAGGTTTCTATCCTCACATCGGCAGGGATTACGTTAACAAGGTCGCCGCCTTTGGTTATTATGGGGTGAACCCTTATGTGGTCCTCATCTCTAAACGTCTCCCGTTGCATGTGAACCGCCATGAGCCCTAAGATCGCAGCGTTTAATGCATTTACCCCCAGGTGGGGGCTGCCGCCAGCATGGGCTTCTTTCCCCCTGTACCTTACAAGCTTGCCTATGAATCCGTTGGAAGTCCCCCCTACTACGACTTTGGTGTCCGGCTTTAGGGCAGCCATGTGGACCATCATGGCCATGTCTATATCATCGAAAAAGCCTCTCGCCACAAGTTCCTGCTTGCCCCCAAGGAAACGGATCTTCCCCTGTTTCCTGAGGTTCTGCCGGTATTCCACTTCCACGTATTCCTCTGCCGGCACCCCCAGGAAGGTGATCTTGCCCGACAGGTACTCAATCGCGCCTGAATGCACCAGCCCTATGGCCGACCCGACCATAGATGCAACTTGTCCGTTGTGGCCGCATGCGTGGGCTGCCCCGGTGACCGGGTCGGCAAAAGGATGGCCCGGACACACCACGGCGTCAAGCTCACCCATAATGCACAAATTTGGGCCTTGCTTACCTGAACATAACACCCCGGACACACCTGTTATCGCCAGCCCCTCGGTTATGTCCAGGCCCAGCTCTTCAAAGTGTTCCCGCACCAAAGCCGAAGTCTTAAATTCTTTGTACCCTAGCTCAGGGTTGGCCATTATGTGCTGGCCCAGATCTATGATTTTGTCCTTGTGCTTATCTATTTGCTCCAGCACTGCCCGCTTCAGCTCTTCTTTCGTCATACTCCCCTGCCTGCCTTACAGATAGTCAGATAGTTGGTTGGGTCCCGAGGGCTTGAATCCGCCCGCCGGTGAACTTCTCCACTATTTCCCGCACGCCTTCAGCATACGGCAGCTTAGACACATAAGATACACTGCGCTTGACTACTTCATGGGCGTTGGCAACCGCGGCCCTCATACCCGCCCACATAAGCATGTCGAGATCATTGAGCCCATCCCCTATTGCCAACACCTGTTCCCTGTCTATATTCATCGAACCGGCCAGAAACTCCACTGCCTTTGCCTTAGACACCCCCGCAGGCTGTATCTCGATAAGGTGGGGCAAGCTCTTTATCACCTTCACCTTGGGCAGCCACCTTGTATACAAGCTTTCCAAGATACTGTCACACTCGTGTGTAGGCACCCTCAACACTATCTGGGTGGGCTCCCCTTTGATTTCCCGGATAGAACCGACCACCTTTATGTCATACCCCAGGGCCTTGGAATACTCAGCCGCATGGGCTCCTTTAACGTGGGTGTACATGTGCTTTTCGACCACAAAGAAAAAGGGGTAGCCCAATGCTTTCAGCTCCAAGGCAATTCCCATGGCCAGTTCTCTGTCGATGGTCCTTTCGTAAACGGGTGGTTGGCCTATCCTGGCGATAAGCGCGCCCCCGTTAGTTATTATTGGCTCGTCTATGCCCAAATACACAAGGAGGGTTTCTGCGGCTGCAAAAGCCCTGCCGGTTGCAACGGTAACTCTAATCCCCTTCTGCCGGCACAGATTCAGGGTTTCCTTGGCAGTCTCCAGCCCGCAACCTCCCGGGCCGGCCAATGTGCCGTCAAGGTCGCACACTAACAATCTTACCTCACACTTAGCCCTACCCATTATTTCCTCTCCAAACCTGGATCAAGTAGTCTACTGTTGGGCCACATTAAGTACCTTGGGGCCCAACTTCTCGACTGTTTGCTGCATCTTAAGGGCAAGCTTCTCGAGGCCCTCAAGCCCTCCGGCAAACGCCCGGTAATATATGCAATCGTCCCTGAACCCGAAAAAACCTGGCCCGTCCATGGTGCCGTTTCTCTCAAGCAGGTAGCTCATCAGGGCCTCGCTAGCGCCTTTCTGTCCGGGGAACTTCATGACGGGTATTTCCAACACTGCGCCATCCTTTACTATTCGGATATGGACTTCGCAGCGCCCTCTTACTACTTTCATGCTATCAGGTTCTTGCCTCACCACACAGAATCCTTGCTCACGGAAAGGGTGTGCGTCCAACTGTCCGGCCATGGGTGTCACCTCTCTTCTCGTATTGAACCCAGCCTGCATTTGCAGATATACTCAGACTCGTGAGGTGGAGTACACTTGGATGGAATATCCCTTTATGCTATACGCCACGAAATTGCAGTACACCTTCCCTTAAAGGTGCAAAAAATATATCACCCTTCTGATAAGGAACTGTTGTTTGCCCTGTGGGGCCACAGGATCAAGTTGTTGTTAGTACTGTCCCTTGAGCAACAACAGCCCTTTGTGGGAATTGCAGGCGCCAAACCAGATACCCCACGGGTTCCCTCAGGTATATGCCTTGGGTTGAGAAAGCGCCTTGAAGGCGGGACCCTCAGGCAGGTCCGCCAGGAAGGGCTTGACAGGATCCTGTATTTCGATTTCTCAGGCCACGATGAACTTGGCAATGTGAGGGACTATACCCTGGTTTTCGATGCTGCGGGAGGGCAAGGTGGCATAGGGCTCGTACAGGACGGAATAGTAGAACTCAGCGTCACCCCCGAAAGGGAGAGGCTAAAGGCGGGAAGCAAGTACATCCCCCCAGCATCGGCAAAACACAACTTGCTGGCAGACCTTGACGTTATTCATCTTGCCCAGGAGATTTGCCGGTCAAACCTACCTGCAGTTACAAGCTTAACCTCCCACCTAGAAGGCATGGGGAAAGAGCATGCCATGGGTTTGCTTTCCCAAGCAAGCCTGCCTGCCCGTAAGGCACTCGCGCCTCATCAGGCAGAACAAGTGGCCCAGATGCTTAGTGAAGCAAGACAGCGCTTGCTGAACACCCAGTTCTGTCCGGCTCTATACCTGCGCCGCACGGGAGAACCGCTTTTGGGAGCGTTGCCTTTGCACCATATGGAACCTGCGAAGATCTACCGGTCCATGTTTGACGCTACAGCTGAATACCGGGAATACTTCCAGCATTTTTCCAGGCTTAAGTCGCTTACGTTCCAGGTTAACTCGATGTACAAAAAGCTTAGTGCCAAGGTCACTCAAAGGCTCAGGGCCCAGGAAGAGGACCTTGAAAAGGCAAAAGAATACGACAAATACCGGATCTGGGGGGAGCTCATCCACGCAAGCGGCCGGGATCTTCCCAGGGGCCACCATGAGATCAAAGTACTTGACTACTACCAGGACCCTCCCAGGGAGATCTATGTCCCGCTTGATCCCAGGTTTACTTCAAATGAAAACGCCAGGCGGTATTACGCTATGTACTCAAAACTTCAGCGGACCGCCAAAGTGCTCCAAGATTCGGTCAAGCAATTGAGATCTCTAGTTGACGCCCTGGAACAAATCGGCCACAGACTCAACCAGGCCGACGACATAGATGCATTCTTGTCCATATACGACGAGCTCTTGGAAATCGCCAGGGCCGCCAAGACCCGCATCCCCACACTCAAGCCAAAGGTACCTGCTACCTCCTGTGATGCCAAACGGGTTTCCCGGAAAAAGGCCAAGAACGTTGAAACCCTCCAAGGCCCCGGGGAAACAGTTGCATATGTGGGCTTAAGTTCGGCAGGCAATGACTACCTGGTACGTCACTTACGGAAGCCGGGGGATATCTGGCTCCACGCCAAAGGCGTAAAAGGTGCCCACGTGCTGTTAAGGCCGGCACCGGGCCGGGAGATTACCCAAGACGCCCTCAGGTGGGCTGCAACCTTAGCTGCCGCGCATTCTGAAGCGGCTTCATCAGGCAAAGTTGAAGTAGATTGGGTAGATGCCGGGGCAATCAAGAAACCCGGAGGCAGTCCCCCGGGTTTTGTGACCTACACAGGCGCAAAGACAATCATTGTTAAGGTCGGTGACTAGGTAGATCAGCTTGCCGCCAGGCTCCGCCTACTATTTCCTTAAGAGCCGGTATACCTTTGGCTTGGCAAAACTCCTGTATCCCAGTGGTTATTTTCCTGGGGATTTCGGGGTTGGTAAGCAGTCCTGTGCCTACTGCAACCGCACTGGCGCCGGCCATTATGAATTCCAGAGCATCTTCTGCCGACGAGATGCCCCCCATCCCTATCACCGGTACTGACACTGCCTGGGACACTTGCCACACGCACCTAAGGGCCACCGGCTTTATGGCAGGCCCTGAAAGCCCTCCTGTGACGTTGCCCAGTACCGGCCGCATGGTGTGGATATCTATTGCCATACCAACCAGCGTATTGATTAGGGAAAGGGCATCCGCCCCGGCTTCCACCGCCGCCTTGGCAATAGACGTTATATCCGCCACATTGGGGGTGAGCTTGACAATCAGAGGGCCTTTCCAGACTTGCCGCACGGCTCTTGTAGTCTCGTAGCACATCTCAGGACTTGTGCCAAAAGCTATCCCCCCTGCCTTGACGTTAGGGCAAGACACATTGACTTCCAAAGCCGCTACATGGGAAGACTGGGCAAACATACCAGCCAGTTCCGAAAACTCTTCGTATGACTCAGCTGAAATGTTAGCAATAATCGGCACATCAAACTGGGCCAGCCACGGCAGCTTTTCACTTATGACCACTTCCGCCCCAGGGTTCTCAAGCCCTATTGAATTGAGCAGCCCTGAAGGGGTTTCACACGTCCTGGGCGGAGGGTTACCGGCCCTCGGCCGCAAGGTGGTCCCTTTTATGGATACCGCCCCGAACCAGCCGATATCCCCTGCCTTTATGTAATCCTCCCCGTATCCGAAGGTGCCTGATGCGGCTATTACCGGGTTTCTTAGCTTGAGCCCGCCTAGATCAACGCAAAGGTTCATGTCGTGCACTCTCCCAAGTCAATATCATCCGCCCAGAACACCGGGCCGTCTGTGCATACTCGGTAATATCCGTGTTTCATCCCGGCAGATGGCACTACGCACCCCTGGCACACCCCGTAGCCGCATGCCATCCGCTCTTCCAGGGAAACTACAAGCGGCAAGCCATACCTTTTGCAGATGCGTTTGATCTGCCTCAGCATGGGCTTGGGGCCGCAAGCTATCACCGTGGGCCTGCCCGTGTCGCCGGTTCCCAGACCGCTAAGATAGGATTCAAAAACGTCGGTGACCAAACCTTTGGTACCTGCGCTGCCATCGTCAGTGGCCAGGTAGAACTGGCAGCCGGCCCCCAACTCCCCGGTATCCAGCAGGTCGTCCGCGGACCGGGCACCGTAAAACACCTTGAGATCGACTTGTGCCTCAAGGGCCACAGAGGCCACAGGCAGCAAAGGGGCCAGCCCTGTACCCCCCGCTACTAGTATGAGCCCGTGGTCCAGGCACAGCCCGCCTAAGTCTAAACCATTTCCCAAGGGCCCTAACACCTTAGCCTGCTGTCCGGGCTGCCAGCCCGCCATGATTTGTGTACCCCGCCCGACTACCGCGAAGGTAATCTCGATGATCCCGCTGCCGGGATGGATCCCTGACAAGCTGAAAGGCCTCCTCAGCAAGGGATCGGTTGAATTCCCCAAGGCTATATTTACAAACTGCATGGGCTTGGCCCTCTGGGCTATTTCAGGGGCTATCATGGCCGTCTTGTACACCTTGCCTCGGAGGTTCTCCACGCTGACTATCCGGGCATCTACATCAACAAGCTCCCGCAAACTCATACCGCAAGTCTCCTGTCATACATTACCACCTTGCCGCCTACAATAGTGCCATAAGGTGCCCCTGTAACCCTCCATCCCACAAAGGGGGTGTTCTTGCCCTTGGACTCAAAATTGTGGGGCAGTATCGAGTATTCCAGTTCGGGGTCGATGATGGTGATGTCCCCAGGAGCGCCTACTTCCAGGGTCCCGCCGGGCACGCCCAGTATCCTCGCAGGGTTAAGGCTCATAAGTTCAGCCATTTTCATCCAGTCGATTATCCCCGGCAACACCAATCGGTCGATAATGAGGCTCACTGCCGTCTCAAGCCCGCTTATCCCAAACTCAGCGTAATCGAACTCAACCCACTTTTCGTCGAAATGGTGGGGCGCATGGTCTGTGGCGATGGCATCGATGGTGCCGTCAGCCAGGGCTTGCTTGAGGGCGGCTACGTCTTCCTGGGTCCTTAAAGGCGGGTTTACCTTCGTGTTGGTATCGTATCCTGATTCGAGCACTGTCTCATCGGTAAGTATCAGGTGATGGGGGGTGACTTCACAGGTAACCCTTATCCCCTTGGCTTTAGCCTGCCTTATCAGCTCAACTGATCCTTTGGTGGAAACATGGGCCAGATGGAGCCGGCCACCGGTAAGCTTTGCGATGAGCAAATCCCTGGCCACCGCCACTTCCTCTGATTCGTTGGGGATTCCCCTCAAGCCTGTCACGGTAGAAATCAGTCCGTAATTGATCTGTCCCCCGGCTGAAAGGGACAAGTCCTCGGGGTGATCTATGAGCACCGCATCGAAGGACTTGAGGTATTCCAGGGCACAACGGAGCACTTCAGCGCTGGTGACTGGTGACCCGTCGTCTGAGAATGCCACGGCTCCGGCGGCTCTCATTTCACCCATTTCAGCTAGTTCCTTGCCTGCCCGGCCCTTGGTCACCGCGCCGATGGGATAGACCCTTACACATGCAGTTTGCTTTGCCCGTTCCAGGATCCTGCCAACTACGGTATCTGTATCGCAGGCGGGCTGGGTGTTGGGCATACACGCCACAGCGGTAAACCCGCCCATGGCAGCAGCCCTGGTACCTGTTCCGATATCTTCCTTATATTCAAAACCCGGCTCCCTCAAGTGAACATGCATATCGATGAACCCGGGCATCACAATCTTCCCGGTGGCGTCAAGCACCTCGGTAGTTCCGTTCTCAGCTTCAATGCTTTGTGCCAGTCTGGCGATTTTGCCGTTGGTGATCAATACATCGAGCACCTGATCTGTCTTGGAGGAAGGATCGACAACCCGCCCTCCTTTTATGAGTAGATGGTCTGCCATCAGTCTCTGCCTCCCAGGATATGATAAAGAATCGCCATCCTCACAGCTACACCGCTGGTCACTTGATCCAAAATCACTGACCTGGGCGAATCTGCAATATCTGTGGTTATCTCAACACCCCTGTTCATGGGGCCAGGATGCATCACTATGGCATCTTCTTTGGCATAACTCAGCTTGTGCCTGTTGATACCGAAGAAGTTACTGTACTCCCTCTGGGACGGGAACAAGCTCTTAGATTGCCTCTCTAGCTGCAGCCTGAGCACGTATACCACATCGGCTCCTTCGATGGCCTCTTCCGGTCTGGTGTAGGCTTTGACACCTAGTTTTTCGATTTCAGGAGGAAGCAAGGTCGAAGGGCCTGCAACTGAAATCTCAGCGCCCATCTTGGTGAGTCCGAAAATGTTTGACCTGGCTACCCGGGAGTGCAAAACATCACCGATTATTGCCACTTTCAAACCCCTGATCCGGGACTTGTAGTCGAGTATGGTGAAGATGTCCAGAAGTGCCTGGGTTGGATGTTCGTTCATGCCGTCCCCTGCGTTTACCACGGGGATGTCCAGCACTTTCGCGAGAAAATGACATGAGCCTGAGACGTTGTGCCGCATGACCACCAGGTCCACACCCATGGCTTCTAGGTTGCGCGCGGTGTCCGCAAGGGTTTCCCCCTTCTTCATAGCAGAAGTTTCTTTGGCAAAGGACACAGGATCGGCAGACATATACCTGGCGGCCAGCTCAAATGACATCTTGGTACGAGTAGATGGTTCGTAAAACAAGTTGCAAACCACTTTCCCTCGTAACGTGGGTACTTTCTTAATGGGCCTCGAAAGGATCTCTTTGAGGGAACGGGCTGTGGACAGCACCAGTTCCATATCTTCCTGGCTCATCTCACGTAGGGATAAGAGGTCTTTTCCCCGAAGTGACAAAACGTTGACCCTCCCTGTGTTAGGTAATCTTTCTCCATCCTAAAGGTAACCATCACCCTTGGGCTTCTTCTGAAATAACTACCTGGTCTATGCTGTCATACTCCTTGAGGCGCACGTTGATCACTTCTTTTCGTGAGGTAGGCACGTTCTTGCCGACATAGTCAGCCCTTATGGGGATCTCCCTGTGGCCCCTGTCTACCAGCACAGCCAACTGAATACACGCCGGCCTTCCCAGGTCTATGATGGCGTCGAGGGCTGCCCTGACGGTCCTCCCGGTATACAGCACGTCGTCGACCAGCACTACCTTCTTGCCGGCCACGTCAAAGGGCAACACGGTGCTGCCTACATGGGGTTGTTCGAACCTAAGGGTGAGATCGTCCCTGTAGAGGGTAATGTCTAGTTCGCCCACGGGGACATCCACGTCCTCGCTCTTCTTGAGGATTTCAGCCAGCCTCCGGGCCAAAGGCACGCCCCGCCGCCTGATGCCCACCAACACCACGTCTTCAAGCCCCTTGTTTTTCTCCACGATTTCATGGGCAATGCGCACAAGCGCCCTGCGGATACCGTCAACGTCCATGATTTCGGCCTTGTCGATAAACTGCATTTTCCCTAAACCTCCCTGTTGTTTTGAAGCTTAACCCGGCAATTACCGAAAAAATAAACACTCCGTAGAGTTTACGTGTCACGGAGTGTCTTCATATGGTTTCGCCTCCTTTTTGCCTCGCTGGGCCAAATTAAAGGACCGGCCTGGTTTCCGATATTAACTTGTTCTAAAGAATCTTAATGCAAAACCGGATTACGGGTCAAGCCCTTCTCGCACAAGTTGAAACAAACTGTAGAGGGCCGGGGCCCTCTACAGTTTTTCGACCTTTATGGTGGCCTTATGCCCGTTGATGTCCCAATCCTCGCCCTGGACGGGGTCTTGGGTAAGTTCAAGCTTGTCACACAGGGTTTCTGTCCGGATGTAGTCCATATGCCTCTTTACGGCCTCCAAGATCTCATCGTCACTGGAAATCACTACCGAAATATGGTCAACTACGTCAAACCCTGCATTTTTCCTCATGGTCTGTACTTTCGATACAATCTCCCTGGCATGGCCCTCATAAGCCAGTTCTTGGTCAATCTCGGTATCCAAAACTACGAAGGTGTCGTTTTGGACTTCAACTGCAAACCCTTCCCTAGCGCTCATCCTGATATCTATGTCTTCCTTTTCCAGGGTGAGCTGCCGGCCGTCATCCAGGGTCACGGTAAGCGTTCCCGTGTTTTCGACTAACTGTGGCGCCTCTTCGGCGTCGAGCCCGCCCAAAGCGGCGATTATTTTCCTAATGTCTTTGCCATACTTGGGCCCCGCCACAGGCAGGTTAGCCCTTAACTCATAATCCACATAGTCGGTAAGGCTTCCCACGTACTCTATGTGCTTGATGTTGAGTTCTTCTTTAACCAGGTCTTCCATGTCACGGAGAATGGCCTGATGCTTACCGTTTACCATCATCTTCCTCAAAGGCTGCCTAACTTTGATCTGCATCTTGTTCCTCACCGCCCTGCCCAAGGACACCACGGTGATGACCAGGCCCATTCTTTCTTCCAAGGCCGGGTCAATCAGGGCTTCGTCCGCCACAGGGTAGTCTTCAAGGTGGACTGATTCCATGGCGTTGCCCTTGGTGAGGTTGAGGTAGACGTCCTCTGCCGTGAAGGGGGCAAACGGCGCCATGACCTTAGACAAAGCTAGCAGCACCTCATATAGGGTGCGATATGCAGATTTCTTGTCCAGGTCGAACTCGTTTGACCAGAACCTCTCCCGGCTCCTGCGCACGTACCAGTTGCTGACCTCATCTACCAAGAAGTTCTCTATCGTCCTCAGCACCCTGGAAAGCTCGTACCGTGCCATGTCCTCCTCGATCTGAACAAGCATCGAGTTAAGGCGGGATATGATCCACCGATCTAGTTCAGGCCTATCCTTCACAGGAATGTCAAATCCGCCGGGATCGATCTCATCTATATTTGCATACAAGGTAAAGAATGCATACACATTTACCAGGGTGCCAAAGAACCTGGACGCCGTTTCCCTGACACCGTCCTCGTCGAACCGGGTGGGCACCCACGGCGGCGATACTGCCAACAGGTACCATCTCAGGGTGTCAGCGCCATACTTATCCAGTACCGTCCAGGGGTCCACAGTGTTGCCCCGGGACTTCGACATTTTCTGCCCGTGCTTATCCAGGATGAGGTCGTTGACCAGCACCTGTTTAAACGCAGGCTCGCCAAAAAGCAGCGTGGAGATGGCCAAGAGAGAATAGAACCAACCGCGGGTCTGGTCAAGCCCTTCACAGATAAAGTCCGCGGGGAAATGCTCTTTGAACTTATCCTGATTCTCAAAGGGATAGTGCCACTGCCCATAGGGCATTGATCCTGAGTCAAACCAGCAGTCTATCACCTCAGGAGTTCTGCTCATCTTTCCGCCGCAAGCGCACCTAAGGTGTATGCGGTCTACGTACGGCCTGTGAAGGTCCAAGGTTTCTATATCCACGGGTTCTATGGCCTTTTCGGCCAGTTCCTGTCGGGAACCTATGGCCTGGAGGCGGTCACACTGCTCACATCTCCAGATGTTGAGGGGGGTACCCCAATACCTGTTCCTTGACAATGACCAATCAACCAGGTTCTCAAGCCAGTTGCCAAACCGCCCTGTGCCCACATGCTCAGGGAACCACTGGATCTTTTGGTTGTTGGCAATGAGCTTATCTTTCATCTTGGTGGTCTCGATATACCAAGACTTCCTGGCATAGTAGAGCAGCGGAGTGTCGCACCGCCAGCAGTGAGGGTAGGAGTGGACCAGCTGCTGAGCCTTAAACAGCTTGCCTTCGCTCCTAAGCCTCCTTATGATCTCCCTGTCAGCTTCCTTGACGAACATGCCTGCCCAATCCGTGACCTGTTCGACAAATCTGCCTGACTCGTCCACCAGGTGGAGCATGGGCAAGTCGTACTGCCGGCACACGTGGTAGTCGTCCTCACCGTATGCAGGAGCCATGTGAACCAGACCGGTTCCGTCGTCGGTAGAAACGTAATCGGCACACGTGACGATAAATGCCTTAGACTCAGGAGTTACAAATGGGAGCAGCTGCTCGTATTCCATGTATTCCATTTGCTTTCCGGGAAACTCTTCGAGGATCTGGGCTTCCTCGCCGAACAGCGCCTCTACTCTTTCTTTGGCGACGTAATACACTTCGCCTTCGTGCAACACCTTAACGTAGGTGCTTTCAGGGTTCACAGCCACACCTACGTTGGACGGAAGGGTCCACGGCGTAGTGGTCCAGATGAGCAAGTACTCGTTGTCTTTCCCTTTGACCTTGAGCTTTACGTAGATAGAAGTTACCTGTTCGTCTTTGTAGCCCTGGGCCACCTCGTGAGATGCCAGAGGTGTCCCGCACCTGGGGCAATAAGGCAGCACCTTATGGCCTTCATAGATAAGCCCCCGGTCGAAGAAGTTCTTTAGGATCCACCACACTGTCTCAATGTAGTCGTTGTCGAGGGTGACATATGGGTCATCCATATCTACCCAGTATGCGATGCGCTCAGTAAGCAGCCTCCACTCTTTCTCGTAGGCAAATACTGACTCACGGCATTTCTGGTTAAACGCTTCTATGCCGTACTCTTCTATGTCTTGCTTGGAAGACAGCCCCAGCTGGCGCTCAACTTCGATTTCCACGGGCAGGCCATGGGTGTCCCACCCTGCCTTCCTCGGCACCTGATAGCCTTGCATGGTCTTGTAACGGCAAACCACGTCCTTGAGGGTTCTGGCGAGCACGTGGTGTATACCTGGCTTGCCGTTTGCAGTAGGCGGCCCTTCGTAAAACACAAACTTGGGCTTGCCTTCCCGGTTTTCGATGCTCTTTCTGAATATGTCATTTTGTTTCCAGTAATCCAGGATGGCTTCTTCTACTTGGGTAAGGGGCTTTTTTGGATCAACCCGCTTGAAACCTGCCATGGCGTTCACTCCCAGTCTATATCATAGGCAATCCTATTTTGTTCTCATAAGCCAATAAACAAAAAATCGTCCGTAAGGGACGATTGTAACCGCGGTACCACCCAATTTAGCCGCATGGCGGCTCACTCTATGCCTTGTAACGTAGGCAACACGGAACAGCTTACTCCTAGTTCAGCCTTCGGCTCAGAGGTGATTTTCAAATGGCCGTGGCACCGGCTTCCCACCAACCGCCGGCTCTCTTGAGCCCGGTTCCATCCTACTCGTCCTCGTCATAGCCTTTGTCGCGATAGGATTTTGTTAATAAAGTTTGTACCAAAAGTTCCGCTTCGGTGCAAGTAAGTTGGGTAAAATAAAATGGTGTCGGGAGCGGGAATCGAACCCGCACGGGAAAACCCATACGCCCCTCAAACGTACGCGTCTGCCTGTTCCGCCATCCCGACACATTATGCGGAGTAATCAGCATTTACTACTATACCCTGCCCTTTTCCGCCTGTCAACATGTTTCGGCCGGACCTTGCTATTGTTCTTGCTCCCTCCTGGCAAAGTACGACGCCAGCGCAGAGGAAACCGCCAAAATCGTGAGCACGTTGGCTACCTCCCTGGGCAAAACCCCGGACCGGCCCAGGTAACTTGCAACTAACGCCAGGAAAGCCAACACAGGGCCTACCCATGGCCTGAAGAAAAACTCCATAATTCCAGCGTCCCCTTTCGTCAGTACCTAGGTTTAGGGTTCTGTTACCCGATGATTCTGTCACCAGGTAAACCTTTCCCTTCGGGCAGACGAATTTCCTGCCAGCCGATGCGGTCTATCCATTTACCCATATGCTTTTCGGCACATCTTCTGCCCGCTTCCACCAATGCCCTTATTTTAGCAGGGGTGGGCAGCCCGGGTTCCCATACCTGGGGGCTTAAGGTCATGGAACTGTACTGCTTTAGGTGCTCCAGTGTTGCCCTCCGGGTGGCGAGGTTGAAGCTTCTCGAGAGCACAGAGTAAAGCCCTTTGACTTCCCTGGCCCGGTCGATGTGCCAGCCCAGATCAACTGACAACACTTCTTCTGCCCCCATCCGCCTGACTTCATAGGCAGGCACCATCTCCTTGACTCCGCCATCGACCAGTTGGTAATCATAGACCTTTTTGGGAACGAACACTCCGGGTAAAGCACAGCTTGCCATGATCGCAGTTGCAAGAGGCACCCCGGTGACATATCTCCTGCTCAGCCCCGTAGGGCCTTCGAGGATTGTTCGTTCTAAGAACCTTGGGCCAGGCGGGCGGTTGGTAAACACCACTATATCGCCGGTGTACAAATCACACGACACAATCGCGAGAGGTACCTCCACGTCGGACATCATCTTGTTGCCTGTAACGCGCCTGAAGATTGACTCGATCCAACCGGTGCCCAAGAGCCCCTGGAGGGCCATAGGGGACACACTGTGTGCTGGCGCCCCATTTTGAGCGTACAAGGCGGCTGCCGATTGGTCCAGCGCCAAGGTCTCCATCTGAGCCTTGATTGAGCTTAACTTGACTCCGGACGCCCAAAGCCCGCCAATTATCGCACCGGCACTGGTCCCTGCCACAAAACCAGGCTTTAGCCCCCTTGCTTCAAGGGCTTCAAGCACGCCTATGTGGGCAAATCCCAGAATGCCCCCGGCACCGAGAGCTATGCCCCATTGCTTCATAAACACCACCCCTGTTACCTTATGTGGCATCCGGCCATGTTGACAGTTTGAACCCAAAAGCATGAGTATGTTTGAAGGATAAATGGTTATCTAAACCAAATAGGTATTCAATCCAAATCTAATAGCCAGAGGAGAATGCCCAGATGGACGCAAACGCTAAACGCCCTTGCCTACCTGCTAGGCGCTCCAGGATACTTGGGTGGGTGGCACTTGGAGTAGTTATAGCTATCATGCTGGGCCAGACCGGCTGCAGCAAGCAACCCCAGGCGGTAACCGGCCCTCAAGCTGACCCTGACCCTGAAGTCCAAGCACCCGAGACGCCTGAATCACCTGAAGAGCCCGCCGAACCTAAGCCACAGCCTCTGGAAGGGATGGTTTTCGTCAGCATCGGCAACAATGCCGGCGCCAGGCCCCAAACGGGGCTGTCCCAAGCGGCAGTGGTATTTGAAGTGCCCGCCGAGGGAGGGATCACCAGGCTCATGGCCGGATTCGACATCGAAATGGAAACAATTGGGCCTGTGAGGAGTTTGCGCAAGCCAATGGTACAAATCGCCGTAGGCTTTGACACCCCTTTTGCCCACTGCGGCAGGTCGGAAGACAGCTTTGAAATAATACGCAATCATCAGACCAAAAGCATGTGCGCCATATATTCAGCAGGCGAGTGCTTCTGGAGAAGCAGCGACCGGACCGCACCTGACAACCTGTACACTTCTACAGCCAAGATACTTCAAGGCGCCGGAGCCAGAGGATTCTCCCTCTCCCAAGTTGACTTTTACCCTAAGGGTACCCTTAAAGGACAATCAGCCTTAGAAGTGTCATATGCGTTTTCAAAGGTGGCCGGTTACCCCAATACGGTCAAGTACCAGTACCGAGACTCCCAGTACTATCGCTATATCAACGACGAGCAGCACCTGGACCGGAACGGTGAGGCTATTGCCCCTAAAGCCTTGGCGTTTCTGCAGATCAAGACCACATACCCCACCGGCAAGCTAATCGAGCTGGACATGGACGTAACCGGCGAGGGTAAAGCCTTGTTCTTTTCTCACGGGGTTATGTGTGAGGGCAGGTGGGAAAAGGAATCGCTTAGGGATCCCCTGAAATTGTACCTGGATGAACCCGATGCTGGCTTGGCCGAAGGGCAGCTGTGGATCCATCTCGTACCCGACCTTGACGGCGTAACAGTCGGAAGCTGAGCTGTAACCACAATGGAATACATAAGCAGGAAGTCGTCAGATGAATATAGAACTACTGCCTTTAGTGTCACACCAATATCGGCAGCTTACATTCAACACTCACCCAACTGGAGGGGTTTGCCCATGAAGCAGATCAGAGTATGCGTAGTAGGCTACGGCAACGTGGGACAAGAAGTAGTGGAGTGCATAAGACATGCACCGGACATGGAACTTGCAGGCGTAGTCGAAATCCTCGATGTAGAGGACCCCAGGGTACCGATAGTCAAGAGCGTCGATTGCCTCGAAGCTGTAGATGTGGCAATCCTGGCTATCCCTTCCCGGGCAGTTCCCAAGGTGGCTCCTGAATACCTGGCCAAGGGGATAAACACTGTGGACGGATTCGACATCCACGGGGATTCCATGGCAGCCTTGAGGAAACAGCTGGATGAATGCGCCAGGCAACACGGGAGCACTGCCGTGATCGGTGCGGGATGGGATCCTGGAACCGACTCGATAGTCCGCATGCTGTTCATGGCCATCGCGCCGCAAGGGATTACCTACACCAACTTCGGCCCGGGGATGAGCATGGGCCACAGCGTGGCCGTAAGGGCGATTCCAGGAGTGAAAGATGCCATTTCGTTTACCTTACCTGCGGGTTTCGGCCAGCATAATAGAGATGTATATGTGGAAGTCGAAGACCCGTCCCGGTTTGATGAGATAGCACAGGCAATTCAGCAAGACCCGTATTTTGTAAATGACAAGACCAGGGTTACGCTAGTAGACAATGTGGATAAACTCAAAGTCATGGGCCACGGCGTGCTCATCGAGCGGATTGGGGCGTCGGGCACTGCCCACAACCAACGCCTGGAACTCAAGCTTACTTTGAGCAATCCGTCAGCCACTGCCCAGATCATGGTGGCTGCAGCCCGGGCTTCAACGCGGCTTGAGGCCGGCTGCTATACCCTGCCTGAAATCCCGCCTATCGACCTTTTACCGGGAGACAGGGAAAGCCTTATCCACGATTTGGTCTGACCTGAAAACATTAGCCGGTAAGTTCCCCGCATGGGGGCTTACCGGCTTTTTGTGGCTCTTTCAGTGCTCTCACATGACGGCCCTGTGACGCCGCGTCTAACCAAACCCCAAGCTTTTGTTTATGAGCTCAACCTACACACCCTTGATCCTTGTGCCTGTCTCACCATTGACAGCTTGTGTGGCCCTGTCTAAGGCTGCGATAACCGCAAGTTTGCCTCCGTGTTCGATAAACCTCATTATCGCCTTTACCTTGGGCCTCATGCTTCCCTCAAAGAAATGGGACTCGTGGTAGTACTCAGCCAGCTGGGACAGGGTAACTTCTCCGAGCCAGATCTCATCGGGGCCGCGGTAATTTAAGGCTGCGCCGTTTACATCCGTAAGGATTATCAATCTCGACGCCTTAATCGACGTAGCCAGCCGTTCGGCGCTGAGATCCTTTTCGATCACGGCTTCAACGCCCACCAAGTCTCCATCTTCCGATTCAATTACCGGTATCCCGCCGCCGCCTGAACAAACCACAATGTGGCCTTGATCGACCAGGCTCTTGATTGACGGCGTTTCAATAATAGCTTGGGGCTCAGGGGAAGGCACCACCCGCCTCCAACCACGCCCCGCATCTTCAATCCACGTTTCGCCGTACAGCTCCATCCTTTCCCTGGCCCATTCCTCAGAATAAAAAGGCCCCACAGGCTTAGTGGGGTGACTGAATGCCGGATCATTCCGGTCTACCAGGGTCTGGGTTATTACGGTGGATACAGGCTTGTCCACTCCCAGTTTCCTCAAAGCATTGTGTAGGCACATTTGAAGCATATATCCGATCATGCCCTGGCTTTGGGCACCGCATATATCCATAGGCATCTGAGGCACTTTTTCCTTGCCGGCTTCGTTTTGTATCAATATGTTGCCCACCTGAGGGCCGTTGCCGTGGGTGATTACCAGCCTGTATCCTTGTTTGACAAGCGCAGCCAGCTGACCGGCGGTCTTTTGGATGTTCCGCAGCTGGTCCTCGGCCGTACCCTTGTCACCTTTTTGCAAGATGGCATTTCCGCCAAGCGCTACTACGATTGTGTCCATTACCGTTGCCTCCACGGGGACTATAATCAAGCCTTACCTAGAGCCTTTAGTATTGCGCGTGCCATGGAGTCCCAGATTACCCTGAAGATATTCCCCCTGGGGACTTCATCTTTTGCGACAAGGTCCATCCTCCCTACTTCTTCACCTTCACAAGTGAAAATCACTTCGCCGATTTTCTGTCCTTTTGAAACCGGTGCCTCAAGCTGTGCATCGAAGACTACTTCATAGGATAGGCTATCTTCCTTGCCCTTTTCAACGGTTGCGCCCAGACCCTTGGGAGCTATTGCTTCGGCCCACTTACCTCTGCCCTTCCAAACCCTGGTCCTTCCCATGCTTGCATTAGGCCCGGCCACTTCAACGTATGAGAAGTTGCGGTACACGTAGTTGAGCATCGCGGTGGCCAGCTCTATCCTTTCTCTTTCACCGTCGTCGATGGACTTGCCCCTGGCCGAACCAAACAGGATGGCAATGACGGAAAGCCCGTCCCGTTCACAAAGAGCTACCAGGTTAAACCCAGCCCTGGTGGTAAACCCTGTCTTTAGGCCATAGACGCCTGGAAACGACCAAAGCAGCCGGTTTCTGTTAAACTGGGTAATGGGATTGTCTCCCGGCGGAGCGTATGTAAACTCCTTAAGCGCGTGGAACTGCAGCGCTTCGGGATACCGCTTTATGTATTCCTCAACCAGGGTATACAGATCCCGCGCCGATATCCTGTTGTCATCGGAAATCCCATGGGGATCTGCAAAATAGGCGGTGGTAAGCCCCAGTTCCTTGGCCTGCCGGTTCATCCTGTCAACAAAAGAAGTGACGCTGCCTGAAATGTGTTCTGCCAGGGCAACACACGCATCGTTACCCGACGCCACAGTGATCCCTTGGATCAGCTCATCAACCCTAACTGTGGTCCCCACCAGCAGAAACATCTTGGAACCGCCGGTACGCCAGGCCTCTTCGGAAATTTGGACTTCATCGTCGTATGCAAGCCTACCCTGGGAAATCTCATCAAACACAATGAATAAGGTCATGATTTTGGTAAGGCTCGCAGGTACCTGCGGGGTATCGATGTCTCTGGACATAAATACCCGGCCCGTTTTGAGGTCTGCAAGCAGGTAGCTGTCGGCTTCTATTTCGGGAGGTTCGGGTGCAGCGTACACCGTCCCGTAGCCGGCAAACAGAGGAAAAATCAGCTCACACACAAAAACAGTCAACAAGGCGAAAATCAAGGTTAATGCTGGTCTCGATTTTGACATAGTCCTCTACCTCCGTACTTCTTATATCATATCGAAGGGGGCTTCAAAAATGTATATTGTGTCATCGTGTCTGTGTGGAAATCCTTGCCGGTACGACGGTTCTGCCGGCCAAGTACACAAGTATCCAAAGATCCGTGAGCTTTTAGCCCAGGGGCTTGCAGTGCCTGTATGTCCCGAAGTCTTGGGCGGCCTGCCGGTTCCGCGGCCTCCTGCAGAAATCACCGGCGGGAGGGCGGCAGATGTGCTCCAGGGCAGGGCTAGGGTCGTAAACATATATGGTGATGATGTAACCCAAAACTACGTGGAGGGAGCTAGAAAGGCGCTTTACATCGCGCTTCAAGCCGGCTGCACAAAGGCAGTCCTCAAAGAAAGAAGCCCTGCATGCGGGGTACGCGCGGTATACGACGGCACATTTAGCAACAAGTGCGTTCCCGGGGAAGGTGTACTTGCTGCCTTACTCAAAGCCCACGGATTTGAGGTAATCAGCGATGAAGACCTGTAAGCAGCACTTGTTTCAGGAAACCTGCCCCTGCATAAGGTGGACCCATCGGCCTAAAATAAAAATGGTGCCGAAGGTGGGATTTGAACCCACACAGGCGTAAGCCTACGGCGCCCTGAACACCGCGTGTCTGCCTATTCCACCACTTCGGCACGTCAAAAATTAGTTTAGCATATGGATTTGCCGTTTACAACCTATTTTCAGCCGGTGACGCCAAAAAAATCAGCTGGAGTCCGGGATGTTTAACAAGTAAAGCTGAAGGTGTTAGGTGCTTGTCAGCTGAGACCCTAATACAAACCCCCGCCATGCCGTGAACCCGGAAGGCATTGAACCTGCCCTCAGCAGGTGGGTGCCCTCCTGTGAGCTTCTGTGCTTTCGCTCAGAGGCGACTTGCACTCGGCTCATCAGAGCCCAGGCTCCCTTTCTCACGGTGTTGGCTCAAGCTTCACCGTGATTCACGCACACAGCAGGGTGTGACAACATGCTTGCTGTCATGCTATGACGTCGGCAACTTGATTCTAACACCGGTACAAGCCCGAATGCAAGAACCCGGACCCCTTACCGAGTGTAATTTGATGGAAAAGATGTCTAAAGCAGTACAGGCTGAGTTGTGGACATGACATGGGATAATTTCTGATATACTTGGGTTGCAAACCCCATATTACGATGGAATGCCTAAGGAGTGGAACCATGAAACGTACCCGTGCTATTGCCGTAACTGGGTTTCTAATAGCTTTGTCCGTGATCCTCACCAGGTTCGCGTCGTTTCGCGTTGCCATCGGAGGTATAGAAGGCATACGCGTGGGCATCGGGAGCTTACCCAATATTATGGCGGGGATACTGCTAAGCCCTTGGTACGGGCTAATCGCCGGCGCTTTCTCTGACATCCTGGGGTTTGTGATGAGCCCCATGGGCAGTTATATGCCCCACTTCACTCTAACATCGGCGCTTTTCGGCGCAATCCCAGGCATAGTGTTCCGGGCACTAAACAGGGGGAGGAAGCCGCAAGAACCCTCCCTTGTTCACCTTGGTATATCCGTTGCATGTGCGGTAATTGTGGTTTCATGGGGGCTAACCCCGTATTTCCTCAATTCGTTATTCGGGCTGGATTACAGGGTGATAATGCCCGTGCGGATCGTGGAAGGTATCATTACCATAGCTGCCTACCCTGCAGTGCTCAAAGGGATATACAGCCCCGTAGCCAGACTTGCCTTAAACACACAAGCTACGTAAGGCTTAATCCGGGGCGAGCGTGGCTTTGCGCCCGGCACCGCCCTGCAACGAGCGGGGTGGATTGATGTCTTTTACATTGTCGGTAGTCGGAAACACGTCATCGCCACTTTTTGCACTATCGGTAGGCGGGAACATATTATTTTCATCTCTTATGATGAAAATAATATGTTCTCTGAGTTTTCTAAGATAATGAGTCCCTTGTGCAATTTACTCTAAGTGGGACATGATTTTATTTATTAACGGTTTGAATACTAAATACAGTAAGTATCCCAAAAGACCTCCTATTGTATTTGTGATTAAATCTGTTATATCTGCTGCACGAAAACCATTAACCAGAGGTTGAGTTAGTTCAATCCCCAAGCTAAATAAAAAAGTCCAGAATAAACAGGACAGTAAACTTTGCTTTTTTACCAAAGGTAACAAAAATCCAAATGGCATCATCATAATTACATTGAGTATAATCTGACGAACTGTATCCCCCCTACCCGAGAGATAATCATCAAAAGGTATCATGTTCATCGGAATATACGGATGATTAAAAATAAATGGTAGTGAAACTACAATCGGCATTAAGGTTACATATAAAACTAATGATATATATATGTACATAAGTGTATTAACAACCAACTTAGCTTTACCTCTCGTTCTCCATTTATTAAAAAATACAACCACATATAATATAGCTAGCACTATAAAGTCGATAATGACTTTTAAACTATTACTCATGATAACCTCCTGCGAAATATAAAAGTGTAAAATTTATCTAATTTTCCTCTAACTCAAAGGAACTGTCTTCGAATACAAACAAGCTATCGATTGGAATTTTTTTCATTCGCTTTATATTACATCCATCCTGTTGTAGACGCTAACATAAAACTGATCCATTTTTGGGGAAAGCGCTGACGTAAAAGTGATCCACTCTGATCAAATTCCTGTACATTGAAGGTACCACCACTTCGTGTACAGGAGGTAAGGAGATGATCA